>ERZ791743.13-NODE-13-length-207595-cov-41.154828_pt1 | contig 207595 bp, 191 predicted proteins | sample MGYA00509952_ERZ791743 | MGnify/ENA primary metagenome ERZ791743 (study PRJEB30046, sample SAMN00792040) | human gut metagenome | study: EMG produced TPA metagenomics assembly of the A metagenome-wide association study of gut microbiota in type 2...
GTTCGTTAAAAAGACTATCGGAAAAAAGGTCGTATTATTCGGACACTCCGGGAAAATTTGTCCTACTCAAAGAACTGAAACGCAATTTTTTGCAGATTTTTTTTGTGGATAATTCGTGTTTTTGTAATTTTGTGGCTGAAAACGAACGATTTAACCAACGATTAAACCAACGTAAAATCATACCCTCCGTTTTTGCAACTCCCCTTTCCGTCTTATCTCTTTCTCTTTCATGGCCTTATCTATTTCCTTATAGCGGCTACGGAATTTCATGAATGTATCCCGCGAAATGTCGAAACGCCTGCATATATCGGCAATCGTACAGTTCCGCTTCAACATGCCAACGATGACCTTTCGGTTTTCGATCAGCACGTTCATTTTCGTGTAGCTGCCTTTTTTCCGACCAAGGACGACACCCTCGGCTTTCCGGAGGGCGAGAGCCTCCTTCGTGCGCATCGAAATCAGGTTGCGTTCAATTTCCGCTACCAGACCGAACGCGAAACAAAGTACCTTGCTGTTGATGGAGTTGTCGAACGAATACCCCTCCTTGGTTGTGTAAAGGTTGATTCCCTTCTCCAGACACTTGCCCATGATGGCCATGAGGTCCGTCAGCGTGCGGCTTAGCCGCGAAACTTCCGTGACAATCAGCGTGTCGCCCCGTTTCATGCGCCGTATCAGTCCCCCTAATTTGCGGTCGCACCCCTTCTTCTTGCCGCTGGCGACCTCCGTCACCCACTGGCTGACGGAAAGATTTCTACTGTCGGCGAAACGCCGGATCTCGTCTTGTTGGTTAGCCGGGTTCTGTTTGCCCGTGCTGACCCTTAAATAACCTATTATCATAATCCTTAATTATTTTACGGGAGCGACATTGCCCCCGTCCGGTATAAATAAGGCATGATGGTTCGAAATGAAAGGATTCTGTACATAATTGTATGCGTAACATTTTATTCTTCAACTATTTTAATGTCTTTTCGGAATCTCGTCGGGAAAAACTGGCACGTATGTTTTCTCCGGACAGGCCGTAAGCTCGTGAAAAACATAAACCGTTACGGAGGAAATGCCTCATTCGTGGAACTGCATGAAGTCGGTGCCTATGACAACAGCCATTCTCTGATGCCGGATTTGAAGGGGCAACGAATGGACCGGATGCCCCAAATGGTTGGACGAGCAATGCTGAAATCGAATGATATGCCGAAAAATAAAGAAAAATGCGGTCTTCTCGACAGTAAGCAAGAAGCCGCATTTGTAATAAGTACCCCGATTTCTGTAAGAACGCTTTGTCCGGAAGTTGTCCGTTGAATAGGTTGTGCTTATTTCAATGATTTGCGTAGCAACGGAAGGCGTTTCAGTATATGGCCGATAGAAAGGACAGTTGTAACGATTCCTGCCCAAAAATGACATTGCCCGACCGGGGAACCTGCTCCTTCTATGCCTAACAGGGCAAATCCGGTCAGAACCACGGACAGGAACAGGACCGACAGTACCGCCGTGACCTTGCTTTTCCGGCCTATTCCGTTCTTGGCAGTTCCCTTGTACCAGCCCCAATGCGTCGCTATATGAAATATGGAGGCCATGAGGAACAGCAGGCTCGTCAGGACATGGAAAACTGCCCAATTATGCCATACCTCGTGATTGCCTTCATAGTCGGCCACATGCAATTCGATTCCGGAGTATGCGGACAGGACAAACACGGGAATCAGGCTCCAGTCTATTATAAAAATCTTTTTCATCTGTCTTTCGGTTTTAATAGATGCGGCAAAGTTCGCATCTTCGACTGGAACCGGACGATAACAAATGTAAAGAAATGAACTATCGCCTGTTTCTGATCCTCGACAGGGAAACAGAAGTAATCCCCAAATAGGAGGCAATATAATGCTGGGGAATCCGCTGTATGATAGAGGGGTGTTCTTTCAGCAGTTCTTCATACCGTTGTTGGGGGGTGTTCTTTATGCGGGAAAGGAAGAGCCGCTGATAAACATGGAAGCGTTCGATGATTTTTTCCTCGTATATCTGCCGTAGCGCGGGCTTCTGTCCGAGGTTTCTGAAAAAATCTTCCCGCTTCATAACCGACAGTTCTGCCGGCTCTATGCTTTCCAGGGAAAAAAGGCTCGGTGTCCGTTGATACAGGCTGTCGAATGACGCGACGAAATCCCCTTCGAAAAAGAACTGGAAAGTGATGTCCCGTCCTTCGTTGTTGAAAAACAGGCGCAGGCAACCTTTCCGGATCAGGTACATTCTGTCGGCTACCTTGCCTTCTTCCAACAATATCGTTTTAGGAGGAACGGATAATTCGGTTATCTCCGGAAGCGATAGAAAATAGGCGTTTTTATCAGAGTTCATTGTCATTTCATCTTTATTCGTCATGGTTTGATAGTGTATTGTTCATCACGTACTCGGCACAAATTCTGATAGAGACTCATCTACTTTAATAACTTGCGTTCGCTGCCGCCAGTTCCCAATATTCTCATCTGTTGAATGGCTATCTGATTGAGTTTAATCAACCGCTCACCCTGCGGAATACCTTGGTCTATAAATACTGCATTGAGGTTTTCCATATTTGAGAGGCAAATAAGCTCATTGATTGTGGCATAGTCCCGGATATTCCCTTTCAGTTCGGGGTGTTGCTCACGCCACATCTTGGCGGTCATACCGAACATCGCCACATTCAGCATATCGGCTTCATCGGCATAGATAATACTGGCTTGTTTGGCGGTTACCTCTGCCGGGATAAGGTTCTGTTTTATGGCATCGGTATGTATGCGGTAGTTGATTTTCGACAGTTCCCGTTTGGCTGACCAACCGAGTTGCTGTTGTTCCTCGGTCTTTAATCGTTGGAACTCCTTTATAATATACAGTTCAAATTCAACGGAAATCCAGCTTGCAAACTTAAATGCTATATCCTTGTGAGCGTAAGTGCCGCCGTAGCGTCCCGATTTGGAGAGTATGCCTATTGCGTTTGTCGTACTTATCCATTTTGTCGGTGATAAGGTAAAGGCGTTCAGCCCGGCTTCCTTTTTAAACCCCTCGAATTCGAGGGGTTTAAAACTCGGGTTGTACAAACTCTCCCAAATACCCAGATATTCTATTGTATTCCGGTTACGCAGCCAGTTCCCGATAACCGCAGTCGGGTCATCGCTTTTGTATCTTGCTATGTCTGTCAGGCTGATATAATCATTCTCGTTGACTGATATAATTGTGACACTTGTGTCTTTTACTGTAATCTTTGCCATTTTATATTTGATTCTTTGGGTTTTATGTACAAAAGTAATTATAATCTATGAGACTTTCTCCTTTTCAATGAACAATATGACTTTTCCTTTCGGATATAGACAAGGATATAGACAAGGTATTTCGCTACCTCCGGTAATACCTGCTTTTCCCTTATTTCAATCATGTAAAATCACCATAAATAGGTATTGTCCAGTAAATTCAAACCCCGTACTTTTGCAAAAATATAAACGGAAACATCGTTCATTATTTATGCAGGTACTCAAAGAAGACATACGCGGCCGCATATTGGCAGTCGCCGAACAGCGATTCGGGCAGCAGGGGTATTCCAAGACCTCCATGCGCGAGATTGCCGGAGCCGTCGGTGTCGGTGTGGGGAACATATATAATTATTTCCGGAACAAGGACGAATTGTTCTGTGAAGTGGTCCGTCCCGTCCTGCACGCTATGGAAGCCATGTTGCAGGAGCATCACGGCATACGCGGCGAGGACGTGATGACGATGCGTTCCGAAAAATACCTGAAAGCCTGTATCGACGAATACGTTTCGCTCATCGAAACGCATCGCAGCCTGCTGGAGATCCTGTTGTTCCGTGCCCAAGGCTCTTCGCTGGAACATTTTCGCGAAAGCTACACCGACCGTTCGACCGGGCTGGTCAAGGCATGGTTCGCCGCCATGAAGAAGAAGTACCCGAATATAAATACGGCTGTGTCCGATTTTATCATTCACCTGCATACGGTGTGGATGTTCACGCTGTTCGAGGAGCTGTTGATGCACGCGGTGCCCAAACAGGAAATGGAATCCATTCTGCATGACTATATTCTGTTTGAAATTCAAGGTTGGAGGGCCATTATCAAGGTATGACAGATAGAAAAGACACATACGGACAAGCTGCCGTAACGGGGCAGCGGGAAAAGAGGAAATCTTCACAAAGGTTTCCTCTTTTTTTATTCGTGAACAAATCTGAATATCGTTCATTAATAAATATCATAACAAATGAAACAGAGACATAAATTCGAGAGCATTGTCGCCGAGACATTGCTCATTCCGCTCTATTACAGGGCGAAAGAGAGCCGCCGAAAGAACCCGATTCTGAACGACAAGGTTGCGGAGGGGCTGGTGGACAGTCTGGAATACGACTACTCCCGTTTCGACGGGGCGAAGTTGAGCGAGGTCGGCTGCGTCGTGCGCGGGTGGTTTTTCGACCGTGCCGTGCGCCGCTTCATAGGGAAGCACGCCGATGCGGTGGTGGTGAATGTGGGCTGTGGTCTGGACACCCGTTTCCAGCGTATCGGCGACGGGAAGGCCGTATTCTACGACATGGACCTGCCGGAAGTCATCGCGCTGCGCCGCGAGCTGATTCCGGAGCAGCCGGGCAACCCCTACATTGCGGCCTCCCTGCTGGATGCCGGCTGGCTGGACGACCTGCGTCGCCGGCATCCCGATGCGCATTTCATCTTCGTGGTCGAAGGCGTGCTGATGTATTTCTATGAAAAGCAGGTAAAAACATTTCTGCACCATGTGGCCGAGCGTTTCGGGGGCGGCGAACTGTGGTTCGACGTCTGCGGTACGATGATGAGCCGTCACGGAGTGAAACCCGATTCGCTCCGTGAACACGAGGCGCAAATCCGCTCCGGTCTGAGCGACGGGCGTCTGGTAGAACAATGGGAACCCCGCCTACGCCTTTTGGAACAGGCCAATTACATGAAGTTTTTCCGTCCGCGCTGGGGCTTCTTCTTCGGGCAAATATTGGGACGGATGACGCGGCTGTGCTACAAGTTCAGTTCGATGTTGGGATATGAAATCGTATCGAATTCCCGTGACACGGCGGCAATTCTCCATGAAAGATGAAAGAGACGACGATTGAACCTTATCTCCCAATGTTGGAACGGTTCGAAGAATTTTTCAGGGAAGAACTGGCATCCCGTTTGTCGGTCGAATCCGTTGATTCCGTGATGGAAGCGGCTGTCGAGAATTTTCATCGTATCTCCGCAATCATTCCGGATGTCCCGCCGACATCACCATGGGTGAAAAACATTATCGGTATAGCCTATGAGATCGGTCTGTGGCAAGAACTGTCGGCCAGAGGATGGAGTCCGGCAGAACTTTCCATTGTTACGCAGAAAGCATTGAAAAAGCTCACGTTGTCGAGTATCCCTTCTGAAAAAATTTCGGAAATACGCGAAATGTTGTGTTCGCCCGACTATGTGCGTCGCATCGCTTCCGCTTCGCATGTTTCCACAGAGGACGATTGGCTGTTCGATTGCGTGTTGCCGAATGCGGACGATACGTTCGATGTCGGTATGGACATTGCCCGGTGCCCGGTCGCCGAACTCTGTTCCCGTATTGGCGTCGAGTGCTTTTTCCCCTATTTCTGCGTGAATGATTATATCACACACGATGTACTCGGTATCCGGCTGACACGGACCCGCACATTGGCACACGGTGCTTCGTGCTGCGATTTCCGGCTGACAAAAGAGCGGGGAGCGGCTGACGGGGCTGTTGTAATCCGGCCGGAAGATTTACAGGAATTTACCAACAACGGATAGAGAGAATCGGATAAAATTCAATATATGGAAACAAAAGAAAAGAAGAAAGAAGGTCTGTCCCGCCTGTTCGAGATCGCGGGGCAGAAGAAAGGGCTGCTTTTTCTGGCGGGTCTGCTGTCGGCAGGCAGCGCCGTGTGTATGCTCGTACCCTATTGGGCGGTGTACGAGGTGTTGAAAGAGCTGCTGACGCACGGTACAAGCCCGGCTTCGGTGGACGAAGCCGGCATGATTCGTTGGGGCTGGATCGCCTTCTGCGGGCTTATCGGCGGACTGGTGCTGCTGTACGCCGCCCTGATGTCCTCGCACGTGGCTGCATTCCGCATTCTGTACGGATTGCGTGTCCGGCTGTCCGAGCATATCGGCAAACTGTCGCTGGGTTATCTCAACAACACCTCTACCGGAGCCATCAAGAAGACGATGGAGCAGAACATCGAGAAAATCGAGGGATTCATCGCCCACACGATTCCCGATTTGGTGAACGTAGTGGCGACGGTCGTGGTGATGCTCGTCATCTTTTTCTCGCTGGATACATGGCTGACGGCGGTCTGTCTGGCCGTGGTGCTGTTGAGCTTCGCCCTGCAATTCTCCAATTTCATGGGGAAGAAGGCACGGGAGTTCATGAGTATTTACTATGATGCGCAGGAAAAGATGAGCGCCTCCGCCGTGCAGTACGTCAGGGGAATGCCCGTGGTGAAGATATTCGGACAGAGCGTCCGCTCGTTCCGGCAGTTCAACGCCGAGATACAGGCTTACAAGACATTCGCCCTGAAATGCTGCGACACCTACCAGAACGGGATGATCGCGTTCACCGTCCTGCTGGGTTCGATGGTGACGTTCATTCTTCCCGTGGGTATCCTGCTGATACAAGGGAATCCGCAGTCGCTCGCATTGGCCGCCGTATGGCTGTTTTTCATCATCATGGGACCGGGTGTGGCTTCGCCCATCTACAAACTGACGTTCCTGGGCGGAAACACCAAGGAGATCGACGAAGGCGTGGCGCGTATCGACCGCATTCTGGAGAAAAAGCCCGTTCCCGAACCGGAACACCCCGAAGTGCCGCAGTCGTATGAGGTGGAGTTCCGCCACGTGTCATTCTCCTACGAAAATACGGAACAGGGCACACGTACCGAGGCGCTGCGCGATGTTTGCTTCACGGCGCCGCAAGGCCGGATTACGGCGCTCGTGGGGCCTTCGGGAAGCGGCAAGTCCACCGTCGCGAACCTGATTCCCCGTTTCTGGGACGTGGAGCAGGGCGAGATTCTCATCGGTGGCGTGAACATCAAGAACATCGCTACGACGCAGTTGATGGATACCGTTTCATTCGTCTTTCAGGATACGTTCCTGTTCTACGACACGCTGTACGAGAACATCGCCGTCGGTTCCCCCGCCGCAACGAAAGAAACGGTCGTGGCGGCGGCCAAAGCCGCCCAGTGCCACGAGTTCATCGAGCGGCTGCCGCAAGGCTACGAGACGAGAATAGGCGACGAGGGCGTGTATCTGTCGGGCGGCGAGGCGCAGCGGGTATGCGTGGCCCGCGCCATTCTGAAGAATGCGCCGATACTGGTACTGGACGAAGCCACGGCCTTCGCCGATCCGGAGAACGAATACAAGATGCAGCAGGCCCTTCAATCCCTGATAAAAGGCAAGACCGTGATTATTATCGCCCACCGGCTGTCGTCCATCGTCTCGGCGGACAACATCGTGGTCTTGCAGCAGGGACGGATCGTACAGCAGGGCCAGCACGACGACTTATCCGTCGCCGAGGGGCTCTACAAGAACATGTGGGATGCCTATACGAGCGCTTATCATTGGAAGTTGAACAAAAATTGAATACGGAGATATGAAAAAGAATAGTTTCTTGAACGATATTTTACAGAATACGAGTTGTCCGCAGGGATTCTGGGGACGGATGATTTTGCGGGGAATGAACTGTTTCCACGCTTCGCTGGCCCATCGCGGCATGAAACAGGTGGACTGGCGGCCGGAATGGAATGTGCTGGACATCGGATGCGGGGGCGGCGCCAACGTGAAGCGTCTGCTGAAGCTGTGTCCGCAGGGAAAAGTTTACGGCATGGACCTGTCGGAGGAGAGCGTCGCCTTCGCCCGCAGGCACAATGCGGGAGAACTGGACCGCCGATGTTTCATACAGCAGGGCGATGTCTGCTCCCTGCCTTACGGGGACGGGGCCTTCGATGCCGTTACGGCCTTCGAGACCGTCTATTTCTGGTCTTCCGTCAGCAAGGCGCTGGCCGAAGTCTTCCGCGTGATCCGGAAAGGGGGCTGCTTTCTCATCAGTCTGGAAGCGAGCGACCCCGAACTCGGAAAGGCGTGGACGGAGCGGATAAAGGGAATGACGGTGTACGGAGCCGAAGAACTGAAACAGTTGCTGTCCCAAGCCGGCTTTTCCGACATCCGGGTAATTCAGAAAAAAGAAGAACTGCATATCGTCGCACATAAATGAAAGGAGTGGAACATGAATGCGATTAAAAACATTACGATAGGCCATACGGAACGTCTTTACAAGCCCGTGGGCTATACCATGCTCGCCAATCTGGTCAACATCATACCTTTCTGCCTCTCCATCGAGGCGGTGCGCATCATCTTCGCCGCGTTCGACGGCAGCGGACGACCGCTCGACACGGCAAGACTGTGGTGCATTTTCGGCATATTGGCTGTCTATATGCTGGTGATGGCTTTGGCCGAACGGGCCTCCTACCGGGCCAATTTCAGAGGAGCCTACGAAATGAGTGCGTCGGGGCGCATTGCACTGGCGGAACATCTGCGGAAACTCTCTCTCGGATTTCTTTCCCGGCGCGACCCCGGCGATCTTTCGTCCATGCTCGTTACCGATTTCACGATGGCCGAGACGGGCATTTCCCACCATTTGCCCCAACTGATGGGAGCCGTCGTCATGCCCGTGCTGGCATTCCTCTCGCTGGTATGGATCGACTGGCGGATGGCCGTTGCCATGTTCGCCGCACTGCCGGTCGCCTTGCTTGTCCTATGGATGAGCACGAGTGTGCAGAAAAAGTTGAGCGGCAGGCAGATACAAGCCAAAATCAATGCCGGGAACCGCTTGGAGGAATACTTGCAGGGCATTCGCGTGATGAAAGCCTACAACCTGCTGGGCGACCGCTTTGTCCGCCTGCGCGATGCTTTTGCGGAACTGCGCCGTGCCTGTATCCGTCAGGAAGCCATGCTGGGGCCTTTCGTGCTGCTGAGCATTACATTGGTGCGGGCCGGACTGACCCTGATGGTGCTGTGCGGAACCTACCTGCTGTTGGGAGGCGAACTCTCGCTGCTCGTCTTCGTGCTGTTCCTCGTGGTCGGCTCGCGCGTGTTCGACCCGCTGACTTCGGCGCTGACCAACTTTGCGGAGTTCCGCTACTTCTCCATTGCCGGAGGGCGTATTCTCACGCTGATGAACGAGCCGGAGATGGAAGGCGAACGGCAGGCGCCGGCCACCGGCGACATCCGGTTCGAGCATGTGTCGTTCGCCTATCAGGACAAGAAGGTGCTTCAGGACGTTTCCATCGCGTTTCCGAGAAACACGCTGACGGCTCTCGTCGGTCCTTCGGGGAGCGGGAAAAGTACGGTGATGAAACTTTGCGCCCGATTCTACGACCCGCAGCAGGGGCGTGTCCTTTTCGATGGCGTTCCGATGAAAGATATAGAACCTGAAAGTCTGATGAGCCGCATCTCGATGGTGTTCCAGGACGTCTATCTGTTTCAGGACACGATACGCGACAATATCCGTTTCGGAAAGCCCGGTGCGACGGACGAGGAGATCATCGCGGCAGCCGAGAAAGCCTGCTGCCACGATTTCATCATGCGCCTGCCGCAGGGATACGACACGATGGTGGGTGAGGGCGGTTGCACGCTGTCCGGCGGCGAGAAACAGCGCATATCCATCGCCCGCGCCATCTTGAAGGATGCGCCGATTATCCTGCTGGACGAGGCGACCGCATCGCTCGACCCGGAAAACGAGGTGGAGGTGCAGAAAGCCATCGACACGCTTATCAAGGGACGCACCGTCATCGTCATCGCCCACAAGCTTAAGACGATCATGAATGCGGACCGGATCGTCGTTCTGGAAGACGGACGGGTAAAAGAACAAGGCACGCACGACGAACTGATGCGGCACGAGGGGCTTTATGCCCGTCTGTGGACGATTCAAGAGAAGTCCGCAGGCTGGACCGTATAGAATAACGGGAAGCCCGGATAATAGGACTTTCACGAAAAGCCGGAAAGAAGGCAAGCCCCTCTTTTCGGCTTTTCCTTATTTTATCGGCATTGTCGTAAATCAGTACGACGGCATAGTTACTGTTTCTGACTGCTGAACGATGCTGCGTTATTCATTGTTCGCTGGACCTTTCGGTTATGGCAGAGACAAGACGGCTACCCGGCCTCGTGTCCGGAAACACCTTATTATAATTATACCGAAAAATTTCCTTTTCAAGTCCATATTCTATACCCGTTATATCCCGTTCACCTCTCCTTTTTATTTATTCTCGTTCTTATCGCTCCCTGCCGCACTCCCTTGTCGGTGTGATTTTCCCATGCGAAGGTACAGCGTCATTCGGTCGTCAAGTACCGCTCCGCTAACCGGCTCGCGGATTTGCCCGGCAGCCTTCCCAAATCGAAGATGACCTTTCGGTCCCCGCCGTGCTGCGCTGTCGGGTTGGGTATTCCGTTCAATCCCCGGCGGTTTCCTTGCCTTTTCCTCATTTTCCCGCTGTCTGGCCTGCATGTAAAATCTATCCCGATAAGGAAGCCGGAACAGCTTCCGAAAAAAGGGAAGAAAAAGTTTAACGAATAAAAATTAACGATTATGCCAAACTGGTGTTCAACAGCGTATGTGATAGAGGGCGACGCGCAGGAAATCAAAAGCCTCTATGAGTTGATGAAAGATTTGCAGGACAGAAAAACGCCTGCCGTGAAAAACGGCTTCGGGACATCATGGCTGGGGTGTCTTGTGGATGCCTTGGGCAAGGACTGGGACAAGGTGAGTTGTCGGGGAGATTGGGCAAACCTCGAAATGGTAGGCGAAACCCTCCGCTTTACGACGGAGACGGCATGGGGGCCATGCAACGAGACATTCGACCTCGTGTGCGAGAAATTCCCATCGCTCCGTTATTATTACCAGACCGAAGAGCCGGGAATGGGCTTCTACGAGACCAACGACAGCGAAGGCAAGTATTTTACCGACAAATACATAGTCGATTTATGTACTGCCAAAGGCAAATACTTCTGCGAATATTTTGCCGACAGGGAGAGCCTGTTTGCGTGGCTTGGCGAGGTCGCAGGAAAAACCGTCCGCTCGGAACAGGATGCCAAGGCTCTGTTTGAAGAATGGGCGCAGGAAAACCCCGATTCTTGCTGCAGTATCAATGAATATGTGGTCGTGGATTAAATCGGACAGACAGCCATGAGAACCTATCATTGGAAAGAGTACGGCTTTATCGGGACTGTACCCGACTTCGCCCGGCATTTCGGGATATGCAAAAGCCCGACTTTCGTCAATGCGGTGCGGAGAGTGTCCCGACACGTTTATAACTGCATGAACGCACGGGAACAGGCGGAATATGAAGAGAAGCGGGAGCGGGTGAAACCCGCTTACCGCCTCTATCTGGACGAGGAACGCACACGTTTCATCGAAATGACGAAAGAGGAGTACGAAGCTGTCGGCCTGCCCGTGGTGCAGGAAGAGGTCGGCATGTTCAAACTGTCTTACAGGAACAGAAGCCTGCCCGCATCGTTTGTCGGAAACGGTCGGGACGAAAGCCCCGTGGCTTCGGCCATGAAAAAATATCGGGCAGAAGCCATGCGTTTCGCCGGACAGGTCATGCTGGCTACGGGTTATTTCAATACCCGTCTGCCGACCGAACAGCCCAAAACCGAGATAAACTATACGGAATTGCGATTGTCGTACAGCAACGGTATCGTGTTCTATTTTGTCGCTGACCGTAGCCGTGACGGAGTATGCGGCTGTTACCTGCAACGGATAACGCTCGACGGCAAGCAGATATATAACGGCTGTTTTAGCCGATATTCCAGCGTCGATGACGTTTTGCAAAAGACACAATCGAACGGAGAATGCCAAAATGCCCATTACCATTTTATAGAGTAGACGATAAGCCCTCTCGGACAGTAAAAGTTCGAGAGGACTTTCTCTGTACGCCGTTTCCACGGAACGACCTCCTTTTTTAGCCAATGTTCCGGCTTTTTTATACAGTCCGGCTTCTTCCCCTTTTACTCCACTATCGTATCTCCTTCTTTCCCTTATCTCGTTTCCGCCACTTTCTCGCCGGTTGGATTTTCCCATGCAAAGGTACAGCGGTCGTCCGGTGTCAAGTACCGCCATGCTAACCGCTCGTGGATTTGCCCGGCAGCCTTCCCAAATCGAAGATGTCCTTTCAGTTCCCTCCTTGCTGCGCCTGTCGGGTTGGGTATTCCGTGAAATCCCCGGCTGTTTGCTTGCCTTCCCGTCCTTTCCCCGCTGTCTGATCTGCATGTAAAATCTCTCCCGGCAAGGAAAGCTGAAAAGCTTCCGAGAGGAGGGAAATAAATAACTCGGAGTTTAATTTAACTTTTATGTATTATGCACGCAAATGGTAATCAAATTATGGAAGGGAAAGTTCTGGACGAACAGGTTAAGATAAGAATTTTTGAGGCATTCCGGCAGTCATGTTTTTTGTTTGATGAAACAAGCGGTCAATGCGCCTATATGGGGTCGGTTCGTAAATGCGATGGGAAGTGTCGCCTAATGCTACGCTTTAAGCAGAATCTGGATAAATTGTTTTGTTGAAAAGGAATTGCAGCCATTGGCTGAACCTTATCGACAAGTTCAATATAGCGGATAGAAAGATATATTAATTTTTAATCTTGACAAGATATGAGTATAATATGTACACGATGTGGCGGTACGCAGGTAGTATGCGAAGCCACAGTAAACCCCAACACCAAAGTGATAACGGAAATTTCCGACGATTCTTTGCAATTCGGCCGGTGCGAAACCTGTAAGGCACGAAGCGTCCTGACGGATGTAGAGAAGACAAAGGCCGCCATCAAGAGCGGATTTGCCGGATTTGTCGAGGCGAACGGCAGGAAGCCCCATTATGCAAGTTGTCGGATAGTATGGAAGTACACCAACGATTCCGAAGACGTAAAAATCCGGCTGCTGGAAAGCGGTGAAAGTATTGGAAACGACATGTTCTTCTCCTGCAACAGCCTCCATGCCCTCGAATCTCTGGCGGAGTTCGGAAAAGAACCGTTCATCGTAACGGAATGTTACGGGTTCAAGACCTTAACAGAAGAGGAAATCTCCGATGAAAAAGCGTATGAATACGAGTTCGGAGACGAGAAAATCGTTGTTACAGGTAAAGAAGTACGTGCATTTTACTCGGAAGTATACAGGCAGACGGCACAGGACATCGAACAGTTTGCAGCCTATAATACGGCAAAACGCATGTATTACCGGAAAAATGATTGCCAGCTTACCCCGGAGCTTGTCCGACGGTTGCTCGATGAAGAACATTTGATGAAAGCAGGTGAATCCGACAGTTTCACGATTCAGTTGTTCTTCCTGTGGCATGTGCGGATTCGGAAAGAACCTGAAAATTTTGCACCGTTCAAATACGCTTTGGAAGCCTGTTGCTTGGATAACGTACAGACTTTCAGCCGCCGATACATCACGCTCGAAAAAGCATTGCTTCATTGCCTGAACGGTTTCAATGAAAACGCTAATATTCAAAACCGCTACCAATCCCTGCAAGACTATCTTCTGGGACAGGCGCACGGCAAACGCTGATAAATAGCCTCATGCGGCACAAGCCTCCGAACCTGCAAAGCCGGTTTCGGGGGCTTTATTCCGCAAGGTCGTCTCTCCAGTTATATGCCATACCCGGCATGTCACAAGAAATTCCTTTTTAAGCGGACGTCCACCTGTTATAACCCTTATACCCCATTTCCATTCCTTTCTACCTCCCGATAGCGTTTCCCGTTTTTGCTCCTGACGTTACCCGACAAATCAAGGCAAGACACACGACACCCTATGCAGCTGCAAAGGAACGTCGGAGGAGTTAAACTCTTTTATATCACATTCCTGTGAATCTTAATAAAAAAAGTCGTTCATGGCACCTTGTGGAATTGATTTTTATATATTTGCTTCTGAAAAAAACATACTGGAAACAGTGCCGGATAGTATGTGAAGAACAGAAACTTTTGGGAAAATAATATGTAAATACAAAATTATAAAAACAAAAAAATGATTAGAGTTGCCACGATAAAGGATGCTTCAAGACTTGCGGAAATACAGATTTTCTCTAAAAGAAAAGCCTTTCGCCCTATTTTTCAAAACGATGATGTTTCCTTTAATGAAATGTCGGTATTGCGTCTTGCATTATATTATCAGGATGTTATAGGAGCTTTGGACGATATATATGTTTTTGATGACGGGATTGTAAAGGGGATGATGAAACTGGATTGTAAAAACAGTATATGGGAATTGAAAGAGTTGTATGTAGATCCGTTCTTTCAAGGAGAAGGTGTTGGGACAAAACTTATGCGCCATTTCCTTACAACAGCAAAAAGTCACGATGTAAAAGAGGTTTACCTGTGGGTGTTGGAAGAAAATTTTGCAGCAAGAAAATTTTATGAGAGCCACGGGTATGTCTATACAGGAAATAAAAAAGAGTTTTCCGATTCAGGAAAATATCTGTTGAATTATGCATTACGATTAAAAGCCACCTTATAATCCGGCTCGCGTTCCGAAAATTCCGCTTTGCCGGGCACGTGAAGTCCCTTGGACGGTCAAAAGGTTCAGGGGGCTTTTTTTGTCAATCGCCCTCACAGGCAGATTTTCTTTTTTAGCCGTTATTCCCACTTCTATATACAATCGGGCTTCTTCCTCTTTTATTCCGGTTATCCCATTCTTTCCCTGATCTCGCCCCCGTTGCCTCCTCGCCGGTTGGATTTTCTCATGCAAAGGTACAGCGGTCGTCCGGCGTCAAGCACCACTATGCTAACGGCTCGCGGATTTGCCCGGCAGCCTTCCGCAAATCGAAGATGGCCTTTCAGCCCCCGCCTCGTACCTCGACGGGTTGGGTATTCCGTGAAATTCTCCGGCCGTTTGCTTGCCTTTCCGTCCTTTCCCCGCTGTCTGGCTTGCATGTAAAATCTCTCCCGCCAAGGAAGCCGAAAGGCTCCGAAAGCAGGGAGAAGAAAAAAGCAAGTTCAACAAATTAAAAATTTAAAGTTATGCACAGCAAGATTTTTCAAATTACCGAAACACGGGTGAGCAAGGACAACTACCTGAACGAGGACACCCTCACGCAGGGCGACGATAGTTTCTTTGACTATTGTGCGGAGATTGACGATGAGGAACGCCAGTTCCATATCGACAACTTGGTAAACAACATTCTGCCCAAAGGCATGTTCGAGCTTGTTTCCGACGATACCATACGCTACAAAGGCGGTGCGGAACGATGGAGAGAAGATTTCATCGCAGACATTCGAAGCAGGGCGGAAGCCCTTACCCCCGAAAGCGTGCAGGACTGGATTGGCCCGGTCTATCAACTCGAAAAGTTCCTGAAAAACCCGCTCGATACCGCTTACTGGTTCTACATGGACGAGGAGGGGCTGCAATCCAACGCCGAGCAATCCTACGAGTTCCTGCGGCAGGCATGTGAATTTAAACCCGGTACGCTGCTTTACATCGGCGGTGTCATCGACTATCATTTTTAACCTCAAAACGCTGAACGATGAAAGGTACGGAACATTTCAAACGGACTATCAAGGAATACTTGGACGGCAAGGCACGGACGGACGAACTTTTCGCCGTCTCCTATGCCAAAGAAAACAAAAACTTGGACGATTGTATCACATTCATTCTCAATCAAGTCAAGGCAAGCGGCTGTTGCGGAATGACCGACGACGAGGTGTGGTCGCTCGCCATTCATTACTATGATGAGGACAACATCGACGTGGGCAAACCTATCAGTTGTGGCGTCGTGGTCAATCACAAGGTGGAGCTGACCGAAGAAGAAAAGGCGCAAGCCCGAAAAGACGCGCTGAAAGCCTATCAGGAGGAAGAAATGCGCAAGATACAGCAACGCCACAGCAGGCCGAAGCCGACCGCCAAAGCTGTACAGAATACCCAAACGGAACTCTCACTCTTCGATTTCTGACCATGAAAGCACGGACAAAATTTCAGCATCAGGTAGTAGCCGCCAACGGGCGGTTGCTGCCTATCACGGAGAAACAGGCAGAATGGGCGTTCCGGCATACCGTCGGACATTACGCTTTTCGTACACCGAGCGGACAAACGACCTGCCTCGATTGCGGTCATAGGTGGAACGAGACAAAGGCGAAGCGTTGCCATTGCCCGAACTGCCACGCCAAACTGACGCTCAAAGACACGCTTTGCCGCAAGACAGATGAGAAAAGCTATTTTTCTGTCATCACCACGCAGGACGGATTTCAGGTGCAGCGGATTTTCAGAATGAATGTCTGTTACCGCAAAGGCAAGAACGCATGGACAGACGTGTGCGAAGTGGCGAGATACTGGTTGGACGAGAACGGGAAAACCGCTTTGACAGCCTTGCAACGGACAATGGGGTGTTATTTGGACAGCTTTCTGTACGGGTCGGGATTGGAACTGCGGAACGACAATTACGTGTACCAACGCATAGCCGACTGTTATGTCTGTCCGGGCTACACGGTTATCCCGAAGTTACGGCGCAACGGGCTGAAAGGGTCGTTTGCCGACATCGCCCCGCAAAAGCTGATGAAAGCCCTGCTATCGGACAGCCGAGTGGAGACAATACTTAAAAGTGGACGCAAACGAGACCTCAAGCACTTCATCGACCACCCGCAGGATTTGGATTTCTGTTGGCCGTCCTACAAAATCGTGTTACGCCAGAAGTATCGGATAACGGACATTGGAATATGGGTGGATTATCTCCGTATGCTCGACAGATGCGGCAAGGACTTGCACAACGCCCACTATGTTTGCCCCGCCGATTTGAAAGCCGAGCATGACAAGTATCAGAACAAGGTGCGTATTCTCCAAGAGCAGGAAAAACGCAAGGAGCAGATGAAACGGGCGAGGGAAAACGAGGCACGTTTTAGGGAGTTGAAAGGCAAGTTCTTCGGTCTGGAGTTCACGGACGGAACGATAGTCGTCCGTGTACTGGATAGCGTGGAAGCCTACTACGACGAGGGTAATGCGTTGCACCACTGCGTGGGACAGTGCGAATATTACCTCAAACCGGATACGCTGGTATTCTCCGCACGGATAGAGGACAAGAGGGTCGAGACCGTAGAATTGAGCCTCGAAACATTCAAGGTGCTGCAGTCGAGAGGACTGTGTAATAAAAATACGAAATATCACAAGCGGATTATGAACCTCGTGCATAAGAACATCGCCCTTATCCGAAAGCGCATGGCCGCCTGATACCGGCTGCGGAAGTTATATCGGGCAACCACCTGCCAATCGGGACAGGTGGTTGTTCATATTCCCGATAAAGGCCATGTCGAACATTCTGTTATACAGACAATTCTTTTTCCATTCCCTTACATTTTGTCCGATGGACAATCGTTCGACGTTTTTTTTGCCCTTTATACCCCAGACACATACTGCCGTCGTTTCCTGTTGTAACGGCCGGAGATCTTTGCCTCCATTCCCTTTGTATGCTTGGGCGTATCATTTCATGGAATCTCCACTATCGCCACGGCCTGTTTTTACGCAGCAAAGGTACGGCGAACGAACAGCGTGTCAAGTACCGCTTCGCTACTCCGGATAAAATTTGACGCAAACTTTCCGCAATCGCAGATTGCGGCATTTCATAAAATTTTAACCTCCGTTCCTTGCCTGCTGTTCTTGCTTTCGCCGTTGGGAATTGCACGTAAAAATCAACCCTTTGGGCGAAGTCGGAAGGCTTCAAGAAAAGGGAAATAAAAAAACAGAACAATGACAGCAATAGAACAGATTATCGCCATAGCTGAACAATTAGGCTGGCAAGTTAAAACCGATACCGACAAACCGAACCTCGTGGTGTTCGATTTTCAGCAATACACACCTCACGGGCAGGATTTCAGTTTCTCGGTTGAGATGAAAGGCAATGACACCGACAGCTTGTTACAGGAAGTTGAAACATATTACGAAGACTTCGACCCCGACTATGAAGCCTACCTGTGGATTGGTACGGACGGGCATGGCAAGAACGGCGCACCTTACCGAATCAAAGACATCGTGAGCGATATGGAGCAGGCGGAAGCCATGATAGAAAAACTTTATGAAACATTAAAAACAACCATGCAATGAGAACGAAAACCCTCTACACACGAGACGCCGAAAAGGCAGGAATAAGCCGTTTCCCAAACTTTCACCGCACGGGGAACATAACCGGCATGAAGCAGCTTTACTACGGAAAAAACGCCCTATTGGTACGTTGCGGGAGTCAGATTTACAACGTATCGAGCGAACCCGAAATTTACTACAACATGGCTCATTAAATGGTATTCATTATGAAAAGAGCAAGTTACAAGAAAGATTTTCAGAGTTGGAAAGGCATAATGGCTCTAAAACTGCTCTGCTGCAATATAGTTGCAGGCCGTTTTGATTGGAAGAAATACTGTACGCCACAGTCTTATTGCGGTCAGGAAATTTGCGTTGTACCGCTGCATTGCTCCTACGGACAGATAGGCTATACCGTGCACTTCCCTTATTCCGATATACCGGAAGTGGAATACGATTGGGAAATGAACAAATTAACTATCGACAAAGAGAATTGGGAAAGCTATTTAACGTGAGTATAATTCAAAATATAGCCAGTTGCCCGTCTTTGAAAAACATACATCAATGGCGGGCTTCTTTCAAAAACAGTATGCTGTTATGGTAGAAAGGGAGTTGGAAATAAAGTTATATTAAAGGAAGTGGGGCATGGAATATTCAATATCTTTATCTTCAACCATATATTTTTCCTGAAATTGAGCAATTTCTTTGCAAAAATCATCTGTCATACAATAAATCTCCGTAATTTTGGTCTCTGAAAACATCATGGTAATTGCTTAAATGTTAATTGAATACTATAAATTCAATACTTTTATTGCTATGTGCCTAATTTATTTACAGAATTAGAATTGAAAGAATATGACACAGACTTTTTATACCCAATGGCAATCTTCTGTCCTTGCAGACGCAGAAACTTATGTTTCAAAGGAATACAGTAATTTCCAAACGGCATTGCTACGTGAAATATCCAAATATGCAGAAGCCGTGGATGCGGCGGTCGTATCCGAGAATAAGGGGCATTATTATACAAGTTGCTTTATTGAACGTAATGGTAAGTTTGTATACATAAACCATTCTGCGGATGTGCGGATGGATGATGGGATAAAGATAGAACTCGGTTCGTTCATGATACGGACTGCCCGGCACGCAAAGGATTATACCGGCGGAAACAATCAATATTGCGATATGCTGCAGTTACAGTCAATGATTGACAAACTGCTGTCGTAATGATAACATATAGTCTGTAGCGGAATGAAAACCGGTAGGGACTATAAGGATGTGGAGCGCCTTCAGTATGAAATCGCTCCACATTCTTCATATTACGCTGCCGTTACCGACGCAGACCGCCGCCATATTCCGCCTCTTGTAGCTCCTCCCTGTATTCTTCAAGCTCGTTCAGCTTCTCGTTCACGGCTTGCAGGTTGGCCTCCAGCGTCATGTTGTGGTCATAAGGGTAATGATGTTGTACGGCCATCCCTGCATTGGTGGCCGTACCCACGTCCAGCGTATCCTTGTCCCTGTTGTACCTTGCATACAGAATATCTCCGTTTGGCATTTCGAATACCGGCATTCTCTGATGTGTCAGTTCAGCAAACTGTTCCGCCGCCATATCTTTGGCCACCTCTTTCACATCATCGCTGGCACGGTCTGTGCCGTAACGTGTGATATGGTCCCGCACCTCCTGTTCCGTGTATTTCAGCATGATGTCGTATGTGCCTCCGACACTTCCGTTGTACACCACGGCAAAGTCCTTATCTTCAATCAGCAGGTCATCGCCCCGGTTCTGGAGGGGAGAAGCGTATGTATGCTGCTCGTCCATGCCGTTGCCGTCGTAATACTCCTTGGCGAGCGCAAGCAGACCCTTGTAGTCGCCTTTGTCCTTCAATTCGTCCAGTTGCTTCGTGTCGTCAGCGGTTTGGAGATAGGCCACCGAAGCATAAAAAATACGTTCCTTGGCAGAGCGTTTGTCCTCTTGCTCTTCGGTAACATTTTGTTCCAACTCCTGCGCAATCTTATCCACCTTTTGAGTAACGATTGACGAAGCTCTTTTCACGTCCAGAAGCGTTGTCTTGATAAACTGTGGGGATTCTTTCAACTCATCGAGCCACCCTTTGAGGTATGCGCAACTGTCTTCCTTTATATGCTTGGTCATGCCGTAGCGTTGTGCGACCAACGCGCTGCCCAGTTCGGCCACCAGTTCCTCGCGGGCATACTCTTTCGAACCGAAAGAGGTAGGTTGGAGTCGGTCAAGCACACCTTCGGCACCCGTGGAATGGACCATCTCATGGAACAGCGTTCCGTAGAAAGATTCCCCGTCTCTGAACTGCTCCTTTTCGGGTACGACAATCTCGTTCTTTGTGATTGAGTAGTATGCTTCGTTTTGGTGCGTCGGTTTGATGGGACAAATCCAAAGGTTGTCCTTTATCATCGCATCGACAGGCCCAAAACTGAAATGTTCGCCGTTTTCGACCCTTTTCCCGTTCTCTCTTTCCAACTGCTCCCATAACTCCGGTCGAGCCTCCTGCAGGTTGGTCTGGGCGACATTGAACACCCGGAACACCTGCATTTTCGGATAGACATTGTATTGCGCCTTCTCTTCGTCGGAGAGTTTCTTGTAGTCGTCGTACTTGATTTTCTCCTTTGTTTCCTTATGTATGCAGGTGAATGTGGTCAGCATGACGGGAAACGATTTCTCGCCGCGCAGTACAGATACACGGGGTAATTCCTGCCCGTCCTTGCCGGGCTTGTTGAGCCGCTGCACGCAGTCAAAGGTGCAGAAGCGCGGAATCTTGTACCCCTCATTCTCACAATGCAACAGTAACATAAGGGCGTTCATACCGTTGTACTCCCGCCCGGAAAGGTTACGCGGCCATTGCAGTGCCCCCTCGGTAAACCACGGCTTATGCCAGTCCTTGTGGATGCTTTCGATTTTCTCGATCATCATCTCGGCAAAGAGGTCCAGCGCCTTGTCCTCGCTGCTCGGCCCCTCCGTATTTCGCTTTCTATAACCGGCCATGACTGCTACTGATTGAAGTTATCCGATTCGGGAATATATTGCGCCAGTTCTTCCACCCGGCAGGAGATGTCCGGCTTCCCGTTATGTACCGAGACCGTCATTTCGCCCTTGGCTTCTACCTTGACGCCCGGTTGCAGCCACTCTTCACGTTGCCTGTCGAAGCAGAAGAAACGCACCCATTGGTACTCGAAATTCTCATCGACCTTTTCGGTGCTGAATGCAGAGAACATCGTGTAGGACTTATCCTTTTTGTCCTTCCGTTCCTCGATGTTCTTGCCCACCTTGCCCCGGAACGACAGTTCGCCCTTGATGGAATCCGCGATGTCCGCCGCCGGGCCGATACGGTCGGCAAAGAGGTTGAAATAGAGCTTTTCGCCCCGGCGTTTCAGGAACAGCGTCCCCGCAACCTCGACACGCAATCCGTTTCGATAGCCGGATACCTTCTTCTGACCGCCCTCCTTGCTGACACTGATCTCGACCGTTTCGTTCCGACCGTCCTTGCCTTGGAGCACGACGCGGAGCGGAAAGGTCAGGAATGTTTTCTCTTCTTTGGTCGTGCGCATCGAAGCGTCGCGGCCGATGGTGCCGCACGCCGTAATATTGCATTTAATCATTTTATTTTGTCTTTTAGTGATACATAGTCCACCGGACAAAGCGGGGTGTCTTGAAGTTGAACAGGTTGAAAGCGTTTCCTAATCGGGAGCACGTATTCTCATGTAGACAATCCAGCCGGCAATACCCAGTTGGACGCCCACGATAACGAGTGTTGCTACCCAACCGAATAGCCGGGAACAGAACAGGATATGCAGGGCGCAGACGGACACCCCGGACAAGTACCCGCAAAGTCGTATCATCACGCGTTTTATCATGACTTTTTGGGATTATCTTTTCAGGTTTTCCGATTGTGCCCGTTGTTCGGACATTCCCCGTTCAAAGTTCTGCGACGCCGCCTCCGAGAGGATGACCGTGTTCAGCACGCCGGTCACACGCAGCCGTTTGGCTTCCTCCGAAAGAGAACTGTCGTTCAGCGTCACCGACAGGCGGCTTAACTCGGCAGAGGCCAGTTCCCGTGATACCTGAACGCTGCCGTTGTCCGCCTGCAGGACAGCTCGCCCGTTTTCCCCGACTGTGAGGTCACAGGTTTTCATGCCCGGCAGCAACGCTTTGAGGTCGATACGCCGGCTGTCCATCGCCTCGGAAATGGCTGCCTTTTGTTCCTCCTTGTTCTTGCTGTCGATTTGCGTCGCCAGTAACATCAGGGAGGTAAAGGCGGTCATGGCCATTTCCACGACAGGATCACTGCACCCCGACAATCCCACGCCGCTATCCTCCGAGGAGAGCAGTTTTTTCATCCACGCATCGGGCGAAAGGCTTTTGCCGGTGGCATTCTCTTCTGTTCCCTTATATCGGGCGAGCAGGTCGTTGCCGTTATGTAGTACCTGCTGTTTGATGTGGCCCTTTTGTGCGATTTCAGCCAGATACGCTGCCGGATCGACGTCCCGCTGCGTGCCGTCCGCATAAATCTGCCGGACACCGAAGTGCAGGTGCTCCCCGGTCGTCCGTGTCCCCGTGTTACCGGAACGGCCGAGCTTCTGGCCTGCCTGTACCGTATCGCCTGCCTTTACGGAAACTTCGCCGAGGTGCATGTAGGTACACTGTACCTTGCTGCCGTCCGGACGGGTGTATTCCACGGTCAGCGATTTGTTACCGGGTGCATGGCCTTTGTCTTTGACAGCGACGACCTTGCCGTCTTTTTCCGTGGCCAGGACCGTATCGCCGTCGCACCGGATGTCGATACCCGTGTGCATACGTTCCTTGCCGTCTGCCGGATCTTGCCGCATACCGAATGGCGAGGTGACGAAAAGAAACTCTTTCCGCTCCACCGGAAACGAATAGTCCACTGTATTTCCGACCTCACGGAGCGGGTTCTCTTCCACGCCGAACCGCTTTCCCTGCGTCTCCATTTCCTGCATGACCTGCCGGTCGTACTTTTGCAGCCCGTTCTGTTCGATGATACGTTGCAGGCTGTCGGCATAATGCCCGCCCGTGGCATAGCCCGCCTTTTCGAGGCCCTGTGTCCAGCCCTTGTAGTCATCGGGCGAGAGCGAGAAACAGCGGGCATAGCGGCTGTTCTCTTTCAGGAAGCGTGAGTGGTGCTCATACGAATCGCCCACGCTGTCGTAGCTGCAAAACTTCTCGTTCGGCTTGTCATCGGAATACAGACCGTACCGGCCACCTTCGGCAATCCATTCGGGCGTGGCCTTGATGCCGAAATGGTTGTTCTCATTCACGGCCAAACGGCTCTGCCCGTTGGAACTTTCCAGTATGCCCTGTGCCAGCGTCACGGAGGCCGGAATGCCGTACCTCCGCATCTGTGCCATCGCATAATCTGCGTATTGTTCCGTATATTCTTGATTCTTGTTTGCCATATCTTTACCTCCTCATGGTTGGACGTTGTTCGTTCTCGTTCTGTTCGTCAGTTGCCTCTGCAGGCTCGTTTTGCTGCGCCTTGGACATACCGTCACAATCCATCACGTATGCCCGCAGCGCATGGATTTGCTGCCTTGTTTCCTCATTGCTGTGTTCAAATACCAATATGATTTTGTCCGCATCATACGGAATGCGTTCTTTGGCCGGAGGCATGTCCAGCTCGTTCGCTATGGTCTCCGCATCATACATGGAAGCGTAATACTTGTTCTCATGTTTGAAAAGGACGACCGCTTCCGGTTGTTCCTCTTTGATTTTCTTGTATTTGTCATACAGTTGTTCCGGTATATCTTTTATGGGCAACTCTTTCAAGGATGAAGCAGTTTTGGGGGATTCCTCATTGGCTTGCTTGGGGTGCTTGTCCTTATCCTGCTGTAGGGTATCCTCTTCTCCTTGTTTCTTTCCGGCAGTCTCTTCCTGCGTCTGTCCTTTACGCAGCACATCGGCAAAAAGCGTGGCCGCCAGATGGCGTTTATATTCTGCACGGTCCTCGGCCAGCCACATGCGCTGCCACTGTTGCCGCGTGACGCTCCGGGGCTGCAGTTTCTTCCCGTCGATGGTCGCCACGCACAGAGTTCCTTCTTGTTTGGTCTTGAATACGGACACACGCTGAATCCGGTTCAGGTCGATGTCCTGCGCCCCGCTGCTGAACAGGTCCACTTTCAGGTCTGGCTGTGTTTCCGCCAGTACATAATACTTGTGCGCCAGTTCCATGCGTACCTTGTCGATGTTGTCCATCGCCTGTTTGAGCGTGGAGAAAAAACGGTTCACGTCCTCCTTGTCTGGATAGATACTGTACCCGTTCTGATGTTCGGGCTTCAGATACAGCGCCCAGCGGTTCTTGTCGTCCTGGATCATCTGTATCTGGTCGAAACCGATTTCGTCCGCCCGTTTGACCGCAGGCGTCACGTCCAGTGTGGAAAGCATCTCCAGTGCCCAGTTCTTCAGTCGGGCCAGTGATACCTGTTTCTTGGCGAAATAGGCATCATCGGGCCTGTACCCCCATGCGCCGTCGGGATTGAAGAAACGCACGTTTTCAATACCTTCCCTTCGCAAAGCCCTGCCGATACGGGCCTTGTTCATGCCCGGCACTTCGTTGTCCACCTCCGGCGACGCACCGGCAGGGAGTATCACATCCGCCGATTTCGAGGACGGATCGATGACGATGACAATGGTCTTGTCCTCCTTGTTCGGGTGTTTCCGGATTTCATCGGCCACGTAGAAATGCTTGGGTAACTGCTCCTGCATATCCGAAGTCTGCCGGCGGTTACGCATCGTGGCATATTCGATTTTCTCGCCCCGTTCCGCCTTGTGGATTACTTCGAGGGCGTTGTTCACGTCGCTTTCGAGGGCATCCATCAGGTTGGGGTTCTCTTTAAGTTCCCGGTTCCAGTAGTCTACCAATTCAAGGCTTTTGTCGGACAGACGGGCAGGCAGTCCCAGTTCCAGCATTTTGATGCCCGAAGCCACCTCCACGATCAGCCGTTCCTGTTTGAGGGCATCTTCCGAAGGACCCATGCCGTTTTTCATCACCATGCCTTCACGGGCCAGCCGTTGTTGGTGCCCCGTGGCGCTCACGATTTGCCGCAAGGCTTCCTGAACGTAGTCGTTATAATGCTCGAAGTTCCGTTGGCGCGGCATATAGACCGCATCGCGGTCCGTCTCGTAATGGGGCATTCCGCTGCCGTCCGAACGCACGGGCACGAGATTGTCCCGCATTTTCAGCAGGAAGTCGTTGAAGCGGATATGCAGTCTCCGTTCATCGGTTTCGGAGTAGCCACGCTCCACGGCACTACCGTCTTTCTGCAATACCGCATCGTAAGTCTCCTTATCCACGTAGGGCAGTGTCGTCTGGTCGATGTTGAAAAGTGTGCGGATCTCCCTGTTATGTATGCCCTTGTACTGTTTCTGCACCTCCTCGTCCAGTTTCAGATAAGCGTCCCGGCTGATGATGTCCTCCGGATTGTTGCGGTGGACGTACTTGTTCCAGTTGTAGAACAGGAACGGAACGCCTTGCTCGTGCTCGCGTACCGATGTGCCGCGTGCCTTGGCATCGCTGTAAAGGGTGAACAGGTTGGTCTTGCACCCGTTCCGGTCCGAATGCAAGGCCATGAACAGGCCGTTGAACGGGCTGACGGCAACACCTTTCGGATAAAATTTCGGAAAGCCCTTGCCCGTAGCGTTGAGCCAGTGTCCCCCGGCATTCGACGCTTCGTTCAAAGCCGTGGAGAGCAGCTCTATCTGACGCTCCTCGGCATTCTTTTCTATTTGCGATTTTTCTTTCATATTCCCATATTTTTATCGGTTACAGGATTATTGAATGCCCCGTGTCCGCACGATGGTTTCCTGCTGTCCGTTGTCATAGTTCTGCGAAGCCATCTGGCGGAGCTTGTCGCTTTGGGCGAGCACGGCATTGGCCAGCGTGTTCAGCGGCAAGGCTCCTGCACGGTAAGCGTCGGCCATAGCGGGGGTGAGCTGCACCGTACAGGGCACACGGTCTATCGTGGCAACCAGCGTGCAGCCTTGTAGTGCCGGGTTCACGATACGCGGATTCAGCGGCTCGTCGGGATAGCGTCTGTACTGTACCTCTCTACCGGTCGTGGCTGCATTTCTGTTTCCCTCCGTCCGTTCTTTTCCCAGCACCTCGTGTCCCGCCTTGTTCAGCAGGTTCGCGCCACCCAAGCCGATAAGCAGCATCTTCAACATCGGATTCTTGACGAACATACCTGCCACTATACTCGCTATCGGCAGCAGGTTGTCTTTCAGGCCCAGCGATTGTGTCCTACCTGTAAACACGCCCAGCAGGATGTCGGGCAGCATGGCCAGTATATAGCCCAGATTACCCGCGACATCGCCTATGCCGTCCAGTCCGAGCGAGCGGACCAGCTCGTCCCAGCCGTTCTCGTTGGTCTGTATGGTCTGTGTTCCCTGACCTGCCTGTTCCTGCCGCATCCCTTCCCCCGCAGAGACGGCGGAAGTCGACACTTCCTTTTCCTCTTTTTCCCTTTGTTTGGGTTTCGATTCCGTCTGTTCCTCCGTTTCGGCTTTCCGTCTTTCCATATCTTGCAGGTAGGCTTCCTCTTGTCCGGGAGCGACAACCATCGGCACGTCTTTATACCGTTCCACCCGTTTCCGTTCCTCCTCGGCGGTTTCTTCCCGCCACGGCATATTTCTATTGTCTGTTTTCCACCAGTCCATAAAATCGAATGTTACAATCGGTATCTTCTTTTGCAACTTTCCGTTGGCTGCGGCAAGAGCCGTGTTTTCTTTGCCCGGTATGCTTGCCGCCTCTTTGCGGAAGCTGTCGAACACGTTGCTGTCGCTGCCGAACACGCCCTTGCTGATACACTCCTCTGCAGAGAGCGGCTGCGTTTCCTCCTTCCCGAAATGGTCGGCAACGGCTGAGATTGCCGTATCCGCACCGATGAACCGTGCAACGGCCGTCCACGAACCCGTACCGCCCAACATGACCGTATCGGCCGAAGCCCCCAACACCCAGCCCGCACCTTTCTCCAACTTGCTCGGCCGGTAGGCAACCTCTCCGCGTTTTTCTATCTCTTCGGCCAGCGGCGAGCGCCCCAAAGCCTGTGGCAATCCCAGCAGGCTCGATTCTGCCGCCTTACGGATGATGTAGTCCGCCGAGGATTTGGGCATACGTTCCTTGACCAGTTGGTCTATCATCAGTTGCTCTACACGATAGTCCACGAAGGCATAGGCGAGGTCGCAGCCCAATTCCTGCGACAGTTTATCGTAACGCTCGCGTCCGACTTCCTTCACAACGACATCGCGCCACTGTCCGGCCATGTAGGCGAGGTCGTGCTGCATCTCCTCCGACGAGAGAATCCTGTCCTTGCACATCCCGATGTAGTCCTCGGTCGTCTTGGAGTTCCACTCTCCCGTAACCTTGAGAGTCTGGTACGGGTCGGCGAGCGGTTGCCCCGCTGACGCCATCATGCCGAGTATGCCGCCCAGGGAGGTCGAATACGCTTTCATTTCCTCGCCCTGTTTTTCGGTCAGGTAGGATTGCGTCTGCGTCATGACGGGGACAAGATGATGGCGGAAATAACTGCTCATCAGGGCCTCCAACTCCGCAAACCTTCTGCTATGTTTGATTCCGTCCATATAATCAATGTCTTTCTATATCATGTTTATTTGTTTCAACAGTTGTTCCTTCGTCTGCTCGATAGCGTTATGGTACACCTCCATTTGCTTGGGGAAAAACTCTTCGAGCCACGTGTCCTTTTCGATATTGTCGTGAATGAAACGTATCGCCTGTTCCCGCTCGATTTCTACCGAGGCTTCCCCTTCCTCCCGGTTGTTGAACCATGCCTTCGTCCACCAGCGGACTCCGGCACGGTCGGGATAGACGGAGACGATTCTCGGTATGTCGAAGCTCTGGATGTCGATGTCCAGTTCCGCCAACGGATCAATGAGTCCGCTGCCCGCTACGGCTTCGTCATGAAGTTTTTTTTTACCTCGCCGCCTGTTGCGGAAAGGTACACATCATGCCGCAGGGCAAGGTAGTTCAGGAAATCCGCTATCAGCAGGTTCTGTACCTTGCAGGCCAGCGGCATGGCTTTGCGCCCCAGTCCCAGCGGGTTGTACATGCTCGGCATCTTCTCATAGAAATACTCCTTCGCAGCTCCCATTGTAAAGATGTGGCGCAGCGACTGCTCCGTATGTGCGGGCACCGTGTACGCTCCCCGCTGTAAATCCTCCATGTAAAGTGGCAGAAAGCGGAGCATCAGCTCTTCTATTTCCCTTTGATCCTTCTCGTAGTCGTTTTTTACTCTTGTTTCCGCATCGTAAAAAGACGCCGCACCATTGCCGTCGGCTTCCTGCAAAGCCTTGATGTTGCCGTACAACATGGTCAGGAACTCTATTGGGTTCAGTTCCTCGCCCTTGAATTTGACTTCTATATGCAGCAGTTCGCCGCTCAAAGCCACCGTTTGTCCGGCTTTCACCCGCTGTCCGAATTGGGCGAATACATTCGACAGATGACCGTATGTCACCTCGTACCCGCCGTAACGGACCGTCTGGCAAATGCCATGTACCGGGTCGTTGCCCACACCTGACACGATGCCGCTGGCCACGGCTGACAGCATGTAACACCTCACGTTGAAGTCTATTCCGTGATGAAAGAACTTTTCTCCCGTTGCCGGGTGTACCTGTTCGCCGTAGCCGAGCGACATCTCCACATCTTTCCCCTGCGGCTCCTCGAACGGCATACAATAGCCGCTGTCGGAGTGCAGAATCATTTCTTCCGTATATTTCATTGTGATATATATTTTCGTGTTTCTATCTTCTCATTCCTCCGCTTTGCGTTTGTTCCTCCGGAGAGAGTGTCGGCGTCTGTGTCCTCGATACCGTTTCCGAGGGAACCGTGCGGACAACGCCCGCATTGTTGCCGATAAGCATCATGCCCAGAAACAGACCGGCGATTTTACCCAGCCAGCCGAAACGTCCGAACACGAGGTACGCTGCTGCGATAAGTCCTGCAATGTTCAATCCCGACACATTGCCCCCTCCGAGGTTTCGCAAAAAGCCGCTGAGCATGTTGAACAACCCACCGCCGGAGGCTTCCCGCAGGAAGTTCGATACCCCGTTCAGTTTCGAGTCCGCGCCTCCCACAGCCTCACCTATGGCAGAGACCGTCTCTCCGGCTTTGTCTTTCAGTTCCTTCATGTCTTCGGTCGTACCTGCAAGGGCATCCGTGGCGGATTTGCCGACTACGGCCTCACTGACGATCCGTGCGACACTTTTGTCGGTGGTCAGTTTTTCCCAACCCACATAACCGACGGCAGCTCCGGCGGTAGCCGTTTTGACCGCCTGCCCGGCTCCCCGAAGGGTCTGCGAGGGATGCAGTACCGCATGACCGGCACTTTTCCCCGTCGCATTGGCGGCCTTGCCCATGCCTTTCATGGCCTTTCCGCCGTATTTCAATATCGTATCCCAAGCTCCCATATTTTTATTCTTTTTTTTAGGGTCTTACATTTCTTCCAATTTGCCGCCAGCGTCTTTGGGCGGCTTTCACGATGTCGTACTTGTCCGCGACAGGGCGTGCGCCCTCGTCGATTTCCCGCCAGATGTCGCCCATCGTGGTGTATTTCACTGCCTTGGTCAGTCGCTGCAGCGTCCGGTTCATCGACCGGAGTTTCGGACGTATGCCGAACACGATCTCCATACGTTCCCTTTCCGTCATCTTGTTGTCCGAGAGGCAGGCCGTGCGTATATCGTTCACGATTTCCACGCTGTTCAATATCATCTCCCGGTAAATCTGGTTGCGCCGCGTGGAGAGGGCGACGGCCAATGCACCCGTCGAATGTCTGCTCAATTGTTTGGTGAAGTCGCCCATGTTGTCTGTAAGCTGCGATATTTCATGGTAAAAACCGTAAATCTGAGCCGCATAGCAGACAATCGAGCGGAACGAGTTCAGGTAATTGTTGAACTCCCGTTGCAAGTCCGTCGTGCCTTCCACTTCTTCCTTCGTCCACACATGCCCTGTAGTTTGCATCAGCATGACCTTCTCTTGGTTTTTCAGTTCCTTCTCGGCCTTGTTGGTATAAACCAGAATCATTCCCGCAAGGGTCGCATCGTTCTGCGCCTGTACCTTCGAGATACCGGCGCACAGCAACAGAATCCATATCGAGATTATCCGCTTCATCGTTCTTCGTTTTTTATTATCCTTTTTTCAACGGGCGATGGCTGCCGCCCTGCGCCAGCGGGACATGGCCAGACGGGCCACCTCGCCGTTGCTGCGGTCTATCATACCCGCCGTTATGTTGTTCCACACGTCGTTCAGGGTATAATAGCGCAGGCTCAAATAGAGCAGATGCAGTTTCCGGCTGAATGCCGCGAGCTGGTCGTTCAAAGCCCACAGGGTTTTGCTCCGTTCCGCCCCCGTGAGCATGTTTTCCGTGCCGCCTTTGGCCACGGCGTCGTTCAGCAACGTGAACACGGAAACCAGCTCCGTCGCCGTCTCGATATAGAGGTTGTTCATGTTCATGCTGGCGACGATGCCCTGCGGGTTGTCCCCGATGGCTTTGCCCAGTTTTCCCAGCGTGAGGAAAATCCGCACGCCGTCGTTATAGAGGTGGGTACAGGCTTTCAGCGACGAAGCATAACCGTTCGCCGTCTTGAGGTAACTGTTGTACTGCTTTTCCCACTCATGTATGCGGTTGAACTCCGCTGCGATACTGTTCTGCATCAGGGCGGTCTGTGTCTGCCCCTTGATTTGTTTGTCTATCTGGCCGTTTATCAGTTCGTTTCCCTCGGCCAAGGCTGCCCATTCCAACGGGTTCGAAGCGGCAACCTGCGCCTTGGCCAATTGCGGAAGCAGACCGGCAAGCACAAAGACCACCCATATGCTAATGATTCGTAATCTCATAGATTCCCTTTTTTCGTTTATTGATTTCCACACGTTCACGGATAATCGCCACGATGTCGTTTCCGCGCCGGATACCGATAAGGTCGAGCTTCGGGCTGTTCCGGTCCGTCGAAAGGATAACGACCGTTTTCAGACCGCAAAGCTGTTGCAGGAGGCTCTGGTGTTCCTGAAAGTCCACGATACGGTACAGTTCCATGTAGTCCACCCTGCGGCAGAAAAGTCCCCGCTCGCAGACAAGCTGTTCGTTGCCGACCCGGTAACATATCCGGCGCAGGCAAATGAAACGATACAGCAGCACGAGGAACAGAAACAAGGCAATGACCGTCGCCATACCGCCAAGCGGCATACCTTCCATGCCGCCGTACACCAGTCCCGCCATGCACATGAATATCAATGGCAGTTCGTCGATGACGAATTGCCCGGCGTGCGGGCGCAGGATAATGTTCCGGACATCTTGTATGGTATATGGCATGGTCATCGGCGAAAGTGTATCTGTCGTTCCTGCCCGGCGTTTTCTTCTTTTTCCGACTCCTGCCCGACAGTCTCTTCACGTTTCTGTTCAGCCAAAAGCTGTTCGTTCCAGCTCGTATGGCGATAATCCGGACTTTCCCAGGTAATGGAGACATCATGCTCCCTGTCAATACCAAGGAACTCCCGTAGTTTCTCTCGATATTCCCGGTAGCACTTGTTCGTGGTATCTATCTGGTCCTGCACGTCTTCCGGGGCACACAACCCGCTCGAACGCATCGACTCCGCTTCTTCCGATTCGGCGTCGAACCGTATGCAGATTTCTTGCAAACCACCCTTGGGCAATAGGTAAAATTCTCCGTCTGTCAAATCCCCGCCGTCCGGTATGGAATCGAGATAGGGTTTCCTCTCCGGCGTTTCCTCTATGGCAAAACGTACTGAGCGGCATATCTCCTTTTGCAAATCCCATGTGAGATTCGACCCTTTCCGGGTATTATCGAAACAGATATGTTGCCGGGCAGGGATGGTAAGATCAAGTATCTCTCTCATCTGTTTCCCGATAGGCTTGCCGCCCGTTGAGATAAAGACCGCCTTTCTCAAATCCTTGTTCTTCGCCTGATGGAGTTGGTAATAGGCCATCGCGTCATAGGTACTCCCGAACCAGTAGATATGTTTGGCCTCGGCAAGAGGTGTTCCGGCAGGACTTGCAATCCACAACCCTTCGCTCTCATTGCTTTCCTCGCTCTTGCCTTTATAGCTATCGCATCCGTCCATTCTCATACGTTCCCGTTCCTCGAAACCCACGACCGTACCGCCCTCTTTGGGCAAGGTCAGTGGAAAAGCGAGACAGGTGTATGCCGCACCGTCTGCGCCGTGTTTTGTTGCCAGGCAGAAATGACGGTGGAAAGCATTCTGCGTGCTGAGGTCGATACCCCGGTTCTTGAAATAGGGATAGAATATCTCCTGCATCTCATGGTCTTGAGGGTTGAATCTGTGCAGGTCGTAGTCTGTTATATCGAATGGTCGTAGGTCTTGCTTGACCGGTACGGTTTGCACCTCGTATTCTTCGAAGGGGATGTTCAGCAGGCGGCTGCACACGAGGTTTACCAGCCGGTTCAGGTCTATTCCCTCATAATATTCCGCGAATAACGCCGGGTGCTCCTTGATGAACGAAACGACGTTGTATTCCTTCTGCCGGGGTGGTTGGCAACAGCATTTTCCCTGTTGCGTTATGACGAACTTGTCACCCCGGATACGCTTTTCCTCACTGTCCGTGCGGATAAACGAGGAGAGGCGTAGTCCGAAGCGTCGGTTCTGGCGATACCCGGCATCAAGCAGTACATCCCGGATATCGAGTCTTTGCAAAAAATCATTATGTGTCAATTTCTTGTCATTCATTGTCTTCTCTTTTCTTTTGTTGTTTCATGTAGGGGGTACTGCGTTGTCATCGGTGGAAACGTGCTTGCCGTTCCTGTTCGGGTTCTTCTCTTCTGGCCGGCTCTTCGTGAACTGATTCTTGCAGCCTGATCTTTGCCAAGAGCTGTTCGTTCCAGTCCTTATAGCCTTTTTCAGCGGGCTCGTACACAATAAGGTCGGTGCTGTCCTCGCCGGGAGCGGGAAGATTACGGATCGCATCCTCTATGGCCATGATATTTTGTCTCATGCCCTCCAGTGTTTCCTCACTGGCCGAACCCTCGGCAAGGGCTATCTCGTACTCGTCTTGGCACACCATGCTCATCTCCTGCAAATATCCGTCGCCGATTGTCCGATAGTCGAGCGTACCATCTTCCCGATAGATTTCTTTGGGACGTAAAAGCGTGCCGATTATCCTGTGAAAGTCGAAGGGTTCGAGTTTTATTTCGTAGTTCTGGTTCTCCTCGCCACTGATACGGACCAGCAGTTTGTCGTCTTTCGTCACGTTGCTGGTGAATGTCTTGCCCGCCTGGGTGAGCGCGAAGTTGATGGCGAAGATCTGTCCGGCACGGTCCTGGTCGAAGCAGAGATGGTGGTAAGCGCGTGGAGTGGCCTTTATCATGGCTTTGAACTGCTGTTGGCTCGGTGCCCCGCCGGTAGAAACGAACACTCCCTTTCGCAGTTCCTTGTCCCATTTCTGGTTAAGCTGGTAATAAGCCATCGCGTCGTAGGCACTCTCGAACCAATAGATACGCTTAGCTTCCGCAAGTGGGGTTTGGGCAGGGCTGGCAATCCACAGCCCCTCGCTCGAATTGCTGCCCTCGGCCTTGCCTTTGTAGCTGCCGCTTCCGTCCATTCTTGCACGTCCCCGTTCCTCGAAGCCCACGACCGTGCCGTCGCCTTTGGGCAAGGTCAGCGGAAAAGCGAGATTGGTGTATGCCGCACCGTCCTCACGGTGTTTCGTCGCCAGACAGAAGTGGCGGTGGAAGGCGTACTGGGTGTAGAGGTCGATACCCCGGCTCTTGAAATAAGGATAGAACTTCTTCTGTGTCTCCCGGTCCTGCGGGTTGAACTTGTACAGGTCGTAGTTCGCGATGTCGAACGGGCGGATGTCCCGCTTGGGCTGTATAATCCGCGTTGTCCGGTCCTCGATGGGATGGTTCAGCAGCCGGTTGCACACGAGGTTCACCAGTCGGTCGGGAGACATGCCCGCACGGTATTCAGCGAAAAACTGCGGGTGCGCCTTGATGAACGAGATGATGTTATAGACTTTCTGCTGCTGTGCTTGGAAGCAGCACTTTCCCTGTTGCGTCACGATGAACTTGTCGCCACGGATACGCCGTCCCTCGCTGTCCAGACGGACATACGAGGGATAGCGCAGGCCGTCGCGCCGGTTCAGGTGGTAGCCCGCGTCAATCAGCACGTCCTGAATGTTCAGCCTTTGCAGGAAGTCGTCGTAGGTAAGGTCTCCTTCTCTCATAATTGTCTTTATCTCCCTCTTCTCATATCGTTAATATCCTGATTCATCTGTGCCTCGAAATTGCGTATAGCCACGTCCCTCGGCGTATCGACACCGGGCTTGAAATACGGACGCGGCTCGCCTCCGAAACGCTCACCGTAGAACTCCGGACCGTGATGATGATGCCGCAGGCCGTGGACGACACCCGCCGTGACGACCGTTCCTGCCGCAAGGGCGGCGAAAATCTTCACGCCGAGACTGCGCTGTGCTTCCGGCCGCATCTTCATGTCCACCTCGCTGAATATTTTCGAAAAGATTTTCATGCGGTGGTAGTCATCGACCGCAAGGAATTTGTCGTAATCCTTCTGGCTGATCTCGTGGCTGATGACCTGCCCGTCGATGACGGCCGTCATCTTGTACTTGCCCTCTATGGGGGACGGGTGTACGGCTATCTCGCCGACCTCGACCTCCCTGCCGTGCCGTTCTTCTCGGTACCAGCCCTTGCGCTCGTCAAGGACGGAAATATCCCGTCCATCGACGGAAGCAGCCGCACCATACGGCATCTCCTGCCGGAGCTGGTTTTCCAGTGGGGAGAGGATTTCCTGCTCCTGTTGCTGACGCTGCGTCAGTTCCTCCTGTACTTCGGGGTGCAGACCAAGGGCGATACGTTGTTTGCTGTCGAGGTCCGCCATCGTTACCTTGTCGGCAAAATCCGCCCCGATAACCCCGTTCAGGACTTCCAGCCGCTTCTCGACCGGTTGTTCCTCGATGGAGTTGGAGGTCAGGACGGCCGTTTCTTCTTCCGTCAGGTCATAGACCAGATCGGCGGTCACCTTTTCGGACTGTACGGTCAGTGTCCGTGCCTCCTTATCGACGATAAGGCCGTGGGAGGCAAGACATTCCTGCCATTTCTCGTTGGAAAAATAGACAGGAGAGCTTATCAGTTCCTTGTAGGTACGGGCCGGTTCCGTGCTGCGCGGACGGCTGACCAGCGGCGTGATGACCGTCTGCAGGTTTTGCAGGACGTCGGCCTGTTGTGCCGGTTGCACCGGTTGTCCGGCCTTGTATTTGTAATAGAAGCCGTAGCCGCCCGACTGCAATTCGCCCGGCTTCATGCGTCCGTCCCACCGTTCAGGGACAATGGGCGGTCCCGGATAGAACAGTTGGCCGCCGACCCGCCGCAGATGGAAGCCCCACTGGTGGCGTGGCGTCCAGCCGAGAAACGGGGGCGGCATACCCAACCGTCCCACATGCCCGTATTCGCCGATACCGATACGGTAGCCGTGCAGCCCCATAGCGACACGGCCGTTGGCATTGCGGGCATGGACGAAGTTCTTGGGCATATAAAAGTCTTTCCCTACAATGCTCGTGAACACGTTGTAGGCTTTCTTGTTGGCCGAGTTTGTTCCCCAGTCCGTCAGGGCCAACATCTGACGCTCGGTAAGGTCGTAGGTCAGCAGCGGCGAATCGTGGCCCTGCACCACGAGCCGGTAGCCCGTGCCGTCGCTGACCACGTGGGCCTGCATACCGTTACGCCTCAATATGTCCTGCATTTCGGGTTGCAGGTCCATCATTCGGGGGTTGGTATTCTTTCGTATCGCCATAATCCGTTGTTAAAAAGGGTTTCCGTTATGCATCTCCGTTCTCCATCGCCGCCTCCAGTTGCTCGTCCTTGTAGTGGACGAACTCGGCGGCGGATTCGTTGCCCGCCATAAGGCTGTGCTCCTTGCAATAGCGGGCATATTCCTCCTGCCATTCGGGCGAGAAATGATTCACATAGTCGAGCCAGCCGTATTCGCCGCGCTCCATCTTCTCGATAAGTACCTCTTCGGAATAATATTGGTGTTCTGCCATATTCGCTGGATGTTAAGATATTATTTGTGAACTCCCGCCGCACGGTTACGCTCGGCGCTTTTCTTCTGTTCGTTCCACAGTTCTTCGGTATATTCCTCTTCGGGAACATAGTCGAGGTTGCCGTCATCGTCCATCACCCAGCAGCCGTACACGCCGAAAGTGTACTTGTCCCACTCGCGTTTGGGCTGTTCTTTCCATTTCTGGCTGTCGCCCGAACAGAAGCGGATGCCGGTCTTGTCATGCAGGTCGATGCCCACCGTGACGGGTTCATCGTCCACGACCAGTGTCAGCGGTTCGCCGTTCTGCATACTGTTTACCTCCATTGTACCGAGGTGCATTATGTCGGCCAGCACTTGCAGGTTGCGCCCGATAATCGGCGTGGGGATATACATCACCTGCTTCGTTTCCTCGTCTATCTGCACGAATGCCTTGCTGTGCCGTCCGTCTGCCGTCTCCACATCGGCAAGAATCGCCTTGCCTGCGAGCAGTTGTTTCTGTTGCGCCTCGTCGTAGCGTTCCAGTGGCGAGGATTCCAGGACGGGATAAAATACCACGTCCGACAGACCGTCATCTCTACGGACAAGGGCGAAGCGGCTGCGGCTTTCGATTAGTTCTCCCTTCTCGTCACGGACACGGACCGGAAGCACGGGAGAGTGTCTGCCGTCGCAAATCTCATCGAGGACACGCATCGGCAAGTCCTCGATCATCTCCTGTGTAAGCCCGAATCGGGCCAGTGTCGGATAGGGCAATTCAATTAGTTCAAATCGTACTACATTCATATTTAATTTTGTATTTTGAATTACACTTTGCAAAGATAGATTCTTTTCATTCCCTTGTATATAATAGAATAATATTAGTGTATTAAGAGAGTTTATTTTTATGTTCAGAGTATGATTTTGCGCATAAATTCATACTCTGAATGCTTTTTTTGTTGTACTTTGGTCGAAAAAGGCCGTGGAAACGGGACATCTTGGGCAGGGCTGGTTATATTTGCCGCATGAGAAAGAAACTACTGGTTTTGATGGCGGGTGCTGCAAGTATCGCAGGCCCCGTTCAAGCACAATTCAATACGGTCTCGACCGTGCCGTCCCGATACAGGGTTGAAGTCGTTTCTGCCGGTAGGGATAATGTGGCGACCTTGCCCGGAAACATGCTTTCCGTCCAAGACTCCTTACCGTCGGCAGGAGACGCCGCCCCGGCATTGCCCGCCGACACCTGCAAACACGTATGGATAGAGCGTTACCTTAGCGTAAGCTATCCGCTGCACCGGATGAAAATCAACTCGCTTTATGGGTATCGGAAAGATCCTTTTACCGGAAAAAAGAAGTTTCACAACGGAATCGACCTCCACGCACGGGGCGACGAGGTGATGGCCATGATGGCGGGAGTGGTAGTGAAAGTCGGGCAGGACAAATCCTCCGGCAAGTATGTGACCTTACGGCATGGAGACTACACGGTCAGCTATTGCCACCTGTCGCGTATCCTTACCCGGAAAGGGGCTGCTATCGGGCCGAGGGATGTCGTCGGTATTACCGGTTCTACAGGACGCAGCACCGGCGAACACCTGCATATTTCCTGCAAGCTCGATGGAAAAAGTGTCGATCCGTTAATGGTACTGGATTACATCAAGTCCATACGCGAAGAGTGCGTGGCGGCACTGGCCGAATCCAGAGAGGCCCCCGCATTAAGTCCTGCGGGTGGAAAACACAGATGATTCCGTTTATTTTTGTTAATCATTTCACGGGAATGGTAAAAAAATGCCTTTATGCTTACCTTTGCAAGGCAAAATTAAGGTATGAAAGGATTCGTTGCTGTTCTATCGTTGGTGCTGCTGGCCTTGGTATGCAATTCCGGGGCGCTGCATGTTCCGGCGGCCGGTGTGGCGGCTGCGCAGGAATGTTGTGTCCGAAATACGGACAACGCCTCTTTTCAGCAATTCCATGACAGAGACTCTATCCGGCAAAAAAAGGACAGCGACATAACAGGCATAATCGGGGAAATCCCCGATGTGGCTTGCCGTGCCGGCGCATCGGTAAAGGGGATGCATCTTCGGTACATATCTGTGGAAACGGCCCATTTTCTCCGAATTTTACAGCGGTATCTCATTTGCCGCATGAACAACCTGACCTATTGTTGTACCCTCGTGCATGACTCTTCCCGTAGCCCGAACTGGGATAATGCCTGCGAGCATTATATCTTCGGGATGAGACGGATTCTGATTTAGCGGTTTGTTTTTTTATCGTTTATACTGACGGTTACACTTGGCTGAAAAGCGGGGTGTGGCTGTTCGTCGTGAGTATATCTTATTATTGAACAATCAGCAAAAATAAAATTTTCAATCCGTATGAATCAAAACATTTCTGCTGCCGAAACCCTGTTTTCCGCAGCGCATCCCGATATAAAGAAGATTACCAATATTTCGGCTCTTATTCTTTCCCTCCTTTTTTGTGCGGTGGGACTGTGCCTTCTGTTTTTCTCGTCGAAAGTGGAAGATTCCTCTTCCGCGTCAGGTCCTGTCCTGCTGGTCGGCGGAATCGCCTTTCTGGTGGCCGGAGGTATTCGCCTGATGATAAGAAAAAGGAGTCTGATATACGTTCCGACCGGCAGTTTGGTGAAAAAAGGTTCTTGTTTCTTCGATGCGGGCGACCTCTCTGTATTGGGGCGGTTGCTGGAGGAGAAGACTTTTGACGGCAAGGCAGAGGTACTGCCGAAGAAGGACGGCGGTGTGCGGATGGACTACATGGTTTCGCAGGACGGTAACTTCGCTGCCGTCCAGTTGCTGAAGTATGTTCCTTACGCTTACGAACCGGCATCTTCCGTACTCCATTATACGGGAGAAGAGGCCAGCGCTTTCGTGAATGCTTTGCGGGTCGGCCGATTCTGATTCTGGAAGGGAAACGGTAACAGTTTCCGCAATTTGGCTCGTCCGGCAGCCGGTTCTATAAAAGAACGGTTGCCGGATTTGTTTTTATTGTGGACTGGGGTTTGTTTCTTTGGAAGGCTTTCATTTGCACGACAAATGTCCGGTTCATACATGACGCCATGCTCTGGAAAAGACCCGGTTGTACGGCAGGTTTTCTTGTACTCTGTATCGTTCCGACCATTTTTTATATGTTGAAGGTTAAAGTAATGAGTTATTATATATACCGATTGTTTGGTATTGGCACGGCTGGTAAAAGCTTGTAATTTTGTACCCGTTTTTCATTTCTTTTAAAAACTATAAAAAAATAACGGGTAATTGTGCGTATATCTGTTCTCGGACTGATACTTATGTTCCTGTTTCCGATAACTCTATTTGCCCAACAGAGGGTGGATGTGACCGGAAAGACCCTTGTCGTTTCCAACAATGGAGAAGGACAAGAGGTGTTGCCCTATACCAATATCTTGGTACTCGAAGCCGGGGATTCCACCCTTGTAAAAGGGGTGATGAGTGATGCCGGCGGGAATTTCCGTCTTAGCTTCCATGCAAAGAAAGAATCGCCTTACCTGCTGAAAGTTTCTTATATAGGTATGAAGCCGGAGTTTCGTGCATTAAATACAGGCAAGACGAAAATCCATGTCGGAAACATTGTCTTGACAGAAGGTCTTGAACTGTCCGAAGTGGTGGTCACGGCTCCCATAAAGGAGGTGGAACTGGTGGGCGACACTACCGTCATCAATGCCGATGCCTACCGGATTCCCGAAGGCTCGAACTTGGAAGAGCTGGTAAAAAAGATACCGGGCTTGGAATATGACAGGCAAAACAAAACCTTGGTTTATAATGGGCTTCCCATTGCGGAAATCAATGTTAACGGGGAAGCGTTCTTTGCAGGAAACCATGCGCTGGCTTTGGAAAATCTGCCCGCCGATTTGGTAAGCAGGATAAAAGTGTATGACAAGCGTAGCGAAATGGAGAAATTCATGGGGATAAAAACAGGGGAAGAAAACTATGTGCTCGACCTGCAAACCAAGAAGGAGTTCAACGGTACACTGATGACTTCCGTAGCCGCAGGCAAGGGTAACAACAAGAAAAAAGAAGCGGAACTAATCAGCAATTTCTTCAAAACCGGCGGGGAAAACCTGTCGGTAATCGCCAAAAGCGGCAACCGCAACATGACATCCGCAAACAAAGACAACCGCCAAGACAATGTAGCGGTGAACTTCCTGAAAAAGTTCGGAAAGAAGATACACCTTAACGGGAATGTCATGTACAGCAATGCTATCAATGGGAACGAGGGGACATCTTACTACGAGCAATACCTGAAAACGGGGAACCGCTACCGCTATGCGACCAGCGACCGCCACAACACCAACCGCATGGCAAGCACCATGCTAAGCATGAAATGGAATATCGATAAGATGACCTTGCTGAACCTTTCAGGCAGCTTTAGTGCGATGAAAGGGACAAACGGGAGTGACAGCCGGCAGGCGACCTACAATGAAAATCCAGAATTGGATATCACAGCACCGTTCAATGGGGAAGAAAACGGCCAAACGGAAAACGATATCCGGGTGAATGGCATCCGCATGAACTCCCGTTCAACAAGCGCCAACCGGCAGTATTTCCTGAACGCCGACCTCACCCGACGGCTGAACGAGAAAGGCAGCAGTTTGGGGCTAACCATGCAATACTCGGAGGGGAGAGGAAAGAACGAGGCGTTTTCCGTGTCCTCCACCACCTATTACCAATTGCAGGATGAGTGGGGTAACGATTCCGTCCTCTACCGTAATCAATATTATGACAGCCCAAACAGAAACCGCAAATTCAGCTTGGGACTGATACTGACACAGCCACTACACAAGAGCCTGCGGGCACAACTTTCGTATAAATTCAGACGGGAAAACCAAAACAACGACCGCAATACCTACGACCTGTCCCGCTTTTTCGACGGTACGGACGATGAACCCTTGTACACCCTGCCGGAAGGCTACGAGGCAGCCTATACCGACAGCCTGAGCAACAGAAGCCGAAGCCACACGACAGCGCATGAAGTGGCCCTCCACCTTAACTATACGGACAGAACTTGGGAAATCAACGCTGGCCTGTCCGTCGTTCCCGAACGGCAGAGTCTCGACCAGAAGACCGGGCGGATGCAAGCCGACACGCTGAGAACCTCCGTGAACTACTACCCGGCTGTTACCGTCTTGTGGCACAAAAAGAAAACACGGGTGCAACTAAGTTACGAGGGAGACACGAAACAGCCGGGACTGACCGAACTGCTGACACTGACCGACAACAGCGATCCGCTGAACATTACACGGGGAAATCCCAGCCTGCGCCCTTCGTACAACCAAAGGGTGCGCTTAGAAGCACGAGACACGAAGATAGGTTTGAACGGAGACATGACTTGGGCGAACACGGTGAACAGTGTGACACGGGCTGTGACGTACAATACCCAAACAGGCGGTATAGAAAGCTATCCCGTGAATGTGAACGGGAATTGGAACGCAAGAGCCACCGTGCGATACCAGAAGCGCATCAAACGCCGATTTTCCGTTACCGCACGTACCGGCGCTTCGTTCAGCCAGAACGTAAGCCTTATCAACGAGGGACAGCAGGAGATGCCGGAGCGCAGTACGACCCACAACACGACACTGAATGCCAACCTGCGTTTTGGCTACCAGCCCCAATGGGGAGGTTTCGACCTGACGGGTGACTGGCGTTTCCGCCACTCCACCAACCTTTTGCGCGAAACCGGCGATTACACCCGCGACTACCGCTTGGGGGTGAACGCCTACGCCGACCTGCCCGGCGGCATTCAGTTGCGGAGCGATGTCGATTATTCTTTCCGCAACGGGACGAACATCACCCCCGGCGAAGATGACCAGGTAGTGTGGAACGCCTCCCTTTCTTGGCGTTTCCTCAAACAGAAGAAGGCGGAACTGTCATTCTACTGGGCGGACATCCTTAGCCAGAAAAAGAACTTTACCCGCAGCGTCTCTTCCTCCGGATTGTCGGAGAGACACACGCAGCAGATAGGTAGTTGGTTCATGCTCTCCTTCAAGTACCGTTTTAACAAACAATTATAAAGCAGGAGCGAAGTTTATATTTTTTTAGTTAATGAGTGGTGATTTGCTTCTAATTATATACCAATTTTTAGGTATTGTGCTCTGAGTAAACTCGTTATAATTTTGCACCCCGAAATAATAATAACGAAATAATAAAATCACAGAAAGATGAAAAGAAACAATTTGCATGTCGGTTTGATGGCATTCGCAATGCTGCTGATAGGGGCATCGTGCAGCGATGACGACAACACCCTCTCATACAGCACGGGTGCCGTGCAGAATACCGAATTGAAAACCATTCTTGTTCAAAGAGGCTACACATTCAACGAGGACGGCAATCTGTTGCTTGATGATTTGGCTAACAATACGACGACGCTTGACCTCTCCGGAACGCAGATTTCCACAGACGCACTGGCAGAACTTTCCATGTTCCCTAACTTGACTGATGTGGATCTGTCGGACAATGGTTACGGCCCGGCGTTCGACTTTGCCAAATTGCCGGAACAAATCACCGGAATAGACCTGACGGGTAATGAAATCTACGACTATGATAATCTTGTGAGTGTCGTAGTGGAAGAAAACGGTGATGAAACTGTGACTAACCTGCACGAAATTACCAAACTTTACCTTCCGGAAACCGCTAAAGAGAATATCGAAGATCTCGTGCGTTTCTACCGCCAAAACAAGGAAGCCATCACCGCCGGCACCATTGATATGAAGATGACTGATGTCGACGGCAATCTGCAAACTTATACCACCCTGCGCGACGTGCCCGACGCAAACCTGCTCACTTATTTGCAGACAAATTTTGCCGATCTGTTTAACGGCGACCAAATAGACCTTAGCAAACATTTGGGACTCGACCAGAAAACAAAGGAACTGCTTGTTGCTCCTGCTGATAATGTTACCAACTTTGAGGGTATTCAGTTTCTGGTGGAGAATCCTTATTGGGAAGGTGCTAAAATCAGCCTTTATTCTGCCGGAGAAGAAAGTATAGCTTCTATGCCCAATATAAAAGTAGGGAAATTCATAACCCAAGTCATCCTGCAAAATATAGAAGTGGAAGATATCGACTTATCCAATGCTACAGATTTGCGAAGTGCTTGGGTCCAAAATAACCCGGCATTGCAGAAGTTAGATTTGAGTTATTCCACTATTTGGGGTCAAGGAGATAAAGAAACGGAAGGCAATGGTACGTATGGCAGTAGTCTGATGGTTCTGGGATGTCCTATACTGAAAGAAATCAAATTGCCCGAAAAAAATGAATTGAAAGCCTACAGAATTGATATTGAATGCTTGGACGCATTGGAAACATTTGACATGTCGAATGTCAAGATGGTAGCAGAACTCAGTATAGGTGATTTGAATAAAGACTTTAATCTGGTTTATCCGGAACTGACCATTTTCTATAGTGAAGATGGATATGCCGGTACTTATTTCGCTTGTTCAGAGAACACTTTCTATAGAGAATCAACCCAAGCATTCCTGAAAGCAAATTATACAGACATTGACCCAGACGATACGGTCAGAAGGTTAGGTTATACTTCTTCTTTATCGTATGATAAAAACAAAGGATGCCGTTGGAGGACTTTATTGAACAAACAAAAATAAAGTGTAATTATTTTTTTATTAAACTTTAATTATAAAAACGATGCGAAAATTTTTCTTAGGAGCTGCCCTTGTTGCAGCAAGTTTCGGAATGGCACAGTCTGCTGACGCTGCCACAGTGATGGATGTAGATGGTGTAAGTACCGTATTGGCAATCAGCGATTACGAAGGTACTTATAACGGTACAATGGATCAAATCAAAATGAGAGGAGAAGATTATGAGCCACGTGCTGCATCTTATACTCTTGAAAATGGTATTTTGAGTTGCGATTTTCCGCAGATCGGAAGTATGCCGGGGAATATCACTATCGAGTTGGAAGTAGAAGTAGATGAAGAAACCGGTGAAATTACAGCTTTCAAAGGTGATAAAGCAGGAACTTTGACCATTTTAGGCATGGATTTAGTAACATTGAAGTTAGATTCTTTGACTGATGCCAAAGTTACAGGCAACACTATCGAGTTTACTCTGGCAGTATCCGGTAAGTTCTTAGGTGCAGATTTCCCTGCATCCGTACACTTTGTTGGAACAAAATAATTCGTCATTATTTTGTCAAGCAACGAAATTAAATTCAGAAAGAGTAAGGAGAAAGCTGTCAAACGGCTTTCTCTTAGCTCTTTTTTTGTGTGTTACTAAGAAAAAATTATCACAATATATTCACCTCACCCAATGGGGAAGACACCATTATCCTGTCAGCAAGGCTGCTATGCCGCTAAAAACACTTCCGGTATGCAACCGACGGCGAGGAAACAAAATTATCCAAACCGCCTGAACCGCTTCTGAAGCCTACATGCGGTACACATCAAAGACAGACTTTGCCATCGGAAAAAGCCTGCCTTTAATCATGTAAAAACCATGACTTTACATACCCTTTGCGGAATACACGCAGGCAAGGGTAATGAACAGGAAACAATTATGGATTACAAAACAAGTAAATTATATAAGCAAAATGAAAAAGTTATACTTTTTATTCAGCCTTCTTATGGCAACAGTAATCGGATTAAGTTCGTGTGAAAGTGACGATTCACTTACCAATGAGCCACCTGCACAGGAATATATTGATAAGGCGAAGGAAATCCTTGTAGGAGACCTCGTGCTCTCAACCCGTGCTACAATGAGCGGTGTGGACAAGACGCTGTTGGAAAGCGGTTGCCCCACCAAATTCAACTTTTCTTGGCGGGAAGACGGCACGATGGTGCTCGACCTGAGCGACTTCACCGTGGGCGCCATGCCCTTCGCCATCACCTTCCGCTGTGCAACGAAGTTTATGCAACTCAACAGTTGGGAAAAGGATGAATACCCCGGCAGCGGTTGGGTGAAGTTCGTGGGAACGGACGGAAATGTCACCACGAGCGGCGATGACGCTGCGGACAACCAGGAAGGGAGCGGCGCCCGTGTAGATGGTTTCCTGAACGTGGACACCAAGCAAGTGGAGTTCATCGTGGACTACAACATGATGAACGTGCGCACCGAAACCTTCCTGCAAGAAATCGACAAGAGCCGTATCGACCGCTTTGAAGAAGAATTTGCCCAGTACGAAAAAGACTTGGAAGAAGCCAAGAAAGAACAGGGCAAGGCTTGACCTTTCGATTGCAGGAAAGAAGGAAAGACCGTAAGACACACGGCTTTCCCTCTTTTTTGTGTAGAATAACATGTTTTGATGATAGACAGATGAAAAGAATAACAGCCATCTTATTTTGTGTCTTACTGGCATGTATGAATGCCCAGGCACAACGTAAAGTAAAGCTCAAAGTTCTGGAGAAAGGGACGGAACAGCCGGTCATCGCGGCCACTGTGGTCTATGCCGATAACGAAGCGTTGCAAAACCTGCAGGGGAGCGTCACGAATGTGGACGGGCTGGCGGAACTGAAAATCCCCTCCAAGAAAACGTATTATTACAAAATATCCTATGTCGGTTTTGTTCCGGCAACAGGAAAGATAGAAGCGACCGAAACCGAGAAGACCGTCTATCTGGAAGAGGATCATTTGGGACTGAACGAGGTAGTCGTCACCGGTTCGCGTACAGCGCGACCCATCAAGATGTCGCCCGTTACGACGCAAGTCTTGGGCGGCAAGCAGTTGGTCGAAGCCGGATACAGCAACCTGCAACAGGCATTGCAGCAGGAAACTCCCGGTCTGAATATCCAGAAGGTGGGCTTCGGAAACGAAATCTCCATGCAGGGGCTCGACGCCCGCCACGTGCTGTTCCTGATGGACGGCGAGCGCATGACGGGCGACATGGCCGGGAATCTCGACTACGAGCGTTTCAACCTGCACGCCATCGACCGTATCGAGATTGTAAAAGGAGCCAGCAGTACGCTGTACGGCTCGCGTGCCGCCGGTGCGGTAATCAACCTTATCACGAAGAAAACGACCAAACCGCTTTCCATCGACGCAGGTGTGCGCTACGGACAGATGAACGAGCGCAATTACAAGAATCCGCAACCGAAGGATTTTTTGTATATGTTCGAGAAGAATGCCGACCGCCCCAACCTGCAAGGCTGGGTATCTGCCGGATTCAAGGCGGGGAAAGTAACCTCGCAGACCGACGCATGGTACAGTTCCTCGGATGCGTTCTACATGTATCAGGCGGAGAATGACAAGAAGGTCTACACGCAAGAGGCCAATCCCTTCCTTCCGCACGACATCACCGTGGTCAACTCGTCCTCACGTCCGCCGATGGGCATCGAGGGCAAGGAGCATATCACGGTTTCCCAAAAACTGTATTACGACCCGACCGATGACCTCTCGGTCTTGGTTTACGGGAGCACCTTCTTCATGAACACGTATGACCTGATACAGGACATGACTTTCAGCCAGGCGCGTGACTGGACGGCGGGAGCCAAGCTGACCTACCACGTGAAGGACTGGTTCAGCGTTACGGGTAGCCTTCATGCCGACTTTTACGACCGCTTCAAGCGGCACGAGCGCATCGACACGCGCAACAAGGACTACGAGAGTAGCATCTGGCAGCCGCGCCTGACCATCACGAGCAACTACTTCGACGGGCACAGCCTGATCTTCGGTGTGGAACATACGTCGGACGAACTGACCTCCGACCGTTTCTCCGGCAATGCCAACCACGATCTGAAAACCCGCGCCTTGAAAGAAACGGAGTATTTCTTGCAGGACGAGTGGACCATCAACCCCAAGTGGATGGTATCTGCCGGACTGCGTACCAACTTCTCGAAGGCGTTCGGTTTCATGGGGATGCCCAAGATTGCCGCCAAGTATTCGCCCAACGAACGGTGGAGCATCCGCGCCAACTATTCGATGGGATACCGTTCTCCGAGTATCAAGGAACTCTTCTTCAACTGGGACCATTTGGGCATGTTCATGATCCGCGGAAACGAGAACATGCAACCGGAAAAGAACAATTATTTCTCGCTGGGAGCCGAGTACAGCAACGACCGCCTGTTCCTGTCCGGTACGGCCTACGGCAACTATTTCCGTGATAAAATCGAGGGCGTATGGCGCATCTACGACATGCAGTACAACTTCGAGTACACCAATTTGAGCAAGCAACGCCTTCTGGGGCTGGAAGCCTTGCTGCGCTGGCACGTGCTGGACTGCCTGACGCTGAACGGGACGTACAGCTTCGTGAACGTGAGCAAGAACGAGGGCATACAGGTGAACACCACCTCTCCCCATGCCGCCACGGCCAGTCTGGACTACAAGTTCACGAAGAAGAACTACCGGTTGAACGCCGTGTTCAGCGCCTCGTACATGGGACGCAAGAAGTTCGACGTGCAGGACCGCGTGTTCGTGGAAGAGGACAACAAGAGCTATGACGCCTACTTCCGTTGCGACCTGCCGCAATACGTGCTGTGCAACCTGTCGGTGTCGCAGACCTTCTACAATAAGGTAAAACTGACGCTCGGTGTGGACAACATCTTCAACTACGTGCCGAAAACCCTCGGTTCGGGCATCACGATGTTCAACGTGCCCGCCACGCCGGGAACACGCGGATGGGTGCAGTTGGAATTTATGCTGGACGATGTGATTAACTCTTTAAGGAAAAAGAAATGATTAAATATACGACAATGAAACGTATGGGATTATTCAAAACGGTAAGCCTCCTGCTGGGCTGTCTCACGATGTTCTCCTGCGTGGACTATGACGACATACAGCCCTTTACGGGCAAGACGCTGCCCCGCAAGTCGGGCTATTCCACAGGGGTGACGAACGACTGGATATACTTCAACCTCCGCACGGGAGAGTCATTCAACACTTACACCGTGAACAAGGACATCAAGGAAGGCGAACAAATCAACCGCACGGACTGGGATCTGGCTTTCTGCGGCTATACCATGCGTACCAATTCGGGTACGAGCGGCATCGGTCAGGGCGGTGCCGCCGACTTGGGCTATGGCGGTTACGATGACTGGACGAGCGTTTCACAACTGCCTTCCGACTTGGAATGGGTCGTTGACACGGACGACGTGCGCGTCACCATGTCGCAGAACGACTGGAACCATTACCTTGTGGAAAACAATCTGGACTTCGATGCCAACCCGTGGTTCGACCCCAACAACGGTCCTGCCACGACCGAGACCAATGCCAACCCGCTGCTGTCGCAGGCCATGAGCTTCTCCGGGCCTCCCCCCACATACACCCCTTCGTTCCACACGTATGTGGTGCGTACCGCCGACGGAGAGAGGTACTTCAAGATACAGATTATCAGTTGGTACGATGCCAACGTGGAAATCGGTGATGAAGGCGGGAGAATCAGTTACTATTGCGACGAATTGAAATGACGGAAAGTATGATGGGACAATTCGTGCGCTTTATGCGCTTCTGCAACCGGCGGTGGGTGAAATGGCCGACAGTTATCGTCTTCCTGACGGCGATAACGGTCGCCCACTTCGTCATGGCAGACAAGTACGGGGACAGCCCCAATGCTCCCACTTGGGAGTTTACAATTACGCTGCACGCCGCCATGCTGGTTGCTGCGGCAATTATTATAGTATTCTACAAGAAACGTATCAAACGTAAATTAATGGAATATGGAAAAGACTAACGTAACGACCACTGAAACAACAAATGTAACACCTCCTGCCGCCAAACGGCGCTATTGGTGGAAAGCCATCGCTTCTTTCCTCATGGTATTGTTTACCATGCCTTTGGGGCACGGGCTGATGATTATCATGGAGCATCTGATGAGCGAGACCGTTCTGCACTATTCGGCCTTTGTCATGGGCGCGGTAGGTATGGCGATGGTGATTGTCGGCGTATTCGCCAAAGGAGATACGCGCCAAACACTCTGGGGATTCTTCGGCGGTCTGCTCTTCTGGACAGGCTGGGTGGAATTTCTCTTCATGTATTTTGCCAACCGTTTCGGCACGCAGCCGGAACTCGACCCTGTGACGGGTGAAATCGTAACCCGTCCCGAATATCTCATACTGCCCGCCTCGTTCGGTTTTTGGATGATGATTATGGTAATGTACCTGTTCAGTACAAAGAACGGATGCAACTTCATCAACTGGTGGCAACGGTTGCTCTTCCGTGGTAAGAAGAACGACATCGCCGCCCGCCCCATGACGCGCCACACGAGTATCGTCACATTCATGGAACTGATGATGTTGCTGTGGACTTCCTACCTGTTGCTGATGTTCTGCTACGATGATGTATTCCTGGGCGAGAATCATCCGGTGACACTGTTGGTGGGGGTCGGATGCTTTATCGGCTCGTTCTTTATCTTCGCCAAACAGTTGCGCCTTTCTGCGTGGGGGGCCAACATCCGTATGGCAATCGCTACCGTTATCGTGTTCTGGACACCGATTGAGATCCTTGGCCGTATGGATTTGTTGAGCGAGATATGGGTAGACCCTATGGGGCATAAGACGGAAATGATTATCATACTGGCAGCGTTCCTTGTACTGGCTGTTTACCTGTGGTATATGGGTGCGAAGAAAAAGAATGCCGTTTCCCAATAAAGAAAACCGGATATGGCAGCAACAAAAGAGAGAAAAAGGCACTGGCTTAAAGCGTTTGTCTCCATCGCTGTGACATTGGTTGCCATGCCGCTGACACACATCCTGGCACGTGCGCTGAAAGACGGTACGGCGGGGGTGGAACAGTTCTATGCCGGTATGGGAATGGGGCTGTTCGGTTTGCTGATGGTCATTATCGGTGTATTCATAAAAGGCGACGTCAAACAAGCGCTGTTGGGTTTGTTCGGCGGTATGTTTTACTGGATGGGCGCCATCGACTTCCTGTTTATGTACTATGCCAACCGTTTCGGCACGCAGGCGCAGCTCGACCCGGTAACGGGCGAGATTGTCAGCCGGCCGGAATACCTGATACTTCCGTCCACATTCGGGTTCTGGGCCATGACGATGATGCTGTACCTGTTCTGCACTGCCAACGGCTGCAATTTCCTGAACTGGTGGCAGCGCTTGTTCTTCGGCAAGCACAAGAAGGAAATCGCCGCACGCCCCATGACACGCCATACCAGCATTGTCGCTTTTATGGAAGTCATTACCATGCTGTGGACGTGCTACTTGGTGCTGATGTTCTGCTACGATGAGCGTTTTTTTGGCGACCATCATCCGGTGACATTGCTTGTCGGGATGCTGGGCTTCATCGGTTCGCTGTTCATGTTCGCCAAGCTGTTGCGTTATGCTTCGTGGGGCATGAGCCTGCGTTTCGGTTTCGCCACCGTAATTATCTTCTGGATCGCGGTAGAGGTCTTCGACCGGATTCACCTGCTGAACGGGCTATGGGCAAATCCACAAGGACATGTGCAGGAAATCGCGTTGATTCTGGTTTCGTTTGCAGTAACCGGGCTTTATCTCGCTTGTGACAGACGAAAGAAAACTGCGGATGTAAAACGACAATAAAAGATAAATCATGAAACGGATAACTTGGAGGAAACATCATAAATGGTTCGGGTTGCTGTTCTGCTTCTTCATGCTCATGTTCTGTTGGAGCGGTATTGTGCTGAATCATCGTGAAGCGGTGGCCGACATCAACGTCAGCCGGAAGTGGCTGCCTGCGGGTTATCGTTTCGAAGCATGGAACGGCGGGCTGCTGAGGGGAACGCTGCGCTATACGGACAAGGATTCCGTGGCTCATATACTGGCCTATGGTGCAGCCGGGGTATGGCGCACGGACACTGCCGCCTCGGCTTTTGCGGACTTCAACGAAGGACTTTCCCAAGGGGCGGACTACCGTAGCATGAAAGGCATAGTGCAAACACCCGACGGTACGCTGTATGCCGCCGGCCAGTTCGGCCTGTACCGCCACGACGGAACGGCTTGGATAGAAATCCCCCTGCCTTTGGACGAGGGAGAACGTCTTTCGGACATCACCGTCCGGGGCGACACGCTGGTAGTTGCCGGACGTTCGTACCTCTATCTCTCCACGTCTTCTCACGCCGGATTTCGGAAAATACAGGTGAAAGTTCCCGACGGTTACGAGCCGAAGGTGACGCTTTTCCGCACGGTGTGGATGTTGCATAGCGGGGAGTTGTTCGGCACGGCAGGCAAGCTGGTTGTGGATGCGGTGGCTGTTGTGCTGGTTCTCCTGTGCCTCACGGGGCTTGCCTACTGGCTGCTGCCCAAGGACATGCGCCGCCGCCACCGCCACGGGCGGCACACGGAAGGCGAAGCCCGATGGACACGCCTCTCCCTGCTGTGGCACGACAAGCTGGGACGCACCACTATCATACTGACCCTCTTGGTGGCCGTTACGGGCTGGTGTCTCCGTCCACCCGTCATGATACCGTTGGCTCTGACTAAGACACCCGCTCTGCCCGGCACATCCTTAGACAGCCCTAATCCTTGGCACGACAAGCTGCGCATGGTGCGCTATGACGATATGTGCGGTGACTGGCTGCTCTCCACTTCCGAAGGTTTTTATTCGCTGGCTTCACCGGATGCCGTTCCCGTGAAGGTGGAGGAAGCTCCCCCGGTCAGTGTCATGGGGCTGAATGTCTGGCAAAAGGATAAGCAGGGGAACTGGCTGGCCGGTTCGTTCAGCGGCCTGTTCGTTTGGGACAGACAGCAGGGCTGGGTAACGGACTACTTCACGGGAGAAGAAGCCGAAGATACAGCCGGTCCTCCTTTCGGCAAGTTTGCCGTTTCGGGTTACAGTGCGGATTTCAAGGGAAAGGAATGCGTGGTGGAATATTACGAGGGAACGGATGCACTTGCCCAGCCCGGCGAACTCTCCACACAACCCATGTCGCTTTGGAACTTCGCTTTGGAAGTACACAGCGGACGGGTGTTCATAGGCAGCGTGGCTACTTACGTGTTTGTCTTCCTCGTGGGAGGAGGATGCGTATGGTGTCTGTGGACAGGATATAGGGTGAGAAAAGGAAACAAGTAATGAAACTTGTTTTTAAGAAAGTCTCTTGGAGATTGAGCACACCCGGTTCTACACAAAATGCGATGGCATACGGCAGAACGCCCTGTTTATTTTCATGCAGGACCGGAGAGATAAAACGGCATTTGAAAGAAACGGATTGCCAGTTGAAAATTTGGGAGGCTTTGTTCAAGATTCCATTGGTTGGAATGACCGCATACGGAGACATCGCCTCTTTGCGCATAAAAAGTGAGGTTGTGCCGGTTTGAAGTGAACAACCTCACTTTTTATAATTTGGGGCAGCGATTGTTTAACATCCTCCGCAACATCCGCCTCTTCTGTGTTTCTTGTGATGACGATGATAATCGCAGCAACGACCTTCATGATCACAATCTACGCAACTTCTGCATTCTTCATTCTTGCGACAACCTCTGCATTCCGAGCAGTCCGTATCGCATTTACACTTGCGGCAGGTACAGTCCTCGCAACAACATTCTATTTTCACTGTTTCCTTTTCTTTTTTGTCCTTTTGTGCAAACAGGGTCACACAGCAGGCTGAAAAAACGAGGACACAAGTCAATACGATTTTCTTCATAAATTATAATGTTTTAATGTAATGACTAAAAATACTTGTCCCTATTATTCTTGGTTTTTCGGGAAAATTAAAATTACGTTTCCAAAAATAGAGATATAATTCAATAATCACAAATCACTTATAATAAATGATGTGAAAAATGAGATTCCATTCAAAATATGAATTAAGAGAAATCTTTCCGCAAGTACACCATGTCGGTAAGCAGCTTTCCATCCTCATAAATCGGATGATCGTAATTATCCGTGAAGAAATTTTTCAGTCGGTGTGAGATACGAAAGCCGCAATGTTCGTAGAAAGAGAGTGTAGATGGCGTATCTCCCGTACCGACAAGCATGACGGAACATCTGCCCTGATAGTATCCAAAGAGATAATCAACCAGCCGTTTTCCGTATCCTTTGCGTTGGGAGGAGGGACAAACGGCTATGTTTTTTATTTCGTAAATACCCTCTCCTTCACACGTCACTACAGAGATAGCCTTCAGACCGTCATCATAGAGGGCAAACATCTCACCTCGTTCCAGATATTTGTCTATCATGCTTTCTTGTTCATCTGCCAACAACAGCAAATCCAAGAATTGTTTCTTGTTAGAAGTAATAAGTTTTATTTCCATGTCATATATTCTTTTTCCAATGTTCCAAAACCGTTTCCAAGTGTTCAAGTCCCCTTTCTACCACCCCTTGATAAAAAGGATAAGGCTTTTTCCCGATGATGTTCAAACGAATTTCAACAATAGTCATTCTTTCATTTCGTCAGTTCCTTGATTTTGTTCACGATGCAGCCACCCCACACGTGCGCCTTTATCAGAAGCAGAGGCGGCCGGGTAACGGTTTTTCCATAGAAGATGGCCGCCACCACCTTGCCGCCGCACCTTTCTATCTCCTCCTTGTAGTCGGCCATACTCTGTCCGCTTGTCAGCACGTCGTCCACGATGATAATCTGTTTCCCTTCGATATTCCCCGTGATACGGTAGTTCCTTTCGAGGATACGGTTTTCGCCGCCTTTCGCCTCGTGCAAGCTGTCGCGTGACTCGAACACATCGACATCATATAAGCCCGAACTTAGGTCCGGCCGGTGGGTTGTGATGTACCAGTCGAGCCGTTTGAATCGCCGGGCATACTTGAACTCGTCGCTGCACGGCATAAACAGGATGTGGTAAGGGGCATCGGCCAAATTCAAGACGGACATGCACGCCTTAAAAAACTCGATACCGTGATTTTCGCCCTCTTTGAACTGGTAGAGGGAACAGCAGAACGCCCGCTGTTCATCGTCGATCAGGTCGGCGTACCGTGAAGGATAGTAATACCCATAGAAAGCGACTTTTATTCCGTGCGATTTGAACGGCTTGAGCGGCTGATGGTCCTCGAAAAAGTCCGAACGGGCGAAACAGAACATGAGGCAGGCTTCCCGATGGCCCGCCAGTACCGCCAGACGGCAATAACGGTCGCGCTCTTTGGCGGTAGCGGCTGCTCGTGCTGCTGCGAACGCAGCAGCTGCAGTCTTCCGTCGCCAGAAACCGGCAAGATACGACAGCAGGACTGCAAGGCCGCACAAAACCATGAACCAGAGCTTTGCTTCCATATTCATTGGGATAAGGTTATTCCGACATACCTGTACAACCGGCAGTTTTCTCTGCCACGGGAGCTTTGCACCTGCCGTTCACCTGTTTCAATGTCTTCTCGAAATATCTTGTTTTCATGTATTTATGCAATTTATTACTGTGTAATATATAAGCAAAGGAATGAATTACATTTTGTCTGCTGACATTCCTAATATTTTTTCCATATTGGGACGAAAGAAATTGCCCCACTCTTCCAGTTTCTCAATGATAGGCAAAAGGGTTTCACCTATCGGAGTAATCGAGTATTCGGAATGTGGGGGAAGTTCCGCAAATATTTTCTTCTCTATGATTCCATACATTTCCAATTTCTTTAATTGCTGATTTATAACACGAGCATTGGCTTCAGGAAACAATTTGTGTAATTTGCTCGGACATTTAGCCCCATCGCTTAGCTCAAAAATGATACAACTTTTCCATGTCCCACTAATAACTTCCATTGCAATTCTGATTCCGTAATCAATGTCAAAAGGTATTTTCGATACCCGATTCTAATTTATATTCCACCTCCCAGTGCATGATAAAGTTTGATAATACTCTGTATGCGGTCAAAGCTGGTTTGCAACCGGTTTGTCTCTGCTTCAAGGAGTGACTGTTGGGTAGTTAATATTTCCAGATAGGTGGTACCGGAATGGCGCATCAACAGTTCCGTCTTTCGCACAGCTTCACGCAAGGTTTCAACCTGATGGGTGTTTATTTCAAATTGCGATTTTGCCGTCTGCCATGCGGTTAAGGCATCATTCACCTCTTTCCCCGCGTTCAGTAATGACTGTTGGTATAACAATCTGGCTTCTTCCTGACGGGTTTGAGCAATTTTCAAATTAGCGATATTTGTTCCACGGTTGAATAACGGCTGTGTCAGCGAAGCGATTGCATTGAACAGCCACTGTCCGGGATTGGTGATTACCCCGCCTCCATTGTTGGTCCAGCCCAATGTACCCGAAAGAGTGATATTGGGGTAGAAGGCCGAGCGGGCTACATTGGTGGCGTAGAACGCTTGAGCCAGTTCCATTTCAGCCCGACGAACATCAGGACGATTGGATAATAACAGCAAAGGAACTCCGACAGAGATTGTATCGGGGAAAGACGCTTCTGCCAAATCGCTCCGCTCAATCGAGTGCGACGGCATGGCAAGTATCGCCGACAAGGCGTTTTCTGTCTCAGAGATACTTTTGCATATAGCCTGTTGCGATGATTCCAGCTGCATCACGTTTGCCCTTGCCTGCAACACACCGGCATCATTCGCCTTGCCCACCTTTTTCAACGCTTCAAGTGTGCGCACGGTAGCCTGCCAGTTTTCCAAAGTCCGATGATTTATCACCTTTTGCGCATCAAGCAGGGCGAGGGTATAGTAACTGTCCGCTATCGTAGCGACAAGCTGTGTCTGTACGGCCTGCCGGTAGTCACGACTTCCTTGCAATGCGGCAACCGCACCACGCTTTGCTGCCGTAAGTTTGCCGAATAATTCAAGCTCCCAACTTGCGGACGCTCCCACATTGTACGCCTTTGCCGTAGCTCCGTCATATTTGTTTCCACTGCCTTCCGCACTGATTCCCAATGAAGGGAGGTACGACAGTCTGGCTGTCATCAGGGCGGCTTCTGCCGCTTCCACTCGCAGGCGTGCCACATTGAGGTCGGTATTCTGCCGGAGTCCTGTCTCAATCAAAAACTGAAGTTTACGGTCGGTAAACATCTCCCGCCATGACATGGATGCAAGCGTTGTTGTATCAATGCCAGCCGGGATGTTCCGGTACAGCTTCTCTGTCGGAATGTCAGCCCGATGATACCGGCTGTATGTGCCACAGCCGGTAAGCATCAAGGTTGATATGGTAAATAAGATGATCTTCTTCATTTAATTACGTTTAATCCGTTCTTGAATATATTGAAATGTGATGAACAGTGACGGTACGAGGAACAGCAGTGCCAGCGTACCTACTATCATACCTCCGATTACGCCCGTGGCGAGCGAGCGGCTGCCGTTGGCACCCACACCATGAGCCATCATCAGCGGAACGAGTCCGAACACCATAGACAATACGGTCATCAGGATGGGGCGCAGGCGAACCTTTGCCGCACTGTATGCCGCCTGCGCGAGGGTCATGCCTTCCGACCGCCGCTTGCCGGCATATTCGGTCAGCAGAATGGCTGTCTTGGCAAGCAGCCCGATAATCATAATCAGTCCGGTCTGCATGTAGATGTTGTTCTCCAGCCCGAACAGTCCCGCGAACAGGAAGCTGCCCATCAAACCGCAAGGCACGGACAGCAACACGGCAAACGGGATGAACACGCTTTCATAGAGGGCACACAGTATGAGGTATATCAAGACCATGCACAGCACGAATATCCACACGGCATTGTTCGTCGTATTGCTTTCTTCGCGCGACAACCCTCCCAACTCGTAGGTGTAACCTGACGGGAGAACGTGGTCGGCAGTTTCCCTTATGGCCTTCAATACCTGTCCCGAACTGTATCCTGTTGCCGGCGACCCGCTGATGGAAATGGCATTGAACATATTGAAGCGGGTCAGGTCCGACGGACCGTTGGTCTTGGTAAGACGGACAAAATGGCTCAACGGCGACATGGAGCCGTCGGAAGTACGGACATACATGCCGTCCAACGATTCGGTGTCCATGCGATATTCGGCAGGAGCCTGCATGGTGACATGGTACAGTTTTGAGAAGCGGTTGAAATTCGATACATATTCTCCCGAAAAATATCCCGAGAGTGTTGACAGGACATCGGAAGGAGACACACCGGACTGTTCGCATTTGGCAGCATCTATATCCACCCAGTATTGCGGATAATCAGCCGCGAACGATGAATAGACCTCACCGATCTCCGGTCTGCCCGACAACGCTTCCACAAACCGGTCGGTCACTTGGCTGAAGGCGGTTATGTCTCCGGCGTTTTTGTCCTGCAAGTACAGTTCAAAACCGTTGCCCATCCCATATCCGGCAATCATCGGGGGCGACATGGCGAATACGGTGGCATCGGGAATATCGGCGGTGGCGGCATAAATACGGCCTATTACATCGTTCACCGACTGCCCTTCCCCTTTGCGCTCGTCCCAATCCGTGAGAGTGAGAAAAGACATGGCCTGCGAAGGTCCCGAGCCACTGAAAGAAAAGCCTGCCACAGTACCGTTGTATTCAATCTCTGCGATACTGTCAAGACGGCTGTTTATACGTTTTAGGGTTTTGCCGGTCTGCGCCATGGATGTACCGGGTTTCGTGTTCATGCTGACCATGACCGTGCCTGTATCTTCTTCAGGAATAAGTCCGGTCTTGGTCGTATTGACAAAAAGCACCAACAGCCCGAACGATACCGCGATAGTGCCCCACAGCAGCCACCTGCGATGAATGACATATAGCACACCGCGCACATAACGACGGCTCAAACGGTCAAAAACCGCATTGAATGCCTTGCGGAAGCGTGCCGCGAAGTTGTTCTTCGTGTTCCCGTGCTCGTCAATGTAAGGCTTCAGCAGCAGGGCGCACAATGCCGGAGAAAGGGTGAAGGCATTGATGGCCGAAATGCCCACGGCAACCGCCATCGTGATACCGAACTGCGTATAGAACGCCCCTGAAGTACCGCCCATCATGCCCACAGGGAAGAACACCGCCATGAAAATAAGGGTGGAGGTCAGAATGGCCGACGACACGCCCTTCATGGCATCATCGGCGGCAAGCACCGGAGACTGATACCCCTCGTCGAACTTCGCCTGCACGGCTTCCACCACCACGATGGCATCGTCCACCACCGTGCCTATGGCAAGCACAAGGGCGAAAAGCGTAAGCAGGTTGATGGAAAAGCCTATCAGTGACATTACGGCAAACGTTCCGATGATGGACACGAAGATAGAAATCGTGGGAATCAGCGTGGACTTGATGTCCTGTAAGAACACATACACCACCACGATGACTAAAAGTATCGCCTCGATAAGCGTCCTGATGACAGAATGGATGGAGGCATTCAGGAACTTGTTGGTGTCGGTAAGCACCACAAACTCTGCCCCTTCGGGCAAATCGCGGCTGAGGTCATCGAGTACCTCGTGTATCTCATTGATGGTGCTTGATGCGTTCGAACCGGATTTCTGGTTTATCATCATCATGGCTGCCGGATGTCCGTTCACTTCGGATGAATAATTGTAATACTCATCGCCCAGCTCTATATCCGCGACCTCTTTCAATCGCAATACATCGCCGCCGGGCAGGGACTTGACCACCAGTTCGCCGAACTCTTCCGCAGTCGAGAGCCTGCCCCGGTATTTCATCGTGTACTCGTTTGCCCCGTCGGAGTTCTGTCCGAAAGAACCGGTGGCGGCCTCAATGTTCTGCCGTGCCAATACCGCCGAAATATCATCCGGGATAAGCCCGTACCCCGCCATCTTGTCCGGTTTGAGCCACAAACGCATACTGTAGTTCGAGCCGAACAGCTGTGCCTTTCCGACACCGCCTATACGTTTCACCCGTGGCTCGACATTGATTTTCATGTAATTGTTCAGGAAAGTCTGGTCGAAACGGTCGTCGGGTGAGTAAAGCGCGAAAGTCATCAGCTCGGCATTCTGCTGTTTCTCTGTCGTGACGCCGCTTTTGGTGGCTTCCGCCGGAAGCTGGCTTAACGCGCCATTCACACGGTTCTGCACGTTCACCGCCGCCATGTCCGCGTTGGCACCCTGCTTGAAATAGATGTTGATGGAAGCATCGCCCGTGTTGGATGCGGTAGAGGTCATGTAGATCATGTCCTCCACTCCGTTAATGGCTTCCTCAAGCGGGACGATTACCGCTTTCTGCACGGTTTCGGCATTCGCACCGGGATAGGTACAGAACACGTTGACAGTAGGCGGTGCAATGTCGGGATATTGCTCCACCGGGAGCACTTTGATGGCGATGAGTCCCATCAAGACAATCACCACGGAAATAACGCCCGAGAATACCGGGCGGTCTATGAAAAATCGTAGATTCATGGGGTTACGTTTTTAGGTGTAACAATCATTCCTTCCTTTACAAGTCCTACCCCTTCGGTGATGATGGTGTCGCCCACGGACACACCTTGCTTCACCACGAAGTGGTTACCATCGTTCAGACGGTCCACGGTCAGGTAGGCTGCTTCGGCCTTTCCGTTTCTGAGGCGGTAGGCGATAATCTTGTCCTGCAATTCCACGGTGGCGGTCTTGGGCAGCAGGATGGCATCCGCATCCACTCCTTGCAGGACGATATTGCCGATGGTGCCGCTCAGCAGCTCACGGTCGGGGTTGGGGAAGCGGGCTTTGATTTGCACCGCCCCGGTGGTGGCATTGACCACGCCACTGACAGTCTCTATGCGTCCCTTCCGTCCGTAGAACGTGCCGTCATTCAGTTGCAGGCCGACTTCCGGCATTTGGGAAATCATCTTGTCTATGGAACCGTATTGTGTCCTGAACTGACGCAGCTTGTTTTCGGAGACGGAGAAATAGGCGTACATTTCCGCATTGTCGGAAACTACCGTGAAGGGCTGCGTCATGCCGGGACTGACAAGTGCGCCGATGCGGAAAGGAAGCGTGCCTACCACTCCGTTGCTGGGACTTTTTATCTCGGTATAGGAGAGATTGTTGCGGGCATCCGTTTCCTGAGCCTTTGCCTGTTCGAGTTCGGCAAGTGCTACCGCCAGCCCGTTGCGGGCAAGAGAGAGTTCGTAATCGGATATGACTTTCTCATCAAACAAGGCTTGCTTGCCTTGCAGCTCGATCCGTGCCGTTTCCACTTTTGCCTGTGCTGCGCTGACGTTTGCCTGTGCGGTGCGCAAGGCTGCCTGATAGGGCACTTGGTCGATGACGGCAAGCACTTGTCCCGTCTTAACCTGCTCCCCTTCTTTCACACACAGGCGGGTGATACGGCCCGACACTTGGGGTACTATGTCCACATCCTGCCGCCCACGGATGGAGGCGGAATAACTTTCTTGAAATTCAACTGCCCGGGAAGAAACCACCATGACGGGCAATGTCTGTCTCATTTCCTGTTCCCTCTGTTCTTGTTTGCAGGCTGTCAATAATGCAGCCAGCAGGCTTGTTACCGTGATGCCGGCTATCCATGTTCTTCTATTCATCATCTGTTCTTATTGTTTTTCCATTCCTTATTCAATACCGCATAAATGCAGGTGTCCTCATACCGTGGTGTTCCATCGGGATGGCACACAAACGATATGAATTCCTTCATGCATCCTTCATATCTCATTCCGAGACGTTCGCACAATCTTTTCGACCGCAGGTTGTCATCCTCCACAAAGCCGTAGATGCGACGTGCGCCTGCTTCACGGAAAAGGTAATCCAGAAATTCCGTTGCCGCTTCATGCGCCAATCCCTTGCCCTCGAAGCGTTGGTTGAAATGCCAGCCCACGTTGAATGTGTCGGCTTCTTCACGCAATGCAAAAACATCACCGATTATGAAATCGTCTTCCTTCAGGCACACGGCATAGCGCAGCAACTCCTTTGGAGTATTGGATATATAAGCCAGTGCAGACTCTTCAGAGCACAAGCGTTCGCTCACGAAGCAGTTGACACGCGGATGGGAGAGGTATTCCAGCAAACCAACGGCATCCTTCTCCTGAAAATCTCTGATGATAAGGTGTTCTGTTTCAATAATCATAAGTCGCCAATTTTGGCTGCAAAGATATTCCATACCCAATTTGCCGACAACCGGCATGCAGTCGAAACGGAAAAAAACATTTATAAAACAGCTAAAATGGCTTCTGAAATGTCATTGTAAATGCTCTTTTCAAAGATGCACATCTTTGGGCAGTTAAGCCATGCTTCTTGATGCGTCACCTTCCTACAGATTACCAAAATCATACCCTGTTTTGGCAATCTACGTTCATTATGCAAGCATCGAATACAGTATAAATGATAGAACCATCTGTCTCGACACTCCTTTTATCTGTTTCAACTGCTGTTTTGTCTGTTTCATCCGGTTTCGACCTATCAAATGAAAAAGCAAAGTCGTACCTTTGCAACATGAAGTAACTTTGCAACCAAATATGATCAAAGAAAATGTAAAAATAATGAACTGGCGGAACGGCTTCCTGCTATCGCTCGTTTCCTATATCCTCTACCTTATTATATGGTTAATTCTTGATGACGAAACCGCCAACCAATTACCGGGAATGGCGACAGTCGATTATGTCGTCGATTTTTTGTTGTGTATGCTCTTTACCTACATATCCTTGGGGTTCTCTTACCTTGTTTTTAAGATTTTGCCGTTCAGAACATCTTATGTGTGGGTGATTGTCTATGCTTCCTGTCTTTTGACGCTGAATAACCTCGTTACGTTCGGCATGACATCTCTGTTCAATCTTTTGTGGGATGAAACCGGCAACGGGCTTCTTGACGAACTGATCAACATGAAGGGGGCTTACACTTTTGCCATGATAGCCACTTTCATATCAAGCGTTTATGCCAACACATTCTACCTCCAGTCATACATCAGGGCGCGCGATGAGAAGCAGGCTCTTGAAATGGCACTGATGAAGGAGAAGGAGATTGCCTTACAGTCGCAACTCAACTCGCTGAAGCTGCAAATTAATCCGCACTTCATGTTCAACAACTTCAACAACCTGCTGGAATTGATAGAGGAAGATACCAAACTTGCCGGCAAGTTCCTGAGTAACCTGTCGAAAGTGTACCGGTACATCATCACCAATCTGGACCGGAATCTGATTCCCGTCAGAGATGAGATAAAGTTCCTTGAATCATACTTGTATCTGATGCAGGTGCGCCACGTCGGAGGGGTCGTCACGAACATCAGCCTCGAACTGAAAGAATGCAAAGGATACCTTCCCCCGGCCGTGTTGCAACTTCTTGTGGAGAATGCAATAAAGCATAACGGTTTTTCGATGGAAAATCCGTTGTTTATTGACATCACGTTGTCTGACGACTATATCACAGTGCGCAACCTTAAATCTCCCTTGCTCTCAAAAATGGAATCGACCGGCTTGGGTCATAAAAACATAATAGAGCGTTATTCGTTGCTCTGCGATAAAAAAGTCAAGATAGAAAATGCCGAGAACTTCTATTCGGTGAGTTTGCCCATCATAAAAAAACAGTCCCTATGAAGATACTGATTCTTGAAGACGAACAGCGCAATGCCATGCGTCTCATTAGATTGCTGAACGACATTGATACGACGTTTATAATTGAAGGACCACTTACAAATATCAAAGAGGCGGTCGATTTTTTCCAATCAGGCAAAACAACAGACCTCATCCTTGCGGATATCCGCCTTACTGACGGCCTGAGTTTTGAAGCGCTTAAATATGCTCCGGCAACCGTTCCAATCATATTCACCACCGCATACGATGAATATGCGGTACAGGCTTTCAAGTTCAATAGCTTTGACTATCTTCTGAAGCCTTTGGATGCCGATGAACTTGAAGCTGCCATAGATAAAGCTACCAAAGCTGGCAAGAATTATGCTGACGAAAATCTCCGGCAGCTTTTCGATTCGTTGCAGAAGAACCAGTTCCGCTATCGGGAACGTTTCCTGTTGCCCTATCGTGACGGGTATAAGACCGTACGTGTTTCGGACATCAACCATATCGAAACCGAAAACAAGACGGTATACCTTCGTCTTAATAATGGAACTTCAGAAGTTGTCAATATGTCAATGGACGAACTCGAACAGCAACTCAATCCTGATTGCTTCTTCCGTGCCAACCGCCAATACATAATTAACATAGAATACGTATTGTTTCTTTCTAATTATTTCGGAGGGAAACTTATTGTCCGCTTAAAAGGGTATCCGAACACAAAAATAACCGTTAGTAAAGAGAAGGCTCAACGGCTAAAAGAGTGGATTGACAAATAGTCTCTGCCATGCTATGATAACATTTCTGTACTCACTTTCAGTTAGAAAAAACTGAATATCTCGCTACTCCATGAGGAACGCGCGGATATTCTTTATAATCGCTTGTTCCAGTTCGTATTCGGAATGTTCTTTCGAAAGGCCCACAAGGTCGAATGTATATTCGTCTTTCAGGGCAAGTATGGCCTGGTTCTTTATCTTCTCCGGCAAGGTCATGTCGAAGTTGCTCTGACCGAGCAGATAATTTTCGTAGGTCTTTGCTTCTATCTTGTTGATAAGTACATCTTTCGTCCAGCCGTATTTCTTGGTTGACAAGATGTAGAATTGCCGTTGTTGCATCTCTTTGCACTTGGTCAGAATGACGATGTGCTTCGACCAGCTAATTTCTCCAACTAACGGTTGGAGAATTTCATTCGACCGGTATTCGGTATAAAAACGGGCCATGTCCCACATGTTGGAAACACCGAATCCCTTTATACCCAGAAACTCCTTTTGTATGTACCGCGAAAGGTTCTCCATGACGGATTTTCCCCAGCCCAAGGCCGCTTGTTGTTCGGTAATCCGCCTGCCGATTTCCCAATACAGGGCGATCATCTCTTTGTTTACGGCCTTCAATGCCTCGTATTGGGGCGACCGGATGCGGGAGGTTATCTCGTTTCTGAAATCGAGATATTCGGGAGATAAGATGGGAGTATTCTTTTCAGTCATAGGTTATTCATTATAATCGGTTACAGGGGTAAGTTTTTCTTTTGATTATGCACAGGATTCCCTTGTCTTATCCCATCTTCTCCGGATTTCCGGTCTGTCGGCAGCATTCCCCGTTGTACGACGCTTTCTCCCTTTTCTATACCCGTTCCGTCCTTTCTCCCTTGTACGCATTTTCCTCCCTCTTTTAGCTGTCGGTTTCCGTGCCCAGCCTTGCAGCGACCTGCGGGGTATTATTTTTCCGCGAAGGTAACGGGCCGTTCCAATCTTGCCAATGCCGGCTGCGCCGCGAGTGAGGCGCAAAAATCTTCCTCTCCGTTGTCGAGCGTATTTTTTCGCTTCAGCCTTGTCCGATTGTCCCTGCCACCTTCAAGAGGCAGAAAAATAATCCCGGAGGCCGCAAACAGGCCGAATAAAGGGAAACAAACAAGGTTAAATTATGAGTTACAGCAAATTAAAATCACTGGTGGCAAACGTGGAAGCCATTGCAACGGCAATGAAAGTCCGTATCGACGACCGACAAGCCACTGACGAAGAGAAAGAGGTATTATCCCGATATTCCGGTTTCGGGGGGATTAAAGATGTATTGAATATAGGAACGGAGCATACCGTCAGCGATGATGTGGCCGAGCCTATCCGCAAGCTGCAGGACTTGATAGGCGCATATCCCTATTATGACGACGCCATGCGGCAAGCCGTCATCAACAGTATAAAATCCTCCGTCCTGACTGCTTTTTACACACCGAAATTCCTCGTGGACGCAGTAACCCGGCAGATACACGCTACATTCAAGGATAACTGCCTGCAAATGAGTACCTTTCTTGAACCCAGTGCGGGAATTGGCGGCTTTCTGCCCGTCTCCATGCCCGGCACTCGCAGCTACGCTTTTGAAAAAGATTGTCTTACGGGGCTTATCCTGTCGCTTCTGTATGACGAGGCGACCACGGTAACGGCAGGCTTCGAGACGATAGCCGACCAGCATCTGGAGCATGAGAGCTTCGATGTTATCGCCTCGAATATCCCGTTCGGCAATTTCCGGGTGTTCGATGCGGAAATGTGGAAGAAAGGCGGCATGTACGAACAGTCAGCCAAGACCATACACAACTACTTTTTTGTCAAGGCAATGGAACTGTTGAACGAGGGCGGACTGCTGGCGTTCGTTGCGCCGAGAGGAATTGCCGACACGCCGGGCAACAAGTTCGTGCGCGAGTACCTCGTCAATCATGCCGACCTCATAACGGCCTTACGGCTACCCGATACCCTTTTCATGCAGACGAGCGGCATAGAGGTAGGGAGCGACCTTTTGATATTCCAAAAGCACAGCCGCAAGGCGACGCTCTCGTTACGGGAGAAGATGTTTTTGCAGGTCTCCAAGGAAAAGGTCGACACGGCAGGAACGATGACCGACTATGCGAACAAAATCTTTACCCTCCCCAAGACCGCCCTTGCCACGGACAGTCGCATTGCGCTGAACCAGTTCGGTAAGTACGTCCGCAAATACCAGTGGTTAGGCGATGGAAACGCCATGTCCCAATACCTTTCCGCACTGCTCAAATACGATTTCGACCGCTATTTTCGCAAGGCTCTTTTTGCCAATCACGGCCAGGACAACACCCCCGTGCAGATGTCTCTTTTCGGCGAGCCGCAGACGGTCAAAGGCATACGTGCCTACACGGAGGACATGGAAACATGGATGAAGAACGGCGCAATGGTCGTTTTCGAGGGGCAGGTAGGTACGCTTCGGTTTCGTAAGTCGAGCCGTTACACGGAGACAGCCGTTGATTTCGTACCCGTGGACGAGGGCAAGGTAAATACGGACAGGGCCGCCGACTATTTCCCCATACGCAAGGTGTATTTCGAGCTGTCCGGCAGGGAACGGGAAGAACAAAAGGAGTGCTCGGAACTGCGTAAACAACTCAACACCCTATACGACGCTTTTATTGCCAAATGGGGATTTTTCCACGACAACGACAACAAGGAGTTTATCTTGCTCGACAGCCTCGGTACGGAGGTGTTCACGATAGAAATGCAGGTCGGCAGGGACATCTTCAAAGCCGACGTTATGCGTGAACCTGTAGCTTTCAAGAAGATAGACACCGCCGTAACGCTGTCCCCCGTGGAAGCCTTGGCAAGCAGCCTGAACTTTTACGGCAAGGTCGATATGGGCTACATGGCACAAGCCACGAACAAGGAGGAAGAAGAAATCATCGAAGCCCTGCAAGGGGAAATTTTCTACAATCCGGCCAATGGGGAATGGGAGCACAAAGGAAAGTTCCTCTCCGGAAACATCATCGCCAAGCAGGAAGAGACGCTTTCCTTTCTCCCGAATCTCGCAGGCAAGGAGAAAGAATGGGCCGAAGCGTCCGCAAAGGCACTGGAGAACACCATACCCGAACCGATACCCTATGAAGAACTCGACATCAACATGGGCGAGCGGTGGATAGATACGAAGCTGTACGCCGATTTCGCCTCCGACCTATTCGGAGTGGGTGCGGACGTGATGTATTTCGACGTGAACGATACCTACTTGATTCGGCTGCAGGGATATTCGCCCGTGGCATACAATACCTATTCCGTGCGCAATTACAACGGCGAGGACTTGTTTGTACACGCCCTGCACGATACCGTACCTGAGATAACGAAAGAGGAATACCGGAACGGCAGCAAAATACGTGTGCCGGACGAGGAAGCCATGCAGGAGGCCGCCGCCAAGATACAGGAAATTAGAGACCGTTTCAACCGGTGGCTTGACGATGAGCCTTTGGAAGTCCGGGACGAACTGGTAAGGACATACAACGAGCGCTTCAATTGTTACGTGCGTCCGCACTACGACGGCTCGGCGCAGACGTTCCCCGGCCTCTCTTTCGAGCTGTTCCCGTACAAAGAACTTTATCCCTCACAGAAAGACGCTATCTGGATGATTAAGCAGAACGGCGGCGGTATCTGCTGGCACGAGGTCGGCACGGGCAAGACGATGATTATGTGCGTGGCCGCATACGAAATGAAACGTCTCGGACTGGTGCAGAAACCCCTCATTATCGGGCTGAAAGCCAATGTACACGAGATTGCCGATACATTCCGAAAGGCATACCCCACGGCCAAGGTGCTCTATCCGGGCAAGGAAGATTTCACCCCCGCCAACCGCAAGGAAGTGTTTTCAAAAATCAAGAACAACAACTGGGATTGCATTATCCTGACACACGACCAGTTTAGCAAGATTCCGCAATCCGAAGAAACCATGTACGACATATTCTCGGAAGAACTGGCCGATGTGGAGCGCAGCCTCGAAGTGCTGGAGCAATCCACTATGCGTTACCGGAGCGGCAGGATGCAGAAAGGACTGGAAACCCGGAAACAGAACCTTGAAGCCAAGCTCGCCGAACTGCAGATGAAGATAGACCTCCGGAAAGACGATACCATCGATTTCCGTTCGATGGGCATAGACCACATTTTTGTAGACGAATGCCACTGCTATAAAAATTTGATGTTCCAGACACGCCACACGAGAGTAGCGGGCATCGGCAATGCGCAAGGCTCGCAAAGGGCGATGAACCTTTTGTTTGCCATTCGGGACATTCAACGCCGCACGGGAAAGGACTTGGGGGCTACGTTCCTGTCGGGTACGGTGGTCGTCAATGCGCTGACCGAACTGTACGTGATGTTCAAATATCTGCGTCCAAGGGAACTCAAACGGCAACAAGTAAGCTGTTTCGACGCTTGGGCGGCTATCTTCACGAAAAAGGCCGCCGACTACGAGCTGAACGTAACGGGTACGATAAAGCGCAAAGAGCGTTTCCGCACTTACATCAAAGTGCCGGAACTGGCGATGTTCCTGCGGGAGATTACCGACTATCGTACAGCCGATATGATAAACCTCGATGTGCCGGACAAAAACGTGCGTTTCCTTTCCCATGCACCCACTATCCAACAGGAGGAAATGATCGGGCGGCTCGTCGCCTTTGCGCACAGCGGACAATGGGAAGATTTGGGGTTGGATATTCCGCAGCCGGACAATCTCGACAAGGCAAAAATGCTTGTTGCTACCAACGTGGCCCGTAAGATGTCTCTTGATATGCGTCTGTTGGGCGATAAGTTTACTGATGACCCGAACAACAAGGCTTCGATTTGCGCAAGAACTATTTATGATTATTATGTAAGTTCAAATGCCAATCGTGGTACACAGTTCGTCTTCAGCGACCTTGCCACTTACAAGCCGAACGAGTGGAACATCTATAGCGACATCAAGGACAAGCTGGTGGCAATGGGGATTCCTGCCGATGAAATCCAGTTTATCCAGTACGCCAAGACCGAACGGGCGAGAAAGAAACTTTTTGCGGACATGAACAGTGGCAGGGTACGGGTGTTGTTCGGCTCTACCTCGATGTTGGGAACGGGAGTAAACGCCCAAGAAAGGGCCGTTGCGGTGCATCATCTGGAGATACCTTGGCGCCCCGCCGACATGGAGCAGCGCAACGGTCGTGCGGTACGCAAAGGCAACACCGTTAAGCTCTGGGGAAACAATACCGTGGACGTGGTGATTTACGGAACGGAAAAGACGCTCGACGCTTACAAATTTAACCTGTTGAAAACCAAGCAAATGTTCATCAACCAAATTAACAACGGTACGATTGCTGTGCGCCGTATCGACGAGGACGCTATGGACGAGGATAACGGCATGAATTTCGCCGAGTTCGTGGCTCTCCTGTCGGGAAATACCGACCTGTTGGAGAAAACGAAGCTCGACAATAAGATTATGCAGCTCGAAAAGGAACAGGCCATTTTCAAGAAAGACCGTATCAGGGCCGAGCGTAAGATTGCGGCCAACCGGGAAGACATGACAAAGGCCGAGAGTGCGGCGGCACGCATGACGCAGGACTGGGAATATATCACCTCTTACACCGGAGACCGGACGACCCGGCTGTTGAACCTCGCACAAGCCACGGCGGAAGAGACCGGACGGGAGCTGCACCGCATTTCCAAGACCTACCGCAACGGGGCAATCGGTACGATAGGCACGTATGCCGGATTGAACCTGTCGGTGTACAGCGAGTATGACATGGGCGGTACATTCTACCGCAACACGTTCCTCGTCGAGGGCGTAAGCGGACTGAAATACCGTTGTGGCATATCGGGAGCATTGCCTCTGGGCTTCGTGGAATCCTCCCGATACCCGCAAGCCGCCCTCGCCAAGCTGCCCGGCATGATTGAGGAACAACGGCAGAAGATAGCCAAGCTGGAGAGCGAGATACCCGCTTTGCAGGGAATCATCGCCCGCAAGTGGAGCAAGGCGGACGAGTTGGCAAGGCTCAAACAGGAGTGCAACGCTTTACAGCATCGGATCGACGAAAGCATGAAAGAGGCGGAACGCACGCAGTCCGCCCTTTCCGAACACGAGGCCACCGACAAAGCGGCATGACCATAATTCATAGATTTAACCTTTTCCCTCTGTTCGGTTACAACACCGGACAGGGGATTTTTTCACCTTCCGGTCTGCCACGGCCATACCCGGTTGTAACGGAATCTTCCCCTTGTACCTCCAGCCACTCCTTTTATACCACACACCTTGTCTTTTATAGGCAGGCTTTCGCTTCCCCCCCCTTTGTAGATTGAGATGCTATCACGAACCGACGACCGTAAAGCCCGACACTTTTTTCCGCAAAGTTGATTGCATCTCAAAACTTTGCCTCAAGGCCCATCTTCGATTTTCCTGATGAAAAATCTTCCTTCTCATTCCATTCCAAGAGTATTTTTCATGGAATCCTTGCTGCAAACCCCGTGATGCAAAGACGAGGCAGAAAAAAGAATCGAACTTTCCGGTAATCGCTCGAACCGGAGGGAAATAAAAAAAACTTAAAAACAAATTGAAACATGAAAAAAAATTCGCTTTTTGACAACTGGTTCGTTTACAACTATCAGAGATTGCGTAACATATTCGGACGTTACCTGCACGAGGACGCCTTTCACGACGCCTATTTGGCGATGAAACGGGAAGTCGTGATTTCGGAAATACCTGTCGAGAGCTTCGAGCCTTATTTTTTCGGCGTGTACAAAAAGTGCAGACTGAAATGTATTCACAAGGATAGTTGTTACTGTTTCCCCGACAACGAACATTTCTTTTTGCTCATGCAGGAAGAAGAAACACCGTCCGTCGAGGTGCTGGCAGCTTCCGACAAGCTGGTGTATGACATACTGCTGTTTGTGAAGAAGAAATATCCCCAAACGGACTACGAGCTTTTCAGACTGAAAGAGTACGAGGCGAAATGTTCATACAGACACCTTTCCGCCTATGCAGGCATTTCCGCAAGTGCGATACACCGGAGAATAAGCGATATAACCGACACTATCCGCAATCACGAAGGATTTTCCAAAAGGTACGCCCACGTAAGCATGTAATTTGTATAACCCGTAAATAATTCAAGAAAATGAAATTTGTAATTTACAACGTCGAGAATTGCCGGACAAGAGAAAACCGTGTAGGTAAAAGAAGCATAAGGTTCAACAGCGTTACCGGCAACATGTATCTATCCACCAAATTGGCAAAAGAAATGAATATCACAATGAACGACCGACTGGAGTTTGGCTGTGATGAAAACAACCCGAAAGAGTGGTTTCTGCACAAAACCACTGACAAGCGAGGTTTTCCGCTGCAGTTCAACAGGGGAGGAACACGTTTGAGGAATAAGTACATCTGTAAGACCATTTTGGATATAGCGAAGGTCAAGGAGAGCGCAACATTCTTGGTATCGAAAGACCCGGTAAAGACCGAGCTGGGGCCATTTTACAGAATAATACTTTCTTGCCCCATTCTCCCGAAGAACAAGCCCAAACTATAAGCCGATAACCTCTGTGGTCTGTCCGATGGGCGAAAGCCCTCCGGACGGATTGCGGGGCAACCGATACCTTTTATAGTACGATTACTCCTTTTTTACCTTCAGGCTGTTTCCCTATTATACGCCGGCTTTCCCAACCCCGTGAACCAGTGGAAAGTCTGTGCCGTAACAAGTCGTCAGGGAAAGGTACGGGAGGCCGTTCAAAACCGGCGGCAGCCCGGATCGTGCCGTTCCATGCCGGAGCTTCGACCTGTCGAAACAACACGGTATTCCACAGCCCGACCGGTCTTTATGCCGCTGGTTTCGGACTTTCCGCCTCTGTTCCGTATCTTTCCCTTGTGACCTGCCACGTCAAGGGCAAACGGTGATACTTCTTATTCGCTCCGCGCTTTCATTCCGCCCGGTCGAAATTCAGGCGTGGAGCGGATAAGGAGAATCCCTTTCATGTTTGCCCCGGCAGACCCTTGCCGGACCCGCCCAAGCCGGACCCTTTTCTACTTCGCTTCCCCTGCATTTATACAGGCAAAGCCGTACTCCCTTTTTACCATCATATTTACCGGTCTGTTCCGGTCTCCTCTCTGCCGGTGTCGTCCGGTTTGCCAGATGCAAAGGTCGGCTGCCATGCTTGATCCGGCGGCTTGAAGTGCATTCCCCGCAAATTCTTCCTTTCCATGAAAGCGTAATTGGCCGGGAAACCCGCCGTATGAAGCCCTGTCGGCAGCCGTGTTCCGCATCTGTAAAATCCCGGAACGGTTCAGACAGAGAGAAGAATCGAAAAAAGGGTAAAAAAGCAGATGTTTCACGGCATAAAAGACAAGTGATGGACAAGAAAAATTGTAAAACAGGCAAACGCATGAAAAGGCAGGTTGAAAAAATCCTGATGGTTATCAATGTCAAATGGGAAATCATAGATATTCTTCAAATAACCAATCGGCGTTTTATGTACAATCCGCAAACGGGAACTTTAATTTTAGGAGACGAAATCTACGGTAAAACCATTTGCAGTTCCCATTCACAAGAGTTCCATGCGTCAAGAGCAGAAGGCTGTTTCGATGATTATTTGCGCGGGTGGATTGGCACATCGAAAAGCTACCCTCACGGGATTATCCATTTTGCCCCCGCCGTCATCATGGAACAGTTCGACAGAGGGTTTGACGCATTACAAATGTTCGCCGGACTTGAAGGCGTAAACGGAGATACTATCGTCAGAGGGTTTTGTACTTTGCCAGAACAAAGGATGGGCGATTTGCTGCATTCCTCCCTTTGAGATACCGGTTCTGACAAAATAAGCTATGATAAGGTATCGTGCCTATGACAACATCGTCGGTGAAGGGCACGATACCCGTTTGTAAATTACCGCAACTCCGTTGGCGGTTTCCTTTTATACCTCTCTCTTTTCCTCTGCTCTTATACTTGGGCGAAGCCCTCTTCCCTTTATATCAATTATATGTATAACCTCTACGGTCTCCTCTCTGCCGTCACCGTCCGATTTTTCAGATGCAAAGGTAGGCTGCCGCGCTTGATCCGGCGGCTTGAAGTGTATTTCTTGCAAATTCTTCCTTCTACGAAGAGTAATTGGCAAGAAAAGCCGTCGTATGAAGCTGTACCGGCAGCCGGGTACCGCATCTATAAAATCCCGGAACGGTTCAGGCAGAGAAAGGAACCGAAAAGAGGGAAAAAATAAACAGTTAGGTAACGGCAGGACCAACCACCTTGCCACAAACAATTTTCTATTATGTTACATGTTCACACTATCGGACGCATCGGCAAAGATTGCCAAGTAATTTCAGGAGCACACGGCTCATTCATGGCTATGGACATAGCCGTTGACGATTATTCAAAGGGGCAAAACATCACCACTTGGATAAGGGTACGCAGCAACAAGGACAACCATATCCGCTTGTCCGAATATCTGACGAAAGGGAGACTCATACTTGTTGACGGCACGCTGTCATCTTCCCTGTGGAAAGACAAGAACGGCGAGAGCCAGATACAGCTCTCCATCACGGCAGAGAGTATTGCCTTTATCAATACCGGAAGGCGGGAAGGCGCGGCAGCCGGAGAGGACAATGCAGTAAGCGGAGCAGACGGCGCACCCGTTCCTCCTGCAGATTTCCCGCAGGACGAAAAGGAGGATTTGCCTTTCTGATAAGAGAGTAAACCTTTGAAAATAAGCGAATACTAAATGTAGTATATCCTATATGTAGTAGATTAGTAAGCCACTCGTCTGCGAATGTAGGATATACTACTCTTAGTCAAACTTTATTTTAGTATAGTAGTAAATACTAAAATACTACACTGCTAAAACAATAGTTTTTAGTGAATTAGTATATACTAATTTTAGTATTTACGAAAAATAGTATTAACTTTGCAAGTGGAATAAAAGAGTGAAACGATGACAAAAATAATTGCGGTCTTGAACCATAAGGGAGGGGTCGGAAAGACGACCACCACCATCAATCTGGCTGCGGCCCTGCAGCAAAAGAAAAAGCGCGTGCTGGCTATCGACATGGACGGTCAGGCGAACCTTACGGAATCCTTCGGCCTCTCCATTGAGGAAGAACAGACGGTGTACGGGGCGATGAAAGGCAAATACCCCTTGCCATTAGTTGAAACGGCAGGAGGTGTAACCGTCGTACCGTCCTGCCTCGACCTCTCGGCTGCCGAGGCAGAACTCATCAACGAGCCGGGACGGGAACTGATATTGAACGGCCTGATTGGCAAGTTGCTCGAAAACCGGAAATTCGATTATATCCTTATCGACTGTCCGCCCTCGTTGGGGTTGCTGACGCTGAACGCCCTTACCGCCGCAGACTACCTGATTATCCCGGTACAGGCACAATTCCTCGCCATGCGCGGCATGGCCAAGATCATGAATGTGATTGCCACCGTCCAGGAACGCCTGAATCCGAAACTCGCTATTGGTGGCATTGTAATTACCCAGTTCGACAAACGCAAGACACTGAACAAAAGTGTGGCCGAACTCGTCAAGGATTCATTCTGCGAAAAGGTGTTCAAGACCGTTATACGGGATAACGTATCTTTGGCCGAAGCTCCCATAAAGGGCAAGAACATCTTCGAGTATAGCAGGAACAGCAACGGAGCCAAGGACTACATGGCACTGGCGCAAGAGGTACTGAAATTAAAATAATCCCGATATGAGCAAGAGCGATTTACTGAAAGACAGCATGAAAGGCGGACTGGACGGGTTGCTGTCACCTACGAAAAAGACTACCGGCGGAAAACAGCCGGTAGCAGCCCCCACGGAAAAAGAAACGGCGGTTCATTGCAACTTCGTCATCAACAAAAGCATTCATACCCGTATGAAATTCCTCGCCATCAAGAAGAACATGTCGCTGAAAGACATCGTGAACGAGGCAATGAAAGAGTATCTGGAGAAGAACGAACAATAAACACAGGCATGGCTACCGCGTCTGCCCACCCCGGAGACGGCAGCCATGCGTCCTTTTTTATCCGCCCGCTGTTTCCATAGGGCGCATTCCTCCTTTATAGTCTTACCATCTTTCTCTTTTTTACCTGCCCGCAAGTACAGGCACATGGCCCGTTTTATCCCTATTCTAACCCTGACGGGCATATCCCTTTTCTACCGATTCCCTTACCGCTTTCCCGGCTTCATTCTCTGCCGTCACCGTTGTGTTTTATCAGATGCAAAGGTCCGCTGTCGCGCTTGATACGGCGGCTTGAAGTGTATTTCCTGCAAATTCTTCCTTTCTGCGAAAGAGTAATTGGCAGGAAAAGCCGTCGTATGAAGCTGTACCGACAGCCGTGTACCGCATCCGTAAAACCTCAAAGCGGTTCAGGCAGAGAAAGGAACCGAAAGGAGGGAAAGAAAAAAACAACGTAAAATTGACAGCGATATGGATAAAATCAAATTGGTAGTTTACAACGAGTACGCACTGGGTTATATCATGCCCGAACAACCCGGCAAAGTTTGTACGTTGGTGGATAGGATAACGCTCGGCGCACCGTTTCGGACAATGAATGAACCCTATTTCATCGGGAAAAGAGATACCGTCAGACTGGCGGGCAGAAAGGACTTTGACACGTTTCGGATAGTGTTCGACGGGTACGACAATCCGGAAATATACGAGTATGACACCGCACAATAAAGACAATAGTAATCAAACAATCTAATGTAATAACAAATTAAAATTTATGAATTATGGAAACAGCGAACATTCAATCAGTAGTAGAGAACAACATCGTATCAGTTGCATTGATGAATATTCAACCGAGCAACTATAACCCACGCAAGCACTTTGACGAGGCGAGCCTTGCCGAACTGGCCGAGAGTATTCGTCAGCAGGGAGTATTGCAACCTATCGGCGTGCGCCCCATTGTGGACACCGACCGCTTCGAGATTATTTTCGGAGAGCGCAGGTATCGTGCCGCCCTTATGGCAGAACTGACCGAAATTCCGGCTGTCATCTTGCATGTTTCGGACGAGACCGCCGCCGAAATGGCCGTGACGGAGAACCTGCAACGCAAGGACGTTACCCCCATAGAGGAAGCCAACGCCTACCAAAAGCTCATGGAAAGCGGTCGCTACGATGTGCAGTCATTGGCCGTGCAGTTCGGCAAAAACGAGAACTATATCCGTACCCGTCTGAAATTCGTATCATTGATACCCGAAATCGCCGAACTTCTGGAAAAGGACGAAATCACAATCAGTGTAGCGAGTGAGATTTGCCGATACGGTACGGACATTCAGAAAGAGGTGTACTATAAACACTTGAAAGACAGCGACAGCATGTTGTACGACTGTTGGCGAGGACTGAAAGCCGCCGATGTGGCAAAGTTTATCGAACGGGATTTCACGACAGACCTTAGCCGTTACGCATTCGACAAGACCCTATGCGCCTCATGCCCCCACAATACCAACAACATGATGTTGTTCTGCGAGGGTGGTTGCGGAAATTGCGCCAATCGGAGTTGTCTGGCCGAAATGAACGCTTCCTATCTCGTGGAGAAAGCCTTGCAGTTTGTGGAACAATACCCCTCCGTATCATTGGGCTACCAAGATTTCAACAATAACATGCTTGCGGTGGAACGCCTTACCGCTATGGGGTACGAGGTCGAGCACCTCAATACCTATGCCACGGCATACCCCGAAACGCCGGTAGCACCCGAAAAGGAAGAATACGACACTACCGAGGAATACGAGGCGGCATACAAGGAGTACGAGCAGGATTTCAGCAACTATATGGAAAAATGCAAGTCAATTCATGAACGAATCGATACGGGCGAACTCACGTTTTATATCTGCATCGGGCAGAAAGAAATTACGCTGTGTTACATGGCAAGTGCTGCCGCCAATGCGGACATGGCTACCGAAAAACAACTTTCCCCGGTGGAAAAATTGGAACAGCAGGACAAACGTAACAAGGAAATAGCCGTCGAGAAAACCGTTGCAGACGCTAAGAAACAGATTTTGGACGTTGATACGTCTGAAAGCAAATTCACGCAGGACGAGGAAAAGATGATATATTTCTTCCTGCTGTCGTCTCTCCGCAGGGAACACTTCGGGGTATTCGGTATCGGGGAGAAAAAAGCCTACCAACACCTTGAGGACGAAGAAAAAATGAACATCATCGCCAACCTCACGGCCAAGCAGAAAGCCGTTATCCGCAGGGATTTCTTGATAGACAACTTCAAAGGCGCATACGGCAATAACGCTGCTGCGACCCTCTTGCTCGATTTTGCCCGTAAGCACATGCCCGACACGCTCGCCGAAATTGAAAGTGGATATAATGAGGTGTATGAGAAACGCCATAAACGTATCGAGGAACGCAAAGCCGCCTTGTTGGCAAAGGAACGGCAGACAAAGCCCGAAGAAGCCGCCGAGGCAGAAAATACACAACCCACGGCAGAGGTACAACCCGAAGAACATACGCAACCCGAAGAGGTCGCAGCTTGACCATAATTCAATAGTAGGACGGAGAAATCCGTCCTACTGTCTAACCAATCAAAAGAGGTAATGATGAAATGTAAGGACTGCAAACATTACAACGGTGCGACAATGCCCGGAGCGGGATTGTGCAATGCCACGCAGGCACGTACTTTTGCCACGACGGTCTGTTTCAATGGACTGTTCACCCCGAAAAAACGGCAAGACGAACCGGATAGCAAGACCGGGAAGAAATAGCGCAACGCTACAGAGAGAGAGCCGCAGGAGCGGCTGTCTTTTTTAGCACTGCCGTTGGCAGATCTCCCTTTTTATCCCTTCGTTTTCCTTTTGTACGGAAATCCCTTCGCCAACGGCTCTGCCCGTCGGGACATGCTTTTTCCGGTGCAAAGGTATTGCCTTGGAGGAACATTCAAGTACCGCTACGCTATTTGAACACAATTTTTCAGCAGCTTTCCCGATTTTCAATCGTCCATATTTCGCGGACGCTCAATACCGCAACTATAAAATTCTGCCCAAATTCCTTGCCTGTTTCTCCCTGAAAGGCAATCTTTAATGCACGTAAAAATCAAATCCCGACAGGAGAAGCCTGAAGGCTTCCGAAAGGAGGGAAAAAATAAACAGATTGTTCAACTGATTAATGTTAAGATTTTATGGAAATTCAATTTGCTATCGTGCGTTCCGAAAACAGAGAGTATTTGTGCTACAAAGCAGGTGAAGCGTATGTAGATGCCAGCAACCCTATGATTGCTTTTACCGCAGGTGAAGATGAATTTGAAATCGTAGAGCCGGACAGCTCTTTCAGACAGAAAGAATACGAGTTCAGAGGCGAACGGTATTACCTCGTACCACGGTTTTATCGCAATGGCTGGTTGGCTCTTATCTTGGTAATGGTGGAAGATGAAGACGAATATATCGTACTTTCCGTCAATTTGGAGGAAATGGATGCGCTCGGTTTGCCGGACCGTACCTTTATCGACGTGAACAATTACCCGGATGCGTTGGACTTTTTGGTAGAAAACAGATTGGCGACCGATTCCGGCTACAAACGCAGGAGCGGCTTCGTGGAATACCCTATGGCTATGTTGAACCTGCCGCTTCTTTATCAGCATAACCCGCAAATTTTCCAAAAAGCGAACATCGAGCCATTCGGAGAAGAATGCTTTTGAAAAGGATTGTTCCCAAAAATGAAAGTGTCGGGTTCCGAAGATTGAATGTACAAGATGGCGTACTGATAACACAGTCAGTGCGCTATCTCCTTTGTCTTTATCGCCCGCCTTCGTCCTTTTATAGTCAGCCTCCCGGATACCCCGCCACCGCCCGTTTCCTCTTATAATTGCATTCTTTCCCTTTTGTAGCGGCACGAGCCGCCTGTTTCTCCCGTCCGGCTTTCCCGTCCCTCACCGCACGGGTTTTATCCGATGCGAAAGTCGGTCGTCGCGCTTGATTCTCCGGCTTGAAGTGCACTTCTTGCAAATTCTTCCTTCCCAAGCGAAGCGTAATTGGCAAGAAGAGCCGTCGTATGAAGCTGTGCCGACGACCGTGTACTGCATCAGTAAAACCCCGAAGCGGTTCCAAAGGAAAAGGATCGAAAAAAGGGAAATAAATAATCAATAATTCACAAGACAATGGGAAAATACGATTTTATCAAGACAGGGAATCTGCTTTATTGGCATGACCCGGACAACGGTTTGTCCGATGGGGCTTACCGAGTGATTTCTGCACCGGAAAACATGGAAGACGACAGCATTATTCTGATTTCGTCCGGTACTTCGGAAGCGGAGGTTTTGCCTTCGGAATTATCGCCGATAAACACGGGCAGAAGTCATAAAGAGGATTTTTTGCGCTGGAAAGCGGAACGTGAAGCCGAAGGCATGGAGTTTTATAATCGCCTTTCCGAAGTCATGGAAACGGAGGACGATTTGGCCGTAGGCGACATGGTAGCATTTACAAACGATTATGGAGTAGTATTCGGCCCTCAAGAGGTATTAGCTTTCAGGAAGCCTTGGAATGGTGACAGATGCGTATATCTTGACAGCGACGCCTATTGGTTTCCCGACCGTCCCGACCAGTTGACCCTCCTAAGCAAGAAAGGGGCGGAATGACAACGACAAACCCACCCGCCACAAAAACGGGTGGGTTCATTTCCCCTGCATGAAATCCCATGCTCTATTTTAATCGGCTCGCACGCACTCCACTCGTGCAGCGATTTCCTTTTCTATCGTTCCTATCCATTCCTCTCCGACACCGGCCTCCCGGCCGTATTCCGGGTAACGCGAAACGATGCCTATGGTCTTTTCTATGAACGGCTCTGCGGCCTTTATACCGTACCGGCGGGCTACTTCCAGCAGGTCTGCCGCAGTAATACCCTCTGTCCGGTTGTTGATAGTCATGCTGTGGCGGTTGACGTAATACGGTGCGTCCGGATCGACCGAGAACGTGTAGTCGTAGGCCGGAGCAACGTGCCAACGCCCGTCATCGCCCATCAGGAAGCTGAAATTCTTGTTATGGTCATCGACGTTCCCGCCCAGCACGTTCAGCACCATCAAGCGAAACAGTTGCCGGAGTTCCCCCGGCGGCACGCCGATACGGCAGGCCGCCTCGAATAGTGCTTCGTAAGAATCTGCCGAGGGGTTCATGGCAGCCAATGTCTGGATATGCACCTTCTTGCCGTTCCGGCGGTCGAAACGCTCGGTCAGGAAGTGCGCTGTCTGCTCACCTTCCAACAGGCGGCTCGGCATCATCTGAAGCCCGGCGTCTACGGCCATCAGGTAATAACTGTATTCTATCCGTGTCGTCGGCATCTTCTGGTGTTCGTCGAACTTGACGATCATCGGCGTGTAGCCCGGATAAGGGGTCGCCACCTGTCCGGAGTAACATTGTCCTTCCCCGAAATTGACGTTGACCACCGCTTTGGGCCGTCGTCCTCCTGCGGACGTTCCTACCTTGAACAGGCTTTCGACCATCAGGTTGCCCGATACCGGGACGTTGAACCGTCCGGCTTCCTCGAAAGCCTGCCGGGCCAGTTGGTAGAGGTCAGCGATCTCCACCTTGAACGGTGTCTCCAGTTCCTCGGCAGTGGGCGGGACGAACTCCAATGCCCCCATGCCGCGCCGTCCGATATAGGCGAGACGGTCGAGGGCGGACAAGTCCCTCATACGGATATGATGCACTTTGGCCCATTCGTTGAACACGGTGTTTCCCCAATGGTCGGGCAGCGAATCGGCTATGAACGAGGGCAGGCCGCCGAAAAGCCGCTCTTCATCGGGATAGACCGGCAGGCCGCGCTGTGCGGCAACCCCTTTTACCGGCGCACGGAGCGGGGCGATGTCGTAGCCGTCGCGGACATAATCGCTGTCGAAGTAGAAACAGGCTTTGCTGCGGTGTCCTTCCCGATTGGCGACAAGCGTGCCGACCTTTTTATCCCATAGGATTACATCGAGACTTTCTATCATTTCTTGCCCCTCCTAACTCGTTTAGGTATCAGTTTCTCGATTTCCCGAAGCGCCATCGGCGGCATGGGAAGTTCCGGCAGAATCTCCGCGAGCCGCTCTGCCTGACCGAGCGCACGCAGCAGGGAGATGAAATTGGCCAAGGTCAGGTTACGGCTGACCCCCTGCTCGAAATGGCTGATAGTCGTCTGGCTTACACCCGACTGTTCGGCCAGCTCCTTCTGGCTCATGCGGGCGGCCAGACGGTACTCCTTGACCCGCTTCGCCAAAAGCGTCAGCATATCGCTGTTTGTGGTATAGTTCGTTGTTTCCATAATGTCAATATATCACTATTTATATGCAAATATAACAACAATTATCCATATATAGATATATAAATTCTCTTTTTTAGCTTCCAGCCGTCCTTTTCTACCGCTTTCAGGTCTCCGTATTCTCTCCCGTCTGGCTTTCCCGTCCGTCACCGCACCGGTTTTTATCGGTGCAAATATGGGCTGTCGCGCCTGATTCCGTCGTTTTGAAGTGCATTTCTTGCAAATTCTTCCTTCTGCGAAGCGTAATTGGCAAGAAAAAACGTCGGAAAGGGCTTTTTCGCCAGCCCCGGAAAGCACCATAAAACCCGAAGCGGCTCCGGCAACAAGGAAGCCGAACAGAGGGAAAGAAAAACAATTATTAAAATTTAACAAATGAAGACATTAGAAGAATTATTGCAAGAACTGGGCTGCGAAGGTAGCGCATTCGACAGTACCGGAGAATTTACAAAAGCGGGAGAAAAGGCGTATGAACGCTTGGAGCACTTGCTGTATGACATAGAAAGTCTTACAGGCAAAAAGGTGACACCCATAATTGAGGAACTTGACAGAATATGCAACGAGAACTATTAAAATTCAAGAATATGGACATTAAAGAAAGCAAAGAATACCGCCTCGCCAAAGACTGGGAAATGGCGGTAAACAGTTTCAGTTTCAACCCCGAACGGTTCGCGGCGGCAATCCCGGACATGCACCCGACGCTTCAGCAAAGCCTGTACCGCCTGATTAAGGCGTGTATCAAGGTCATGGCGGACGAAACACGCCGTTACGATGACCGGAACCGGGCATCGCACGAGGAAGCGAAGCATATCATGGAATACCTCAATGAACACGGAAAAAATGTACCATTAATATAAAAACGACGATATGAAAACAACTAAGATTCAATTCAACGGCAGGTCTTATTACTCCCGCATCGTGGAATCTGTCGATGGCGAAGAATTGCTTATCGGTTCGACAATCCTGCTCGATGCCTTGCAGCCCGGCAGTTTCAATGACGAGAACGAAGGTTTTGCCAGTAAAGAAGCCGAAAGGATTTATGACGAGATTTTCTTCTTTACCGACGAGAGAACGCTTCAGCTTCCCGAAAACGAGTTGATAGCCGAACTCAAAAAGGATAACCCCGATTGGTTCGAGTAAATCATGGAATAATAATTTATAAACTTAGAATTATGGAAAAAGAATATGTAATGCAGGTCGCACAGACCATTAAGGAACAGTTAGTAGCGTTAACCCCCATGACCGTCCTCATGTCGTGGGGTATCAAAGAGTTTGCCGCCACCCTATACAGGGATTTGCCGGCACTCCGCATTAAGGTGAACGGACGGCTGCACGCAGGGTACGTCATCGTCGCACTCAACGGATCGGATTATTACGAGGTCTATCTTGTGAAAGGAATGGAGGTGGAATGTGTGAACGAAGAGGTTTGTTTCGACGAGTTGGGAGACGTTATCGACCGGGCTATCGAGAGCGGCACGGACAAAGCCGAGTACGATAAATTCTGCGAACAGGAGCGACAGAATTTATATGTAACTGTTGTCACTGTCTGATTCCTCTTTTTAGGGGATGAAAGCCGTGCCTTTCGGAAAACGAGCAGGGTACGGCTTTTCTATGTATAATGCAGAAACGAATAAAAACCTGCCGTTTATAAAACGGATTACCTACGTGTTACAGTACCTTACCTCTTATTGTAAAAAGGTTTGTTTTATCTTTTGGCCGGCAGATTGTTTTTCACTTCAAGATGTCGTTTCTTTATCTGTCTACTGCCTTTTTACTTGCAGCTCTATTTACGACCAGAATGCTCGCTTCATATAAAACCCACATCGGCAATGTGACCAATGACAACGTGAACACGTCCGAAGTCGGCGTGATGACAGCCGCAACGATAAGGATAATCACTATAGCGTGCTTCCGGTAACGTCGCATGAAATCGGCGGTGAGAAACCCCAATTTGGCAAACAGCCATGATAAAATCGGAATCTCGAACACGATACCCATTGTCAGGCACATCAGCACGAGGGTCGAAATGTAGGATTGCAAGACGATCATGTTCTCCACTTCACCGCTGACCTGATAGGTTCCAAGGAAACGGAATGTCAGCGGGAAAATAAGAAAGTAGCTGACCGCCACACCCATCAGGAACATTGCATAGCCGCCTCCGACTATCCGCACGGCATATTTCCGCTCGCAGGCATACAGGGCAGGCGACACGAACCGGAACAACTGGTAAAGGATATAGGGCGACGCGCACAGGACACCCGCGCATAATGCCGTCTTCATGTGGATGACGAACTGCCCGGCCAGTCCCGTGTTGATGAGCTGCACGGCAAAACTCCCGGTCTCGCCGCCGGCCCATGCTGCAATCCGGTTGAAAAGACGGTACGTGATGAAGCCGTCGTTTTTCGGGGCAAGGATAACGGCAAAAAGTTTTTCCTTAAAACAAAAGGCGGCGATACCGAACACGACGGCCACGGCGACGATTTTAACAATCGCCGTCCGCAGCACGTCCAAGTGCTCCCAAAAGTTCAAGCCGTCCGTTTTGTCTTCCTTTGCCATGTCACTCCTCTTTCTTGTCGGTATTTTCGGGACTGATTTCTTTCTCCATGCCGTTCATACCTTCCTTGAATGAACGGACACCTTTGCCGATGCCTTTCATCAGTTCGGGAATTTTGCGTCCTCCGAAGAACAGCAGGACGACTAATGCAATCAGCAGCACTTCCTGCATACCGATGCCTCCGATAAATAATGGTATCATATGAAAATTGTTAAAGGTTGTTCGATTAACTCAATAGTCGTTTTCAGTCATCGTTCCGCCGGCTATTCCCGCCATTTTCAGAAAGTTCCTTCGTCCATGACTCCGCCTTCTCAATCCAGTCCTTTCTCATGTAACCATCTCGACAGGTGATCGGCCACCTCCACGTTGTTCAAATCGGAGAAGGGAAAATGGGTGTTGCCCTTCAAACCTATCTCCGGCAGATGAATGACCGTGACATCGCCGCCGTGTTCGTTGAGCAAGGCAGCCCATTTGCGCATCAGATGCAGGCGTCGTGTCCATTCGTACAGTTCCGGCCGTTCGTCGGTTTCCGGCAGATTGTCGCCATAGTAGATGATGATAGGGATTTTCGTGAACTGCAGAAATTCTTCCATCGGCACTTCCACGCCTTCGGTCTTCTTCGACAGGGTTAGTACTTTCCCTTCCTCCGGCATCTGCCCTTCGGGAAAAGGCACGTTTGTTCCCGGCTCGTAGGCGACGATGGCACGGATGTTCCTTGTCTGCGGCAGTGTAAGCCATCCGACACCTCCGCCCTGCGAATGGGTGACGAAGACAGCCGGACCTATCCTGTCGAACAGTGCGGCATACGCCTTGGCGTAGACATCCAGATCGGGAGGGCCGAGAGTTGGCGTCATCTGACGGAAATACTGGTTCAGAGCCTCCTTGTCGCGGCTGAACTGCACGCCCTCGAAATAATCGGGCCAGATGCCCACGCGGAAACGGTTGAACCACGTCTCCTCGTCGAAGACGGGGGTAACGGTCGCGGGTGTCGTGCTCCGCCCCGCGTTTCCCCGGCGGGGCTGGTCGACGAGATAAGTCTGGAAACCGCGGCGCAGGAAAATATTCTGGAACCCCTCGCGGCCGTCCGGCGTAGTTTCCCATGTCTTGGAAAACTGCCCCACGCCGTGGGCGAAGACAAGCGGGTATTTCCGGGCATCGACGGGTTTCTGATAGAACACGTAGGCGTGGTCGCCGTGATAGGTGCGCCCCAGTGAATCGGTGAGCACCGTGCCGCCCACGGCGAAACTGCCCTGTTCCTCGATTTGCATGATATTCCCGTTGCGTGCGTTGCAACCCGACAGCAAGGCGGCGGCCATCATATAAAAGACAACCTTTCTCATACGCCCTTCCTATTTCTGGATTTTCGATTCCTGCAAAGCGTCATAGCGGCTTCCCACGACCGGAATTGCGGCCACGGCCTTTTCCAGCTCGGTCACTTCTTCCGACGTGAACACTATGTCGCAGGCCCGCAGGTTCTCTTCGAGGTGCGAGAGCTTGGTCGTGCCGGGAATAGGAACGATAAAAGGCCTCCTGTTCAGCAGCCATGCCAATGCCACCTGCGCCGTGGTAATGCCTCTCGTCCGTCCGAAAGCGTTCAGTACCTCCACGATACGCGTGTTGGCACGGATGGCTTCGGGCTGGAAACGCGGAAGCGTCTGGCGGTTGTCGTTGGCGGTGTCGAACCGGGTGTACTCGTTTATCATGCCGCCGAGGAAACCACGGTTCAGCGGGCTGTACGGCACGAAACCGATACCCAGTTCCTCGCAAAGCGCCAGCACGCCGTTTTCTTCCACCGCGCGGTGCATGAAGTGATACTCGCTCTGTATGGCCGTAACCGGACATACCTTGTGCGCCCGGCGGATGGTTTCAGCATTGACCTCGCACATGCCCCAGTGCAGTATCTTTCCCTCCCGGATAAGCTCGCCGCATGTTTCGGCTACGACCTCGATGGGCGTCGCAGGGTCGACGCGATGCTGGTAGAATATGCCGAGCGTCTCCACGCCGAGATTGCGCAGGGAGTTCTCGCATACGCGCCGGATGTTTGTCGGGGTGCTGTCCTCTTCGGTCTTCACCTGCACGCCGTTCACGAACTTGTGCCCGAATTTGGAAGAGACGAACACGCGGTCGGTATAGCCTTTCAGGGCTTCGCCTACCAGTTTTTCATTCTTGTGGTAGCCATAGCTTTCAGCCGTATCGAATAAGGTTACACCCCGTTCTATCGCTTCGTGAATCAACCGGATGCAGGTCTTTTCATCGGGAGACTGGCTGCGGTGATGGTTCAGCCCCATGCAGCCGAAGCCCATCGCCGAAATGGTAAAGGCTGCCTTGCCGCTGCTCAAGGTACGCTGTGCGCGGACTGCTGCCATTCCTGCTGGAATGGTTGCTGCCGATACTGACGATTTACCTGTAATGGCTTTTTCCGCGGCCGTTACTTTCTCCAATGCCGGCGCGATGCAGATGGCCGCGCCTGCCAATGCGGTTCGTTTCAGGAACCCGCGACGACTGATGCCGTTCTCTTGAATCTGTTCTTTTTTCATGTCGTTATCTGTTTGATTATCTTTCTGATTGCAAAATTAGATAGGGGAATTAAGAGCCTGTGTATCAATTTCACGGATAGAATTACCAATTTCAACGGGCCGGTAAGAACGATGCCGGTATACCAGTAAAATTGGTATCCAAAACGATGATTTCGGTATATGCCGTACCATCGGGAATCCGTATCTTTGCTTTTAATTAAAAGCAGAATGAAAAGCTATCACAGAAAAATAGCTATATTTGCAATGACTTAAAAAAGAGGAAATTATGAGTGAAATAATGAAGGTTGATACAGTCCAGCAGTACAACGACTATTTTGGCGTGGAGACCCTGCACCCGTTGGTCAGCGTTATTGAAGGCAGTAAAGGGAAGCCTCTCCGGTTCGGGAAAAAACTGTATAACATCTATGCTATTCTATTGAAAGATGCGAACTGTGGAAATCTTAAATATGGAAAAAGTATATACGATTATCAGCAGGGGACGATGCTTTTCCTCGCCCCCGGTCAGGTAATGGGATCTGAAGATGACGGGCAGCTGCACCAGCCCGAAGGATGGGTTGTTGCATTTCATCCCGAATTTCTGCGAGGTACACCATTGGCGCATATAATGAAAGATTATTCATATTTTTCTTACAATGCCAACGAAGCCCTGCACCTTTCCAAACAAGAAAGACGGACGGTTATAGAATGTATGGAAAAAATTCGCATTGAGCTGCAGTATCCTATCGACAAGCACAGCCGTTCGCTCATCGTGGATAACATCAAGCTGCTGCTTGATTATTGCATCCGCTTCTACGACCGTCAGTTCATCACCCGCGACAATGCCAATCACGACCTGTTAGCGCGTTTCGAGGACCTTCTGGATGAGTATTTCGCCTCTGATGCCCCTGCAAGGCATGGAGGGATGCCGACTGTGCAATATTGTGCATACAAACTTTGTCTTTCCCCGAATTATTTCAGTGACCTGATGAAAAAAGAAACGGGAATGCCTGCCCTGAAACACATCCAGCAGAAAATGCTCGATGTCGCTAAAGAGCGGGTATTCAATACGGCGAAGTCCATAAGTGAAATATCCTATGAACTTGGATTTCCATATCCGCAACACTTCAGCCGTTGGTTCAAGAAAATGGCCGGGTGTACGCCCAATGAATACAGAACCGCAAATTAGCTTTATTTTTTATTTTGTGAATGACTGACCAGTAAAACACCGGATATGACAAGTATGGCCGAAACCGGTTCATCCCAGCTAAAAATGTCCTGCCCGATTAAAATGGCAACGACAGAAGCTATAATAGGCTGTAGGTTGATGTAAATGCTGGCAGTGGTGGGCTGTATCCCCTTGAGAGCGACGGGATATAGCAGATTGTTGAGAACAGTTGCCAGCAACAATACGAATACAAGCTGGAGTAATGGTTGCCAACAGAACGCGGACTGATAAAGCGGTTGCACGTACAATTCATTTATACTGAACGGCAGCATGGACAATGCTGCAAATAGGAACATCCATTTTTGAAGTGTGACAGGAGAGTATTTTATCGCCACTCTTCGGATGATAATCAGATAAAATCCGAGCATAACTGTATTGACGATGGCGAAAACAATGCCAAGTATATGATTTTCAACGGATGCGGCAATATCCATTTGTGAAATCAAGACCCATGCTCCTGCAATTCCCAACAGAACACCTGTCAACTTCCGCCGGTTGATAGCTTCTTTTAAAAACAATACGGAAAAGAGCATAACTACGATTGGATTTAAGGCGACAATAAGTGCGAAGTGAACTGGTGTCGTATAATTAAGTCCCCACGCAAAGGAAAGATAAGTACAAGCAACACCGGAAATACCGCCCAAAGCAATCACCATCAAGTCTTTGGCATTGACCTTTTCTCTCCTGAAAACAAGCCCGATCGTCCAAAATATCAGCGTGGCGAATAAAACACGAGAGGAGGCAAGCCCAATCGGTGTCATCCACTCTGCCAGGAGCGATTTACCGACAGGTACATTCAAACCACAAATAATTTGTGTCGAAAGCATGGCGATATGTCCGTTCAACCCTTTGTTCACATGGATTTATCTGTTTGATAGAGAGTGCAAAGATACGACTTTATTTTCATAAACTCCCGTCGAAACTGCGGTAAAAGACTGAAAGGATTTTATTGTTGTTTCCGTAAAAATGGTTGTATCAACCGGGCTGTCCTCAAGGAAATATTCGCAGATATACTGTCCGAAAAACAGGTTCGGGAGTTTATCTCCAAAACGGAAGATGCAGGTATTATACAAAAAAAGGGGGACTGGTAAATGTACCCGTTATATAAAAAACACCTGATTTCCCTTCTTTTATGTAGGGCCGCAAGAAGCTGATTTTGAACTATAAGATTTTCACAATAGATAGGAAACGCCGAAACGTCCGCAATAATCACGGAATCATTGCAGGCGTTTTTTAGTTCCCTCATATCGGAATCTGGCTTTCTATTTAGTTTCCCGTTTGTTCAGCACGTCCTTTATCATTTCTTTTACCTCCATTCCCACATTCACGAAATTCCGATAAAGAATGCGTTCCTGTTCCTCCCTCGACTTGAACGTGTGGAACTTCAGTAACGGTACATACGCCGCTTCCCCCTTCTTGATTTCCTTCATGTCGAAATCCGTTTTGCAGAAGAACTTCGAGGTCTTAAACTCCTCCGCTTCCTGTACGTTCATTGAGCCGCCTATACCGGTTTTTGTTTGGATGAAGTCCTGAGCCGTCTGGCCATATATCCAACCTATCTGCCTTTGTATTGAAAAGTACCCATATCAGCAGGATTTTGCTCTCTATTACTTAATGATGTTGTTCTATTTTTGCAGCCTGTAAATCAACGATATGTAATAAATGGATTATATCGACAAAATATTTAAGACAGTATCAATTAAGGATAGCCGACGGATTATTGAACTTTATTTTCAGGAGCTGTATTGTTTTGCGCCACTTTCCAACAAAGCCCTCTCTCAAAAATTACTCTTGCCGGTACCTATCGTGACCGCCATAAAGAACGAAGGTATCAGGCTGGGCATATTGGAACAATGCAGCGGAGGCGTAGGGCTTACTCATAACGGAAAGGAGTATGTGGAACAAGCTCTTGGATTCAAGGGGATTGACCTCTGCCTGTATCGCCGACTGGCGGAAAGCGAACAGGCAAGGGACGCATACGCTGACGCGCTGAGTAAAAAATACCGTGCGGCATTCGACGAACGCCCCGTAGCGGATGTAGCACTGGACCAAGCCCAATGTACCGTACAGACAGCATTCCGCAGGGCTTTGCTCTGCTTGGCAAACGGCACATTGACAGGCAGACAAATCGTATGCATGGGCGATGATGATTTTGTCAGCCTTGCCATCGGGTTTCTGCTGAAAGAACTTTATCCCGGTCCAAGCATCTGCCCGACACACATCCATGTACTTGAGATGGACGGTCGTTATATCGAGTGTCTGGAGCGGCTGGCCGGACGGTTCGCCCTGCCGATAAGTTGTGAACGGGTGGATTTGAGGATGCCTCTGCCTCCGCATTTGTGCGGGCGTTTCGACTGCCTGTTCACCGATCCGCCTTATACGCAAGAGGGAGCTTCCTTGTTCCTGTCACGTGCCATTAGCGTACTGAAAGAAGAGTCCGGATTGAGAATCTTTTTCTCGTTCGGGAACAAGTCGGCAACGGAGGTTTACTTTCTGCAAAAATGTTTCCAACTGCACGGACTGGCCATCAAAGAGATGTTCACCCGGTTCAATGAATACATGGGCGCATCTCTTTTGGGCAACAAAGGACAGCTCTTTGTCCTGGAAACGACAGAACGTACACGCGCCTTGTTTCCTCTCGAAAAACGAGGGCGCGATGACATCTACACCGCAGACCGCAATCTCCGGCAAAACCGTTACCGCTGCCGGCAATGCGGCAAAGTCTATGCCGTGGGGAAAGAGGCGGAATATCAGACCATCAGGGAGTTGAAAAAACAAGGCTGCAATGTATGCGGAGCTACGGTTTTCGACAGACTGCACAAAAACGGGAATACGGATAAAAAGCAATACCTTCCCTTAGGGCATCACATCCTTGCAGACTTCTACAACTGCGACCCGGAAAAACTGGACGATGTGGAACAGATTCGCACATTCATGCACGAAGCGGCAGTAAGTGCCGGAGCGACCATAGTACAGGAAAACTTTCACAAATACGCCCCAGTGGGTGTGAGCGGTGTGGTGGTCATCCAAGAATCCCACTTGACCATACACACGTGGCCGGAGTGTGGTTATGCCGCTGTCGATTTGTTCACATGCGGCACCAATGTCCGTCCGTGGACTGCTTTCGACTATTTGCAGGAGCGGCTCGGATGTGCGAAAGTGGAATACAGCGATTTGATGCGGGGAGCCTATGAGCGGCCAAGCCTGTTGCGGTATTCGGAAACGGAACAGCCTGCCGTGCGGCGGAAAAAGCGGCAAAGGTACGACGCGTCTTCGAAATGGAACAGACGGGCCAGGTCTTTGACGGACTGTTCTGTGTTGTCCAAATAGCGTTTGAGTTCCGTTACGACAAACAGGTCAATGATTTCCTTCGGAGTCCGCTGTTCTATTTTGCAGGTTATCTTATAAAGGTAATCGGTCGTGATGCAAAGCCTGTCCGCATAATATCGTACATCTCTTTTTACATGGAAATTCTTAGCCAGCAGTGACATGAACTTGCCGAACAGCACCCTTGACTGATCCTTTTGATAACACTTGCCCAAGTCGGGAAACATCGGCTTGAACACAATATCTAAAGCCAGAAAAACATTGTAAATGCAATTTTGCAGGATGTTTTTCCGGCTTTCTTCATCACCGTTCTCCATCGCCCATATCATCTGCTTGAACACTCCGTCTGCCAATGAGTATTGTGCTTCCGAAAGTCGGCAGACCGGATATTCATACAGTCCGTCCCAAAATGCGGGGGAAGTCATTTTGTAGAAAATCTCCCCTGTCAGTTCCAATGACAAGGATATATATTCTGCCGTGAATGAAGGAGAAACACACAGCGGTGCAAATAAGGTGTCCGAAAACAACACAAGCAAATCACCTTTGCGGAATGTCCGTTTTCGTGTATTGGTGGTTACGACAGCCCGGCCTTCAACGCATAACAGCATGGTACACCCGTTTGCCACGAAAGGCAGTTTACCTGACAAGTCACGCAGGCTTGTTCTTCCGTGTTTGTATTGTTCGCCATGCGAGAGAGCAAAACTTTGTATGCCGGACGTTATCATAACAATTTCCTTTCCATCGTTACATGGGTTGGCTCGAAGCAATGCTTTTTATACAAAGAGCGCATCGGTACGTTCCCGGCATGAACCTTGCCGACAATATAAGCCGCCTTGCACTCTCTCGCATATTCTATGCTTTTTTCAAACAGGTCGTCTACAATTTGCATTCCTCGAATGCACTCATCCGCATAAATGGACTTGAAGTTGGCATAAACCTCTCCGGTCAGGCTGTTCTGCTTTTTCTCCATCCATACCCAGCCCACAATTTTACCGGATTCCGTGTCTTCTATCACGATCATTCCGCGTCGGTCTTTTGCTTTGGCTAATTTCTTGCAGTGGAACTCGAGGTCAGTAATAGCCTTTTCTCCGAATGAGATTTCAGAAATTTCAATTTCAAATTTTGCCACCGCTTCAAAGTCTTCCTCTTTTATTTCTCGCATATTGTACATGATTCCAAATATTGTTTTTCCGTTAACACCAATCTGTCCGGCATGATGCCCATAAAAACTTATCCCTTCTTCGGAAATAAGAAGGTCTGTAGCTTTTCCAATCCCGCCTTGTGCTTTTGAGGATTGCTCTTTTTCAGCTTGGCAATGTTCTGTAATTTCCATTTTACGGACGGATAGCGGCTTAAATCTCCGGCACAGCATTTTTCCCAATCGGGTTCGCCGTTTTCAAATGACAGAAGAAATTCCCGGTCTGTTTCGGTCAGGCTGTCGTTTACCTGCTGAATGAGGTTATGCCTTGCCTCTTCATAATCCGAATAAGTGAATGGAGTATCGGACATTCCCTCAAACTGCTTTTCCAGTGCTTCCGTCTGGTCGATGGCGTTCGGCTGCAAAGATTCGATGACAGGCTTGTCGCTCCCCAACAGGCAAAGCATGAAGCCGTTCTTGACATCATGAAACGACGCCATTTCCATATACTTGCAATCGAACAGGTCCCGTGGGTGTTGGCGGCTTAATGCCGCTGCAATTTTGCCCCCGTAAAGCTGCGAATAAGAAACTGTACGTGCTTTACAGGTCATATTGAACTCCGTTTCAGCCCGTTCGCACAGTTTCCTGTCCTCTGTCTCTCCGATGATACCCCGCTTTGTCCCGTTCACTTCGATTTTGACGGTCGCACCGTCCAAAGTACATTGTAATTTCCAGACATCATGCTTGTGGATCACTTTTATGCCCGGTATGGATTTTTCTATGTAGCTTTTCAAAGTTCGCAGATGGTTGTTGATTGCGTCCAGACTCTCGGCCCTTTCCTTTACGGGAATATAGGTGAGGTCTATATCGACTGAATAGCGAGGCATGTTTTTATGAAACAGGTTGATAGCCGTACCTCCATGCACAGCAAAATCTTTGATGCGGTACACGGACGGCATAATGCGTATCAACAATGCCACCTGTTTTTTATAGATGTCATTCATATTCGTTCAGTTCTTTAGGTACGGTTATTTTGTATTTGGAGATATAAATCCCGTTTTTTGACAGTTGCAATTTGGAGGTTCCCAGTCCTATTTTGGATGTATCAAGTGCCTCGAACCAATAGTGTCCCGCTTTTTCTGCCATATAAAGGAACATACGCTTTACTTTAAGGTTCTTGGTCGTTTCGAGCAGTTGCTGTAGCATTTCGGGACGCAGCGTTGTCAGTTGTTCCATCATATAGAACAAGTCCATATAGGAATATTGTTGCGGTGCAAGCAACAGACATTCCAAGAATGCCTGTTCAGGTGTAGAAACCAGCAGATCCACTTCGTATTTCACAATCGTTGCGGTCTGCGGTTCTGAAAAGGTATCGGTGGAAAACGGTTTTATCACCCTGTCGAAAACATCGTGGCGTATCCATTCCGGAACACGCTGTTTGCCGTGTGCCACCATCAGCAACGGTTTCCCCATAGGCACATAGTGGTTGAAGCCGAACAGTTCCAATGCAGAATGAGCTGCGACACGGAACGTCTTGCCCAATTGCCTGTTGTAGCAGGACAATGCGGCGTATGCCGACAGGCTGTCTCCCGTTCGGTACATGACTCCCTTTGACAGCATCTCAAGCCAGCCGGATTCCCGGTATCTTTTTATCAACTGGTCGGAATAACCGTTCCTTTTCAGCCATTCGGAGAATAACAATCCTTTGGGAGTGGCGGAAAGCAGCAGTTGGTTTATTTTGCTTTTTTGTTCTATATCCACAGTATATGATTTGTTTTCTTTTTCAACTGCAAAGGTAGCATTATTTTCCGTTCCAAAGGTCTTGAAAGTTGATTTTGTTTCGGTATAATATACTTTTTGTGTAGTATTGAATACCAAAACCAACTCCACAGGATTTTCCAAGATACCGGAAACGCCAAAACGCCTGCAATAATCGCGGAATCATTGCAGGCATTTTTTTTACTTTCCCTCATATCGGAAACAGGTTTCTTATTTCGCCCCTCGTTTGTTCTGCACGTCCTTTATCATTTCTTTCACCTCCATTCCCACATTCACAAAATTCCGGTAAAGAATGCGTTCCCGTTCCTCTCTCGACTTGAACGTGTAGAACTTCGGCAGCGGTACATACGCCGCTTCCTCCTTCTTGATTTCCTTCATGTCGAAATCCGTCTTGCAGAAGAACTTCGAGGTCTTGAACTCCTCCGCTTCCTGCACGTTCATCGAGCCGCCTATGCCGGTTTTTGTTTGGATGAAGTCCCGTGCCGTCTGGCCGCAGATCCAGCCCGTCGGCATATCCGAGATTTTCGAGGCGGGTACGAGGCTGTCCATATTTTCGTTCAGATTGATGGAAGTCTTGTCCCGGTCTATCGTGACACCCTTCTTGATTTGCACCACCTTGCCGAAGATGTCGCTCGACAACCATTCCAGCGTTTCCTTGGCACGGGCCGAACCGCTCACCACGTTACCCACCGTCGTGATGATTTTCTGCATACCCACTTTCCCGTAATCCGCTTCGAGCTGCGGCAGTTCTTGGAAGCCGAGCGTCACGCTCACCTTGTTGCTTCGTGCCGTGCCGATCAGGCGGTCTATCTTGTGGAAGTACAGCGTCGGCAGCTCGTCCACGATAATGCTCACGGGGACATTTTTGCCCTGTCCCGTATTCACACGGGTAACGAGGCGGTTCAGGATAAGGGCGTTCAACGCTCCGATAATGCTTTCCATTTCCGGATCGTTCGCTATCAGCAGGTAGCTCGGATTCTTCGGGTCGCTCACTTTCAGGTCGAAGTCATCACCGTCACGGTGGAATATCCAGTAACTCTCTTTGGTCGCCAGACGAGAGGTATAGACGCGCAATGTACCGATCATACCTTCCAACTGTTCCATCGCGCGATTTTTCAAAGCGGTCTGGAACGGACCGAGCAGCGGGGCAACCTCGTTGTCGGTCTCCAGTACCTCGAAGATGGTCTGGTAACTCTCGTTCAGGAACGACAGGATATGCGGCATATCCGAATACTTGCCTAACCAGTAGGCAGGTTCAACGATTTCCCCGCCCTCTTTGGCGCGTACCACACCCGTCGGTTTCCAGAATTTCGTCTCCGGGTCCTGCCGTTTTTCAGCGTACAATTTGTTTCCTTTGGCATCGTAAGGCTCGCGTTCATAGTTCACGAAAAAGTAGATGCAGGCGGCGAGGAAGTTCACAGCCGAAGTCTGGAAAAACTGGTCGCTGCCGCCGCCTCCCTCTTTCTTGCCTTTTTGCAGGGATTCCAGCAGCGTTTCCGCCGTTTCGCTCGCCGCAGCGAGGTTGTTGATGTATTTTGCCTGAATTGGATTTACCCGGCGGCTGTACTCCACGTCCACGAAGTTAATCATATTGAATTGGCAGCCTTGGGGCAACTTTCCGAGCTTCTGGTTTTTCTTGTAGTGGTAGTACAGTTTCGTGGCCAGCGTCGGGAACTTGTAGTCATAGACCACCATCGCGAACCCCTTGGCCGAGTGCTGTCGGATAAACGGCTCGATGATACTGAATGTCTTGCCCGACCCCGGTGTTCCGACTACCCATGTTCCACGAAAACAGTTGGTTATATTGGTCCAGCCTTTACGGAACTTGCCCTTGTAGTAATATCGCATGGGGATATTCACGCTGTACGGAGTCTCTATCAGTTCCTCGCATTGCTCGAAACTTTCATTCTCGAAATTGAAACGATCCTTCATCAGTCCCTCTTTGAGGAACTTGGAGATGTTATCCAGTGCGACATGCACGAGGATAACCCCCGTGAGCGATACCGCCATATAGAGAATAATGTTCAGCGGCAGCGTGTAGAACCGCGTCTCCATCGGATGACCGAACAGCCATACGGACAGCACTAACAGGGCAAAGCCGCTCACGAGCGGGTACAAGACCTGCCGCCGGGCGTTGAATTCCAAATGTTTCTTGGCTCTGGTGCCGATACAGGTAATGCAGATCAGCAGCACCGTGGCGACCTTGCTGTACACGAGGTTGCCGTCGTTATAGATGGCCCACCGTTTGATACGTCCGTGAATGTCGCAGAGTATGCCGCCCCAGTGGTCCAGCATGGCCGGGTCGATGGCATACTCGAAAAACTCCATCAGTACGGAGACATACACCACCGCACGGAATATCCGGTAAAATCCCTGTAATTCCTTGCTCTCTTCCATTGCTATGTCAATTCTTTTTAATACCCCAGAGGACGTGGATGTGAGGCCATTGCATACGGTTATCAGCGGAAAGCTGGCAGACATGGGAAACTGCATATAGAGGTTTAAGCCCGTCATATATTGCAGAAGCCCGTACTTCCGCTGTAAACTTCTCAAGGAAAATCCGGACGGCATTGTCAGAGCCATAAGTCATGAAATCAATGAAATCTTCAATCAATTCTTCATTGACATAGCAGAGCTGACCTTGGAAAATATCATGGTAACGGCTGATACGGCCGTTCCATTCTGCCCGGATTTCTTCCCTGCGATTCTTTACGGAGGGAAACCTCTTGTAGCAGTCTATTCCATCGTCGAGGAATATGAAATTACCGGAAACGTCCTCTTGTTTAGGACATTTGCATCTTAACAGATACCCGAAGAATCCTTTGTCCGGATGTACTATATCCACATACTGTGGTGCTTGAAAATCTTTAATTCCGTTCATAATCATAAATTCAGTTGTTGATGGTTATAATGGGACGCACTTTATGCGCCTGTGTCTTGGGCGTTTCCTGCATGGTTCCGCTGGCTGTCGAGTAGAGCCATGCTTTGACTGTCTGCTGTCCTTCCACCTCCGTCGATGTCCAATACCAGCACTCGTCGGCCTCGGTCGGCAGCGGGTCGCCGCCGCATTTCTCGATAATCGGATTGATGACGGTCTGTGCCGAATACAGCAGACGCATCTGTGCCACCGAGGGGATATAGGCGCTCTGTCCGTATTTCCACAAGGCAAAAACGGCTTCAGCCATCGGCGAGGCCGTTTCTTCCGTATCGTACAGGGCGAACGTGTTCTCATTCCCGTCGTATGCAGCAATGTCCGCCGACGTACCCTGCTCGACACCGAGGCTGTCGGCAAAAGCCTTCGGCGTCATGTCCCACAGATAGACGGCATAGCCGTTTCCTTCCGTTTCCCCGTCCGAATAGGTATGGAAGACGACGGCAATCGCCTGTTTCCCGGAATTTTCATACTCGCTGTACGGCACGGCCTTGCCGTCCACGCAGAGGACATGTCCGGGACGTACCGTCTTGTCGGGTTCTTCTATATGTGCGTCGCAGGCAGCCAATGCCCCGGTTATGAGGAGAACCGGCACTACCTGGCACGTTTTTCTGATAGTGTTCTGTTTCATCTTTCCCTTATTTTATAGGTAGTTTAATACCGAGGGCAACTCCTGTACGCAGCACATCGGCCCCCTTTATCATCACGTCTCCCTTGACTTGCCAGTATAGCGTCCAGCCCGCCCGCAACACATAGTTGTGCTCGTAGCCGAAATGCAGCCCGACAAGGAACTTCCTCGTATCGCTTCCGCCCGAAGCCCCGATACGGAGGCTTCCGTAATGGTTGCGTCCCCTCGTGACGCAGGGTTTGTAAGCCACGCCGAAGCCGTAGGTACGGTAATTCTGCCAGAAAGATTTCGGGCATACATGCTTGCAGGATTCGCACTCTGCCCATTGCAGGTAGCCGTTGGCAAAGAACTCCCACGCATGGCGGTAGTTCATCTCGTGTTCGTAGGCCAGCGTCACGTCCAGCTCGTTCTTGTACAGCAGCCCCGCTCCGAGCGAAAGGCGGCCGCTGCCCCGTTGTGCATTCGCGCCGACGGCGAGGCACATGCAGGCAATCGTCAGGATAATCGTCTTTCTCATTGTCATTCCTCCTCCAGCAATGCCGTGCTGAACGAATCGGCCGACAGCACGTCCTCATAGTCGATATTCAGGCTGATAGCACGCCCGCTGATTTGTTTCTCCGTCATCTCGATGGTCAGTACCTTGTCGTTCGGGAACGTCATTTTCCTGACCACGACCACATTCCGGTAGCCGTGCCGGAACGTCTTGCCCGTCTCCAGCACCAGTTCCGGGACCAGTTCGATGACTTGCACATTAGTCGCTTTGGTCAGTTTCTTGTCCGCCAGCTTCACCCGTATCTCGTCAATGTCGAAACGTATGTTCGTCCGGTTCTCTATTGAGAAGTCGATGAAGAAATACTCTCCCACGGTGTAGATGTTGTTCAACCGCATGGTCATGCGGTGTGCCTTGGTGGCGACGTTGCGGATCTTCGCGGGCGAGTTCCAGATACGCCGGGCGAAGCGTGTCATCTCCACGGTGGACATCGAGACCGCCGGGTTGTGGTAGGCGTTTCGTTCCTGCAACTGGATTTCCTTGTCAGTTACCGCCTCCCGCACCCGTGTGGTGTAGAGCAGTGCATACTGCGTGCGGTAGCGTTCCGTTACGATGGTCACTATGGCCAGCACCTCGCCGTCCTCGTGTCCGCCCTCTTTCGGTTTCAGGCGGACGATGTTATCTATCGGCTGGTCACCGACAACCTTATCGGTGGAGATGTCCACGAAGCGTACCGGTTCCGAGGCCGTGATGACCGTCGTTACCTGTTCATTTACCGTAAGTTGTTCCATCTCCTCGTAGGTTCGTTGTGCCTGTACATTCGGCGTTCCCAGCAGTCCTGCCGCCAGAAGAAATGCCGTTACGATTCCTTTTTTGTCCATGTCATTGATTTATTGATTTTGTTTTTCTTCCCTTATCTCTTTTTCCTCTTGTGCTTTGTTCCTGCATTCCAGTTCCTCCTGAATCCGCCGTTCGGCAATCTCGCAGTACACCTGTTCGATTTCAAATCCGATGTAGTGTCGTCCCGTGCGGATAGCGGCCACGGCGGTTGTGCCTGACCCGATACAGTTGTCCAGTACAACATCGCCTTCGTCGGTGTAGGTCCGTATCAGGTACTCCATCAACGCCACGGGCTTTTGTGTCGGGTGGTAGAACGCGCCTTTCTTGTGTTCCTTCGGCATGAAGATGACCGAGGTCGGATATTTGTCATCGGCTATGCGTACCGGTGAGAGTTTCATCGTTCCGTAACAACGGTTGGTAAATCCCTCCGTTTTACGCCTCCCGTGATTTCTCCGTTCCGGAGGACACGGTGTCATCTGCGGATGATAGACCGGCTGTTTTTTATAGAATACCAGAATATCCTCGTGCTGCCGGAGCGGCATACGTTTGGCATTGAGATGTCCCGTCACCCGATCTTTCTGCCACACGAGGTTGTACCGCCATAGCCGGGGTTGCGACAGCATGAGCCATGCGGAGAAAAGCCCCTGTCCGAACAGGATAATGGGGCTGTCCGGCTTGGTAATCCGCCGGTATTGCTCCCACAAGGCTGCGAACGGTATCTGGCGGTCCCAGTTCACCGACGGATTGCTGCGATTTAACACCCCGTAAGGCAGGTCGGCGATTATGGCGTCCACGCTACTATCCGCTATCTGTTTCATGCCCTCCATGCAGTCCATAAGGTAAATGCGATCCGTCTCTATCATATTGCGTCTGTTTTCAGTTCTACAATTTGTCGGGCGCTCATCCAGGTACAGCGTTCCGTCCGGGTTTTCCGGATTTCACACTCCCAGAGGGTATTCTTCTCCACATGTTTGAAATTGACCGCACCGTCTCTCGGCCCGTAAAAACCGGTATGCTTCTGGAAGGCGAATAAGGCAATCCTCCGCCCGTCTTCTGCCTGAAAGTTGCATATCAGGGCGAATCGTACCCCTTTGTGCCACCATTCGGTACTTACGAGCTTCCCAACGAATGTTTCGGGCTTATCGGGAGCGATGTAGTCCTCGTAATAGAAGCCGTCCGTTCCCTTATGAAGTTTTGATATGTCTGATTCCATTGTCACTGCCCTTTTAGTTCCTGTTTTCCCGTCCGTTCACCAGATACACAAACGTCCCGTATTTCAGCTTCACCTTGTTTTTCTTGATAGCCTTGCTGATGGCGTTACTCGTTTTCTGGTAGGCATTGTTCACCGCCTGCATACCCCATTGGGCGAGGCTGTTACCGTATCCGCTGGTATTCATGTTCATGCTGCCCGACATGGCACTGCTCGCCACATCCTTGCTTGTCTCGCGGAACTGGCTGATGGGTACGTAAAGTCCTTCCAGCCCGTCCGTATCGTAGATTGACAAGCTGACCTTGACCAGTTCGTCCTCCACCAATATGCTGTTGATGCTTCCTTTTACACGTCCGGAAGAGAAACCGCTGACTGTGGCATACAGGTAAGTACCACGCCTGACCACGCTCTCGTTGATTTCGATGTCGTCCAGCAGGCGCAGCCGCACACGCGAGCCGTCCACGGCCTTGATGTTCTCGTCGATGATCGCCTTGATGAGTTTCGGTTCCCGAGCGTCTTTCGCCAGTGTGTTGAAGTAGTCCGAAGCCGTCTTTACCTTCTTCACCACCTCGCTTGCCTTGTCCGTCTCCGCAGGAGCTTTGACCGAACGGCTTTCCTCGTCGATGGTTCCCTTGGCCTGCGTCATCGTGTCCGGCGGAGCCGCCGTTGCGGTGCTGTCCGTTTCGGACGGCATGACCTCCCGTTGTCCTCTCAACCTCGCTTCGGCGAGTGCTTTTTCCAGTTCTGCGAGAGCTTCCTGCTCCCGCCTCTTGGCATCGGCCGCTTCCGCTGCCAGATCATTTTCCTTTTCCTGCCGGTCAAGCAGGGCGATGTCCTCTTCGGTGTACTGCGATTCATATTCCTCTTGGTTATTGTCCGGTTCGTCCCGCTCGATGTTGTCCACAGCGGAATAATCTTGTATCTTGCCCCATGATTTGGCCATGTTCTCATACTTGCTGCCGATACCGTCGCCACCCTTGATTTGGGCGTCCGGCAATTCGGGATTCAGGAACTCGGTCGTCTGGAGTGTCTTATCCTGTACCTCGACCTTCTCGGTATGGAACAGGTCGAAAAAGAAGTACGACGTGCCGAGAAGGGGAATATAGAGGATAGCCGGAAGCATATACTTTGGCTGCCTGAAATTAATTCTCTTGAAGATATTGTTCATTGTTTCCCTTTAATTGAGTTGCACATACTTGCTTATAGTTCTCTCAAACGGCATATTCATAAGCCTGCCGTTCTATTCCGGCCTTTCCGTACCACTTTCCTTCGTATCGAATCTTCGTACATGCGGTACGGAAAGCATCTTATGCCGTTCCCGGAGCACGGAATCCTGCATCTCCGTGGCCGTCCGGCGGGTCGGATGATGGCGGTACACCACCGTCAGGCGGTAAATATTCCATGTCAGCCCGCAGATGGCGAAGCCAAATACGATGACGAGAAACAGCGTCCGGTGGGCGTTGGCGAAACCCTGTACTTTGGCCACTGCCTTGTCGATACGTGTCGCTTTGGCGAAGCGTCGCCCGGCATCCACGTCGCGTTCGTAGCGCTCCTTGTATTTCGGGTCGTTCTTGTCCGGCATCTTCTCGCCGAACAGCATACGTCTGAATCCTTTGATATTCATAGGACTGGTAGAGTTAATAGTTGCTTTTTGTCTTTTGCTCGATGTCCTTGTTCAGCAGCGTGCGCCAGTTCACAATGAGCAGCCCGTGCGGGTTGTTCTCCGTCCGGGGTACACGCTTGAGCTGTCCCGCCGTAACCAGTTCGCGCATCAGGATATTGCTGCGCCGTTCGATACGCTGCCGCCCGTAGTAAGTGAACTCCATCTTCTCCTTGTTGAAGGTGATACTGTCGCAGAAAATCGAAAAGACGGCACTCGTTCCCAAGATGTTGGAATAGAAACCTTTCTCCTTGAGCGTATTGTACTGTGCCAAGCCCGTTTCGTCCACTAAGTACATCGCTTTCTCCATCGTGTAGCGGATGTACTTGTCGTCGGGAGCAAGGGTAAAGAAGTAGTGGTGGAACATCTCGACATGGCTCTTGGCTTCCACGTCAAGCGTTTCCTCCATCGTCGTGCGGCGTACCAGTATAGGCACGTTGCTGTCCAGCACATACACCTTCTTTTGAGCGTCCGTAACCATCATGCGGGCCGTCCAGATACTCGACACGCTGATGATGACGCACCCCACGAGAAAGGCGGTGCAGATAATTCCGACCAGTTTGATTTTGTTCTCTAAATTCTTGATGACCATTTTGTTTGAATATTTATCGTTACTTTGTTATCTCATTACCGTACCCATTGCGCCCGTCGCCGTCATTTTGGCCTGCTGTGCCACGCCCTCGCCGAAGTTTCGGGTTGAGAACGCCGTGTCACCCTCCGGTATCATCCATGCCGCAAGGTCGGGGACGAGGTTCAGGCATTTTAGGGCCACGATGCTTGCCGCCATCAGATAGCCCGCCGAGAAGAAGGAGTTTTGCAGGTAAGCCGCCATCGTCTGCTCGCTTGCCGTTATCGCCGTTAGGTTCTCTACCTGTATGCAAAGTACGATGTCGAACAGCAGCAGCACGTAGAAGCCCACGAAGTAGAGCATCGCACCATAGAAATGCACCGTCAGATACCTTGTGAGCCACTTCGCCCATGCGCCTTCCCACTTGGGCAGGAGCGAGAACGCCCATTGGATAGGTCCGAAAATGGTGAGCATTCCCAAAAGAATTTGCTGACAATAGATGGTCGCCCACCAACCGATTCTGAATACTACAAGGGCTATCAGCATGATGATTTTGTCAATCCCCACGATTACCCCCGAAGTCAGCGAGGTGAACCACAGCTTCGCCGCATCCTTCTCCATGTTCGTTACCTCGTCCACACCTGTCTGTTCCATCGTTGCCTCGATAAGGTTTGGGTCCGACGTACCCGTATGGGCGACATCGGCCTGTGCCTGCAGGGCAGTGTACATCGTGTCGCGCACGTAAATCAACTCCTGCACTTCCTCGAACTTGTCCGAGATTTGCGAGGCTTCGGCCTCGTACAGGTCATGTGTGTACGAACCGACGCAGTTCGGGATATAGGAGAGGAAATCTAAAAAGCACCAGTTGCTCCCGCTGTTTGCCATGCCCGTGTCTGCCGGAGGATACCACCAGCAGAGGATAAGCGACACGGCCAGCGGTCTGAAGAGCTTCATCACGTCCAAAGGCTCGTGCTTGACCATCATTTTGTACGCCATGCCTGCCGCCATGATGATGGCGAATAGGGCGGCCAGTGCCATGCACATTTGAAGAATCCACCAGAAGGGACCTTGCGAGCCGGTAAAGGTCGCATCGGTCAGAAACTCGTTGGTCTGAAAAATCACGTCGTCGATTTCCTCTTCCAAGAGGTCGATACCGAAATCCGAAAGAATATTTCCGTCTGCCATACGTTGTGTGTTTTTAGTTCTTTCTGTTTACCGTCTCGTCTCCGTCTCCCGTATCAGTTTCGCCGCCCGATTGCGCCCCTCGCACGGCGGAACGCGATTCGTTCCACCGGCCCATCGCCTCGCGGACGATACCGCCCTTGTCCAGTCTCCGGTCGGCGGTTGCATTCAGCAGCCCGTTCGCAACCGTGGCGTTCTGTCTTCGGGCAAGGTAGCCGACCAGAATCTCGTTCTGCCGTACCACGTCCTCGTAGATTCGCAGGTACTCTTTCTTCCGTTGTGCGTTGGGCATGTAGGCGTCCTTCGTAGCGTCAATGGCGCACTGGTAGACGTGGTAGTATTCCGTCCACCGCTCCCTGTCGTCCGTTGTGCCCCCGGCAAGGGGGATGCGGTCGATGTTGCGCTGAAGCCGTTCCATTTGAGCGTTTATCTTATCGCCCTCGGCCAGCCACGCGAGGTCAATCTGCCGGTCGGCTACATTCAGTGCCTCGATTTCGGCCCGCTTGACCAGTGCCGAGTCGATGGCTTCCGCCTCGTCTGTCTGGTTGTACAGGTTCACACCCGCCAGCGTGCGGAACGACAGTTTGTTCTTGCTTGCCGCCGACTTCTTGTACTTGTTGTGCAGCAGCGTGTAATAAAGTTCGGGCGACAGAGCGCCCGTACCGGTTTCCATAACCGTAATCTGGTTCTGTTTCGGCGAGTCATGGTTGTAAGTAACCGACTGCGCCTTGACACCGCTCGTTGCAACTGCTGCAACCGCCATGAGTAAGAGAGTTCTGTTCATATTAATTTCCGGTTATTCATTATTTTACAGTTATTTATATCGTATAGTCATACTTTTTTTGAGCTTCCTTTACTGTCATAAATATTGGTATTCATTCCTGACTCGTTTCTCTCCTTGCGAGAAATATGTCTCGTCTTTTTCAATGCAAATACATTTTCTATTCGTATAGATACAGGCAATTGCGGTGCTCATGCTCCCCGAAGCAAAATCAAGGACAGTATCTCCTTCCTTTGTGTATGTTTTTATCAGATACTCCAATAATGCAATCGGCTTTTGGTTGACATGAATCGTTTTGCCTTCCGATTCCGCTGTTTTGAAGTATATCACACTTCGTGGATATCTTGTCCCTTTGTTTTCATGCCTGAATGTAGGATTGGGTACATTGTTTATCCCTGTCCAATTGCTTCCTCTCTTCGTGCGGTTCCCGTAAGGCTCGCCTTCCTCCATGATTGGATAATAAGGGGTTCTGCCTTTGCCAAAGACACTTATTAGCTCATGTGCTTTTAGAGGTTGTTTTTTAGCGAGAAGAAAATTGCTTGCTTTTGACTTTTCCCAAACCCAGTCATATTTAAATTCATCTAAATTGCCGCAGCGTAGAAAGCTGCTGAACGGTTCGCTGCCAAATAAGACCGTAGGTGCATTTTCTTTCCTGACTCTCCTGATCTCTTTCCACATTTCCGGGAATGGTATTATTTTATCCCACTGTGAAGCTGTAATTCCAAAAGGGGGATCGCATAAAACCAAATCAATGCTTGATTCCGGAAGAAAAGGCATCACTTCAAGACAATCGGCCTTATATAACGTAATGTCTTTTGCAAAAACAATCTTTTCCATTGCATCAATCTGAATGTCTTTTTATCCCTTGGTATAATCCCAATAGGCTTGTTTGTACTAAAAATTCTTTCTCTGTTTTTATTTCCCGATGTCGATGGCATGGAAGTCAAACTCTAACCTGTAGATAGTTTGCCTTCTTTCCCTTTTATCGTTCGTTAATAATCCAGCCGTCCCGCTTTGCGCCATCGTCCGAAAGCCCCGTCGATAATCTCCTTGACCTTGGGACGGTAAATCTTCGCTTTCCAGTAACCGATGCGCACCTGTATGTACCGCCACGTCTCGATATACGCCCGGTTCAGGTGCCGCTCGATGTCGTCCAGCGACGTGTTCACCGCTTCCAGCACCATCAGCAGGTCGGAGGTCGAACATTCTGCCGCCCCTGTGGCATACAGCACGAGGTCACTGACCGATTTGTAAAGCTGTTTCCCGTCATCGGCGATGTCCCGTATTGCCTTTTCGTTGATGGCCAGTATCACGGCATCGCCGGGGTCGATGCGCCCCCGTTTCACGATTCTATCGTTGAAGTCCTCCAGCAGTCTCTTGTAATCGCCGATACGGTCGCTGACCGCCGTATAGGTGCTTTTCACGTTCAGCACCGTCCGCAAGGACTGGTACATCACGTCGATGACGTCGAAGGCACGGGTGTAGCGGTCCAAGTCCACATTCAGTTCCTTGTACTCGCCGACCTCTTTGCGGCTGTACTCGTGCAGCAGCTTGTTGCTGTATTCCAGCGTACTGCGGGCCAGCAGCAGGCTGCGTTGCTTCTTGTGGTCGTTGATGTAGGCTTCTACCGACACGATGTCGAACGTCCATTGCGCCTTGGCAATGCCGGGCAGGAGAGCCAGCAGCACGACTGCCATCAGCAGGGCACGTTTCATGGCCGCACCTCCTTTCCGCTGCCTTTGCCGTTCCTGCCGTTTCCGCTCCGCAGGTTCCGCGCATTCTCCACCCAGCGTTCGTGGCATTCCTCCACGAGCGTCAGCCTGCGTCCCTCGTCCATATCCAATTCGGGCAGCACGTCCTTCAGCACGTCGATGATGCTCCGTTTGTAGTGCATCATCTTCTCCAGTGACACGAGGTCGGCATATATCATCGTAATCCGGGAATCCACTTCCCGTGCGATTTCGAGCCGGTCGCTTGACCACAGCAGATGGTACACCTCCCCGGTCGGAGTCTCTTCCAATGGTGGGGTACGGGCATATTCCGTCGTGATCTTGCACGAAGGATGCTCTCGTGCAATCTCCGCAATACGGTCGTTCACCAGTTTCGTTTTCTCCGCGTCCGACAGGTTAGGGTCGAGCGTCAGCACGTCGGCCACATACGTGTCGGTGTATTCCGTGGTCAGTTCCCAACTGATCTGCACGATGGCACGGTGTATCTTGATACCGAGGAAATATTTCGGTTTGCGGGCTATCGAGACCGTCGCCTTGAACGTGATGACCCCGTTGATGTTCGGCATGGTCGCCTTACGGACATAGGTGTAGCCGTTCCACGCCCCGCCGTCCTGCCACGACAGGCTGTAAGCCGTCTTGCAGTCCTGCATGATGGCCGGTATGCGGTAATAGTCGTCTGTTGCCACATCGTTATCGCCCGACGCCTCGGTTTTCGCGTCGGTGTATTCCCGTTGTTTCTTCTGCCATTCGGACAGCTCGCTTTTCAGGCGGTCTATCTGTGTCTTGTTCGCGTTGTACTGCTGCCGGTACACCGCCGCATCTTCCACGCTTGCCTCGGCGATTTTTTTCAGCAGGTCGGCATTCTCGCTCTCCAACGCGTTGATTTGCGACTGGATGGCGGCTACCTGATTCTCTGCCTCCTGCAGCATGGCGTCCAGCTCGGACAAGTCCAGTTCGTTCTCCGTAACCGTGGTCTGCATGGCACACTCCTTTGAATGGGCGTTCAGGGATTTGCCGCACGTTCGGCACTTGTACTGCGTCGTGCCCTGACCGAGCGTAGCCCCGTCCGAACAGGTTACACTGATGGTCACGCTCTCGCAGCCTTGCAATTTCGCGGCGTCCGTCGCCTGATAATAGTTCCGCGCGTCAGAAGCTATATAATAGGTATAACCTTCCTCGTTGTCGTTGAACTCCGAGAGTCGGGCGTTAAGCCCGGCTTTGAACGTGTTCAGGTCCATCGAGTAGGAATCGAACACCTCTTCATAGACGACCTCTTCCCGGTTCCAGCTTTTCTTCACATGGATTTCGTAGGCGTATGCCTTCTTCGTCTGTTTGCCGCCCCGGCTGATGATATAGCCGTTCTGCCAGTAGTTGATACTATAGGTATAGCCGTCATTCTGGTTGTTGAGCTGCTGTACCCGGCTTCTCGACCAACCGGCGTACCGTTCCGAATTGGCGAGCGCCTGCTCCCGTTGCGAGGCATTGGGATAAAAGTCGGGATCGGTTGTCTCGAAACGCGTCCATTCGCCGCCGTTCAGTATGCTGTTATCGTCCGTCGGCGGGTAGTAGTCGCACAAGGCGATACTCCCTTGCTCACGCCGGGCGATATACCACCGTTGCGTGTAGTAGTTTCCCGCCGTCTCGTCCAGATAGTCCGTCATCCAGGAGGTAAGGTCGTAGTTGCTGAAATCGAACAGTCCCGCCACGTTGTCCTCACCGCCCACCATGTCAATCAGCAGGCCGCCGAGGTCATGCTCCGCCTGCTCGAAGAGCGCACCGTAATGGTCATACAGGTCGATGACCTTGCTGACCCTGCCGCCCATCAGCTCATGGAACGAACTGGTTTGCAACAGGGCGTCACCAATGTTCCCGATACCTGCCGAGGCGAGACCGACACCCATGTTGTAGAGGTTGTCGATGTCGTGTTGCAGGTTCTCCTTGGTGAAATTGCCCGGCACGCTGGCGATGTCGTCCAGCATGTGCTGCCAGTCGATGTCGCCTATCTCCGAGAGTTTCAACAGAGGGGCGATGTTCCGGTTGATTTCCAGAAACACGATGTCCGAAAAGCCCAACGTGCTGTTCGTCACTACACTCTCGAACTGCATACACAGGCTTTTCGTTTCGTCGCAGATTTTCATCAGGTAGCTGCCCCAGTAGATAGCCGTTTGCGGTGAGCGGAGCATCAGTTTCGCCACCACCCATATCTTGGGTATGATCTTCTCCGAGACCATGCGGTAAATGCGGCGGTAGTAGTAGTTCTCCGTACTGCTGTTCCAGATACCGAGGTCGGAAAAGGCTTTATGCTCCAAGAACTTGGAGGCAAAAATCCCCGCCGTGGCCACTTCCGCCGCATTGTAGTGCTTGAGTATGTCATCGACCTGCTCCCGGTAATAGCTTTCCGCCACGGCTTCCGTACCGAAAGCGGTAGCCATTGCCGCCACGGTACGCGCATCGTAGTTCACGCTGTAATACTGCGCGTGGATGTGCTGTACGACAACGAGCGACAGGAGCATAAGGATAAGTGACAGCCGTTTCATCATGGATTCCTCCCCGGTTAAAAACAGCCCCCGTCAACGGCGCGTCATGCCTCTTAGTGCACGTATCAGTTCGTCGGCCTCATATACGGCGGAATTTGCCACCAGACGGTGGTGTATGAATACCTCCTTGGCTATCTCGTACCTGCGTTGTTCCCACTTCGCCTCTTCTTCCTCGTCCTGCACGGAATTTCCGATACCGGCGTATTCGTCCAGTTCCTTACCGGGCATTCCCAACCGGAGATTGTACCTTTCCAGAACATCCTCTATTTCCTCGATGCTTTTTCTTCCCATGTCGCGTACCCTTACCAAGTCCTTTCCGGGCCATTGGCACAAATCCCGGATGGTTTTGATGTCGAACTCACGGAATATCCGTTGGATACGGGCTTCATATTTGCTCCCGAACTCAAGTGTCTTCACGCTTTGGCTGATGTCTATCTTTTCCATTTTCTGTAATTGATGATTTGATTGTTATTGTTTTACATGAAGGTTCAATATCCGCCCGGCCTCGTTGACCTTTTGGGCGAACGGCAGGGATTTTCCGATACCGCTGGCGTTCCAATCCCGACAGTACGCCTCGATAGCTTCCTGATGGCTGCACCGCAATTCCCGCTTGTAGAGTTTCAGGGCTTCTTTCTCCGCCCGCTCGGTGGTGTAGGTCATGTAACACTCTCTTGGTTCTTCCACGCCGTACACGCCGCTGGTCGTCCCCCGGCGGATGAACACCTCTCGGAAGAAGCTGCGCCCTTCCTTGTTTTCCAGCCGGTTGATGGTGAATATCTTTTTGCAGTCCACGTCGGTAAGTCCGAGAATAGCCTTGATTTCATCGAACCGCTCGCGGAACTTGCTCTGGTCAAGCAGCATCACCACGTCGGAGTTGTTGATGATGGCTTCCTTGACGATAGGGCTGCCGATGATGTCCTGTATCTCCTGCGTCACCACGCCGACCGAGGCCCAGAACTTACGGGCCGTCTTGTACATAAACTTGATGTATTCGGCCATGAGCGGGCTGGCAATGGCCTTCCACGCTTCCTCTATGACCAGGACTTTGCGGTTCTTCTTGATACGCATCTTCTGTAAGAATACATCCATGATAATCAGTGTGACAAGAGGGAACAGGAGAGGATCATCCTTTATACTGTCAATTTCGAAGACGATGAACGTCTCATCGAACAATGAACTGTCCATGTTCTCGTTCAGCGTCTTTTCATGATTGCCGCCCCGATAGAAGTCCTTCATCATGTAACGGTACGTCGATATGTCGATGCCCGAAATATGGTTTTCGGCACAGATGTCGGGGATGCGCTGCACGGAAAATTCATAGAACGAGTTGAACGACAGCTCTTCCACTTTCAACTCCTTACGGCGGCGTTCCATCTCGTCGATCATGCGCTCGATACGCCCGGTCCGCTCTCCTTCGTCCTCGTCCTGCTTCTCGGCATGGTTACGGTCGTCGATGAGCAGCCCCTTACGCAAATCCTCCCGTTGCAGGGGTGTGAAGCCGTCGAACCCATTGAAATAAGTGTCGTAATACTCCGTGATGACCTGTTCTATCAGGCGGTCCTCTGTCTTTGTGACCGTACCCTGCGAGCCTTTCCAGATGAGCAGCACGAGGTTTTTCAGGAAGCCCGTCTTCTCCACATTCATTTCCGCCCGATTGATGCGGAATGGGTTCATCGTAATCGGTCTTTCCTCGGTATAGGAAATGTACTTGCCGCCGAGGTATTCGCAAAGTCCCTCGTAGCTGTTACCCGTATCGACCATCACCACGTCCGTTCCTTGCTCGTACAACTGGCGCACGACAGAGTTCATGTGGAAGCTCTTGCCGCTGCCCGAAGGACCGAGACAGAAAAAGTTCGAGTTGTCCGTCAGCTTGTTTTTCCCCTCCTTTCCCGTGATGTCGATAGCCACCGGCACGCCTTGGCGGTCTGTGTAGTAGATTTTCAGCGGTGTCTCCTCGCTGTGCTGTATGTGCTCCTTATACATCAGACACATCGCCGCGTCACCCAGCGTCAGGAAGCGGTCATAGTCCTCGTTCATGCCGTAACAGTTACCCGGAAACGAGTTCACGAACAGTTCCAGTTGGTTGTACGCCCTTTTGGAAATATGGATACCCATACGTCCGAAAGCATTCTCCAAGTGGTTCGTGCATTTTTGCAGGTCCGTATCGGCCGGTACGGCGACGATCAGGTTGAAATGGGTGTACACGAGCTGCTTGCTTTCCCGCGCGATGACCTCCTGCACCCGCTTGATGTCCTCCACGGCCATCTGGTTGCTCGGATTGGGAATACTGGCGTGCCGGTTCTTCTTTTTGTCCAGCAGGGCCAGTTCCCTTTTCTGGTTGGGCAGGAAGACAATCTGGTTATAGACGACCGTCTCCGCATTCGGAATGTTGTCGATGGCAGCCAGCAGGTCCACGGGCATATCCGTGTTATTGACCTCTATATTGGTGTAAGGCCGTATCAGTGAGGGCAGTGCGGCACAGTCCACATCGACAAGGCTATATACCTTGCAGCGTTTGTCGCCCATCGAGACCGTTTCGTCGTCCGCCTTGAAGTTGGTCATCGACACGATCCGCTCCTTGAAGTTCATGGCGAAATAGCGGTCCACGTATTCGCTCGCTTCGGCTTTGTTCAGGAACCTGGCCTGTACCCCGGCATCGTGCAGCTGGTCATGCACTTTGCGTATCTTGACCAGAAAGTCGCGCCACTTCTTGTTGTCGAACGAGAACAGGCGGCTCTTCTTCGCCTCCTGCGTGATGGTCAGGTAACACACGCTGTCCGTATAGTTACGCCCCTTGAAGTAACGGAAGTAGGCCGATGAGAGGAACTCGTGTTTGTCCCCCGTCTCGTTCTCGAACTGTTTCCGGATGAAGATGTCCTGTTTGTGCAGGGCATATCCTTCGCCGAGCGTCTGCGCGAGGGCGGTGAAAAGGTGCGTGAACTCGTAGTAGCTGTCGATGTTCGCACAGTATTTCTGCACGGGATTCTCTATTTTCAGGATGGCTGAATATTCGCCCGTCTTGGTGTACAGCACGCCCACGCCGTTCGTATCTTCCACAGAAAAATAGATGTCCTGAAAGATACGCTTACGCTTGCCTCCGGTACCGAACGCATAGACCGACAGGGCCATGCCGGCACACAAGGCGATAAAAAGTAGAATGATGTACAAGGTCATTTCAAAATACAATAAAAAAGGCCGGTCCACCCGGATTTCAGGCGGCCGGCCCGCGTTCAACATTCAACAAGACCACACGTTGCCCGTGATGGTTTTTCTTTTCTTCTCACAGTTTCTTCGAGTGGGCGTAGATATACACTCCGCGACCGTCTTTCTTGGTATGCAGCCCTTTCCGCTGTTTGAGCATGATAAGCGCAATACCCGTCGAGACGACCGCAACCAGCACGACCAGTCCGGCCACGAAACCCACGAGGCAGTAGGCGATGATAAATCCGACGATGGCTCCGCCGGCAACGCCCGCCGCCCAGTAGATGTAGCGTCCCTGAATACCCATGAACTCCAAAGGCCGTTGCAGGCCCTTGAACAGCGGGTAGTCGGGATAGCGTTCGTCCTTGCCTTTCATCGTGCGGGAGGGTTATGCGCCGATACCGAAGAACATCGGAAGTGCTTGTGCGGCAGCGATTAAGAAAATACATGCGCCAACGATCATCATAATCTTTTTCTTCACGTCCTGTTCCTCGTTGTTCATGGCGATGTACACCGAGATAGCGCCTACGATAGCCACTACACCGGCAATGGCGTAACACAGTTTGACCATGACGGGGACGTACTTGGCGATTTCCTCCGTCACGGTCGCCAGTGCGGTCGTACCGGCGGAGTAATCGCCTGCGGAGTTTTGGGCCATGACGGCCGTCGTGCCACACAGCAACATCAGTGTGAGCATCTGTACCTTTTTAGCAGAAAACATTCTTTTCATTTGTCTTTTTGTTTTTTGAAACATGATTATTTATTTTAGGGTAAGTATTGCAGTTCTTTCGAATCGTTATGGCGGCACCTCATTCCTGCATCCCGTTTCTATATGCGATAGCCGAAAAAGGCAGGAAAGACAAGGAAGGCACCGATCAGGAACAGGCACGCGCCCACAAGCGTTACGACGGACTTGGTAATACCGTCCTCGCCCGTGTTCATCTTTACGTAAATCTGGAATCCGGACACAATCACACAAATCCCGGCGATGGCACAACAGAGAGCTTGGACGTAGAACATCATCGTTACCACGTAGTCGTGCATCGTCGCCAGCGCATCCGCCCCCCAACTGTAATTCACGCTGCCGCTTTTCGCCAGAGCCGAACAGGGGATGATGGAACAAAGCGCACATAGTATCTTCTTCGTTTTCGACATCTTACAGCTTATCTTTGACCGGTCTCCATTTCAGGCTGGGACGGTTGTCCAAGCGTCCTTTGGAAATCATTGCCTTATACATCTCTTCGTCGGTAAAGCCGTCGGACAGGTAGGGTGCGACCTTTTCCATCTGTGCCTCTGCCTTGGCTTTCAGCCGTTCGAGCCGATCCTTGGCTGTTCCATCTTTTTTCCCGGTGTCGCCGTTTTGGGCGGCAGGCGAAGCGGCAGGTACAGTCTCCGTGCCGTATGTTTCATTTCCGATTTTGAACCCGGTCTCGTTCTCCGAAACCTCGACACTCTCTTCCGTGGAATCCATCGGACCGAGGTCGAAAACTTCCTCGTCAGTCTTCTCCGTTCCCTTCTTTCCATACAGGTCACGGATGATATTGACCGCGAAATAGACGATGTACAGCACCGTCAGTACAAGGGCGAATATAAAGTATGAACCCATCTGTTTTTAAGTATGAAATTAAACTTTAATTGAACTTTAAAAGTACGGTTGCAAAGAAAAATATTATATTTGATGTAACAAAAACTCTTTATATCAAACAGTATTTTATTACATAGAAATAAGTTTGAAACACTAAAATTGAACTTTAATTTCATACTTTGAGGTATCGAAGCAGAAAAATCGGGCATAAAAAAAGCCCTCCGGGAGGAGAGCTTTCAAGGGAAAGGGTAACGATGATGCCTTACCGTTTCTTTCCGCGTAGGTAATCGTTCAGGTCCTTGTATTCGCGATAACGGGGTGCTTCGTTGCGTACACGCCCGCCATACATGCCGGCGATGGTCTCTTCCGTTTTCTGCCCTGCGAGATCATTGTCGAGATAACAGTGGATTTCCTCGTACACCTGCAAGTGTTCCAATGCTTTTTTCAGGTTGTTCACCGAGTTCATCACGAGGTAATCACAAGGTGCGTCGATGCAGACCGTATCATCACCCGCCTGTTTCAGCGTCAGGTAAGAGAGAAAATCCATGAAGCCCTCGAACACGCAAACACGGTTCTGTGTTTCACCATGAGATTGCCTGATGACAGAGATGTCCTTACACCGGATACAGCCCTTATAATAAGGATTGCGCACCTCGTACCCGCCCGCCGCGTTGCCGAAGGCAAGAGCGAAGTAGCGCCGTTTACGTAATTCATAATGGACCTCCCGGCAGAACATGCGGCCGATGTCCCCGTCGATTCCACGGGAATGAAGGTACGAGAGTAGCGCATGGTGCTGCAACGGCACGACGAGCACGTCCTTCATGTCAGCTTCGACGGGACGGGGTGTTGTCCCCGGAATCCGCACTCTTTGTATCGGGGCAGCATTTTCATGTCTCCCGATACAGGCAAGCACTTCGCTCACGCTGTTCGTCCGGTACAGGTATTTGCCCAGTTCCACAAGGTCGCCGCCCGTCGCTGCGCCAAAGTCATACCATTCGTTGAGCCGGTCGTTGACCTTGAACGACGGAGTGCGTTCATCGCGCAGCGGTGACAGATACCAGTATTGTTTTGATATCACACTCTGGGGATGGTAGCCGAGACTGGCGAGATAGTCCACGATACGCAGTTGTTTTGCTTCCGCTATGGTCATGTCATTTTCTTTTCACTTGTTTTCAAAAAACAGTTTACTTTGGTTTTTCTCCTATATATACCCGGACCAAAGTAAACTAAATTATTTTTCACCTTCCGCTTCCTCGCATTCTTCGTCGAAAAGCAGGGCTTCGGTCGGGGTCACATCGTAATAAAAGAGCTTGTCCCGTTTGACGATCAGCTTCAGGTTTTCCGTCAGGTATTGCAGCAGTTTTATCATGACGCTGCGTCCCCGTTTGAACCCGATAGCCTCATAGGAAGCCATGAGGGCCTGCAGCACGTTCTCGAAACCTTTGATGGGCCTGTCCCCGAAAGCGGCGGAAAGTGCCTCCCGGTGCTGTTCGATGGACAAATCCATGAAGCTGCTCCGGGCTTTCGGTCTTACACTGCCGTCAAACGAATAGTTATCCACCATGACCGGCAACCCTTCGTCATCAACGGAAAAGGCGAACGGTTTGAACTCCTTCTCGCGGATATGCAGCGCATGAACTTCACTGATAACGGGATTCTCCGCACTTTTGGTGATGACCAGCACCGTTTCCGCCTTATTGCTCATTTCCGTACCGATATGCCCGCGCACATTGTTGTCGCCCTTGTTCAGGTGTAGCACACAATGGATGTGCAGGTCGTATTTCGACGACCACTCCATCATCTTGTTGATGACCTCCACCGATTCGCTGGTGCTGTTGATGTCGAGCATCAGGTCGCGGATGCCGTCTATGATGACCAGCCCATACCCCTTGTTCTGACGCAGGGCATAGTCGATAACCCCGATACGGACGGCAGGAGTGTATTCCCGCAGGCAAATGAAATCGAGATTCTCGTTGTCCGTCGTGGTGGGCAGCCCCGCCAGGCGGAGAATGCGTTCCAATACGTTGTGGCAATGGAAACGGCTCTGTTCAGTGTCCACGTACAGAATCCTGCGTTTGCCTTCGGGCAGGTGCGCCCGATAGTTCAAGACCTGCCGGCCCGCCAGCGACGCGGCGACGATGGCCGAGACGTTGAACGTCTTTTTCGCCTTCGCCTTACCCGTCGAAGCGCTGAAATTACCGAGCGTCGCTATGGTGGAGTTGTCAATCCATATAATCTGGGGCGGAGTCTCGTAGGTGTCCGTGGCCTTTATTTGCGATGCAGTGAGGATATCCGACAGGCGGTTCTCGTCCAGCTCCGCCCACGAGTTACGGTCAGTTCTTTTTTCGTTTTCCATAGCGCTTCTGGTTAAAGAACGGTTGGGTTGCGGACACTTCCGTCGCCATACGCATGGCATCGTCCACCGTAGGTTCGTAGTTTTGCAAGAGCCACGCGTCCAGCTCTTCCTTCGCAAAGTAGAGCATCTTGCCGCGAGGCTTGTAGTGCGGGATTTCCTTGTTCGATGTGAGTTTGTACAACATACTTTCGGACACGCCGATATACATGCACGCCTCTTGAAAAGTGAAGACCTTCTTGGTCGTGTAAATGGTATTTTCCAGCAAAGCCACACGCTCCAACAGACCTTCCACCGGTTCCAACTTCTTGAGAACCGCTTCTATGGCGGTCAGCCGTTCGCTCAACCGCTCCATGAATGTTGTTCTGTTTTGCATAAAATACATGTTAAAATTAGACAATGGAGAGTTACCTCCGTTATGCAGCGCGCTAACGGAGGTCAAAGTTATGTGATGTGAACCGGACAGCCGGAAATACCGGCGTGATACTATGCACGTATCACGGCAACTGTCACTGTTTTATCTTTCACATACTTGGCTTTTTGGCACTTCGTGTCATATTTTCAGTCGGCTGACGGCTTTTCGTATGCCGAGGTTTGCCGATGTAATGTTGTTCCTCGCCGCAGACAGGGCGGACGAGAGGCTTGAAGCGGTAACGTATCTTGTGCCGTCTTTGGACAACAGGAACCGCCCCTTGTCGAGAACCGACTGCCAGTGAGGCAGGATGAAGGTGTTTTCGAGCAACGCGTCGAACAGGACCGCCACATGGCGGATATTGTTCACACGTATGCAGAAGCCCTTCTTGCAGGCAAAAAGCGCTTCCATGTCCTCGATGCGGAGTGTGGAAACGCAAAACAGATGATAAGCGTTGGCGCAAGCCACAATACCTGTCATCTGTTCACGGGAAAAATTACAACCGAAGGAGAGAGGTGGATCGTTTCTGGAATCTTCTATACGTGAAGAGCCGAACCATACTCCGGCAATGTCGTACTTTCGTTTCAAGGCCATGCACTCCTCGAAAGAAAATGTTTCTGCGGTAAAGAGGCTTTTGACGAGACTTGTGCAATCGATCAACAGCCCTCTGATGATATGGATGTTCATTTCATGGCAATTCCTGCAAACCGCACTGTTGCAGTCGATGTACCGGTGACTGTTTATAAAGTCATCCACATAGCGGCCATACCGTTTGCCGCCTGCCATGACGTCTTGAAGATAAAGCTCCCTCGCTTCGGAGAGCAATTCGTAAAATTCTTCCGCTACATCCTGTTCCGTAGCGAAGTGGTGCAGATGTGGTCTCCCTTCAAAAAAAGAGAGGACCTGTTGTTTTGTCCTTTCATGTCGAATTGTTTTTATGGGTTTATACTTATTATAATAGTGGCATTACTTCGACTATTTGAAAAGTCGGAGAAAAGCCGGAAATATTTACCTGTAAATTGAATTTGACATGTATAACTACATCAGTCGAATAGCCCGTTGACCAAATTGACTGCTTCGTCTTTTTTCTGGTTGATGATTTTGGCGTACACCTGTGTCATTCTCACGGAGGTATGACCAAGCAGCTTCGATACGGTATAGAGATCCGCACCGAGCGTCAGCATCATGGTCGCGAATGTGTGCCGGGCCGTGTGAAAAGTAAAACGCTTGGTGATTCCGGCCGCTTCGGCCCACGGCTTGAGATACTGGTTGATGTTTGAAGGCAAGCTGAACACATGGTCATCCGCCGCCTTGTCCTCACGCTCCGGCATCCACTTCAACGCCTCGTTGGAGAGTGGCAGGTAAATCGGTTCTTTGGTCTTCTGCATAGCCACCGCCAGACGGTATTGGCCGTTATCGACAAAGACATTCTTCCATTTCAGGCCGACAATATCGCTGATACGCAGTCCGCAGAAGCAGGAAAACAGATAGGCGTTTTTAACCCTCCCATCCTGTACCGGAGTGGCAATCAACGCCCGTACCTCTTCGATGGTCATATAGGACCGCACGCTCTCCGGCATTTTGGGCTTCTCCGATTTTTCCATTTCATTAAACGGATTTCTCAACAACCGTTTAGCCCGGACGGCAGTGTTCAGGGCACCGTTGAATATCTGATAATAGGTATTGCGTGTAGATGCTGCTATCGGCTTTCCTTTAGGGCGGAAGGTCGTCAGCATGTAGTCGATATAGCCTTGGCAAAAAGCGAGGTCAACCCGATCCAACAAAAACCTTTCCCCTGCATATTCTTTCAGGATATGGGTAACGGCCTTGATTTGACCGATGCCTTTCTTGTCGCGTTTCTCTTGGTACTCCAAATAGGTTTGCATCCAGTCCAGCAGATAAACCTTATCTGTATGGTTCACGATACCGGCTTCGCCGCTGGTCAGTTCGATAATGCGTTTCGACTTGATGGCATTCGCAGCGGCCATTGTTATTTCATTCTGCCGACGGGTATTGTTGTCCGTTCCCGGGATAAGATACAGCTTCAGGTACTCATATGTCCGCTTGCCATTGCGGTATATATCCAGATACAGACTTTTGCTGCCATCGGACAAATCCTTCATCCGAAGACGGATGGGCTCTTTTACTTTTTTAGGCTTCTTTATTCGTGGCATAATCGTATTCTTTCATTCGTTCTTTTTCGTATGCAAATGTACGAATTAAAACCGAAATCAAGAAACAAACAAGGAACAAAAATGTACCCAAAAAGAACTAATTAACAGAAAATAGCGAAAAAAACTGAAAGAAACGATTTCTTTATAAATGTCTGATATAAAGCCTATTTGCTTGTACTTATTTGGATTTTATTTTCATCTTTAATATGTCTGTTTGTTTATTGGTTATAAAAACAAATGTAATAAAATTCCACAAAAAAAGAAATATATTACATTTTTTCCAGTATGCAATCCAAACTTTTCACAACGAAAAAAGGAGTCCAGCGAAAGTATATTAAAAATGAAGGGGATTTCTATCAAAAAAAGGCTGAACCCACTCTTGGGTTCAGCCTTTTCATCAGACTTACTTTATTTGCCAACAATTGATATACAGACACCTCGTGTCCTTTATTTTATTACAAGGTCCATCCTGCAGTCCAGTCTTCACCTTCTTTTACGGCACCTTTATAGTCTGTAGCTGTAAAGAATGAATCATCTGACAAGTCTTTACCACCGCTAACTGTACCTACATAGTTATTCTTCCACTGGAATACCTGATTAGTCAAATTACTTGCTACAGCTGTAAAATCTGTATTGGTATAAATACCTTGTTTTGAAGAAACTTCCCCATCCAAAGCTACATATTCCAATTTAGAAATGCCATCTTTCAATGCATTTTCTGTTTCGTTTGTTTCTACAGTCAGGGGTTTTCCTTTACCTGCAATCAACGCATTATACAACTCAACCTGAGTACCTGCACGCAAACGTACTCCCTGTTCTGTACCTCCATTTCCAATCAGTGTTGCATTGGCAATAACAGGATGAGCAACCGGAGTAGCAGCATTGTTATTTCCGTTGTTGTCACATTCCATCAAACAGTCACAATCATATCCCAAGCTACCTTCAGCTTCCTGATAAGCAACAACAAACTGAGCTTTACCATTCCATCCTTCTGTCCAGTCGAAAGAGTCGTCACTACAACTGGTAGCAACCATATATTTCACATTTACAGAACCACCGAAGAACTCAAAACCATCATCCGATCCTTTATATGCCTGCAAATGTTCTACCGTAGTACCATTTCCAACTCCATAGAAAGAAACACCATTTGCTTCGTGTTCTTCATCAAACGCATATCCTGTATATTCCAAACGGATATATTTTAATGTACCTGAATTATCATTATCATTTGAACCACCATAAGCAGCGTTACCGATTTCAGAAAGTCCAGATCCGTTATTGGTATGAGCATAACCACAGATGTGCAATCCTCCCCACGCACCAGCTTCCTTCTTTTCAGAAGTCATTATAATAGGATTTTCCGCAGTACCTTGTGCATTGATCTTTGCTCCCTGTTCTACCAAAATATAGTCCACAACCTCATCATACTTTGCAATAAGAGTTACTCCCGGTTCAATCGTCAATGTTACGCCTGGTTTAACATGAACACCTCCAGTCAATGTATATGTTTCTCCTGATTTCAATGTCATGTTTTCAGTAATATCCTTATCAATTACATTCTGGCCACCTTCTTCCGGTCCTGACGGAGTTGTATTATCACTACAAGAAGTTGTACACAATGCCATACCTGTAAACAATGCCATAGCAGCAGATTTCCAATACTTTTTCATAATAAAATGTTTTTTAGTTTAATCGTTTTTTACCTTAACTATAAATTATATGTTACTCCAATTTCAAAATTAGTACCTCGTTTAAATCGTTCCACCTCTACTTTTTCTCCTGTAGACGGTACTTCCTGTTTAAATATCACAGGCTGATTCAACAAGTCATTTACCTGTAGTTTAAAAGCTATTTTTTCGTTCAGTTTAAAGCTGGTCACCCAATTCAGAGTATGTACAGGCTGCTGCTTCACATCTCCCAATCCAGAAATACCGACCGACTGAATACGTGGTCCTTGTAAATTATATACTAATGCAGCACTCAACTGTTTGACTTCTCCAAATCGCGGGCTATATGTAATATCCGCATTAACCAGATAAGGTGATGCCCCTTGCAGTGCACGCTGTGTATTGGTGTAGGCTCCTCCTTCCGGCAGTTTTACGTCGGTATACATAAAGGAAGCATTCGCACCGAAACGCAAATCGCGAACAAGTTCTTTCCGGAATTCTACCTCCAATCCTGTAGCCATACCATTGCTGGCATTTTGGAAAGAATGTACAGTTGCACCTCCCGCCAGAGTCTGTATCTGTTCAATCGGATTCTCCAAATGTTTATAATAAGCAGTAGCAGAAAACATATCTCCATTATCAAAGAACCACTCGTAACGCAAATCTATATTGTAATTATAACCATTCTTCAAATCTGCATTACCTCGAATCTGTGCAGAACCATATGATTCCTGATAAAGGAATGGAGCCATTTCAATAAACGACGGACGAGTCACTGTACGAGAGAATGAGAAACGAAGATTCTGCTGTTTGTTAAACTGATAACGTAAATTCATTGCAGGAAAAAGATCGTTTGTCTTCAACTCTCTTCGATGACGTTTTCCTCCATCATCCGCATAGTCCACCCACTGGTTACTGCTTTCATAACGAACCCCCACATTCACCAATAAAGCTTCCAACGGGTAAATATCAGCCAACACATATCCTGCATAAATTTTGTTTCCTGCAGTATAACTGTCCTTAGGTTGCTGAGAACGTGAGATAGAAACTTCTCCATTTTCTATTGCTTCCTGATTTAAAAAGCCTGAAGGATTATAAATATCCTCCTCTCCATTTATTGTAGGATTCAGTTTGTTCAGGTTATAATAAAAACGGGTAGAAGCATAATCTCGTGTTTTATCCTTATAAGTAAATCCTGCCTGGAGTTTGTTTTGTGCTCCAAATTTGTATTCTCCAAACAGATTTCCTACCCATTCCTTTTCATCCAACACACCGAAATAACGCATGGTTTCCTGACGGTTTAATTTGAAAAGATTGATGCTGTTACCCTCACGTATAAACATAATCTGACGACGATCGGGTTCATCACTGGCGGTCTTACTATAAGAACCTCCCCAATTCAAGCTCCATTGTTCTCCAAAAAAGTGTTTTCCATTGAGCTGATGATTTTGAAGACTATAAATATGAGTCACACTATTACTACCTATCAAATTATGGTCTTCATAATCGTACCCTTCCCGGTACATGTAAGTATCCACTGCATTACGTGCATAGAAAAAAGTATAGCTCAACTGATCTTGTGTACGGAAACGATATCCCAAACTACCAAGTCCTGCTATTTTCAATTCATTTGAATAGCTGTCATAGCTAAAGTCGTTCAAGGTTGTACCGGTAGCCTCCAATGTACGTACGCTCGAATCAAACATAGCCTGTTGTTCATTACTAATACCTACAGATGCCAATAAACTAAGTTGATTTCCATTTACATCGAAATTCTTACCAAAGCCAATATTTCCACCAAACTCCGGTAACGCTGTCTTTTTAGATACATCAAAAGTAGTACCGAACAATGAGTTTTTCTTCGCATACTCCTCAAACTCCAACAATTCCATATCACGCAGTTTCTGATCCAAAGAAGGAGTTTTAAACAATGTTCCATTCTGATCCATGCGATACATATCTTTTCCCAGTGTATTAAATTTTCCACCTACATTGAAAGAAACACTGAAGAAATCCTCACCAGTCTGCTCTTTAGTACCAATATCAATATGAGCTCCAGAATAATCAGCAAATGAATTTGCCTCATAAACTTTGCTCACTGTAATATTCTTAACTGTAGAAGTTGGAAACAAATCCAGCGGAATCAATTTATTATCCGGATTCGGAGAAGCAATAGGAAGTCCGTTCAATGTCGTCGTGCTATATCGGTCACCCAACCCGCGTACAATAATCTGTCCGGCAGAAGCAACAGATACACCTGTAATCTTCTTCACCCCTTCCTCTACATTGGAGATACCTTTAATACTCATTTCCTTGGAACCAATGTTTTCAATGGCAACACTCGACTTCTGCCGTTCTACCATCAATGCTCTTTCATTTTCCAAGTTTTTTCTTGCCACAACTGTAACTTCCCCCAATTGTTGTTCATCAGATGTCAAGGCAATAACCAATTCCTCTTTATTTCCTTTTTCTACTACAATTTCCTGTGATTTGTAAGATACATATTGTACAAGCAATGTACACGATTTCCCTTTTATATCTTTAATTTCAAAGCAACCGTCTATGTCAGTAATTGCACCAGTAGAAGTTCCCACAACCTGTACCGTAGCTCCAATAAGCGGTTCCTTGGTTGTATTATCTATTACTACACCTTTTACCGTAAATGCCTGAGCACTGACACTTATCATCATTGCCGTGGCTGCCAAACACATTTTACTTGCACCAATCATTCTTTACTCTTTTTATTTTTCTGTCGCAAAAATATTCCGAGTATATTTCTTACAGATTGCATACTGCTGATAATTGGCTTACAGGTTAATTACAATTTCATTACACACCAAATCCTACTAACTCATTAGTAATTAGAAAGTAACAAAAACAAAACAGATGTAACAAAAACAAAACAATTATATTAAAAAAGAAAGAAGGGAAACAAGATAAACTTGCAATCGAAAAAGTAGACATAAAAAAGAGACTATCAAAATAAAATTTGACTATTATTTTGTCATCTTGAACAAAATGACAATCTCGTTATACTTTCGAGATAGTTTTTGCCAATGACAACCTTTTTGATAGCTAAATTTTATTTTAATAGTCTCTTCCTTCAATACTAATAATATGTGACAGTTTGTTATTTCTTGGAATAATGGTATCTCATAGAGAATATATAAACCTCTATTATATCATCATGCACGGAATAAACGATTCTATGCTCTGCATTGATTCTTCTTGACCATTTCCCTGCCAGTTCATATTTAAGCGGTTCTGGTTTTCCCATTCCTGTGTATGGATGTGCAGCAATATCTTCCAATAAGGTTTTGATTTTATTTAAGATAGCCTTATTCCCACTTTGGGTAAAGTATAGGTATTCTTTTCGTGCCTGTTCTGATAATGTTATTCTGTACATGCTACACGTTTTAAGAAATCCTCTATGCTTTCACCTTCATTCTGAGATACAAAGTTACCGTTCTTAATATCTTCTTCGCCTTTATGTATTGCTTCCATTGTATCGGGTGACGACATGATGTATTCCGTTTCCTTTAGAGAGTTATATTCATCCAAAGAAATCATCACTACTCCTTTGCCATTCCCACGATTGACAACTACAGTATCATAATCGTCAATAACCGCATCAATGTAGCTTTTCAAATTGGCTCTTAAATCTGTGTAATTGGCTGTTCTCATAAACCCTCCTTTGTTATAGTGCAAAGATATGTACTTATTTGCGTACTTACAAATATAAATGGTTAATTATTGGATATTTAAGAAAAGGACAGCCATTTAAGAATGCCCTATCCTTCTCAATCAATAAAGTTTATTTATATCTTTCATCACCATGTAAAGCAGAGTTGATTCCTAAAGCCATTTCTGTAGCACTGAAACAATAGTGAAACAAATGCCTTAAAAGAGGATAAAAACAGGCAAAAGCAACAGCTTGTAATCGGGAGGTTGCACACGAAAAAAAGGTTGTAACAACCAGTGTTACAACCTTTTTCTTTGTGGGCCAGCTAGGGCTTGAACCTAGGACCTCCAGATTATGAGTCTGTTGCTCTAACCAACTGAGCTACAAGCCCTGGAAATTTTAAACATTTCAAAACTGATGCAAAAGTAATGGATTAGGATGAAACCTGCAACATTTAGCAAGGAAAAATTAATAAAAAAAACTAATGCGACAAGACTTATCAATATATGTTGTATTTTTGTTCCACTTAATAATTTAATAATTAGGCATATGTCACAACAGTCAAAAGAAAATCACCTTACAGGCTTGTCAGAACAAGAAGTCCTTGCAAGTCGTCAGGCACACGGCAACAACTTATTAACACCTCCCAAACGCCCTTCCATGTGGAAGTTATATTTGGAGAAATTCCAGGATCCGGTAATACGGGTATTGCTGGTTGCAGCATTTTTTTCTCTGATTATTTCCTTTATAGAAAGCGAATATGCTGAAACCATTGGTATCTTTTTTGCCATCTTTCTGGCTACCGGAATCGGTTTCTATTTTGAATACGATGCCAGCAAAAAATTCGACTTACTGAATGCAGTTGGAGAAGAAACCCCCGTTACAGTTATCCGTGACGGGAAAATACGCGAAATTCCCCGTAAAGACATTGTAGTAGGCGATATTGTAATATTGAATACGGGCGAAGAAATACCTGCCGATGGAATTCTGATAGAGGCTGTATCACTCCAAGTGAACGAATCAAGTTTAACAGGAGAGTTAATGGTCAACAAAACAACAGATGAAGCTCATTTCGATGAAGAAGCCACCTATCCGTCAAATACTGTTATGCGCGGTACTACCATCACCGACGGACATGGAGTAATGAAAGTAGAACGAGTAGGAGATGCAACCGAAATTGGGAAAGTAGCCCGCCAGGCAACCGAACAAAGTGGAGAGCAAACTCCGCTCAATATCCAGCTTACCAAGCTGGCCAATCTGATAGGAAAAGTAGGGTTCACCATTGCTACCCTTACTTTCCTTACTTTCACAATCAAAGACCTATATGCTTATCTGAACACTACTCAGATTACCGGATGGCACGAATGGCTGGAAATAGCCCGTATCGTACTGAAATACTTCATGATGGCTGTTACCTTAATCGTAGTAGCAGTTCCCGAAGGATTACCGATGAGCGTTACCCTCAGTCTGGCACTCAACATGCGCCGTATGCTGAAGACCAATAACCTGGTACGCAAAATGCATGCCTGCGAAACCATGGGCGCCATTACCGTAATCTGTACAGATAAAACCGGAACACTGACACAAAATCTGATGCAGGTATACGAAGCACAGCTCGACGAGAGTCATCCGGAACTGATAGCAGAAGGTATTGCAGCCAATTCAACCGCCTTTTTGGAAGAAAAAGGTGAAGGCGAAAAACCTTCGGGTGTAGGAAACCCTACAGAAATAGCTCTTTTGTTGTGGCTCAACAGCAAAGGAGAAAACTATATGCAACTTCGTGAAAATGCCAAAGTAGTCAACCAACTTACATTCTCTACCGAACGTAAATACATGGCTACCTTAGTAGATTCTCCTATCCAGAAGAAGCGAGTACTTTATATTAAAGGAGCTCCCGAAATCGTCATGAGTAAATGTAATCTGACTTCTGACGCTATCAATCAGTACAATGCACAGCTATTGGCTTACCAGAACAAGGCAATGCGTACCTTAGGCGTAGCTTATAAATACATTCCCGATGGGGCCTCAGAAGATTGTGCCGAACTGGTTAACGAAGGAGGAATGACCTTCATTGGTATTTTCGCCATCAGCGACCCGATTCGTCCCGACGTTCCCGAAGCAGTAAAACGCTGCCAGTCTGCCGGAATCGGTATCAAGATTGTAACAGGAGATACTCCGGGAACAGCTACAGAGATTGCTCGCCAGATTGGTTTGTGGAAACCGGAAGATACGGAACGTAACCGAATAACCGGAGTCGAGTTTGCTGCCCTAACCGACGAAGAAGCATTAGAACGTGTACTCGACTTAAAAGTCATGAGCCGTGCCCGTCCGATGGATAAGCAGCGTCTTGTACAATTGCTCCAGCAAAAAGGAGCAGTCGTAGCTGTTACAGGTGATGGTACAAACGATGCCCCTGCCCTTAACCACGCCCAGGTCGGCCTGTCTATGGGTACCGGAACTTCAGTTGCCAAGGAAGCCAGCGACATTACCTTGCTCGACGACTCGTTCCACAGTATCGCTACAGCTGTAATGTGGGGACGATCACTCTATAAAAACATACAGCGCTTTATCGTGTTTCAGCTTACTATCAACGTAGTAGCTCTACTCAGCGTACTGTTTGGAGCATTCTTCGGTACTGCACTTCCTCTTACTGTAACCCAAATGCTATGGGTAAACCTGATTATGGATACTTTTGCTGCCATGGCATTGGCATCCATCTCACCCAGCATGGATGTCATGGACGAAAAGCCACGTCGCCGAAGCGATTTCATCATTACCCCCGCCATGCGCAACAACATTTTCGGAGTAGGATTGGGATTCCTTGCTATCCTAATGGGGCTTTTGGTTTATTTCAATCATCTTCCAGGAGGAATGGATACACATCACCTCACCATATTCTTTACCATCTTTGTCATGCTGCAGTTCTGGAATCTGTTTAATGCCAGTGTATTCGGAACCAACCATTCTATTTTCCGCGATGCCAGTCATGCATTGGGAATGCTGAGTGTAGCAGCTATTATTCTGATTGGCCAGATTATTATCGTCACCTTCGGTGGAAAAGTATTCCGAACAGAACCGCTTTCAGCGATAGAATGGCTTTACATTATAGGAGCAACTTCTGCTGTGTTGTGGATAGGTGAATTATGGAGAGGTATCAAACGTCTTACAAAAAAATAATGCGACGATGAATTCAAACATCCGAAATATTATCTTCGACTGGGGAGGCGTTTTGCTGGACCTCGACGTAGAAGGTTGCATCCGTGCTTTCGAAAAAGCCGGAGCAACCCACATAAAAGAACTGCTGAACGGAACCAATGAACTTGGTGTATTCAAAGACTATGAATGTGGCAATATAGATACTCCCGCTTTCCGCAAAGAAATCCGCCAACTCATAGGAGCAGAATTGCCAGACGCAGAAATAGATCGTTTATGGAACAGTGAGCTGCTCTCTATTCCTCAAGAAAAACTGGAACTATTACAGAGCCTGCATTCCCGTTATAACCTTTACCTGCTCAGCAATACCAACGAACTGCATTGGGAACATGGTTCAGCTTATGCATTTCAGCATCAAGGGAAAGACCTTAAAGACTGTTTCAAACAGATTTTCCTATCATTCCGTATGGGACTGGCAAAACCCGACCCTGCCATCTTCCGTACAGCACTGCACGAAGCCGGATTATCTACCGAAGAAACTCTTTTTATTGATGATGCAGAAATAAACTGTCAGGCTGCAGCTTCAGTAGGCATACATGCAGTTCATTATATACCCGGAACAGATTTAAACAAAATATTCGAATAATTACAGTACAATGCAAATTATCACAGACGCCATACAGTCCTTCTCTTTTCCTCCATGTGCAGCCACTATCGGCTGTTTCGACGGTGTACACCGCGGCCATCAGTACTTGCTCCAACAGGTAACCGAAGTAGCCCGGCAAGAAGGTCTGTCTACGGCGCTGATAACGTTTCCGGTTCATCCACGCCAGGTAATGCAAAGTGACTATCAGCCTCAACTACTATCTTGTCTTCCACAAAAGACAAATCTCATACAGTCACTTCCCGGAGATTATTGCATCATGCTGCCTTTTACTCACGAACTCTCTTGCCTCACTGCACGCGAATTCATGCAGTTTCTTCACCAGCAATACAACGTACGTACCCTGGTAATAGGCTATGATCATCGTTTTGGTCACAATCGAAGCGAAGGTTTTAAAGACTATTGCCGCTATGGTGAAGAATTACACATCAAGGTAGTTCAGGCACAAGCTCTGACGGAAGAAAACATATCCATCAGCTCTTCTGTAATCCGTGCCTTACTAAAAGAAGGAAACATAACACAAGCCAACCACTACCTAGGTTACTCCTATTATTTAGACGGTACAGTAGTAAACGGGTATAAGGTAGGCCGTAAATTAGGATTTCCTACCGCCAACCTTCTTCCCTCCTGCCCCGACAAACTGATTCCAGCCGAAGGGGTATATGCAGTATATACTTATATCGAAGGACAACGGTACAAAGGAATGCTCAATATCGGCTGCCGACCAACAGTTCATAATGGAACAAACCGTTCCATAGAAGTCAATATACTCGATTTCTCGGGTGATATCTACCATAAACAAATGCGTATTGAGTTTCAGCACTTCATCCGTAAAGAGCAAAGTTTTCCCAATCTTGATGCCCTGATTGAACAACTGAAAGAAGACAGAAATACAGTTTCAGAACTGCTCACTCTGTAAATTTCATTTCTACATTATTTTTACAAAAAGTGCTTTCATCCTTCTTACAGGCAGGATGAAAGCACTTTCTACATAATAAAAACTCTATATGTAATTCATATCCATAGTAATTCTATAAAAAAGGTGTGCAGCCGCTTTTTCACAAAAACGACTGCACCAATATGTAAACTTTATATAAGAGAGAAAATTATCTTATCAATTAAAAGACTTACTGATTTCGCAATAATCGTACCTTTCCAGCAGACCTAAACTCTGACCTGTCTGTGGGTTAAGCGCCATTACACAAAATCCCCAATCACCTATACTTCCCAACGCTTCATTATAAGAATATCCGAAATGATAAACAAGTCTTCCATTTTTATACTGAGGAATTGCCCGACAGTCAGCCCCCCATACATATCCATCAGAACCAACTGTTGCGGTAACCATAAGATACATATTATTATATAGACCCAGCTCGACATTACCTTTGACACAAAGAACACCATCTTCAAACGATAATGGTAAAAGCACTCCTGCATTTGGAGTCAAAGAAAGATCACTCATCATTAAACCATTTTCCTGATCATCTACTACAGATATGGTACCAGAGTATAAGTCTTTTCCAAAACTTAAATAAGAACAATCCCATTCACCTACAAGGTCTTCTCTTTGAACTTCAATCTGAGAAATACCAAGCACTGTTTCATCACCGCCTACAACAAGGGTCACTTCTGCACCACGAGGAGTCCGAGCATCATTCTTTGCAACTGTAAACACTAGTTCATTGCTATCCTCATCCACTTCATAAGACAACCAGGATTTCGCATCTTCCGAAATAGTTATAGAATAACTGGTATTCGTTTTAAAAGAATAATTTATTGTTCCACCTGCATAATTGATAGTATGATATAAATCATTTTTATTCATGATTGTAACCACACCCGACTGAACAACAGGAACCTCAGCCGAGCCGGTTTCAGAAGAAATTGTAATCAAAGCAGAACGACTTGACATTTCTGTAGAAACAGCAGCCGTCACATGTATGGTCATTCCTTCTACTGTTGCGGTACACCAATCCTCATCAGAACTAGCAGCAACAGCTCCATCGGCACTTACAACAATCGTTCCTTCACCACCACCGGCAGAAAAATCAATTCCGGAGGTTGACACTACTGTAACTCCACTACTTACCGTAGTTTCATCATCACTACATGCAGCCCAAAATATACAGCAACACAGTGTAAAAATATTTAATAACTTTTTCATAGTTCAACTTTTTAATCACCAATTCGTGTAAATACAGGATTTGACCAAGAGGTCATCAAATAATAACCACCATCATCATAAATAAACAACCAGTCATTAAATCCTTCCTTACCATAAGGATTATTTACAAATGTAATCTGTAACCTATTCTGATCATCCAACGTTGTATGACCTTCAAATGTGTGATTCACTGTAGCATAAAGAGAGTTTCCACTTCCCGGATACAAATAAACTGGTATTCCATTATAATCACCTACTATCTGACCATCAGCAGAGATATCCTCTCTATCAGTATCATAATAAAATTCCACTGTTATAGATTTACCATTTGTGAAAGAAATAGTAGTCTGATAAGAACGACCGTCTTTCTTCTTATCTATACGAAGTTTAAATTGTTTACTTCCAGATTGTACCTGATACAATCCAAGATACTTATCATATCCAGCAGGACGTTCGAATACCAATTTAGCATCTACACCTTCATTAATACAAGTAAATGTATTAGTAGAATTATCCCAAGTAAAATCCTGCATAGTGATACCTCCGACGCTGAAAGGTTCAATCATATGAATACCCTTATCTGTGCAGGCAAATGGGTAATAAGATTCCAAAACACTACCATCACTACCCGTTTCAGAAAGAACAAACATATGGCCTACTCTACCTACACCCATCACATTCTGTCCACCTACGACTAATTGGAAAGCAGAATAATCTGAGTCGGAACTAACTTGAGCTGCTGCACTCAAATAATCAGTCCAACTTACAGAAGCATCCAGTCGAGTCATCACCATGTCTACGTATCCTTTTTTCCCTGTCAAATGAATTTCATTATCAGAAATACTACGAATCATAAATTCATAATCGCCCTGATATCCTGGATCACCATAACCATTCGGAGTACAGAATGCATGAAGAATTTCATTATAAGAATCGAAACTTAATTCGGTGCCATTATACGACTTAACCGTATACATAGAAGTACATGTTTCTCCCGGAGCATAAGAACTTGTCGCAAAATCAGAAGCCAGTTCCACTTCGTTTGCACTGAACTTCATAAAAATATTAGCAGCTCCTTCAACACCTCCGCTACCATAACGGTACTCCAATTTCCAACCATTTTCGGCACTCAACAGCAGTTCCTTAAGTTCAATGATAGAAGAATTCAATCGTTCTGCAGAAGACTGCTCAAACAAATCATCTTCACTAAAAAGGCATGACTCTACCGACAAACTGGCAGCAACCAAAAAACCATATAATAGTAATTTTTTCATATTCACACGTTTTTGTTAGTTAAACAAATTCTGGAAGTCACCCTGACGTCTCTGTACGACATCACGCAATTCGTTTAAATCTACTCCCCAAGAATCCTTCATATATCGGTACACAATATCAAACTTCTGTTCCAAAATAGCACGTCCGTTCACATCTTCCCGATAATAAGGACTATCCGGATCGGGTTCTGCAGCCTTCATCCAATCTTCCCATTGCTCAGCGGTATTTGTTACATATACAGAAACCATTTCGGCAAAGTCCTCTGTACCTCTATCCATTGAGTACGGAGTAATGAAACCACTCTGCAAAGCCTGTTCATCTCTAATCTGATACCAATCGGAACCTACATAATCAGCCTCCGTAATACGGTCGTAAGCTGTGTCATACGGTTTACGCTGATTCAGAATATGACAGAATTCATGATGCATTGTTTTAAAATAATACTCATTCAGTTCCGCAATATTAAGATTTTGTATATCCAAATCATTGACTTTAAATAAGGTCACTTTCATACCCTGTTCAGCCTGTCCCAAAATCATACCAGACTCTGTATAAGCTACATTACCAATCATCTGGATAAGTTTCGGAACATAAGTACGGGTTGTTTCTATACCCCATACCTCATCATAAGCTTCCATCCAAACATATTTTACAATTTTTGCCAGCGCAAAAGCCTTTTCATAATCTGCCGGAACCAAGTCGTACTCTACATCTGTTTCATTATCATCCAATCTATATTTCACCTGAATATTATAAGGATAAATATAGTTTTTCAGTAACCAGTTATCAAATTCGTTAGGCTCTTCACCTTCAACATTAGTATCATCGAAAACACTATAGGAGGTGTCCACTTCATTGTCATCGTTGTTGCAAGAGAGCAAAGCTACAGGCAACAAACACATACACATATAGATAAAATATTTTTTCATAATTCTCTCCCCTTTCTATTAGTTTCTAGGATTAGGTTGAATACCGGCCGAAATCGCGTCACTTGGCAACTGAATTGCACGGCGAAGATCATTAGGTTCCATTTTATCGGTTACATCGATACCACCATCATCACGAATAAAACGACGGTAAACGGTAATACCAAAACGTTTGATATCCAACCAACGCAAACCTTCGTACAAAGTAGTGATACGGCGCGCATGTAAAATAGCATGAATCATATTTTCCTGTGTTCCCTGAGCAATGGCAAATTCAGGATGAAGTTCCTTCTTTACTGTGGCATCTGTAGGAGTAGAATAATTCAAGCCATTATAGAATGAATTGATTACATCCTCTGTCATCGGAACAGTTTGCTTCGTATAAGCAGCCATCCATATATTCAGATCGTTCAGAGCCAAGTCATAATTCTTTTTCATGGTATAAGCTTCTGCCCGGCACAACAGCAATTCATCGGTAGTAAACGCAACATTCACACAATAACCGTTACCTGTTCCAGCTACAGCATCCAAAATTTCCCAATACTGAGCTATTTTTCTGGTAATTACTTTAGTAGGCAATCCAGAAGAGTTACTCCACACTCCCAAATGATAAATGTTATTATCACCGGCAGCGAAACTACCCCAAGGACCATTCGAACGGTTGGTCTCGTAAGATACAATCGGACCATGAGAGTAACGTTCACCTAATCCATAAGGACCACTGATATAGCCCCAGTATGAATGATAGCTATGTAACAACAGATTTGCATTGTCATCTGATTCTACATAAGCATTAGGTTGGATATCTCCATTCACCGACAAGGCACCCATAGCAGCCCAATCACGCATATTTACCGAAGGATTATCACCCAATACCATTGAACTGTACTCAATTACCTTATCATAATTAGACAAATCAGGCTGTGTATAATTCAGATAAAAACGGGTTGCAAATGCATAAGCTGCATTTTTGGTGAAATGATATTTCGGAATAGAATATTTACTGTCATCCAGCAAAGGAATACCAGCCAGTAAATCCTCTTCAATATTCTTATACAATTCGGCCAATGTGCCTCGTTCATAAGAAGGAGAAACTGTTGTTTCTACTGTTTTCATATAAGGCAAACCCAATTCAGACTCAGCCTGACTGCCATAAGCATTACAAAAGACTGTAGCCAAAATGAAATGATTGTACGCACGACAAACCAACGCTTCTCCTTTCAATGCACTCATAGAAGAAAGATCACCCTGTTCTTCTATCATTTTCAGCACCTCATTGCAAGCAGAAATAGACTTATAGCAACCTTCCCATACCATTGACGGCGAGTCTGTACCATTCTGAGAAGTATCTGCCCATTTAAACAGGTCTTCTTGTAATCGGTCCATCGCAGAAAAACGGTTTGGGTAAGCATCTGTATTATCACTATACATTTCGAATATCTCTATTGGCATAGCGCTGGTAGGATAGGCCGACACCAATAAATAAGCGGCATTTTCCGGCGTAATCTCAGTACGTGAATCCGGCATTTCTCCTAAGAAGTCTTCACATGAGGTTAAACTCACAGAAGCCCCCATAATAGCAGATAATAAAATATATTTCGTTTTCATAATCATTCTATAATTTATAAACCAAGTCTTAAGGTAAATGTAAACTGACGTGGTACAGGAGATGCTACACCACCTGCATTGAAGAATTCCGGATCTTGACCATTCAGTTTCTTATCTGCATAAAGCAGGAATAAGTTAGTAGCCTGAACTTTCAATGACAAGTTAGACAACTTGAGCGGTTCAATCCATTTTCTCGGGAAATCATAAGATAATGAAATTTCTTTCATACGAATGAAGTCACCCTTTGCTACACGTACATCAGAATAGTTATATGCATTATAAGCATATTTGTAATCTGAATTTTCATTGTACATACGTGCCGGAAGAATAGTAGGAATATTAGTAATATTTTCATCACCAGGAGTAGTCCATCTATTCTTATATTCACGTGTCATCGCAGTCAAGTCCGAATATACCGCATTGAATACAGGATTCAAACGAACCACATTTCCAAATGAATAAGTCATAAAGACATTCAAACGGAAGCCTTTGTAAGTAAACACGTTACCAAAACTACCGGTAATAGTCGGATCGGTAGGTCCTTCATAAATCAAGAAATCGGTATTGTCACGTTCCTGAAAATTAATACTAGTACTTGTGATTTCCCCATTTTCATTTTCAATCAAAGGAATACCATTTTCATCTAACCCTTTAAACGGAATAGAGAACAAACCACGAACCGGATAACCTTGTTTTGCAAATCCTGTTCCAGAAACTAGATCCATTACATTTGCATTCTGTTGCAAATCAGTAACCTCATTCTTTGCATTAGAGAAAATAAAATCTGTTTGCCAAGTAAAATCTTTTGTTACAATATTCTTAGTACTCAATGTAAATTCTACACCGTGAGATTTCATAGAAGCCACATTGGCCAACTTCAAGATTGTACCACCTACACCCTGTGTATTAACAGCTCCAATCAAGTCGTAATTGTTACGTGTATACCAGTCCAAAGCAAAATTAATACGGTTATTAAGGAATCCCATGTCCACTCCGATATTCAACTCATGTTTCTTTTCATAAGTCAGCTCACTATTTTCCAAATCGATAATCTGCAATCCCGGTTCCTGAATTTCGGTAAACGGACGGTAAGGATTGTAGCTATTAATAATCACTTTAGAGTTGGTTACATCAGCCGGTCCTCTATCTGCAGTCAATGAGTAAGACCCTTTCAAAGTAAAATGAGAAAATGCAGGTTCCAATGATTCAAAAAATTCTTCTTCATGCATATTCCATGCAGCAGACAAGTTCCATGTCGGCAACCAGCGTGAGCTACGGCTCTTTCCCATACGGTTGGTACCTTCATAACGGATAGTACCATTCACTGAGTATCTACCTTTATATGAATAGTTGGCATTAGCAAAGAAAGCCACACTACGCACACGGGTATTATTCAATCCAAAATATTGTTCACCATCCTCAATACCTTTCTTAAAATACTGGTAAATATAATAAGGAGCTTCACCATTGTTATACTGCATACCCCATCCTTGGAAGTTGGATTTTGTACGGTCTATTGAGTTTACTTCCATACCACCAAACCAGTTGGTCAGGTGAATTTCATTAAATACCTTATTATAGTTGACTGTACCTCGGAAGTCATAACTCAGCATCTTATAGTCTGTACGTCTATAGATACCTCCTTCTGGCAAAATAGAAATAGGTAATGCATAAGGATTATCCGGATCTGTATACAAAAACGGATTCTTATCCATTATTGTTTTATCATCCAAGCCTGCACGATAAGCCTCTGCTTGATTCGATCCATCTTTAATTTTATGTTCCTGTGAAGTGCCTTGATATTTAACTGCTCCCAAAACACTAAATTCCAATCCCATGATAGGTTTCCATTTCAATTCTCCCTGGAATTTCACATCCACGATATTCAAATCCATGTAGTTGTTTTCCAATTCGTGCAAGATATTGAATGGAGCATAATTGCTTACATAATATTCACTAGGATCCAAAGTACGTGAAGTATTCAATGCATAAGAATAAGGGTTAATATCGAAATCACGTTTTACTTCACCACTTACTACATCCACATCCTGACCCAGTGTACCCGGGGCTTCCTGTTTACGATAAGAAGCATTGGCAATCATATTGAAGTTCAACCACTTCGAAATATTATATGAAGTATTCAAATTAGCAGTGTAACGTTCTACAGAGCTACGTTTATACCAGCCCGGATCGTTCATTGCACTTAATGACGCATAGAAAGATGACTTTTCTGTACCACTACTGATACTAACAGAATGATTCTGACTCAAGCTGGGTGAGAATAATTCATCAAACCAGTCTGTATTACGATATTCAGCCGCCTGCAAGTATTGATTACGTGCTGCTGTAGTATTAGGAAGCAATGGCAAACCTGTATTCGAATCGAATGTATTCATCAACTGATACATCTTTCCGTATACACCGCTTTCGGCTGCACGAACTGTCTCGGAGAAGTTCAACCAACCCTTGTTTTCCATTTCTCTGTAAACTCCCATCTGATCCTGAGAGTTCATGATATTAAAGTCGTTGTAACTAGGGACCAAACGAGTCGTAAATTCCCCTGTATAATTGATACGGCTTACACCTGCCTTACCTTTCTTGGTTGTTACAACAATGACACCGGCCATTGCACGTGCACCATAAATAGAAGTAGCAGAACCGTCTTTCAAAATCTGGAAACTTTCAATATCATCTGCATTCAAACCCGCAATAGCCGAACTGATCAAGGTTTCTGCATCACCAGAAGAAAGTTGGTCTGCACTAACTTCAACAGCATCTTCCATAATCACTCCATCAACTACCCACAACGGTTTAGAACTACCATAAATAGAAGTGGCTCCACGTACACGGATTTTAGGAGCTGTACCAAAGGTACCGGATACATTCTGAACAGACACACCTGCAGCCTTTCCTTCCAAACCTCTACTGATATCAGCCAAACCATCCATTTTGACATTTTCCCCAGATATCTGCGTAGCAGCACCACTAAACAAACGCTTATCCATACGCTGCATACCGGTTACTACCACTTCTTCCAAGACTTCGGTATCGGATTCAAGTTTTATAGTCATATTATTTTTGGCTGTTACCGTAACGGTTTTCATGCCCAAATAGCTAACCTGCAACTTTCCTCCCTTATTAACCTTTACACTAAACTTACCGTCGATATCGGTAATCGTACCGGTAGTAGTTCCTTGTACCAGGATTGATGCTCCAACGATAGGTTCTCCATCTTCTGCCGAGAGCACCACACCCGAAATCTGCGATGTTTGCGCAATCGCTAATCCTATGCCTATCAGCAGATAGGCATAGAATAACATTAACCTTCTTTTCATACTCTCTCTTTAAAATTATATATTAACGTTTTGCAAACGTATGTATAATATTTTATAAAAACAACACTAAATACACATTTTTTATTAAAAAATTTGCAAATGATATAATTTTCTTGATGTACAATAATTGATGTCATTTTATCACAAAACACAAACATGCAAAATGCAATACTGAAATATTTAAGAGGTTATCAATATCAAAAAGACACAAAAACACAAAACAAAATACTAAGACATGGAAATTATTTAACAAAAGATAAAAAATAATATTAAAAGATAGACAAAAAGACAAAAAAAGCTTCTATCAAAGGGGGAAAGCATAAATAAAACAGCAATTCATAAGAAAATAAACCAAAGAGTGTCTCACTTTAAGGAGACAACTGTCTCATTGTAATGAGACGAGTGTACCAGCCTAATGAGACGACCGTCCCACTACAAGGAGACGACTATTCATTATAATCAAAGTATACATGTAATGCATTATTAATCAAACAAAAGCACACTTCGTATAAAAACAAAAAAGGTTGCCTGCCGGTGTGAAACGACAGACAACCCTCTTCTATAATCAAGTCCGGATTTTATTCGCAATAATCTCCGTTAGCTTTTATCAGTTCAATCAGCTTTTCTACAGCCTGTTCTTCCGGAATATTTTTTTCTATGCATTCCTTTTTCTTATACAGACTGATTTTACCTCGACCGGCACCTACATACCCATAGTCTGCGTCGGCCATCTCACCAGGACCGTTCACAATACAGCCCATGATACCAATCTTCAGCCCTTTCAGATGAGAAGTAGCGGCCTTGATACGGGCAATGGTGGATTCCAGATTGTATAAAGTTCGTCCACATCCGGGACACGAGATATATTCCGTCTTCGAAGTACGTACTCGTCCGGCCTGCAAGATGCCGAATGCAGTTTCATCGACTTTTACATCAGAAATTTTACCACCATGATTGTAAAGCAGGATACCATCACAGAAACCGTCGAAAATCAATGCACCCATATCGGCAGCCGACTTAATCTGCAGATTTTCCAATTCTTCTTCCTGATAAAGTTGGAAGAAGACAACCGGATTTTCCAGACCGTATGCCATTAGCTGGTGTACAATTCCCCGGAATTCTCCTAATCGGTTGGGGTGATTGCTTTGTGCTACAATGACTACTTCCGGATGAAGACGCAAACAAGCCATTGCCTCTTCTGTCAGTCCCATATAAGGCACAAAAAGGAATTTCATCGAAGCCTCACAATGATGCAGACCGATCAACTGCTGATAATTGAATGCCGGATAAACACCTTCTTCTCCCTTCCAGACATTGGCATCGACAATATAGCCTACTCCCGAAGGTCTTGTTTCGGGCAATTGCTGGCCACAATAGATATAGTCGGGTTTAAACTGCTCACTCACTGCCATGTTACCATCCAAACGGGCAGAAATTACTACCGGAACATGTTCACCTCCAATGTTTCCAACTGCCTTTGTTGTACGACGAACCGGATTTACGTAATCGAAACCCGGCGCTTCTGCTCCTGGGATATAAGGGTGATTTTCACGGGAAACGATATAGTCGACCAATTTACGGGCCACAGGAATTTCTGCTTCGGGAGCCTCACTCAGTGAAACACGGATTGTATCACCCAATCCATCGGCCAGAAGGGCCCCAATACCTAATGCCGACTTAATACGTCCGTCTTCCCCATCACCTGCTTCGGTTACTCCTAAATGTAACGGAAAGTTCATTCCTTCCTTTTCCATCTGTTCGGCCAACAGACGAACGGTCTTCACCATAATTACAGTATTCGAAGCCTTGATGGAAATGACTACATTGGTAAAGTTTTCTTCTACACAGATACGAAGAAACTCCATACACGATTCCACCATACCAGCCGGTGTATCGCCATAGCGCGACATAATACGGTCTGACAAGGAACCGTGATTTACCCCGATACGGATAGCTGTATGGTTTTCCTTACAAATGTTCAGGAAAGGAACAAAACGGTTACGTATCTTCTGTATTTCCTGAGCATATTCCTCGTCGGTATACTCCAGTTTCTTAAAGGTACGGGCAGCATCTACATAGTTCCCCGGGTTGATACGTACCTTTTCAGCATAGAGGGCAGCTACATCGGCCACATTGGGATTAAAATGTACATCGGCTACCAAAGGAGTATCGTAACCCTGCGAGCGCAAACCTACATTTATGTATTTCAAATTTTCTGCTTCGCGTACTCCTTGTGTGGTAAGACGCACATACTCCCCTCCGGCATCAATAATACGTTTAGCCTGTTCTATACAAGCTTCCGTATCCATTGTCACCGTATTGGTCATACTCTGTATACGTATAGGATTAGCGCCACCCATAGGAGTGGCGCCAACATATACCTCATTCGCCTGTCGGCGAGAATAGTTGAAGTAATCCATTAGTTTGTTTTGTAAGCGTATTTAACTTCTTTCAGTTCTTCGTTGGCTTTTACTATCTTGTTCTTCAGGCCTTCTTTGTATGCTGCAAACTTCTGAGCCAATTCAGTATCTGCCAATGAAAGCATCTGAACAGCCAGAATAGCTGCATTCATAGCTCCATTAATCGCTACAGTAGCTACAGGAATACCGGGAGGCATCTGAATAATAGAATACAGTGCGTCTACGCCATCGAGTACAGAACCTTTTACCGGAACACCGATTACAGGCAATGTGGTATTGGCAGCAATAACACCTGGCAAAGCAGCAGCCATACCGGCAGCAGCGATAATCACTTTAATGCCTCTTTCGGCAGCTCCCTTAGCAAAAGCTTCTACTTCTGCCGGTGTACGATGAGCCGAAAGTGCATTCATCTCGAAAGGTACTTGCATCTCGTCGAGCAACTTCGCTGCCTTCTCCATTACAGGAAGGTCGGAAGTGCTACCCATAATAATACTTACAACTGGTTTCATCTTTTTATCTTTATTCATTAATAATCTGTTTGTATGCTTCTGCATCCATCAGATCATCCAGTTCCGAAAGGTCTGTCGGCTTTATCTTGACAATCCAGCCTTCTCCATAAGGAGACTGATTGACCATTTCAGGGTGTTCTTCCAACTCCGGATTTACTTCCAGAATTTCACCTCCTACCGGAAGGAAAAGATCGGATACAGTCTTTACTACTTCAATTGTACCAAATACTTCACCTTTTTCCAAAGTTTCACCTTCTGTAGTTACATCGACAAACACAATATCACCTAACTGGTCTTGTGCATAGTCTGTAATACCTACATAGGCTTCTTCGCCTTCTACACGAATCCATTCATGTTCGTTCGTGTACTTTACATTTGTCGGGAAATTCATAATCTTTTATTTTTAAGGTTAATATTTTGACAAGGGAACAAGGCAACGAGTTGACAAGGTTTCAGATACAAGGTGATAAAGCAAAAAGTCTTGCTTCCTTGCCAACTCGTTATCTCGTTCACTCATTTTTCTTCAAATAAACAAAATTCCAATGACTCCACAAAGCAATCCGACCAAAAAGCCTCCTCCTACTTCACCCAATGTGTGCTGACGGACAATGATTCTTGCAGAACCTAACATTCCTGCCAGCAAAACAAAGATACAAAGCCAGGATATAGGATTGAACTGAAATATAAAACTGTACGATAAAAGTCCGCCTACCATCATGCCGCTACTGGCCATATGGGTACTGATTTTCCACTTCATGTTGATAATTGCACAGATTACCATACAGAGAAGTACAGCCATTACAATACCGCACATATAGCGGGGCAAATGAATGCGAAACATAGTAAGCAGACAACCTATATAGCTGAGTATCGTCAAACCGTAAGGTATGAAACGGCGTTCTCTGTGCCCCAACTCACGAATTCCCCATCCATTGATTTTCTGAAACAGATAAATGGCCAGCATGGGTAACAGAATGGTAAAACAGTAAATCATGGCCAAGATGGTTACTTTATACTGCAACGGCATAATACGCAAGTAGGTAAAGCCAAACAGCAGCACGAAAGCAACAAAAGGAACCATAAAAGGTGTAAAGACAGCCGAAATGATACGGGACACCGTATAGAGCAAGCCTCTGTTTTCCGATTGAGAATGGGGAACAGGCTCGTGAAATGTCAATTGATCGGGGATATTTGTCTCTTCCATCATATTATAATTATCTTCTTAATCGAGCTACAGGTATATTAAGTTGTTGACGATACTTGGCTACTGTACGACGGGCTATGGGATACCCTTTTTCTTTCAGTATATCCGCCAGTTCGTCATCGGTATACGGTTTCTGTTTGTCTTCCTGGTCTACACATTCTTTCAATATGCGCTTAATTTCGCGTACCGAAAGTTCTTCTCCCGACTCTGTCGTATAGCCATCGCTAAAGAAGAACTTAAGCGAATAGATACCAAAGTTGGTCTGTACATACTTGCTGTTGCTTACACGCGATACGGTGGAAATATCCAACTGTGCACGTTCTGCCACATCTTTCAAGATCATCGGACGTAGTAATGATTCATCACCCTCCTGAAAGAAAGGACGCTGCAAATCTATAATAGCTTGCATTGTGCTTAATAAAGTCTGCTGACGCTGCTTGACAGCATTAATAAATCCCTGGGCTGCATCTACTTTCTGTTTCAGAAACATCATCGCGTCTTTCGACTCTTTGCTCTGATTGGCTTTATTACGCGTATGTTCGTCGAGCATTTCGGAGAATTCACGGCTCAGCCTCAACTCGGGTACATTACGATTGTTCAAACTGAGAGAGATGGTGCCGTCTTCTTCTGTATCGACAATAAAGTCGGGAATAATCTGCTGCATATTCTTGCCTATCACTTCTCCCAATGAACTTCCGGGGCGTGGATTCAATTTAGTCAACTCAGCTACAGCTGCCTGATAAGTTTCCTCGGATATGCCTAACTTCTGCATAATCCGTTCTTTATTTTTCTTGGTGAACTCATCACAACATTTGCTAATTATATCCAGTTCCACCTGCTTTAGAGGTGTGTTTTCTTTTCTCTTTATTTGTAAAAGCAAACATTCCTGCAAATCGCGAGCACCGATACCTGCCGGATCAAAATCCTGAATAATCGACAATACGTGTTCCAATTCTTCGGCCGTAGTGTATACTCCCTGATAGATAGCCAGCTCATCGAGCAATGCCTCTGTACTTTTACGCAACATACCATCATCATCGAGCGAACCGATGAGATATTCTCCCAGCTGTCTTTCTTCAGGAGTCAAATGCTGCATATCAAGTTGTTCTTTCAGAGTTTCATAAAAGGAGATACTGTCGGAGAAAGGAATTTCTTCTGCTGTTTCTCCCTTGGAACGGTTGTTCTCCTGAAGCTTATAGTCTGGAATATCATCTTCTGTACGATAATCTCCCAGTGAAAGGTCTTCCGAGGAATCAGAATCTCGCTCTGCTTCTCCATCCAGATAACTATCCTGCTCTTCTGCTTCTGCGGAAGATTCCTTTCCTTCCTCCAGAGCCGGATTATCGAGCAGTTCGGCATGAATCCGTTCTTCCAGCTCCACAGTTGGAAGTTCCAATAATTTGACAGCCAGTATCTGTTGAGGAGATAAAGTCTGAATTTGTTGTTGAGCCTGAGTCTGTTCCAGACGTGAATGTTGCACCATATTCTATTATTCCACTTACGTTCTACGATTAGCAGCTACAAATGTATGAAAAATCTTCATCAAAATCAGTATCTGAAACTACTTCCTCCTAAAAACTCACGCAACAACGAAGTAGGAGGTAATTCCTTGTCGCGTACAGAAACGAAATAAGATAAAAACCTCAGCAAACGATGTGCCTCCGAATATTCCGGGCTATTATTAGGCACTTTGCGCAAAATTGGCTCTACATAATCTTTTAGCACAGCCAATTCAAACAACAGTGCAGAGTTGAACATGGCATCCGCATACTCCTGATAAGGGAAAATCCATTTATCTTCTCCTGCCCGTACACTTCCCCATCGGGCTATGGTCTCTTCAGCTGAATAGTTCCGGTATTTATAATCGCGTATAATACGGCGCAACAGACGGTTATCGGTAGTAGGAATGTAATTGTGATAATCAAGTTGAATAGTAGTCAAAGCCGATACATAAATCTTAAACTTATTGGCCGCAGGAATATTGGGAGTAAGTGCAGGATTTAAGGCATGGATTCCTTCCAGTATCAGAATCATATGATCGTCTATACGCAATTTATTTCCAGTCATTTCCCGCTTTCCTGTGGTAAAATTGAAACGAGGAAGTTCTACTTCTTTTCCGGCAAGCAAATCACTTAACTGTGACTCAAAGAAAGGCAAGTCGAGTGCGTATAAAGACTCAAAGTCATGCTTTCCATTTGCGTCTAAAGGAGTTTTTTCCCTGTCTACAAAGTAATCATCCAATGAAATAGGGTAAGGCTTTAAGCCATTTGCCATAAGTTGAATGCTAAGACGCTTACTGAAAGTGGTCTTTCCGGAAGAAGAAGGACCGGAAATTAAAACCAGTTTTACCCGTTCTCCATTCTGATTCCGGTTGGTGATTTCATCGGCAATCCGTGAAATTTTCTTTTCCTGCAGAGCTTCGGATAAATTAATCAAATCCGTTGCATGTCCTTCATTGCAGGCCACATTAAAATCACCGACAGTACTGATTCCCATAATTCTGTTCCAACGGTGATACTCCTGAAAGACTTCCAACATTTTTTCTTGCTTGATAACTTCTTCCAGTTTACCTGGATTTTCACGGCTGGGGATACGCAAAAGCAAGCCATCATAATATTTGGCAATATCAAACAAATGGATGTATCCGGTACTGGGAACCAAGCTGCCATAGTAATAATCTACCGTATCGCCCAAACGATAATAACAGGTATACAACTGGCCGGAAGTTTTCAGCAGTTTTACTTTATCCATCATTCCCCGTTGCAAAAACAAGTTAATCACATCATCCGTATGTGCTTCAGTACGCAAGAAAGGAAGATTGGCTTCAATAATTTCATGCATTTTCTGCTTGATACGCTGCACATCATCCAATTCAACGGGACGGCCGATATGCAAATTACAGAAATATCCTTTCGAAACCGGATATTCAAGAGAAACCGTACCGTCCGGATACAATTCTTCGACTGCACGCACCAAAATAAAACACAAAGAACGGACATAGGTACGCATACCTGAAGTAGTAGTTATATCGAGGAATTCTACGTCTTTGTTATAATACACCCGGAAATCCAGACTTTCTACCTTATTATTAACTTTCGCACTCACAGGCCCATAGGGCATTTCCAGATTAAATCCTTCATAAATATCCAAAAGACTGCTTCCTTCGGGAAATTCTTTTGTTAAATTCTTATTTTTGCAATATATTTGTAGCATAATCGTAATAAATATTACTAACACAGTGAATTTGCAGTTAATTTACTCATTAAACCATTAACTGCCTATTTCCAACTTAATTAATTAGAAATGGAATATTCTTTTTATGATTTTTTAAAGCTGCTGGGATCTTTAGCACTCTTCCTGTATGGAATGAAAATCATGAGTGAAGCACTTCAGAAGTTTGCGGGCGACAGACTCCGTAGTATCTTAACGGCTATGACCACCAACCGAGTCACCGGAGTCTTAACGGGCGTACTGATTACAGCACTTATCCAATCGTCCTCTGCCACCACAGTAATGGTAGTCAGTTTCGTAAATGCCGGACTACTTACCCTCTCGCAATCCATCGGTGTTATTATGGGAGCCAACATTGGTACTACTGTCACAGCCTGGATTATTTCTGCATTGGGCTTTAAGGTCGACATTTCTGCATTTTCACTTCCACTGCTTGCAATCGGTATTCCACTTCTTTTCTCTCAAAAAAGTACACGCAAATCTGTCGGTGAATTTATATTTGGTTTTGCATTCCTGTTTATGGGATTAAATCTTCTAAAAACCAATGCTCCCGATTTAAGTGCTAATCCTGATATGTTAGCCTTTGTACAGAACTATACCGACATGGGCTACTTCTCCATTTTACTTTTTGTCTTTATCGGTACCATCCTTACCATGGTTGTACAGGCATCTGCCGCTACAATGGCTATTACCCTTATTATGTGTGCCAATGGATGGATCAGCTTCGAACTGGGAGCCGCATTGGTATTAGGAGAGAATATCGGTACAACCATCACGGCCAATTTAGCAGCACTTACTGCCAATACACAAGCCCGAAGAGCTGCAGTGGCACATTTAATGTTCAATGTATTCGGTGTATTGTGGGTTCTGATTCTCTTTGAACCTTTTATACATATGGTAGACTGGCTGATTACTGACTTCATGAAAGTAAGCGAGGCTGACGGTGTAGCTGTTTCATTTAAATTATCTGCTTTCCATACCTGTTTCAACGTATGTAATGTATTAATATTGATATGGTTCGTTCATTTCATTGAGAAGACAGTCTGCAAACTGGTTCCTCAGAAAGAACAGGAAGAAGAATACCGTCTGCAATTCATCACCGGAGGTATGCTTTCTACAGCAGAACTTTCTATCCTTCAGGCACGTAAAGAAATCAATTTGTTCGCTGAACGTATTCAGCGTATGTTCCGTATGGTTAAAGATTTATTGCATACTGAAAACGAAAATGATTTCAATAAATTATTCAGCCGTATCGAAAAATACGAAAACATCAGTGATAGCATGGAACTGGAAATAGCCAACTATCTGAATCAGGTATCAGAAGGACGTCTAAGTTCAGAAAGTAAATTACAGATTCGGGAAATGCTACGTGAGGTTACAGAAATAGAGAGTATAGGAGACAGTTGTTACAATCTGGCACGTACTATCAATAGAAAACGTAGGGGAGATTCCGATTTCACAGAGAAACAGTATGAACATATTCATCAGATGTTCTCACTGACGGACAATGCACTGAGTCAGATGATTGCATTGGTAGAAGATACACATCATAGCGTAGATGTCAATCGTTCATTTAACACTGAAAACGAAATCAACAACTACCGAAACCAGCTTAAGACCCAAAACGTAATTGATGTAAATAATAAAGAATACAGTTATCAGATGGGAGTTCACTATATGGATATTATCGCAGAATGTGAGAAACTGGGGGATTATGTTGTAAATGTAGTAGAAGCTCACTCTGATGTAAAAGAGAAGAAAGCTTAACCCTTCATTCATATGAACCATACTAAAATGCCGGTCGTGTACCGGCATTTTTTGTTTCATGAAAAAGCTTATACGATTATGTATCCGGTTTTCACCTAAATGTCAGAATACAAAAATGGCATGTGAAATGACAAACTTCTGTCGATTCACATGCCATTATATAAAAACTTTATCAGATATGCTTTTTGTAATTTCAGACCTCTTCCTTTTTACTTGGCAGCATCAGCAGAAGCCACTACAGGTACTGATAATATTTCCTTATATTGCTGTTTGTCCTCCAATACTTCTATAGCCTTGTCCAATACCTCATCGTCTTTCAATAACTGCATCACCGCACCACGCTGATAAAAATAACGGGCAATAACTTCCTGTTCCAGTTCTTTGCGGATAGGTTTGGCAAAGTGATCTAAATCGCGGTCAAGATTGTGATTCAACTTTTGCTCTAATGCCTTAAATTCCTCGGAAGCTCCTTCCATATATCCTTCAAATTCAGCAACCTCCTTTAAAGTCTTCAACATTTTCTCACTCTGACGGTCGTAAGTAAAATTACGAGATTTGACCAATGCTTTAAAATCAGCATAATCAGAGTCTGTCAAGGCAAACGAATCAACAGAAGCCGGGGCCTCATGAGTAAGACAGTACTGTGTAGCATAATCGAATATCAAATCCTCATTCATCAGATAAAAGAGAATATTAGGAAACTTCTCTCCTTTCACCTCAACATCCGGACGAATACCTCCTCCGTCACGAACCTCACGCCCTGCCGCTGTATGGAACACATTGGTCAGACTATCAGGTGTACGGGCTACCGAACCATCTGCATTTTTCTTTGCATAGTCAATCGCCTGAATACAACGTCCGCTTGGTATGTAATATTTAGAAGTAGTCACTTTCAAAGTGCCATTATAAGGCAATGGACGAGTAGTCTGGACTAAACCCTTACCATAAGTACGTGCACCAACTACGACTGCTCTGTCTAAATCCTGTAACGATCCACTTAAAATCTCAGAAGCGGAAGCAGAATTTCCATTCACAAGTACAGCCAGTGGAATTTCAGTATCAATCGGCTCGTATTGTGTTTTAAACGAACCCATTGCCTGACGAATCTTTCCTTTTGTGGTAACAATTTCTGTTCCTTTAGGAACAAAGAAATTTACGATATCTACAGCTTCCTGCAAAGAACCTCCTCCATTATCACGTAAATCAATTATCATAGAAGTAGCTCCACGCTGTTTCAATTCGATAAAAGCCTTTTTTACATCCTTTGCACAATTGTCTGTAAACCCTGTAAGCGAAAGATAACCTACACTATCGCGTACAATACCATAATAAGGCACTGGATTTGTCCGGATATTCTTACGGGTAATCTTAAACTCAAGTATTGTACTGTCGTTTTTCAGAGGACGCTGCACTTTCAATACAAAAGAGGTTCCCGGTTCGCCACGCAACGCATCACTCACTCTGCTGGAAAAATCCTGTGGTTTCTGGTCACCACGTACCATTTCTTTTCCTCCGATAGCAAGAATGATATCACCAGCCTTTACACCCGCTTCAGCTGCCGGCATACCTTCAATCGGCTCTACTATTGCAATCCGGTCTTTCGATTCGTAATAACGGATAGCAGCTCCAATGCCACCGTATTTACCTGTAATCAATTCTTTCAGACTGCTAACCTCTTCTTCTGGATAATATTCGGTATAAGGGTCTGTCAATGACAACATTCCGTTTATTCCATTCTGAATCATCTTTTCTACATTGATCGTATCCACATAAAACAGATCCAATTCCTTAAAAATTGAATTAAATACATCCAAGTTCTTTGAAATCTGGAAATTACGATCATCGCCCTTAAAACTTGACAACCCCAGTGCCAATGATACCATCAACACTCCTGCCCATATTGCTCTTCTATTCATATCTATTCAAGTTGTTTATACAAATAAACACAATATTCTATTTACGCATGCAGAACCCTATCAATATTTAACTTTATTTCGTTCCATTGCTCTGGTTTCAACTCAGTTCCTACTATTTGAATAACTTGTCCTGCCAAAATTGAACTAATTTGCGCACATTTCTTCAGCGAACAACCACAAACCAGACCATACAAGAATCCAGCTGCATAAAAATCACCTGCCCCTGTTGTATCTACGACTTTCTCTACAGGAACAGGAGTCACTTGTACAAATTCCGTTCCTTTTTTAATCAACGAGCCTTCTTTTCCTGTTTTGACGATAGCAACGCTACATAAAGAAGATATTTCATCCAAAGCCTCCATAGGGCCCTTGCCAGTATAAGCCCTTGCTTCGCTTTCATTTGCAAATACAATATCCACATAGCGCTCTATCAACATAGCAAAGAATTCACGCTCTTCTTCTACAATATTGTAACTCGCCATATCGAGACAAATCTGTAGTCCTGCCTGTTTAGCCAACTGCATTGCACGTAAAATAAGGTCATGATCCTGCAATAAATATCCCTCTATATAAAAATAGGTATATCCTTCGAACATTTCAGGTGACAAATCCTCTGCTTTTAATGTCGCTGCAGCCCCCAGATAGGTACAAAATGTACGCTCTCCACCCGGAGATATAAAAGTAGAGGCTATCCCTGTAGGCAAACTACCCGACAATAAATTGGTTGTTACCCCATAGTCCTGCAAGGTAGCTGTAAAAAACCGGCCGTTTTCATCCTCACCAACCTTTCCTATCAATCCGGGAGTAGCTCCCAGTTTAGCCAAAGCCGCTATTGTATTACACGCTGCCCCACCGGTTGCACGATGAGTAGGTAATGAGGCAAACTTCCCTCGCACTTTCTGCAATACCTCTTCATTTATCAACTGCATGCTTCCTTTTGGCAAATTCAGCTCTTCAAGTAACAAATCATTGTCTAAAACAGCCAAAATATCCACTAAAGCATTGCCCATTCCAAGAATTTTGTCCATTAGTAATATTTTTTTTGCAAAGATATTGCATATTTCAAAATATCCTACTACCTTTGCCTCGCAATTGAGAAAAAACCTTCTTCAGTAGCTCAGTCGGTTAGAGCATCTGACTGTTAATCAGAGGGTCGTTGGTTCAAGTCCAACCTGAAGAGCTTTCTAAACACAATTGCACCATTCTTCAGTAGCTCAGTCGGTTAGAGCATCTGACTGTTAATCAGAGGGTCGTTGGTTCAAGTCCAACCTGAAGAGCTTTCTAAACACAATTGCACCATTCTTCAGTAGCTCAGTCGGTTAGAGCATCTGACTGTTAATCAGAGGGTCGTTGGTTCAAGTCCAACCTGAAGAGCAAAAGTTCGTCTCCAACAAGACGAACTTTTTTTATAAATCCCCAAAAACTATCATTATGGACGATTCAAACCCGCGAACGTACACTTACAAGTATTTACCTTCTCCGTTGAAGAAGTAAAATAAGGTTTTGATGTCCTTGTGTTACCCTTTCAACGGATACAAAAACAAGAAAGGAATAGCACAATGAGAAAGTATCTTTATTGTGAAGCCGGATTTATTGAAAAACCCAATTGGCTTCCCCACTGCTGGGTAAACGTAGAATGCCCCACCCAAGAAGATTTTGATTTTCTACAAAACACGCTAAAAGTACCTGCTTCTTTCCTACATGATATAGCAGACACCGACGAACGTCCGCGAACCGATACAGAAGGAAATTGGTTATTGACTATTCTGCGTATTCCCATACAAACCCCACAAGACAAAGTCGCATACACCACAGTACCCATCGGAATCATTACCAACAATGAAATTGTAGTATCCGTATGCTACCATTCCACCGAAATGATTCCCGACTTTATTGAACATACCCGCAGAAAAGGAATCAATGTTCCTAATAAGTACGAACTCATCTTACGGCTAATCTACTCCTCAGCCGTATGGTTTCTGAAATACTTAAAACAAATAAACAACGAAGTCAGCTGTGCGGAAAAAGAATTGGAAAAAAGCATCCGAAACGAAGACTTGCTCCGTTTGATGAACCTACAGAAAAGCCTGGTTTATTTCAACACCTCCATCCGTGGAAATGAAACCATGATTGGAAAACTCGGCAATATCTTCAATGAAAAGGATTACCAAAATTCAGAGCTGACGGAGGATGTGCTTATCGAACTGAAGCAAGCACATAACATGGTCAACATTTACAGCGACATTCTGACAGGTACAATGGATGCGTTTGCCTCCATTATATCCAACAATGTCAATACCATCATGAAACGCATGACCAGCCTTTCCATTGTATTGATGGTTCCCACATTGATAGCCAGTTTTTATGGAATGAATGTAGACATTCATTTGGAACACGTACCTCACGCTTTCAGTTTGATTGCACTCATTTCCGTCTGCCTGTCAGTTACAGCACTGATTATTTTCAGAAAAATCAAATGGTTCTAATCCAACCACAGTCTTGCCATTGTTCTCTCCAATTCAAGAACAATGGCAAGACTTCACAAAAAAAAGAAAACCATTCACACCATGCGATACGGAGTCTCCAAATACACACTACTCATCACAGCAGGAATAATCTGGCTGATAGCAGGCATTAATATCCTTCAGATTGGTATCACCTACTGGTTTCACACATCCCATTATTGGCTTTTCAAAATCTGTGAGGCCAGCCTCATCTTCCTCCTCTTTTTCGGACTCATCTTTCATAAGGTATATAAAAAGCACACACAACGTATCCTGCAAAAGCAACACAAAAACTGCCCCTTCTCCTTTTTCGATGTGAAAGGATGGATTATGATGGCTGTCATGATGGGAATGGGAGTCGGCATACGCCGCCTGCACCTGCTCCCCGAATCATTTATTGCAGTATTTTACACCGGACTGTCTCTTGCCCTTATAGGCACAGCCATTCGCTTTCTTCTATTTTGGAAGAAAGCCAGAACATCCTCCCCAATCGATCAGGCATAAAAGAATTCCTCACAGACCTTCAACATTCTGTAATAAAAAGCCGGCCTTCACAGATTTCTTCTCTGCAAAGGCCGGATATAAGTAAAAACATTCACTTCGGAACATTCCATCAGCAGTCCGATTATTTCACATAATCAGCAGGAAACGAGGTCCGTTGTTCTATCGAGCCATTTGTCAAACGGATATAAGTATCAATTATCCGTTTCCCTTCCGTCAACTCAATCACACGCGCCCCATTAGGAATATGAATATACTCTGTAGGGCCTCCTGTGAAACGGCCATAAGCCAACAAAATATTATACCAGTTTACAGCATAGTCATTATCATGGTCATGACCTACAAATACCCCCATTATATCTCCCTGTTCTTTCATAGCCGCAAATAAACCTGAATTCAATTCAGGAGAACAAGCCTTTTCTCTTCGGATACCATACAATGTAGTATTCTCATTCTGTGCAGCCAGATTATATTCCGGCAAAGGAATATGGAAGAAAGCCAATGCCGGCAGAGGAGTGCCGCCGTTCTGCTTGGTATAAGTACGACTCGTCTTCACATACCAGTTTACCTGATCCAAATGAATATAATCATAACCCCCTACTCCCTGTTCCTCAAGTAAAGAACCACGGTTCGAATCGATAAAATAAAGAATCATCTTATTTTTATCATCGTTTCCTCCTTTGACTTCCAGCGTATAATTACCATCTCCAGTCAAATTTTCCACATCCGAAGCCACACAATAAGGAAACTCACGTGCAATCTTCAACAACTCCGCGTTACTCAACCCCTGTTCCCGGTCGTGATTGCCAAATGCAAGAGCAAAAGGAATCTTATATTGTGAAATGAATTCCATCACATGACGAAAATTCTTATCAGCCGGAGCACTGTAAATAATATCACCTGTCAATACCACCAAATCCGGTTTTTCAGCCTCCAATGTATTTTTTATACAAGTAAATGCAATATCCGAACGGGTATCCTGCCATTTGATATGCAAATCCGTAAACTGTACAATCTTAAATTTACCGTCTTTATTAAATTTCAATGTATTGGTTTGTGCATTGCTCCCCATAGCCACACACAACAGCAGAATTGCTGTAAATAAAAAGTTCTTCATAAAAGATTTATTTTTAATTATAACCTATGCCATTAAAAAAGGCTTCTATAAATCCTTTTTAGAATTTACAGAAGCCATTTCAAGTACTCGAAGCGGGACTTGAACCCGCACAGCCGCAATGGCCAAGGGATTTTAAGTCCCTCGTGTCTACCGATTCCACCATTCGAGCATCCTTTCAAAGAAAGAGCGGAAAACGAGACTCGAACTCGCGACCCTAACCTTGGCAAGGTTATGCTCTACCAACTGAGCTATTTCCGCGTTACGGGTGCAAATGTAGAAACTTTTACAATACCTTCCAAACATTTCACCCGTTTTTCTTTTATAAATATTACATTATCGTCCTAATAAAGACTTCTCTGCACACATTACCGTATCGAAGCCAAATCCGGACACAACTTCATTCATCAAGGCTTCAATCTTGTCGTTACACAAATTGCCGATACTTCCGGCATGAGTATGATGCACCTGTTTGTTATGTGTAAACTTACCAGCCTCAATATCCAATCCTACCTTCTTATAAGCATCGCGGAAAGGCATTCCTTCGGCAGCCAGACGGTTGACCTCTTCTACACTGAAAATATACAGATACTTGTCATCGTCCAATATGTGTTCGTTCACCTTTATCTTATCCATGATGTAAGTAGCCATTCGCAAGCAGTCGTTCAACTCTTCGAAAGCCGGCAAGAACACTTCCTTGATAATCTGAAGGTCACGGAAGTATCCCGAAGGAAGATTATTCATAATCAGCATAATCTGCTGTGGCAATCCCTGGATTTTATTGCATTTGGCACGAGTCAACTCAAATACATCCGGGTTTTTCTTATGAGGCATGATACTGGAGCCGGTAGTACATTCGTCCGGCAACTTCACAAAACCGAAGTTCTGGCTGCTGAACATGCAGGCATCGAAAGCCAGCTTAGACAATGTGCCGGCAATAGAAGCCAGCGCAAAGGCTACATTTCTTTCCATCTTTCCACGTCCCATCTGCGCATACACTACATTATAGTTCATGGAATCGAATCCCAGCAGACGAGTTGTCATCTCACGGTCGAGCGGGAAAGAAGAACCATATCCGGCTGCCGAACCCAACGGGTTACGGTTACACATCTTATAAGCAGCCTGTAAGAACATCATATCATCTACCAGACTCTCTGCATACGCACCAAACCACAAGCCAAAAGAAGAAGGCATGGCAATCTGCAAATGTGTATATCCCGGCATCAATACATCTTTATAGCGGTTGCTCTGTGCAATCAGCACATGGAACAAATCTTCCACCGCTTCGGCTACCCCTCTCAACTGCTCACGGGTAAACAACTTCAAGTCGAGCAAAACCTGATCGTTGCGCGAACGTCCACTATGGATTTTCTTTCCCACATCTCCCAGTTTACGGGTCAGCATCAATTCCACCTGAGAATGAACATCTTCTATACCATCCTCTATCACAAACTCTCCTCTTTCTGCAGAAGCATAAATCGCTTTCAGTTCTTCCAGCAACACCTTCAGTTCTTCTGCTGTCAGCAAGCCTATACTCTCAAGCATGGTAATATGAGCCATCGAGCCCAATACATCATGCTTAGCCAGATAAATATCCAGTTCACGGTCGCGCCCTACTGTAAAGCGATCGATTTCGGCATTTACCTGCACATTTTTTTCCCAAAGTTTCTGAGCCATAATCAAACTATTAATAAGGTATCATAGCCAGCATGTCTGCCAGTTTATCCACTCCTTCTTTCAGCGGTTTGGATACCATTGCTTTCATAAACATATTCACTTCTGCCCCAATTGTCACTCTCATTTTCGCTTCCACATCGGTAACCGGCAGAATCTGTATCCACAAGTTCAAAGGAATGGGTGTCTTGTCTCCTTCAAATTTAATACACTTCATTGGTTCACGCTCCACGATACGCAACGTCAGACTAATGCCCTGCACCTTCAGTGTAAGCGAATCCTGGTCGAACGACATATCTTCCAGTTTTCCTTCCAACTTGTCTTTCAGCAAATCCAAACGTTCACGTACGGAAGCCAGATTATTCAAATCGGCCAATTTTGTATATACTCGTTCCTGGCTATAAGGAACATGCTTTACTTCACTTTCAAACTTTACCATAATAATTAAAAAAAGAACACGGATTGCAAGGACAAACACGGTTCATTCTCCAAACCGTGAGCTCCGTGTAATCCGTGCCTCTATTATTTAATAAGAAAAACTTTACTTATTTTCCTGTCCAGTGAGAAGGATCTTCTCTCCAAGCCTGTAATACCGGAATATCTTCTTCGTTGATATAATCAGTTTTCAATGCTGCATCCAATACTGCATTGTAGTTAGTCAGTGTAACCAATTCTACTTTTGCATGTTTAAATGCTTCTACAGAAACATCGAATCCATAAGTAAATGAAGCAACCATACCAATCACTTCGCAACCGTCGCGACGGATAGCTTCAACAGCCTTCAAACTGCTTCCACCTGTAGAAATCAAGTCTTCTACTACTACAACTTTCATACCCGGACGCAATTCGCCTTCGATTAAGTTTTCCAATCCATGATCCTTTGGACTTGAACGAACGTAAACGAACGGAAGGTTTAATTCTTCGGCAACCAATGCTCCCTGTGCGATAGCTCCTGTAGCTACACCCGCAATGGCATCCACCTCTCCGAATTTTTCAAGAATCACACGACAAATCTCCAACTTAACAAAGTTACGTAGAGCAGGATAAGACAAAGTCTTACGGTTGTCACAGTAAATAGGAGACTTCCAACCTGATGCCCAAGTAAACGGATTTGCTGGCTGAATCTTAACAGCTTTTACCTTCAGTAACTTTTCTGCGAATAATCTTTCCAAAGCTTTCATAATTAGCAATTATCTAATAAACATTTCTGCAAAATTATGGAAATACATTGGTATAAGAAAATAATGAATCATTATTTTTATGAAAAAATTATCAGACGATTCTATTTAGCCCAGGCAAGCGTAACGACACTAATCCGTATCCCCTCTACCTGCGCCAAAGCATCGGCACAGGAAATCAGAGTGGCTCCTGTAGTGAGTACATCATCAACAATCATTACATGAGTATGACTTAACGATTGTGCAGCACCGGTAGCCCGAAAAAGTTGTGATACATTCTGCCATCGTTCGAACCCGCTCTTGTGTGTCTGGCTTTCATTGTTATGAATACGGCATACCGCTTCTGTACAAAGTGGAATATGAGTATACATGGAAATGCCTTGAGCCAGCAGTTCGCTCTGATTATATCCTCTTCTTTTCTTACGCGACGGATGCAAAGGAACGGGAAGCAGATAATCTACACCGTCGAAGAATCCTGCCGGTTTCAGTTCTTCTGCTATCAGCCTTCCCATTTGCAAGCAAAGCTTTTTGCGGCCCTTATATTTCATCCCATACAGAATCTGTGCTACATGACCGTCTTTCTTATAAAAGAACAAAGAGGTAGCCCGTTCTACCGGGAAGCGTCCCCAAAAGCAACGTTCCATTTCATTGCCGGATGTATTCCCCAGTCCTGTATAAGGAAGGCCGGATATACAAGATACACACAAGGCCTTCTCTCCTGCCAGCAACGGTCTGCCGCAAGTTACACAAAAACGAGGAAAGAAAAAGTCTTTCCAGTCAGTCCAGAAACTCATCCGCTTGTCTGATATAACGTAACACTTCGTCCATTGCAAATCCGCGGCTCACCGCAAAACGAATCAGTTTTGAATTCCGCTCATAGTCGCTTCCGGCCTTCAAGCCTCTGGCTTTCTGCGCCAGCAACGATTTCAGCACATTGTTGTACTCTTCTTCGTCAATTTCTTCCAGCCCGGCCTCTATATCCTCAGAAGGAAGTTGCTTCATGCGCAAGGCCTGTACAATCTTCATCCTTCCCCACTGATTGAAGCGATACTTATCGCGCACAAAAGCCCGACAAAAACGGGAGGTATCCAGAAAGCGGTCTTTTGCCAAACCGGAAAGAATCCGTTCCACCACTTCCGGTTCTGCACCCCACTGACGCAGCTTTTCTCTTACCTCTGCCGGACAATGCTCTGATTTTGAACAATAGGCTTCGGCCTTATATTTCAGTTCTGCTTCCGTATATTCTTTCATAAAATGGTTTTAACAGCCTTAATCATACGGTCGTTGCCAGACAAATCTTTTCTCAGTTCAATTTGCCCATACCCCATCTTCTGCAGCAATGCCACAGTTTCCGGGCCGTATGCACGGTTTATTTCATAATATAAAGTTCCTCCTTCGCACAATATCTGCTGTCCGATTTCCGCTATCCGCCGATAAAACAGCAAAGGATCGGTATCGGGCACAAAAAGAGCAAGTTCCGGTTCCCAGTCGAGCACATTACGCTCCATCTCCGCCCGCTCACTCTCCGTGATGTAAGGAGGATTACTGACCAACACATCCACCTGCACCAAAGGAATATCAGCAGACAACACATCGACTCTTTCCAGCAAAACACGGGCTTTATTCTTGTCTGCATTCCGTGCAGCTACCTGCAAAGCCTTTTCCGAAACATCCCACGAAGTAACCTGTACCTCCGGCAGACGGTTTGCCAAAGCAATCGGAATGCATCCGCTTCCTGTTCCGATATCCAAGATACGAACTCCCCCACGGGGATAGTCCGCAGCAATCCAGTCTATCAGCTCCGCAGTTTCAGGACGCGGAATCAGTACATCGGGCGTTACTTCCAGACACAGACCGGCAAACGAAACCTCACCGATGATATACTGCAACGGTTCATAACGTTTCAAGCGCTCCAGAATCTCCTCCAGTTTTCTCCGGTTATCCTCCGGAAAATTCATATCTTTGCCTGTATAAAGTTCTGTCACCGAGAATTGGAATAACTCAGTCAATATCCATTTCGCCAAAGCAGAAGTCTCTGTGTCGGGATAAATTCCAGACAATGTATTTTTTATATATGTGTAAATAGGATGCATAATATGCAAATTTAAAAATAAAATACAAGATGATGACAAAAGACGAAAAATATATCAGCCGCTGTATACAGCTTGCACGAAACGGATTGTACAATGCAGCTCCTAATCCCATGGTAGGAGCCGTCATCGTGTACAAAGACCGCATCATTGGAGAAGGATACCACATCCGCTGTGGAGAAGGTCACGCCGAGGTCAATGCCATCCGCTCGGTAAAAGACGAAGCATTACTCAAAGAATCGACCATCTATGTCAGTCTGGAACCTTGTTCACACTACGGCAAGACACCGCCATGTGCCGACCTGATTATCAGTAAAGGCATTCCCCGGGTAGTAATTGGCTGCGTAGACCCTTTCTCGCTGGTAGCAGGCAGAGGAATACGTAAATTACAGGATGCAGGAATTCAGGTTACAGTAGGAGTCTTAGAAAAAGAATGCCAGGAGCTCATCAGACGTTTCATCACTTTCAATACCCGAAAACGCCCTTATATCACATTAAAATGGGCACAATCGAGCGATGGGTTTATCGACATTCTTCGTGAAGGAGGCAGCCCGGTAGTTTTATCTACTCCACTCACGTCCATGTACGTGCATAAACAGCGTGCAGAGCATAAGGCTATTCTTGTAGGAAGGAAAACGGCTTTACTCGACAATCCGTCACTGACAACACGCCATTGGTACGGAAAAAATCCGCTTCGCCTTGTAATCGACAAAGAATTAACCCTTCCTTCTTCGCTGAAACTGTTCGACGGTTCAGTTCCCACCTGTGTCTTTACCAATCGTGAAAAAGAGTCTACAGACGCTATCCGCTACATCCGGTTGGATTTTAACCGGTCCATTATTCCCCAGATAGCCGATTATCTGTACGAACAGAAAATCCAGTCACTGCTGGTCGAAGGAGGAAGTCAGCTCTTACAAAGTTTTATCGACAGTGGATATTGGGACGAAATCTATGTGGAACATTCCCGTACTTCTCTGCAACAAGGTGTAAAGGCCCCTCTTATTCCAGCTGGAATACAGGCTACTTACTTCGAACGAGGCGGAGTTACTACCGCACATTATATCCCAAAAGAAAACAGTTTATAATCAGATAAATATATTTAAAATACAAATTCTTTTCTTCATCCGGCGTCGTCGGCCGAACAGCCGGCGATGCCGAATATAAAAACGACATCACCGAATGACCGTCCGACGGCGTCGGTTAAAAGTCCTTACTTATCCCATCTACCTGTGTACCCAGTCTCATTCCATCATACATCCATAGGTTTCCATTACACTCTATTGCGGATAAAATCTTCTGAATGGCAGATAAAAAAGGCACGTTTATCCATAATTTTATATAAAACTTGACACAAAAGTGGTGATTCGAAAAAAAACTTTCTACTTTTGCAACTTGTAATAATAGAAATCATTTGCAAATGAAAATAAAGTTTTTACCAGCCTTCGTCGGCTTGTTTTTAACAGCTTCTACATTTACCTCGTGTCTGGATACTGAGGTAACAGAAATAACATACAGTTCCGATTCCAGTATCAAATCGTTTTCACTGGGCACACTGAAAGTAAAAGTAACAGGAAAAGATAAAGAAGGGAACGATTCTATTTACTATGATGCAGTAGATATGTCGGACTATCCTTTTACTATTGACCAGATAAACAGAACTATTGAAAATAAGGATTCACTACCTGTCGGTACAGACATCTCAAAAGTAATTACCAATATTACAGCGGACAGCAACTATATTTTATACGGAAAGAAAAAATCGGCTGATAGTGAACCGACTGATACTTTATGGACCAGCACCGACTCTATTGACTTCTCATTCGGACCGCTTCAATTCAAAGTGACAGCATACGATATGTCTAAAGGACGTCCATATACAGTTAAAGTGAACTTACATACCCAGGATCCGGATTCATTGATTTGGCACTCTGTATACGATACACATACATTCACTACCGACCTGACAGAACAGAAAGCCATCTACAAAGACAATAAGATTTATGTATTTGGTATAGCCAACGGAGCTCCAACACTTCAGTACACTACAATCAGCTACAACAGCGACTTCTCGGGTGCTGTTCCGGGCGCATGGAAAGAAATGGAAACTCCGCTTCCTCAAAATACAGATCCTTATTCTGCCACTTTATGGAATAATGAAATCTATTTCCTTGCACAAAGCAAATTGTACAAATTGACAACAAATGGCTATGAAGAAATTCAGGTTGCAAATGCCACTGAAGGTTTTTCACAACTGATTTCCGGCCATAATACCACTTTATATGCCCGCAAAGCCAACACCGAAAAGACCTTTACCAGCCTGACTGTAAGCAATGGAGCTTATTCTTGCACAGACGACGGCGATGGCTCTGCACCGATTATATTCCCTGCAACTGCACAACCGTTTTCTGCTGTCACAGTACCCGCATCACACAATAATACACTCTATCGTACGATAGTAATGAGTAGCGGAGAAACGGCTAGCGAAAAAACCGGTATTGTATGCAGCCGTCTGTCGAGTGATAACTCATGGATAACCTATACACAGCCAGATACATTGAGTTGTCCTAATATCACCAACCCAACTATGATTTATTACAATAAAAAACTATATGCTTTTGGTGGTGCATCAAAGGCATCCGACGGTACTCATGAAGCATTTGCATTACTCTACAGCTCAACAGACAACGGATTAAGCTGGGATAACATTGCTATCCATGAAACGTTTGCCAAACCGACAGAGGATGACAAGACCTTCACTGAAAGATATGCAGAAACTCAAAGCTACTCTTGTACTGTAGATGAGCATAATTTCATCTGGATTATCTGGGGCGACGGCTCAATGAGCAGAGGACGAATCAATCATTTGGGCTTTGCACCAAAATGGTAAACTATCAATCTTGAACTTATACGCTATGTCATATAAAGAACAAATAGACAGGACACGGATTCCGGCACACATTGCCATCATCATGGATGGAAACGGACGCTGGGCTAAACAACGGGGAGAAATACGTACCGTTGGACACCAGGCAGGAGCGGAAACCGTACACGTCATTACCGAAGAAGCGGCAAAATTGGGTGTGAAATATCTCACTCTGTACACTTTTTCTACCGAGAACTGGAATCGTCCGGCAGAGGAAGTGTCAGCATTGATGAATTTGCTTATGGACTCTCTTGAAGAGGAAACGTTCATGAAAAACAACATCCGCTTCCGTATCATAGGCGACACAGATAAACTCCCGGCCAACGTGTTGGAACGTCTTAACCATTGCATACAGCGAACATCCGGTAATACGGGGATGTGTCTCACATTGGCCTTAAGCTATTCTTCAAAATGGGAACTGACTGAAGCTGTAAAAAACATAGCCCGGAAAGTAGCAAATAAAGAACTGGATATCAACAGCATTACCGACCGAACTATAGACGAGCATTTGGCAACAAACTATATGCCGGATCCGGAACTGCTGATACGTACAGGTGGAGAAATCCGACTCAGCAACTATCTGCTTTGGCAATGTGCCTACTCGGAATTGTATTTCTGTGATACATTCTGGCCGGATTTCAAAGCTGAAGAGTTATATAAAGCTATTTGTGATTATCAAAGAAGAGAACGCCGATTTGGCAAAACAAGTGAACAAATATTAAAGTAAAGATGCGATACTGTTTTTCCCTCATCCTATTGACTCTGACAAGTGTATTCTGTTTTACCACAAACGGATATGCACAGGAGAATAATACAACGACTAACAGCGATACTCCGGTTATTCTGTATAACGGAACTCCGAAAAAATACGAAATAGCCGATATCAAAGTGGATGGTATTAAGAATTACGAAGACTATGTCCTGATTGGCATATCTGGTTTAGCTGTAGGACAAACGATTACTGTGCCCGGAGACGACATTACCAGTGCCGTAAAACGATACTGGCGTCACGGCTTGTTCTCCGACGTGAAAATTGTAGCAGACAAGATTGAAGGAAATAAAATTTATTTGCGCATTCAGCTGACTCAACGTCCGCGAATCACCGATATCGCTTTTCATGGAGTGAAAAAGAGCGAACGTGAAGATTTACAGCAGAAATTGGGAAACATGGTTAAGGGTATGCAGATTACTCCGAACATGATAGACCGTGCTAAAATCATTATCAAGAAGCATTTTGATGAAAAAGGTTTCAAGAATGCAGAAGTCAACATTATAGAACGTGAGGATACTGCAAATAAAGAACAAGTTTACGTAGATGTAAATATCGACAAGAAAGCCAAAGTAAAGGTACATAAAATTACCATCGAGGGAAACTCTGTGCTGAGCGATAAAAAGCTGAAACGTGTGATGAAGAAAACCAACGAAAAAGGTAAACTCATCAACTTGTTCCGCACCAAGAAATTCATCGAAGAAAAATACGAAGAAGATAAACAGAAAATTATCGAAAAATATAACGAATTGGGATATCGTGACGCCCAAATCGTAGAAGACAGCGTATCTGCTTACGATGATAAGACGGTTGATGTATACATGAAAATTGAAGAAGGTACAAAATACTATCTGAGAAACATTACCTGGGTAGGTAATACAGTGTATCCTTCGGACTTGCTGAGCCAACAGCTCCGCATGAAACATGGTGATGTATACAACCAGAAATTGCTGAACGACCGTATCAATACCGATGAAGATGCTATCGGAAATAACTATTATAACCGTGGATATGTCTTCTTCCACCTTGATCCGGTAGAAGTAAACATCAACAACGACTCTATTGACCTGGAAATGCGTATTGTAGAAGGTCCACAGGCTTCTATTAAACATGTACGCATCAATGGTAACGACCGTTTGTACGAAAACATTGTACGCCGTGAGTTGCGTGTACGTCCGGGAGACCTCTTCAGTAAAGAAGCAATCGAACGTTCTTACCGTGAAATTGCTCAGATGGGACACTTTAACCCTGAAAATATAGATCCGGGAATCAAGCCTAATCCGGAAGACGGTACAGTAGATATTAACTGGAAACTGGAATCGAAAGCCAATGACCAGGTAGAATTCTCTGCCGGATGGGGACAAACCGGTATTATCGGTAAACTGAGTTTGAAATTTACAAACTTCTCGTTTGCCAACTTATTCCGTAAAAACGATAACTACCGAGGATTCCTGCCACAGGGCGACGGACAGACTTTAACCATCAGCGGACAGACGAACGGTCAGTACTATCAGTCGTATAGTGTATCATTCTTCGATCCTTGGTTTGGAGGAAAACGTCCGACGTCATTCTCTGTATCGGCATTCTACTCTATACAGACCGACGTCAGCAGCCAGTACTATAACTCGGCTTATATGAACAACTATTACAACTACCTGTACGGCTACGGCAACATGTACGGTGGATATTACGATAACTACGAATCTTACTACGACCCAGACAAGTCTATCAAGATGTTTGGTGTTTCCGTAGGATGGGGTAAGCGTCTGAGATGGCCGGATGACTACTTTACACTGTCTGCCGAACTGTCTTACCAACGCTTTATGCTGAAAGACTGGAGCTATCTGTACATTATGCTGAACAACGGTCAGTATATGAATACCGGTAACTGTAATAGCTTAAGCCTGAACCTGACTTTGTCTCGTAACTCTACCGATAACCCGATTTTCCCACGTTACGGTTCCGAGTTCAGTGCTTCACTGCAAATTACTCCTCCGTATTCTTTGTTTAGCAATAAAGACTATTCCACATACGGAAAAGACAATTACGAAGATGCAGCCAGCATGTATAAATGGATTGAATACCACAAATGGAAATTTAAAGCCAAAACTTATACAGCGCTGATGGATATCCAAAAATGTCCGGTAATCATGACACGTACCGAGTTTGGTCTTCTGGGGCACTTCAACAAGTACAAACGTTCTCCGTTTGAAACATTCTATGTAGGTGGTGACGGTATGACAGGATACAGTTACAACTACGCTTCGGAAACGATTGCACTGCGTGGTTACGAAAATGGAGCCCTGACTCCTTACGGAAGTGAAGGTTACGCTTATATTCGTTTGGGTGCAGAATTGCGCTACCCGCTGATGCTTGAAAACTCAACCAGTATCTATGCACTGGGATTCGTAGAAGCAGGTAATGCATGGACAGAAGTTGGAAAATTCAATCCATTCAGTTTGAAACGCTCTGCCGGTGTCGGTGTACGTATCTTCCTCCCGATGATTGGTATGATGGGTATTGACTGGGCATACGGATTTGATAAGATTAACGGTTCGACACAGTATGGTGGAAGCCAGTTCCACTTCATTATCGGACAAGAATTCTAAAATATTCAGAGAATGAAGAATCAAGAATGGGGAATAGATTGAACAGACTGTTTCTTTCATTTTTAATTCTTCATTCTTTTTTTCTTAACCCTTAATTATATTTGGCCTATGAAAAGATTTATTCTATCTACCGTGTTATTTATAGCTTGTATGATGACAGCAAATGCACAACGCTTTGCCTTGATTGATATGGAGTATATCTTGAAACAGATTCCGGCTTACGAACAGGCTAACCAACAATTGGAAGCTCTTTCCAAACAGTATCAAAGCGAAATAGAAGCCAAGACAGCAGAAGCGAAGAAACTTTATGAAAGCTACCAGAAAGATGCAGAATCGCTGACTGCGGCACAAAAAACAGCCAGAGAAGAAGCAATTGTAGGAAAAGAAAAAGAAGCGGCCGAATTGCGTAAGAATTATTTTGGACCGGAAGGTACCATCATGAAAAAACGTCAGGAACTGATTACTCCTATTCAGGATGCTATCTACAATGCCGTAAAAGAAGTAGCCACTCAGGCTGGATACGATGTTGTATTGGACCGGGCATCGGCACAAAGCATGATATTTGCTTCTCCGCGCATTGATATCAGTAATGAAATTCTTTCGAAATTAGGATATTCAAATTAATTTTATACATTTGCACAATCGTAAACAAGAACAATTATAAACAAATATAGAAACTAAGAATTATGTTGAAGAAAATTGCTTTTTTACTTTTACTCATCGCTCCGATGAGTGTCTTCGCACAGAAGTTTGCACACTTCAAGTCAATGGACATTATCCCAGTTATGCCAGAATATGCAAAAGCACAGACTGACATTCAGACTATGCAGAAGCAGTACGAAGACGAAATAAAACGTGCTTCTGACGAGTTTAACAAAAAGTATGCAGAATATCAGCAGGAACAGAAATCACTGCCACAGAATATTCAGGAACGTCGTCAAAAAGAATTGCAGGAAATGTCTGAAAAAGGAATGCAGTTCCAGCAGGAAGCACAGCAGCAGTTGCAAAAGGCTTATGGTGAAATGATGGAGCCTATCTACAAAAAAATGGAAGATGCTGTGAAAGCTGTTGGTGCTGCCGGCGGATATACTTATGTATTCGACTTGAACAGAACTGATATTCCTTATATCGATGAAACTGTATCAAAAGATGTAACTAATGACATCAAAACTAAATTGGGTATCAGCCTGACTGCTGTTCCAGCTACTCCGGCTGCTGCTCCGGTTCAGTAATATTAAGAAGACTATATTGTCATTCTGAACAATAGCGAAGAATCTCGTTGCACATAATACGTGCTCTCTGTTCGAGATTCTTCGCTATTCTTTATAACCTATCCAAAAAACTTCTCACCATGCATGTACAGACAGGACCTATCGGCGTATTCGACTCCGGCTATGGAGGACTGACTATTCTCAACAAGTTCAGAGAACTGCTTCCGGAATATAATTATATTTATTTGGGAGATAATGCACGTACGCCATACGGTACACGTTCTTTTGAGGTGGTATACGAATTTACCCTGCAAGCTGTCAGAAAACTCTTCGAGCTGGGATGTCCGCTTGTCATCCTCGCATGCAACACAGCTTCGGCAAAAGCGTTGAGAAGCATACAGCAAAATGATCTTCCACATCTAGATGCAAGCCGAAGAGTACTGGGGGTTATACGACCTACAGCCGAGTGCATCGGTCAACTGACCAAAAGCCGTCACGTAGGATTGCTGGCTACTGCCGGTACAGTCAAGTCAGAATCTTATCCCCTTGAAATCCGCAAACTGTTTCCCGACATTCATGTTACGGGAGTTCCTTGTCCTATGTGGGTACCTTTGGTAGAAAATAATGAATTTGACCAGGAAGGAGCAGATTATTTTGTTCAAAAATATATCAATCAACTACTTGAAAAAGATCCGGATATTGACACTATTATCTTAGGATGTACGCATTATCCGCTACTTATGGACAAGATCAGAACCTTTACTCCTGCACATATCCGCCTTGTTGCACAAGGAGAATACGTCAGCCGAAGCCTGAAAGATTATCTGCATCGTCACCCGGAAATGAAAGAACGTTGCGCTACTGGAGGAAAATGTGAGTTTCTTACTACTGAATCTGTCGATAAATTTCAGGAATCGGCCTCGGTTTTTCTACACGAACAGATTCATGTGCGCAGCATTTCTTTAGAGTAACAATATTCTTCTCTATCCTCTTTTATTGGTATATCTTTTTAGTCTATCTAGTCTCCTGTATTGCTCTATCTTTATTCAATTGTAATTATTACAAATATAAAATACCTATAATTAGGTATTGCTAGCCTTTAACGGTTGCTTTACCTTTGCATTGTAATAATTACAAATTTATAATATTAAAATATAGAGCTTATGACAACAATCATCAATTCAAGAATTCCAGAGTTTAAAGTACAGGCATATCATAACGGAAAGTTTGTTACAATATCAAACGAAGATTTGAAAGGCAAATGGGCTATTTTCTTTTTCTACCCTGCTGACTTTACTTTCGTGTGTCCTACCGAACTGGTAGATATGGCAGAGAAATACGAACAATTCAAAGCAATGGGAGTGGAAGTTTATTCTGTAAGCACTGATTCGCATTTTGTGCACAAAGCATGGCATGATGCATCTGAAAGCATCCGTAAAATTCAATATCCGATGCTGGCCGATCCTACCGGAGCCTTATCGCGTGCATTTGGCGTAATGATTGAAGAAGACGGTATGGCTTATCGCGGTACTTTCGTGGTAAATCCGGAAGGTTTGATTAAGTTAGTAGAAATACAGGATAACAGCATTGGCCGTAACGCGGACGAATTGTTGCGTAAAGTAGAAGCAGCTCAGTTTGTAGCAGCACACGACGGTGAAGTCTGCCCTGCTAAATGGAAGAAAGGAGCAGAAACTCTGAAGCCAAGTATCGACCTTGTTGGTAAAATCTGAACAGGAAAGGAGGAGTTATGTTGGATGCATCATTGAAAGAACAACTGAAAACTCTCTTCAGAGCACTGGAAGCCGACTATGTATTCGACATAAAAGTACGTGCGGGACATGAGTCTCGCACGGATTTACTAGAATTATTAGAGGATACTGCTTCCTGCTCGGATAAACTCTCTTGCCGCATAGCAGAGGGAGAAAGTCTGGAGTTTCATCTTCTGAAAGATGGAGAGGACACCGGAGTCTGCTTCAAAGCAGTACCTGGCGGACACGAATTCAGTTCGCTGATTCTTGCGATACTTAATGCTGATGGGAAAGGCAAGAACCTTCCGGATACAGTAACACTTAATCGCTTAAAGCGATTGCAGGGAAATATCCAGCTGACTACATACATGTCGCTCAGTTGCACAAATTGCCCCGATGTAGTACAGGCACTCAATCTGATGGCACTGTTGAATCCTCAAATTAAACATACAGCTATTGACGGAACTTTGTTTCCGGAAGAAAGCGATCGTCTTAAAATACAAGCAGTTCCCACCGTATTCTTCGGTAAAGAAAGACTGCATATTGGAAGAAGCTCTTTCGGCGAGCTGTTAGATAAACTGGAAGCCAACACAGAAACTACTGATATAAATGATAACACTCCCATTACCCGTCACTTCGATATATTGATAGCTGGTGGAGGTCCGGCCGGAGCATCAGCCGCTATCTATTCGGCACGAAAAGGATTGAAAGTTGCACTCATAGCGGGACAGATAGGAGGACAAGTTAATGAGACCGTAGGTATAGAAAACCTCATTTCAGTAGCATATACTACAGGAAAAGACTTAGCTGGTAATCTACGCAAACATTTGGAGGAATATCATATCGACATTTATGATAACCGTAAAATTGAAGAATGTATAGTAGAAGGAAACGAAAAAATACTTCGTACTAAAGGTGGTGAAGAGTTTCGTGCACCGTCTCTGATTATTGCCACCGGAGCATCGTGGAGAAAACTGAACGTACCGGGAGAGACTGAATATATCGGACGGGGAGTTGCATTCTGTCCGCATTGTGACGGACCATTTTATAAAGGCAAGAAAGTAGCAGTAATCGGAGGAGGAAACTCGGGAGTAGAAGCAGCTATTGATTTGGCAGGAATCTGTTCGGAAGTAACAGTTATTGAATTTATGGATAACCTGAAGGCAGATACCGTCCTTCAACATAAACTGCGTACACTTTCCAATGTAAAAGTATTGACAAGTACACAAACCCTTGAAATGATAGGCGACGGAAATTCAATGAATGCATTAAGGCTGAAGAACCGGGAAAACGGTGAAGAAATGCAAATGCCATTCGATGGTGTCTTCATACAAATAGGGCTCTCTGCCAATAGCGAGTTGTTTAAAGAGATAGTGGAAGTAAACCGTGTCGGGGAGATTCTAACCGATCGTAACTGCCGCACGTCCGTGCCTGGTATTTATGCTGCCGGCGATGTCTCGGATGTGGCTTATAAACAGATTATCATCTCTATGGGAGAAGGTGCCAAAGCTGCTCTTTCGGCTTTTGAAGATAAAATAAGAAGTTAGTCTATGTATATATAAAGAATATAAAATTGTCATTCGGAATATAATAAGGAAGAGATTACTCGACTGCATTTCATTCCGAATGACACTCTTGTTTCTATGTAGCCTGCAATGCAGTGTTCATAACATGTGTCGATACAACGTTTATTTCAGCAATCGCTTGCTCAAAAAACGTACCGGATACCATACAGAAAGAAAGCCTACGGCCAATACTGTAATGAAAATAACAATTACATCTGTCAGGTGCACACTCACAGGATAGGCATCTACCACGAAAGTACCTGAACTTCCTAAAGCTATCAGACCATACTTCTGCTGCAACCAACATAAGAATAAACCTAATACCACACCAAGCGAAGCACCGATAAAAGAAATCATACGACCTTCGAACAGGAAAATACGGACAATCTGATTATCATTGGCTCCTAAATTTCGTAATGTATTCACATCGTCCCGCTTGTCTATAATAAGCATCGATAATGAACCAATAACATTAAAACTAGCAATGACTAAAATAAAGGTAAGGAAAAGGTAAGAGATAAGCTTTTCTATTTCCATGATACGGAAAGTATCTGCCTGCTGCTCGTATCGGTCGGATACACAAAAGTCTTCTCCCAAAATCTGTTCTATTTTTTCTTTCACAGCATCTGTATCAGCCTCTGGCTTTAATTTCAAATTAATGGCACTGACTTCTGAAGTATACTGAAACAGGTCACGGGCAAATCTTAAGGAAGTAAGAATGTAAGAACCGTCATATTTTTCCTGATTAACAGCAAAAACCAAGCCTGAAGAAAATAGCTGTCCCGTAGAAAAAGCTGTAGACGGATTAGCTAAATTAACTTTAGCTCCTCGTTTAGGAGCATAGATTTCGAGAGGATCAAGAAAACGGATACTTGCCCCCAGAGTAGAAAGTAGTTGAATGCCGGGAATAGCATAGTCGACCACTTCATCGTGAAGAATTAACTCTCCCCTTCCAAATAAAATACTGTCTATGGGGGTAAGACGATCAAAATTATCTTCTACACCCTTTAATACAGCCATTGTCTGCTTATCCTGATACTGCACCATAATATTATCTTCCAGAGATTCTGAGCACAGTTCAACTTCCGGAAGCTCTCGTATCTGCAATATTCTAGGATCTTGTCCATCGAAAACTTTTCCTTTTACAGCCGTTATTTTCAACTGCGGATCGAATGCAGTAAAGAAAGTAGCAACCAAATCTTGAAAGCCATTGAATACAGAAAGTGTACACACCAAAGCCAATGTAGCCAATGCGACTCCACACACCGAAATGGCAGAAATAACATTGATCGCATTATGCGATTTCTTTGAAAAAAGATATCTCTTGGCTATATAAAAAGGGAAGTTCATATTCTATTGAGGACAAATAATTAACAATCAAAAACAAACAATTGACCATTGATGTACAAAGTTCGCGTCTACTATTTGTCTGCTTCCTTTGTCTACATTCAGTGGCCAATTGTCAATTGTTTATTGTTTATTTCGATTATTACTTCTTCAGTAACTCATCAATATGTGCAGCATAATCCAACGAGTCATCCACAAAGAACTTCAACTCCGGAATGATACGTAATTGATGACGAACACGATTGCCCAACTCAAAACGAATGGACTTCATATTGTCATTGATATTCTTTACAATTTCCTCGCTACGCTCCGAAGGGAATATACTTAAATATACACGCGCATAACTCATATCCGGACTGATACGAACTACACTGACCGATACCAATACTCCCGACATTGCCTTAGTCTGCAACAAGAATATTTCGCTCAATTCTTTCTGAATAAGACGAGCAATCTTATTTTGTCTGGTTGTTTCCATATCTATTACTTTTTACGTATGATAGTCAGCCCGTCACGCAAAGGGAGAATAACCTTCTCCACACGCGTATCAGCTGCTACTAAATCATTGAATTTCTTTATTCCGATGGTTTGCGTATCTGTGTGATGCGGTTCTTCGAGCACATGTCCATCCCACAACGTATTGTCGGCGATAATGTAACCTCCCGAATGCATCTTTTGCAGAATCATTTCATAATATTCTACATAAAAACGCTTGTTCCCATCTACAAATGCCATATCGAAGGTTATATCCATCCCTGGCACAATCTCCAGAGCATCGCCAATATAGAACTTTATCTTATCAGCATACGGAGAACCTTCCAGCCACGGACGAGTAAAATCCTCCTGTTCATCATTGATCTCGAAGGTATGGAGCATTGCTCCTTCCTCCAATCCTTCTGCCAGACAGAGAGCGGAATATCCGCTATAAGTACCTATCTCAAGTACTTGTTTCGGACGTATCATGCGCACAAACATTTTCAACATACGTCCCTGCAGATGCCCTGAAGCCATACGGGGACGCAATAATTTTACATGCGTCGCCCGATATAATGCTTTCAGATAATCTCCTTCTTCATCTATATGTTGAAGTATATACTCATCCAGAGCGTCCGTTTCTTTCATATTACTATGTTATAACTTAGAGGTAACGGTTACGATTGGGCAACACGTATTCATCAGCATTTTTCAACACATCACCTACCTGGTTAATTTCAAGGAATGATGTTTTAGTTCCAGCCTTACCGCCACTCAAATATGCAACCATGTCTGTTTCCGACAACACGCCATCATTCAACAACTTACGGAGAGCCGTAAAGTAATATTCCTGACCATTTGCTTTTTCTGGCATATAAATAGCTTCCACACCGTAAGAAAGAGCCAAATGACGCATAGTCTTTTCACTATAACAAACAGCCAATACTGGATATTTTCCACGGTAAGCAGCCAAGCTACGTGCTGTCAAACCACTGAAACTATCTGTAATAATTGCACGAATCGGCAATAAATTAGTAGCACGTACGGCTTGTTTTGCAAGGAATCCAGTTACATCTGCATTCTCCGGGGTCAGACGGATAGGAATATCATTTTCTTCCATCTTATCTTTTTCTGCCTGTGCAGCAATCTTCGCCATTGTTTTAACTGCTTCTACCGGATATTTACCGTATGCAGTTTCACCACTCAACATCAAAGCATCGGTACGATAATAAATCGCATTAGCAATATCAGTAACTTCGGCACGAGTCGGACGAGGATTATTAATCATAGTGTGCAACATCTGAGTTGCTACGATAACCGGCTTTCTTGCCAAAATACATTTCTTAATCAACATACGCTGAATACCCGGAATACGTTCTTGAGGAACTTCAATACCCAAGTCGCCACGAGCAACCATTACGCCATCTGCCACTTCCAGGATTTCATCAATATTGTCTACACCTTCCTGGTTTTCAATTTTAGCAATGATGCGAATACCACTGTTGTGTTCATCCAAAATTTGGCGGATATCCAATACATCTTGTTTATTGCGGACAAAAGAGTGTGCAATATAATCAATATCTTTTTCTATTGCATACAAGATGTTATTGCGGTCTTTTTCTGTTAAAGAAGGCAAGTTGATACGTACTCCCGGTACATTTACACTCTTACGGCTTCCCAATGTAGCATCATTGGTTACTTCACAGTACAAAGTATCTGCATCCTTTTCCTTCACTTCCAGTGCTAACTCTCCATCATCAATCAATACAGATGCACCCACTGAAAGATCCTGTACAAATCCTGGATAAGTTACAGCAATACACTCACGAGTTGTTTCCTGATCAGGCTTACCTACAATTTTTACTTTATCTCCAATTTTATAATCTATCGGTCCTTCTGCACTTGCTGTTGTACGCACTTCGGGACCTTTGGTATCCATCAAAATAGCGATACGGTTAGACACTTCACGAACGTTTGCAATTAGCTTTTCAAAGCCTTCACGGTTCGCATGAGCTGTATTCATACGGACCACATTCATACCGGCATTGTAAAGATCTCTGATAAAATCCACTTCACAACGCAAATCCGAAATGGACGCAACGATTTTAGTCTGTTTAAGCATCATATTATTTCTATATAAAACAGTTATTTATTTCTTTCTGTTAACAGGGCCTCTACCCCAAGTCGATAAGAATCCAATCCAAACCCACAAATAACGCCTTTACACGCACAAGATATCATAGATTTATGTCTGAACTCTTCTCTAGCATGGACATTGGAAATATGTACTTCTATTACAGGAGCTGTAATAGCGCGAATAGCGTCCTGTAAGGCGATGGAGGTATGTGTATAAGCACCCGCATTTAATATTATCCCATCACAGGAGAAACCGACCTCATGAAGCCGGTTAATCATCTCTCCCTCCACATTCGACTGATAATACCCTATCTCTATTTCCGGATACTTCGCTTTAAGCTGCTGCAGATAATCTTCGAAAGAAACTGCACCGTAAATGGAAGGTTCTCTTTTGCCCAACAAGTTGATATTAGGGCCATTGATGATTTGTATGTTCATATCTGTTTTTCTCCTGAAGTTTTCATACATTTGTCGAGAAATTTGCGACAAATATACGAAAAAAGAATGAAATCTCACGAGAAAAATGAAAAGATAATAATAAAGTATAGACAATACTTAACCTTGGAAAAGTCGTTATCAGATAATACGATACAGGCTTACCTTACCGATCTAGATAAACTTTTTGCCTATTTGACACTGGAAAACATCCATTACGCAGATATTACATTACACGATCTGGAGCAATTCGTAGCTGGATTACACGACATTGGTATACACCCTCGCTCGCAAGCACGTATTATTTCTGGCATTCGTTCCTTTTACCACTATTTACTTCTAGAAGACTACATTGCACAAGACCCTACCGAATTGTTGGAGGCGCCACAAATAGGGAAACATTTGCCTGATGTACTGACAGTAGAAGAAATAGATCGTCTGATTGGCTCTATAGACCGAAGTACCCGGGAAGGACAACGTAACTGCGCCATTTTAGAAACTTTATATAGTTGTGGACTACGAGTCTCAGAATTATGCAACTTGAAACTATCTGATCTATATCTTAACGAAGGATTTATAAAAGTAGAAGGAAAAGGAAACAAGCAGCGATTAGTTCCAATTTCCCCCCGAGCTATCACCGAACTAAAAAACTACTTTATCAGCAGAGGAGAAGGTTTGATTAAACCAGAGTTTGAAGACTTTGTTTTCATAAGCCGGTTTGGGAAAAACATCTCTCGTATCATGGTTTTTCACATCATCAAAGAACTAGCTAGTAGGATCGGTTTAACAAAAGAAATCAGCCCCCACACCTTCCGACATTCTTTTGCAACACATTTACTTGAAGGAGGAGCTAATCTTCGTGCCATACAGTGTATGCTGGGACATGAAAGTATTGGAACGACCGAAATTTACACACATATTGACCGAAGCAGACTCCGCCAAGAAATTATAGAACATCACCCCCGGAATAAGAAAAAATGACAAATAGAAGATTTTTCCAGCTTTTTTGACGGTTTTTCTTCACATTTGCTAAAAAAAACAGATATAAAAGTCAACAGATAAGGGAGTTTTTCTTATCTTTGCCCCAAATAAATTTGAGTAAACAAAGATATTATACAATATTTATAAACCTAATATTAAAAAATCATGATTAAGAAGTTGTATTTGCCTTTAGTGGCATTGTTAGTCTTTGCCCTTTCTTCATGTGGTAAGATGGGCGAATTGTCTGCTGACTACTTCACTACTAACCCAGAAGTTCTGGAAGCTGTGGGTGGTAAAGTTCCTGTTACTATTACAGGTAAATTCCCTGAAAAGTACTTCAAGAAAAACGCTACTGTTGAAGTTACTCCAGTTTTGAGATGGAATGGTGGCGAAGCAAAAGGACAGGCTGCTGTATTCCAGGGAGAAAAAGTTCAAGGTAATGACCAAACTATTGCTTACAAAGCTGGTGGTACTTACACAATGAAAGCTTCTTTCGACTATGTTCCAGAAATGGCGAAATCTGAATTGTTCTTGGATTTCAAGATCAAACAGGGAAAGAAAGAATACACTATTCCTTCTGTAAAAATTGCAGATGGTGTAATTGCTACATCTGAATTGCCTACAGTAGGTTCTGCTAACGCTGCTTTGGCTCCAGACGCATTCCAGCGTATCATCAAACAGGCTAAAGAAGCACAGATCATGTTCTTGATCCAGCAGGCTAACTTGCGTGCAAGCGAATTGAAATCTGAAGGTTTGAAAGACTTCCACAAACAGGTAGTAACTGTAGCCGGTGACACTAAGAACTACAAACTGAATGATATCACAATCTCTGCTTACGCTTCTCCTGATGGTGGTGTGAAACTGAATACAGGTTTGGCTGAAGACCGTCAGAACAACACTGAAAAATACATGAAACAGCAGTTGAAGAAAGGTAAGATTGAAACTACTGTAGAAGCTACTTACACTGCTCAGGACTGGGAAGGTTTCCAGGAGTTGGTTTCTAAATCAAGCATTCAGGACAAAGACCTGATCTTGCGTGTTCTTTCTATGTATCAGGATCCTGAACAACGTGAAACAGAAATCAAAAACATCTCTTCTGTTTACAAAACTTTGGCTGACGAAATTCTGCCTCAATTGCGTCGTGCTCGTTTGACAGCTAACTACGACGTTATCGGACGTAGCGATGAAGAAATCAACGAAGCATTTGATACTGATGCTAAAGTATTAAGCGTAGACGAATTGTTGTACGCTGCAACTTTGACTCAGGACAAAGCTCGTCAGGAAGCTATTTACAAGAAAACTACAGAATTGTATCCTAGCGATTATCGTGCATACAACAACTTGGGTATGATGGCTTACGCTGCAAACGACAAAGCAGCTGCTGAAAACTACTTCAAACAGGCTGCTAGCAAAAACGCTAATGCTCCTGAAGTAAACACTAACCTTGGTTTGTGCGAATTAGTAAAAGGTAATGTTGCTAACGCTGAAACTTACTTGAGCAAATCAACTGGTGCAAATACTGCAAACGAAGCTTTGGGTAACTTGTACATCAAACAAGGTCAGTATGACAAAGCTGTAGCTGCATTCGGTGACACTAAGACTAACTCAGCTGCTTTGGCTCAGATCTTGGCTAAAGATTACAACAAAGCTAAGAATACTTTGAACGCAGTGAAAAACGCTGATGCTTACACAGACTACTTGATGGCTGTTGTTGGTGCAAGAACAAACAATGCTGACTTGGTTAAATCAAGCATGGAAAAAGTAGCTCAGAAAGATGCTGCTTTGGCTGCAAAAGCTGCTGATGACCGTGAATTTGCTAAATATGCAAACGAAATCAAATAATCATTGATTCTCTCATAACACGGAAAGCCGGAATACTTCTGTATTCCGGCTTTTTTATTATATTCTTCAAAAATAAGAGCAATTTATCATGCTTGATATCTGTTATTTATGTATTTTCGCAAGAAAGAACAAGAAATATGAAAATTCATACTCCTCCACAATTGATCTTATTACTTGCACTATTGTGCATGACATCATGCAAGAAAGCGTCAAATTTTGAGCTTTATGGCGAACTAGAAGATCTAAAAGAAGAGCAAATTGTAGTAGTTTACGATGATCCTGTATCGAAAACCGATACAATCTTTCCCGAAAACGGGAAATTTACTTATACATTCACTCCCGACACCACAACCTTATTTCGTTTGGTTTCTTCCCAAGGAGAGGTAATTCCTTTTTTCGCAGATAAATCCATCCGTGTACAACTAAAGGGCAGTTTCTCACATCCTATTATTCAAGGGAATGGTGATAATAAAGCGTACGGAGAATTTCTAGCCAACATCCAAAAACTGAATGGAGACAGCATTGGACAAATAAAAATGGCAGAAGAATTTATTCGCACACACCTAAACTCGTTTGCTTCGGCCTATATTCTCAACCAGTATTTCGTGCAAACGCCCAACCCCAATTTAGAACAAATTGCTGCTTTAGCCGAGCCTTTACATGGTTCAGTAAAGGACAGCCGAATTATCAACAGTATATTCCATATTCTCCCAAACAACAAAAATAAATCATCTTCATCCAACTACTTAAACTACTTTTCCTATAAAGACCGTAAAAATAAATACATTACATGGACAAGTGGCAATGGTAATATTTTTACGCTTATCAATTTTTGGGCAAGTTGGCATTCTGGTAGCATGGCGATACGTGATTCTTTATTTAAAATTCCAACCAACTTGAAAAATGAAAATTATCGTGTATTGAATATCTCTTTAGACTATGACAAAAACGCATGGCTCAAGGCATGTAAAGAAGATTCTAAACAATGGATTGAAGTATGCGATTATAAAGGATGGAACACACAAGTAGTAAAACAAAATAAAATTTACCAACTGCCTGCTAATATTTTGGTCGACCAGAGCCGCAAAGTAATGGGGACCAATCTCTACGGAGAAGAACTACACCAAAAAGTTCTTCAACTTATTAAAGAAGACAAAGAAAAGAAAAACAACTAATATTACCTCATGTTAACCAAACTGTTCGGTGCTGCCGTACAAGGAATCAACGCCACCATCGTGACCATAGAGGTCAATAGTTCGAGAGGAATCCGTTTTTTCCTAGTCGGACTACCCGATTCCGCTGTGAAAGAAAGTCACGAACGTATCGTTTCTGCTTTACAAGTAAACGGCTACAAATTCCCCTCATGTCAAATTGTAGTTAATATGGCCCCTGCCGATATACGAAAGGAAGGTTCATCTTATGACCTTCCTCTTGCCATCGGTATATTGGCTTCTACCGGTACCATCCAAACCGATAAACTTCAGCGTTACCTCATTATTGGAGAACTTAGTCTGGATGGTAGCCTGCAACCTATAAAAGGAGCTCTTCCCATAGCTATTGCAGCGCGCGAACAGGGCTTCGAAGGATTTATTCTTCCCCACCCAAATGCACGCGAAGCCGCTGTAGTGAATAATTTGAACGTATACGGAGTCCATAACATCACAGAAGTAATTAACTTTTTCAATGGTACACAGACACTGAAACCTACCATTGTCAATACCCGAGAAGAGTTCTACCGCAATCAAACCGAATTTCCTTTTGATTTCGCTGATGTAAAAGGGCAGGAAAATGTAAAACGCGCCCTTGAAGTAGCAGCTGCTGGCGGCCACAATCTACTGATGATTGGCGCTCCAGGTAGTGGAAAATCGATGATGGCCAAACGGCTACCTAGTATTCTTCCTCCTTTATCACTAGCAGAAAGTCTGGAAACTACCAAAATTCACTCTGTTGCAGGCAAACTGAATAAAGACTCTTCGCTTATAGCCATTCGTCCTTTCCGAAGCCCACATAATACTGTATCACAAGTAGCAATGGTAGGAGGAGGAGCCACTCCTCAACCTGGCGAAATTAGCTTGGCACACAACGGTGTACTCTTTCTTGACGAACTGCCAGAATACAGTCGGAGTGTACTCGAGATTCTACGGCAACCACTTGAAGACCGATGCATCACAATCTCCCGCGCCAAATATACACTGGAATTTCCGGCCAGCTTCACTCTGATTGCTTCTATGAACCCGTGTCCCTGTGGATACTATAATCACCCCACACGCCATTGTGTATGTTCACCTGGACAAGTTCAGAAATACTTGAACCGCATATCAGGCCCCCTACTCGACCGCATTGACATTCAAGTGGAAATCGTACCAGTTCCTTTTGAAAAACTGGCAGAAGCTCGCCCCGGAGAATCCAGTGCAGTGATACGCGAACGTGTGATACGGGCTCGACAAATCCAATCTGCCCGATTTGCTGACACTCCAAACACCCATTGCAATGCACAAATGACTTCTTCCCAGCTCTCACGCTATGCACAGCCCGATGCTAAAGGACTCACCTTATTGCGCGATGCCATGAGCCGATTGAATCTGTCTGCCCGTGCCTATGATAGAATTCTAAAAGTGGCACGTACAGTAGCCGACCTAGAAGGTAGCGAAGTCATTCAGCCTCATCATCTGGCAGAAGCCATCAGCTACCGAAATCTGGATCGAGAAAACTGGGCAGGATAGCAGTTTTAGTCCTTTGACTTATACCATATTCATGCTACCGAACAAAGCTAGAAGAATTATTGCATTCACAATGAGCTGTCACTATACAGCAACATAAAAGCATTCAAACTCTATAGTCTACAACAATAGAATATTGCATGGAGTAAATCCGAAAAAAACATAAGATAAGCGTAAAAATCACTATCTTTGCGTGATGCAAGATTGGATACAGCCATATAGTAGAACAACAACTCCTATTTCCCTGTTGATTCCACATCCGATTTTTATCATCCTTAATCACTGTAAGATACTGAAAATAAACAATTACAATATACGTATATGGAAAAGAAATTCAAACGAACAACCGTTACCTCGGCATTGCCTTATGCCAATGGTCCAGTACATATCGGTCACTTAGCCGGAGTGTACGTACCAGCAGACATCTACGTACGCTATCTGCGTCTGAAAAAAGAAGAAGTCCTCTTCATTGGAGGTTCAGACGAACACGGAGTACCCATCACTATCCGTGCCAAAAAAGAAGGTATTACTCCGCAAGATGTAGTAGACCGTTATCATACTCTAATCAAAGACTCATTTAAAGAGTTTGGTATTTCATTCGATGTATATGGACGTACTTCCTCTCAGATTCATCACGAAACAGCCTCTGCTTTTTTCCGCAAGCTGTACGATAAAGGTGAATTCATAGAAAAAACATCCGAGCAATATTACGATGAGGAAGCAAAAACCTTCCTTGCCGACCGTTATATTACAGGTGAGTGTCCACGTTGCCACGCAGAAGGAGCCTACGGCGACCAATGTGAAAAGTGTGGAAGCACCTTGTCACCTACAGAACTTATTAATCCAAAGAGTGCCATCAGTGGAAGCAAGCCAGTTATGAAAGAGACCAAACATTGGTATCTGCCACTCGACAAACACGAAAGTTGGTTACGCCAATGGATTCTGGAAGACCACAAAGAATGGCGTCCTAACGTATACGGACAGTGCAAAAGCTGGCTGGATATGGGTTTGCAACCCCGTGCCGTAAGCCGTGACCTCGATTGGGGTATCCCTGTACCTGTAGAAGGAGCAGAAGGAAAAGTACTGTATGTATGGTTTGATGCTCCTATCGGCTACATCTCCAATACCAAAGAACTGCTTCCCGATTCATGGGAAAAATGGTGGAAAGATCCTGAAACCCGTTTGATTCACTTTATCGGGAAAGACAACATCGTATTCCACTGCATCGTATTCCCAGCTATGCTGAAAGCAGAAGGCAGCTACATTTTACCTGACAACGTTCCAAGCAACGAATTCCTGAATCTGGAAGGCGATAAAATCTCTACTTCACGTAACTGGGCTGTATGGTTGCATGAATACTTACGTGACTTCCCAGGCAAACAGGATGTACTGCGCTACGTATTAACAGCCAATGCCCCGGAAACCAAAGACAATGACTTTACATGGAAAGATTTCCAGGCACGCAACAATAACGAACTGGTAGCTGTGTACGGAAACTTTGTCAACCGCGCTTTGGTACTTACTCATAAATACTTCGAAGGAAAAGTTCCAGCTTGTGGAGAGCTGAATGAATATGATCAAAATACACTGAAAGAATTTGCCGATGTAAAAGCTGAGGTAGAAAAACTGCTCAATGTATTCAAATTCCGCGATGCACAGAAAGAAGCCATGAACCTGGCACGTATCGGAAACAAATACTTAGCCGATACTGAACCTTGGAAATTGGCTAAAACAGATATGAACCGTGTGGCAACTATTTTGAACATTTCTTTGCAGCTGGTAGCAAATCTGGCTATTGCTTTCGAACCGTTCTTACCGTTCAGTAGCGAAAAGCTTCGCAAGATGCTGAATATGGAATCATTCGAATGGGAACAGTTAGGCCGTACTGATTTGCTGGAAGCTGGTCATCCGCTGAATAAAGCAGAACTGTTATTCGAAAAGATTGAAGATGCTGTTATCGATGCACAGGTACAGAAGTTACTCGAAACAAAGAAAGCAAACGAAGCAGCCAACTACAAGGCTAATCCTATCAAGCCGGTTATTGCTTTCGAAGATTTCGAAAAACTGGATATCCGTGTAGGTACTGTATTGGAATGTGAAGTGGTACCTAAGATGAAAAAGCTACTGAAATTCAAAATTGCAGACGGACTGGAAAATCGCACTATTGTAAGTGGTATTGCCCAGCATTATACCCCGGAAGAATTAGTAGGCAAACAAGTGTTATTCATTGCCAACCTCGCTCCACGTCAGTTCAAAAACGGACTGGTTAGTGAAGGTATGATTCTCAGCGCAGAAAACTTCGACGGTTCACTTGCCGTTACTTCAGTATTGAAAGAAGTAAAACCGGGAAGTGAAGTGAAATAATTATCAGGCCGATAAGCATTTCATCGATGCTTATCGGCTCTCTTACTCCAACCATATGGCAGAGCATTCACTCAAAGAAAAAACAGCAAAAGGATTATTTTGGGGAGCAATCAACAACAGCGTCCAACAAGTGTTGGTACTGGTATTCGGCATCATTTTGGGACGTATCCTTTCGCCGGGAGAATATGGAATGGTAGGGATGCTCACCATCTTCACCTTAATCGGAAATGCCTTGCAGGAAAGTGGGTTCCGAGCTGCACTGGTCAACCTGAAGGAGATTCATCACCGAGATTATAATGCTGTATTCTGGTGCAGCACCTTCATCGGCTGCGCGGTGTACCTGCTTCTGTTCTGCTGTGCGCCTTTCATTGCCCACTTCTACCACGAACCCGAACTTCTTCCGCTTGCACGCTACTGCTTTCTCTCTATTCCAATTGCCAGTCTAGGAACGGTACAGGGAGCTTATCTCTTCCGAAACTTAAAGGTACGCCAACAGGCTTTAAGCGGTATCATTGCTCATATCGTATCCGGATGTATCGGAATAACTTTGGCTTTCAATGGTTTCTCTTACTGGGGAATTGCTACGCAAAGTCTGACTTACATTCTAGTAGTAACTCTCTGCTCCTGGTACTTCTCTCCCTGGAGGCCGACTCTGCAAATCGATCTTACTCCTATTAAACCACTGTTTGCCTTCAGTAGCAAACTGTTGGTAACAAACATAGCCAACCAGCTGAACAACAATATTCTGTCTGTAATTCTCGGAAAATTCTTCAATGCACAGATGGTAGGTAACTACAATCAGGCCAATAAATGGAATACCACCGGACATCAGTTTATCACTGGTATGCTGAACAGTGTAGCCCAACCAGTCTTTGTCACAACCCGCGACGACCACGAGCGTCAGTTGCGTATCTTCCGTAAGATTCTCCGCTTCACAGCCTTTATCGCGTTTCCTGCCATGTTTGGCCTTTCCATCGTCACTCAAGAACTGATTCTCACTACGGTAGGAGCCAAATGGCTGGGTAGTGTACCCTTGATGCAGATTCTATGTATAGGAGGTGCCTTTATTCCCATTACCACGCTGTTCTCCAATCTGATTATCAGTCAGGGAAAATCAGAAATCTACATGTGGAACATCATTACACAGGTATTGATTCAGTTGATTACGGTACTGACCCTCATTGCTTTCGACGGTAGTATCCAAACCATGGTGGAAATTTATGTATGTATCAATATTGCATGGCTTTTTGTATGGCAGCACTATGCCCGCCGATTTATCCATCTTCCAGTACGATTGCTGATAAGCGACTTGTTACCTTTCATGCTTGCCGCTGGAGTATCTTGTCTAGCCGGATGGCTGACTTCCAGCCTCATCGAAGGACACTTCTTGCTTACCTTTGCCATTAAAGTGGCAGTAGCAGTACCTTGCTATATCGGCCTCATGCAGCTCACCCGTACCGAAATACTGAAAGAGTGTACAGATTATCTATTTAAAAAGAAATTATCATGAGTGGAAAACTATATGTGATGGGGGCTCCCCGCTATATCTTCGACGGACTGCACCCTGAATTGCAACAACGGATAGAGTATGTATCCAGCTTTCTCAATTTCCCGAAAAGCAAATGGAAACAGATTACCCGCTATCTGGTGGTAGGACGTATTCCACTCCCCAAACAGGTTTTGTATCTCTGGTTTTCTGCTCAGGAGCTGAATCATCTTCTCCAGGCAGATGCCTATGACCGTATCTTGCTATACGAGTGCTGCAACGTGCGGGCACTTCGTGCCATCAAGACATTGCTCCCGAAGCAGACGGTCTGCTATATTTATTATTGCAATCCTATTCATACTATTTTCCGACAGCCGGAAAAACAATTGAAGCAGATTCACCAGTTAGGATTCCGACTAAGTTCTTTTGATCCACACGATGCCAGTAAGTATCATCTGGATTCAGCCGGACAGTATTTTTGCTATCCTCACGACGACAACACGACACCTGCACCATCATCCGACTGTTTCTTTTGCGGACTTCCCAAAGACAGGGAAGAAGACTTGCTGCTGCTGCGCCAAACAATGGAAGCAGGAGGATTGAAATGCAATTTTATCATTCCCAAACTGCCTGCAGAGAAAATCACCTATCCGGAATATCTCAGACAACTCAGTGCCTCACGTTGTGTAGTGGATATCTGTCAGCAAAACCAGACCGGACTGACACGTCGTCCTCTGGAAGCACTATTCTATCAAAAGAAATTAATTACTAACAACCCGCATATAAAGGAGTATAATTTCTATAATCCAGCAAATATTCTTATCTTGCAGGAAACTCCAGATATACGACAAATCAAGGAATTCATGGCAAGACCCATGGCAGAAATCCCTGAATCTATCAGAAGACAGTACGATATCAACCAATGGATCGACCAGTTCTTGCATTAAACAAAATAAAATGAAACAACCAATCAACTATATAGCCACCTGGTTCTACAAAGAATCAAAAGATGACGCCAGTTTCTATCCTCAATTAGGACAGAAAGGTTGCTCGGCCTTGGTACACTCTGTGTATATGCAGATACAAGTACCTTTTTTTACAACCTTCCGCTATTATAACCCACAGGCTCACCTGCTTTTCTTTACCAATTTAAGAAAAGCAGATTTACCCAATTTCCTTACCAACCTGTTTCTACGCCTGCATGTAGAGGTTATTACATTACCTTATACTTGCCGTCCCCCAAAACACTGGTACGCAGCCTGGCAGAATCAATTTTATCTGTACGATATTCTTAAGGAAATGGGGAAACGGATGACAGAACAGGATACCTTGCTCATCAGCGACGCCGACTGCCTCTGCCGTACTTCACTCAATGGTTTGTTCAATCGCACACGCGAAGACGGAAGCGCATTGTATGAGTTTATCACAGACCGTCAATATTCTATCAACGGTATTACACTTCCACAGATGGAAGCTTTCTACAGAGCATGCTATAAAGAAGATATTAAACAACCACTGACATATTACGGAGGAGAATTCATCACACTCCGCGGAGATACAGTAAACCGTATCAATGAAGCTTATCCTTCGTTATGGCAATTCAATCTGGAATATGGCAAAGAACATACCTATAAGTTGAACGAAGAGGCACATGTACTGAGTATCCTTGCGGCACATCTGCAACTGCGCAATACGACAGCAAACCAATACGTAAAACGAATGTGGACTTCCCCTCAGTTTAATAATGTAGCACCTGGTGACGAAAACTATCCGGTATGGCATTTACCTTACGAAAAGAAGCGAGGCCTATACCGGTTATATAAGCTCCTTTCCAAAGAACAGAAAATAAAAGATGAATCGAAGTTTTGGGAAAAAGCAAGTCTATATAATGGAATTCCAACCATAGGCTTCCCCAAAAAGATCAATGATTTCATCCTAAGCCTCATACAGAAAAAACGACAACTCTTTAATCAATCATGAAAAAATTTGTCATATTTCCTAATCTTATTGTAAAGCCAGAACAAAAGAGCAATCCATATATACAGGATTTTATTCGGGCACTAAACGAAGAAAAAGATGCTTGCGTAGTTAATCCTTCACACAAAAACCCATTACTCAGTATATTATTCCCCAAAAATTGGGGAGATATATTTGTCTTTAACTGGTTCGAGAGTATTCCTGATTTCAAATATGGGATATTACAAAGTATTGCTGCTCTTTTCTTCCTCCCTCTGCTAGTAATATGCAGAAAGAAAATAGTATGGATATTTCACAACAAACGTCCTCATGCCGATGGAAGAGAAGTACTCAAAAAAATGCTCGGCATGCTTATAGCACGACTCAGTACACTAATTCTTACTCACGCTACTGAAGGTGTAGAAGTAATAGAAAAAAAATATCCTTATGCAGCCCACAAGGTTCATTTTGTACATCACCCCACCAAAAACCGTCTGCCGATAGAATACAAGCAGAAGATTGATTACGACTTACTTATTTGGGGACAGATTAGTAAATACAAAGGAATATTCGATTTTGTACGCTTCTTGCAAGAAGAACAGGTAAATGAATGGAAAGTTTGCATCATAGGTGGCGCTTCCAACCAAATCTTTCAAGAGCTGAAGGAAATAGCTCCTGCTTGTGTAACATTGGTGAATCATAGTCCATCATTCGAAGAGCTGGGAGAATATATTGCACGGTCCCGTTTTGTTTTAAGCCCTTATGCCCCAGAATCGGTATTAAGTTCAGGTATGCTGATGGATTCACTGTCGTTTGGAGCCAAAGTAATCGGCCCTAATGTAGGCTCCTTCCGTGACTATGCTCATGAACCACATCTAAAGGTCTACACCTTCAATAGTTTTCATGACATCAAATCTATTATTGCCCAAAATAAAGATGAAGAAATCTCACTTTCCGATTATCGTAGCTTTCTAGAGCAGCATAATTGGACACACTTTATTCACACTTTAATGGAGTTATTAACAACCGGTAAATAAGAATAACTTTATGACATACGCCCCTATCCTACTTTTCGTATACAACCGCCCCGAACATACCCGCCGGCTGATTTCCTCTTTACTACAGAATCAGGAAGCAGCAGAGAGCGAATTGTTTATCTATGCAGATCAATGCAAAGACATAGCCTCAGCACAAAGTGTGCAAGAGGTAAGAGAATACATACATACTATTACCGGATTCAAACGAGTCAATTTAATAGAACGTACAGAAAACTGGGGACTTGCCCGAAACATCATCGACGGAGTTACAACACAGGTCAATGCCTATGGAAGAGTAATTGTACTGGAAGATGACTTGATTGTAGCCCCATATTTTCTCCATTTTATGAACGATGCACTGGAAATCTACAAAGACGAATCCCGTGTAGGACATATACAAGCTTGTGATTTTACACATGCTCCTACATTACCCGATACTTTCCTTATAAAATGGACAGGAAGTTGGGGATGGGCTACCTGGGCACGAGCATGGAAGCATTTCAATCCCGATGGTACTGCTTTACTTCAAGAACTGGAACGTAAACAGTTGACACGTACATTCGATTTCAATGGAACATATGGCTTTACACGTATGCTCCGCCGGCAAACAGAAGGTAAAAACAATTCATGGGCTATCCGTTGGAATGCCAGTCTGTTCTTAGCCGATATTCTTTCACTGAATGTAGGTAAATCACTGGTCCAAAATACTGGATTCGATGGAAGTGGCACCAATTGTGGAGGTGGTGGCCTTTATAACTCTACACTATGGATGCAACCACTTCCGGTATCTCTTCTCAGTCCCATTGAAGAAAACCTAGAAGCCCGCAAAGAATTCCAGAAATATTATTACCGTACCAATAACTTTTGGGCAAAGGCGTTCCGACGTATTCGTCGTACATTAAAAGGAGATTTTGGAGCATAAAAAAACAGGAAACATCGAAATGTTTCCTGTTGACACATTTTACAATGATATTCATTATTTAGGAAGCTGACAGCATTCTTTTCCACATGGTCTTTCACACTTCTGTCCAGGTTTCTTCGGGCCTGGCTGATGAAAAGCACGCTTTGCCATCTTCCCTTGACGAGGAGCAAAGAGTTTTTCCAACTGACGGGCATTCAGAATCTTCTGGAACTTATCAAAATACTTGGTTTTCGTATCAAGCATTTTCTGCTGAGCAGCAAAACGATCTTTCATATCCTGAATAATCTGTTCATCGGTACGGTCTGCCTTCTTTTGTTTCGCTTCCGGCTTTGCACAACATGAACCTAACTCTTGCATATATTCCTTATAAAGAGGAGCAAACTTGGCAGTAGTCTTGTCGTCCAAAGAAAGTGCCTGCTGCAAATGCTTTATCTTCATCTCCATGCGTTGTTCCGGAGTACATTTTGCGCATTTCTTCACTTGTTTTTCCTGAGCAAATACAGTGCCGCCTACAACCAGCAGCAACATTGTTACAAATACATTTAATTTTTTCATACGTCTACATTTTATTTAATAACCAATTAGCATTATTGCTTTTACTACATAAGAGTGCGATTTTGAGAATTCGTTTAATATCAAATTCCAATATTACATTTCTTTAACAGGCATAAACCTTATGTCTAATAATAGCAACTTCTCATGCTCTACAATTTTTCACACATAATTACAATATGCCATAAAATAATTACCTTTGCAAAAAATAAAATGGAATGAGGGTACTTATCATCAATACATCGGAAAGAACCGGAGGAGCAGCTATTGCCGCCAACCGTTTGATGACAGCGTTAAAAAACAGTGGAATCAAGGCTAAAATGCTGGTACGGGACAAGCAAACTGACCAAGTTACCGTTGTTGCACTGAAAAAATCATGGCGTAAGGTAGCACAGTTTGTGTGGGAACGTATTGTCATTTGGAAAGCCAACCATTTTCACAAGCACAACCTCTTTGCCGTTGATATAGCCAATACAGGTACTGATATTACTTCTTTACCCGAATTCCAGCAAGCAGATGTTATCCATTTACATTGGATTAATCAAGGAATGCTTTCACTGAAAAGTATCCGCAAAATTTTAGAATCCGGCAAGCCTGTCGTATGGACATTACACGACATGTGGCCTGTCACCGGAATCTGTCACCATGCCCGCACATGCGAGAAATATACCAAGCAATGCCATAGTTGCCCACTACTGTACAAAGGCCATAAGCACGACCTTTCTTATCGGATATTCCGCCAGAAGCAAAAACTATACAGCAACGGAAACATTACTTTTGTAACATGTAGCCAATGGTTGGAAGGACTGGCTAAGAAAAGTGTCCTGACACAAGGACACACTGTAACCAACATCCCCAATCCAATTAATACGAATTTGTTCCGTCCGCTGGACAAAAAAGCGATTCGGGAAAAACTTCACCTGCCTGCAGACAAAAAGCTACTACTCTTCAGTTCCATGAAGATTACCGATAAAAACAAAGGTATTGATTTCTTGGTTGACGCATGTAAGCTGATAACCACACAGTATCCGGAGTTTTCACGTTCGTTAGGAGTGGTGGTGGTTGGAAAAGAATCACAGCAATATGCAGAGCTTTTCCCTTTCCCAATCTATTGTCTTGATTTCGTTCAGGACGAAAAAGAAATTGCCCACATCTACAATGCGGCCGATTTATTTGTCAATCCTTCTCTGCATGAAAATCTTCCCAATACAATCATGGAAGCTATGGCTTGTGGAATACCTTGTGTAGGTTTTAATACCGGAGGAATTCCCCAAATGATTGACCACCTGCACAACGGCTATATCGCACAATATAAATCGGCAGAAGACTTAGCCAATGGCATTCATTGGTCACTCACAGAAGGAGATTATGAAAGCCTAAGTGAAGAAGCGCGCCGTAAAGTAATGAATTCGTATTCCGAACATACTGTGGCAATGAAATATATTCAAATCTATAACCAGATTACAGGAAACAATGCATAATACCCACTTACATCCCAAGTTCTCCATCATCACTGTGACCTATAATGCAGCCCAAGTTTTGGAGGATACGATTCAAAGTGTCATCACCCAGACCTATAAGGGAGTGGAATATATCATTATAGACGGAGGGTCAAAGGATGGGACACTGGATATCATCAACCGCTACAAAACGCATATACACACAGTGATAAGTGAACCAGACAAAGGGTTATACGATGCCATGAATAAAGGTATACGTGTGGCTACGGGCGATTACATCTGTTTTCTTAATGCCGGAGATGCCTTACACGAAGACGATACACTGTTACTAATGGTACATTCCATTACCGGAGAGGTATTACCGGATGTATTGTATGGAGAGACCCAGCTTGTAGATGAAGAAGGGCATTTTGTACGTATGCGACGCCTTTCTGCCCCTGAACAACTGACATGGAAAAGTTTCCGAAAGGGAATGCTGGTATGCCATCAGGCATTTTTTGCACGACGCGAACTGGTCGAACCGTATGACTTACATTACCGTTTCTCTGCCGATTTCGACTGGTGTATCCGCATCATGAAGAAAAGCCACAATCTTCATAATACCCACCTTACTTTGATTGATTACCTCAACGAAGGAATGACAACCCGCAATCATAAAGCCTCGCTCAAAGAACGTTTCCACATCATGTGCAAGCACTACGGATATGTATCTACCGTACTCCACCACATTGGCTTTGTGTTCCGTCTGCTTTACCGGAAATAAGAAAGACAACAGAAGATGACACGGTTTGCTTTGTCACTCACTCAATAAAAAATTCCTCATTATACATTGAAAAGACAATGTATAATGAGGAATTCTTATTTTATCGTTCTACACGATATATTATGCCTGTGTCTGCTTTTGTCTGCGTATAGACAACAACAATATCACCAAGGCCCCGGCAATTAACAGCCCCATTGCTATAAATGCAATTGTTTCTGTAATATGCAGCGATTTCGGATCGAAAGTAAAGGTAATAGTGTGTGTTCCTGCCGGTACATTCATTGCACGCAGAATATAATTAGCTCTGCCGTGTGCCACTTCCTCTCCATCGATGAACGACTGCCATCCCGGATAATAGATTTCGGAGAATACTACCGTTCCACCTTTAGACGATTTCACTTCGTAAGTCAGTGCATTAGGCTGATATTCTTTCAGCACAATGCTTCTTGTACTGTCTGATACCGACTCTTTTACCGCCTTCACTTCTTCTGCAAACTTCTTATCTACCACAGCTGTAGTAGCCGGATTCAGATGATGGATTGCTTCTATCTCTTCATTCGCATTATTAGCATACTGAACTTCATCCACAAACCACGCATTACCCAATGCATACGGATTATAAATTGGCAATGTCTTTCCTCCTTGTAGCGGGAAAATGAAATAGCGCGTATTCAACATATTCAGCACAGGGAAATGAGAACCGTCCACTTTCTCCATATCTGCCTGAGCTTCCGGTATCTGTTTAAATAAGTCGGTCATCTCACCCTGTATATGCTCCTCTATCATCTCCTGATAGCGACGCAATTTGGCAGCATGATAACCACCGATGCTCTTATGCCAGTACGAAGTATTGTTTTCATTAAACGTATTGGAAGACAGATTTAACACGCGATAATCCAATGATTTATCCTTCAGTATCTCTGCGTCAGTCTCAGTCGGTTTTAGGAAAGGCTGCATTTCTGTTCCTTTGGCCACAAACTGCTCATCGTACAGATAGCGTTTGTTTACGTTCCACATATCTGCCAGACATAATACCGTCAGAGCCGCTATCAGCCACGAGGCTTTCATCTTTCCGGCAGCATATGCCCATAGCAAAGCCACTCCAATTACTACAATAAAGAAACTGCGCCATGCATCGGCAGTGAAGATAGCGACACGCATTTCTTCCAGATTCATCAAAATAGGAGCCAATTGGTCCGCCGGAATAGCATTCTGCAAAGCAGCCATTTCCATAGTCGACACATAAGACGGGAAAAAGAATCGTGGAGCAATTGCAAACAGCAAGGCAAGTCCTCCGGTAAGTCCCAAACTGATATAAAAAGCTTTTGCTTTCTCCTTAATCAGGGAAGGACGTTCGATCACTTCTTTCAATGCCATAATAGCCAGCAGGGGAATCGTAAACTCGGCTATGACAAGAATAGACGATACGGCACGGAATTTATTATACATAGGTATATAATCGATGAAGAAATCGGTCAGCCCCATGAAATTCTTTCCCCATGACAGCAAAATGGAGAAAAGTGTACCGGCAACCAAAGCCCACTTCATCGGTCCTTGCACTACAAAACATCCTAAAATAAACAGAAAGACAATGAAAGCACCCACATACACCGGACCTGATGTTCCCGGCTGCTCACCCCAGTATTGTCCAATCTGACTATACAGCCCCATATACATAGGATCTGCTTTCTTCATAGCAGTCTTATTCTCTGCCAAAGGCACCGAAGCCCCACCTTTTACATTGGGAACAAGCAAAGAGAAGGTTTCCCCTATACCATAACTCCATTGAGTAATATAGTCACGTTCCAAACCACTACCCGTCTGATTAGCCGAATTTTCTTTTACCAGTTCACTCTTTCCGCGCATACTCTCTTTACTGTACTGGTAAGTATGATACAAATTGGAAAGATTGATACACACACCCACCAATCCGGCCACAACCAATACCCCCGATGCTTTAAGGAAACGAGGTAATTGTTTTTCCTTCCAGGCAATCACTCCATATGCCACAGCCATAAACAGCATGACAAACAAGAAGTAGTAACTCATCTGAGCATGATTGGACGCAATCTGCAAGGCTACAAATAATGCCGTAAGCAAACTGCCCGACAAATATTTCCCTCTATACACCAACACCATTCCGGCAATTGTAGGCGGAATATAAGCCAATGTCACAAACTTCCAGATGTGTCCGGCAGCTATAATGATAAAGAAATAAGAAGAGAATGCCCATACAATAGCTCCCAAAGCCGACATCCATACCTTGAAATTAAATGCACGCAACAGGATATAAAATCCCAACAGCATGACAAATACATACCACACATAAGTAGGAAGAAAAAGGCTGTACACATTTTGTACATAGTTCAGCATACGGCTCGATTCATAACTGGGAGCAAGCTGGTAAGTAGGCATTCCTCCAAACAAAGAATTGGTCCAGCGAGTCGATTCTCCGGTACGACCATAATATTCCTTCGCTTCCTGACCGGCTCCAATACCGGCTACTGCATCGTGTTGCGCCAAAATACGTCCTTCGGTAACTGCCGGATAAAAATAGGCAAACGAAAGAACTGCAAACAATACAACTGCCACGATATCAGGTAGTAGTTTCTTCAGTAAATTCATAGCAAAATAGTCTATTAATAAATGTTTTCGGAGAGCAAAGATAACATAATACTCCTTGAAAAGTAGTAACTTTACCACCGAAAATAGAATTTTAATATGAAAATAGGAATCATTACTGCCATGTCTTCAGAACAGAAGCAACTGGCCAACCAACTGGAAAACAAAACCGAACGTACAGAAGGTCCTTTTACCTATACGGAAGGAACCATTAAAAACAATACTATTATCCTGATGCAATGTGGTATCGGGAAAGTAAACGCAGCAGCCGGCTCGGTTGAGCTGATCCGCAACTTTCACCCCGACTGTATCATCAGTACCGGTGTAGCCGGAGGTATTGATACTTGCCTGAAAGTGATGGATGTAGTAGCCAGCCGCCAGATTGTATACCACGATGTATGGTGCGGAGAAGGCAATGCATACGGACAGATTCAAGGCTTGCCTACTTTCTTCGAGGGTAATGAAACTCTATACAATTGTGCATTGTCACTCGATACAGAAACTGCGATTCACGGAGGTCTGATTTGCAGTGGCGATAAATTCATCACCGACCAGAGTGAACTGGAAGCCATTAAGGGAAATTTCCCGGAAGGGCTGGCAGTTGACATGGAGTCGGCAGCTATCGCACAGGTTTGCTATTTATATAAGGTACCATTCATCAGCTTCCGTATCATCAGCGATACACCGGGAGCCGACAAGCATTTCGAACAGTATCAGAATTTCTGGGGAGAAATGGCAGACCGCTCTTTCCATGTCACAGAAACATTCTTGAAAGCATTACCTAATAAGATTTAGATTTTAAGTTTGTAAGTTTTTATATCTGAGCGGGCAGATTTTGTATGGGTTGAACTGGCAAGCCTATAAACGGTAAGCAGACAAACTCAATAATTAGCAAGCCAAGCTACGTTATGAGTAAAAATGAAACCCAAGAATTCAAAAGCTCAAACAAACTCAAAAACTAAAGAACTCAAAAACTCAAAAAAACATATGAAGAAGATTCCAAGCTTTACCATCGACCATATCCACCTGTTGCGTGGTATTTATGTGTCTCGTCGGGATGAGGTAGGCAATGAAATTGTAACTACCTTCGATATCCGTATGAAAGAGCCCAACCGTGAACCGGCTCTGAGTCCTTCTGCCATCCACACGATGGAGCACCTGGCAGCTACGTTCCTGCGCAACCATCCGGTATGGGCAGACAAGATTATCTACTGGGGGCCTATGGGATGTCTTACCGGCAATTATCTGGTAATGAAAGGTGAACTCGAATCGAAAGATATTCTTCCACTGATGCAGGAAACCTTCCGCTTCATTGCCGAATTTGAAGGAGATGTACCCGGAGCTACAGCCAGAGATTGCGGAAATTATCTCATGATGAATCTGCCGATGGCTAAGTGGGAAGCGGCCAAATACCTGCACGAAGTACTGGAGCAGGCTACAGAGGCCAATCTGCAATACCCACAGTAAACCGAAAGTTATACACATATTGTTGAAAAATCCTTGTCTGTCATATTTTATACTATGACAGGCAAGGATTTTCAAGTATATATCCGTTGCTTGGGGTTATAGCAATAAAACCATAAAGCAACTGTTGTGTTCTTTATCCGACGACGTCGGCTGCACACCCAACGCCGTTGTCCGTACAATCGACAACGCGGTTCATACAGCCGACGACGGCAATGTAACGGCATGTCCCGACACATAAAGCCGGATGACTAATCACAAAAAATATCACTCTCCCTTGGGGGATAAACAAAAAGTCCTGCCTTCCTTTGTAAGAAAAGCAGGACTTTTGTGTTTGTTTGCAGCAAGTAACGGATTACTTACGCAGACCGAGTTCTTTTACAATAGCACGGTATCTTTCGATATCGCGGCGCTTCAGGTAGTCCAGCAAAGAACGACGCTTACCTACCAAAGTTGTCAGAGCTCTTTCAGTGCTATAATCTTTTCTGTTGAGCTTCATGTGCTCAGTCAGGTGAGAAATACGGTATGAAAACAATGCTATCTGCGCTTCAGGTGAGCCAGTATCAGTGTTAGACTTTCCGTACTTTCCAAAGATTTCTTGTTTTTTAGCTGCGTCTAAATACATAATTTTGACTTTTTAAAATGTATAAATTTGATTTGCGGTGCAAAGGTAAAGATAATCTTCCAAATAACAATGAGTTAAAAGAAAAAATATTAATAAAAAGAGAATAAGCTATTCCATTATCCACTACCTTTACATCTACAAATTGTTTTCAAAGCAAAAACATGCCCAATAATAAGTATATGTATACAGATATTTCTCTCCATAAAACAGAACTTTATCTTCTGAAAAAAGGCATCAAGATAGAAGATATTGCCAGCTTTACTTTCATGCAACCTTATAAAATCCGAGCCAGACGCTGTAAACCTTATTGGCACAATTTAGGTGGAACAGGCATTTTCATTTTCACCCTTCAATCCGGTTTTGTACGTGCCATCCAGCTTGCTCCTTTTCAAGCCCACAAGGCTACGGCCATTCTCCAACTATTAAAACAGCATGCTATTCCGTTCACTAACTATCAGCCCTTGCAGACGGTATCAGATGCACCGGTTTCTTCCCGCACTTACCACCGATACTCCAAGTACATGTCTTTTTCCGTACAGGGTATGGTATGGATCCTTATTTTGCTGTTATCCATGATATATGCTTTACCCAACATCCACACTCTTGTCACTTATTATATTACCATTTTCACAATTGGATTCACGGTTTTAAGCCTATTCTTTATGATATACATGACTTTCTTAGTCCAACATTACCTGATACTGGATTCCCATCACATGATATTGAAAGGACTATTCCACAGCCATGTTTTTGCATACGATGATATCCGGAAACTGAACTTCGATATCAGAGCAACGGCCAGACGCGACCCACCTTTAGACATAGAATTCATCGACAAAGATTTCACCTATCACGTTTTCGCCACCGACTGGATAGAAAAATGTTGCATCGACGAAATAGTAGAGATTTTAAAAAGCAAAGGAATTGACACAACCAACAGTATAAAGTTTCCATGGTAAGTAAACATACTCCATAAACTTTATTCGCCCAAAATCAAGATTTTCACTATAATTATTGAAGAAAAAATCGTAAATTTGCGACCAAATATATAGGTATAGTATGCAAGACATTAGAAACATTGCCATTATTGCCCACGTAGACCATGGAAAAACTACATTGGTGGACAAAATGATGCTGGCGGGACACTTATTCCGCAATGACCAAACCAATGGTGAATTGGTGCTGGATAACAACGATCTGGAACGTGAAAGAGGGATTACAATCCTTTCTAAAAACGTATCCATCAATTACAAGGGTACAAAAATTAATATCATCGATACTCCGGGACACGCCGACTTCGGAGGTGAAGTAGAACGTGTATTGAATATGGCAGACGGATGTATTCTGTTGGTAGATGCATTCGAAGGTCCTATGCCACAGACCCGTTTTGTGCTGCAAAAAGCATTACAAATTGGCTTGAAACCAATTGTGGTTGTAAACAAGGTAGATAAACCGAACTGCCGTCCGGAAGAAGTATACGAAATGGTATTCGATCTGATGTTCAGTTTGAACGCTACAGAAGACCAGCTCGACTTCCCGGTAGTATACGGTTCTGCAAAGAATAACTGGATGGGCGAAGACTGGAAGACTCCAACCGGTACCATTACCCCTCTGCTGGATGCTATCATCAAATATATTCCTGCTCCAAAACAGTTGGAAGGTACTCCACAAATGTTGATTACATCATTGGATTACTCTTCGTATACCGGACGTATTGCCGTAGGACGTGTACACAGAGGAACCTTGAAAGAAGGTATGAACATTACCTTGGCAAAACGTGATGGTTCGATGGTAAAATCGAAAATCAAGGAAGTACATACTTTCGAAGGATTAGGACGCAAGAAAGTGGAATCGGTTTCTTCGGGTGATATTTGTGCTATCGTAGGTGTGGAAGGATTTGAAATCGGTGATACAATCTGTGATTTCGAAAATCCGGAAGCATTGCCACCGATTGCCATCGACGAACCGACCATGAGCATGCTCTTTACAATCAACGACTCTCCGTTCTTTGGTAAGGAAGGTAAGTTTGTAACTTCACGCCATATTCATGACCGCCTGATGAAAGAATTGGACAAAAATCTGGCTTTGCGTGTACGCAAAACAGAAAACGAAGACGGAAAATGGATTGTATCGGGACGTGGTGTGCTTCACCTGTCTGTATTGATTGAAACCATGCGCCGTGAAGGATACGAACTTCAGGTAGGTCAGCCACAGGTTATCTTCAAGGAAATAGACGGTGTAAAATGCGAACCGATTGAAGAGCTGACTATCAGCGTACCCGAAGAGTTCGCCAGCAAGATGATTGATATGGTAACTCGCCGTAAAGGTGAAATGGTATCAATGGAAACTCAGGGCGACCGTGTCAACATTGAATTCGACATGCCTTCACGTGGTATCATCGGTCTGCGTACTAACGTCCTGACTGCTTCACAAGGAGAAGCTATCATGGCACACCGCTTCAAAGAATATCAGCCGTTCAAGGGAGATATTCCTCGCCGTACAAACGGTTCAATGATTGCAATGGAAAGCGGAACAGCCTTTGCGTATGCTATTGATAAGTTGCAGGATCGTGGTAAGTTCTTTATCTATCCGCAAGACGAAGTATATGCCGGTCAGGTAGTAGGTGAACACGTTCACGAAAACGACTTGGTAATCAACGTAACCAAATCGAAGAAACTTACCAACATGCGTGCTTCAGGTTCGGATGATAAAGCTCGTATTATTCCACCGGTTATTTTCTCTTTGGAAGAAGCACTGGAATATATCAAGGAAGATGAATACGTAGAAGTAACTCCGAAAAGCATGCGTATGCGTAAAGTAATCTTGGATGAAATAGAACGTAAACGTGCTAATAAAAATGCCTAAATAAATTTACCCCAAGAGAAGTTATTATTTTATGTAATAAGGAGTATCTTGGATACATTTTTCACAAAGTGGAAGACTTGCACCATTTTCAGATAAAAGAAGCAGGTCTTCCATTTTCCATTCAATACAATACCATGAAAAAAGAACAAACAACATATCTGCTTCTATTAGCAACCATATGCGCTGCAACTCTATTCACGATAGCAGGTCTTACACTTTTTCATACCAAAGGAGAACCTCGTGAAGCTATCGTTGCCTATACAATGCTTGACACAAACAATTGGATACTTCCTGAAAATATTGGAGGAGAATTTGCATATAAACCACCTTTTCTCCATTGGTGCATCGCTGCATTCGCATCTATTTTTGGTACCTTAAATGAATACGTATCACGTATGCCTTCTATGCTGGCTGCTACAATTATAGCTTTAGCAGGATTTCTTTTTAACTCCAAACAAAGTAATATCAAACTAGCATTTCTAACATCACTCATTACACTCAGTAATTTTGAAATACATCGTGCTGCATTAAATTGCCGTGTAGACATGGTGCTTACAGCTTGTATTGTACTGGCTCTATATAGCCTTTATCGCTGGTACGAGCAAGGATATCACTCTGTTCCATGGTTAGCTATTTTATTTATGAGTTTAGGTACACTAACCAAAGGACCTGTTGCCATCATACTTCCCTGTCTAGTTATGGGAGTAATGATGCTTATCCGTAAAGTCAATTTTTGGCGTATATTCCTATCTTTTACAGGAATCGCAATTTTATCATGTATCCTCCCATCCTTATGGTATATAGCAGCATATCAACAGGCTGGGGAGAATTTTTTAAATCTCGTAATAGAAGAAAACTTTGGGCGTTTTCTCGGAAAAATGTCCTACCCAAGTCATGAAAATCCGTGGTATTATAATGTAATGACTCTTATAGCCGGATTTACTCCCTATACATTGCTTGCATTCATATCTCTTTTCTTTCTGCATTACAAAAAAATTAACATTGCGCCCCTAAAATGGTGGAACAACTTGAAAAACTACATAAAAAAAGTAGATGATGCAAGTCTATTCAATCTATTGGCTATCATACTAATCTTTATCTTTTACTGCATTCCCAAAAGTAAACGAAGTGTCTATCTAATGCCAATGTACCCATTTATCGCTTACTTCCTAGCAGAATATATACTATGGTTATTCAAAAATAAGCATAAAGTACTCCATATATACGGAAATGTAATATACGTTCTTTGTCTATTACTAACATTAGTATTTATCGCTATAAAGATTGGGATAGTACCAGATTCGATATTTCAAGGTAAACATGCAACTGACAATATTGCATTTCTACATGCTTTGAAAAATACTACAATCCACCCACTTCAAGTTATCACCATTTTACTTCCACCAGTATATGCTATTTGGGCATTTATTCAAAAAAAATATACGCCACTAACTGTGGTTGGAATTACATTTATTCTATTCCTTGCATTAGACAGTTTTTACCAACCAACCGTACTAAATATAAAATCTGATAAAAGCTTTGCAAAACAAATCATAGAAAAGATACCAGAAGGTAAAATTTATTCATTCGTCAATGTGGGTATGATGCACTTCTTTACTATCAACTTCTATACCAATAACCGAGTAGATGTATGGGAGTATCATATGCCCCAAGAGGGTTATGTTATTGTAGGCGAAAAAGATTTTGAGGCATTACCAAACAAAGAAAAGTATGTACTGACAGAGGTAATGCATAGTAAGCGTAGAGGATGTGATGTGAAACAGATTATGTATTTATACCATTTTAAAAAGAAAACGATAGAACAAAATATTATAGCAGAATAAAATATTGTGTATATTTGAATCAATTAACCCAGATTAACACCAATCACACAAAATGGATATACGGAAAATTACCGGTGAAGTGTTCCGATTCGGGATAGTAGGCTTGCTAGCTACGGCACTGCATTATGGTATTTATTATCTTTTGCAAAATTATATACCTGTGTATATTGCATATTCAATAGGATATATAGTTTCATTCATAGCCAATTTCTACCTTACCGCATTTTTCACTTTCCGTTCCGATCCATCATGGAAAAAGATGATAGGTATGGGAGGAGCACATGCAATAAACTATATCCTACATATCATGCTGCTCAATCTATTCCTTTCCATAGGAATACCAAATGTATGGGCCCCTTTCCCTGTATTTGCAATCGCCATACCGGTTAACTTTTTTTTAGTTCGTTTTGTCTTTAAACATCAGAAACTATGAAGCAACATACCCACCTTGTCATTGTCGTTCCCTGTTATAACGAAAAAGACGTTTTACCTGAAGCCACCCATAAATTAACAGATATACTGCAACGCCTAGAAGAAAGTGAAAAAATTAACAAAGGAACAATCCTTTATGTAGACGATGGTAGTAAAGATACAACTTGGCAACTTATTAAAAGTTTTTCAGAAATCAACGAAAAAGTAATAGGAATAAAATTAGCTCACAATGTAGGGCATCAGCAAGCTTTGTGGGCTGGACTAGAATGGGCATCTCTACATGCCGATGTTGCAGTATCAATTGATGCAGATCTACAAGATGACGTAGAAAGTATTATTACTATGACTGATTTTTACAATAAAGGAATAGATATAGTTTATGGAGTACGAAAAGAACGAAAAACAGACACCTTCTTCAAACGAAATACAGCCCTTCTTTTCTATAAATTAATGCATAATTTGGGAGGAGAAATAGTATATAACCATGCTGATTTCCGACTAATGAGTAAACGCTCTTTACAAGCACTTATGAATTATCCGGAAAGAAACTTATTTCTTAGAGGTATGGTATGTACTTTAGGATTTCCTTCTGCTAATGTCTACTACGACCGCAAAGAAAGATTTGCGGGTGAATCCAAATATCCATTAAAAAAGATGATAAGCTTTGCGCTTGATGGAATAACTTCTTTTTCAGTACGCCCATTACGATACATTGTTATGTGGGGAATTCTATTTATTCTTATATCTATTATAGCTATTATTTATGGAATTATTCGATTTTTTGAAGGACAAACAATTCCAGGATGGACCTCACTTATGATTTCCCTATGGTTTATCGGAGGAGCAGTATTAACTTCAATAGGCATTATCGGGGAATATATTGGCAAAATCTACAAAGAAGTAAAGCAACGCCCACGTTATCTTATAGAAGAATGTATTTATCCAAAAGAAAATAGCTAAAATCGATATCAACAAATAAAAATTTTTACAAAAAGAAATGAGGAGTATTTTTATGTATTAAATTATTATTGAATACTCCTCATTTATATTTTAAATCTTATACCGTATAACTTAAAGAAGAAAAACAGACTATAAAACTTTTCAAAAGGCCTTTTTATTCTTAGGTTTCATTCAATTATATAGAATGAGATCTAACTTAAAAATTACGTTTTTAAGGAACAGCCTTATGATGGCTTTTGAGTATTCCACGACATTCTCAGCCAAGCTTCTTTTGTCCGTTTCCAACGGTTATGACTCCATAGCCAGTAGGCAGGATTTTCTTTTATTTGTTGTTCAAGATGTTCGGAATACATATCAGTCAAACGGTACTGAGGTAACTCTTCAGGATGTAATGTCAACAATTCAAAAGTGGCATGATAATATCCTCTCTTTACCGGTACCACTTTCAAATAATAAACCGCTGCATCCAATTTGCGCCCGATACGTTCCGTTCCTTGAAAAAAAGCAGTATCACGATGCAAGAAGGTAGTCCAATGATCCATCCCCTCCCATCCCGGAGCCTGATCGGAGATAAAACCAATCATAATCTTCTTTTCTCCTTTACTAAGGGTTATCAACCGACGTAAGGTTTCTTTCATCGGAATAGATTCCCCCCCAAATTTTCCTCTTAAACGAAGAAATAATTTATCGAACGCCTTATTATACAAAGGATGATAAATTTGACCACAATGTATTTCCGGTAACCAATATTGCAAAGAAGCCACATATTCCCAATTACAATAATGTCCCAAATAAATAAAACAGCACTTTTTATTTTCTTTTTCCAAAGTTTGTTTTACTTTATCCAATCCACTAAACGTCATTCGCTTCATCATTTGCTTTTTCGACATAGAAAAGAGTTTAATGGTTTCTAATATGTAATCGCAGAAAAAATGATAAAATCGCTTTTCGATTTGTAAAATTTCTTTTTCACTTTTTTCTGGGAAAGAATCCGCTATATTCCGATGTACAATATCCCGTCGATATTTTACCCCATAATAAAGAGGAAAAAACAATAGATCTGAAAAAACATATAAGACTTTTAATGGCAATAAAGACAACAAATACCAAAAAGTAAAAATTATATAGTATACTATTTTCATTAGGGGAATTTTTATTGATATGCAAAAATAAAAAATATTATGTAAATACAATGCTAATCAAGGAGACTATAGCGAAAAAACAGCCACTCTTTCCTTCTTTCAATATTCATTTTTTATCTCAGAATAATTTAAACGATAAGAGTAAAAGGAATCTGTAAAGATATTTAATGCTATTAAAGCATAAGATTAAGAAATCTGATTCATTCTAACAAAAACGAACCACAATAATTAAAGCCGTATAAAAACGAAAAGTGATTCATTTGCATGAATATATTCAAAATCATATCTTTGTAAAATAGAAATAACATTATCCTTATCAAATATGAAAATACTATATATTTTAAAGGGATCATTTGAATCTTTTCTTTCTTATCCTAATATATTATGAAAGGTATCGTTTTAGCCGGCGGTAGCGGTACACGTTTATACCCTATCACCAAAGGAGTAAGTAAACAGATGCTCCCTGTTTTTGACAAACCGATGATTTACTATCCAATCTCTGTATTGATGCTGGCCGGCATCCGCGAGATTCTGATTATCTCTACACCACAGGATCTTCCGGGATTCCAGCGTCTGCTGGGCGACGGAAGCAACTTCGGTGTACGCTTTGAGTACGCAGAACAGCCTTCTCCCGACGGTCTGGCACAGGCTTTCATTATTGGGGAGAAATTCATTGGAAACGACTCGGCCTGTCTGGTGCTGGGTGACAACATCTTCCACGGGAATGGATTCAGCGCCATGCTGCACGAAGCAGTACGCACTGCAGAAGAGGAACAGAAGGCTACCGTATTCGGCTATTGGGTAAGCGATCCGGAACGATACGGGGTAGCTGACTTCGACAAGGACGGAAACTGTCTGTCGATAGAGGAAAAGCCGCTGCACCCGAAATCAAACTATGCGGTAGTGGGTCTGTATTTCTACCCGAACAAGGTGGTGGAAGTGGCGAAAGGTATCAAGCCATCGGCTCGCGGAGAGCTGGAAATTACGACTGTGAACCAGCGGTTCCTGGAAGACGGGGAACTGAAGGTACAGACTCTGGGACGTGGTTTTGCATGGCTGGATACGGGAACACACGACTCACTGGCAGAAGCTTCTACCTACATTGAAGTGATAGAGAAACGTCAGGGACTGAAAGTGGCGTGTCTGGAAGGTATTGCTTTCCGTAAGGGATGGATTACTGCAGACAAACTGCGTGAGGAAGCCCAGCCGATGCTGAAGAATCAGTACGGACAATATCTGCTGAAAGTGATTGAAGAAGTGGAACGCACAGGTAAAGAAAACTTGGATTGATATGAATGTAATTAAAACGGATATAGAAGGTGTGGTGATTATCGAACCGCGCCTGTTTAAAGACGACAGAGGGTATTTCTTCGAATCGTTCTCGGAACGGAACTTCAACGAACAGGTACGTACCGTGAAGTTTGTACAGGATAATGAAAGCAAATCGGGTTACGGTGTGCTGCGCGGACTGCACTTTCAGAAACCGCCCTATGCACAGAGTAAGCTGGTACGTGTCATCAAGGGGGCTGTGCTGGACGTAGCTGTGGACATCCGCAAGGGTTCTCCGACTTTCGGAAAGCATGTGGCTGTGGAACTGACTGAGGAGAATCACCGCCAGTTCTTCATCCCGCGCGGATTTGCACACGGTTTCAGTGTACTGACTCCGGAAGTGATTTTCCAGTATAAGTGCGACAACTTCTATGCACCGCAGAGCGAAGGAGCACTGGCATGGGATGATCCGGACCTGAATATCGACTGGGGTGTACCGGCGGATAAGGTGATTCTGTCTGAAAAGGACAAGCATCATCCCCGACTGAAGGATGCCGACTGGCTGTTTGATTACAATGAAGATTTATACAAATAATAAGGGGAAGGAAACAATCATGAATATTTTAGTGACAGGCGCAAACGGTCAACTGGGCCATGAAATGCGTATCATAAGCAAGAATACAGGATATCGTTTTCTGTTTACCGATGTGGTGGAAGCGGAAGGCGTGGAAACAACTTTGCTGGACATGACAGATGCCGATGCGGTATACGGGATGGTGAAGAAGGAAAAGATTGACTGTATTGTGAACTGTGCGGCTTATACCAATGTGGACAAGGCTGAGAGTGATGTAGAGCTGTGCCGGAAACTGAATGCTGAAGCTCCCAGGATTCTGGCAGAAGCCATGAAGGAGGCAGGCGGACTGCTGGTACAGGTGTCTACCGACTATGTATTCGGAGGGGATCCGTACAATACGCCTTGCCGCGAAGAACAGAAGGGTACACCGACCGGAGTATACGGACAGACCAAGCTGGAGGGAGAACAGTTTATCGAAGCAACCGGATGCGACCATGTGATTCTGCGTACGGCATGGCTGTACTCGGAATTCGGAAGAAACTTCGTGAAGACCATGCTGAACCTGACCGCTACCAAGCCGGCACTGAATGTGGTGTTCGATCAGGCGGGTACTCCGACCTATGCACTGGATCTGGCAGTAGCCATCAAGGCGGTGCTGGATGATTATGCTGCCGAACAGCCCAAGCAGGGATACAGCAAGACGGGAATTTACCACTTCAGCAACGAAGGGGTATGCTCGTGGTACGACTTTACCAAACGGATTGCAGAACTGGCAGGAAATACGGAATGTGATATCCAGCCGTGTCACAGCAATGAATTTCCAAGCCCGGTGACAAGACCGGCATATTCGGTGCTCGACAAGACAAAAATCAAACAGACTTTCAGTCTGAAGATTCCATACTGGACAGATTCGCTGAAAGTATGTATGGCTAATATGGATGCGCTGAAAAAATAACGATTCAAAAAACGACTAGTAATTATGGAACAATTTAAACGCAATATTATCGTAACCGGCGGTGCCGGATTTATCGGAAGCCATGTGGTACGCCTGTTTGTAAACAAGTATCCGGAATATCGCATCATCAATCTGGACAAGCTGACTTATGCAGGTAACCTGGCCAATCTGAAGGATATCGAGAACCAGCCGAACTATGTGTTCGTAAAGGCGGATATCTGTGACTTCGACAAGATGATGGAACTGATGCAGCAGTATCATGTGGACGGTATCATCCATCTAGCTGCAGAAAGCCATGTAGACCGCAGTATCAAGGATCCGTTTACCTTTGCACGTACCAATGTAATGGGTACACTGGCTCTGCTGCAGGCTGCCAAACTGTACTGGGAAGGATTACCTGAAAAGTATGAAGGAAAACGTTTCTACCACATCTCTACCGATGAAGTGTACGGTGCACTGGAGATGACACATCCGGAAGGTATCGAGCCTCCATTCACTACTACGGCTTCTTCTTCGGAGCATCACCTGGCATACGGTAAGGATTTCTTCTACGAAGATACCAAGTATAATCCGCACAGCCCCTACTCGGCTTCGAAAGCAAGTTCGGACCATTTTGTCCGTGCATTCCACGATACATACGGTATGCCGACTATCGTAACCAACTGCTCGAACAACTACGGACCGTATCAGTTTCCGGAAAAGCTGATTCCGCTGTTCATCAACAACATCCGTCACCGCAAGCCATTGCCTGTATACGGTAAGGGAGAAAACGTGCGCGACTGGCTGTTTGTAGAAGATCATGCACGTGCGATTGATGTGATTTTCCACAACGGAAAGATTGCGGAAACATACAACATCGGCGGTTTCAACGAATGGAAGAACATCGATATCATCAAGGTGGTAATCAATACTGTAGACCGTCTGCTGGGTAGAAAAGAGGGTGAGGATATGGACCTGATTACCTACGTAACCGACCGTCTGGGACACGACATGCGTTATGCCATCGACTCCACCAAGCTTCAGAAAGAACTGGGATGGGAACCGAGCCTGCAGTTTGAAGAGGGTATCGAAAAGACTGTACGCTGGTATCTGAACAACCAGGAATGGATGGATAATGTGACTTCGGGTGACTATCAGAAGTATTATGAGGATATGTATAAAGGAAAATAAACTATATACACATCACAAACAAAAAGAAGCCAGTACAAGAAAAAAACTAAAATACTGGCTTCTTTAACTAATCCAAGCACTAGAAAATAGTGTTTTAAGAAGTGAATGATTCTTATACAATGCCCTACAAAACCAAAAGTAACTATATACATCAAAAGAATTTACTATCTTTGTAACCTTATATCACGAATAAATAAAATTCCTACATGAAAGAATTTTTCCAAATGATGCGGCGATTTATCTCGCCCTACAAAAAATATGTATTCGGTGCTATCATACTGAATATATTATCAGCTATATTCAATGTATTCTCCTTCTCACTTCTCATTCCTATTTTAAATATCTTATTTAAAACAAGTGATGCACAAGTGGTCTATCAATATATGGAATGGGGAAGCGGCGAACTAAAAGATGTAGCCATCAATAACTTCTATTATTACGTATCTCAACTGATTGAGATATTTGGACCAGCTACTACACTATTATGGTTAGGACTCTTTCTGGCAGGAATGACTCTTCTTAAGACAGCCTGTTATTTTGGTTCTACCGCCATTATGGTTCCTTTGCGTACCGGAGTAGTACGTGATATCCGCATTATGGTCTATTCAAAAGTCATGTATTTGCCACTCAGTTTCTTGTCCGAGGAACGCAAAGGTGATATCATTGCCCGTATGAGTGGAGACGTAGGAGAGATTGAAAACTCCATTACCAGCTCACTCGATATGTTGCTAAAAAATCCTATCTTAATTATTTCCTATTTCACTACCTTAATTATAACCAGTTGGCAACTTACTTTATTTACCATTATTGTACTTCCTGCTATGGGATGGGTAATGGGACGTGTAGGTAGAAAACTAAAGCGCCAATCCTTAGAAGCACAGAACAAATGGAGTGAAACCATGTCGCAATTAGAGGAAACATTAGGAGGAATGCGTATCATCAAGGCCTTTATTGCGGAAGAAAAAATGATACAACGCTTTGTAAAATGCAGTAATGAATATCGTGATGCCGTCAATAGAGTCGCTATGCGTCAAAGTCTTGCACATCCGGTCAGTGAATTTTTAGGTACCGTACTAATTGTTCTTGTTCTTTGGTTTGGAGGCTCTCTTATCCTAAATGCAAGTTCTACAATCAACGCATCTACCTTCATTTTTTACATGGTAATTCTTTACAGTGTTATTAACCCTCTGAAAGATTTATCAAAAGCAAGTTACAATATACCAAGAGGGCTGGCTTCCATGGAACGCGTGGATAAGATTCTGAAAGCCCCCAACAACATCGTAGAACGCCCGGACGCAGTTCATATTCACGAAATGAAAGAAGGCCTGGAGTTTCGTCATATATCCTTCAGTTACGGTACCCACGAAGTATTACACGATGTCAGCTTACATGTCCGTAAAGGGGAAACCATTGCTTTAGTTGGACAAAGTGGTTCAGGAAAATCTACATTGGTTGACTTAGTTCCTCGCTTTCACGATGTACAGCAAGGTGAAATCCTGATCGATGGCATCAATATCAAGGATGTGCAAGTTATGGATTTACGCGGACTGATAGGAAACGTAAATCAAGAAGCCATCCTGTTCAACGATAGCTTCTTCAATAATATTGCCTTCGGAGTAGAAAATGCTACCATGGAGCAGGTGATAGAAGCAGCTAAAATAGCCAATGCACACGACTTTATTATGGAAACAGAAAAGGGATACGACACCAACATCGGAGACCGCGGATGCCGTCTATCAGGAGGACAACGCCAACGCATCTCTATTGCCCGCGCCATCTTGAAGAACCCAGCTATCCTAATATTGGATGAAGCCACTTCTGCTCTTGATACAGAAAGCGAACGTCTGGTACAAGAAGCATTGGAGCGTCTGATGAAAACACGTACCACTATTGCCATTGCCCACCGCCTTTCTACCATCAAGAATGCCGACCGCATTTACGTATTATACGAAGGTCGTATTGTGGAAAGCGGAAAACATGACGAATTGGTTCAAAAGAACGGCTATTACAAACGTCTGCACGATATGCAGGCATTATAACAAGCCTACTCTTATTGAAAGTTTTACTTTTATCCTTCATGTACAACTTACAACTAGATTCTACATGAAGGATAAATTATATAAAGCCAATCGCAAAAACAGATTAACAACACTCAACTCTTAATTTTTATTGGATTAATAAAATAGATACATTTTCCATAAAAAGTCTTTTGCAACTCCCTCTATTGCATAAAATATTATAACAATCATATGTTTAATTAAAGATTCATACAATAATAATTTTTATATTTCACACTTATAAGGTCAAATATTATTGTAGCAAAACAAAAGAGGATTTATATTCTTTCTTAAATATTATTATTTCTCTATAGTTTACAACTCATCTCACGCAGTCTTAGCATATTTTTTGTATTTATAAAATAAAAGAATTACATTTGCAATGTTTTACACTATAGAAAAGAAGACATCTTAATTTATATATCTCTCCAAACAAATACAAACATGATTAATATCCCTATTATTTTCTGCTTTGATAAAAATATGGTTATTCCAGCTGGAGTTTGTATTACTTCACTTCTTCTGAATAAACATTCAGAAACGTTTTATGATTTTATTATTCTTTACAACGAACAAGATCTCACAACTGAATACAGAAATAAATTATTAATATTACAAGACAAATATCCTAATCAATGCAGAATTTCTTTCTTTAGTATTGGAAATGCATTTCAAGGGGCATATGAAATAAGAAACATTACCATCAGCACTTATTACAGATTATTAATACCCGAATTAATGCCCCAAATTAATAGCTTAAATCAAACCAATTATCAAACTGTATTTTATTTGGATGTAGATACAATAATAGAATGTGATTTATCTCAAGTTTTTCTTTCATGCCAAGCAAAAACAGAGATCTGTTTATTTGGAGTTTGCGAATCGCCAACATATCATCAGGGAATAGATTTTTCCTACTGGAGAGAAATAGGCTGTAATCCTGAATCTTACATCAATGCAGGGATACTTATCATGAACATTGAGGCATTACAAAAATACAACTTTACCTCTCTATGCTTGCAACATAAAAATAAAAAATATACATATCAAGATCAGGATATTATAAATATCGTATGTAAAGATAAGATTTCTTTCTTACCGCTTCAATACAATTATACATCTGTGTTATATACTCTCGCTCTACATAATAAAGAATTTCAAAAGTTAAAAGCTGAAGAGATTGACAATGCAGACAATGGCATCATACATTATACCGGAAATAAACCTTGGAATAGCTTTTGCCTAAGAAGTGAGTATTGGTGGTATTATTATAAACATTCTATATTTAAAGACGAACAATTTTATATCAACTATCATCAATCTATTCCAAACCAGATTTTATCAGACAGTTCATATAAAAGAATAAGAAAAATATTCTTTAAGAAATTAATATCAAAATATTTCCATAAAAACTAACTAATACAGACTTTACAATGTCAAATTTCAATTGTACACTCAGTATTATAGTCCCAAACTATAATTATGCACATTATTTAGATGAGCGTCTACAATCAATTATAAATCAAACCTTTCAAGATTTCGAATTGATACTTTTAGATGACGCTTCTACAGATAACAGCGCAGAAGTTTTGAATAAATACAAGACTCACCCCAAAGTTTCACAGATAATTATAAATGAAAAAAATAGCGGAAGTCCTTTTAAACAATGGATGAAAGGAATTTCTTTAGCTAAAGGGAAATGGATATGGATTGCAGAAGCAGATGATTCAGCCGAACTCAATTTCCTTGAAACTTGCATGCAACACGTAAATGAAGAAAATTTGTCTTTTGTATATACTGGAACTAAATGTATGAATGACAAAAGTGAGTATATAGAAGGTGATTTCAATTTATGGAATGGTAGAGAAAAAGATGGTTATGCCACATTCTCAGGAGAAGATTTCGCAAGTCATAATTTATACTGGAGAAATACCGTAATAAATGCCAGTGCAGCTATTTTTTCCAAAGAAAAAGCATTACATTTACAGCATGAAGACTTCTTAAAAATGAAAAACTGTGGCGACTGGCTATTTTGGGTTCGTATGGCTTTGCAAGGTAATGTCACAGAAATTTATCAAAACCTTAATATATATAGGTTTCACCAATCACAAACAAAAAAAGGAATGGAAAGTGGTCTAATATGGGAAGAATCATTCTCTGTCAGCCTATATATGGAAGCATATTTCCCTAATTTCAGTAATTATAAGAAAAAATTGCATCACGCATCTATCTACAGAATAGTGCGTAAAATGAAAAATCATACTATAAAAAAGAAATTAAAAGATTTATATAAGCAATCTTTTAATTCAAACCCTACACTTGACTACTATTTTTTAAAGTTTAACCTACATCTAAGCTTTATACCTTGGGTTATAACTGAAGATAAAGACCGTTTAAGGAAGAAATGAATATCATTTCTTCCTCCATTTTAATATACGAAATATTTTTGCCTTATATGGTCTCAGATAGTTTTTCACAAAATGTCTTTTCTTTTCCCGGAAACTATTTTCAGGCTTACATACTGTAATTTTATAAGTATAATAAATACTATGCCGGGGGAAATAAATATGTTTTATTTTCCCTTTATAAA
>ERZ791743.15-NODE-15-length-194091-cov-27.383470_pt1 | contig 194091 bp, 173 predicted proteins | sample MGYA00509952_ERZ791743 | MGnify/ENA primary metagenome ERZ791743 (study PRJEB30046, sample SAMN00792040) | human gut metagenome | study: EMG produced TPA metagenomics assembly of the A metagenome-wide association study of gut microbiota in type 2...
GAGGACGTTTAGACGCAAGAAGGACGCTGAAGAGCTTAGTTGCGGATTTGAGGTTCTATAGGAATTGCTAATGGAATAACTACATACCGTGAGTTTTACTTTGGAACAATTGAGGATTTAGGAGTTGATGGACGAATTATGAGAGGAGATAGTTATTCTAATGATTATTTCTATCCATCCGATGACTTTGTTAATTGTTTTCAAGCTATTGATGGTACAGATTATGTAAACTCTGTATATTATGTAGAAAATAAAAGCGAGCAATACAAAAATAGAGATCCTCGATTTGATGCTACTTTCTTCACTCCAATGGATGAAGTTACTACTACTAAAAATGTGACATTAAATTGGAAGCAAGAATGGCTTGTAAATAAACAAACAGGATTTGACATTCAAAAGAGAGGGGTGTATTATGGAGAAGATACATGGAATATGAGAGTAGATATGCATATGATGCGTCTTCCTCGTATATACTTACACATGGCTGAAGCATATGCTATGAAATCTACACCTGATTTTGGTAAATGCTCGGAATATGTAGAAAAAGTACGTAGCCGTGCAAGAAATTTTGCTTTAATGCACAAAGATAAATATGTACCTAGCGGATTAGAAGATAATCAAGTATTGCCTCCGTTTAAAATCAATTCTGTTGAAACAGCGATGAAAGCAATAGATTATGAATCACGTGTAGAGTTTTTTACAGAAGATTGTATTCGTTATTATGACTTAAAACGCTGGGGAACTTTAAAGGATGTATGGCCTAAAAAGGTGGGAGGTGTATGGAGTGATAAACTTTTTGACTTGCCTTATCCTTCTAGTGAACTTTCTGCTAATCATAAGTTGACTCAACATAATGGTTGGGGAAACTAAGATTGATTATAGGTTTATAACAACCGATTAGCTCTTTCAAATTTAGTGTCATTGAATATATGTTCAATAATTATTGGATATATGTTCAATGGCATTAATAATTTCCTAATTATAGAAATATAAAACTATCATTAGGTAAATGTAATATTATTGACTATAAAGTATTTTATATGAGAACGTTATCCTTATTTTTTATACTGTGTCCTTTTTTTGTTTTAGGAGCACAAAATGTAGAAAAAAAGCAACCATGTTTGAGTGATTCAAATTCTTCTTCTATAATTTTATTGCCAGACCCACAAACTTATACGAAGTTTGATACAAATCAACCTATTTTTGATCTTATGACAGCATGGGCAGCTGCTAATATTGATAAATTATCAGTGAAGGCAGTATTATGTACTGGAGATTTAGTAGAGCAAAATGAGTATCTTGTACCAGATAATATAAACGGGAATCAGACTTCGACTCAGCAATGGGAAGCAGCTTCTCATGCTTTTGCCAAATTGGATAATAAGATTCCTTATGTTATTTGTGGAGGAAATCATGATTATGGTTATACTCGTTCTGAAAATCGTTTATGTAATTTACCTAAATATTTTCCGGTAGAACGTAATTCAAAGTGGAAAGATTGTTTAGTAGGAGTATGTAATAATGCTTTTGGCATACCTACCTTAGAGAATGCTGCATTTGAATTTACAATGCCTCATTGGGGAAAAATTCTGATTATTACTACAGAATTTGCTCCTCGGAATGAAGTTTTAGATTGGGCTAAAAGCTTAGCTTCGGATAATAAATATCTAAATCATAAGATATTTTTATTAACACATTCTTATTTAACTTGGGATGGAAATCGTATTGAAAATGAGCCTTATAAAGTAAGTCCTGCAAACTATGGAGAAGCTATTTGGAGAAAATTAGTATATCCATCTAAAAATATTAGAATGGTTATTTGTGGTCATTATTGTTTAGATGATGACTTTCGCCATAACGTAGGACAAAGAATAGATAAAAATATAGAGGGGAAAAATGTATTTCAAATGATGTTTAATGCACAGACAGCTGGTGGAGGATGGCATGGTAATGGAGGAGACGGATGGCTTCGTATTATGGAGTTTATGCCGGATGGAAAGACAATAAAAGTGAGAACATATTCTCCATTTTTTGGTATATCACCTACTACGGAGCAGTTTGCATGGCGTACAGATTCATGGGATGAGTTTGATATTGTTTTAGAGTAATAAATTATATTATGATGCATCGGGTTTGTTTCTTCTTGTTAGTTGTTTTTTATGAGTGTATTTCATTCGCTCAGACTGTTAGTAGTTATGTTGATCCCCTTATAGGAACTAAAGGTATGGGACATACTTTTCCTGGAGCTTGTGTTCCACATGGCATGATACAGTTAAGTCCTGATACTGATACTATCCCTCATAATGTAAATGGAGTTTATCAAAAGGAAGTCTATTCATATTGTTCCGGTTATCAGTATGATGATAATTCTATTGTAGGATTTAGTCATACACATATGAATGGTACCGGCCATTCTGACTTAGGAGATATTTTATTAATGCCTACCGTGGGAGTTATTCAATTGAATCCTGGTATAAAAGAAGATTCTCGAAGCGGATATCGTTCAACGTTTGAGCATAAAGATGAGATAGCAAAGCCGGGCTATTATTCTGTATTTTTAAAAGATGATTCAATAAAAGCTGAATTGACTGCAACCGAACGTGTAGGTGTACATCGTTATGTTTATCCTAAAGGTGAAGGCAATCTTATTATAGACTTAAATCATGGTATTTATAATTATGAAGGAAAAGTATTATGGAGTAGCATGAGAGTTGAAAACGATACGTTATTGACAGGTTGTCGTATAACAAATGGATGGGCTCGTTTTAATCAAACTTATTTTGCAATCTCCTTTTCCAAACCTATTCTTAGATATGGCGGAAAGGAGGTGGGACAACAGTCTGTATATAAAGGATTTTGGCGTAAATTTAATCAGCAATATAATTTCCCGGAAATGGCAGGAAGAGGATTATGCTGTTATTTTGTTTTTGATTGCCAGGACAATGCTCCTTTAGAAGTACGGGTTGCTTTGTCGGGAGTAAGTACAGCTGGAGCATTACAGAATTTACGGGAAGAAACTTCAGGATTTTCTTTTGATACATTACGGAAAAAAGCTGAAGAAAAGTGGGAAAGAGCCCTTTCTGTAATACAGATTGAAGGCGATGAAGATATAATGACAAGTTTTTATACATCTCTTTATCATACGATGATAAATCCATCTTTATATATGGATGTGGATGGTACTTATCGAGGTATAGACGGGAATATTCATCAAGTAAAAGATTTTACAAATTATACAGTATTTTCATTGTGGGATACTTTTCGTGCGCTTCATCCTTTGTTTAATATAATAGAAAGAAAGCGAAGCCGTGAAATGTTATTTTCATTATTAAATCATTATCAACAAAGTGTGCACAAAGTTCTTCCTGTATGGTCTCATATGGGGAATGAAAACTGGTGTATGATTGGCTATCATGGGGTTTCTCTTTTATCCGATGGCATTGCGAAGGGTATTTCTTTGGACTCAAGATTAGCTTTAGAAGCAATGGAGAGTAGTTCCAATTTATTGTATTATGATGGCATTGCATCTTATAAAAAATTAGGTTATGTACCTTTGGATGAAAATCAAAGTGCTGCTTCTATTACTTTAGAGTATGCTTATGATGATTGGAATATTTATCAGTTAGCAGAAAAAATGGGAGAAGTATCTATAGCTGAAATTTATAAAAAGCGTGCCTTGAATTACCGTAATTTGTTCCATCCTAAATTGGAATATGTTTGTCCGCGTAAATCTGATGGAAGTTGGATGGATTCTTTTGATTTATATAAAACTCATGGACAAGGATTTATAGAGGGAAATTCCCAGAACTATTCTTTTTTTGTTCCTCATGATGTGAATGGATTGATAAAATGTATGGGAGGAGATAAAAAATTTATAGAAAAATTAGATAATCTATTTACTCAGAAACTGTCTTCATCTGCTTATGAGCATACAGAGGATGTTACAGCAGAAGGAATAATAGGAGGTTATGTGCATGGAAATGAACCAAGCCACCATATTCCATATTTGTATATGTGGACATCTCAGCCTTGGAAAACAGCAGAACGCATTCATGAAATACGCTGTAAGATGTATAAAAATGCGATAAATGGCTTATGTGGTAATGATGACTGTGGACAGATGTCTGCTTGGTACGTGTTTTCATCAATGGGCTTTTATCCTGTTTGTCCAGGAACCGATCAATATGTATTGGGAACTCCTGCTGTGAAAGAAGTAGTTATTCATTTAGAGAATGGTAATGACTTCTCTATTAAAGCAGATCATTTATCATCTAAGAATTTATATGTCAAGGAGGTTTTATTAAATGGAATCCCTTATCATAAAGCTTACTTAACTCATCAGGATATTATGAAAGGGGGAGAATTACGATTTATAATGAGTAATAAGCCTAATAAACAGGAATATGAAGTGAGTGGTAAACCTTATTCATTGAGTAATTAAAAACATTTGATATATGTGTAAGCAAGTAAAATATCTGATCATTATTTGTTTCGGTTTTTTGGGAGGTTTCTTGAAGGCAAGTCAAGTAGTACGTATTATTCCTGCTGTCCAACAAATGAAAGTAGATAATGGTAATTTTGTTTTGAATAAACATATTGCTATTTCTTACAAAGGAAATTTATCAAATGAACTTCTTTTATTACAGACTTATTTTAAGGAGGATTTTAAAGTTTCTTCAAAAGCTGTAAAAAAAGATGGTGATATTGAGTTGGTTTTAGATACAACATTAAATATCTCTTCTAAAGAAGGGTATCAACTTAAAGTAAACAATCATAAAATACAAATAATGGCGATAGCACCAACTGGCATATTTTATGGTATTCAAACATTACGTCAGTTAGTTGTAGAAGAAAAGGGAAACTATGTTGTACCTGAAGTTTGTATACACGACTATCCTGCTTTTTCTTGGAGAGCTTTTATGTTGGATGAGGCTCGTGCTTTTAAAGGGAAAAAAGTAGTATTGGATTTACTAGATGAAATGGCAAGGCTAAAAATGAATATATTTCATTGGCATTTGACAGACGATCAAGGTTGGCGTATTGAAATAAAAAAGTATCCAAGATTAACAGAAGTAGCTTCTTGGCGTGATTCAACTCAAATAGGAGGTTATAGAGGTACTACATTTGATGGAAAGAGACATGGTGGGTATTATACTCAACAAGAGATAAAAGAGATTATTGATTATGCTGCTCAACGTCATATTTTAGTTGTTCCTGAGTTTGAAATGCCAGGGCATGAGAGTGCTGCTATAGCAGCTTATCCGTGGTTAGGTACTACAGGGATTCCTATCAAAGTTCCTTGTTCTTTTGGGGTACAGTATGAAGTTATGAATATTACCTCTCCACAAGTACAAGAATTTGTAGAAGATGTATTGGATGAGTTAATAGCTTTATTTCCCTCAAATATTATTCATATAGGTGGTGATGAGGTAAAATATGATCAGTGGAAAGCTTCAGATTCTGTGCAAGCATATATGAAGCAGAATGGTATTGCTACTCATGCTGATTTGCAAATACTCTTCACAAATAACATTTCTTATTTATTGAAGCAGAAAGGGCGTAGAATGATGGGATGGAACGACATCATGGGTAATAAAATACATGAATATAATTTGTTGGAAGATGCCGTTGCTACACAAAAATTAGCAGAGGGAACTATTGTGCAATTTTGGAAAGGAGATATTGATTTAATAGAGAAAACGGTCAGACAGGGATATGATATTGTTAATTCTTATCATTCAAAAACTTATTTAGATTATGATTATAAGAAAATATCTTTGAATCAAGCTTACAACTTTAATCCAATACCTGAAGGTCTTCCTCGTGAATATGAAAAAAAGATACTTGGATTAGGATGTCAAATGTGGGGAGAGGAGATTATGCAAAATGAGCGAATGTATCATTTAATTTTTCCTCGTATAGCTGCTTATGCAGAAACAGGTTGGACTTTACCTGATAAAAAAGATTATACGGCTTTCCTAAAATCATTAAATAGATTGATTAAAATATGGAATTTAAAAGGAATTTGGGTTGAAGCTGAATGATAAAGAAAATCGTCAAGGGAAGAATTATTTCCCCTTGACGATTTTCTTTATATCATTCAGTTTATTCAGTGCTTCGAGTGGTGTCAGATTATTTACATCCAAATGGAGTATCTCATCGCGTATCTGACAGAGTACCGGGTCGTCCAATTGGAAGAAGCTAAGCTGTACCCCGTCGGAATGTGTCTTTTTTACTTCCATTTTCGGCTTGCCTGACTGTATTCCTTCCTGACGGTTCTCTGTTTCAAGCTGGTGAAGAATTTCATCGGCACGTTTGACAATCGATTTTGGCATTCCGGCCATTTTGGCTACATGGATACCAAAAGAATGCTCGCTACCTCCTCTTTCCAACTTACGTAAGAAGATTACTCTGTTGTCTACCTCCTTGACAGATACGTTGTAGTTTTTGATACGCTTGAAACTTTGCTCCATATCGTTCAGCTCGTGGTAGTGAGTAGCAAAAAGTGTACGGGCACGTGCTTTCTTATGCTCGTGTATATGCTCTACGATGGCCCAGGCGATGGAAATACCATCGTAGGTAGAGGTACCGCGACCCAATTCGTCGAAAAGCACCAGACTACGTGGTGACAGATTGTTGAGAATATCCGCAGCTTCGTTCATCTCTACCATGAAAGTAGACTCTCCCACCGAGATATTGTCGCTGGCCCCTACACGGGTGAAGATTTTGTCGACCAGTCCGATGTGAGCACTTTCCGCAGGAACAAAGCAGCCAATCTGTGCCATTAATGTAATCAGAGCCGTCTGTCGGAGTAAAGCCGATTTACCGGCCATATTCGGACCCGTAATAATGATTATCTGCTGCTCTTCTGTGTCAAGATATACATCGTTGGCAATGTATTTCTCTCCTAAAGGCAATTGCTTCTCGATTACCGGATGTCTTCCCTGATGAATATCCAGTATATCGTCATCGGCTACTACCGGACGGATATATTTGTTAGCTTTTGCCACACTGGCAAACGAAAGCAGACAGTCCAACCGTGCTATCTGATTAGCATTAATCTGGATGGCTGGAACAAACTCGGCCAATGCCATGACCAGATCTGTATAGAGGCGGTTTTCAAGGATTAGTATTTTATCTTCCGCTCCTAATATTTTTTCTTCGTACTCCTTCAGTTCCTGGGTAATGTAACGCTCTGCATTCACCAAAGTTTGCTTACGAATCCATTCTGCAGGGACCTTGTCTTTATGAGTGTTACGTACCTCTATGTAATAACCGAATACATTGTTGTACGCTATTTTCAAGCTGGGAATACCTGTCTGTTCTATTTCCCGTTGCTGTATCTGAAGCAAATAGTCCTTTCCGGAATAAGAGATGCGGCGCAATTCGTCCAACTCCTCGTCTACTCCGTCTGCAATAACGCCTCCTTTGTTAATCAGTAAAGGCGGATCGTTCTTTATTTCTTTGGCAATCCGGTCGCGGATGGAAGTACACAGATTCAGATGCTCTCCAATGCGACGAAGGCTTTCGTTATCCGCATTCAGACAGGCATTTTTTATCGGCTCTATGGCTTGGAGTGCAATCTTAAGCTGTACCACTTCACGTGGAGAAATACGTCCTACTGCGGCTTTCGAAATGATACGTTCCAAGTCGCCTATCAGATGCATTTTTTCTTCAATAAAATCCTTGAACTCCGGTTCGCGGAAGAAATATTCTACCACATCCAACCGTTCGTTGATAGGTTTTACATCTTTCAGGGGGAATACAATCCATCGTTTCAGCATACGTGCTCCCATAGGGCTGATGGTATGGTCGATGACATCGAGCAAGCTCGTACCTCCTTCGTTCATACTTCCAATCAGTTCCAGACTGCGTACTGTAAACTTATCCAGACGTACATAAGAATCTTCTTCTATTCTGGAAAGTGAAGTGATATGTCCTATCTGGTAATGCTGTGTCATATCCAGATACTGGAGAATTGCTCCCGAAGCGATGATACCGTTTTTCAACTGTTCTACTCCAAATCCCTTCAGATTCTTGGTTTCGAAGTGCTTCAACAGTTTTTCGCGGGCGGAAGTTTCTGTAAAAATCCAGTCATCCAGTTCGAATGTGAAGAATTTGTTGCCGAAATTTCCTTCGAACATTGGTTTTTTACCCCGTTCGAACAAAACCTCTTTCGGGCCGAAATTATTCAGAAGTTTGTCTATATAATCAGTAGGACCTTCGGCTGTCATGAACTCTCCGGTGGAGATATCAAGAAATGCTACTCCACATGCGGTTTTTCCGAAGTGTACAGCTGCAAGGAAGTTGTTCTCCTTGTACGACAAGACATTGTCGCTGATGGCTACTCCCGGTGTAACCAGTTCGGTAATACCTCTTTTCACCAGTTTCTTGGTGGTTTTCGGATCTTCCAGCTGGTCGCAGATGGCTACTCTTCTTCCGGCACGAATCAGTTTGGGTAAATATGTATCGAGTGCATGATGTGGAAATCCTGCCATTTCCACTGTTTTGCTTTGTCCGTTGGCACGTTTAGTCAGTGTGATTCCTAAGATATCGGCAGCTGCTACTGCATCTTCCGAGTAAGTTTCGTAAAAGTCACCACACCGGAACAACATGATTGCATCCGGATGCTTGGCTTTCAGGTCGAAGTATTGTTTCATCATAGGAGTCAATACAACATCAGTATCTTTTGCCACAGTCAAGTCCTTTCTTTTTTTTGATTATACCTTTCTATTTACAAGGCAAAGATACGTTATTTTTCTTACTTTTGTAAGTTAGTTTTTATCACAAATACTGAAGATATGAAAGAAATAAAAGCAACGGAACTGACAGATAATCTGTTTCAGACAATAGGAAAAGAGTGGATGCTGGTTACAGCCGGAACACCAGAGAAGTTTAATACCATGACAGCAAGCTGGGGTGGTACAGGATGGTTATGGAACAAGCCGGTAGCTTTTGTTTTTATCCGTCCGGAGCGTTATACTTATGAATTTATAGAACAGCAGGATACGCTGACTTTGTCCTTCTTGGGAGAAGCACACAAAGATATTCACAAGGTTTGTGGATTTCAGTCGGGAAGAAATGTGGATAAGGTAGCAGCAACCGGATTGAAACCTTATATTACAGAAGAAGGCAATGTAACATTCGAACAGGCTCGTCTTGTCTTTGAATGTAAAAAGCTGTATGCCGATATGATTAAGCCTGAACTGTTTTTCGATAAAGAACTGATAGATCGCTGGTATGGCGAAGGACATGGTAATTTCCATAAAATGTATGTAGTGGAAATTACTCATGTATGGGTTGATGAGAATGTAAAGTAATCTGCTTATAGAAAGAAAAAGAGGTATGTTTTTGGAGTAAAAGTCTTTGTCTGCTCCAGTAAAAATTGTTTGTTATATTTGTCTTTTTCTATAATCGACGACGTCGGATGTACAATCGTCGTCGTTGGTTTTGTAATCCGCGTCGCTGGCCGTACAGCCGACGGCGCGGATTACACTTTGTTGCTTATGGCAGCAGATGAAGCTACAGCTATCTGCTCTTCTTTATTTTGCATACAAGTAGATTGCAATTTATTTCTCTTCTTGTATGGCATAAAAAAAGCCGACTTCATATCCGAAGCCGGCCCTGAATGAAAACTTTATTATACAGTCATCACCTTTCAACAATATCTTATCGTGGATTCTGCTGCATATTAGGGTTTGCATCTATTTCCGTTTGTGGAATAGGCAATGCCAGACGCAAATCGTTGGGAGCAATACTGTTGGCTTGTGCATCCTTGATTGTGTTCAGATGCCATCCGCCTTCCCGCTTGATGGTCAGTTTATTTCGGGTATAGTCGTAAAGAGCCAACCCCTCTCCTACCAGTTCTTTGCGTCGTTCTTTCAAGATTCTTTCCAATGTAAATTCTGCTGCTTCTACAGTCTTTGCCGGATTGGTACGACGGCTTACGATTTCGTTAAGATACTCTCTGCCTTTGGAGGATTTATCTCCACCCAGCTTGAAACCTGCTTCTGCTGCATTCAGATAGATTTCGGATAAGCGTACAATACAGAGGTTATTGTCTCTTGGGTCGCCGCTTTTTCCCGGGTATTTAGTCAGATAGACTTTTTCCGAACGGGCAGCTTCAGGAAGACCTTCATTGTTGGAAATGACGGAAGCTTGTGTCAGACAGTGCCGGATGTCATTCGGATCTTCGTTCAGTAAATCCAGATAAGCTTTTGTCAGTATCAGATTGTTCCAGTCTACTTTGGCTTCGTTGGCATACACCATGGGAGCACCTTCTCCTCCCGATCCGCCGGAAGGTTCTGTGAGTGAAAAATAAAATTCGAATAATGATTCCGACTGGAAGTCTTTGCCCCATACATTAGGATACTCTTCGTACGAGTACAGTTGATAAAGTTGTTTGCTGTTTTCAATAACATCGGTAGCAGCTGTATAAGCGGATTCGTTATCTCCTTTATTCAGATATACTCTGGAGAGCAGACCTTGTACGGCCCAGTAATTTAAGAATCCGTCTGCTTTTTCTGTGCTCAATCCGGACAATGAGTTGCTGAGGTCTTCAATCACTTGTTTATAACATTCTGCTACTGTATTCCGCTTTGGCTGATGAGTCTGGTCGGTGATAGTCGTTTCGATAGGTACTCCAAGCGAAGCGCCGTTATCGTAACTGTAAGGCATACCGAAAAGACGTGTCAGGTCGTATAAAGCCAGTCCGCGCATGGCCAATGCTTCCGATTTGATACGGTTTAGCGATTGGGTATCACTGGTCTTTACATTTCCCTGTTCGATATAATACAATAGATTATTGGTCTGGCGTATTACTTTGTAAGCCTGATTCCATACCAGGGTAATGTTGAAGTTATCACTTGCCAGTACATTGTATTCATAATAAGGAGATACACGTCGTCCGGCTCCTTTGCTTTCGCGGGCCTGTACATCTTCTGCCCTGCAATCTCCATAATACAGGTAGTTATCCCCATAGTAGCTGTGGGCAGAAGCCAGACGATAAATTCCGTTCAAGGCACTTTGTGCATCCTCCAATGTCCGGATAGCCTCCGGAGTTTGGATAGAAGTCGACGGGTCTAAGTCGAGCCAACTCTCGGAGCAAGAGGAACTTCCGAGAGTCATCAGAATGAGTATATAAGTATAAAATTTTTTCATAACATTCAGTATTAAAATAGAGTTTAGAAAGTCAGTTGTACACCAAAGCTAAAAGTACGCATGGGAGGTGCCTCACAGAATACCTCTCCGTTGACAGGAGTTTCCGGATCGTATTGTTTCCATTTTGCCCAGGTCAGCAGGTTGCTTCCCGAGAAATAGAAACGGGCTTTATTTACCATTACTTTTCTGGTCCACTCTCGAGGTAGAGTATATCCCAAAGTCAGGTTCTTGAGACGCAAATGGTCGGTGCTGTGGATATAGCGTGAGGAATTGTTGTCGCTTGCCGACTGGTTGTAAACAAAGCGGGGAACATCTGTCTGGTCGCCGGGTTTCTGCCAACGGTCCATAGCATAAGCAGGAAGATTATACTTCGAAGTGTATATGTTGGTTGTTCCGTTTTCAATGTAAGTTCCCAGTTTGTCGAACGAATATCCTCCCAGTGAATAAGTAAGTGTAAAACTTAAATCCAGTTGTTTATAATTTAATATATTGGTCAGACCGCCCGATATCTTAGGATTCACAGACTTGTATGGGATAGCCTGTGCCTTGCTGATATCGTTGGTGATTTCTCTGCTGTAAGAACCGTCTTTATTCAGAGTATTGGTATAATAGAGTGCATCTCCGTTTTGAGGATCTACACCGGCAAACTCTTTCACATAAAATGTGTGATATGGCAATCCTACCTTGTGTATGAACCAGGTACCTTCGATAGATTGTTCCAATTGACCGTTCAAGGAAATAATCTTATTTGAGTTATGGCTTAAATTAAGGACGGTACTCCAGTTGAAATGTGGAGTTGCAAAGTTGATGGTACGCAGTTCAAGCTCTACTCCTTTGTTATTCAGTTGCCCTACATTACTCAGATAATTGGTAAATCCGGTTGTGGCACTGATAGGAAGACTGTAAAGCAAGTCTTTGGTATCGCGGTTATAATATTCTATGCTCAGGAAAATACGGCTAAGGAAGGCTAAATCCAGTCCGATATTCAGATTGTAGTTCTTTTCCCATTTCAGATTCGGATTAGCCAGCGACGATTCATAAGAACCAAATCCACCCATATAACTTTGGCCGTAGGTGTATAATCCCATGTATCCGTATAAAGAACCGGGTTGATTTCCGTTTACACCATAAGAAGCTCTGATTTTCACATCACTTAGAATGTGTTTGATTGGTTTCATAAACGATTCGTTGCTTAAATGCCACATACCGGATACAGACCAGAAATTGCCCCAACGGTTTTTGGGTGACAAACGTGAGCTTCCGTCCCGACGGAAACTTCCGGCAATGTAATAACGGTCATCGTAATCGTAATTCAGACGAGAGAGATACGATAGCATTCTGTATGCCTGGGTAGACGAAATAAAGCTGTTCAATACAGAAGCATTGTCCGGTTCTACCAGATTGCTGTTCGACGGAAGGCGAGAACGCTCTCCCGAAGCTTTATCTGTCTGATAACTTTCTATTTCGTATGCTGCCAGTACATCCAGATGATGTTTATAGTTGAACGTGTGTACATAGTTCAGCGAAGTAGAAGAAATCAGTTTTCCGTATTCAATAAATCCTTTGGAAGTCTGTGCATCACTTCCGCTTTTAGGGCCGGCGGCACTCAGTGGGTTGAAGTATCGTGAATCCTTCTGAATGGTATAGTCGTAACTTAAAGTTTCTTTTAGTTTCAGTCCTTTGAGGGGTTCGATGCTGGCATAACCTGTAGAAAACATACGGGTCATGCGTGTACGGTTATAGTCGGTAAGGATATCCCGTAAAGGATTCAATGTTGTGCCGGGATAAGCTCCTACATAATTCCCGTCTTTGTCTCTTACAGTCATGGAGGGGTTCATGAGCATGGCTACATCAAGGAATGGATTGATGGAAGAGCCTCGTTCTTCGTTCATTTCCTGATTCATCTGAGTAAACATTACGTTAGCTCCTACTTCTCCGTATTTTCCTACTTTCTGCGACATATTCAATCGTGCTGAATAGCGGTCGAGGCTGGAATTTTTTGCCAACCCTTCCTGACTGTTATAACCTAATGAAGCATAGAAAGTAGTGCGTTCGTTTCCTCCCGAAACAGAAGCTTCGTAATTTTGATGTATGGCTGTGCGGAGCAGTTCTTTCCTCCAGTCGGTATATCCCAGTTCAGGAACATAAGCGTATTTGCCTATTTCCTGTCCGGCATATTCCGAAGGCGATTTCATTTGTTTGTCGAGTGCATAGTTGTACAAGCCTTCGTACAGCAGTTCGTATCGCTGGTCACCGCTTAAAGTCGGTCTGAAGTCGACAGCAGCATCCGAAAAACCTCCGGCAATGTTCAGTGAAACTTGAGTTCGTCCTGCTTTTCCCTGTTTGGTAGTGATAAGAATTACTCCATTGGCTGCTCGTGAACCGTAGAGTGAAGCTGCCGCTGCATCCTTGATGACGGTAATATTCTCAATATCCGACGGGTTCAGTGTACTCATGATATTGGTTTTGGAGTTATTCATATAAGCTGCATCAGCTCCTCCAGTACTGAGGCTACCTGATGTTACAGGAACTCCGTCGATTACAAATAAAGGTTCTTGTGAAGCATTGAAAGAGCCCATACCACGGATACGGATACTTTGATTGGCACCCGGTTGTCCGGAACTGCTGGTAATATTGACACCGGTAGTCATACCTTGCAGCTTTTGTTCTACGGTCATTACAGGAACGTTCTTCATCATATCTGCGCGGAGTGTATTTGCCGAACCGGTAAAGGAGGATTTAGAGAAGTTCCCGTATCCGGTTACTACCACTTCGTCCAAATTCATGGATTCAGTTTCCAGGCTGATGTTTAATATGCCGCTGCTGGGGGCTTTCAGTTCTTGAGTTTTCATTCCTAGGTATGCAACTACCAGTGTACAGTCCGAATTCGGGATTTGAAGTATATATTTCCCTTCAATGTCGGTTACTACACCTTGTGCTTCGTTACCTTTTACAGAGATTGTAGCACCGATAAGCGGCTCACCGTCTTCTGCGGAAGTTACAATTCCTTTGATTTCCTTGTTCTGTGCAAGCAATGGCTGATAGCAGAGACTAATCAGTATAGCAAGCAAAATCTTGATTCTGAAAATTGTCTTCATAATGTTTTATCTTTAGCATAAAACAATAGTTCAAATTTCAGGCCAAACGGGAATAGGGGTTTTAATGGGTTTTAACAAGGTATACAGGAAAAGTATTGTAGAGTTTTTCTACAGAATAGGTGAAAGAATCTACACAGTGAAGTTGTAAAATCTGGATAGTAGAGAGTTGAAATGAATCGGAGATGCTGTGGGGAGAATAAATAGCACAGAGTATATAAAAAGAAAAGCTCTGAAAAAAAAATCAGAGCTTTCAGCGTTGGACTACCAGGATTCGAACCTGGACAAACAGAACCAAAACCTGTTGTGCTACCATTACACCATAGTCCAAACATTAAATTCACTTTCCTTAGAAAGCGTTGCAAAGATAAATGTTTTGTATTATATGCTCCAAATAATTTTTCACTTTTTTTCGTGGCTAAGGTAGAATCATTATCTTTGTCTGTCAATTAATCAAAGAATTATATGAAGAAATTGTTAGTCTGTCTTGCATTGGGGGCAAGCGGTGTGGCAGGTTTTGCTACTACTCCGTTATGGATGCGTGATGTACGTATTTCTCCTAATGGTCAGGAAATAGTATTTTGTTACAAAGGTGATATTTATAAAGTTAGTACAAAAGGAGGGGAAGCTGTTCAATTGACTACTCAGGATTCTTATGAAGACAATCCGGTGTGGTCGCCGGATGGAAAGCAAATCGCATTCTCAAGCAACCGCTATGGAAACAGCGATATCTTTATCATGTCGGCCAATGGAGGTTCTGCAAAGCGTCTGACGACTCATTCTGCTGCTGAAACTCCGTCGTCATTTACTCCTGACGGTAAGTATATATTGTTCTCGGCTTCTATTCAGGATCCGGCAACGAGTGCTTTATTTCCTACTGCGGCAATGACAGAGCTTTATAAGGTTCCTGTCGCAGGAGGAGCTGTACAGCAAGTATTGGGTACACCTGCCGAAATGGTTTCTTTTGCTTCGACTGGAGATTTCTTCTTGTATCAGGATTGTAAAGGATACGAAGACAAGTGGCGTAAGCATCATACTTCTTCTGTTACACGTGATATCTGGAAATATGATGTAAAGACTGGTTCTCATACTAATCTGACGAAGCGTGCAGGCGAAGACCGTGAACCGGTATTGGCACCAAACGGAAAAGATGTATACTTTTTGAGCGAACGTAATAATGGTTCGTTCAATGTATATCAGTTTGCTTTGGAAACTCCGGAGAAAGTACAGGCTGTAACTTCTTTCAAGACACATCCGGTTCGCTTTCTGTCGGTTGCGGAAAATGGGATGCTTTGCTATACATACGATGGTGAAATCTATACACAGGCAACAGGAGCGAAACCTCAAAAGGTAAAAATTAACGTTACCCGTGATGATGAGGATATTCCGGTGATGTTGAACATGACAAGGGGTATTACTGCAGCTACTCCTTCTCCCGATGGAAAGCAGGTAGCCTTTATTGTACGTGGAGAGGTGTTTGTAACTTCTGTAGAATATGGCACTACCAAACAGATTACACATACTCCGGAAGCGGAAAGTGGAGTTTCTTTCGGGGCAGATAACCGTACTTTGGTTTACTGTAGTGAGCGAGGCGGAAAGAAAGGACTGTATCTTGCCAAAATTACTCGTGAAGAAGATCTAAACTTCCCTAATGCAACATTGATTGAAGAAGAAGCATTGCTTCCTTCTGATAAAGTGGAACGTACCGCTCCTCAGTTCTCTCCAGACGGTAAGGAAGTGGCTTTTATTGAAGACCGTTCCCGTTTGATGGTGGTAAACCTGAAGAGTAAAAAGGTACGTCAGATAACAGACGGTTCTACTTGGTATACTCGTTCTTATCCATTCGACTATTCATGGTCTCCGGATGGAAAATGGTTTGCTTTGGAGTTTATCGGTAACAAGCATGACCCGTATTCGGATGTAGGTATCGTGAGTGCCGATGGAAAAGGTCAGATTGTAAATCTTACTAATAGTGGGTATACCAGCGGTTCTCCTAAGTGGGCAATGGATGGAAATGCCTTACTCTTTACTACCGAACGTTATGGTATGCGTAACCATGCTTCATGGGGTTCGCTGGATGACGTAATGGTGGTATTCATGAATCGGGATGCATACGATAAGTTCCGTCTCAGCAAGGAGGATTACGAATTGCAGAAAGAGCTGGAAGCCGAACAGAAGAAAGCTGCAGAAAAGAAGGAAGACAAGGACAAGAAGAAAGATAAGAAAGAAGAGAATGACAAGAAAGAAGAACCGAAGTCTGTTGTGGTGGAACTGGATGGTATCGAAGACCGTATCGTACGCCTGACTCCTAACTCTTCAAGTCTTGCATCGGCTATCCTTTCCAAAGATGGAGAAGACTTGTATTATCTGTCTGCCTTCGAAGGAGGATTTGATATGTGGAAACTGGAATTAAGAAAAGGTAATACCAGTCTGCTGCATAAGATGGATTCGGATGCTGCCTTCATGGAGACTGATAAGGACGGAAAGAATATCTTTATCATCAGCAGCAGTTCGATGAAAAAAATGGATAGTGCATCCGAAAAACTGAAGCCGATTTCTTTTAAGGCACAGATGAAGATGGACTTGGCTGCCGAACGTGAATATATGTTCGATTATGTATATAAGGAAGAAAAGGAACGTTTTTACAGAACCGACATGCATGGAGTAGATTGGGATGCTATGGCTGCTGCATATCGTAAGTTCCTGCCTCATATCAACAATAACTATGACTTTGCCGAACTTTTGAGCGAGTGGCTGGGTGAGCTGAACGTATCTCATACCGGTGGACGTTATTCAGCTTCTCTTCCTGGTGAGGCAACAGCTAATTTAGGTTTGCTGTACGACTGGGGCTATACAGGCAACGGATTGCGTGTGGCAGAAGTGGTAGAGAAATCTCCTTTCGACCGTAGTACATCGAAGGTAAAGGCTGGAGTTATCATTGAAAAGATCGATGGAGAAGAAATCAAGGAAGGTATGGATTATACACCGTTGCTCAATGGTAAGGGTGGAAAGAAAGTATTGGTTTCTTTGTATGATCCACAAACCAAATCGCGTTGGGAAGAAGTGGTGAAACCTATTTCTAACGGTGCATTTTCTTCTTTGCTTTACAAGCGTTGGGTGAAACAGCGTGCGGCAGATGTAGAAAAATGGTCGAACGGTCGTTTGGGTTATGTACATATCGAGTCGATGGACGATGAAAGTTTCCGTACTGTGTATTCGGATATTTTGGGTAAATACAACGACTGCGAAGGCATTGTAATTGATACTCGTTTCAATGGAGGTGGCCGTTTGCACGAAGATATTGAAGTACTGTTCAGCGGTAAGAAATATTTTACTCAGGTAGTACGTGGACGTGAAGCCTGTGATATGCCGAGTCGCCGTTGGAATAAACCTTCTATCATGCTGCAGTGTGAGGCCAACTATTCCAATGCACATGGTACCCCTTGGGTGTATAGTCACCAGAAATTGGGTAAACTTGTCGGAGCACCTGTACCGGGAACAATGACCAGTGTGAATTGGGTTACCTTGCAGGATCGTAGTCTGGTATTTGGTATACCGGTAGTAGGTTATCGTTTGCCCGATGGCAGTTATTTGGAAAATACACAACTTGAGCCGGATGTATATGTATTGAATACTCCTGAAACCATTGTCAAAGGAGAAGATACACAATTGAAAGCTGCTGTCGACGAGTTGTTGAAAGACATAGATCGTAATAGAAAATAAAAAAAGATTGATGCCGGTTCTTCTTTGCTGATAGTGGCAGGAAGAACCGGCATATTTGTTTGTTAATATGCTTAAATCTATCGTATGATGTGGAATTATCGTTCTTTATTTGTAAGTGCAGGTGTTTTGGCTGCTGCATTCCCAGGTATTCATGCAGCCGACAAACCTTCTAAGCCCAATATTATTTTTATTCTTTGTGACGACATGGGCTATGGCGACTTAGGTTGCTATGGACAGAAGTATATTTCTACTCCTCACTTAGACCGTATGGCTCAGGAAGGTATGCGCTTTACACAAGCTTATGCCGGAAGTCCAGTGAGTGCTCCTTCGCGTGCTTCTCTGATGACAGGCCAACATTCCGGCCACGGACATGTACGTGGAAACAGAGAATACTGGAAAGATGTACCTATGATGAAGTATGGCAATAACGATGAATATACATTAGTGGGGCAGGAACCGTACGATCCAGGACATATCATTTTGCCCGAAATCATGAAGAAAAACGGTTATACAACCGGTATGTTCGGCAAATGGGCTGGAGGATATGAAGGCTCCAGTTCTACTCCGGACAAACGTGGAATAGACGAGTATTATGGCTTTATTTGTCAGTTTCAGGCACATTTGTATTATCCCAACTTTCTGAACCGTTATAGTAAGTCGAAGGGAGATACAGCTACAATTCGGATGGTGATGGATGAGAATATTCAGTATCCGATGTATGGTGACGAATATAAGAAACGTCCCCAATATTCGGCAGATATGATTCACCGGGAAGCCTTGGAATGGCTCGACAAGCAAGATGGTACACAGCCTTTTTATGGATTCTTTACCTATACACTTCCTCATGCAGAGTTGGCACAGCCTAATGATTCTATTTTGAAGCACTATAAGGAAAAATTCTTTGAAGACAAGACTTGGGGAGGAAGTGAAGGTTCTCGCTATAATCCGGTAGTACATACACATGCCGAGTTTGCTGGTATGATTACACGTCTTGACGCATATGTAGGAGAGATTTTGGCAAAGCTGAAAGAAAAGGGTTTGGACGAGAATACTCTGGTTATATTCAGTAGTGATAACGGACCTCACGAAGAAGGAGGAGCCGATCCGGAATTCTTTGGAAGAGACGGAAAGTTGCGTGGACTGAAGCGACAGTGTCATGAAGGAGGAATTCGCGTACCATTTATTGTGCGATGGCCGGGACATGTTCCGGCAGGTGTAGTCAATGATCATCAGTTGGCTTTTTACGATGTAATGCCTACCTTCTGCGAACTGATAGGTGATAAAAAATTCCCTAAAAAATATCTGAATAAGAAGTTAGAAGGTGATTGTTTCGACGGTATTTCTTTCGCTCCTACTCTGCTGGGAAACAATAATAACCAGAAACAGCATGATTTTCTGTATTGGGAATTTCATGAAACAGACCAGATTGGAGTACGTATGGGAGACTGGAAACTGGTGGTGAAGCAAGGTACTCCTTATCTGTATAATTTGGCTGAGGATATCCATGAAGACCATGATGTGGCAGCACAACATCCTGATTTGGTAGAACGTATGAAGGATATTATTCGTCGGGAACATCGTCCTAATGATTTATTCCCAGTCACTTTACCTCAATAAACCTAAGTTATAACTGATACAGTTTGGAGGTGGTACATATCTGTTTTAACCTTCTCCCGACTGTATCTATTTTTAATCTAATTACTTATGAAATATTCTATATTGCTTCTTTTGTGGCTTTGGGGAAGTATTACGACCTTGTATTCCCAGTGTGATACTGTATCGGTAGGTGTGAAATCGGATGGAACGGAACTGAAGGCAGCAGCTTTTTCTTTTCATCGCTATATCGAATCGTTTACTCTTTCGCCTGATGGGAAGAAGTTGCTGATTACTTCTCCCGATTGGGACAAGTATCCGAAATCGCTCAAAAATAAAGGACAGTTTGCTTTGTATAATTTGCATACCATGCGGAAAGAGTGGGAGTGGGAAATGGATTTTCCTTATACCAAGGTAAGCTATACCCGGTGGGGTATTTTGAAAAATAGATTTGCCAAACTTTCCCTGATTGATACTGTAACTATGGAACCATTGTGGAAGTTGACATTGTCTCCTGCATACCTTGATGATTCACTGGGTATTGTATTGGGATATGGTAATAACCAGAAAAAGCTCAAGGCTATACAGATGAAAGATGGGAAATTGCTTTGGGAGGCTAAGATTGGGCATAAATATGGGTGGACTCAGTTTTATCCGCTTACACCGGAAGAGGTCTTGATTGTAGGTGATCGGGTGGAGCGACTGAATCTACTGACAGGCCAACACTCTACTTATGAAGCAAAAACCGGAATTATAGACAAGAAAATGATTGCAGGCATGGTGATGCTGGGAGTTGTAGCCGGGGCTATGGGAGCTATGGCTGGGGCTATGGTAGCTCCTGGAGGTTCGGTAGTGGTTCCCTATTGTTTTCCTGTACCCAGTGCAGAAGTTATCTCGGGAATGACTTCGAATGTAATACAGACTGATTCATGTTTCTACTTAGCCGACCGGAATAAAGTGGCGTGTCTGGATTTGCAGTTGACTCCAAAATGGGAATGTGAATTGCCGGATAAGGCAGCTTCTTCATATTTGAGAATGGAAGACGATGTCTTGCATTTGGTTAATACTGGATATGGTGTAAAAGGTGGAATCAATAAGGTTAAGGTCGGGAAAGCGTTTGTGGCGGGATTTCGAGTATCGACCGGAGAACAACTGTATTGGAACTATCTCCCTGAAAAGGAAGACCGGATTATAGAGTGTGCATATGCAGAAGATAAAACATATATGCTGATGCCCGAGGGGCTGGCTTATCGGAATGTAGGAGATTCTGTGCTGAATGTGGCACGGTGGGATACCGAGAAACGTGGAAAGCTGGAAGGAATGATTAATTATACGGTATATGAATGTGATTCATTGTCGGGTGGTTTTCTGCCAGTAGAGTATAATGAAACTCACTTACCTGTCTTTACAGAGCAGGGACGTCTATATGTGGTAGACAAAAACTTGTGTGTATACCACGAATACGGAGCCGAATCGCTTTATTTCCCTTGTGCGGATATGGGTGACTACGTATGCATCTACAATAAGGATGATTTTAGACTGATTCATAAACTGGGTATGCCGATTTCCTCTCTGTCGGTAGGATGGAAGCAGGGTATGATGACTGATACACAGCTTATTCTACTTGACAATCAGAATCGTTTACTGTTTATTGACAAGAAAGATTTACTGGAATAAACATCATTACACGGGTAGCTAAGTATTGAAGTATTTTCTCGTATTCTTGAGATTATCTTTAGGTAGATACACTTTGGGATATCAATAGAGATAAGTGTGGTAAATTGGAATAATCTACTAGTAATTTATTCCATACTTCTTGTAGTTTATACGAGTAGGAATGGCATAAATATTGAATCTAATTATAATTAAAGAAAAGACTATGTAAAGGGAAATCATTATTTTTGTATGGAAATAATCTATCACTAACTTAAATTTATTATGAAAAGACAAATTCTATTAGGCATCTGGGGAGCTTGTGCACTTGTATCCCATGCACAGACATTTAAGGAATGGCAAGATCCGGAGGTGAATGCGGTAAATCGTGCACCCATGCACACTAACTTTTTTGCATATGAAAACACTGAATTAGCTACTGAAGGCTTAAAAGAGAAATCAGATAATTTTATGACACTGAACGGACTCTGGAAGTTCTTTTGGGTAAAGAATGCAGATGCTCGTCCTACTGATTTCTGGAAAGTAGATTTTAATGATAAGGGATGGGACCAGCTACAGGTACCAGCTGTATGGGAATTGAACGGATATGGAGATCCTATTTATGTAAACATAGGATATGCCTGGCGAAATCAGTATACTAATAATCCACCTTATGTGCCGGTAGAAGGCAATCATGTGGGATCTTATCGCCGGGAGATTATAGTACCTGCAGATTGGAAAGGAAAGGAAATTATGGCTCATTTCGGAGCGGTAAGTTCGAATATGTATTTGTGGGTAAACGGAAAATATGTCGGTTACAGTGAAGATAGCAAACTGGAGGCCGAGTTTAATCTGACTCCGTATCTGAAACCGGGACAGAAAAATGTTATAGCCTTTCAGGTATTTCGTTGGTGTGATGGAAGTTATTTGGAAGATCAGGATTTTTTCCGCTATACTGGTGTAGCACGCGATTGCTATTTGTATGCACGAAACAAGAATCATATTGAAGATATTAGGGTTACTCCCGATTTGGATAGTGAATACAAGGATGGTTCATTGGATGTTCGTTTACAGTTGAGAGGTAATTCTGATGTTACATTAGAACTTCTGGATGCAGAGAATAAAGTAGTAGCTACAGCATATACCAAAGGTGCTGGTAAACTTGCTGCTACCATCGGTTTGAAAAATCCACATAAATGGACTGCAGAAACACCTTATCTGTATACACTGCGTGCTACCTTGAAAAATGGAAATACAATCAATGAAGTGGTTCCTGTAAAAGTAGGTTTCCGCAAAATAGAGATGAAAAATGCACAGTTGCTGGTAAATGGTCAGCCTATTCTTATTAAAGGTGCAGATCGTCATGAGATGGATCCGGATGGAGGATATCATGTTTCTCGTGAGCGTATGATTCAGGATATACAGATTATGAAGATGTTCAATTTGAATGCAGTACGTACCTGTCACTATCCGGATGATAATTTTTGGTATGATTTGTGTGATAAATACGGTATTTATGTAGTTGCTGAGGCGAATATAGAATCACACGGAATGGGATATGACGAGTTGACATTAGCCAAGAATCCTTCTTATAAAAAAGCACATCTGGAACGTAATCAGCGTAATGTACAGCGTGGTTTCAATCATCCAAGTATTATTTTCTGGTCATTGGGTAATGAAGCTGGATATGGCCCGAATTTTGAAGCTGCTTACGATTGGATTAAGGCTGAAGATCCGAGCCGTATGGTACAATATGAACAGGCTGGTACATCGGGAAAGACTGATATTTATTGTCCGATGTATGCTCGTTATAAATGGTGTGAAGAATATGCAACAGATAATCAATATCAGAAGCCGTTGATTCAGTGTGAATATGCTCATGCTATGGGTAACTCTCAGGGAGGATTTAAGGAGTATTGGGATTTGTTTCGTAAGTATCCGAAGTTGCAGGGAGGATTTATCTGGGACTTCGTGGATCAGTCGTGTCGATGGACCGGTAAAAACGGAAAGATGATTTATGCATATGGAGGTGATTTTAACCGTTTTGATGCAAGCGACAATAATTTCTGTGATAATGGATTGATTAGTCCGGACCGTAAACCTAATCCGCATATGTATGAGGTGGGGTATTTTTATCAGAATATTTGGACTACCGCTCGCGATCTCTCGAAAGGAGAAATCAATGTGTACAATGAAAACTTTTTCCGTGATTTGTCTGCTTATGCTTTGGAATGGCAAGTGTTGAAAGACGGGCAAGTAATGCGTAGCGGAAGAGTGAAAGAACTGAAGGTCGCTCCGAGAACAACTTCTGTACTGAAACTTGACTTTGGACAGACTGATACAAAAGGGGAATGGTTGCTGAATGTGAAATATCTTCAGAAGAATCGGGAAGGATTGATACCTGCCGGTCATGTGGTCGCAAAAGCTCAGTTGGCTTTGACCGAATATCAGGCACCTTCTATGGAGTTGAAGAATGTTGAAGAAAGCAATCAAGCTGTTGTTGTTCCTCGTATAAAGAATGAGAATCAAAATCGGATGGTGGTAGAAGGTACTCATTTCAATATCCAGTTTAATAAACAAAATGGATATATGGATAAGTATGAGGTGAATGGAGTGAATATGATAAAAGATGGAGAGGCATTGACACCAAATTTTTGGCGTGCTCCGACTGATAATGATTTTGGAGCCATGCTTCAGCAGAAATATGTAGCATGGAAAAATCCAGGTATGAAACTGTTGTCTTTGAAAGGAGAAATGAAAGAAGGTATAGCTGTAGTTTCTGCTGAATATGAAATGGAAAAAGTTTCTGCTAAATTACAGTTGACTTATTTCATTAATAATAAGGGTGCGGTAAAAGTGGTACAGAAAATGACAGCAGACAAAAATGCTGATGTTTCCAATTTATTCCGTTTTGGTATGCAATTGGTGATGCCTAAAGCGTTCGATAAAATTGCTTATTATGGACGTGGTCCGGTAGAGAATTATGTAGACCGTAAGAGTAGTGCCGATTTAGGTATCTATAATCAATTGGTAAAAGATCAGTTCTATGCTTATATCCGTCCACAGGAAAATGGAACGAAGTCGGATATACGTTGGTGGAAACAGACGAATGCTGCGGGTAACGGATTATGCTTCGTGTCCGAAGCTCCTTTCTCTGCATCGGCTCTACATTATACTATTGATTCATTGGATTCCGGTTGGGTAAAAGAACAGAAACATTCCAATGAGGTGGAAGAGGCTGATTTGGTAAACCTACTGATTGATAAAGCTCAGATGGGACTGGGATGTGTAGACAGTTGGGGAGAATTGCCAAGAGAAGAGTATAGATTGCCTTATGGTGATTATGAATTTACTTTCATTATGACACCGGTTACTCATCAGATTGTAATTAAGTAAGCTGTGTTGTTCTAAGGGATAGATTGTGTAGAGAGAGTCTTTTATATTCTCTTTACCAAAGAGAAAAATCCCGGAGTCTCTTAAAGAGTACTCCGGGATTCTTTTTTATATTTGATAATTGCTTTATTTCCGGTTTGTTTCTTTCTTGCGGTATTCCGAAGGAGATATTCCCATTACTTTGGTAAATACTCGTGAGAAATAGGCGGTTTCTTCAAATCCTAGTTGAATAGCCACTTCGTTTATTTTCATATCGGTCAGTTCAATGTATTGGCAGGCTTTCTGTATCTTCAGGCAGATGAAGTAATTGATTGGTGATACTCCCGTTTCTTTCTGAAACAATGCAGAAAAGTGTGAAGGAGAGTATTTGAAGTTACTGGCCAACTGCTTGAGGGTCATATTATGATGTATATTTTCCTGCATATAATGAATAGCTTTAGAAGCCAGTGAGCTGTCTTTGTTACCTGCCGCTACATTGATATACCGATAAGGTTCCAGATAAATGAAAGAGCCTAAGAAACGGTATAGACTGAGGGAAGTATATACCATGTATTCTTTGATATATCCCATGGAGAAACATTGATAGATCTCTTCGAATAGGTCTAAACGTTCTTGCATTCTTGAAGAATTTCCAGGCTGAATGGGCTGAGGATTGGGAAAAGAGGGAAGAAAGTTAGCGCATAATTTTCCACGGAAATGAATCCAATAGATAGTCCATGGATTATCATTATTAGCCCCGAATGCATAAGGGCTTCCGGGAGGAATAATGATATATTCATTTTGTTTTACTGTATAGGTCTTTCCATGTATCTGATACCATCCTTCTCCGGCAGTACAGTAAATCAGCATGGCATAATCACATCCGTTATTTTTCTGAATATAATGATATTTCACGTGCGGGAAGAAACCTATCCTTCTAAGATATAAGTTTCCTATCAGAGGATCTTTACTGTAAGTAGACAGCAAATCTTCTGGCAGGGAAAGTACACGTTCGCCTCTGAATCCTTCTTTTATTTTCATCACTATCTAAAATAGTAAGATTGTACAATCAATTCACAACAAAGGTAAGGAATGTTCCGTAAGAATTGCTGTACTTTTGTCTAAAATTTAAAATATATAGTTGTCATGAGAGCAAGTAATTACGATAAACATCCTTTTACCGCAGTAAACGGTAATTTGTGGAAAGGATGGGAGAATATTAGTGAAGAACTGATGCATTGTATCCAGCAGAAAGCACAGCAGGGTACTTGTGTATGTGTGGTAGAATGTTACCATGGAGTTCATCACGAAGAATTGGAAGCTGGATTTGCTTTGCTGAAACCGGCTTTGACTATTCACACAAAAGATTTGTTTAAATCGGAAGAAGAATTGAAGCCGATGTTGCAGCCGAATATTACAGACGACTGTTTGTTTGGTTTCCGTGCTCATTTCTCGTATGCCGACTTTTTGGATCAGGATAAGGTAAAGGTTGCACAAAAACAGGTTGCTGATGCAAAAGGTTTAGTGTTGGTATATGGACATGGTGCGGCTACTGTATGTCCGGCTGATGTTTTGGTATATGCCGATATGCCTCGTTGGGAAATCCAGTTGCGTGCACGTCGTCATGAAATTAACGGTTTGGGTGTACATAATAGTGAAGAAGCTCCTTCTTATCAATACAAGAGAGGTTATTTTGTAGACTGGATAGTTTGTGACAACTTGAAAAAGACTTTGTTGCCGGTAGCTGACTATTGGTTGGATACAACTATCAGCGGACAACCTAAGATGATTGAAGGAGAAACTTTGCGTAAAGGTCTTGAAAAAACAGCACATCGTCCGTTCCGTGTAGTACCATTCTTCGATCCGGCACCTTGGGGTGGACAGTGGATGAAGGAAGTGTGCGATTTGGATCGTTCGAGGGCAAATTTCGGATGGTGTTTCGACTGTGTTCCTGAGGAAAACAGCTTGAATCTTCAGGTACAAGGTGAATTGTTTGAAATGCCTGCAAACAATTTGGTATTCTATCAGACAAGAAATCTGTTGGGTGGACCGGTAGAAGCTCGCTTTGGTCAGGACTTCCCTATCCGTTTCGACTTCCTCGATACGATGCAGGGAGGCAACTTGAGTTTGCAGGTACATCCTACTACACAATATATCCGTGATACATTCGGTATCTACTATACTCAGGACGAAAGTTACTATTTGTTGGATGCAGAAGAAGGTGCTACTGTATTCCTCGGCTTGAAGACAGGTGTAAATCCGGATGAAATGATTGATGCTTTGAATGAATCGCAGCAGACAGGAAAAGCTTTTGATGCAAATAAATATGTAAATCAGTGGCCGGCTAAGAAACATGACCATTATTTGATTCCTGGTGGTACTATTCACTGCTCCGGAGCAGGTGCAATGGTATTGGAAATCAGTTCTACTCCGAATATCTTTACATTTAAGTTGTGGGACTGGGGCCGTTTGGGATTGGATGGTCGTCCTCGTCCTATCAATATTGGTCATGGTTCAAAAGTAATTCAGTGGGAACGTCAGACAGAATTTACTCGCGAACACCTTATCAACCATGTAGAACCGATGGGTTCTGGAGAAGGCTGGAGAGAAGAACGTACAGGTTTGCATGAAAATGAATTTATCGAAACACGCAGACACTGGTTTACTGGTAAAGTTGCTCATCATACAAATGGCGGTGTGAATGTATTGAACGTAATCGAAGGCGAAGAATTGATTGTAGAAAGTCCGACAAATACATTTGAACCATTTGTAGTACATTATGCTGAAACATTTATTATACCGGCTTCGGTAGGTGAATATACTATCCGCCCTTACGGTGCTTCAGAAGGTAAGGAATGTGGTACCATCAAGGCATTTGTACGCTTTAATGCATAAGATTATGAAGACGGAAAAACGAATTGTAATGACATTGGATGCAGGGGGAACCAATCTGGTTTTCTCTGCCATTCAGGACGGAAAGGAGATAGTCTCCCCTATTACTTATCCGTCGGAGGTGGATGATATTCAGATATGTCTTCAAACTCTGTTGAAAGGTTTCGAGGAAGTAAAGGCTTTGCTTTCCGAATCTCCTGTTGCTATCAGTTTTGCCTTTCCCGGTCCGGCAGATTATCGTGCTGGTATTATCGGAAATCTGCCTAACTTCCCGGCTTTCCGTGGAAAGGGAGTTCCCTTGGGTCCTTTTTTGTCGGAGCATTTCGGTATTCCTGTGTTCATTAATAATGACGGTAATCTTTTTGCATATGGAGAGGCTTTGGCTGGAGCATTGCCGGAAGTGAACGCATTGCTGGAAAAGGCAGGTAACTCGAAACGCTATCATAATCTTATCGGTATTACGTTTGGTACCGGATTCGGATGTGGAATTGTTATTAACCAGGAATTATTGTTTGGAGACAATCAGACTGGTGGACACATCTGGTGCTTGCGTAATAAGAAGTATCCTTCGTACATCGTAGAAGAAAGTGTAAGCAAACGGGCTGTTCCCAGAGTATATAATGAACTATCTGGTAATACTTCTGAATTGACCCCTAAAGATGTATTTGATATTGCCGAAGGGGTATGTCCTGGTAACAGAGAAGCAGCCATAGCAGCTTTCTCTGAGTTGGGAACCATGGCTGGTGATGCCATTGCTACAGCTTTGTCACTGATAGACGGGCTGGTCGTGATAGGGGGAGGACTGGCTGGTGCAGCGAAGTATATTCTGCCGGCACTGATGGACGAATTGAAAGGAAAAATCAGTATGAAAGACGGTACAGAGTTTAATAGACTTTCATCAATTCCGTATTGTCTGGAGAATCCGAATGAATTGGAAGCTTTTCTTCAAAGCGATTCTTATGAACTTGATATACCGGGTACAGATAAGAAAATACGTTGCTGCTTCGATAAGAAGATTGGTGTACTTTTGTCTCATGTGGGCGCAAATCGTGCTATTGCTTTAGGAGCATATTGGTATGCATTGAATGAGTTGGATAAAAATAAATAGAATATGAAGAAATATATACAGACATTGTCGGTCGCATTACTTGCTTTGGGTGGCGTAGCTTGTAGTACAAGCAAAGAGCAGGTAGCTTCTCAGGAAGAATTATCGCAATATGTAGAGCCGCGTATCGGTACGGCTCATTGCCGTTGGTTTCATTTTGCACCAGGTGCAATGCCTTTTGGTATGGCTAAACCGGGACCTTCTACCAATGGCTCTTTAGGAAATGCTTCCGGATGGGAAGCAACGGGATACGATTATCGTGATACTTCTATTGAAGGTTTTCCATGCTTACATGAATTCCAAGTAGGAGGAATCGTTTTGATGCCTACTCAAGGTGAGTTGAAAACAATACCGGGACTACCTACCGATAGTGTAAAGAAGGGATATCGTTCGGCATTCGACCGTAATACAGAAGTTGTACAGCCTGGATATTATTCTGTACTACTGAAAGATTATCAGATTAAGGCAGAGGTTACTGCAACTCCTCGTGTCGCTTTTCAACGTTTTTCTTTCTCGAAAGGTGGAGAAAATCATATTTTGTTTGATATAGGTAACCGTCAGGGAGAGAGTGGAGCAGCAGTAGATGCTTCTGTCGTTTATACCGAAGACGGCAGGATAGAGGGATGGGTAATAACTGAACCCGAATATGTAAAGAAATATCAGCCGGGAGCACAAGTGCCATTGTATTTTTCTGCTGTAGTAGACAAACAGCCTGATGGTTTTGGTGTATTCAATGGTGATAATGTAAAACAGGGAGTACGTGAAATAAAAGGTGTAGGCGCTGGTGTTTATCTCACTTATCAGGTAAAAGATTCTGTACAAGTGACTGCAAAAGTGGGTTTGTCGTATACTTCTGTAGAAAATGCACGAATCAACTTGCTGAAAGAAGCTGAAAATCTGTCGTTCGACGAAGTAAAAGAACAGTCACACCAAACATGGGAAAACTACTTAGGACGAGTACGTGTGGAAACAGCCGATAAGAACAATAAAATTAAGTTCTATACCGGTCTGTACCATGCGTTGCTGGGAAGAGGACTGGTGAACGATGTGAATGGTGCTTATCCGCATCACAATGGCTCTATTGGTCAGCTTCCAATGGAAGGAGACAAGCCTGTACACAATGTGTATAATACCGATGCTATTTGGGGAGGCCAGTGGAATTTGGCTCAGATTTGGGCATTGGCTTATCCAGAATACCTTTCCGATTATATCAGCAGTCATTTGCAGGCTTACAAAGATGCAGGATGGCTGGCCGATGGCTTAGCCAATAACCGTTATGTATCAGGAGTAGGTACTAATCTGTTGAGTACGGTAATTGCGGGAGCTTATCAATGCGGTATACGTGATTTTGATACAAAACTGGCTTATGAAGCTTGCTTGAAGAACGAACTGGATGGAAAGAACCGTCCTTTAGGAGCTGGAAAAGTCGATACAGAGATGTTTGTAAAATATGGCTATGTTCCTCATCAGGATGAAGGAAATGGCCCCGATGAGGCGTTTATGTTCTCTGCTTCTCATACATTGGAGTATTCGTACAGTGCTTGGGCAGTAGCTCAATGGGCAAAAGAAAATGGAGATGAGAAGAATTATAATGAATTGATGCGTTTGTCTAAGGGTTGGGAAAGACTTTATGATGCTTCTACAAACTTTATCCGCCCGAAGAAGGCTGATGGTCAGTTTATAGAACCTTTCGATCCGATGCAGGTTTGGAGAGGATTCCAGGAAGGAAATGCATGGCAGTATACTTTCTATGTACCTCATGATACAAAGTCTTTGGTCGAAAAAGTGGGAGCTGATGTGTTTACTGCTCGTTTGGACAGTATCTTTACTCAGTCGCAGAAGAAGATATTTAGTGGTGGTACTGAGGTAGGAGCCTTTGCCGGACTTCAGACGCTTTATAATCAGGGTAACCAGCCTTGTCTGCATATTTCCTGGTTGTTCAATGAAGCAGGTCGTCCGTCGCTCACTCAGAAATGGGTTCGTGCTATCTTGAATGAGTTCTATGGAACAGAAGGTATTCACGGCTATGGATATGGTCAGGATGAGGATCAAGGTCAGTTGGGAGCTTGGTACGTGATTTCTTCAATGGGACTCTTTGATGTAAAAGGATTGACAGATTCTGAGCCCTCTGTTGGTTTGGGAGCTCCTTTGTTCGATAAGATTACCATTCAATTAAATAATCAATACTACAAAGGCAAGGAATTTGTCATTGAAGTAAAGAACAATACAGCAGAAAATCCTTATGTACAGCAATATACATTGAATGGAGAAGCGTTGCATGAAACGCGTATACCGTTCTCTGCACTGACAGAAGGAGGATATTTACAGATAGAAATGGGCAGTCAGCCTAAAGATCAATATTAAATAATGACATTACTATGAAAACGCCTATATACGTATCTAAGAATACGTTATTTCCCATCTTATTTGGCTTTTTTGTGATGGGATTTGTGGATGTGGTAGGGATTGCAGCAAACTATGTGAAGAAGGACTTTGTTCTGTCGGAAACATTAACCAATTTGTTGCCGATGATGGTATTCTTCTGGTTTGCTGTCTTCTCTATCCCAGCCGGAGTGATGATGAGTAAGATTGGTAAGAAAAATACAGTGGCTACAGCTATGCTGATAACCATTGTAGCAATGATCTTGCCGATGTGTAGTTACAGTTTTCTTGTAGTTTTGTTTGCCTTTGCCTTGTTGGGCATTGGTAATACAATTCTGCAGGTTACCTTAAACCCTATGGTGGCTGGACTGATTTCGGGGAATGCATTGGCCAGTGTGCTTACATTAGGACAATTTTTGAAAGCAGTTTCTTCTTTCCTTGGTCCGCTTATCGCCGGAGGAGCAGCTTCTTTATGGGGAGATTGGAAACTGATATTTCCCGTATATGCTATTGTTACATTGATTTCAATGCTTTGGTTGTTGGGATGTGTACACGAAAATGCATCAAAAGAGGTACATGTAACCAGTTTTTCTTCAGCTATCGGGTTATTTAAAGACCGTTATATCCTGATGTTGTTCCTGGGCATTTTATTCGTAGTCGGAATTGATGTGGGACTGAATACTACTATCCCTAAATTGTTGATGGAACGTGTTGGCTTGTCTTTGGATGAGGCTGGATTGGGTACTAGTCTTTACTTTTCTGCCCGTACTATCGGTACATTTGTCGGTACTTTCCTTTTGGTAAGAATTTCTTCCGGTGCTTTCCTTAAGCTTAGCATGTTGCTTAGTATTCCGGTATTTATTGGATTGCTATCATTTCAGTCTTTATGGTTGCTTTGTACAATGATTGTACTGGTAGGTTTGCTTTGTGCTAATGTATTTTCTATTCTGTTTTCTTGTGCCTTGCAACATAAACCAGAATACGATAGTGAAATCTCTGCTTTAATGATCATGGGCGTATCTGGTGGAGCACTGGTTCCATTGTTGATGGGAGTCGTTTCAGATGGATTTAGTCTGACAGCTGGAATGGCGGTATTATTGCTTTGTTTGCTTTATTTGGCACTGGTATCGTTCCGAATTAAGAAAGTATAAGGTAAAAGCTACGAAAGAATATAAATAGATATTTTTCTTTTGTGAGATAAAGGTTAATGAAGAATAGAGTGGTTATGCCGCTGTAGAAATACATCTATACGAATCGTATCGTTGTGTTTTTGCAGTGGCATCATTCTTTTTATTAATTGGATAGTGTATGAAATAAAAATACCCCTCTGCAAATGTTTGACTTGCAAAGGGGTATTTATAAGATATAAACAGGTTTCTGTTTATTTAGCAATAATCAAGTAGTAGTTTTTCTTACCACGCTGAACAAGCAAATATTTCTCATCCAACAGATCTGCTGTGGTAATCATCTGATCGAAAGCAGTTAACTTTTCTTTGTTCAGTGATACACCTCCACCTTGTGCCATTTTACGCATTTCACCTTTTGATGGGAAAATGTTGGTCTTTTCGGCAAACAAGTCTACAGCCTTGATACCAGCCTCGATGTCAGTCTTAGCTACTTCAAACTGAGGTACTCCTTCGAATACAGACAGCAGAGTGTCTTCATCCAGCTTTTTCAATGCTTCTGAAGTAGCATTACCGAACAAGATATTCGAAGCTTCTACCGCTGCATTGTAGTCTTCTTCAGAGTGTACCATGATAGTAACTTCTTTTGCCAGACGTTTCTGCAATGTACGCAAATGCGGAGCTTCTTTGTGTTCAGCAATCAATGCATCAATTTCTTCTTTGGTAAGAGAAGTAAAGATTTTGATATAGCGTTCTGCATCTTCGTCGCTTACATTCAGCCAGAACTGATAGAATTTATATGGAGAAGTATAGCGTGGATCCAGCCATACATTTCCCGACTCAGTTTTTCCGAACTTAGTTCCATCTGCCTTTGTAATCAACGGGCAAGTCAATGCAAATACCTCTCCCCCGTTTGTACGACGGATCAGTTCGGCACCGGTAGTAATGTTTCCCCACTGGTCTGAACCACCCATCTGAAGTTTACAGTTCTTGGTTTCGTACAAATGCAGGAAGTCGTATCCTTGTAAAAGCTGATAAGTAAATTCGGTAAATGAAAGACCGTCGCGTGCTTCACCGTTCAAACGTTTCTGTACAGAGTCTTTTGCCATCATGTAGTTTACAGTGATGTGCTTTCCTACAGTACGGGCAAAATCGAGGAAGGTGAAATCTTTCATCCAGTCGTAGTTGTTGACCAATTCTGCACGGTTAGGAGCATCCGACTCGAAGTCGAGAAATTTGCTCAACTGTTTCTTGATACACTCCTGGTTGTGGCGCAGTGTTTCTTCGTTCAGCAGGTTACGTTCCTGTGATTTTCCTGAAGGGTCTCCAATCATACCTGTTGCACCGCCTACCAGAGCCAGCGGTTTGTGTCCGCAACGCTGGAAATGCTTCAGAATCATTACGCTTACCAAGTGGCCGATGTGCAATGAATCGGCTGTTGGGTCAATACCTACGTAAGCTGTAACCATTTCTTTTTCCAGTAACTCTTCTGTACCGGGCATCATGGTATGTACCATTCCGCGCCATCTTAATTCTTCTACAAAATTCATCGAATGATATTCTTTGGTTTAAATATTTGTTAGATTCTTGTAAAAGACAAAAGTACGACTCTTTCTCTGAATAACCAACTTTTATCGGCTAAAAAAGAGCTGGTTAATCGTTGTCTGAACCCTATCTTTGAGCTCTTCTTCAGCGGTATGGAGTAAAGATGCGACTTCTTGATAAAGACTGTGTACGGACTGTTCATCTTCATCTGTTTCGATCAGAATTCGGTCGTTGGGGATACTTTGTAAGGCTTCGTGATTATACTTACTCCCGAAAGAAAGATAAAATCCTTGTCGGACAAGACTCTGTGCCAGTTCTCTTTTCCCTCTGAAACCATGGATAATCCACGCATTATGTGGGCAGTATTCTTTTTTGAATGCGATTAGTTCGTTTGTGGTTTTAACGGCATGTAGAATAAGTGGAAGCCGGTAATGTTCGGCTATGGAAATAATTTCACGGAATACCTTTAGCTGAAGTTCAAAGGGAGTTTGACACAATTTATCCAATCCGGATTCGCCGATGGCAATAGTCCTTATGTCAGTTGCAGCCATTGTACGAACCCATTCCAATTGGTCTTTATAATCCGCTTCAGATACATACCACGGATGAATACCTGCCGATAGGAATACAGTTTCATTGGGTATTGGTGTGTTCCACATGGAACAGCTAAGAATAGCTGATGATGCAGAGGAAGGCAACCGGTGGGTATGGATATCAAGCAGCATAGTCTGGTGATTATTACGGTACAGGGTCATATCCTGAGCCTCCCCATGGATGACAGCGCAGGAGACGGCGTATGGTGAGATATAATCCTTTTATCGGTCCGTGTTTCTGAAGTGCTTCAATGGCATACTGTGAACACGTTGGGGTGAACCGGCATGAAGGAGGCGTGAAAGGAGAAATACAGTTCCGGTAGAAATAAATGGGAAGTAAAAGCAGATACGTAATCAGTTTTCTCATGAGAAATGCTCTGTAGTAAGCGTCAGAAGTTTCTTTACTTTTGCTTCTACTTCATTGGAAGAATGAAGTTCATTATCCAACCAAATAAAGGCTATGATAGCCTTTTTGCCGGAAGCAGCCAGAGAGTCGGTCAGAATTTGCCGATGTTTGCGGTAGGCTTCCCTTATCTGACGTTTCACACGATTGCGTTTGACTGCCCGTTTAAAACGTTTTTTAGGTACGCTGATAAGAATAGACACAACAGGCAGATTTTCTTTTTCAACAGGCATATAGACAATACGTAGCGGAAAGGCAGGGAATGATTTTCCGCCACCGGAAAACAAACGTTCAATAAGAATCCGGCTGTTTAAACGTTCTGCTTTTCGTAAAGTCTGTTTTTCTGTTTCTGCCATGATGGGAATTATATAAAAATAGTCCTGAACATAATAACTGTCTACAAAGATAAACTTAAATTGCGTTTCTCAGCGCAGTTGCAGACTTTTTATTATGTTCAGGACAATGATATTCAAATGAATTACTTGTTATGCTCGCCAATGAACATGTCCAATGCTGCAGGCATAGAAGGTGCTACACTTGTAGGAGCTTCTAAGTCGAGACGTAATCCTGCATCTTTTACAGCTTTGGCTGTAGTAGGTCCAAAACTACCAATGGCAATGTCCTTCTGTTCAAAGTTCGGGAAATTCTTCATCAGCGACTGGATACCGGCCGGACTGAAGAATATCAGCATGTCATAGTCGAACTTTTCCTCAGGAGTAAAGTCGTTACTTACCGTACGGTACATAACGCCTTCTGTATGTTGTATTTTATGTTTGTCCAATAAGTCTTTTACTTCATCGTTGTGCACGTCAGACATTGGGATAAAATACTTTTCTGTGTTATGTTTGACGATTTGTGGTATCAAATCAGCAAACTTACCGGTTGCTCCAAAGAATACTTTACGTTTGCGATACTGTACGTATTTCTGTATGTACAATGCAATTGTTTCTGAAGTACAGAAGTATTTCATTGTCTCAGGAATTGTGACGCGCAACTCAGTACACAGATTGAAAAAATGATCAATAGCATGACGTGATGTAAATACGACTGCTGTATGATCTAAAATTGATATTTTTTGTTGTCTGAATTCTTTTGCCGACAGACTCTCAACTTTTATAAACGGACGGAAAACTATCTCCACGCCGTACTTCTCAGCAATGTCAAAATAGGGTGACTTTTCTGATGTGGGTTTAGGCTGAGAAACCAGAATTTTCTTTATCTTCAATTTTCTAAAAGTTTAAAAATAAAAAATGATTAGTATAATTTATTCCTTCCCATAACAAGAAAGAGGGTGCTAATTCGAGAGCGCAAAAGTACAGAATTAAATGTAGAATACCATGAATTTGTTTGAAAAAGTTTCTAATACACTTATAAAATAGCAATATTTTAGTAAAAATAAGAATAAATAGTATGAAAACTTTTGTTGTGGCAAAATTCAGGTCAAAATAAATAATCAATAGTACCACCGGAAATAATAATAGCCCTCCTAAAATTATTACGTCAAAATATGTTTCTATCCATACTTTGTTTTGCTCTTTCTCGAAAAAAATCCAGTTAATGAAAGAATATAAGGCGTATTTCAGCAATATAAATAAAACGACCGTAAAAATGTAGATCGTTAAAAGAAGCCCATGTGGTATATGAGTGAAAAGATAGGAAGAGTGATCTGCAAAGTAATCATACAGGCATAATCCTCCTAAAATATAGGTGATGCAGTTTAAAACAATACTATGATGAAAGTATGCGTTTGCTACAATTGTTGTTTGATTGTTTTTCCGTCCTCCTTGAAATAATTTCTTGATTCTGAAGAGCAGATATTTCTTGCCGTCTTTCAGTACAAATGTACCGAGAAAAAAGCAAAGCAGTACAATGCAGGTGATAAACCAGTCTGCACGCAGCATGTAAGGTATGGGTTCTCCGTTCATATTGCTGCAAATTTACGAATATCTTTGCTCCACAAAGGAGTAGAGTATAATAAATTGAGGGCTTCTTGTGGAGTTGTAGCTACCTGCCAGATATGTCCATGTTCCCGGCGCATGAAATTTTCTTCTATAGCATGCTCCAGCATTTCAAGTAACGGATTGTAGAATCCGTTTATATTAAGAATGACAATCGGTTTCAAGTATAGTCCAAGTTGTTTCCAGGTAATGATTTCAAGCAATTCTTCCAGTGTTCCGCAACCTCCCGGCAGTGCAATGACACCGTCCGAAAGATCGGCCATGATTTTTTTGCGTTCGTGCATGCTTTCGGTCTCTATCAGTTGGGTAAGCCCTTTATGGTGCCATCCTTGTTCTACCATAAAATGAGGTATAACTCCCGTCACTGTTCCTCCGGCAGCCAGTGCGGCATCGCTGATACTACACATCAAGCCTAAACATCCGGCACCATTGATTAAATTGATACGCTGACGAGCAAGTAGTTTACCTAATTCTTGTGCTGCTTCAAAATAAATCGGAGCGATTTTAGTACTGGAAGCACTATAGACGCATACATTTTTTATATCATTCATAAACGAGGAATACAATACGGGAAATAAAAAATAAAGAATGAGAAATAAATTTATAACTCATTCTTTATTTTATTCTTTTATTGAAAAGGATTAGAGTCCAAAAGCTTGTTTAACTTTGTCTACGTAGTCAAGTTTTTCCCAAGTAAACAGTTCTACTTCTACTTCTTTGTTACCTTCGTAGGCAGATTCAAAGTATTTGGTTACAACTTTAGGTTCACGTCCCATGTGGCCGTATGCTGCAGTTTCGCTATAAATAGGATTACGCAGTTTCAGGCGTTCTTCGATGGCACGTGGGCGCATGTCGAATATTTCGTCAACTTTCTTGGCAATTTCACCGTCGGTCATAGCTACATTGCTGCGTCCGTATGTATTGACATAGATATTAATCGGACGAGCGACTCCGATAGCATATGAAACCTGTACCAATATTTCATCGGCTACTCCGGCAGCTACCAGGTTTTTGGCAATGTGACGTGCTGCATAAGCTGCACTACGGTCTACTTTGCTTGGATCTTTTCCAGAGAAAGCACCACCGCCATGAGCGCCGGCACCTCCGTAAGTGTCGACAATGATTTTACGTCCAGTCAGTCCGGTATCTCCATGTGGGCCACCGATTACGAATTTACCGGTTGGGTTTACGTGGTAAGTAATCTGGTCATTGAACAAAGCCAATACTTCCGGATTGTGAATTTCTGCAATGACACGAGGCATCAGGATTTCGATGACATCCTTGCGGATTTGTGCCAGCATTTCTTCGTCTGCTTTCAACTGTGCTTCTTTAGAGTCGTCGGCAGGCTGTACAAATTCGTCGTGCTGAGTAGAAACTACGATAGTATCGATACGAACCGGACGGCGATTGTCATCATATTCAATGGTTACCTGGCTCTTTGCATCCGGACGAAGATAAGTCATAACCTTGCCTTCACGGCGGATTTCTGCCAGTACCATCAGTACTTTATGTGCCAAGTCGAGAGACAGTGGCATATAGTTTTCTGTTTCTTTGGTTGCGTAGCCAAACATCATTCCCTGGTCGCCTGCACCCTGATTCATCGGGTCTTCGCGTTCTACTCCTCGGTTGATGTCAGGACTCTGTTCGTGGATAGCCGAGAATACACCGCAAGAGTTTCCTTCGAACATGTATTCACTCTTGGTATATCCTATTTTGTTGATAACTTCGCGTGCTACACGTTGCAGGTCGATATACGCTTTGGTTTTCACTTCTCCTGCCAAAACTACCTGTCCGGTAGTAACCAATGTTTCGCAAGCTACTTTCGAGTTAGGATCGTAAGCCAGCAATTTGTCGAGTACGGCATCAGAAATCTGATCCGCTACTTTGTCAGGGTGTCCTTCAGACACAGATTCAGATGTGAATAAGTATCCCATGTTTTTAATAATTAAGTAATTAATGATTAATATTATCCGTGTACGGACAAGAGTAGAAGTGTTATCTGCAAGGAAGCACTATGTATTTTAGCATTTTTTTGCGTGGTTGCAAGCTACTCAAATCTTTCCACTTTTTCTTTTCGGCTGCAAAGATAGAGATATAAATTGGAATAATTACAATTTACGCTTTATTTTAACACATTTAACGTCGGTTTATTGTGGGGTGGTTTGTTGGAATATCCGTTTGTAGTAACAATTGGATATCAGGTTAATAACACTCAGATTATGGATGTTTTAGTACTTCTTTTGTCTTTTGTTTATAGAGTATTTAAACTAAAAGATCCGTATAAATTGACTGGTATATCATTTATACGGATCTTTATTTACAAATAGATATTGATTATTGAACTTTGCTATTTGCAGTAATAATAGCCTGGATTGTTTTGGTTATACGTACTCCGTTTGATATTACATCGATAGTACATGTAGTTTCCCCAGTTGTATTTCCTGCTGTAATTGTCAATATCCCATTTTCAAGGTTTATTTTGCTGAATAAATCTTCATTGGCAAATTCTACAGATTTTTGGATAGTAGATTGTATGTTATCGTAGTCTACAACTTTATCGTTGAGATTGATGGTTTTTGTTTCTCCTGGTGCTAATGATATCTGATTCAATAAAATTTGGGGCTTGTTGGCATCTTCGAAGAAAGGAATTGCCGGGAACCAATAATACCATTCTCCTTCTCCTGCTGTGCCGTTGTTTCCCTTTAGTCCGAAATGAGTAATTTCTTGTCCTTCATTATTGATTTTGTAAATCCAGTTATATAAATAACTGCTTCCCCATCCGTCATGACAAACCGTGAGAATCAGTTCGTCGGTAAGGGGATCTACACGTAATCCAGCTCCATAAAAACAAAGCTGCTGTCCTTCATCACTTATTCCCAACTTATAGAAATTAGTGTTAGCTGTATTTGTATCAATATTATATTGGACAATACTTTTGGAACCTCCAAACATACCACCTCCACTTGCCCAGTAGAGTACATTTTTCTGTGTGCTTGCACAAAAACTTCCGGCATTCCAAGCGCCCCATACATTACTCATTTTTTGTCCATCAGGATAGTCTATCTCTGTAGTTTCCAATGTTTCAGGATTTATCTTCATCAGCTTGTCGGAACCGCCTCCCCATATTGTACCATCTTTACTTTGGGTAATTGAGTTGAAAGAACCTTCTATTGTATGGATTAACTGATCTGTATGAGCATCAATTACATATATCTTTTGGGAAGATACGGCAAATACTTTACCATTGGCATAACACATGTTTCCTATTTGGCCGGTTATTCCTTCTATGGTATTACCTGTTTTTAGTTGGGCGATATCAAATATTATGATACCGTTGCTTGTGCTGACGTAGCCTTTTTGATCATCTATTCCGATAAAATAACGTCCATCTCCCTGCAAATCTGTAATGGAAACTTTCTTTTTTAAGGTTGTTGCATCAGCTACCACCATACGGTTGCCTTGTTTGGATATAAAATAAACGTAGTTTCCCCATATCGTAGCAAATTCGGTGGTTGTGCCGAGTGTTTCTCCTTCGTTGGCATTGCGGTAGGCACGATAAGTAATGTCGTAACTGTCTCCGTTTTTCTGAAAATAATTTACTGTTCCTTCGTCATGTCCAAACCAGTCTTCATTAGCAACGAAAAAGCCTTTTGCTGCCACAGGGGGAGTTGGAGTAGAGTCTTCAATTATATTACTTTCTTGAGCTGGATCATTAGAATCATTACAAGAAGTGCATATAAAAAGTGAGAGTAAAGCAATATTCCAAAACTTGAATGATTTTGTTTTCATTTTATAGTGTGATTAGTATTAATAAAGTGATTTGATTTCTTCTTTTAGCAAATGTAAATCCTCTACGCCTGATATTTCTGTAGAACACTCTCCTATCCATCCATTTTCCTGGTTAATACCTGTATATATTTTTATGAAATCTACTCCGGGAAGATGAGCAGGATTTCCCTGTGCATCTACAGCCCAGTCAATGTCAATAGCTGCTTCTGCTTCTGTGTTCATTGCATTGTCAGCGTACCCATACTGAAATTTATATAATACAAAATAGTTGCCTTGGCCGCTTTCATCAATTCCGTTTTGTGGAAGGCAGGTTCCTTTGAAGGTAAGTTTATCGGCATTGACCCATTGCGGGAAATAAGGTTGACTGTGAAACTGATTCATCACTTTATAACCACTGTTACCCTGATTGTCTTCCCAGCGGATGTATTTTTCCTTCTCTTCCGGTGTTGTAGGTACTTTTTCCGGACGATAATAGGTAATTTCATATTCTTTATACAGATGGACATCGTTTCCTGCATTTTGCGCCAGAGTGTACCAGGCTTCTCCCGAAGGATTTCGGTGAGCACTTCCGGCTATCTCGTACCATTCGTCTGCATCCGGCTGTTTATTCCCATTTTTATCATAGGCAACCATGATGATGCCTGGTTCTGAGCTCCCTCCTACCGGAGCATCAGGATTAGGGTTAGCAGCAGAATAAAAGGCATTTCCCAATACTCGAAAATCGCACAGCCCCTCTTTGTTTTCGATGGTGTGATCGAATCCTACAGTCACATATCCTCCATATCCTCCCAAAGAAATCATTCCTTTCTTGTTGTGACCGATGGCTTTTAAAACCTTCTGATTCATAGTCTCCTGAGTATCTCCTTCTTCGTATTCGGGCATGGTGTTGGTCAGCTGTCCTACGGCTGGCATATAATCAAGAACCTGAGTAATATAGGGTGTACTTTCTGAAGGACAGATTTCAGGTTTTTCATTAGGGTCGTGCTCGGAAGAGCAAGATATCATAGTTCCCGCCATCAGGCTACTTGCGGTTATAATTAACCAGGCTGAATGTTGTAACTTTGTTTTCATAAGATCTATATCTTTATTTAGTTTTTAATTAAAATCTTGTGTCGTAAAGGCAAAATGTGCCGGAATATCTCCTGTACGAACTTTCCAGCGTAGCTTTCCTTCTTTGGAGAAACAATACAAGTATCCTGGTGTTACATAGTTGGTAGCATCGGATACAAAGATTTCTTTCGTTTCCGGATTAACAGCTATTCCGTAAGGAAGTTTGATTTCTTTTTCTGTGCCATCGGTAATGAAATTGCCCGGAATCAGTTCTTCTTTCTGAGTGTCGTATCGTGAAAATCCGATTGTATTACTTCCGGTTATGTAATTCCATTCGGTACTTATCATGTAGAGCTGGTCGTCGCAAAGGCACATTTCGTTGGCTGCCACTCTTAAGTTCCCGATAACCTTTTCTGTCTGGCTGTCGATTACGAAAACATCAGATCCTGTACCGTAATAGTCTCCTCTTGAGCTGACGTAGATACGTCCGAACTTGTCAATTTCCATGCGGTGCAGGTTGATGGCTACATCAATGGTATTGACTACCTGAAATGTATTCAAATCGATTACCGAAACAGTGCGGTCGTAATTAGGGAAACGGTATCCTCCGGAATTGGCCACATATAGTCTGCCGTTGTTGATTACCATTTCTTCCGGCTGGTATCCAACTACCACTTCCCGCGTAATTTGCAAAGTATTGACATCTACTTCTACCACTTTTCCCGGACGTGCATTAGGGTCAATTTGCACGGGACCTGCATATGAGCTGATATAAGCTTTTCCTTCATTAAAAGTGATGTATCGGCAGTTTGTGATATTAATGCTTCCGATATGCACTCCTGTGCGTACATCCATTACTTCTACAAAGTGTGAGCAGTTGATTACGGCAAAAAGTTTATTCCCGTAAATAGCAATGTCATTTCCTACATCGCCTAACTCCTTTACTACTCCGGGATTTCGCTCTGCATAAATGTTGCGGTGATAGCCTCCGGTATTATAGTCGAAGAAGTCGAGTGTACACTTGTTGCTTCCCATATTTCCTTCGTTCAATACATAGAGTCCTTTGATTGACTTCGGCAAAGTGGGATCGGTTACATATTCTATTTCAGATTCAATGACCGGCAGTTCTCCCCGGCATCCTGCAAGCATGAAGCCGATGAAGACAGATAGAACAAAACTGTATGTATGGTGGAATAATTTTATAAAGTCCGTTTTCATTTAAAAAGTATATTGTGCAATGAGTTTGAAATTGATACCCGGCATAGGATAGCAAATCACCACTTCGTATTGCTGGTTGAACAGATTGTTGATTTCTAATGTCAGTTTCAAGTCGCCCGGACCGATTCGCTGGGTCTTGGCTACCGATAAGTCGCTGGTATACCACGGCAGCTGATAATTGGCCAGAATATTGGCTTGCGACGAATACCGCTCTCCTGTATAGATAAAACTATAGTTGGCTTCCCACGAGCGCCAGTTGGCATTTACTGCTGCCGAACCGCTATGCCAGGGAATGTAAGGTATCTGTCCTCCATAGAACTCATCGTAAGGGTCGGTGAAGTCCTGTGCTTTTTGATAGGTATAGTTGATTCTTCCGTTCAGGCGGAACTCTCTTCCTATTTGCCATCCCGTTTGCAGGGCAGCGTCAATACCTCGTATTTCCACTTTTCCCAGGTTAATCATTGTCCACCGGAAAAAATTGGAAGTCGGTGTAGCTATAATTTTGTTTTCAACTTCGTTGTAATATACGTCTGTCTGTATTTCTATGTAGCGAAGCCAACTGTGGGAAAAAGATTTGCTATAAGTAAATCCCAGATTGTACTGGTTTGTGTACTCAGGGTCCAGATCTACATTTCCTACAAAAGTATAATACAAGTCGTTCAAGGTTGGCATTCGAAAGATACGCTTGTAAAAGCCACGGATATTCAAGTCAATTGATTTGAATGGCTGATACGAGGCGACTACAGCTGGAGTCCATTCCTGTTTGTCGGGGGCCGATTCGTTTTCTGTCCGGACTTTATCGTGTACAAAAGTTCCAAGCAGGCTGGCCTGTGCTTTAAACCGGTCGAGTGAGATAGCTGTGGCGGCTGCTATCAGTCCGGTATGCCGGCGAGGATATACAAAGTCCTGTAAATCGGCATTCAGTAAATTGAACTGATAGTCGGCAGACACGCTGACATCCCATCCCGGTAAAATGGTAAACCGGTTTGCAGCCGAAGCATAAACTTCCTGTTGGTAATAATGATTGTTGGTATACATCAAAGATTCATCTTTGTTCGGGTCTGCCAGATAATGCAAATAGTCGTAGGCATATTTTACGTTGCATAACAGGCTGTACCGGGACGAAAAATCTTTTTTGAATGTACCCTGTGTGAAAAAATTAGTATCCCACTGACGGTCTTCGTGTGAGAACTTGTTGCGTACAATGGCACCGGGATATCCTCGCTCGGAGTTATACAGATAGGCTTTTGCACGCCAATATCCCTGGTCTATTTTTCCAAACAGTCCGCCTTCTACGCGCAGAGCCTGTACATCACCATTTTGACGTACAGCGGTAGTATCGTATCCGTCTTTAGTTTGATAGCGGAATTTATATTTTCCGGTGGTATACATATACTCGGCACTGAGAGAGCTGTAAAGTTTGTCGTGAATTTTCTGCTCCCATAATATGGAGGGATTGACTACTCCAAACGAACCGGTCTTAAAGGTTGTCTTTACATGGTAACGTTCTTCGTTTTCAAACTTTGGGGTACGTGATTGTAAATAAATAGAGCCGGCAGAGCCGAAATCCTTTGCAGGTTGGAAAATAGCACTTTTCTGGCCGTTGTACAGTGTAACCGATTCCATGTTGTCCAAAGAGAATCGTCCCAGGTCTACGGTACCGTTTTGTGCGTTACCCAGTTCAATGCCATCGTAGAATACCCCTACATGATTGGTTCCCATGCTTCGGATGTTTACGGTTTTCAGACCTCCTACTCCTCCGTAATCTTTGATTTGTATTCCGGAGAAATAACGCAATGCATCGGCCACATTATGTGAGCTGAGGCGCTGCAATTCGTTTCCGGACAGTTGCTGTACGGGAATAACTTCTTTTTGGAAAGTACGTGCCGTTACTACGACTTCTCCCAAATGTTGTAGGCTATCCAGCTTACTTTGTGCATATATAGAGATACAATGTCCCCATACAAGGATACACATCAGCCAAACAGCACGCATGATGGTCTGCTTATACATGTCGGTTCTTATAAAATGAAAAAACAGGCAACAGTTTCCCTAACCCCAGAGGGCACTGAGCAAATGAATGATGGCAGGTCTTCTGACTGACTCCCTCTCTGAAACCTTCCCAATATAGCCATTGTATATCAGTGGTATGAGCATTTTTCAGAAAGTTTGGTATAGAGCTTTACAGCAGCGGGACTGTCCGGGATTTTCACCCGATTCCCTTTTAATCCGTTTCCTAGAACAAGGATGTGGAACCAATTCGTGAGCAAATATAGAAAATAAATGAAATAGTTGTATCTTGTTTGATGTTTTATCTCGTTGGATACTTAAACAGGAAGGGTGTCTCATTGTAAGGGTACGTCCGTCTCACTATAAAGAGACGAGTGTCCCACTGCAAGGAGACACCTGTCTCCTTGCAGTGGGACACTTTATACGACTAATATTACTTACTCTTCTTGAAGAGTCTTTTCTATCAGTTTACTGTGTCAGCTAAATTGTTTTTTGAACTAAAAGTCCATGCTGACAGAGAAACCGAGGTTGCGCAAACTGGGCAGGTTGAAATAATCTATTCCCTGCATGAAGTTGCCCATACTGGCCGTACTCATGGGGTCGAACGGCGCTTTGTTGTAAATCATGCACAGATTGCGTCCTACAAACGAAACCTTGATACTCTGCATCCAGTTTACCCAACGGTGCATAGGAATGGTATATCCTACCGAGAGTTCTGCCAGACGCACATTGGTAGCGTCGTATATATAGGCTGCTCCTACCCCCTCCGGACCGGTTACATGATAGTAATATTGAGTGGCTGGGATAAGCTGCTGTCCTACCCATACACCGCCGTTGTTGCGTGCATCAGCAGTAGCCTTCGATACACCGTACTGGTCCATCATCGCCTGAGTGAGGGACAGACCTTTTCCTCCGAAGTTTCCCTGTAGTACGAAACTTAAGGCTATTCCTTTCCAGTTGAAGTCGTTGCTCCATCCTATCTGATACTTGGGAGCAGCATTACCGGCATAGGTGTATTCATCGTTTTTTTCCGGTAACCCGTCGCTCCCGATGACAAGGTTTCCTTTGCTGTCGGTGCGGAATGCGCGGACGTATATGTCGCCTATGGAGCCGCCTGCGGTAAGTCTTTCCTCGGCCATATTGTTATATTGATTGATAGTAAGAGAGGAAAGAGTAATAGTCTCTCCTGTAGCAGGGTTTTTTAACTGGCCAAATTCCTTGATTTTATTTTTATTCAGTGTGTAGGTAAGGTTACTGTTCCACTGTACCGGACCTAAAGGCTGCTGAAGTCCGATACTTAACTCAATACCCTTGTTTTCAATTTTTGCATTTGTGTAACCATACTCTTCCCCTTCTTTTACCTGAGTACCTACTAAACTTTGGGTAGAAGAAGTATAAAGAGTCAGTCCCACATTAAGCCGGTTGCGGAACAAGCCTATGTCCAGACCAGCTTCGTATGACTTGGTCTGATCGATAGGATTTTCACCTTGTATCAGCATTTCGTACTCGGAGTCCTGGTTCTTTCTCCATAATCCTTCGATAAGAGCATATTGGCAAGCGGTTCCAGTTTTGCTATGGTCGAAGCGAAGTTTGAGGAACGACAATATATCGGAACGGAAAACGGGAAGTGCTGTAGGCACAAAAGCAAACCCTACAGAAGGATAAAGTCCGTCTGCTTCCGAATGGAAAGAACGGTAGTCGAAGTCGCTCCATTCTTTCCGTCCGGTAGCATGCAGGTAGAGCATGTCTTTAAAGCCTATCTGCAAGGAGGTAAAGAGGCTTTTTCTTTTGTCTTCGAATAATTCGGAAAGTTGTCTTTTTTGCGTGTCATCGATATTACCGGTAGAGAAACCGTTAGGTTGGATCAGACCTCCGTTGAGCAAATCGAAATCGTATTGCCGTTTCTGTATGCTTCCTCCTAATAATGCATTGAACGAAAATGCTCCTATGCGATGGTGCAGGTCAAGGGAAAGGTCACTGTACAGTTGGTGCAGGTCGGCTTTATTTTCCCCATACAGTCCGTTTGGAGAGTGGATAAGGAGCAAACTGGTAGAGGCATAAAGTTCTTGAGTTTGCTTTATCACATCCTTATCATAACGTACGCGGGCGGAGGCAGAAAGCCAGGGGGTAATGTCGTAACTGATACCAATATTGCCTAAGAAGCGGTCTTTCTTATTGAGAAAGGTGTTCCGGTTGATAATCCAATAGGGATTCTGCCATTCGGAATACGGCCAGTATTGGGCATAGTAATCTTTATCAGGGTCATAGCGTTCGTACCAGGGAACACCGGTAATTTGTCCATATTGATTAGGTCGGAAGTTCAGACATTCCGGATAGAGGTAAACGGGAATGATAGGGTTGAAATTTTCTCCGTGCGACAGCATATTCTGCTCTTTGGTGCGCATATACATCAGGCCCAAATCAATACGGAGTTTCTTGTCCAGCAGATGGGTACTGTTGCGGAAAGTCAGGTTATAATGGTTGGAAAGATTGTTTTCTATCAGTCCGGTGGCATTTTGTGTGGCAGCCGAGAAGTAGCTTTGGTTGATATCGGTACCGGCAGAAAGACTGACATGATTCTGAATGGTGTGTCCGGTATGGTAGAAGTCGGAAGGGTTCCAGGTGGGATCTCCGGTATCCGAAGCTGTATTCCACTGATAATACTGATTCTGAAACTCCGGCATGACGAAAGGTTTGCTGAACGTAGTGCTTTGAGACACATGAATGGCAGGCCGGCGGGTAACCTTCCCTTTCTTGGTGGTGATAAGAATGGCACCGTTGGCGGCATCGCTTCCGTACAGCGCGGCTGCCGACGGACCGGAGAGAATAGAGACATCTTCTATATCTTCGGCATTAAGAGAAGCAATGGCATCGGCGGTCAGTCCGTATCCGGTGTAGATTGACGAAAGGGTATTGGTGGAAAGCTGGGGGAAGGGAATTCCGTCGATGACATACAGCACATTGTTGTTGCCCCAAATACTGCGTGTACCTCTCATTCGTACACGTACTCCTACTCCTGTTCCGGCAGAGCTTGGATTGAGAGTGGCACCGGTGGTTCTTCCAATCAGTGAATGGAGGAAATTGGCGTCTTTTACTTGGGTCAGTTCATTCCCCTCTATTTTTTGAATCTGGAAAGGGAGAGTACGAAGGTCTTGTACACGACCTAAAGCCGTAGTTACAGTGTCTGTATGGGCTACTTGTGTTTCTTGTGCAAATAAAGAATTTGCCGATAGGAATGCTCCTGCATAGAAAAGGAACATTAAGCCAGATGTCTTCATAACATTGCGTATAATAGGTTTTCTAAGGGTACGCAATATCGGAATTTTGACAGAATTTTACAACTGTTTAACACCTCTTTCTTTGTGATTGCGATGCAATTTATTCGGATTCAGTGAGCAAGAGTTTGTTTAGTTCGGAAAGAGACTGATGAAGAACAGGATGAATGAAATCAGGAGCAATTTCTGCCAAAGGTTCCATCACGAAGCGACGTTCCGTCATCAAGGGATGCGGAATGGTAAGTTCGGGAGTCTGCAGTATAAGATTATCGTACAGCAGGATATCAATATCTATCGGACGGTCGGAATATACTCCTTGTACAGATTTCTGTTTTCGTCCCATTTCCCGTTCTATCTCCTGTGTAAAGTGTAATATATCGGTAGGAGATAATGTGGTTTCTATACAAGCTGCCGCATTAAGGAAGGTATGCTCGGAAACGAATCCCCATGCAGCGGTTTCATAAAAAGAAGACAGGGAAATTACTTTCCCTATCTTCCTGTTTATTAAATAGACGGCAGTACGTAAGTTTTCTTCTTTATTGCCTAAGTTTGTACCTAAGCCTACGTATACTTTTGCCATGATGCAGTTGTGTTTTTATTTGTCTAAAATCAACATGGCATCACCGTATGTACCGAAGCGGTAATCTTCTTTCAATGCGGTGTTGTAGGCTTCCATAATCAGTTCATAACCTCCATAAGAACATACCAGCATCAGCATGGTAGACAGCGGCATATGGAAGTTGCTTACCATAGCGTTGGCTACAGAGAAGTCGTAAGGAGGGAAGATAAACTTGTTGGTCCATCCTTCGAATTCTTTCAAATGTCCGTCTGTACCTACGGCAGTTTCGATGGCACGCATCACTGTAGTACCTACGGCACACACACGGCTGCCACGGTCTTTGGCCTCGTTGACAATGCGGCATGCTTCTGCATTGACAAACATCTGTTCTGAGTCCATTTTATGTTTGGTCAGATCTTCTACATCAATGTCGCGGAAGTTGCCCAAACCGGCATGCATGGTAATGAAAGCGAAGTCAATACCTTTGATTTCCATACGCTTCATCAATTCGCGGCTGAAATGCAAGCCTGCGGCAGGGACAGTAACTGCTCCTTCGTTTTTAGCAAAGATATTTTGGAAACGCTCTTCGTCTTCAGGTTCTGCCGGTCGTTTGATAAATGGAGGCAATGGGGGTTCTCCCAGTGCATACAAGGCTTTTTTGAATTCATCGTGTGGCCCGTCGTACAGGAAGCGAAGGGTACGTCCGCGTGAAGTGGTATTGTCGATTACTTCGGCTACCATCGAATCGTCATCACCAAAATACAATTTGTTTCCGATACGGATTTTGCGGGCCGGGTCTACCAATACATCCCACAAACGTAGTTCTTCGTTCAGTTCGCGCAACAGGAATACTTCAATACGGGCTCCGGTTTTTTCTTTGTTTCCATACAAACGTGCAGGAAAGACTTTAGTATCATTGAAGATAAATACATCCTTGTCATCAAAGTAGTTTAAAATATCTTTGAAGATTTTATGTTCAATTTCTCCGGTAGCTTTATTGACTACCATCAGACGAGATTCATCTCTGTATTTTGCCGGATGAAGGGCGATACGTTCTTCCGGTAATTTGAATTTGAATTGTGATAGCTTCATCTTTTGCGTTCCTTTCTTTCCTTAATCGTTTATAACTTCTATTTCTTGTTTCTCGAGCCATTCCGGGAAGTTTTCTACTTCCATGCAATCTTCAAGTCTGACCTCTCCTACTCTTGTGCGTATGAGTCCTGTCAGATGGGCACCACTGTTCAACGCTTCACCGATGTCGCGTGCCAGCGCACGGATGTATGTGCCTTTGCTGCATACTACCCTGATTTTTATTTCTGGCAGGTTACATTCCAGCAATTCTATTTCGTCGATGACCAGTGTTTTGGCTTTCAACTCTACTTCATCTCCTTTTCTTGCCAGGTCGTAAGCACGTTTTCCGTCTACTTTGCAGGCTGAGAAAGCCGGTGGTACTTGTTCGATGGTTCCTACGAACTTTTTCAGCACTTCTTCTACCAGTTCCTGGGTAATATGTTCGGTAGGATAAGTCGCATCAATTTCTTTTTCCAAATCGAATGAAGGAGTTGTAGCTCCCAGTTGAAGGGTTGCTATGTACTCTTTGGTGTGATATTGGAATTCCTCGATACGTTTGGTCGCTTTCCCAGTACATATAATCATGACTCCTGTAGCCAGCGGATCGAGTGTTCCGGCATGTCCTACCTTAATCTTTTTTACGCCTAATTTTCGGCTGATGTGATATCTTATCTTGTTGACAACCGCAAACGATGTCCATCGTAACGGTTTGTTGAAATATAATATTTCTCCTTCTTTGAAATTCATTCTTTATATATGGGGACAATAGGTTAGCTGAGTATGATGGTCAGTATACCGGCAATGGCACAATAAATTCCAAAATAAATCAGTTTACCTTTCTTTACAATGTTGATCATCCATTTGCAGGCGATGCATCCCGATATGAATGCCGCCAAAAAGCCTACTATCAGTGACAAGGTAGATATTTCGGCTCCGGCCATGGAGGCATCTTTTATAATTTTCATTCCATCGAGCAAGGCTTCTCCTAAAATAGGAGGAATGACCATTAGGAATGAGAATTGTGCCAACGATTCTTTCTTATTTCCTAAGATAAGTCCGGTAGCAATTGTTGAGCCGGAACGTGACAATCCGGGCAATACAGCACAAGCTTGGGCTAAACCGATGATAAATGCGTCTTTCATACTGATTTTTTCTTTTGGACGCGGCTTGGCATAATAAGAATAAGTGAGCAGAAGTGCTGTGATAAGCAACATGCATCCTACCACAAGCAGACCTGATCCGAAAATGTCTTCGACATAATCTTTAAAGAATACACCAATGATGCCAATCGGAATCATGGATATGATGATGTTGACTACATAACGGGTTTCTTCGTTCATCTGGAACTTGAATAGTCCACGGAATATCCAGTTAATTTCTTTCCAAAGAATGACCAGTGTACTTAATACTGTAGCTACATGGACAACGATGGTAAAGGTCAGGTTATCTTCTCCCTCAATACCAAATAATGCTGATCCGATAGCAAGGTGTCCGCTACTGCTGACTGGAAGGTATTCTGTCAATCCCTGCAGAATACCCAAGATTAAAGCTTCAATCCAACTCATGTTTATTTTTCTATTTTATCTGTAGGTTTTCGGAGTATACCGTAAATCATAAATATAAATCCCAGGAAACAAACTACCGGAGCGACTTTAATACGACGTACGCTGAAAATGTCTGGTTGAAACATCGTTTCATTGGAACCAGGTCCGGTCATGAGTAAAAAGCCGATAATAATTACTACCATCCCTATTCCCAATAGGATGAAGTTAGTCTTATCAAAGGCAAAGTTCTTTTTGTCCATACTGATGAAAAATAAAATATTAATAGATTTTTTATTTGCTGTATAAATCGCTAACCTTCATACGCAAGTATTTGTTGATGGATATCAAGGCGCAGAAAGTTGTAATAATGATACCGAAAACAAATACAGAAGTCATGACAACCAGTATTACCGAAGGAGTGATGACTGCTAACAGATCCGGTTCGTATCGTACCAGAAGATAAGCCATTGCAGTTAGTAAAGCATTAGCCATTGCTGCTGCTAAAACTCCTACCCAAATATTACGGATGAGGAAAGGACGGCGTATGAAATTCCAGCTGGCTCCTACTAGCTTCATTGTGTGGATAAGGAAGCGTTTGGAATAGATAGCCAATCGGATTGTATTGTTGATTAGAGCAAATGAGATTAGAGTCAGTAAAGCAGCCAGAACCAGCAGGACAATACTGATTTTTTGGATGTTTTTATTTACCGCATCCAACAAATCTTGCGGATAGTTGACTTCAAGTATGTGCTTATGGGAAAGTATTTCATCCTTTATCCACGCAATACTGTCCGCATTGGCATAATCGGCATTGAGTGAGACCTCAATGGAAGCGGTGAATGGATTATGGCCTAAAAATTCGGCAGGGTCAGTACCCATGGCTTCGGTCTGCTCTTTCAGTGCCTGTGCCTTGGATATATAAGTAGTTTTCTTGATGTAAGGAAATCCGTTCAGCTCTTTCTGGAAACGTGTAATTTCTGCTTCCTTCATATCATCGCTGATAAGTATTGATACTGCTATGTTTTCGCGTACATATACAGATAAGTTATTGGCGGCCATGAGAAAGAACACGACCAATCCCAATAGAAGCAGTACCAGCATCGTACTGATACTGGAAGTGATGAACTGCATGTCGAAGAAAGCTACCAATTTTTTACTCATAATCACTTCTTTCTAAAAACGTAGATAATGGAGCTGCTTCGCTCCTTTTTAGCTTGTGAAGCAAACCATGCTTCTGTACCAGTCAACAATCCTTTCAGGAATGGATGACGGCTTTTTTTGTATTTTTCGGTGAGCATGGATACATAAAAGGCATCGAACGGCATGGGATGTTGTTCTGCTAAAATGAAGCCATGTTTAGCTCCGAATTGTTGCATGGTAGACGGAGTGAAATGCCACAAATGTCGTGGCGTATCATAGGCTGCCCACATTTCTTTGTATTTCTGGGCATCGAATGAGTTAGGATTAGGAACCGCAACAATCAGAACTCCTCTTTCCTTTAGAATGCGGTTCAATATTTCCCATGTTTCATTCAGATGTTCGAGATGTTCCATTACATGCCAAAGAGTAACAACGTCAAACGATGCTTCTTCTTGTAATGAAAGTGCTTCGGAAGGCTGTACGTCTAAGCCAAAATGTTTTTTGGCAAATTCACGTGCCTGTGGACTTTTCTCTATTGCAGTGACTTTCCATCCTTTTTCTGCCATAAAATGGCTGAAATATCCGGTTCCTGTACCGATATCCAACAAACTTCCTTCATTCAGGCGACTGCTGTGTTTAACGAGTCTTGCCTTGCGGGCAAGCATATAACGGCGTACCTGATGATATATTTGGTTCATCAGGCCTTTATGTGTATCGCTGTGCGAAATATAATCGGGTGATTCGTAGTATCTGCCTATTTCGGCTTCTACAGGGGCACGTTGAGTGAAAAGGAAGTGACAATGGGTACACTGCTCCACGTCGAATTTTTCGCCGGTAGCATAGTGGTCCGTACAGGTCATCACTTTCTGAAATTGGCTATTCCCACAAAGGGGACATTTATTTATATTTAGTATATTCACTTTATTCCCTAATTTGCTGCAAAATAACAAATAAATTGATTATATACCCTATTCTATTAAACGTTTTTAATATATTGTATAAAAATAATGGGAATGGTCTTGAAAATGCTGTAGGAAACTGATGTGTAATTTGTGTGATTGTTTGAATACATTCAGATGGAGAAGGGAATGCTTTGGGCTAAAGAAAATCGAGCAGATAGACAAGCTTTGAGGAACGCTTGATTTACCTGCTCGATTTTAATATAGTTATTTCGAAATGTTTATTCTGTAACTTCTATGCCTTTCAATGTAGCAGAACTTGATTCGGTAATCCGGACTTTGACAAAGTCGCCGATACGATGTGTTCCTCGGTCGAATACGACAACCTTGTTTTGCTCGGTACGGCCAAATAACTGCTCTTTAGATCGTTTGGAAACACCTTCTACTAATACTTCGAATGTTTTACCCACATCTTTGGCATTGCTTTCTGCTGAAAGCTGATTTTGTAACTCAATCATTTCATTCAGACGGCGGATTTTTACCTCTTCAGAAATGTCATCGGGAAGATGTTTTGATGCATAAGTTCCTGGTCTTTCAGAATACTTAAACATAAAGGCTGAATCGTAGGCACATTCGCGCATGAGCGAGAGTGACATCTGATGATCCTCTTCTGTTTCGGAGTGGAATCCGGAGAAAATATCAGTACTTAAGCCACAATCGGGGATGATGCGACGGATAGCTTCTACCCTTTCCAAGTACCATTCGCGGGTATACTTACGATTCATCAGTTTCAGAATTCTGGAACTTCCGCTTTGTACGGGTAAATGAATATGTTTGCATACATTGGGAACTTCTGCAATGACATGGAGGGTTTCATCACTCATGTCTTTAGGATGTGAAGTCGTAAAGCGTACGCGCATGCCCGGTACCGCTTCGGCTACAATACGGAGCAACATAGGGAAAGTTACTGTCTCCCCTTCTCTTTCAAACCGGTAAGAGTTGACATTCTGCCCCAGCAAAGTTACCTCTTTATAACCTTTCTTTTCCAGGTCGTGTACTTCATTCAAAATACTTTCCACATCACGGCTACGTTCGCGTCCGCGTGTATAAGGCACAATGCAATAGTGGCAGAAATTGTTGCAGCCACGCATGATTGATACAAATCCGGAGATGTGGTTTCCACAGATACGGGATGGAATGACATCACGATAAGTCTCGGTGGTAGACAGTTCTACGTTGATTGCTTTTTCTCCGGCTTCTACAGCTGCTATCAAATCAGGAAGTGTCAGGTATGAGTCTGGACCGGCCACAAGATCTACATGATGATTTTCAATCAAGTCGTTCTTTACTCGTTCGGCCATACATCCCAACACTCCTACGATAAGGTGTTTACGTTTTTTGCGTAAAGAGTGGAAAAATTCCAGACGATTCAGAATCTTCTGTTCTGCATTGTCGCGGATAGAACAGGTGTTCATGAATACAGCATCGGCTTCCTCCAATGTTTCGCAAGGCGAGTATCCCGCCATTTGCATGATAGAAGCAATTACTTCACTGTCGGCTACATTCATCTGGCAGCCATAAGTTTCGATAAACAGTTTCTTGTTTTCGTGTTCAGTTGCAGATTTAAAGTCTGCTCCTGTGTTTTCTTTTGTCATAGGATTCTTATTATAAAAATTAGTGTTACTGTTTGCAAAGATACCTCTTTCCGTGTTAACTTCCATAAAACCGGTAGGATATATAGGATTTATTCGTATCTTTGGCTAAAACCCTTAATATTTGTTTGATATGGAAATCTTTCAGGTTTTGGTTGTAGTGGCAATGATTGCTATTGCTGTTTGGCAAAAAAGTAGAGAGAAAAGGGTGAAACGCATGCAAATTCGTAAGCAACAGTTAAAGAAAAAACTGGATGCACATCTGAGTGTTGTACCTCCTCCTATACCTGTGGAGGCAAGGACAAAAAAGAAAGAAGAATTACGAAAACCGATTGAGCAAGCATCCACCTCTCCTCTTCCTTCTCAATCAGCTGTTCATGAAACCCGGACGTCCTCTGTCAGACTGAATACGCGAGAAGAAGCGCGTCGTGCTTTTATCTATTCTGAAATTTTTAGCAGAAAGTATGAATAGTATGGCAGACCTGCTGAATTTTTTCTATTTTTGAATTTGATAACCGAACTTTTTTAATACTAACGATAAACACTGAATAAAATGAGTTTTACTTTTATGTCGGCAGCCGAAGCTGCAAGCCTTATAAAAGACGGAGAGATTCTGGGATTGAGTGGTTTTACCCCTGCAGGTACTCCGAAAGCTGTTGTTTCAGAATTGGCAAAGATAGCTGAAGAAAAACACGCACGTGGTGAACAGTTCCAGGTAGGAATTATTACAGGAGCTTCTACAGGAGATTCTTGTGACGGTGCATTGACCCGTGCAAAGGCTATTAGTTTCCGAGCTCCTTATACCACTAATACAGACTTCCGTAAAGCTGTAAACAATGGAGAAATCCGTTATACAGATATTCATCTTTCACAATTAGCTCAACGCTTGCGTTCGGGTTTTCTTGGTCATGTAAGTACTGCAATTATTGAAGCTTGCGAAATCACGGATGATGGTCGTATTTACTTGACAGCCGGTGTAGGTGTTACTCCTACTGTTGCTCGTCTGGCTGACCGGATAATTGTGGAGTTGAATGCAGCCCATAGTAAGAATCTGATTGGTATGCACGACTTATATGAGATGGAACGTCCTCCCTATCGTCGTCCGATTCCAATTGTACGTCCCAGTGACCGTATAGGTCTTCCTTATATCCAAGTGGACCCTTCGAAGATAGTTGGTGTAGTTGAAGTAAATATACCGGATGAAGCTCGTGGCTTCCACGATTCAGATCCTGTAACTGATAAGATTGGCCAGAATGTAGCTGAATTCCTGGCAGCAGATATGAGAAGAGGTGTAATTCCTTCTACCTTCCTTCCGTTGCAATCAGGTGTGGGTAATATTGCCAATGCAGTATTAAGTGCTCTGGGTAAAGATTCCAGCATTCCGCCGTTCGAAATGTATACTGAGGTTATTCAGAATTCAGTAATCAAGCTGATAAAAGAAGGTCGCATCAAGTTTGGAAGTACCTGTTCTTTGAGTGTGACCAATGATTGTTTGCAGGATATTTATGATAACATGGACTTCTTCCGCCACAAATTGATTCTACGCCCTTCCGAAATCTCCAATTGCCCGGAAGTTGTCCGTCGAATTGGTGTCATTACAATGAATACTGCAATTGAAGCAGATATTTATGGTAATGTGAACTCAACTCATATTTGCGGAACGAAGATGATGAATGGAATTGGCGGCTCTGGTGATTTTACCCGCAGTGCATACATTTCTATATTCTCTTGTCCGTCTACAGCTAAAGGAGGATGTATCAGCTCTATCGTACCTATGGTATCTCATCAGGATCATAGTGAACATTCTGTTAATGTGATTGTCACAGAACAAGGTGTTGCCGATTTGCGTGGTAAAAGCCCTATGGAACGTGCCAAAACTGTTATTGAGAATTGTGCTCACCCCGACTATAAACAGCTATTGTGGGATTATCTCAAGATCTCTACCAAAGGACAGACTTCTCATTATTTGCCTGCTGTATTGGGTATGCATCAAGTATTTATGGAGAAAGGTGATATGCGTTTGACTAACTGGGCTGATTTCGTGAAATAAGTGAAAATATAAATACAATTTATCCTATTGTATCGAGCATTAAAATAGCTTGGTACAATAGGATATTTTTTGTCTAAATTCCGGTTATTAGTTATCTGTTCCGGTTGTTTCTTTTTCAAGAAATGCAGCCGCTTCTGCTTCTGCAATAATGCGTTCGTGGTCTTCATATTTTTCAGAAATAGTTTCTTCCTGTATGAAAGACTCTTTTAGCTCATCAATCGGTGCCGGATGCTTCTCTTCTTCTGTATTTGTCGGATTTTCAGCTTTTTCACGTTCTGCTTTTGCTGCAAAAATGATATCAATAAATTGCGGATCATTTTTGATTTTGTTCAGTGTTTCGTGAGCAGCCTCCTGTTGTGATTCTTTTTTAGAGTATCCTTTACCTTTTCCAGCAGCTATATTTTCAACCAATATTTGCGATTCGAAAACAGGATTCTGATCTTCATCGTGAGATTGTTCAAGTAATTCGAAGCTGATTTCAAATTTGTTTTTCTGACTCCATTCTATCAGTTTCGATTTAAAGTTCACCTCTTTGCGTGAGATTTTCTCCAAATTCAAATATTGTTTGATAATACGCTCTTCCATGAACATTTTGCAGGCACCGTAGCCTCGGTCCAAATAAATAGCTCCTATCAAAGCTTCGAATGCATTCCCGCACATATAACTGTTGTGCGACGACTGTTTCGTAGTGTATTTTATTAGCTTATCCAGACCTATTTGCTTACCGATGTGGTTCAGAGTTTCTCGCTGTACTATTTTAGAACGTGTATTTGTAAGAAATCCTTCCCGTTTTCCCTCAAAACGTTTGTAAACAATATCTGCTACAACTGCATCCAAAATAGCATCTCCCAGAAATTCCAGTCGTTCGTTATTCAACAAGCGTCCCTTTCCTGCTTTGATAGAAGAAGACTTATGTAGCAGAGCTTGTTGATAAATGCTAATGTTGTGTGGATAAAATCCAAGTATTCTATAAAAACAAAGATAAGGCTCCTTATCCTTTCGGAAGAGGAGTCTTATCTTATCTGTTATATTGCTAAACACAGTTTATTCAGTGTATTTTTTTACGATTACACATGCATTGTGTCCACCAAAACCAAATGTATTACTTAACGCAGCACGAACGGTACGTTTTTGTGCCTTGTTGAAAGTGAAGTTCAGGTTGTAATCGATTTGTTCATCGTTGTCACCTTCTTCATGGTTAATAGTAGGAGGAACAATGTCGTTCTTAACAGACAATACGCTAGCAATTGCTTCTACTGCACCAGCAGCTCCAAGCAAGTGTCCAGTCATAGATTTGGTAGAGCTGATATTCAGTTTGTAAGCATGTTCTCCAAACAAAGCCTGGATTGCTTTTACTTCTGAAATGTCTCCTACCGGTGTAGAAGTACCGTGTACATTGATGTAGTCGATATCCTCCGGTTGCATACCTGCATCTTCGAGCGCATTTGTCATAACCAGTTTCGCACCCAGACCTTCAGGATGAGAGGCTGTTATATGATAAGCGTCGGCTGATGCACCTGTTCCGGCCAGTTCGGCATAAATCTTAGCACCACGGGCTTTTGCATGTTCCAGTTCTTCCAAAATCAAACATCCGGCACCTTCACCCATTACGAAACCGTCGCGGCTTGCGCTGAACGGACGTGAAGCGTGGCTTGGATCGTCATTTCGGGTAGACAGTGCATTCATTGCGTTAAAGCCACCTACACCAGCAGGGTAGATTGTTGCTTCAGCACCTCCAGCCACAATCATGTTTGCTTTTCCCAAGCGAATCAAGTTGAATGCTTCACCGATAGCGTTTGATGAAGAAGCACAAGCAGAAGTGGTAGTGAAGTTAGGACCGTGAAATCCATAAATCATAGAGATGTGTCCTGATGCAATGTCTGCAATCATTTTCGGGATAAAGAATGGGTTGAAACGTGGGCCAATAGTATCTTTGGTCTGTGCGTAGTTTAAAACTTCTTCTTCGAAAGTATGAAGTCCACCGATTCCTACTCCGAAAATTACTCCGATTTTGTTTAAATCTTCTTTTTCGACGTCAATGTTGGCATCAGCTACAGCTTCTTTGGCAGCAGTGATGGCATACTGAGTATAAAGGTCCATCTTACGAGCCTCTTTGCGGTCGATAAAATCGGTCGCATTGAAGTTCTTTACCTCACAAGCAAACTGAGTCTTGAACTTGCTGGCGTCGAAATGAGTAATAGGTCCCGCTCCGCTTACTCCGTTAATCAGGTTGTTCCAGAATTCAGGAACAGTATTACCTACAGGAGTCAATGCACCGAGACCTGTTACTACAACTCTTTTTAATTCCATAAGAAGAATTAATTATTTTGCGTTAGCTTCGATGTAAGAGATAGCGTCGCCTACAGTCTGGATTTTTTCTGCCTGATCATCTGGAATAGAGATACCGAATTCTTTTTCGAATTCCATGATCAATTCTACTGTATCCAAAGAGTCAGCACCCAGGTCGTTAGTGAAGCTTGCAGTTGTTGTTACTTCTGATTCTTCTACGCCTAATTTATCAACAATAATCTTCTGTACTTTTGATGCGATTTCAGACATAATTTTAAAATTTTAAGTTTATAAATAGAATAAATTGTTTACTTTTCGGTGCAAAGGTGTGAATATTTCTTGTTCTATACAAATATTCCGGCAAATAAATGCATATTCTTTGCACATTTTTATATATTATGTGCATGAAAAACCATTTTAGAGTGACTATGAATTAGTTCTCTCCAAAATTAGCTTCTATTGTATCCAGAATCTGATTCAGACTTTCAAGAGTTTCAGCGCGTAACATGGCAATCCGTGTCTCTTTAAAGTTCGGTATTCCCTTAAAAAGAGGGGAGGCCGCCAAGTGTCGTCGTACATGTAAAATACCCCGGCGTTCATCAAGCAAGTTTACACTGTCTTGCACCTCCCGTCGCAGGACATCCATTCTCCATTTGAAGGAGAGGGGAGGAAGTTCTTCTCCAGTATTCAGATAGTGTTTTACTTCTTTAAAAATCCAGGGGCGTCCAAAACTTCCGCGTCCTATCATGATGGCATCTACTCCGTATTTGTCGAAACACTCTTTGGCGCGTTGGGGAGTAGTGACATCTCCGTTTCCGATGATAGGAATACGCATCCGAGGATTATTTTTTACTTCTCCAATTAGTGTCCAGTCTGCTTCTCCGGTATACATTTGCGCACGAGTACGTCCGTGTATGGTAAGTGCTTCGATTCCACAGTCCTGTAGCTGTTCTGCCAAGTCGACAATAATTTTATGCTCGGCATCCCATCCCAAACGAGTCTTGACTGTGACCGGAATCTTTACAGCATTTACGACAGCTCGGGTAATTTCCAGCATTTTAGGTACATTTTGCAGCATGCCAGATCCGGCTCCTTTACCTGCTACTCGTTTTACAGGACAGCCAAAGTTTAAGTCCAGAATATCTGGTTGTGCCTGTTCTACGATACGTGCAGCCTCTACCATGGTTTCTGTATCTTTTCCGTATATCTGTATTGCAACCGGACGTTCTGCATCGCTGATGTTCAGTTTTAGCATCGTTTTCCCAACGGAACGGATCAGTGCATCGCTCGATACAAATTCTGTATATACCATATCGGCTCCGAATTCCTTACACAATAGTCGGAAAGCCGGATCGGTTACATCTTCCATTGGAGCCAATAGTACAGGCTTTTCTCCTAAATCTATGTTTCTAATCTTCATATTGACATGCTTTTAGGCTGCAAAGTTAATAAAAATCTGCATGAGTTGATGATGGTTGGGGTAGGAGCAGTCAGTGTAGAAGGAATGATAAGTATACTGAAGTAAGGTAAGGAGGTAAATAAAAAACTCCCAGACGAATATTATTTTCGTCTGGGAGCAGTTATGTTAGTTCTTTTATGCGCACCTTAATTATAAAGTGGAAGCATGGGATGTTCTGTATACAAGTTTGCGTTTTGCAATTCTTCCTGTTCAGGAATTCGGAACAGGTAGTATTTACTGTTTGGCTCAAACTCAGAACCATCAGGGAATACTGTTCTGGATGCAATATGTCCTTGAAGCAGCGTACATCTTTCTTTTTTATAGCTTTCAGGTTTGTCATCAGCATAAGTCAGTTCGCCATTTTCGTCCAAAATAGGAATATTAGAGTTGCTACCATCCGGATTTAGGATACATTCTACGTAGTGGCTCCAGTTTTTGCGTTCCAGACTCTTTTGGTTACGAATCAAATCTGTCAGTGAGAATCCTTCTCCCCATAACTCTTTACGGCGTTCCAACCAAATTTCTTCTCTCAGTTCATCGCCTGTAGCAGTAACTTCTGCTGCTGTATTACCGGCTTTCAATCGTGCCTGACGTAATTCTTTCAGTAAGCTCTGTGCTTCTCCTTCTTTGCCAGGCAGGTGAGTTGCGGCCTCTGCTTTAATAAGGAACATTTCTGCTACACGCATCAGAATAATGTCTCCCAATCCGTTGTTGATATCCGCAAATTTAAACTTATAATTCAACATAGTCCATTCGCCGTAACCAGCGTTAGCTCCCCAACGGAATAAATCTTTACGATAGTCATTATCTTCAAATTTTTCCTTGAAAAACGGATCTACATTAAAGCAACTGTAATAAGAGCCTTCGGTTGTACAATCTTTGAAGTTGAAATTGTAGGCAGCCAGATTGTCTTCCAGTGTAGAAGAAAATCCCCACATCCATTCTTCGTTGGTTGCATCATTGAATCCGCTCTTGAATTCTTCTTCCGACATCAGGTATTTACCTTTGGCTGTCATAGCTTCGTCTGCATAGTTGTAGGCAGCTTGCCATTCTCCTGCATATAAGTTAGTACGTGCCAATAATCCTTTTACCACAGTTTTATCAATACGGTATTGGTCAGTTGCGTTAATACCTCTATTATAGTTGTCCGGAATTAAAGAATAGGCATCTCCTAAGTCGGTTAAAGAGCGCTGGAATACATCTTTTACAGTGGATGCAGGCTTACCGGTCAATGCCATATTCAGGTCTGTCGGCTCTGTGTAGATAGGTACACAAGCGTTGTTGGCATACTTTTCATTACCCACTCCAAAAGAATAGTGAGTAGCCAGAAGCATATATACATAACCGCGGGTAGCCAAAGCCTGACCTTTGATGATGTTTTTGTCTTCTTCACTTCCTTCGGCCTGGTCAATGTATGCAATGATGTTGTTGCAGTTGTTTATGGCATCGTAAAACAAATCCCATGCCATATCGTTGATTTCTCCACGTCCGTAGCCGTTGGTAAGACTGTAGCTTGAGCTATATCCGTAGCTGGTTGTTCTTACTACATCCGATCCGGCAAAATCATCATTCATCATAATAGAGCCTAATCCGATAGATGCGTAGGTGGAACCGTTTGTAAAAAGAGAGCTCCATGTACCGTTTAGCACACTTTCGCAACGTGCTGTAGTTTTAAATGCGTCTTCAGAAGGAAGGTAGTTGGTGGGGGTGGTATCCAGATCGCAAGATGCCATACTGCATGCGAGTAATATTCCCCAGGTTATATTTTTATAACTGAATTTCATATTTTAAGAATTAAATTAAAGTGTTACATTAATACCGAATGAGAAAGTTTTCATGGCAGGGTAGCGGAATGAAACAGAACCACTGATAGGCTGTTCCGGATCAAGACCTTGCTGGTGACTGAATGTCAGCAGGTTTTCACCTTGCAAGAAGACGCTTGCTTCTTTCAGTGAAGCTACGTGTATCCATTTTTTCGGTAATGTATAACTTAATGTCACAGTTTTTAAACGTAAGAATGAACGGTTTACCAACCAACGGCTTGAACCACTGGTGAAGTAGTCTGTCTGGTTATAAGACAGTTTGGGGACATCTGTAATATCACCCGGCTTTTGCCAGCGTTCCAGCATTTCTTCGCTCAGTGAGCTACCGTTACCTCCTGATGTGCTCATCATCATCACATAGTCGTTGTTGTATAACTTACCACCAATTGCATAAGAGAACAGCATCGACAAGGATACATTTTTCCAAGTCAAATCAGACTGGAAACCTCCGGTCAGTGTCGGCAGTGAACTTCCCAATTTCACCTTATCGTTTGAATTCAGAGAAGAGTAGTCGCTTGTAGGTACTCGGCTTCCGTCTTCTTGTGTCTTATACCATTGTGGCGCACCTGTTTCAGGATTAACTCCTGCCCATTCATACATCCAATAGTCGTACAAAGAACCGCCTTTTACCCATTTCTTCGAACCGTTCCACATAACATCTGTAGGAAGTTCTACAATTTCATTTTTATAGGTAGTTGCATTTACACTTAATTTCCATGTCCAGTCTTTGGTCAGAATAGGAGTACCGCTGATTGTGAATTCCCAACCGTAGTTTTTCAGCTTACCGATGTTGGCATCAATACTAGAGAATCCGCTTGATGGAACCAGGTCGCGTGAGAACAGCAAATCTTTAGATGAACGCTGGAAGTATTCGATAGTACCGTTCAAGCGGTTGTTCCAGAATCCGAAATCCAAACCGATATTCAGGTTTAAGTTAGTTTCCCAAGTCAAGTTAGGAGTAGCCAGACGATAAGCTGTCAATGCAGGGTTTCCAAACAGGCTTCCCATACCATACAAAGCCTGATATGCATAGTAACCTACATTATCATTACCTTGTGCACCATAGCTGGCACGCAAAGTCAAGTTTGTCAACCAGTCATTTGCTGCTGATTCGAGGAATTTTTCGCGTACGATTTTCCAAGAAGCACCAAAAGACCAGAATGTTCCCCAGCGATGATCTGGATGGAAACGAGAAGAACCGTCTGTACGTACAGAAGTTGATGCAAAATATTTTCCTTGGTATGAGTATTCTGCACTACCAAAATAACTCAATAATTTGTACTGGTCGCTGTAACCAGAGAAACTGTTCAGTGTAGAAGCAGCATCGGGTTCAAAATATCCGTCGGTAATTACACCCGAACGTGAACCACCGAAGCTGGATGTATTGTATTCATAATACTCCTGACCCAACATTACACGTACATCGTGTGCATCGTTGAATGTATGATTCCAGTTTACTACATTGTTGAATGTCATACCGGTAGTACGGTCGTTTTCTTTCTGTACACTTCCAATCAAAGGTTGTTTACCATAAGTCGGGTTGTCGTAGAAATGAGTAAAGCGGCTGTTGTAGTCTAAGTTTACAGACATCTTGTAGCTCAGTCCTTCAATCGGAGTAATCTGTAAAAATCCACGTACAGATGCAGCGTCACGTTTGTATTCTTTTTTGTCATAGTACATAGACTGTGCAAAGTTCTGTCCGTTGTAAGAACCTTTACGATAGGTACCGTAATCATAGATCCGGTTACCGTTTTCATCCAGAATATATTCTCCTGTATCCATATTACGTTCGTAAACAGGATAGAATGAAGGTATATCACGAGCAGCCAATACAACGTTGCCAATAGCTGTATCATCCTGTTTCGGATAATTTTGGATAGAGTGGCTTGCTGATACGTTCAAACCTACTTGCAACCAATCACGTAAATCAGTGGTAATATTGGTTCTTAAGTTGTAACGTTTAAATCCAGAACAGATATAAGCACCTTGATCGTCCAGGTAACCCAATGAGAAATAGTATTTGGTTTTCTCGCTACCGCCAGACACACTGGCATTCAAATCTGCATAATGTGCATCTTGTGTCAATGCATCTTCCCAACTGTCGTCCCAAAGAGGAGTGGCTCCTTCTACCAAATTTCCGTACTGGTCAATGGGTTGAGGGTATTTGCTACCATAAGGGTTGATACCCAGTCCGCCAGTACCGGTAGTAGTCAAGACAGCTGAGGCTGCTTTTCCGGCATCTTCAGCGCTCATTGCATTTTTTCCGGTCATATAGCTGTTGCGGAGTGCTTCCCATTGCAGTTTGAAGTAGTCGTTTGTACTTAACTGATTATAATCGCTGACAGCACGGCTTGAAAAACCATATTTAGCAGATAACTGGATGGTTGGTGCAGAACCGGTTTGTCCTTGCTTGGTTGTAATCATAATTACACCATTGGCTGCACGAGAACCGTACAGTGAAGCTGCTGCTGCATCTTTCAGTACAGTGACAGAAGCAATGTCTTGTGATGAAATAGAAGACAACTTTCCATCGTAAGGAACTCCGTCAACTACATACAAAGGAGTTTGTGAAGCATTTACAGATCCTACACCACGAATATAGATATCTGCATCTTCACCCGGTTGGCCGCTGGTAGAGAATGACTGCAAACCGGCTACGGTTCCCTGCAATGCTTTAGAAACGCTGGCTACCTGTGATGAGGCCACAATTTTTTTGTCAATTACACTGGCTGAACCTGTAAAGGTAGACTTCTTTGCAGTACCATAAGGCACGGCAATCACTACTTCTTCCATCGCAATAGATGATTCTTCCAGATTGACGTTGATTACTTTTTGGCCTTTGATGGGAACTTCTACAGTTTCATAGCCAATAAATGAAAAAACTAATGTGCTTTTAGCGTCTACTTGCAAGGAATATCCTCCGTCGATAGAGGTAATGGTACCTTGGGTTCCTCCTTTTACCGCTACTGTTACACCCGGCATCTCTTCGCCGTTGGCTGTAACTTTACCGTTCACAGTAATGTTCTGTGCGTAAGTCGTTATGCAGATTAGCATACTGCATAATAGGGATAAAAATTTACTCATAAAATCTCTCTTAATTAAAGTTTACTTAGATTTATAATTAAACAACTCTCTGTTTTTTTATTCATCAGGGTATTGATTCGCATCAATATTTTTCAAAGTATTTAAAATTTTTATATACTTCTTCTTTATCGGGGCGCAAAAATATAAAATTTTTAATTAAAAAGTAATAAAGAGTAAAAAAAATCGTCGTTTTTCTTACTATCTGTATGAATAATTATTTATTATTCTGTTTGCTGAAGGAGAAAAAGAGAGGGGGGAAGGGGTGTTTGTACAAGCTTTTTCTGTGGTTCCCGGAAAAATCGTTACCTTTGTAGCGTAAATCAATAAGAAGCGATGAATTATTCAATAAAGGATTTTGAAATCATGGCACCAGTGGGTTCTCGTGAATCTCTGGCTGCTGCTATTCATGCTGGAGCAGACTCTATCTATTTTGGTATCGAAAGTCTGAACATGCGTGCGCGTTCGGCAAGTACGTTTACTATCGATGATTTGCGCGAAATTGCACAGATCTGCGATGAAAATGGAGTGAAGAGTTATCTTACTATTAATACGATTATTTACGACGAAGATATCACTTTGATGCGCAAGATTGTCGATGCGGCAAAAGAAGCAGGTATCAGTGCGGTAATTGCTGCCGATGTAGCAGTAATGGCCTACTGCAATAAAGTAGGGCAGGAGGTGCATCTTTCTACACAGCTCAACATCAGCAATGCGGAAGCCTTGAAGTTTTATGCACAGTTTGCCGATGTCGTGGTATTGGCTCGTGAACTGAATCTGAAGCAGGTACGCAAGATATACGATGCCATTCAGGAACAAGGTATCAAAGGACCGATGGGAGAGCCGGTACGCATTGAAATGTTCTGTCACGGTGCTTTGTGTATGGCTGTATCGGGCAAGTGTTATCTGAGTCTGAATGAACTGAATGCATCTGCCAATCGCGGAGCTTGCATGCAGGTCTGCCGTCGTTCGTATATAGTGAAAGACAAGGAGAGCGATATCGAACTGGAAGTGGACAATCAGTATATCATGTCACCTAAAGACCTGAAGACCATCCATTTTATGGATGAAATGATTGAGGCAGGTGTACGGGTGTTCAAGATAGAAGGACGTGCACGTGGACCAGAGTATGTGCGTACTGTAGTGGAGTGTTACAAGGAAGCTATTCAGTCTTATCTGGATGGAACTTTTACCGAAGAAAAGAAGGCAGATTGGGATACTCGCTTGAAGACTGTGTTCAACCGTGGATTCTGGAACGGATATTATTTGGGACAGCGTTTGGGAGAGTGGAGCCGTAATTACGGTTCGGAAGCTACAGAGCGTAAAGTTTATGCCGGAAAAGGTATCAAATACTTCTCCAATATCGGCGTGGCAGAGTTCCTGATCGAAGCCAGTGAAATCAAGGTTGGCGACAAGTTGCTGATTACAGGACCTACTACAGGAGCAATGTATGTAACGTTGGAAGAGGCTCGTGTCAATCTGAAACCGGTAGATGTAGTGAAGAAGGGGGTACATGTATCGTTTAAAGTACCGGAACGGGTACGTCCGAGCGATAAACTGTACCGTATTGTACCGGCAGAAGAATTAAAGAAACATTGAAATACAGATAGGGTAGTTGGTATATAAAGCACTTGCGATGAGTGGAGTATACCGATTTCTCTGATTACGTTCTATATTCGACGCCGTCAACTGTAGATTCAGCATCGCCGAATATAAAGCCGGCGTCGCTGATTATACGGTCGACGACGTCGTTTTTATTTTATTATACGTAAAAAGAAATCATGCTTCCGGTCGTTTTGATGAGGCTTTCCTGTTTCATCCTGCTTGGAAGCTTTTATTAATAGGAATTAATCGGTATCTTCGTACCGGTTAATTCCTATTTGTTTTATGAAAAAACTGTTCACGTTAATCGTTAGTCTCTGGGTATGTAGCTTGGCTGCATGGGCACAGGAAAGTATACCACAGGTTATTCCTGCATTACAGAATTGGAAAGGATATTCAGGAAGACTGGTTTTGCCGGGAGAGGGGCGGATTGTCATCGAGCCATCGGCAGAAGCACAACTTGGTGAGGTGGCTGCTACTTTAGCAGACGATTTGAAAGAAATGTTCGGACGGATGTATCGGGTAACAACCGGAAAGCCGTCGCGGCAGGATATTTATCTGTATCTGGCAAAGCCCGATAAAGCACTGGGTGAAGAGGGGTATGAATTGGACATCCGTTCGTATGTATCGTTAGGCGCTTCGGCACCGAAGGGTGTGTTCTGGGGCACCCGTACCTTGCTGCAAATGCTGTACAACCAGCCGGAAGGGTTGCAGAAAGGAAAGGCTGCCGATTCTCCGGCTTATGCACACCGTGGTTTTATGCTCGATACCGGGAGAAAGTTCTTTTCGATGGATTTTCTTAAAAGCTATGTCAAAATACTTTCATTCTATAAAATGAATGAGTTTCAGATTCATTTGAATGACAATGGATTTGTGGAGTTTTTCAATAATGACTGGAACCAGACTTATGCCGCTTTTCGCCTGGAAAGCGACTGTTTTCCAGGGCTGACAGCAAAAGATGGTTCGTATACTAAGACGGAATTCAAGGAGTTTCAGAAACTGGCAAACCGTTATGGCATTGAAATAATACCGGAAATCGATGTACCGGCCCATTCGTTGGCGTTTACTCATTATAACCCGAGACTGGCAGCCGAGAAGAAGGAGTACGGCATGGACCATCTGGATTTGTATAAGCCGGAGGTATATGCTTTTCTCGATACCTTGTTTGCCGAATATATTGGGGGTGATGATCCTGTTTTTACCGGTCCGTATGTACATATCGGTACCGATGAATACAACATCAAAGAAGTGGAGCAATTCCGTTACTTTACAGATTATTATCTGAAATACATTAGAAGTTTTGGCAAGATTCCCCGTTTGTGGGGAAGTCTGAAACAGATGAAGGGAACTACACAGGTAGATATAAAAGGCTGTTATGTAAATGCGTGGAATTATGGGTGGCTGGATCTTGAGACGGCATTGAAAGAGGGATATAAAGTGATTAATACCTGTGATGCCTATCTTTATATTGTACCCGGTGTCAACTATTATCATGATTATCTGGATACACGATGGTTGTACAATGAGTGGACTCCGGAGCAAATGAATAATGGGTTTGAAGTAGAAAAAGGAAATCCGGATTTGCTGGGGGCTATGTTTGCGGTATGGAACGACAGAGTAGGAAACGGAATCAGCCAGCAAGATGTACACGCCCGTTGTTTCCCTGCTTTACAGGTACTTTCGGAGAAAATGTGGAGAGGAGATAACCGGAACCGGATGCCTTATGAGGCTTTTGAAAAGCTGTGTCATAACATGCCAGAGGCACCGGGAGTGAATTTGCTGGCGAAGGTAAAGGAAAAAACAACTTTAACTCCTTTCGAAGAGCTACTTGTTTTCTCAGGGGCAGATACTGTGAATACCGTATTGGATGAAATCGGTTATCCCTATGCTGTGGAGTTTGAAATCTGTCCGGATGCAGAGCCGGTGACAGATGCGGTGTTGTTCAAAGGACCTCATTCTGTAGTGCTTACCAACTGGAATGGAACGGGAAAATTTGCATTTCGTAGAGAGGGGTATGAGTTTGTGTTTCACAATTATCGCTTGCCTGCGGCACAATGGACCAAAATAAGAATAGAGGGAGACGGTAAAGGGACTTCTCTGTTTGTAAACGGGAAATTGGAGGAGCGTTTGGAAGGCCGAGTCGGTGAAGTGTATAATGCGAAATGGAAGCGTAAGGACCGGATCTGGTACATGGAAACGCTGGTGTTTCCGCTCCGACAGATAGGAGATAGTATGATGGGCTTTAAAGGGAAAATGAAAAATGTGGTGTGCATACCACAGGAAAAAGAAGTTCGGTAAGAATTTAAAACTTATAATTTTACATATATGCGAAAATTAGTATTTGCAACAAACAATGCTCATAAGCTGGAAGAAATCCGTGCTATTTTGGGTGATAAAGTAGAAGTGTTGAGTCTGAAGGATATTCAGTGTGATGTTGATATTCCTGAAACAGCTGATACACTGGAAGGAAATGCAGTTCTGAAAGCAGAATATATCTACCGTCATTACGGATTGGACTGTTTTGCCGATGATACTGGTCTGGAGGTAGAAGCACTGAATGGAGCTCCGGGAGTGTATTCTGCCCGTTATGCCGGAGGTGAAGGACACGACTCGGAAGCGAATATGCGTAAACTGCTTGCAGAAATGGAAGGGAAAACTAACCGTAAGGCGCAATTCCGTACGGCTATTTGCCTGATTGAGGGTGGAGCAGAGCATTTGTTCGAAGGTGTGGTAAAAGGCGAAATTATCGAAGAAAAACGCGGTGCTTCCGGTTTTGGTTATGATCCGGTATTTATGCCGGAAGGATATACCGAAACTTTTGCCGAAATGGGAAGTGAAGAAAAGAACCGTATCAGCCATCGTGCACGTGCTGTACAGGCTCTGTGTGCTTATCTGAACCGTTGAGAGAGTAAAAGCATCCTGTACACGTATGTACACGTGCATGGGATGCTTTAGTATAAAATAAGGCGATTATACGCTTTGCTTTCCTACTTCCTTGAGGTATTGCTCTACTTTCTCGAAGAAGAGGGATACATGGGCTCCGTCTACAAAGGCATGGCTCACTGTCATGGCGAGTGGCATTACCAGCCTTCCTTCACGGCGTACTGCTTTTCCGGCATTCATCAACGGATAGTCCAGTGAGTGTCCGGGCGCATATTGGGTATATGTAATGGAGGTAAAATACAGTTTGGGAGTAGCACTGAGTAGAATGACATCAAAATCGCCCTGTTCGGTTATCTGTTTGTCTGTGCCGTAAGGGTCTCCGTCTGTAGGGATGTTTTCAATTATATGCCGTGCATTGCGGTAGAAAGCTTCAAAATCTTCGATGTAGGGAATACGTACGGTGTAGAAAGTCTTACCCGGTACGGCTATGGGAGTTGTGATATCTACAGTATCGTGATAGACCACTTGTCCGTGTTTATCCCATCGGTAGCGAAACTCTTTGATTTCATTTGCAGCACGTACTACGGCATACAGATAATGGAGAAAAAAAGAGCGTTTGGTGCTTTTGGCTGCATCATAAGCTTCGGTGCAGTCTACTTCGCTTGTTATTGCAATCCATGAATTGGCAAAATCGCGGAAGAAAAGGTAATTTTCTTTCCGTTCCCAGGTGTCGATGTCGACCAGATGTTTCATATTTGACGGAATTTTGCAACTACCTTCTGATAGGTAGGAAGTTCAATATCAAATTTTTCACCCAACTCAATCATATCGAAAAGTATACCTTGTATTTCCGACTGATGACCATTGGCCAAGTCTTTTTGCATGGAAGCAGTTGTTTCCGGTTCCAGCTTGTCGATAATCCGCAAGTTATAGGTTACCATATCTTCGGGGAAGGTGATACCCAGACATTTGCCTATTTTTTCGCTTTCGGCAGAAAGTCCCTTGAAGGTATTGCGTGGTTCCCCTTCGTGCTGTACAGCTCCCATGGGTACATCGTAATATGCACCGGTACACGCCATGGCAGAGATAAAGGACCATTTGATGAATGTATCGCGGTTGATATCGTCGGATACGTCAACTTTGATACCACACTGGCGCAGGTCTTCGGCTACATGCTCTATCCGTTCTTGGGCAATACCCTGTTCGGGGCGTGCTCCGCAAACCAGACGGAATACTCTGCCTGACTGGGTTATCTCTCCTTTACCCGACACATAGCCAACAATGTAGATGCAGCCATCCAGTACATCAACTCCCGGAACAAGGCGCCCGATACGCGGACCAGTGCCGTATACATTCAGAATAGGAATTACTAATGTAGTAGGAGTAGAAGCACGTTTTATTACCTCTTTTACAGAGTCGATGGAGTATCCTTTTACGCAGACAAAGATTACATCTGCCTTTTCTGTCACTTCGTCGGCTGTACTGGCGCAGACCGGGATAAAATGTTCTCCCTTCAAATCAGACTTCAGATGAAGTCCCCGTACCCGTATCGCTTCCAAATGTTCTCCGCGGGCAATGCATGTTACTTTTCGTCCGGCCAGTGCAAGGAAGCCTGCTATGCTTCCTCCTACACCTCCTGTACCTATAATCAGATAATTCATGGTTATTTCTTCTTTTTACAGCATACTTTCTTTTTACATGCTTTCTTGCAGCAGGTATTCTTGTCACAAGTCTTTTTACAAGAGTGCTTCGGGCAGCATGTATATTGTTTCTGTTTATAAATGACTTTACCTCTCTGGCTGATGGTCCAGGTTCCTTCGATGAGGCGTACGTTTTTAGTATCGTCGTCTTCTATGTTCCATGCATAACCACCTTTAGGTAAATTGCGTCTGTAGAGAATTTCTCCTTGGGAGCAATCGGGTAGAAAAATTTCTGCTAATGTAGAATCCGGACTGAATACAATAAAAGCTTGTTGGCGGGTACTGTCGGTCGATTCTACACGGATTCCTTTTTCAAATAAGCGGATACAATCTTTTTGTGCTTCACTCCAAGTATATCCGGCAGATGGAATACAACCGTGAGCATCTCTGTCGCTACCCAGTTGTTGTGCGTAGGCTGTAGTACCCAATAGCATGAAAAGAATAAAAGAAGGTATTTTCATATTATATTAAATTACAGGGATATAGTTTACAGAGGGCATTGCTGTCTGTAAAGATAACGATGCCCTCTGCTGATTATTGGTCGTATAAATAACTCTTTTAGAAAGACGATGCTTAAGAAAAAGTTGCCATTCGTTTTTCTGAAAAGTGATGCGTTATACATTGAAACGGAAATGCATGATATCTCCGTCTTCTACTACGTATTCTTTACCTTCCACATTCAGTTTTCCGGCTTCGCGTACAGCTGCTTCAGAGCCATATTTGATAAAGTCGTCGAACTTGATTACTTCGGCACGGATAAAACCTTTCTCAAAATCTGTATGGATAACACCTGCACATTGAGGGGCTTTCCATCCTTTGTGGAATGTCCAGGCGCGAACTTCCATCTTACCGGCTGTAAAATAGGTTTCCAGATTAAGAAGTTTGTAAGCGGCACGAATCAGTCGGCTTACACCAGATTCCTCCAAACCTACTTCCTGTAAGAACATCTGGCGGTCTTCATAGGTTTCAAGCTCCGCAATGTCTGCTTCTGTTTTTGCTGCTACAATCAGGATTTCAGCTCCTTCTTCTTTCACAGCTTCGCGTACCTGTTCTACATATTTGTTTCCGTTTACAGCACTGCCTTCATCTACGTTACATACGTACATTACAGGTTTTGAGGTAAGCAGGAATAACTCATGAGCAATTTTCTGTTCGTCCTTAGTTTCAAACTGTACGGTACGTGCCGATTTTCCTTGCAGCAATGCATCGCGGAAACGAACCAATACTTCGTAAGTTTGCTTGGCTACTTTGTCGCCTCCAGTCTGTGCTTGTTTCTGTACTTTCTGGATGCGGCTTTCGATGGTTTCAAGGTCTTTGAGCTGAAGTTCTGTATCGATGATTTCTTTGTCGCGTACAGGGTCTACACTACCGTCTACATGTGTAACGTTTTCATCATCGAAGCAACGCAGTACGTGTAGAATAGCGTCTGTTTCACGAATGTTGGCAAGGAATTTGTTTCCCAATCCTTCGCCTTTGCTTGCTCCTTTTACCAATCCGGCAATATCGACAATTTCTACAGTTGTCGGTACGATACGGTCGGGGATAACCAGCTCTGCCAGTTTGTTCAGACGTTCATCGGGTACGGTGATTACACCCACATTGGGTTCGATGGTACAAAAAGGGAAGTTGGCTGCCTGAGCCTTTGCATTCGATAAGCAATTAAAAAGTGTCGATTTACCTACGTTTGGCAATCCGACAATACCGCATTGTAAAGCCATAATATTTAATCTAAATTATAATTCAATGTATTACGGCTGCAAAGTTAGTCATTTCTTTGTTACATTTGTGTCTGTCGGAAAAGAAAAGTCATTCTCTGAGTAAGAGAGGATGGGTGTGGCTTATGCAATTTGTTCGATACGGCTTTTCTGACAAAGGGGATATGTGGCATTGAAAGCTTCTATCTTCTGCTTCATTTCGAAGAAGGAATGGCCGTAGAAGTAGAGTGCTGTGTATGCTCTTCCTTTCCAATAGCTATATAGTTTCCCGATTCCTTCAATAGCCTTTTCCATTTGTTCCAGTGCATAGTTTACATCACAAGTCTCGTAAATGGAATAGGGGAGTTCTGTATTGTTGAAATAATAAGCAAGTCCTTCCAATGTACCGACTTCAATATTGAACTCGGGGTCTGCACTCCAAAGGGTAGAACCTTTGGGAATTCCTGTTTTACTTAGTATCTCAAGAAGCTGAATAATATTATTGGGTTTGGTATCGTCTAAATGAATTTCTATTTCGCAGTATGTTGTTTCACCTTCAGGGTCTTGGGCAACACCTCCTCCGCTTGTTTCTCCTATTCCCTTTTTGGTAAGTAGGGTATGGATTACATCTTCAAACTGAAATTGATGTATGGGCTGTAAACGGGCATTTAGTCTTAAAGTCAGATCCATGGGCTATTTTTTAGGAGAGTGATAATTAGATAAAGGTGAAATGTATGGTAATGATACCATTGGACTTTCTCTCTTTTCCCCGAAGTTACAAAATATTCTTGATTTGTTGTAATTTCAGCCCACTTTTATGTTGCTTTTTCTTGATTTTAGCTGTTTTCTCTCTTGTTTGGTGATATTATGTCATTATTTAAAACACTATCAGTACCTTTTTCATTCAGAAGTTTCCAAAATAAAAGGTACTGATAGTTGTCTTAGCTGTTTATGGATTCAGTGTTAATTTCCCTTTTGTATAAGTGATAATATAACTTTTTCCACTTTCTGTATTGAAGCTTAGCTTTTCTCCTTTGTAGTGTAAGTGGCAGACACCTCCTGAGCCGGAATGAACGACTGCTTGAGTAAGATTATTGTCTTTCCACTTCATATCAATAGAAAAATTACCCCGTGCACGTACTCCGGTAAAACTACCTTCGTGCCATACTGCCGGTAAGGCTGGAAGAAGTTGTATAAATCCCATGTGGCTTTGGAGTAGCATTTCGGTAATACCAGCTGTACCTCCGAAGTTGCCGTCTATCTGGAAAGGTGGATGAGAATCCCATAAATTGTCGTTAGTGCCGTTCTTTAACAGATTTCCAAAAAGTGTGTAAGCTCTGTTTCCGTCTTGTAATCGTGCCCATTGGTTAAGTTTCCATCCCATACTCCATCCTGTGGCTCCATCACCTCGATGTTCCAGTACTACACGGGCTGCACGGGCTAATTGAGGGGTTGTAATAGGAGATAGAGTATGTCCTGGATGCAGCCCAAAAAGATGGTTTACATGACGATGATCATCATTGGGGTCGTCTATGTCGGTAGACCATTCCATTAATTGCCCATATCGGCCGATGCGGTAGGGAGCTAAATGGCTGAGTACTTCTTCCCATTGTTTTCGTTCGGTTTCATCTGTTTCGAGTATTTTACTTGCCTCAATTGCGTCTAATAAGATCTCCCGTATGACAGCATGCGAGAAAGTTGCTCCTTCATCAATCGGCCCATGCTCGGGTGAGGTTGATGGGACTGCTATATAGGTTCCATCGGGTTTCTTCCACAGATAATCGACCGCGAACTGAGCACTGCTTTTGATAAGCTCGTAACCAGTCTGCTTGAGGAAATCTAAATCGCGGGTATAGTCGTAATAGTTCCATACGTGAGTTGCAAGCCAGGGACCTGCTACTGGTGAGAAATTCCATGTCATGTCTTTATCGCGTAATGGGCTGGTAAATCCGAAAATATTAGACGAAATAGAAGCTGTCCATCCTCGTGCATTGTAATAAGAACGGGCTGTCACCTCTCCTGGTTTTACCAAGGTACGTATAAAATCGATTAGAGGCTTCTCGCATTCAGCTAAATTAGTTGGACAGGCAGGCCAGTAATTCATCTGGATATTGATGTTGTTATGATAATCTACGCGCCAAGGACCATCGATATTATTGTGCCATATGCCCTGCAGATTGGCTGGAAGATTTCCAGGGCGTGAGCTGGCAATGAGCAGATAACGTCCAAACTGGTAATAAAGAGTTTCTAAATCGTAGTCGGGAGCCCCGGTACGATATCGTTCAAGACGTTTGGGGATAGATAAATCCAGAACTTCCTGAGAAGTATATTGAGGATTGATGGATAGGGTATTTCGTTTGAATAGACTGCTGTAATCGGCATAATGTTTTTGGAATAATTGGCTATAGCTTTGTCGGGCTGCCTGTTCCATCCATTGTTGAGTTGTTTGGATTGGATTTACTCCCACATAAGTCTTAGGGTTTTTATAGTCAGGAGAGAAGTTCATAAAATAATCTGTATCAGCTGTAATGAGGAATGTGACTTCATCAGCTGCTGTGATAATCAGTTTATCTTTCGTATTTTCAACCTTTCCTCCTTGAGTAAGAACCTTTATGCGCACGGCATATTGCATTTGGTTATCGTTGAGCCGGGCTATGTAGCTGATTCCGTTTTTCCCATCTTTTTTAAAGCTCCCACTGGATAAAGGGTTAGGAGAGTAGGTAAAAGTGAGATTTTGTTTCCCTTTTTCACTGGCAGAAAAACGGATTACCATCACATTGTCGGGGTAGGAGATAAAGTAGTTTCGTTGATAATGTATATCTTGATGTGTAAATTCAACTATAGCTAAGGCAGAGTCGAGGGATAGTGAACGATTGTAATGCTGGATATTGTTTTCTGGAATATCTGTTTTAATTTGAAATTCTCCGGCAGAGGTAAAACTTCCAAAACGGAATGGAGTTTCTCCATCAGCATTATAAGCTGCTTTGCCATTAAAATGATCTTGAGTTAATTGTGTTGCTTTGTCTATGTCTTTTTGAATAAATGCTTCTCGTATTTCTTTCAGAATGGAAGCCGATTGTTTATTTACATCCCAATAATGTGTACTGTTTTTGCATGTGTTGGGACCTCCTCTCCATAATGATTTCTCGTTGAAAGTAATACGTTCTGTTTGAATCGACCCCATAATGTTAGCTCCTATATTTCCATTTCCAATAGGAAGTGAATAGTTTTCCCAATTAGGATCTAAATTAGCAGGTCCGTCTCCGCAAGTAGAAAGAGAAGAAGCTCCATTCCATACAGGGTTTGCTACAGAGGGGTTGGGGGTATCAAACCAGATTCGCATAGAGGCTTGTGAATGCTCGGCTGCATATCCTGATAAAGGAAAATAAAGACTTGTAATAAGCAATAGTAGTTTTTTCATAGTGATAAATCTCAAAAATAAGTTTTTGCAAAGATAGCTCTTTCCCTATAGAATTTGATGAAGTAAACCTTTTTAATAATATCTAATCAGGTTATAAATTATAACTATTTGTGAGGAAAATATTGGAAAACCATATCTCTTTAAAAGAAAAAAGAGGCACTTCATCACGAGGTGCCTCTGAGTTGATAAGAGAGTTTATGAATTATTATTTATATTATCTTTTTATTTGTCCATTGTAACTGTCATATCAGGAACAAGAACAAATTCCTGTTTTTTCTTATTCCATTTATAATATTCTGTTGTTACACTTTTCTTGTCGTATATATACTTGATGCACAGGTTGTTTTCCCAAGTCTGGCTGTCGTTGTTCCATTTCTGTGAAAGGTTTTCGATCACCTGCTGGTTATCATCATACTTATAGTTGTATTTCATGTAGTTTGTCAGAATATTTCCATTCATTTTATAAACGGTTTCTGACACTTTCACTCCGTCAACTTCTTCTGAGTTATAGATTAAATTATTTTCCGGTATGCCAGCAAAAACTGTAAGGTTAGCAACAAATGCAAGTACTACAACTAATAGGCTTCTGAGGAAATTAATCTTTTTCATATCTTTAATTTTTTAAGGTTTTACTATCTTTTTGTTTTTGATTACGCTGCAAATATAGTGAAACCTTTGATATCTACTATCATTTTTGCCATATTTTTCTCAAAAATTAGCAAAATGATAGAAATTAAAGGTACGTTAACATTTGAAATAGACTAATGTGCTTCAAGCCAATTTTGTCCCCAACCACAGTCTGCACGCAAAGGTACTTTCATTTTGTAAGCTCTTTCCATTTCTTCTATCACAATCTGCTGTACTTTTTGCTTTTCTTCGGGCAGTACGCTGAAGTTCAATTCGTCGTGTACCTGGAGAATCATTTTCGACTTAATTCCTTCTGTACGGAAGCGTTGGTAGATTTGGATCATAGCTACTTTGATTATATCGGCCGCACTTCCCTGTATAGGAGCATTGATGGCATTGCGTTCGGCATATCCTCTTACTACTGCATTGTGGGAGTTGATATCTGGCAAATAACGTTTCCGTTTGAATATGGTTTCAATGTATCCTTGTTCTTTAGCGATACGTATACTCTGATCCATATATTCTTTGACATGCGGATAATTGGCAAAATAACCGTCGATAAGTTCTTTGGCTTCTTTTCTGTCTACATTTAATCGTTCTGCCAATCCAAATACAGATATACCATATATAATACCAAAATTAGCAGTTTTGGCTTTGCTTCGTTGTTCGCGGGTGACTTCGCTAATTTCCTCCTTATATATTTTAGCGGCTGTAGCTGCATGGATATCCAGTTCTTTCTGGAAAGCTTCTATCATATGAGGGTCACCACTTAAATGTGCCATAATACGCAATTCAATCTGAGAATAATCGGCAGAGAAGAACTCACATCCTTCATCGGGGATAAATGCTTTTCTTATCTCTTTTCCTTCTTCATTGCGAATGGGAATATTCTGCAGATTGGGGTTACTGGAACTTAAACGTCCGGTAGCAGTTACAGTCTGGTTGAAAGAAGTATGTATATGTCCTGTCTGTGGGTTGATGAGCAGAGGGAGAGCATCAATATAAGTACCCAAGAGCTTTTTAAGTCCACGATGCTCCAGAATTTTTCCTACTATTTCATGCTTACCTCGCAGGCTTTCCAGTACTTCCTCGGAAGTAACATATTGTCCCGTCTTTGTCTTTTTAGCTTTTTCTGTAATCTTTAGCCGGTCGAAAAGAACCTCACCAACCTGTTTGGGAGATGCAATGTTGAACTCTATGCCCGCAAGCTGGTGCACTTCTTCTTCAATCTGATGCATTCGGGCAGTAAAATGAGTAGAAGTTTCTTTCAGAGCATTGGTATCAATGCGGACTCCATTTCGTTCCATGTAGGCAAGTACAGGAACAAGAGGCATTTCGATATTCCAGAACAATTCCTCCACCCCGTTAGTCTTCAGCTCTTTTTCCAAGATAGATTTGAGCTTTAAGGTTACATCAGCATCTTCACATGCATATTTGTAAACAGAGGCAGGGGAGAGGTCACGCATATTTTTCTGATTCTTCCCCTTGGGACCGATCAGCTCTTCGATTTTGATGGTATTGTATTTCAAGTAGACCTCTGCCAGGTAATCCATTCCATGATGCAGTTCGGGTTGCAGTACATAGTGAGCAATCATGGTATCGAACAAGGGACCTTGTACTTCGATACCATAGTTTCCTAAGACAAGCATATCGTATTTGATATTTTGTCCGATCTTTAAAGTTTGCTTGTTTTCGAGCAGAGGCTTGAACTGATCCACTATTTTTTGTGCTTCTTCACGATTTGCCGGTACTGGGACATAAAAGGCCTGATTTTCGGCATAACTGAAGCTCATTCCTACCAATTCTGCGGTGATTGGTTCTGTTCCGGTTGTTTCCGTATCAAAACTAAAAAAATCCTTTGTAAGGATATTTTGTAAAAAATCAGCTCTTTTTTCTTCTGTATCAATGAGTTGATAGTCGTATTTTAACGTTTCAAGGCTCTGTAAAATCGAATTTTTTGAATCGTCTGTACTTTCGGACGCAAAAAAGCCGAAAAGATCGCCCTGTGAAGAGGAAGTAGGAGAGGTTGAAACAGCTGTTTTTTTCTCACTTTTCAAAATACGGTCGATTAGTGTACGAAATTCGAGTTCCTCAAAAATTTTACGAAGTTCCTCTTCATTGATAGATTTTCTTTTTAAACTCTCCATGTCGAGTGTAACAGGTACATCTGTTTTAATTGTAGCCAGGAACTTGGAGAATTCAATTTGTTGCCGGTTGTTTTCTATTTTCGTTTTGATAGCACCTTTCAGTTCATGTGTATGTTCGAGCAGATTCTCGATGCTTCCAAATTGTGCGATGAGTTTTTGTGCAGTTTTTTCTCCTACTCCCGGACATCCGGGAATGTTGTCTGCACTGTCTCCCATCAAGCCCAGCATGTCGATGACTTGTGAAGGAGACTGTATATCGAATTTTGCTTTTACTTCTTCCACTCCCATAACCTCAAACTCTTTGTCCCCATATTTAGGGCGATACATAAATACATTATCGGAGACAAGTTGTCCATAGTCTTTATCAGGAGTCATCATATAAGTTTTGATGCCTTGCTTTCCAGCTTCGGTAGCCAATGTTCCGATTACGTCGTCGGCTTCGAATCCGGGAACTTCAAGGATAGGAATGCGATAAGCTCGGATAATATCTTTAATGATAGGGACGGAGAGACGGATTGCTTCCGGTGTTTCTTCACGTTGTGCCTTGTACTGTTCAAATGCTTCATGACGGAAAGTAGGGCCGGCCGGGTCGAAAGCAATTCCGATATGAGTAGGCTGCTCTTTCTTCAATACATCTTCTAATGTATTTACAAATCCCATGATGGCGGAGGTATTGAAGCCTTTGGAATTAATACGCGGATTCTTAATAAGGGCATAATATGCACGGTATATAAGCGCATAGGCATCTAATAGAAATAGTTTCTCCATTCGTGTAAAAATATTAAGATTTTCTATGTAAAAGTACAAAAAAATACCGTATTCCCTGTTTTATTATTACTTTTGTACGCAAATAAGCCTCTATGAATAAAATAGAATTGATCCGAAAACCTGTTGAAAAAGAGTTAGGTGAATTTAAGTTGCTTTTTGATGATTCGTTGAAAAGTTCAACTCCACTGCTCAATGAAGTGCTGTCGTATATCAAAAAACGCAACGGAAAGATGATGCGTCCTATTTTGGTATTATTGATGGCAAAGTTGTTTGCTACTCCTAATGCCTCTACTTTACATGCTGCTCTTTCGTTGGAGTTGCTTCATACTGCCAGTCTGGTACATGATGATGTGGTAGATGAGAGTAATCAAAGACGCGGACAGTCTTCTGTCAATGCTATGTATGATAATAAAGTATCGGTATTGGTGGGTGATTATTTATTGGCTACAAGTTTGAAGCATGCTGCTGTCACAGGACAGATTGAACTGGTTGATTTGGTATCACGTTTAGGGCAGGAATTATCGGAAGGAGAAATTATTCAATTGGCGAATATCAATAACTTGGATTTTTCAGAAGAGATTTATTTTGATGTAATTCGTAAGAAGACAGCTGCCTTGTTTACTGCCAGTGCAGAAAGTGGAGCTGTTTCTGTCAAAGCATCTGAAGGGAATATCAAATTAGCAGCTCTTTTTGGAGAAATGATTGGTATTGCTTTCCAGATAAAAGACGATATATTCGATTATTTTGAGAATGAAGAGTTGGGTAAACCCACAGGAAATGATATGTTGGAGGGGAAATTGACCCTGCCTGCATTGTATGTATTGAATAATAAAGCCGGTGAGAAGTATCGTCAACTGGCTTTGAAAATTCGGGCGTTTGAGGCTTCTCGGGATGAAATAGAAGATTTCGTTCGTTTTGTGAAACAAGAGGGAGGAATAGAGTATGCACAGAATGTGATGTACGACTATAGAAACCGGGCTTTGGCCTTGCTTCCCGAAACTGCCGATGAATCGGTAAGAGAGGCGTTGACAATGTATATTGATTATGTAATTGAAAGAAATAAGTAATAGTATTAAAATGTAAAGCGGGGCTGTTGCAAACCTTATTTTGCGGCAGCCCCGTTTTTGTATCCGGATGCTTTGGTTCCCGTGTCGGGAAGGCCGGTTATACCGTAAACCGCTCTCCGAATCAACAGTCTTTTACATATACAGTATGAGTCGTTTCTTTATCTGGAGCAGGTAAAACGAGATCAGAAGTTGATATATACTGTAGCAGGAAGGAAAAAGAGGGGAGGAGTGTCGGGCACTTTAATTGCCGACCTTGTTTGTACATTTGACGGTGTTGGCTGTACATTCAACGTCGTCGATTCTACAGCCGACGTCGTCGGTTTCATTCAATGAATAGAATCTATGGTAATGAATCGATTTTCTGCCGATGAATTGGAGCAGAAGTATCTTATTTTTGAAATAAAAAAACAGAGATTGTCTCAAAATCGAGTTGAGTCAATCTCTGTTTGTTGTATAGGTGATTCTTCTGTCTTAGAAGAATTTGGTTTCTTGTCCTACAATGTCAGAAAGAAGCAGATTGGCCATTCTGCTGGTTCCTAAGCGGAACAGTTCATTAGTCAGCCATTCTTTGCCCAACACTTCTTTTACGATGGTGTAGTAAACCAGAGCATCGTGTACGGTATTGATACCTCCTGCCGGTTTGAATCCTACTTTTCGTCCGGTTTCAAGGAAATATTCCTTGATAGCCTGACACATTACGTATGCAGCTTCTGGAGTGGCTGCTGGCTTTTCCTTACCTGTAGAAGTCTTGATAAAATCAGCTCCAGAGTACATCGATAGGATAGAGGCTTTTTTGATATTGGATGCGCTTGCCAAAGCTCCTGTTTCAAGAATTACCTTCAGATGTTTGTCGCCGCATACATCTTTCAATTCTTCGATTTCATCGCACATACCTTCGTAGTCACCGCTCAAGAACTTGCCCACAGAGATAACGATGTCGATTTCGTCTGCGCCGGCATGGAGTGCCATTGCAGTTTCTGCAACTTTTATTTCTGTGAATGTCTGTGAGGAAGGGAACCCACCCGATACGCAAGCAATATTCACGTTGTCGGCTTCCAGTGTATCGTTTACAATTTCTGCCATGTTAGGGTATACACAGATGGCAGCTACGTTGTCCAAGTCGGGATATTTGTCTACAAATTCGTTGACACGTTCTGTAAACTTCATTACGCTCTGTTCGCTGTCTGTGCATTTCAGTGTAGTCAGGTCGATGCAGTGGAATAAGAATTTCTTTACTTCCACAGTATCATTTTCCTTCAGGTGTTTCTCGATGAGTTGTGCTGTTTTTGCTGCAATTTCATCGTCATTTAAAGCTGTATTATACTTGCTGAGTGCTGAATGATATTTGTCAGGCTGATGCAAGTTCTCGTGATCTTCATCACAGCATGTGCAGTCATCTTCATCGCATTCTTCTGCATAATGATGTTCGTGGCCACACTGACAACTTTCTTCATGGTGGTGAGTGTGATGATGTCCGCACTCACAGCTTTCTTCGTGATTATACTTCATATCCTTTATAGTTTAGGGTTGTTTTTATGTCTTTCTTTGTCTCTGTTCGTCTTTTTTTCGAGATTCTTTTGGAATGCTTCGGTCAGATTAACTCCCGTTTGATTAGCCAAACAAAGGAGTACCCAAAGCACATCGGCCATTTCATCGCCAAGGTCGTGTTTCTCTCCCTCTTTAAACGATTGGTCTCCGTAGGTTCTTGCCATAATCCGGGCTAATTCACCCACCTCTTCGGTCAATACGGCCATATTGGTGAGCTCGCTAAAATAGCGTACACCGTATGCCTTTATCCAGTTATCGACTGTTTTCTGTGCTTCTTCCAGTGTCATATCATTCCTTGTTTTTAGTATCCATGCAAATGGTTACGGGGCCATTGTTTAATAGCTCAACTTTCATGTCGGCTCCAAACTCTCCGGTACCGACAGGCTTTCCTAAACCTTTGCTGAGTTCTTCGCAGAAGTATTCATACAAAGGTATGGCTGTTTCATGTCGTGCTGCCCGGATGTATGAAGGGCGATTTCCTTTTTTTGTTGATGCCATTAATGTAAACTGACTGATGACTAATATTTCTCCCTGTATGTCTAATATGGAGCGATTCATTACTCCGTTTTCATCGTCAAAAACTCGTAAGCCAAGGACCTTTTTACAAAGCCAGTTGGCATCTTCCTGAGTGTCGGCTTCTTCTATTCCGACCAAAATCATGAATCCTTCTTGTATTGCGGATTTACATCTTCCGTCGATTGTTACGGAAGCATGACTGACACGTTGAATAACTACTCTCATGTGATAATCTCGTTTCTACAAAGATAACAATTAATTTTTACTCTTTGTTTATAAACTTTCTTTAATACTTTGTGCTGCGGCCATTCCCACCACTTCGGCAATCTCTTCCACTGTAGCCTGCTTGATGCGGTTCACGCTCTTAAACTTCTTGAGAAGGGCTGTTTTTCTTTTCTCTCCGATTCCTTTTATCTGATCCAATGCAGAGGCAACCTGGCTTTTGCTTCGCTTGTCTCGGTGGAAGGTAATGGCAAACCGGTGGACTTCATCTTGGATATTTTCCAGCAGATGGAAGAGGGGAGTTCCTTGTTTTATCCCTACAATCATCGGAGGAAATCCGTACAGCACTTCGGAGGTACGGTGACGGTTGTTTTTGGCAAGTCCGGCGATGGGAATGGTTAGCTTGAGTTCGTCTTCTATAACCTGACGTACTACCTCCATTTGCCCCTTTCCACCGTCGGTCAGGATTAAGTCCGGAAGTTCACCTTGTTCTTCTATAATGCGGGTATATCTTCTTCGTACGACTTCCTGCATGGAGGCATAGTCGTCTGGGCCGACTACAGTTTTAATGATATACTTCCGGTAGTCTTTTTTACTGGGTTTTCCTTTTTTGAAAACGACACAGGCGGCTACGGCATCCGAACCCTGTATGTTGGAGTTGTCGAAGCATTCAATATGCATAGGAAGACGGTCCATATGCAATTGTTCCTGTATTTCCTTTAATATACGCATGGTCCGTTGTTCGGGGTTTAGCTTCTCTGCTTGTTTCAGTCGGTCTACCTTATACTGCTTTACATTTAGGATAGATAGCTCCAGCAAATGCTTTTTATCCCCTCGTTGAGGTATTGTAAAAACAACTCCATTCATCTCCATATCCAATTCGAACGGAATGATGATTTCCTTGGAAAGGCTTTTGTAACGCTCGCGCATCTCGATGATGCCAAGCTCCAGCAGTTCCTCTTTTGTCTCATTCAACCGCTTCTTATATTCAAAGGTGAATGCCTGGTTGATGCAGCCGTTTGTGATATGCAGATAATTGATATATGCTGCATTTTCGTCTGTCTCAATCGAGAATACATCGATGTTATGCAGAATAGAACTGACGACTTCGCTCTTGGAACGATAGTTCTCTATCAGCTCAAATTTCTCTTTCAACTTTTGTGCTTCTTCGAAACGGAGTTCTGCAGCCAAATCCTGCATTTCTTTTAGAAGAGCCGTGCAGATAGTCTGCGTATTTCCACGGAGTATCTCCTTTACTTCTGCAATATTTTGCATGTATTCTTCGTGCGACTGAAGTCCTATACAAGGGCCTTTGCAATTCTTGATATGGTATTCCAGACAGACATTGAATTTACCTTCCCGTATGTTCTCCGGGGTGAGAGCCAAGCGGCAGGTGCGAAGAGGGTATAGCTTTTTAATCAGATCTAATACAGCATGCATGGATGGAACATGGCTGTATGGACCGTAGTAGGTCGATCCATTCCGTACAATATTACGAGTCTTGAAAACACGGGGAAAGTACTCGTTGCTTACACAAATAGAAGGATAGCTCTTATCGTCTTTCAGCAATACATTGTATCTGGGTTTGTATTTCTTGATTAGATTATTCTCTAATAATAGAGCGTCTTCTTCTGTATTAACAACAATATAACGAATGTCTGCAATTTTACTGACCAGTATTCGGGTTTTAGCCGAATGCTGGTCTTTATTGAAATAAGAGCTTACTCGTCTTTTCAGGTTCTTGGCTTTCCCTACATAGATGATGGTTCCTTCTGAGTTTAGGTATTGGTAAATACCCGGACCTTCTGGGAGGTTAAGCACAATACCCCGCAAATATTCGTTTGTCTTTATCCCTTCTTTTTCTTCCATGCACTGTTATAGTTCTGTTTTGGGAGTTTGCTGTTATAGTTGCAGAAGGGTAGTAATGTCTACATTTTCCGGAAATGCTTTTCTTCCTTCCAGATCTTTCAGCTCAATGACAAAGTTTACATAAGCTTTCTTAACTCCGCAACTTTGAACCAGACGGTGAGTGGCTGCCATGGTTCCACCTGTTGCCAACAAGTCGTCGTGTAATAAAACAACGTCATCTTCACAGATCGCATCTTTGTGGATTTGGATTGTATCTGTGCCATACTCTTTCGCATATGTTTCTTCAATGACTTCAGCGGGTAGTTTTCCTGGCTTGCGGGCCATGATGAATCCTGCTCCTAAACGAGCTGCGACAGCAGCGCCTAAGATGAAGCCTCTTGATTCGATACCTACTACTTTGGTAATGCCTTTGTCTTTGTATAACTCATACAACTCATCGATTAAAGCTCGCAGACATTCTGCATTTTTAAAGAGAGTTGTTACGTCATAGAATAAAATTCCAGGGATCGGAAAATCGGGTATTTCCCGAAGGTTTTCTTTGAGTAATTCTTTGTTCATATTCAGTGTTTTATAATAATTCCTTAAACAAGTTGTTTCACGTGAAACACATCCTTTATCTGCCAAGAAGTACCAGCAGAACGTTGATGTCGCTGGGAGATATCCCTGGTATGCGGCTGGCTTGAGCCAAAGTCTCAGGATCTATCTTGATCAGTTTTTGACGGGCTTCTGTAGAAAGCGATTGGAGGTTCGCATAATCGAACTTTCCTTTTATGCGGATAGATTCTAAACGATGAATCTTGTCGGCTATCATACGTTCGCGGTCTATGTATCCTTTGTACTTGATACGTATTTCTGCGGCCTCAATGATTTCGTCCTTACGCTCTTCTATTTTATTCAGTTGTTCCATGAAGGCCGGTACGTGGGGCGCTATGTTCTCTATGGTAATCTGTGGGCGTCCGATTAGATCAATGAGTTTACATCCATGTGTTAGACGAGCCGTTCCCAAAGTCTCCAATGCATCGTTAATCTTATCAGCCTTGATGGAGTAGGTTTGGGTGAATTCTATGATACGATTAATTTCAGCCTGCTTTTTCAGTAACATCTCGTATCGGTCTTGTTTAACCAGCCCCAACTTATAAGCACGTTCTGTCAAGCGCATGTCAGCATCATCCTGACGAAGCAGAATGCGGTATTCAGCACGCGATGTAAACATACGGTATGGCTCATCCACTCCTTTGGTTACAAGGTCGTCGATTAATACGCCGATATAAGCTTCGTCTCTTCCCAAAACAAATGGTTCACCACCGTGGCAGTTGATGTGTGCATTGATGCCGGCAACGATACCTTGTCCGCCTGCTTCTTCGTATCCGGTTGTTCCGTTTACTTGTCCGGCAAAGAAGAGATTCTTGATAACCTTCGATTCCAACGTATGCTTGAGCTGGGTTGGGTCGAAGTAATCGTATTCAATTGCATATCCCGGACGGTATATAACCAAGTCCTTGAAACACGGTATGCGCTTCAGTGCTTCTATCTGGATGTCCATTGGCAGTGAAGACGAGAATCCGTTCAAGTAGAGTTCATGCGTGCTTTCACCTTCCGGCTCAAGGAACAGTTGATGCTGTGGCTTGTCGGGGAAGGTTACGATTTTAGTTTCTATACTCGGGCAATAGCGAGGACCTATACTTTGGATTTGTCCGTTGAATAGGGGTGAATCGGCAAGTCCGCTTCTTAATACTTCATGCACTTCTTCATTCGTATAGCATGTCCAGCATTGCAATTGTTTCAGCTTGCGTGGCTCACTGATGTATGAAAAACGGTGAAAGTCGTTTTCTCCATCTTGAGTTTCCATCATGTCGAAATGGACACTTCTTGCATCGATGCGTACAGGAGTTCCAGTTTTCATTCTTCCAGATGTGATGCCATGGCGTGTGATGGATTCGGTCAAATGATAAGAAGCGGGCTCTGCACAGCGTCCGCCTGCCAGCATTTTGTGACCAATATGCATCAAACCATTCAGGAAAGTTCCTGCGGTAAGTACGATACATTTTGCATGGAAGGTTACTCCCCAGCATGTAACAAGTCCTGTAACTTCACCATTCTCTATGATCAATTCCTCTACTGTATCTTGCCAGATATGTAGATTGGGAGTATTCTCTAAGACTGCCCGCCACTCCCAGATGAACTTGGCACGGTCGCATTGTGCACGCGGACTCCACATGGCAGGTCCTTTTGAACGGTTCAGCATTCGGAATTGAATGGCGGTACGGTCGGTTACCAATCCCATGTATCCACCCAATGCATCAATTTCTCTTACGATTTGCCCTTTGGCAATACCTCCCACAGCCGGGTTGCAGCTCATTTGTCCGATCTTGTTCATATCCATAGAAATCAGACAAGTCTTTGAGCCGAGATTAGCCGCAGCAGCCGCGGCTTCGCAGCCTGCATGTCCGGCACCGATTACAATAACGTCGTACTTAAAGTCCATTTTATATTATTCTTATAAATCTATTTGCAAAGGTACTAAATTTTGTATTTGACAGAAAAACAGGCTGGTGAAAAGAATTTAATGGGAGTGTTTGTTCCGGTTGGTGAGGAAAATCTTCTTTTGGGGACGAAATGGTAGAAAAGAAGGGTATAGACAATCTCTGTTTGTGGAGAAATCAGATTTAAGTGAGGGAGGAAATGCTTTTCCCCCTTTTTTTGACGAGTATTTTGATGTGTGATTTTGCCAGAAAAGATGTAGTAGGAAATGAAAAGTGTACGCCTGTTTCGAATGTAAGAGGTTATTTCTGTAATGTTGATTGCATTCTGCCTTTCTTTTTGTGTAAAATAAGATGCCTGAAAAACGCCAAAATCACATTCATTTGTATACTTGCACGTAAAAAAGCCTGTTTTTTGAAGGGTACGGAAGGGTTAGTATATCCTTTGTAAGTGATCGGTGTAAAAAGAATCTACTTATACTTTTTATTTTTTCATTTAGTCGCAGATAAGAGCTACATAGTTTGTGTCGTAGAGAAATCTGGTTTGTCATTGAAAAACGAAAGACAGAACTTTGCATATCAACTTATGCAAATTGTCATTTATTAAAAAGGTAAATTATGAGAAAATTGAAAATGTTGTCAGGTATGTTGCTTTTGTCAGCACTGACTTTAGGGAGTGTGTCATGTAGTAGCGATGATGATCCAGGTGAAGGACTTGGAGGTGGTCAAGGAACAGGAACTTGCAGCGTAGAGGGGCGTACTATTTCGTATAATCATGGATATTATTACAAAGAAAACTATGGAACTCCTGGCTCAATAGAATTGATGTTTACAGATTATGATGTAACGACTCTTCCTGATAAAATGGTGAATGGTTTTTTGCTTTCGTTTACTACAACCGATACAACTTTACCGGAAGGAACTTTTCCTTATTCCAATTCGGATGAAGATCTTAATACATGGGGTTTTGTTGAATTGTATGATTATAATCCGGCGCAGGATGCGGCCTCTGGTGGAGATGAAGATCTTATCTCGCACGGAACTTATACTTATGTGACAGACTGGAATCCTGGGTATGAATCAGGTAATATTGTTATAACTCGTGATGGGAATTTCTATCGTATTGAACTCAATGATTTGAAGTTCTTGAAAGATGCAAATGGAGACGATGGGGTAGATTCTTTCGAACCGAAAGCTTCAGGTTCTTTCGTTTGGGAAGGCGAACTGAAAGATATTACCTCTTGGATGAACGGTGATGAATATAGCAGAAGCTTATCATACGGTTCTCCTTGGAATAAACTGAGCCGTATTGCCCGATAATATGGTATCTGGGGCCTTATTATAAAGCCCTTGTATGACAGTTATACAGTCTCGGGTAGAGGTATAAAAGTAGGTCAAAAGATTGTAGATTATTGTTCAGAGTAGAGATTCGTATAAATAAAAATGGCAGGATGTTATCTTTGGGGAATGCATCCTGCCATTTTATGTTGATTATTTTTTAGGCGAACTTTTATTTCACTTTCAGCTTCTCGAAACCTTCACCATAAACACCCACTACATTGCTTTGTGAGATAAAAGCGTTTGGATCGATGTCTTTAATCAGACGGAAAATATCGAGTGATTCACTTTTCTTGGCCAGTACAACTACTACTTTCATTTCTTGTTTGCTGTACCATCCTTTTCCGTCAAGCAGCGTCACACCGCGATCTACCTTTGTGGAAATTGCTTCGGCTATTTCCTCATGTTTGCGTGAGAAAATAAGAAACTGTACCGATTGCCGGGTCGTATTAATCACATAGTCGATGACAATACTCATAATGAAAAGTACGCAAAAACCGAACAATACACGACGCCAGTCCTGGAATATAATGTAACAAGACGATATGATTACAATGTCGCAATACATCATCATTCGTCCTAAGGTTACATCTTTATACTTATTGATAACCCATGCAATGATATCTGTACCACCTGTACTACCGTTGTTGCAGAATACAATTCCGATACCAAACCCTAAGAGTCCAGCTCCAATAACGCAAGCCATAAAGTCTTGTCCTGGTCCTAATAACTGGGGGAGATGCCCGTTTTCATCCTTTAGAAGCATCTGGAAAAACCAGAGCAAGAAAGTAAGCATAAAGATGGCATAAATTGTCTTCAGACTGAATTTGGGACCTAAAATCTTGAGTGCAATTCCCATAAATACAGCATTGATGATAAAATATGACACCTGAATTTCAAGGCCTGTTGCATAATAGATAATAGCTGAGATACCAGTTACTCCTCCGGTTGTAATTTGATAAGGAAGCAAGAATGCCGCCCAACCAATAGCATAACAAATCAGACCGAATGTGATGGCCAGATAGTCTTTGGCTTCTCTGCCCAATTTCCTTTTTAACAATGCTTCCATGAAAGTTGTATTTTAAAACGAAGAGGCACAAGATATAGAGTTTATGAGTGTTTCTCTATACCAGTGCCTCTGTGTTTGATTTTTATTATAATACAATGTTTACAATCTTCTTCGGAACGATGATCACCTTTTTCGGAGTTTTACCTTCAATCCATTTTTGAGCCTGTTCATTGCTCATTACGGTAGATTGAATGGTTTCATTATCCGCGTCTGCCGGGAATTCCAGCGTAAAGCGAGCTTTACCGTTGAATGAGATTGTATACTTGATACTGTCTTCTTTCAGATACTCTTCATTGAATGCCGGCCATTGTGCATCACATACAGAAGTAGAGTGTCCCAATGCTTCCCATAATTCCTCTGCCAAATGTGGAGCAAACGGTGCAATGACCACAACCAGCTGACTCAGTACTTCCTTATTGCGGCATTTCAGAGAGGTCAGTTCGTTTACACCAATCATGAATGCACTGATCGAAGTATTGTAAGAGAAAGTCTCAATATCGCCTGAAACCTTTTTAATCAGCTTGTGGATTGCTTTCAGCTCTTCTTTGGTTGCTTCTCCTTCTACTGGAAGGAATTCGTCTGTACGTGAGTAGAACAATGCCCAAAGTTTCTTCAAGAAGCGGTGTACTCCGTCGATACCGTTAGTATCCCAAGGTTTAGACTGTTCTACCGGACCCAGGAACATTTCATACATACGTAATGTATCAGCTCCGTATTTGTCAACAATCATATCCGGGTTGACTACGTTGTACATCGATTTACTCATCTTTTCTACTGCCCATCCGCAAACATATTTGCCATCTTCCAGAATGAATTCGGCATTGTTATATTCCGGACGCCAGTTTTTGAAGGCTTCCACATCCAATACATCGTTTGTTACGATGTTTACATCTACATGAAGCGGAGTTACTTCGTACTGATCTTTCAGGCCTAATGAAACGAAGGTGTTGGTATCTTTGATACGGTATACAAAGTTGCTTCGTCCCTGAATCATACCCTGATTTACCAACTTCTGGAACGGCTCTTCTTTTACACTTACGCCCAAATCGAACAGGAATTTGTTCCAGAAACGAGAATAAATCAAGTGGCCGGTAGCATGTTCTGTACCTCCTACGTAAAGGTCTACATTCTGCCAGTAATGGTCGGCTTTTTCAGAGACCAGTGCTTCTGTATTGTGAGGATCCATATAACGCAGATAATATGCGCTTGAACCTGCGAATCCAGGCATTGTATTCAGTTCCAGAGGGAATATATTTACGTGGTCAATCTTAGAGTTCTCTACCACTTCACCTTTGGTTACATCCCAAGCCCAACGTGTAGCATGACCCAATGGAGGTTCACCGCTTTCAGTTGGCAAGAACTTGTCTACTTCCGGCAATTCCAGCGGCAATTTCTGCTCGTCTATCATGTAAGGCATACCATCCTTGTAATATACAGGGAACGGTTCTCCCCAATAGCGCTGACGCGAGAAAATAGCATCACGAAGACGGAAATTAACCTTTACACGTCCCAACTGATGTTCTTTTACATATTTCTTTGTAGCTGCAATCGCTTCCTTGATGGTCAGTCCGTTCAGATTCAGGTCGCAGTAAGGAGTAACTCCGGCTTTTGGAGAGTTGCATACGATACCTTCTTTGGCATCAAAGCTTTCTTCGCTTACATCGCATCCTTCTACCAGCGGTACAATCGGGAGGTTGAAATGTTTGGCAAATGCATAGTCACGGCTATCGTGAGCAGGTACGGCCATGATGGCACCTGTACCGTATCCAGCCAATACATAGTCGCTGATCCATACCGGAACAGCATCGCCGGTAAACGGATTGATGGCATACGAACCACTGAATACACCGGTTACACGACGGTCTGAGATACGTTCACGTTCTGTACGTTTCTTTGTGCGGTCCAAATAAGCTTCCACTTCTGCCTTTTGAGCCTCTGTTGTCAGTTGAGGAACAAGTTCGCTTTCCGGAGCCAACACCATAAATGTAACACCAAACATTGTATCTGCACGAGTGGTGAAGATAGTAAACTCCAAATCGCTGTCTTTTACTTTGAAGCGTACTTCTGTACCTTCCGAACGTCCGATCCAGTTACGTTGAGTCTCTTTCAGAGAATCGGTCCAGTCTACAGTTTCCAGTCCGTCCAGCAAGCGTTGTGCATAAGCCGATACACGCAGACACCACTGGCGCATCTTCTTCTGCACCACTGGATGACCTCCACGTTCAGATACTCCGTCTACCACCTCATCGTTGGCCAATACAGTACCCAAAGCCGGACACCAGTTCACCATTGTCTCTCCCAGATAGGCGATACGATAGTTCATCAGTACTTCCTGCTGTTCTTTTTCCGATTTGTTTTTCCATTCTTCAGCAGTAAAGTTCAGCTCTTCGCTGCAAGCAACATCCAAGCCTTCTGTACCTTTCTGTTCGAAATGTGCTACCAGCTTACTGATGGGCTCTGCCTTCTGGCAGGCATTGCAATAATAGCTGTTGAACATCTTCTGAAAGGCCCATTGTGTCCAATGATAATAACCCGGTTCGCAGGTACGTACTTCTCTGTCCCAGTCAAAGCTGAAACCTATTTTATCCAACTGCTGGCGATAGCGGTTAATGTTATTTACAGTGGTGATAGCAGGATGCTGACCTGTCTGGATTGCATATTGTTCTGCCGGTAATCCGTAGGCATCGTATCCCATCGGATTCAATACGTTAAAGCCTTGCAGTCTTTTGTAACGAGCATAAATATCGCTGGCAATGTAGCCCAGAGGATGACCGACGTGGAGTCCCGCTCCCGATGGATAAGGGAACATGTTCAATACGTAGAATTTCTTCTTTGATTCATCTTCCGACACTTGATAGGTCTTGTTTTCAACCCATTTCTGTTGCCATTTTTGCTCAATCTCTCTGAAATTATATTCCATAAGTGAAGAGTGTTTTTATGTTTGATTTTTATATAATTTTCTTTATAAAGCACAAAGATAGTAAGACTTCGGAAATAAATGGAAGTAAATCGAAATGAAAAGTTTATCTTTGTTTGTAAATCAAGTAAGAAATGAATTTTAAACTCGTTATGAAGCTGAAGAAAATGTATGTGATGGCCTGTCTGCTTGGCTGTCTGGTAGGAAATCTCTATGCGCAACGCACGGAAATGCTACTTGAAAAAGGGTGGAAGTTTACAAAAGGAGATGTATCGGGAGCAGAAGGTACAAGCTTCAATGATACACATTGGGAAAGCGTAGTTGTTCCACACGACTGGGCGATATACGGTCCTTTTGACCGTAATAACGATTTGCAGAATGTGGCGGTAACCCAAAACTTCGAGAAAGAAGCGTCTGTAAAGACCGGACGTACCGGAGGTTTGCCTTATGTGGGAGTGGGATGGTATCGTACCCGGTTTGATGTGGAGCCCGGACGACAGACTATGCTGGTATTCGATGGAGCCATGAGTGAAGCCAAAGTATATGTCAACGGAAAAGAAGCCTGTTTTTGGCCTTTCGGTTATAACTCCTTCTACTGTGATGTGACTTCTTTCCTCAATCACGACGGAAAGCAGAACCTGCTTGCTGTGCGTTTGGAGAATAGACCTCAGTCTTCCCGATGGTATCCGGGAGCCGGGCTATACCGGAATGTACGGGTGGTGACTACCGGACAGATTCATGTGCCTGTATGGGGAACACAACTTACTACTCCTCATGTATCTGAGGATTATGCTTCGGTATGTCTGCGTACATCGGTTGAGAATGCCGGTCGTACGGAACTGACGGTGCAGACAGATATTATCTCTCCCGAAGGTAAGGTTGTTTCATCGAAGAAAAACAAAGGATACATCAATCACGGATTACCTTTTACACAAAATTTCATTGTAGAGCATCCGGCATTATGGTCACCGGAGTCTCCCTCTTTGTATCGGGCTGTATCAAAGATTTATTCGGGCGATACCTTGCTGGATACATATACTACTCGTTTTGGAATCCGTTCCATCGAGTACATTGCAGACAAAGGCTTCTTCCTGAATGGGAAACACCGTAAATTCCAGGGTGTATGCAATCATCACGATTTAGGTCCACTGGGGGCGGCAATCAATGTATCCGCCTTGCGTCATCAACTCAGAATGCTGAAGGATATGGGTTGCGACGCCATTCGTACTGCCCATAATATGCCGGCTCCCGAGCTGGTTTCACTGTGCGATGAAATGGGTTTTATGATGATGATTGAGCCATTTGATGAATGGGATATTGCAAAATGCGAAAACGGCTACCACCGTTTCTTCAATGAATGGGCAGAGCGTGATATGGTGAATATGCTGCATCAGTACCGTAATAATCCTTGTGTGGTGATGTGGAGTATTGGTAATGAGGTACCTACACAGTGGAGTGCAGAAGGATACAAGGTCGCAAAATTCCTGCAAGACATCTGTCACCGTGAAGACCCTACACGTCCGGTTACTTGCGGTATGGATCAAGTGGACAGTGTACTCGATAATGGCTTTGCAGCTATGCTGGATATTCCCGGCTTTAACTATCGTGCCCACCGCTACGAAGAAGCCTATGAACGTTTGCCTCAGAATATCGTATTAGGGTCTGAAACTTCGTCTACCGTCAGTTCACGTGGAGTATATAAGTTTCCTGCAGAACGCAAGGCAGGAGCGATGTACGATGACCATCAGTCTTCTTCTTACGACTTGGAGTATTGCAGCTGGTCGAATATTCCGGATATTGATTTTGCCCTGGCAGAAGATTACGACTGGACAATCGGCCAGTTTGTGTGGACAGGCTTCGATTATTTGGGAGAACCCAGTCCGTATGATACCAATGCCTGGCCTAATCATAGCTCCATGTTCGGTATTATCGATTTAGCTTCTATTCCTAAAGACCGTTACTATCTGTACCGTAGTATCTGGAATAAAGACGAAGAAACCTTGCATATTCTCCCGCACTGGAACTGGGAGGGCTACGAAGGCAAGCCGATACCGGTATTTGTATATACGAATTATCCTTCGGCAGAACTGTTTGTCAACGGTAAAAGCTACGGACGCCAGACAAAGAACCGTCAGACTGTAGAAAACCGCTATCGTCTGATGTGGCACAACGTAACGTATGAGCCGGGAGAAGCGAAAGTGATTGCATACGATGCGGACGGAAAGGCTGTGGCAGAGAAGAAAGTATATACAGCAGGAAAGCCTCATCATATTGAACTTCAGACCGATTATACCTCACTGAAAGCCGATGGTAAAGATTTGGCTTATGTCACTGTGCGAGTAGTTGACAAAGAAGGAAATCTTTGTCCTACAGACGGACGTCTTCTGAATTTCCGTGTAAAAGGAGCCGGTTCATACCGTGCATCAGCCAATGGAGATCCTACTTGCCTTGATTTGTTTCATTTGCCCCAGATGCATGCTTTTAATGGAATGCTTACCGTTATCGTACAGGCTGGTGAGACTGCCGGTAACTTGGAACTTCAAGTCTCGGCAAAAGGTTTGAAAACAGCCCGACTGGTCTTGCCGGTACAATAAAGCCGATACAACAACCAGATAAAAACAAGAAGCAGTGCAAGAGAATATCTACTCGTGCACTGCTTCTCTATTTTTAGCATGGATGTACTGAAAAACTTATTTGTTCAGCTTCCAGGTAAATCCGTCTTTAGTATCCTTCACTTCAAATCCTAATGCAGCCAGACTGTCACGTATCTTGTCGCTGGTAGCCCAGTCTTTGTTTGCTTTCGCCTGCATACGCTGTTCCAGCAGCATATCTACCACCTTGCCGTATGCTTCTTCGCGTGCAGCGTTGTTTTCTGCTTCGGCTTTCAGTCCCAATATGTCGAATACGAACAAATGGAATACACTCTTCAGCTCTTCCAAATCTTCTGCACTGATGGTTGCTTTCTTGTCGATAACAGTATTAATCATACGAGTAGCATCGAACAGGTGTGAAATTACAATCGGTGTATTCAAGTCATCGTTCATAGCCTCGTAGCACTTCTCACGCAAGCCCGCAGGAGTAATACCGGTTGTTGTCTTCGACGGAGTAATGCGTTCCAGGTTTTTCAATCCTTCCATCAGACGTTCCAAGCCTTTTTCTGCAGCCTGCAATGCTTCGTTGCTGAAGTCTACTGTACTGCGGTAGTGTGCCTGCAAGATGAAGAAGCGGATAGTCATGGCTGAATATGCCTGCGACAACAGCTTGTTGGAACCGGTAAAGAATTCATCCAGTGTGATGAAGTTGCCCAACGATTTGCCCATCTTCTGTCCGTTGATGGTAATCATGTTGTTGTGCATCCAGTAATGTACCATGTCATGTCCCTGCGAAGCCACGCTCTGTGCAATTTCACATTCGTGGTGAGGGAAAATCAAGTCCATACCTCCTCCGTGAATATCGAAGTTTTCTCCCAAATATTTGCGACCCATAGCGGTACATTCACAATGCCATCCCGGGAATCCGTTGCTCCAAGGCGAAGGCCAGCGCATGATGTGTTCAGGCTGTGCACATTTCCACAAGGCAAAGTCTGCCGGATTATGCTTTTCCTGCTGTCCGTCCAGTTCGCGGGTTGTGTTGATTACATCATCCAGGTTGCGTCCCGAAAGTTTGCCATAATGATGGTCTTTATTATACTTCGCTACATCGAAATACACAGAACCCTGACTTTCGTAAGCATATCCGTTTTTCAGAATCTGCTCTACCAGTTCAATCTGTTCGATGATATGTCCCGAAGCGTGCGGTTCGATGCTGGGCGGAAGCACGTTCAAAGCTTCCATCGCCTTATGATAACGGTTCAGGTAGAACTGTACCACTTCCATCGGTTCCAGCTGCTCCAGGCGTGCTTTCTTTGCAATCTTGTCTTCTCCTTCGTCGGCATCGTGTTCCAGATGGCCTACGTCGGTAATGTTACGTACATAGCGTACCTTATAACCCAAATGAGTGAGGTAACGGAATAAAATATCAAACGTGATAGCCGGACGGGCATGGCCCAGATGGGCATCACCGTATACTGTAGGACCGCAAACATACATGCCCACATGAGGAGCGTGCAACGGAACAAACAGTTCCTTTTTGCGGGTAAGTGTATTGTAAATGGTTAGTTTATTCTCCATAATGAGATAGTTTTTGTTAGAAAGGCAAAAATACATAATTTTTTTGAACCTAACTCACAGAACTACCGTGTTTTTCTTCTCTTTTCCTGTAAGGAAAGATTCCGAAATGTTAATACATCTGTAAGAGATTGGTGAAAGTCTTAATACATGTTATAAAACATCATTTTTAGACCGGATTATTTGCAGGATACCAGAAAAGCCGTACCTTTGCATTGTGTTTTTCATAGTATTAGATTTAAGGTTAACAAAGGTTGGAGTACAGCGGTACTCCTTTTTTTATGCCCATACCTCAAGTTATGAAAGAAAATAAGAAAGTTTTGTTGGGAATGAGCGGAGGAACAGACAGTTCCATGGCAGCTCTCTTGTTGCAGGAAGCCGGATACGAAGTAACTGGTGTCACTTTCCGTTTCTATGAGAAAGACGGTCAGACGGCTTATTTGGACGAAGCCCGAGAACTTTGTGAGCGTCTTGCTATTCCCCATTTGGTATACGATGCCCGTGAGGCCTTCCAACAGCATATCATCCGCTATTTTATTGATACTTACATGAAGGGACAGACACCTGTTCCCTGTACGCTTTGTAATAATTACCTGAAATGGCCGTTGTTGCAGCAGATAGCCGACGAACGCGGCATTTATCATCTGGCTACCGGCCATTATGTGCGCAAGGTACAGGCGGAAGGTTATTGGCACATCCGGTGTGGAGCAGATCCCGACAAAGACCAGTCATTCTTTTTGTGGGGATTGCCTCAAATCATTCTTGAACGGATGCTGTTGCCGATGGGCGAGCTGACCAAGGTGCGTGTCAGGGAACTGGCTGCCGAAAGAGGTTTTCAAAGAGTGGCGCACAAGCGGGATAGCTTTGGGGTTTGTTTCTGCCCGATGGATTATCGCAGTTTCCTGAAGGAACATCTCCCCGAAGGAAGCATTGTGCCCGGCAGTTTTTACGATGAAGAAGGACATTGTATCGGTAAGCACGAAGGCTATCCTTTCTATACGATAGGACAGCGTCGGGGACTGGGAATTTATCTGAATAAGGCTTTGTTTGTCAAACAGATTATTCCCGAAGAAAACAAAGTGATTATCAGCGACAATCTCCAGTCGCTGGAACAGAATGAGATGTATCTTCATCAGTCTTGTGTGATCAATCCCGAAGCTTTGCTGGGAAGAGACGATGTGGTGGTGAAAATACGATACCGTAAACAGGCCAACCGTTGTACAGTGACCCGTATCGATGCCGACCGTCTGCATGTATGCCTGCATGAACCTCTCGCATCCATTGCTTCCGGACAGGCTGCCGTGTTCTACCGGGACGACAAGGTGCTGGGAGGAGGAATTGTGGAGTGAGTCAAGTGTGAATTGTCTTTTTGTCAGAAATGACAATATGATAATTTACCCCCCTTAAAAACAGCCGTTTTTGTATGCGGTATCAGTTGTGCTGACTTTTTCTCGCAAATTTTTTTCCTTTGTGAAATTGGAAAAGAAAGTATTATTCTTTATTTCTTGGCAGAGAGATATAAAAGAAGAACAGGTGGCTTCTTTTTGTGTGTGTATTAGAGGGAATGTTGTCGGAAAGATATTCTTACGGCAAGCGATAGCATACGTAAGAAAAGCAAGTTGGGGTAGTTGAAGAGGGCATGAAAGCCATCGGAGAGAGAAAATTTCACACTTTTATTACCATTTGCCTGCGCGATTATTCGCGTAAGCCTTCATTACAGGTCGCGTAAGGCTCCGATACTTGTAACAGAAGCTGCCGATACAAGTATCATCAGCCTCTGTTACAGGTTGGATATGATGTTGTAAAGCATGTATTTGCCTTATTTTAAAGGCTGTTTTCTCCCTTTTTCTTCTTCTGAGTGAAGATAAAGAAGAAAGTAGCGGTTAGCAGAAATCCTCAAATCTTCTCTAATTGTCAGAAAAATTGGTTTTTCTCTGACTTTTGGATTTTAGAAATTTTTCCACATTTCGAGTGCCTTATTTTCGGCTGCTTCCATGATTTCACGTTCGCCCGGACCTTTGTCGTTAATACCGCAAAGATGAAGAATACCGTGGATAATTACACGATACAACTCGGTGTTGTAGTCCGCTCCAAACTGTTCGGCATTGGTACGTACAGTATCCAGACTGATAAACAAATCCCCCGATATGCGCTTTCCTTCGCAATAGTCGAATGTAATGATATCTGTATAATAGTCGTGCTGCAGATACTGGCGGTTGACTTCCAGTATTTTTTCATCCGAGCAGAAGATGTAAGCAATATCTCCCGTTCTTTTCCCGTATGTTTCGGCTACAGCTTTAATCCATGCACTGGTTTCACGCTTGCGGATAGCAGGCATTTCAATGTCTTCGGTCTGATAAGTAATCATATATGTAAGTTTTTAATGAAAGAACAAATAACAGATAAAAATAGCAGAAATAATTCCGGCCAGATCGGCAAGTAATCCACAGGGAACAGCATGCCGCGTTTTAGTCACACCTACACTGCCGAAGTAAACTGCCAGAATATAGAATGTGGTATCGGTAGACCCCTGGAAGATGCACGACAGACGGCCCACAAACGAATCGGCTCCATACGTGTTCATCGCATCAATCATAAGTCCTCTTGCTCCGCTTCCGCTTAAAGGTTTCATCAGGGCAGTAGGCAGTGCACCGGTAAAGTCGCTGTCTATTCCACACAGACTGATGAGGCTGGCTACTCCCTGTATCAGGAAGTCCATGCATCCCGAAGCACGGAATACTCCGATTGCTACCAGAATAGCGACCAGATAAGGAATGATACGTACAGCAGTGGTAAATCCTTCTTTGGCACCTTCTACAAATGCATCGTATACATTGATTTTCTTGCGCATTCCCGCTACGATGAATCCTATGATAATGACAAACAGAAAGACATTGGCTGTCGTAGTAGAATACACATCAATCTGCTGGCGCGACAAGGTACTGAAAAGGTAGATGATGCCTGCAATGAAAAGACTGGTTCCTCCCAAAAACAACAGAATTGTCCGGTTGAGTAAGTTGATACGCTGATATAGACTCACGGCAATGATTCCGGCCAGTGTAGAGAAGAAAGTAGCCAGCAGGATGGGAACAAATACATCGGTAGGCTGGGCAGCTCCCAACTGTGCCCGATATACCATGATACTGATAGGAATCAGGGTGAGTCCGGAGGTATTCAGTACCAGAAACATAATCATGGGATTGCTTGCTGTGTCTTTTTTCGGGTTCAGCTCTTGAAGTCCCTCCATGGCTTTCAGTCCCAAAGGAGTGGCGGCATTGTCCAGTCCCAGCATATTGGCTGCCAGATTCATAAAGATACTTCCTGTTACCGGATGTCCTTTGGGAATATCGGGAAACAGTTTGCAGAACAATGGAGAAAGGAGACGTGAAAATACCCGGATGACTCCTCCCTGTTCGCCGATGCGCATGATACCCATCCAGAGAGAAAGTACACCGGTCAGTCCCAGCGAGATTTCGAATGCAGTTTTCGACGACTCGAACGTAGAGTTGATGATAGTGGGAAACACTTCCGTATTGCCGAAGAAAACCAGTTGGATGGCTGCCACCACAAAAGCAGCAATGAAAAAGGTAATCCAGATATAGTTTAATACCATTGTCTTTAGGTTTTTAAGTTTATGGTTCAGCAAGCAAACAGAATGCATGCAACTGATACTTGCCCATGAATTATCCGGACAAAAATAGTGAAAGGCGAGCGCAGTACCAAGCCAAACGCTTGCTTTTGAGCGAAAGTAATGCCGAGCCGCATCCTATTTTATGAAAAAATAGTGAAAGGCGAGCGCAGTACCAAGCCAAACGCTTGCTTTTGAGCGAAAGTAATGCCGAGCCGCATCCTATCTTATCAAAAAATGAGGTAACTTTCATCAGAATCAGTTATTTTTGTTTCCATGAAAAAGCATAAATACCTTTTTATCCGGCGAATACTTTTGATGCTCCTCTTATTGGGAGTAATCGTTTTCCGTTTCATACCTGCTGCAGGCGAGTGGTATGCCCGTTGCATTTACCCTTCGGTTTCGTTGGTCTTATCGTGGATTACCTCGTGGATACCCTTTTCGTTAGACGAGTGGCTGGTAGTTTGGGCTGCTGTACTTCTGGTTGCATATCCGTTTTGGGCACGGAAGCATGGCAGGAAGTGGCGTTCGCTTTTGCTTGTTGAGGGAGAAATGGTACTGTGGATTTATGTCTGGTTTTATTGGGGATGGGGAAACAACTATTTCCGTGACGGATTTTATCAGCGTGCAGAAGTTGCTCCCCGTGCTTATCATGAAGCTGAGTTCAAACAGTTTTTGCGTGAGTATACAGATAGCCTGAATGCTTCTTACTGTACTGAAACAGAAGAGGAGAGGGAAGACCTTCACCGGCATATCAAGCAATTGTATCGTACTGTGCCGTCCCGTTTCGGTCTGGCAGTTCCTTACGATTTTCAGCATCCTAAATATACTTGCTTCAATATCCTGTATTCCAAAGTCGGTGTGTTGGGCTATATGGGGCCGTTCTTTGCCGAGTCGCATGTCAACCGCGAACTGCTCCCCGTGCAATATCCTTTCACTTATGCACATGAGTTGTCGCACCTGCTGGGTATCAGCAGTGAAGCAGAAGCCAATTATTGGGCTTATCAGATTTGTACCCGTTCTCACCGCTCTTTTGTACGCTATAGCGGCTATTTCGGAATCCTTCCGTATGTAATTTTTAATGCACGTATGCTACTTGGTGAGTCCGATTATCAGGCTTGGGTAAACACGCTCCGTCCGGAAGTCATTGCCCAATTGAAAGCAGAGCGGGCCTATTGGGATGGACGCTACAGTCAAATGTTGGGCAAGATACAGTCTGCTGTCTACGAATTCTATCTGAAAGGAAACCGCATATCAGACGGACAGAAAAACTATGCAGAAGTGGTAGGAATGTTGCTTGCTTTGCCGGCAATTAGATAGAAAACTTGTATAAGACTTCTGTTTTTATTACGGTCGGTGGAATTGTATAACCGTTACAGATGTAATACAAAGGCAATAGATTTTTTGGGGAGTCTCTTTTATCTTCTCAGATAAATATTATTTATCTTTAAAAAATCGGTAAATGGAAACAATATGAAATCAAAGTATTTTTGTGTAATTGGGATAATTGGCTCTATCTTGTTTTCATGTAAGCAAGGTGAGTCTGTTTCTCGTGTTCTATTAGATGAAATTTCTTTTTCAGAAAAAGAACGGGTGATAAATTGTGCCGGAAACCAGTTTTCTTTTGATTTATTTCGACAACTGTCTTCTTTGGATAGTGCAGAAAATATGTTTGTTTCTCCTTTTAGTGTATCTTGTGCTTTAGGAATGGTAAATTATGGAGCATCAGGTGTTACGCACCAGGAAATAATGGAGGTGATGCAAATACCTGATTCTGTAGCTTTAGTTTTGAATGCTTATCACCAGAAATTAATAGATGGTCTCCCTCGTCTTGATTCTTCTGTTACGGTGAAAATAGCAAATTCGATGTGGTTTAATAAAGAAGTACCGGTAAAAAAGCAGTTTATACAAAAGAATGCAATGTCGTATAAGGCTGTTTCTCATAATCTTGATTTTTCCAAATTAGAATCTGTTGATAAAATAAACGAATGGGTTAGTCGGCAAACAGAAGGCTGCATACGGAAATTTATGTCCAATCTTAGTTCTGACGAACTGCTGGTTTTGGTGAACTGTCTTTATTTCAAAGGAAAATGGAAGTTCCCTTTTGAAAAAAGTGAAACTCGTAAGGAGGTATTCTTTTGTGCAGATAAAACACAAGAGAGTGTGGAAATGATGCATCAGACAGCCTCTTTTTCATACCGTAAGAATGATTATTTCGAGATGGCTACCTTTCCTTATGGGAACAGTTCGTATGCAATGACTATTTTGTTACCTGACGTGAATAAATCTTGGAAAGAATGTATGGATGTACTGGATGGAAAAAGTTGGGAAACATGGATGACAGACTCAGTGGAAGAAGTATTGCTAGATGTAAAACTTCCCAAGTTGGTCTTGAAAAATAAATACCAGATGAATCGTGTTTTATCGGCAATGGGAATGTCCAATGCATTTACGGTACATGCCGATTTCACGAATCTGACAGATAGAAAACCTATGTGTATTGGAAAAGTTGAACATGCATCTTTTCTTGAGTTGAATGAACAGGAAACAAAGGCTGCTGCTGTAACAGGGATGACAGTTGTATTCGAATCTGAAATGATCCCTATTGAACCTGTAATTCCTTTTTATGCCAATCGTCCTTTTTTGCTCATTATTCATGAAATGGGTAATCATACAATATTATTTATTGGGAAAGTGTTTTGTCCCAATAAATAAATTACATTTGCAGGAGGAACACTATGCACTGTTGAATTTAGATAAATGATTTAAAAACAATGATACTCAATATTCTTCTTTTGATAGGCGGACTTGCCTTGATTCTTTTGGGAGCAAATGGGCTGACAGATGGAGCAGCCTCAGTAGCCAAACGCTTTCATATATCCGATCTGGTCATCGGACTTACCATTGTAGCTTTCGGAACTTCGGCTCCGGAACTGGTTATCAGTGTACTTTCGTCTATACAGGGAAGTGCGGAGATGGCTATTGGTAATGTAGTGGGAAGCAATATCTTCAATGTACTGATGATTATTGGCTGTACAGCCATGGTTCTTCCGATACAGGTAGGAAAAGGTACGATGAGCAAGGAGATACCATTGGTTATCCTTTCGGCACTGATGTTTGCTTGCTTTGCCAATGATGTATGGCTGGACGGGGGTGAGAAGAATGTCATCAGCCGTATCGACGGATTGGTGCTGCTGGGCTTTTTCCTGATATTCATGCGCTACACGTTTGCCATTGCCCGCAATGGAGAAGGACAGGAGGAAGAGCAGAAAGTCAAGGAATTGCCCGTCTGGAAATCTGTTCTGTATATTGTGGGAGGTTTGGCCGGACTGATTTTCGGTGGACAATGGTTTGTAGATGGAGCCAGTGGGGTAGCTCGTGCCTTGGGCGTAAGCGAATCTGTGATTGGCTTGACACTGGTAGCGGGAGGAACTTCCTTGCCCGAACTGGCTACTTCTGTAACAGCAGCCTTGAAAAAGAATCCGGGTATTGCCATCGGTAATGTAATAGGCAGCAATCTGTTCAACCTATTCTTTGTTTTGGGAATCAGTGCAAGCATCTCTCCACTTCCGATGGGTAACATCAACAATGTAGACATTGCCGTACTGGTAGCTTCTTCTGTACTCTTCTGGCTGGTAGGTTGGTTCTTTAAAAAGCGGACCATTACCCGTATTGAGGGATCCTTGCTGGTGATTTGCTATGTGGTCTATACGGCTTGGCTCATTATGCAGCAATAGGCTCTAATCGGTCCATCGCAAGCCTATTATCAGGCGGTTAGGTACGAAAATGAAAGAATTAAAATTATTCTTCGGATAAAAAATATTATCTTTACCGCTTGAAATTTCAAGCATAATGAACAGATGGCCATTCTAATTAAAAAAGTAAGTAATAAAAAAGACCTTAAGCGTTTTATTCGTTTCAACTACGAACTCTATAAAAACAATCCTTATTCAGTTCCCGACCTGTACGATGACATGGTAGGTACATTCAGTACAGAAAAGAATGCTGCATTTGAGTTTTGCGAAGCAGATTATTTCCTGGCTTACAAAGATGATAAACTGGTAGGTCGTGTGGCTGCCATTATTAACCGTCGTGCGAATGAGACATGGAACAAGAAGGAAGTCCGCTTTGGATGGATTGATTTTGTGGATGATCCGGAAGTGTCGAAAGCGTTGCTTGATACTGTAGAAGCATGGGGAAAAGAACGCGGAATGGAGGCTATTGTAGGACCGTTGGGCTTTACCGATCTTGATGCAGAAGGAATGTTGGTAGAAGGATTCGACCAGCTGAGTACGATGTCGACCATTTATAATTATCCTTATTATCCCCAGCATATGGAACGTCTGGGCTTTGAGAAAGAAGCCGATTGGGTAGAATATAAACTGACTGTACCCGATAAACTGCCTGAAAAGTTTGTCCGTATTTCGGAAATTATCCTTCAGAAATATAATTTGAAAATCAAGAAACTGAAACGTAGCGAAATCAAAGAGAAGAACTACGGTCAGAAGATTTTCGATTTGATAAATGAGGCCTATGCTCCTTTGTATGGCTATTCCAAGATGACACAGGGGCAGATTAATCAATACATCAAGACTTATCTTCCTCTTATCGACCTTCGTATGGTTTCACTGGTAGAAGACGAAGCCGGAGAATTGGTTGCAGTGGGTATTTCGATGCCTTCTCTGTCTAAAGCTTTGCAGAAAGCCAAGGGAAAGATGCTTCCTTTCGGATGGTTCCATTTGTTGAAAGCCTTGTTTGTAAAGAAACCCGATGTGCTCGATTTGCTGTTGGTTGGTGTGAAGCCTGAGTATCAGAGCAAGGGAGTAAACGCATTGCTTTTCTATGATTTGGTTCCTACTTATCAGAAAATGGGCTTTAAATATGGAGAAAGTAATCCTGAACTTGAACTGAATAAAAAAGTGCAGGCACAATGGAGTGCGTTCGAATCTGTACAGCATAAGCGCCGTCGTGCTTTCCGTAAGAGTATTGACCGTTAAGAATTGACAATTGATAATGGACAATTGGCAAGAGAGGTCCTTTCGTCAACTTAAAAGAAATCGTATGGAAGAATTGAACGAACAACAAAATAGCTCTGTTTCCTATACCGAGGAGAACATCCGCCACCTGAGCGATATGGAACATGTACGTACCCGTCCGGGTATGTATATTGGCCGTCTGGGAGACGGTTCACAAGCTGAAGACGGTATTTATGTACTGCTCAAGGAGGTACTCGACAACAGTATTGACGAGTTTAAGATGGGAGCAGGAAAGCGGATTGATATCCAGATGGAGGACAATCTGCGCGTATCGGTGCGCGACTACGGTCGAGGTATTCCCTTGGGAAGTCTTGTCGATGCGGTGTCGATGCTGAATACCGGAGGAAAATATGATACAAAGGCATTCAAGAAGAGTGTCGGTCTGAATGGAGTAGGTGCCAAGGCTGTCAATGCGCTGAGTGCCCGCTTTGTGGCACGCAGTGTGCGCGACGGACAGATGCGTGAAGCGATATTCGAAAAAGGTAACTTGGTGAGCGATGTAACCGGTCCTACTGACGAAGAGCATGGTACCTATATCTTTTTTGAACCCGACAATACGCTGTTTCTGAATTACCACTTCCGTCCGGAGTTCATCGAAACCATGTTGCGTAATTATACGTATCTGAACACCGGTTTGTCCATTTATTATAACCATCATCGTATTGTCAGCCGTAACGGGTTGGAAGACTTGCTGAACGATAATATGACAGCGCAGGGATTGTATCCTATTATCCATCTGAAGGATGAGGATATTGAGATAGCCTTTACTCATAGCCCGCAATATGGTGAGGAATATTACTCGTTTGTAAACGGACAGCATACTACGCAGGGTGGTACACATCAGAGTGCGTTCAAGGAACATATAGCACGTACCATCAAAGAGTTTTACGGAAAGAACCTGGAGTTTCAGGATATTCGTAACGGGCTGGTGGGAGCCATTGCCATTAATGTGATTGAGCCTACATTCGAAAGTCAGACCAAGATTAAGTTAGGCTCGCTGACTATGGCACCGGAGAAAGACTCTGATGGAAATCCGTATCCGCTTTCCGGTATCAGTGTCAATAAGTTCATTGGCGATTTTATCAAGGAAAAGGTAGACAACTATCTGCATCAGCATACCGATGTGGCAGAAATCCTGCTACAAAAGATTCAGGAGTCGGAAAAAGAGCGTAAAGCCATTGCCGGTGTGACCAAAATAGCTCGCGAGCGTGCCAAAAAGGCCAATTTGCACAACCGTAAATTGCGTGATTGCCGTATTCATCTGAACGATATAAAAGGAGCCAAGAAAGACGAGGATGACGACCCGCGTCTGGAAAGTTCTATCTTTATTACCGAGGGAGATTCTGCAAGTGGTTCTATTACCAAGAGCCGTGATGTCAATACGCAGGCAGTATTCAGTTTGCGTGGTAAACCACTCAACTCTTACGGACTGACCAAGAAGGTGGTGTACGAGAACGAAGAATTCAACCTTTTGCAGGCTGCTCTGAATATTGAAGACGGACTGGATGGTTTGCGTTATAATAAAGTAATTGTAGCAACCGATGCCGATGTCGACGGTATGCATATTCGTCTGCTGATGATTACTTTCTTCCTTCAGTTCTTCCCCGATTTGATTAAGAAGGGACATGTATACATCCTGCAGACCCCTCTGTTCCGTGTGCGCAACCGTAAAAAAGGAGTATACGAAACGATTTACTGCTATTCGGAAGACGAACGTCTGGCGGCCATCGAGAAACTGGGACCTAATCCGGAAATCACCCGATTCAAAGGTTTGGGAGAGATTTCGCCGGATGAATTCCGTAACTTCATTGGCAAAGATATGCGTCTGGAACAGGTTACCTTGCGCAAAACCGATGCCGTGAAAGAGTTGTTGGCTTTCTATATGGGTAAGAATACTATGGAACGTCAGAATTTTATTATTGATAACCTGGTAGTAGAAGAAGATATTGTTTGAAAATGAAAAGAGCCATATTTCCTGGTACATTCGATCCGTTTACTATCGGGCATTATTCTGTGGTGCAGCGTGCACTGACCTTTATGGATGAAGTAATTATCAGTATTGGTATCAATGAAAGCAAACGGACCTGTTTTCCTACGGAAAAGAGAGTAGAGATGATTCGGAAACTTTACGCAGATGAGCCTCGTGTAAAGGTAGAAGCTTACGATGGACTGACCGTCGACTTTGCTTTGCAACATGAAGCACAGGTCATTATTCGTGGTATCCGTACCGTACGCGATTTCGAGTACGAAGAAACCATTGCCGATATCAACCGTAAGCTTTCGGGCATTGAAACCATTCTGCTTTTTACAGAACCGGAACTTACTTCAGTAAGCTCCACTATTGTTCGCGAGCTTCTTCAGTTCGGAAAAGACGTAACTCCTTTCTTGCCGGAGGGCATGGATATTAATTTGTAGTAGATTATGAAAAGACTGATTATAGTAGTTTTAAGTTGTTTTCTCTTTTGGGGAATGGGAATATCCCAGAATAAACTTCTCGATTCCCCTTCCCGCAAGCTCCAGCTGGCAGAGTTTGCCATAGCCAATTTGTACGTCGATAAGGTAGACGAAGACAAGATGGTGGAAACAGCCATTGTCAGTATGCTGGAACAACTCGATCCACACTCCACTTACTCCAATCCAGAGGAAGTGCGTAAGCTGAACGAACCGTTGCAAGGCAATTTCGACGGCATCGGCATCCAGTTCAATATGGCTACCGATACCCTGTTCGTCATTCAGCCGGTATCCGGAGGTCCATCCGAGAAAGCAGGTATTCTGGCAGGCGACCGTATCATTCAGGTAAACGATACCCTGATAGCAGGTGTCAAGATGAGTACCGAAGAAGTGATGCGCCGCTTGCGTGGAAAGAAAGGAACAGAAGTCAATCTGAAAATTATGCGTAGGGGAGTAGACGAACTGCTTTCGTTTACCGTCAAGCGCGACAAGATACCTGTATACAGTCTGGATGCCTCGTACATGGTTACCGATAAAACAGGCTACATCCGTATCAACCGCTTTGCAGCTACTACGGGAAAAGAATTCTCCGAAGCCCTTTCTTCTTTGCAAAAACAGGGAATGAAAGATCTGATTCTCGATTTGCAAGGCAATGGAGGCGGTTATCTCAATGCCGCTATCGACCTTGCCAACCAGTTTTTGGATAAGAAAGAGCTGATAGTTTACACCGAAGGACGGAGAAACCCCCGTTCCGAGTTCCGTGCCGAAGGAAACGGACGCTTCCGCAAAGGCCGTCTCATTGTATTGGTCGATGAGTTTTCAGCTTCTGCCAGCGAGATTGTGTCGGGTGCGGTACAAGACTGGGACCGTGGAATGATTGTAGGCCGTCGTACCTTTGGAAAGGGACTGGTGCAACGTCCGGTCGATTTGCCAGACGGCTCTATGATACGCCTTACAGTAGCCCGTTATTACACACCTTCGGGACGCTGCATACAGAAACCCTACGAAAGCATCGAACAATACAACCGCGACTTGATAGACCGTTACAATCGCGGAGAAATGTTGAGTGCAGACAGCATTCATTTTCCCGACTCGCTCAAATATACCACTCATAAGTTGGGACGGACTGTATATGGGGGAGGTGGTATTATGCCCGACTATTTTGTTCCGATAGATACCACGATGTATACCGATTATTATCTGGCTTTGCGCGATAAGGGAGCCATTATGCAACTCAATCTGAAACTGATGGACCGTCATCGTACCGAATGGCTGAAACAGTATAAAACCTTTAAACGCTTTAACAAGGAGTTTCAGATAACTCCTGCCATGCTGGAAGAACTGAAGGAAATAGGTAAGTCTGTGGGAGCCGTTTATAAGGAAGAAGAGTATCAAACCGCTCTTCCTCTTCTCAAAACACAGATGAAGGCATTGATAGCCCGCGATCTTTGGAATATGAGTGAGTACTTCCAGGTGATTAATACACAGAACAGCAGCATGCAAAAAGCCTTGGAATTGCTCCAGAATCCGGGAATGGATTTCCCTGTACGTCAATAGATGTTTGGGGTTGAAGAGCATCAAGTGCACTGGACGTACCTCCCGGTAATTTAAAATGCTACTCCCTTCGTATTCTGTACGAAGGGAGTAGCATTTGTTTTATCAATCATCTTTCCATATAGTTTCAAATTCTTTATTCCATTTTTATTTTCAACTTGATATCTAAGAGATTTTGGTCGTCTTCTTCATAAAATTCTAATACAATTTCTTCTCTACCATCTTGTCTTGTGAGGATGATTATTCCATTTGGATCATCATCAAATTTGAAATCCCAATTAAAAGCAGATAGATTTGGAATCATGTATAATTCACAATTTGTACTTTGGTCCAACCCAATGAAATATGGTACATTTTCATCTTGGGTTATAGAGTGGACAATTTCCTTTAATTTCCTTTTGTCCTCAAAAGGAATTGTTTCTTTGTATACACATAACCAAGATTTATTTCGTGATAAAAAATCATCCGTATCTACGATGCTTAATAGCTGATTGGTTGTAACCTCAGTTTTTAGAATTCGTCTTAGAGTATTTAAATATTCTGGTAGGTAATTGACTTTGCCAAATAATCTTCTTCTTTTCTGCTCGTATGTTTCGTCGTGCATCTTTTCCATTTATTGTCTTTTGTTACTTTTTGCGTTTATGCTTTGGATTGAATTAGCAAAATGGCAATAATTGATATCTAATATCCATAAAATCCTTTAAGGTCATCTTCGTCTGGAGGAAACATAAAGCATTTTTTCGCATTTTCAGACATTTCGGATGAAAATTCTATGAGTCTTTCTGTAGCTCCCTCTTCTCCATATAATAACATGCAGTAATGGCAGTATGATCCGATAGCCAGCATGTAATTTCCTCTTAGTAGAACTTTTAAATCATCCGAATGTAAAAATGCTATAATGTCCTTTTTGTTTTTCTCTATATAGTCTTTAATAATAGCAATTATCTTTTTTAAATGAAGTACCTCACCTTCCTTATCATTTTGGGCGTGGCATCGCATGGCTTCGCAACGATGTCTTATAATTTTCAAATAAGGATATCCTTGGGCGAATTCAATATTTTTCAAAGAATACACATATTTAACGGCTTTATCGTATTCTTCCATTTCTGCTAAAATTCCTAACTTTCTCAGTTCAAAGAAAGAATACTTTGAATACCCCTTTTCGATAGCTTCTTCTACCAGATAGAGAGCCGAGTCCAAATACTCTTTATGTTTTGGGGAAGTTGTTTGGTACATAAAGATATATTGTGAAGATTCTTCTTTGTAATTTTTAAATAGAGAATCTACCAATACAGAGTCGGCAGATGACAAGTCTGCCTGTTTTGCTCCATGATTCTGACAGCTTGCAAAGACGACGGTTAGCAATAATATTTGTAATAGTCTTTTCATTTTAGTATAGATTAAAACAGGTTCTTTAGTGAAGATAAAGTGCGGAGATGCTTTTATAATTTCTCATTACCTTCGTAATCATAATATTTTAAGGTATTGCCAATTATCCAATTATTGATAAAATCAATAAGACTATTATTTGTGATTTCCGGCAAATCAGTTTCGCTATATTCATAGTCATGTTGCCAAAAGACAATCTGATTGGAAAATCCTTGGTTTGTTTTTATTCTTGTATCAAAACAATAGGAGTTTCCGAAGCCATCAGGACTAAAAGGTATCAGATATTCATATTGAGGGTTTATCACCTCGTAATGTTCAAATTGATACGCGTTTACCAAATCATATTTATTTTTTGCAATACCAAGTACTTCATCTCCCATCAGGCTAAATCCATTTGTAATACTTAATAAATATTTATAATCCTCAGGGAGAGGTAAATTAAACTTCGATTCGAATCGAGCTATTTCTTCTGTTTCTATCGGAGCATTCAGTTCTAAAATATCGGGTGAAAACTTTAATAACTCCTTTATGGTTTGATCGACTTCTTTTTTCATAAGCTGAAAACAATATAGAGGGTATTTTTCATAAATACAGGTGTTCACTCACAAATTTAGGAAATTATATTTTATTTCCTTAATGTTCAAGTTCACATTTTGGGTAAGATTTCCGTTTTTATTCTCGTAACGGTGTGCTTTTCTTTTACATTTCGTTTAGTGCTTCCTCTTCTGGAACTGATTTAATAACTGATGTGTCTCTCATGTAAAAAAAGTTGTATATAGACAGGCTGTCTTTGTATACAATCTCTCTGTTGGGTAGTTTAAGAATGACACTGTCCATATGGTTCAGATATGACTTTGCGACTTTCTTTTGCTTAAGCTTTACAGCTAAAAATAATAAATAAGATCTACCTGCTTGGGGTATATAGACAGAGTCTATATGATTATGAACATCATAATGGCAGTATATTTTGACAGGTTCATTTGTTTTGTTGTAAAATAAAAATGCTTGGGATCTCCAACAGCCTGTAAGTGTAATTATTAATATTGCGATGAATAGCAGGTTTTTCATATTATGAACGATTTGGTTAAATTGTTGTATTCCTCTGTATTCAGTAGTATTATCTGGATTCTGTTTCCATCACCTTTTTCAATTTTTCTGCAAATTCTATATAATCTTGCAATTTGTTTCTTGCTCCGTTGGTAGAATGGGAGTTTTCATCCTCTTTCATATAACTGGATAACTCAGTTTCAAATTTTTGAATGTAATAATTCAGTCTCCATAAGGCAAGATCATTTCTTCCTTCTAAATAGTAGGCAATGGGTAATCTGGTATGACACCAAGTTTCAAACTTGGAGTAAATAAAACCACTTTCCATTTCTGCTATCAAATTTTTTCTGTCCGATATATAGTCCATATAGGGAATGGCTTTTTTAACAACCGTTTGTGTCATATCGTCTATTTGTGGAATTATATCTTCCTCTTTTCGGAATGTCCAGCATAAGTCATCAGTTCTCACAAGGTTGAGCAGCATAGTGTAAAAAGTGCTATAGCTATAACGAGGATAGGGGAAATGAAAGTTGAAGAACTTTCGTTGCAAATCGAATTCATCCTTATAGCCTACTGCAATCCCTGGATATATAGCTTTTACACTAGGATGATAATAGGAGGGAGGAAATTCTATTCTTTGCCACACATTCTTGTTTATATCCCGCGTGAAACAGTTTCCACTTCGTTTTACAAATCCATACGGTGCCAAACGTTCTGCTAAAGCTTGTATAATTTGTTTTTGTAGTTCTTTCATTGTGGATAAAGTAAAATAATGTGAGCTCGAAATACAGATAAATATATTTTGCTGATAATTAATAATATAGTGATAAATGTATTAAACTTATAGCACCGGATTATAAGATTTAAACAATTACCACTATGTTTCCATAGTCTAAAGTTACAGAGATTTATTGTATGGCTGATGATTTATTCCTATGATAATAGATATCCATCCATTTTATTTTTATGATTGTATTGTACTACTTGAGTCTCAGCAGCATAATCTCCTAATCTCCTGCCTTTTCCATGATAGAGCATAAAATAATAGATGTTACGGTTCAAATTCTCGTAACGGCATGCCTCTCTCTTTCATAGCGTCGTATAGTAGCCCTTTTTTGGGAACTGATTTAATAACTGATGTGTCTCTCATGTAGAAAAAGTTATATATAGACAGGCTGTCTTTGTATACAATCTCTCTGTTGGGTAGTTTAAGAATGACACTGTCCATATGGTTCATATATAAATTGGCAACATTCACAATCTTAAGCTTTACAGTTATAAAAGGTAAATTATAATAGCCTGATGGGGGAATATAGACTGAAGAGTCTATATGATTACGGGAATCATAATAGCAATACATTCTGACAGGTTCATTTGTTTTATTATAAAGACCAAATGATTGGATTCTATAACAGCCTGTAAGTGTAATTAATATTGCGATGAATAGCAGGTTTTTCATATTATGAACGATTAGGTTAAATCTTTGTATCGCAAATATATATATATATTCATAATCCAGTATCTGCATCCATGTTTTTTTATCTGGGATGTTTCTGATAACGGCATAGGGAGGATTGGGATGGATATATGCTATTTGTTGTCAATAAGAAAACCGGTGATACAAGTAGTCTGCAGAAGATGGATTTTCTTGTAAAACACTTGTTTTCCGCTATTTGATTTTGTATATTTGTAGGAGAACGAAAGGCGTCTCTCTATAAGGAGACACCCGTATCATTGGGCTGGGACGAGTGTCTCTTTGCAATGAGACGAGTGTCTCCTTGCAGTGGGACGCCCGATAAACCTAAATCTTATATTATGGCAATAAAATTTGAATTCTATCGGACACCGGTTACTGCCGGTACCCACAAAAAACGTTATTATCCCAAAGTTATACACTCGCGCTGTGTGGATACTGAAAAACTGTCGCAGGAAATACACAAGTGCTGCACGCTGACTGTGAGTGATGTGCGGGCTGTGCTGATTGCCTTGAGCGAACAGCTTGCTTCTCATCTGGAAAGTGGGGAACGAGTACATCTGGACGGACTGGGATACTTTTCTGTTACATTGAAAGCACCCGAGGTGTCCGATCCTAAAACGACCCGTTCTACCTGCGTCAGTGTAAAGACGGTTCGCTTTCGCCCGGATGCGGAGTTGAAGGAACTGCTGGAAGAAGCAGAAATCAGACGGTCGGACTGGAGGCCGCATTCGCAGGTATGGACCGATGAGGAGATGGAGAAACGGCTGGCCGACTATTTCCGTTCGGAACCTTTCCTGACACGCCGGAAATTTCAGGAGCTTTTTACTCTTACCAGAACAACGGCTCTCCGGTATATCCATCGGCTGATAGAGGAGGGAAAGTTGCGGAATGCCGGCACACGTGCGCAGCCGGTATATGTAGAGGGGAAAACCTCGTCAACATATTAAAGAATTATTTCCGTAATCGCTTGTATTATCTGTGGAAAACATCTAATTTTGCACTGCATATTTTATGTTTTTTTGAGTTGGCAAGTGGATTAGGCTTTCCTCGATTTAACAAAGGTATTCAAAACCTTGTTCACTCGTAACCCGAAACCTTGTCGGTTCAAAAAAAGGCTTGAAAACTCAATCAAAACAATTAAATAATTTTTTAAAATCAATCATTTATGTGGTTAAGTAATTCATCTATTGGACGGAAAGTGGTGATGAGTGTAACTGGTATCGCCCTTGTCCTGTTTCTAACATTTCACATGGCGATGAACCTTGTTGCATTGTTCTCGGGAGAGGCATACAACATGGTTTGTGAGTTCCTCGGAGCAAACTGGTACGCATTGGTAGCTACAGTGGGACTGGCTGCTTTGTTCGTAATTCACATTCTTTATGCTTTCTGGTTGACTGTACAGAACCGTGCAGCTCGCGGTCATGAACGCTATGCAGTGACTGCAAAACCGAAAAACGTAGAATGGGCTTCTCAGAACATGCTGGTACTGGGTATCATTGTAATTCTGGGTCTGGCTCTTCACTTTGTGAACTTCTGGTACAAAATGCAGTTTGCTGAAATCATCGGCAACCCGATGATGGGTGGTCTTCATGCTGCCGACGGTTATGGTTACATCATGCAGACCTTCTCTAACCCGGTATTCTTTGTTCTGTACATCGTTTGGCTGGCTGCCTTGTGGTTCCACCTGACTCACGGTTTCTGGAGTGCTATGCAGACTTTGGGATGGAATAACCAAATCTGGATCAACCGCTGGAAATGCATCTCTAACATCTATTCTACCATCATCGTACTTGGCTTCATGCTGGTAGCTGTTGTATTTTTTGTGAAAAATCTGTGATAAGTTTTTAAGTTCTTGAGTTTTTGAGTTCTTGAGTGGAGTTCTTAAGTTTTGTACTTTTTGAGTTTTTGGGAATGACCATCAGCTTAAGGAAACAACTTGAAACCCCAACCAATTATCAGCTTAAAAACCAACCAACTAAACAATAACAAACTTAAAAACTTAAAACTAACAAACTTAAATTAAAAACATTATGACTAAGATACTTGATTCTAAGATTCCTGAAGGCCCGATAGCTGAGAAATGGACCAATTATAAAGCTCACCAGAAACTGGTGAACCCGGCTAACAAACGTCGTCTGGACATCATCGTGGTAGGTACAGGTTTGGCAGGTGCTTCTGCAGCTGCTTCTCTGGGTGAAATGGGATTCCGTGTGTTCAACTTCTGTATCCAGGACTCTCCTCGCCGTGCACACTCTATCGCTGCACAGGGTGGTATCAATGCTGCTAAAAATTATCAGAACGACGGTGACTCTGTATATCGTCTGTTCTACGATACTGTAAAAGGTGGTGACTATCGTGCTCGTGAAGCAAACGTTTACCGTCTGGCTGAAGTTTCAAACAACATTATCGACCAGTGCGTGGCACAGGGTGTTCCTTTTGCTCGCGAATATGGTGGTACACTGGCTAACCGTTCGTTCGGTGGTGCACAGGTATCTCGTACTTTCTATGCGAAAGGTCAGACTGGTCAGCAGTTGTTGCTGGGTGCTTACTCTGCTTTGAGCCGTCAGGTAGGTGCTGGTACTGTAAAATTGTTTACTCGTTACGAAATGCTCGATGTAGTATTGGTTGACGGTCGTGCTCGCGGTATCATCGCTAAGAACCTGGTAACTGGTAAGTTGGAACGTTTCGCTGCTCACGCAGTGGTTATCGCAACAGGTGGATACGGTAACACTTACTTCTTGTCTACTAACGCAATGGCATGTAACGTTACTGCTGCAATGTCTTGCTACCGTAAGGGAGCGATGTTTGCAAATCCGGCTTACGTGCAGATTCACCCGACTTGTATTCCGGTACACGGAGACAAGCAGTCTAAACTGACTTTGATGTCTGAATCTTTGCGTAACGACGGTCGTATCTGGGTTCCGAAGAAACTGGAAGATGCAAAAGCATTGCAGGCTGGTACTAAGAAGGGTAGCGATATTCCTGAAGAAGACCGCGACTATTACTTGGAACGCCGTTATCCGGCATTTGGTAACTTGGTTCCGCGCGACGTGGCTTCACGTGCTGCAAAAGAACGCTGCGACCATGGCTTCGGTGTAAACAACACTGGCTTGGCTGTATTCCTCGACTTCTCTGAAAGTATCGAACGTCTGGGTCTCGACGTTGTTCGTCAGCGTTACGGTAACTTGTTTGATATGTACGAAGAAATCACCGACGTAAATCCGGGCGAACTGGCTCGTGAAATCAACGGTGTGAAATATTATAACCCGATGATGATTTATCCGGCTATCCACTATACAATGGGTGGTATCTGGGTAGACTACGAATTGCAGACTACTATCAAGGGTCTGTTTGCTATCGGTGAATGTAACTTCTCTGACCACGGTGCAAACCGTTTGGGTGCTTCTGCTTTGATGCAGGGATTGGCAGACGGTTACTTCGTATTGCCTTATACTATCCAGAACTATTTGGCAGACCAGATTACTGTGCCTCGCTTCTCTACAGATCTTCCTGAATTTGCTGAAGCTGAAAAGGCTGTACAGGCTAAGATCGATCACCTGATGAATATCAAGGGTAAGAAGTCTGTAGACTCTATCCACAAGGAATTGGGTCGCGTAATGTGGGAATATGTAGGTATGGGACGTACTGCCGAAGGTTTGAAGACCGGTTTGGCTAAGTTGAAAGAAATCCGCAAGGAATTCGAAACTGAACTGTTTATCCCGGGTGCAAAAGAAGGTATGAACATCGAGCTTGACAAGGCTTTCCGTCTGGACGACTTTATCACAATGGGTCAGCTTATCGCTTACGATGCGTTGAACCGTGAAGAATCTTGTGGTGGTCACTTCCGTGAAGAACACCAGACTGAAGAAGGTGAAGCTAAACGTGATGACGAAAACTTCTTCTACGTGGCTTGCTGGGAATACCAGGGAAGCGACGACAAGGCTCCGGTATTGTACAAAGAACCATTGGTTTACGAAGCAATCAAAGTACAGACTCGAAATTACAAGAGCTAAACAGCAAAGTTTTTGAGTTTTTAAGTTTTTAAGTTTGCTTATGGGCACGTTTAAGGACCTTTTGGTTTGGAAAAAGGGAATGGAACTGGCTAAGTTGGTATATCAATGTACTGCCGGTTTCCCTATCGAAGAACGCTTTGGTCTGGTAGCTCAGCTTAGAAGATGTGCGATTTCAATACCTTCTAATATTGCAGAAGGTTTTGGAAGATGTACGGATAAAGATCTTGTTCATTTTCTATATATGGCCTTGGGGTCTTGCAATGAACTGGAAACTCAGATGATACTTTCGCACGATTTGTCGTTTGTGGATTCTGACCGGTTCAGAGAAATGGAGATTCGGATAAGTGAGGTCGCTAAAATGTTAGGTTCTCTAATTTATAGAAGAAAGAACGGATTGGATACAAATATCAGGACTGAATACGATAGAAGTGTCTGAAGCATACAATGAACTGAAAACTTATAATTTTGTCGAGAATGAATCGACAAACTAAAAAACTAACAAACTAAAAAACTAAAATCACATGGATAAAAATATATCATTTACGCTGAAAGTTTGGCGTCAGAACGGACCGAAGGAAAAAGGTCATTTCGATACATTCCAGATGAAGGATATCCCGGGTGATACTTCATTCCTGGAAATGCTGGATATCTTGAACGAGCAGTTGATCGAAGAAGGTAAAGAACCGGTGGTATTCGACCATGACTGCCGCGAAGGTATCTGCGGTATGTGTTCTTTGTATATCAACGGACATCCTCACGGACCTGCTACAGGTGCAACTACTTGCCAGATCTACATGCGCCGTTTCAAAGATGGTGATGTAATCACTGTAGAACCATGGCGTTCTGCCGGTTTCCCGGTTATCAAAGACTTGATGGTAGACCGTACTGCTTATGATAAGATTATGCAGGCTGGTGGTTTCATTAGTGTACGTACTGGTGCTCCTCAGGATGCAAATGCAATCTTGATTCCGAAACCAATCGCAGACGAAGCAATGGATGCTGCTTCTTGTATCGGTTGTGGTGCATGTGTGGCTGCTTGTAAGAATGGTTCGGCTATGTTGTTCGTATCTGCTAAAGTTAGCCAGTTGAACCTGTTGCCTCAGGGTAAACCGGAAGCTTTGCGTCGTGCTAAAGCAATGATTGCAAAAATGGACGAACTGGGATTCGGTAACTGTACAAATACTCGTGCATGTGAAGCTGAATGTCCGAAGTGCGTTTCTATCAGCAACATCGCTCGCTTGAACCGCGACTTTATCAAGGCTAAACTGAAAGACTGATAGGAGTTTGTTCTCCGTGAAATAGAATTTTGAGGAAGTTGTGTGGAATGTAAATTCTGCACAACTTCTTTTTTTTGCACGTATGCAAGGGGAGAAGAAAGGAACTGGCTTCTTTTCAAACGTTGATAAACGTAAAATAACTTTAAACGGATTGTGATAGATTGATTTTCTATTGGATTTTTATTGCGAAAGTGTTACATTTGTGTCGTGATTTTTTTCATAGTATTAGATTTAAGGTTAACAAGGTTGGGAGAAAGCGTTCTCCCATTTTTTTTGCCCTTTACTGATTGCTCCGGAAACCGGACGGTCTGCCGCTTGTTTCCGGAAATCTTAGATCAGTTTATACATTCCTCCTGCCAGTGTGCGGATCATTCCTTTTAATTCCAGTTCGAACAGAATACCGGTGAGACGGTTGATGGCAATGTTGCTGGCTACTACCAGTGCATTGATTTGTATGCCTTCGGGCTGAGCGGACAGCAGACTGATGATTTTTTCTTCTTCGTCCGACAGGTCGGGGAAAAGTTGCCGCTGAATGGCCTGTGGGGGCTGTACGGAAGGGGTGTTCCAGTTCATGGCTTCTACAAATTGGGCTGCGTCTTGCAGAAGGGCGGCGCGGTTGAGACGGATGAGCTGGTTGCATCCTGCCGAATAAGGAGCATCGATGCGTCCGGGAAAGGCAAAGCAGTCGCGGTTGTAGCTTTCGGCAATTCCGGCAGTAATGAGTGAACCTCCTTTCTCGGCAGATTCTATCACAAGGGTGGCATCGCTGATGCCGGCTACAATGCGGTTTCGTTTTACAAAGTTTTGTTTGTCGGGATTGGTGCCGCTCATAAACTCGGTGAGGAGTCCGCCTTGCGAAAGCATATCGGCAGCTGTACGGCGGTGTACACTGGGATAGATGCGGTCTAAGCCGTGTGCCAGTACGCCTACAGTGTCGAGGCCGTATTGCAGGGCAGCACGGTGAGCGTGGATGTCGATGCCGTATGCCAGTCCGCTTACTACCAGTACATCGGGCAGGAGTGCCTGTAGCTCTTTCAGAAAGCGGAGGCAGATGTCTTTGCCGTATTCGGTGGCGTTGCGGGTACCTACCATGCTGATGATGTGACGGCGGTTGAGGTCGGCTGTACCTCGGTAGAAGAGTACGAGGGGAGCGTCGTTGCATTCGCGAAGCCGCGAGGGGTAAGCCTCGTCTAAGGCTGTCAGGCAGGTAATGTGGTTTTTCTCTGCAAAACGGAGCTCTGCTTCGCAAAGGCGCAATACGTCCGGAGCATCGAGAGCCTGAAGGATTCGGTCGGGAAGCTCCGGTATTCTTTCTTTCAGTGTCTTTCTTTCTTCAAACAAAACAGAGGCACTGCCGGCTGCCTGTATCAGCTGGTGGGCAGTGATAAGGCCGATACCCGGTAAAAGAGGGAGGGCCAGCCGGTATAGAAGTTCTTCTTGTTTCATTTCGATAGGTAAGGAGCAAATACGGTGTCGAAGAGTTCGCTGTTTCCTAAGCGGCCGTGTACCACACAGACGGTTTCTACGGTAGCTTTGATGACGACTTTCATGTCGGGAAGGCGGAAGATGTCCTGATAAAATACGTATTTGATGCCTTCTTTCTTGAGATAGAGCTTGGAGACAAACTCATCGCCGCTTTTAAGTGGGGTCTTGAAGGCCATATTGAGGCGGGCTACTACGGGGTCGATGCCTTCGGTGTGGAGTTGGGCGAAACTGATGCCGGTAGCAGACAGAAATTCGTGACGGGTGTGCTCTATGTAGTGCTGGTAGTTGGCGTTGTTTACGATGCCCTGCAAATCGCATTCGTAATCGCGTACTTTCATTTTTAGTTCGTAAACGTATTTTTCCATGCTGTTTCTTGATTATGTGACTTTACAAAGTTAATGATTTTTGTGTCTATACCTACGATCTGCCTGAAATTCGTATCTTTGCCGAAAATAGAGGAAAGGATGATTACACTTTATGCAGCCCCTTTGCAGGGATTTACAGAAGCAGTGTGGCGGAATGCGCATGCAGAAGCGTTTGGAGGTATTGATGCCTACTACAGCCCTTTTGTGAGGCTGGAGAAGGGGGATTTCCGAAATAAAGACCGTCGGGATGTGGCTCCGGAGAATAACCGGGGGGTGCATCTTATTCCGCAACTGGTGGCTGGAGAAGTGGACGAATTGTGTAAGATAACCGATTTTCTGGTGGAACTGGGATACCGGAAGGTGGATGTGAATATGGGATGTCCGTTTCCTCTGATTGCGAATCGGGGGAAGGGATCGGGCATTTTGCCTTACCCAGACCGGGTGGGGGCGTTGCTCAAGGCAATGGAGTGTTATCCGCAGGTGGCTTTTTCGGTGAAGATGCGGCTGGGATGGCAGGAGCAGGAGGAATGGAAAGCGATTCTTCCGCTGCTGAATGACTCGTGTGTGCATTGTATCGTGTTGCATCCTCGTATCGGGAAACAGCAGTATAAGGGGGAGGTGAACACGAAGGCTTTTATGGAGTTTTACAGGGAGTGCCGTATTCCGCTGGTGTATAATGGTGATTTGTGTGGTGTGGCTGATATGTACGAATGGGTGGACAGAGCTCCGGATTTGTGTGGGCTGATGTTGGGACGGGGACTGCTGGCAAATCCGTCGCTGGCAGATGAGTTCCGTACGGGACATATGCCCGGGCAGACTGAACTGTATCGGAAGGTGGAGCATATGCACATGCTGATGGTGGAAGGGTATCGCCGTCAGATTGAGGGAGGAGAGGCGCAATTGCTGGGCAAGCTGAAGACAATGTGGGAGTATTTGCTGCCACAGATGGATAAGAAGGCGCGTAAGGCGATTGTGAAGAGCAACAGGCTGGATGGCTATCTGCTGGCTGTGGAAAATGCGCTGAGGGGATAGAACGGCAGCCGGTAGTGAATCATGGATAAGACGGGTAGGAACGGGCCGGCTCCGGCGGGAGATGAATGGTGTGACCGACCCGATGGACAGTGATTATTCTTTCTTTTGTTTCAGATATTCGTAGCCGATACGGCAATAAAGGCATTTCTTTGTATCGCAATAGTTCTTTTTCAACTGAATGAGGGCCTGACTGTCGCCGGCATGGGCAGCTTCCAGACCGCATTCTTTCCATAATCGGACAATGTAATTGTTTTCGGGCTTTAGTTCTTCCAGAAACTGGCTGGCACGCTGGCAGAGGAGTTCGTTGCCTTTGTGTTTGCCGTATGCATACAGAAAGGGAACGACTGTGTTGATGATGAGCAGGTCGATAGACGACTGGCTCAGGGTTTTGGGACGGGAAGGAGAAGGGGTACCGAAACTGTAATGGGTGAGCCAGTATGTGGAGGTGCCTCCTTTGAGCAGGTCGCGCAGGTCTTTCAGGGTGGAGAGTTCGAGCAGGCGCGACAACATTCCCTGGGAGCGGTGATAAAGACAGGCCAGTTGGGCAATGCGGATATGGGGGAAGTTGCCTGGACGCATGCGCAGGAACCGCCAGTGACAGTCGGTAGAAGGCTGTAACTGGAATTTGTGTTGCAGATAGGTGTATTCCTTGATAAGTTTCTCTGTGTATTCGTCGTGGGGAAGTTCTTGCAGGAGCCCGGCTTGTCCGAAGAAGAAGGCTTCTATCTGGAACAGATTGTCGCGGTGTTTGTTGACGGCGGTAAGGGGGACTTGTCTGGCCCAGAACTCGAAGGTATCGCTGTTTACTCCGAAACCGAAGTTGCGGGCAAGGGTGATGAAGAAGGCGGTTTCCCAGTCTTTTCCGCAATGTTCCAGACGCTCGGCTATTTGCCGGGCTTTGTTTTCGAAACGCTCGGTTTGCAGTCGCGACATCCAGCTGTGCAGCAGGAAGGAAGAGAGTCGGGGAATGAGAGAGAAGCAGGCGGGATAGCGGTCGGTTTGCAGGAGTTCTTCGTAGTTCTCTGCCAGTTGTGGCGGACAGTGAAGTTCCAGTTGGGGTATCTGCTCGCCGTTGGTGCGGGTTACTGCGGTGTCGATATCGGAAGCTACGTGCAGGATGACAGAATCGTATGCTGTATCCTGATGATGACGGTGGCGGTACCAGTCGGAAGCACGCTGGTGTATTTCTACATTACCTACCCAAAGTACGCCTTGTATCTTGATTTTGGCATTGAAAAAGTCGGCTCCGGCATGTGGGTTGGGAAGTCCCGGATCGATGACTTCGATGGATTCTCCCTCGGGGGTGTGCAGATGTTGCAGAGGGAAAAGCTTGTGTTTCCATACATAGTGTAGAAGTTGCTCCATGTTAACGAGGTATAAATGTATCTCAAAAGTAATGATTAATAATGAGAAACACTATCTTTGTACAGAAAAAAGAAGATAATTATGAAAATTGCATTAATTGGATATGGAAAGATGGGCAAAGAGATAGAGAAGATTGCTGTTGCCCGCGGACATGAGATTGTAAGTATTATTGATATAAATAACCGTCAGGATTTTGAGTCGGAAGCTTTCCGTTCGGCAGATGTAGCCATCGAGTTTACAGCACCTGCCGTGGCTTACGACAATTGCCTGAGTGCCTTCCGCAATGGAGTGAAAGTGGTATCGGGAAGTACCGGATGGATGGGTGAACATGGAGAGGAAATGCGCAGACTGTGCGAGGAGGAAGGAAAGACACTGTTCTGGTCGTCGAATTTCAGCTTGGGCGTGGCTGTGTTTGCAGCGGTCAACAAGTATCTTGCCAAGATTATGAATAATTTCCCGAATTATGAGGTATCGATGGTGGAAACACATCATGTGCATAAACTGGATGCACCGAGTGGTACTGCCATTACACTGGCAGAAGGTATTCTGGAAAATCTGGACCGCAAGGATAAGTGGGTGATGGGTACGCTGACTGCTCCGGATGGTACTGTGAGCGGAACGACTGAATGTGCTGCCAATGAATTGCCGGTGAGTGCCATCCGCGAAGGAGAGGTGCCGGGTATCCATACTATCCGTTATGAATCGGAGGCAGACTCTATCATTATCACACACGATGCAAAGAACCGTAAGGGGTTTGCTTTGGGAGCTGTACTGGCTGCTGAGTATACGGCTGCACATACAGGATTTCTGGGTATGAATGATTTATTCAAGTTTTAATTTATGATACAGGCTTCGCGTACGCAGTGGATCAAGTTCGGAGTAATTCTGGCCTTGTATCTCTTGTTTCTGTTATGGCTGAAAAGCTGGTTGGGACTGATTGTGGTTCCGTTTATCTTTGATGTGTATATTTCGAAGAAGATTCCCTGGACATGGTGGAAGACTGCCAAGAATCAGACGGTAAGAACCGTGATGAGCTGGGTGGATGCCATTGTCTTTGCACTGGTGGCGATTTATTTTGTGAATCTGTATTTCTTCCAGAATTATGTGATTCCTTCTTCTTCACTGGAGAAGTCGCTGCTGGTAGGTGATTATCTTTTTGTGAGTAAGATGAGTTACGGTGCCCGTATTCCTCAGACACCGCTTCATATGCCGCTTACACAGCATACATTGCCGGTTTTGAACTGTAAGTCGTATCTGGACTGGCCCAAATGGGAGTATAAGCGTGTAAAGGGGCTGGGTACGGTACAGCTGAATGATATTGTGGTGTTCAATTTCCCGGCTGGAGACAGTGTGGTGAGTGCCATCCCTAATGATGATTTGTATCGCATCAGTTATCAGTTGGGCAAGCAGCTTTCCAAACCGGTCGATATGGCTTCGCTGACTGTAGAACAGCAGCGTCAGGTATTCGACTTTTATTATCATGCCGGAAGGGAATACATTGACCAGAATCCGCAGGATTATGGAAAGATTCTGGTGCGTCCGGTAGACCGCAGAGAGAATTATGTGAAACGTTGTGTGGGATTGCCCGGACAGACGCTGGAGATAAAAGACCGCATTATTTATCTGGACGGAAAAGCCAACAAGGAGCCGGATAATGTGCAGTATCGTTATTTTGTATATACCAAAGGACAGTTGCCAGAGGAACTCTGTCACGAATTGGGTATCAGCAAGGAGAATCTGGGAATGTATTATGCCGATGAATCGGTGTATAACATGCCGTTGACAAAGAAAACGAAAGAGGCTTTGCTGGCTCGGAAAGATTTGGTGATTCGTATTCAGGATGTGGCTGATGATGATGCCGGAGGACTTTATCCGCTGAATAAGTTTACCGGATGGACGGTGGATAATTACGGTCCGATATGGATACCGAAGAAAGGGGCTACCATCGACTTGACTTTGGATAATCTGCCGCTGTATGAACGACCGATTACTGCTTACGAAGGAAATACACTTGAAGTGAAGGATGGAAAGATTTTCATCAACGGACAGCAGACCAGTCAATATACTTTTAAAATGGATTATTACTGGATGATGGGAGATAACCGTCATGATTCTGCCGATTCGCGTTTCTGGGGATTTGTGCCCGAAGACCATATCGTAGGTAAGCCTATCTTTATCTGGTTGTCTTTGGATCAGGACAGAGGATGGCTGAATGGCAAGATTCGCTGGAACCGTCTGCTGAAGTGTGTGGATAATATCAAATAAAGAACCGGATAGTGAAAAAACGTTGGGGCGTATGGCTGAGGCTGACAGCGATGACTGTTATTGCTGTTTTGCTGATAAAAACCCTGCTTATAACCTCTTGTTTCATTCCGTCGTCGGGTATGGAGAATACATTGTACCAAGGCGAAGGGGTTTTGGTAAGTAAGTGGAGTTATGGGCTACGTGTGCCTTTCCCCTCTGTGTTCGGATATCATCGTATTGGAGAACAGCCGGTGAAACGTGGAGATATCGTGCTGTTCAACAATCCGAATCCGTCTGATAAAGACCGTAGAATAGAAAGCCGGGAGTTGTTTATCAGTCGCTGTATCGGTACGGCAGGAGATACGCTGATGCTGAACCGGGAACTGATTGATACTGCCGGTAAGGTATTCAGTCCGGACAGTAAATCGCTTTATTGTTATCCGGCTTCCTGCGAAGACAGTGTACGGATGATGCTGGATTCGCTGGGAATAAGTGGCAATGCACTGGTAGGATATACACCGGAAGGAGCATATATACGGAGTTTCAGTCATTATGAATATTATCTGCTGACACAGCTTGCGGGAGAGCGTATTCCTTTCTCGCTGTATCAGGATGGAATAAAGGAAAAGGCGTATCCTTATGTGGTGCCGCAAAAGGGAAGAGCTGTAGAGGTGCATCCGTGGAATCGGGCATTGCTGTGTAATACTATCCGTAATCATGAACATAAAAGGGCTGAGATTCGTCGGGATACATTGTTCGTAGAGGGAAAGCCAGTGAAAATGTATGTATTCAGCAAAAACTATTATTGGATGGCTTCTAACAATCCGGTGAATCTGTGCGATTCGCGGCTGTTCGGTTTTGTACCCGAAGATCATATTATCGGGAAGGCTCTTTATGTGTGGTTTACCTCGCAGAAAGGGAGATTTTTTCAACGTATAGAATAAGGAATATAAAATGAATCAAATCATACTTAGTTCGGCTTATCTGGCTCCTGTGGAGTACTATGCCAAGCTGTTTGCATACGACAAGGTGTATGTAGAACGTTTCGACAGTTACATGAAGCAGACGTACCGTAACCGCTGTGTCATTGCTTCGGCAGGAGGCCCTCAGGCACTGACTATTCCTACGGAGAAAGGGGAAGGGGCGAAGTGTCTGATGAAGGATATCCGGATTTCCGATCACGGCAACTGGCGTCATGTGCACTGGAATGCGTTTGTGGCTGCTTATAAGCATAGCCCTTTCTTTGATTATTATGCCGACGAGTTTCATCGGTTTTATGAGAAGCGGTATGACTTTCTTTATGACTTTAATATGGAATTGTGTCATTGGATGTGCGAGCAGATAGATCTTCAGCCTGTAATGATACCTACAGACGATTATGTAGCTGTTCCGGAGGGAATGGACGACTATCGCGAGCGGATTCATCCCAAGAAGGTATATATCGAAGCAGATCCTGATTTTTCTCCAGTTCCTTATTATCAGGTGTTCGATGCAAAGCAAGGTTTTCAGCCTAATTTGAGTATAGCAGACTTGTTGTTCAATATGGGGCCGGAGAGTCTGCTGGTGTTGAGAGACAGCATCGTGAAATAAATCAGATAAAAAAGAATATAGCCGTGAAAGAGTTTTTTGCTTTTTCACGGCTATATTCTTTTATGTTGTCCTCACGTAAAGGCTTCACCTGAAGCTTTTTCATTTATCTTATCCTAATGAATCAGAGAGAAGGAGCGGTAGAAGAACGGAAAGGACGGTCGTAGTCTGAGTCAATCTGATAGTAGGTAACTCCCCATGACTTTAACCATTCCAAATCGCGGAATGCTTCCTCCAGTCCCTGTTGGGTAACAGGATGCTTATACGGACGGTTTACACAAGCCATAATCTGAATTCCGTGCTCCTGGCACCAGCGGATGAGGCGGGAGTTCAGTTCATCAATTCCGGCAAAGAGGAAATAATAATCTTTCGTCTTTTCTCCGTATTTCTGGAAGAATTCTTCTCTTTCGCTGATAAGCATCGTAATCTTTCCTTTTCCGAGAAAGAAGTTTCCGTGTCCGATGAAATAGGAGTGATTGATGAAACCGGTTTCTTTTAGAATACGGTATAGCTCTTCGTAAAAAGCCTGAGAAGGATGGTCGAGTTTGATGTCAAGCATCAGTTCAGTGATTTTTCCCTGTGCATACCGGCAGTATTCCTCTACAGAAACAGGAGCCTTCCCTTCCTTATGCAATGGCTTTAACTGCTGTATTTCCTCCCAGGTTAAGTCTGCACAACGTGCCTTACTGGCATAGTCACGTTCGAGAGTAGCATAATGATAAAGAAAAAGTACTCCGTCTTTGCTTTCTCTGATGTCTATTTCAACTCCGGTATATCCTCTTTCTACTGCTTCATCAAGTGCAGCCAGGCTGTTTTCTGGGTGGCAACAGTTTTCTGTTACACCCCCTCTGTGACCAATCAGATGGTATTGTTTATCCACATCAGCAGCCTGTATGCGCAGGCTGCTGAAGATAGATAATAAAATGCAAAGACAATATATTTGTTTCATAGATTTGGTTTTAAATTTTACATCGGAACGATGGTGAATCCCCATTTGTATTCCTGGTTGGCAGGAATCAGATATTGTGGGTCGGGCTGTGCTCCCCAACTATCGTAACCTCCTACACCCATTTGTTTCATATCCAGACATACCTCTACGAAGTTGCGTGGTTCGATGTCGTTGATATGAGTATGACGTGGTTTCAGGTTGCGGGCAGTATTGATGTCATGTTTCAGTTCTTCTGCATCACGGTTGTTCCACTGATAATCGCGGTGTGTAGCTTCCTCACCGTCGAAGTCCTCAATAGAGTTACGCAAAGCGTTGAATCCTAAAGTCTGGTCGGCATAGATTGCCAGTCCCTTTCCGTTTTTCTTGCTCAACTTAATCCATCGAGTATCAGTATGATGTCCGTTTTCCTGCGGGCGAACATACGGATAATACATCTTGTCGGCTGTATTCTTATAGATACCTACCATAGTGCCGTTGTTGCGGTCGCAGTGGTTTTCTTCCGGGCCACGTCCAAAGTAGGTTATTTCGTTCATAGTAGCCGGCAGACGGAAACGTACTCCGATACGAGGCACTACCAGTTTAGAACTTGCACGGCGTAATGCATCGTTGCCCGGAGTAAATGTTGCCATACGGGTAGCTTCCGATACTTCTGTTTGGGCAGCATCCATATCTGTTGAAGTGAAAGTATAGTCAGCTTTCACTACTCCCGACGGATAGATACGGTAAGTTGCGATGTAGAGGTTACCGGCAGCCAGCAGATAAGTAGCTTTCAACACAGCCTCTTTACCTTCCATATTAAGTACGGCATCTACAACCTTGAAGTTCTTGCTCGACTGCTTCCAGATTTGCAGACGCTTCGGCATCTGATTACCATAATCGTTGTCGTTTGGTGCACGCCAGAAATTAGGCTGAATTCCGAATCCTTCGTTGAAATACTCTGTACCCTTTACTTTATACGATGTCACCAGACCTGTCGATTTGTCGAAGCAGAACTGCATGCGTGAAGAGTGGACAGTAAACACATCGCCTTCTGTCTCACATTCCAAAGCAGGACCTGCAGTCGCAAATGTCTGTTTGGCTGCATCGATAGGCAGACGGAACTGCTCATGTGCAATTTCGTAGCCTTCCGGAATGAGAGGTTCTGGCTCTACTGTTATGACAGCAAACTCTACAAAATATTCTGTACCGACTTTTTCTTTCAATCCGCTCACATTCACTTGCAGCTCTTTGCTTCCCTGTGGTTCGATGTCGAGCGATACTTTCTGATAGCGGACTACTTTGTCGTTCGCCTTTACCTGATAAGTAATCATGTACTTTTTGAGGTTAGTAAAGTAGAAACGGTTCTTTACAAGGAAAGTACCTTTTTCCAGATCGACAGCTTCGAACGCTATGTTCTGATGTGCATATTTAACTTCATTCATTGCCGGATGAGGAACACGGTCGGGGCCTACCAGACCATTGCAACAGAAGTTACCGTCACTTGGCATGTTAGTTCCAAAGTCTCCTCCATATGCCCAAAATGGTTTTCCATTCTCATCGTGTGTCAGCATACCTTGATCCACCCAGTCCCAGATATATCCGCCCTGCAAGTTTGGATAGCGGTAAATAGCTTTCCACTGGTCCCATAGACTTCCGGTAGAGTTACCCATGGCATGTGCATATTCCGATGGAACCACCGGTCGGTCACTTCCGTTCTTACCGATGCTTTCCAGCCAGCCGGCACTTGGATACTGGGGTACATACATATCCGAGTTCCATTCCCACTGTGCACGTTCATAGTTGACCGGACGGTTCATAATATCTTTGTCTGCTTCCTTCACCCAAAGATAGGTCTGGTAGAAGTTATAACCGTTTCCAGCTTCATTACCCAAAGACCAAAAGGTAAGGCTGGGATAGTTTTTGTTACGCTCAAACATATTGATGGTACGGTACATATGTGGTTTCAGCCATTCCGGGTTATTCCCCAATGTTCCTCCCTTACGAAGGTCGTAATACATACCGTGACTTTCGATGTTGGCTTCATCGTACACATACAAACCATATTCATCGCACAACTCATAGAAGCGGCGGTCTTGTGGGTAGTGACACAGACGTACTGTATTGATGTTGTTACGTTTCATCAGTTCAAAGTCTTTCCGCATCAGTTCTTCAGTCACATAATGACCTGTTTCCGGGTTATGTTCGTGAATGTTCACCCCTTTCAGTTTGATAGGCTGTCCGTTGATAAGAAGTACTACGTAATTCTTTCCATTGGCAGCTTTCTGGTTAGTTTCTTTTATTTCGATGCGGCGGAATCCTACATTATAAGGAATCACTTCGCTCACCTTTCCGTTTTCTTTTACTGTCATATACAGTTTATATAGATTCGGTGCTTCCGATGTCCATGTAGCTACCTGTGGCAGTTCTTTGCTGAAGGATATCGTAGTAAGTTTGCCGTTTTCCACTTGTGCCGGTTGTTCCTCAGAAGCTACAGTCTTACCGTTTTTGTCGGTCAGTTCATAGCTTACGCTCAGATTTGCAGTCGATGTCCGATGATTTTTCAAGTCGATTTGCAGGCGGAAGATACCGTTACGATAACTATCGTCCAAAGTGGAAGTAATACGGAAATCCTGTACGGATGCTTTGGGCTGTGAGTAGATGAAGACATCACGTTCTATTCCACTGATGCGCCAGAAGTCCTGACATTCCAGATAAGATCCCGTACTCCAGCGGAATATTTTCAATGTCAGTACATTATTCCCCGGTTGCAGATACTCGTTGATAAGATACTCTGCCGGATTCTTGGAGTCTTCATTATAGCCTACTTCTTTTCCGTTCAGATACACATAACATCCCGATTTTGCTCCGGCGATATGCAAATAGATATCACGGCCTTTCCAATTGTCTGGGATAGTAATGTCGCGGCGGTATACTCCTACCGGTGTATTCTCTGGAAGTTGAGGAGGCTGCGGATTACGAGGTTGGAACTCATAGCCATGGTTGGTGTAAATAGCCGTACCAAAACCTTGCATCTCCCAGTTACCCGGTACTTTGATATCCTTCCAGTCAGCAGTGCTGATTGCCGGGTCTGTAATATTTGCCGGAAGTTGGGTATACGATTCAGTGAAGTAGAACTTCCATGTACCGTTAAGCAATTGATAGTACGAACTCTTTTCATAGTCACCGGTAGCTGCCTGAGCTTTATCGGCATAAGTCATAAAAGCAGAGCGAGGTGCTTCGCGGTTGACAGAGACAGTCTGGATATCTTTCCAGTAAGGAAGGGTAGCGTTGTCTGCATATGCGGTTTGTGTAAATCCGGTCAGACAGGTTATCCCAACCAATGAATAACAAAGGTTATTCATGATGTTAGATAAGGTTGTCTTCATGTTTTAAATTAGTGATTAGATGATTGTTTCTGAACACAAAATTAGTTTTTTCTTTTTGATTTGATAAAACTTGTAAGGCAAATTGTAAAAAAATATAAGAGGTGATAGTAAGAGAGAATAAAATTGTACTTTTGTGCAATTGATTAAAAAATACAATATGAATAATATTCCAGCAGTAACAAAAAATCTGTTAATTATCAATGCACTGTGCTTTTTCGGAGCTATTGTGGGAGAGCGCTATGGCATCAATGTTAATAATTGGTTAGGATTACACTTTTTTCTTGCTCCCGATTTTAATCCCGCACAGCTTATTACCTATATGTTTATGCACGCCAATTTCCAGCATATTTTCTTTAATATGTTTGCTGTGTGGATGTTCGGACGTGTGTTGGAACAAGTATGGGGTCCCAAACGTTTCTTGTTCTATTATATCCTTTGCGGAATAGGTGCAGGTCTTATACAGGAAGTTGTCCAATATATTGAATACATCGTACAATTCTCGCACTACGATGGAGTTAATACCGGTAGCGGAGTAATTCCGATGTCTGAGTTCCTGAATCTTTGGAATACCGTAGGAGCATCGGGTGCAGTATATGCTATTCTGTTGGCTTTTGGTATGCTGTTTCCAAACAGTCAGATGTTTGTTTTCCCGATACCAATGCCCATTAAAGCGAAGTATTTTGTAATAGGATATGCGGTATTGGAACTTTTCCTTGGATTATCCGGAGGCGACGGAGTCGCTCATTTTGCCCATTTGGGAGGAATGTTATTCGGATTGATACTTATTCTATATTGGAGAAAGAAAAATGGCAGCGGACGACTTTATTACTAATCTGAAAGAGAACTTCCGGCAGGGGAATATTGTGACCCGCCTGCTTTACATCAATGTGGGAGCTTTTCTGATCTGTTCTTTGGTCGGGATTATTCTAATGTTGTTTAAAGTCCCGTTCTCTCCCTGGATGAATGTACTGGAGCTTCCTGCCTGGTGGGAGAAGTTCATTCGTCAGCCTTGGTCACTGATTACCTATATGTTTATGCACGCCGATGTGTTGCATATCCTGTTCAATATGTTGTGGCTGTATTGGTTTGGAAAGTTATTCCTGAGTTTCTTCTCATCCAAACATTTGCGCGGCCTTTATTTGTTGGGAGGTATCTGTGGGGGAGTATTGTATATGATATCTTATCATATCTTCCCTTATTTTGAACATGCTCTTCCCACTTCTTATTTGTTGGGTGCTTCTGCTTCCGTATTAGCTATTGTTGTAGCTGTGGCTGTGAGAGAACCCAATTATCCTGTACAACTTCTACTTTTTGGAACAGTACGTTTGCGTACCATCGCACTGGTTATTATTTTACTCGACCTGATGCTCATTACTTCCGGAAATGCAGGAGGACACATTTCGCATCTTGGTGGAGCATTGGCTGGATGGTGGTTTGCTGTAGGACTTCGCAGAGGTACCGATGTAACGCGTTGGATTAATTATGTCATTGATTTCTGTATGGGATGGAAGAAACCGGTGCGTAAGCCTAAAATGAAGGTTTATTATGGAGACAAGCAGAAAGATTATGATTTCAATGCACGGAAAAAGGAACGTGAAGCAGAAGTCGACCGTATTTTGGATAAGTTGAGAAAGTCGGGTTATAGCAGCTTAAGTGAAGAAGAAAAAAAACGTTTGTTTGATGCCAGTAAAAAATAGCTTGTGAGTAAAAAGATGATATCTATAGGACGTATAATGCGTCTCTGTTTATTGGGAGGAAATATTTTTGTATCATTGGGCTTTTTGTGTTGTTCGTACAGCCCTTATATTTCTCCGGTAGAACATTCCATTTGGGCTTGTTCCGGTCTGTTGTTCCCATTTTTCTTTTTACTGAATTTAGCTTTTCTTCTTTTATGGCTGATTGCCAGACGCTGGTTTGCAATGTTGCCTTTACTGACCTTGTTTGTCTGCTGGAATGCGACATGGACCTATTGTCCCATCAATAAACCGATGGAATCGCAAAAGAGAACATTGAAACTTCTTACTTACAATGTCTTCAATTTTTCTGAAGGTAAGGATTCTATTCTGGCTTATCTGAATAAAAGTGAGGCTGATGTCATCTGTTTGCAAGAATGTACGCTTGATAAGCAGGTGAAGAAAGCTCTTTCTTCTTATCCTTACTACAAACATCTTGCATTGGCAGGAGAAAACGGAATTGCATGTTTTTCCCGTTTCCCTATTTTGTCAGCCGAACGTATTTCTTATGAAAGCCTGAATAATGGAAGTATGCTTTATCGGCTGAAAGTAGAAAACGATACGTTGCTTGTTGTCAATAACCATCTGGAGTCTAATAAATTGAATAGCGAAGACAAGGAAATTTATAACCATTTGCTGAAGTCTCCAAATCAGAAAAATGTGGAAAAAGGAGGGAAACTGTTGCTCCACAAACTGGCAGATGCCGTAAAAATCAGAGCTGTACAGGCCGATTCGATAGCCGCTTTTATCTCCCGGAACAGTTCTCCTTTTATGCTGGTTTGCGGTGATTTCAACGATTCTCCCATTTCTTACGCCCATCGGGTAATCGGGCAGGGACTGCAAGATGCGTATGCCGAAGGAGGAAGTGGTCTGGGTATTTCCTACAATCGTGATCATTTCTATTTTCGTATCGACCATATCTTTGCCGGAAGTGCATTCCGGGTTTTACAATGCAAGGTAGACCGCAGTATAATTGCTTCCGACCATTATCCGGTATGGTGTATACTGGAGTATTGACAAAAACCTTGGTGTTCCCATTCTTCTGTTTATCTGTCCTTTATCTTTGAAATTTACGTCCTGTTGTTTTAGAGGCTGTAGTTTGTGTTATTTTGCTTTTTCCAAGCCTTTAAATCTTGTCTTTTCATTCTTTTTTATTGTCTAATGTTTAAATATTTAGCATGCATTCCCTGTGTAAATGAAAAAAAAACTATATTTGCAACCTTGAATAAACGTATATTAATTAAAAAAGTAAATATCATAAATTAAAGTAACATGCAAAACAAAGGATTTGTAAAGGTTTTTGCGATATTACTGACCCTTGTCTGTGTGTTCTATCTTTCGTTTTCATTCGTGACCCGCTATCATATGAATAAAGCGGCAGAAGACCCGAAAGGTGCGGCACACTACCTTGATTCTATACAGAATGAAAAGGTTTGGTTGGGAAGTTATACGCTGAAACAGTGTCGTGAGATGGAAATCGGGTTGGGACTGGACCTGAAGGGCGGTATGAATGTGATTTTGGAAGTCTCTGTACCAGATGTTGTACGTGCATTGGCCGATCACAAGACCGACGAAGCTTTCAACAAAGCGGTAGACGAAGCTGCTCGTCTTCAGGTAACAAGCCAGGAAGATTTCATTACCTTGTTCGTAAGAGAGTATAAGAAACTGGCTCCCGAAGGTAGTCTGGCAGAACTGTTTGCTACTCAGCAGTTGAAAGACAGAATTACTACCCGTAGCAGCAATGCGGAAGTAGAAGCTGTATTGCGTGAAGAAGTAAAAGCTGCAGTAGACAATTCATATAATGTATTGCGTACACGTATCGACCGCTTTGGTGTGGCTCAGCCTAATATCCAGACATTGGAAGGAAAGATGGGACGTATCATGGTGGAATTGCCGGGTATCAAAGAACCGGAACGTGTAAGAAAACTTTTGCAGGGTTCTGCTAACCTGGAATTCTGGGAAACTTATAAGGTAAGTGAACTGGGTTCTTTGTTGGCTTCAATCGATAGCCGTGCATACGATGTGCTGAGCATGGATACTACCACTGTTGCAGCAGATTCTGCTACAGCTGCTCCTGCTGCCGTATCTGCAAAAGACAGCCTGACTGCTGCTTTGAAGGGTGAAACAGCAGAAGCCAATGTGGATATGGAACGCATGAAAAAAGAACATCCGTTGTTCGCTGTTCTGAGTCCTAATCAGTATAAGGAAAGCTGTGTAGTAGGTTATGCCGACTATAAAGATACTGCTGAAGTAAACCGTATCCTGAGTTTGGATGAAGTGAAGAAAGTAATGCCTCGCGATTTGAAACTGATGTGGGGTGTAGCTGCTTCTGACTTCGACAAGACAGGCCGTATCTTCGAACTTTATGCAATCCGTTCTACAGAACGTAACGGTCGTGCACCGCTGGAAGGTGATGTGGTAGTAGACGCAAGCGATACATACGACGACTTCCACAAACCGGCTGTAAGCATGACAATGAACAACGACGGTGCACGTCGTTGGGCTACATTGACCAAGAAAAACATTCAGCGTGCCATCGCTATCGTATTGGATGGTTATGTATATAGTGCTCCGAATGTAATCAACGAAATCACAGGAGGACAGTCAAGCATTACCGGTAACTTTACTCCGGAACAGACTAAAGACTTGGCAAACGTATTGAAGACTGGTAAGATGCCGGCTCCTGCCCGTATCGTTCAGGAAGATATCGTAGGTCCGTCTTTGGGTCAGGAATCTATTAACCAGGGTATCGTTTCATTCGTAGTAGCTCTCATCGTATTGATGATTTATATGTGCGCTATGTATGGTTTCATCCCGGGTATGGTTGCAAACGGTGCTTTGTTTGTGAACTTCTTCTTTACATTGGGTATTCTGTCTTCATTCCAGGCTGCCTTGACAATGTCCGGTATTGCCGGTATGGTATTGTCTCTGGGTATGGCTGTGGATGCAAACGTATTGATTTACGAACGTACCAAAGAAGAGTTGAAAGCTGGTAAAGGACCTAAGCAGGCTTTGGCTGAAGGTTACGGAAACGCATTCTCTGCTATCTTCGACTCTAACTTAACTTCTATCCTGACAGGTATTATCCTGTTCAACTTCGGTACAGGTCCGATCCGTGGTTTCGCCACTACTTTGATTATCGGTATCCTCTGCTCATTCTTCAGTGCCGTATTCTTGACTCGTCTGGTATACGAACACTATATGGCAAAAGACAAATGGCTGAATCTGACATTTACTACCAAGTTGTCTAAGAACTTGATGCAGAACGTACATTATAACTTTATGGGTATTACCAAGCGTTCGTTCACTATCTGGGGCGTAATCATCTTGGTTTGTATCGTATCGTTCTTTGTACGTGGTTTGGCTCAGAGTATCGACTTTACCGGTGGACGTAACTTTGTCGTTCAGTTCGAACAGGTAGTACAGCCTGAAACAGTGCGCGACTTGTTGCAGCCTAAGGTAGGTGATGCCAATGTGCAGGCTATTGCGTTGGGTACAGATGGAAAGACCATTCGTGTAACTACCAACTACCGTATCGAAGAAGATTCTCCTACTATCGATGCTGAAATCGAAGAGTTCTTGTACAATGCTTTGAAAGAAGGCAACCTGTTGGGTAAAGGTACTACTCTCGAAATCTTTATCGACCGCGATAACCGTGCTGGTGGATCTATCATCAGCTCTCAGAAAGTAGGACCAAGTATTGCAGACGATATCAAGACTTCAGCTATCTGGTCGGTTATTCTGGCCTTGATTGTAATTGGTTTGTACATCCTGCTCCGTTTCCGCAACATTGCGTATAGTGTGGGTGCAACCGTTGCATTGGCTGTCGATACAGTACTGATTATCGGTGCATATTCATTGTGTTATGGTTGGATGCCGTTCTCTTTGGAAATCGACCAGACTTTCATCGGTGCTATCCTGACAGCAATCGGTTACTCTATCAACGATAAGGTGGTTATCTTCGACCGTGTACGTGAATTCTTCCACTTGTATCCGAAACGTGACCGTGCAAAACTGTTCAACGATTCATTGAATACTACTCTGTGCCGTACTATCAATACTTCATTGAGTACTTTGATTGTATTGCTGAGCATCTTTATCTTGGGTGGCGACAGCATCCGCAGCTTCGCTTTCGCAATGATTCTGGGTGTGGTAATCGGTACATTGTCTTCTCTGTTCGTTGCAGCTCCGGTTGCTTACCTTACTATGGGTAACAAAATGCCGGAAGATACTAAAGAAGTAGAAGCATAAGCATAAGCTTTTAGCTATATAAACAAATAAGGCTCAATCTTTGGATTGGGCCTTATTTATTTTGTTCAGTAGGATAGGATTATCGTACTCCCTTTATCTATTGCCGTATAAATTTGCTCTTGCAATATGGAAACAAAGGAGGCAGGGTTTTATGATGACTAAACCCTGCCTCCTTTAGTTTTTGGTTTTATCGTTTTCTTACAGATCTTTTCTTGCTCTTAGTTTTTCTATCATATCACGTGTCATGCCGTCCAGGTCGTATTCCGGTTTCCAGTTCCATTCTTCACGCGCACAAGAATCATCCAGTGAGTTTGGCCATGATTCGGCAATGCCCTGACGCAGACTGTCTACTTCGTAATCCATACGGAATTCAGGGATATATTCCTGAATCTTGTGATAAATGGTGTCCGGTTCAAAGCTCATGGCTGCAATATTGAACGAGTTACGGTGTACCAGTTTGGCAGGATCGGCTTCCATGATTTCGATGGCAGCACGCAGTGCATCCGGCATATACATCATATCCATGTAAGTACCTGCTGCAATAGGACATTTAAAACGTTCTCCCTTTACTGCAGAATAGTAGATATCTACTGCATAGTCGGTAGTACCTCCCCCCGGAGGAGTTACGTAAGAAATCAGTCCCGGAAAACGTACAGAACGTGTATCTACTCCGAAGCGGTTGAAATAATAGTCACTCAGCAATTCACCGGTTACCTTTGTTACACCATACATTGTTTTCGGGCGTTGCAGTGTATCCTGTGGAGTCTGGTCTTTTGGAGTACCAGGACCGAATGAACCGATAGAACTAGGAGTAAAGACTGCACACTGTTTCTCGCGTGCTACTTCCAATACATTGCACAATCCGCCTACTCCGATTTTCCAGGCCAACTGTGGTTTGGTTTCGGCTACGGCAGAGAGCAGTGCAGCCAGGTTGTAAATTGTATCAATGTTATACTGTGCTACAGTATCGGCTATTTGCTGTGCATTTGTAATGTCTACTACAGCAGACGGTCCGGATTCTTTCAGTTCGCCTTTAGGTTCTGCACCTGGAATATAGCCGGCCACTACATTTCCATTATAGATATGACGTAACTTCATGGTCAGCTCCGAACCAATCTGGCCGGTAGAGCCGATAATTAGAATATTTTTCATGTTGGGTAGGTTTTTGTTTTAGTTATACAAACTTACGGAAAATCTCTGGAATAACCTTGTGAAACTCAAGAAATGCGGGTAGTTTATCATTACTGTATGTATAAGTAATAGGAAAATAGGAATTGTAATACACTTTTTGTGGTTCGAAAATCAAATAATAAGTTCTAATAAATAGAATGTAAGAAGAAAAAGATTAAACTATAATTAGATGAAAAGTTTTGATAATCTTTATTCTAACATGGATTATCTTAACCTTTTTCATATTTTTGTTATTTGATAAATGATTCCCCTAATGCATAATTCCAAATAGAATATGGATAACCTTATCAAAGAGCAAAAAATGTATGAAAGTACTTTTTATCCTTATGGTAATAATATACTTGTACTTCCTGGTCGTATGCGAGCATATATAGATTCAAACTCTTATGAGTTTAAATATCTAACAATAGAAGATAAACTATGTAATTTAGGATTTGCTGTAACAAGGGGTATGAATTTATATGCTGAAATCAAGCAGGATATCAGTGAACATATGAAGAGTCTTCAATATCAAAGTTATGAATATAATGCAAAACAATCATTGTTCTCTTATATTGACTATTTGAGAGAGTCTGAAGTAGGGCTGTCTCAAATCTTATTTAAGCAAAAAGACGTTGACTTAATGCTACTTGTAGATCTTTTCGTTGAAGAACTTTTACTTCGTTATAACGAATATCCGAATATAAATACTAAAGAATATATAGTAAATTTTGTAAGTATTCCTATAGATTATATATCAATATCAAATCGTTTTAATTTACAGTCAATCAATGGTAGGCAACTGTATAGTAATTATTTGTTGACATCCCAAGAGTCAATAAGTAAAGCAATTATCAGTAAAGATTATATTCTATACCTGAATCGCTGGAAAGAATTATTACCGAAACTCTCTGGATATGAACTTTATTTTCCTTATGATCTGGTCTATCCTGGTGATGAGGACTACGTTTTAACATATAACGAAGCTAAGAGAGATAAACCAAACAAACAGTTTATACTAAATATTCCTCCTGAACCATGGACTGGTAATATTCTTAATTCGAGGCTCATAGTACTTTCTTTGAATCCTGGTTATGTAGAACATCTGAATAAAAATCTTGCAAATATGTTTAGGCCTCAGATGGCCGAAGAAATTATGGAAGATAAAAGAAAAGTATTATTAATGGAAGGAAGCACTTTTGATTATTATGAGCCAACTCGAATATTAGGGGATTATTATTGGCGGAAGAATATTCTTCCTTTAGGAACTGCTGTTTATGGAGAACAGAACAAGGAAAAAATTTTTAATCAGATATCTTTATGTCAATATCTTGCATATACATCATCGGATTCTCCCTCTATTAAAAGTCTATTCCCATCCCAGAAATATACTAAAATGGTATTGTTGTATTTAGCCACTTCTGTGAAATATGTAAAGTTTCTCGTGCTTCGGGCTGCAGCAAAGTGGAAAATACTAATGGGAGAGGGATTATGGAATTATCTTTTAGACAATAATAGATTGTTGGTTAGTGAACATTACCGTAGCCAATGTCTTACTGAGAAAAATGTAGGAGTAGAGAACTATAGAATTATTGTTGATCATTTAAAGAATGTCTAAGTGGATATTAAGGAAATGTTTTGTTGATGTTAAATAGGATTGTAAATAAGAAAAAGTAGATATGGAGGCTATATTAGTAATATCAATATTTATTGTTTTATTAGTTTTAGTTATTTATCTGAGGTTGAATCAAGCTAAAATTATAGGAAGGTTTGGAGAGAAGAGAGTTTCTTTAATCCTCAATTCGTTACCAGATAATTACTATTCTTTTAATGATATATATATACGGAAAGATGATGTATCTGTCCAAATCGATCATGTTATTATATCTGTATATGGAATTTTTGTTATTGAAACAAAGAACTATACAGGTTGGATTTATGGCTCAGATAAATCAGAGAAATGGGTAAAAAATATGTATGGGAATAAATATTATTTTCAGAACCCATTAAAACAAAATTATTCTCATGTGAAAGCACTTCAAGATGTATTAGGAGTTTCAATGGATAAATTTATTCCCGTTGTTGTGTTTTTAAAAGGAGCAACACTTAAATGTGATACAAAAGGATTAGTTGTCTATTCATCAAAACTTAAGAGTCTTATTAATAGTTATACGACTCCTATTTTGGATGTAATGGAAGTTGAACGGTTAGTAAATTTACTTTTTTCATTAAATGTTATAGATAAAAAAGTTAAAAAGGAACATGTTAAGAATATTCACCAGAAACTCAATCGGACAAAAAACTTAATTGATAACCATATTTGTCCAAAATGTGGCGGTCAATTGGTTGAAAGAAAAGGACGGTATGGTAAGTTTTGGGGATGTAGTAATTATCCACGTTGTAAATTTACATTATAAAAATCGAAAGTAGTATTCGCCTTTATTATATTAAATAAATGAAGTAGTATAAATATACGTGTTTGGTTACTTTATCCGTCTCCTTGCAGTGAGACACTCATCTCACTGTAGGGAGACGAGTGTCCCATTACAAGGAGACGACCATCCCACTGCAAGGAGACGCATTATGAATAGGGTACCGGCTGTGTTTTCCTTCCTTATCCCTTCCTTTTTCTTCCGGCAGAATGAGGATATTCGGGAAAAAAATCGGATATTTGCAATAATAGAACTTAAATTTGGACAGGTATGTATGGTAAAATTAAAGAGTTCCTTACGCAGGAACTGGCTGGCATAGAAGCAGCCGGATTGTATAAAAACGAACGTATTATTACGACTCCTCAGCGTGCTGACATAAAGGTGGGAAGCGGAAGTGATGTGCTGAACTTCTGTGCCAACAACTATCTGGGGCTGTCCGACAACAAACGCCTGATAGAAGCAGCCAAACAGGCAATGGATACTCATGGATACGGTATGTCTTCCGTACGTTTTATCTGCGGAACACAAGACTTGCATAAACAGCTTGAAGCAGCTATTTCCGATTATTTCCACACCGAAGATACTATTCTGTATGCCGCTTGTTTCGATGCCAACGGAGGTTTGTTCGAACCGCTCTTTACAGAAGAAGATGCCATCATCTCCGATGCGTTGAACCACGCTTCTATTATTGACGGAGTACGTCTTTGTAAGGCAAAACGCTACCGTTATGCCAACGCTGATATGGCGGATTTGGAACGTTGTCTGCAAGAAGCTCAGGCACAGCGTCACCGCATCATTGCTACAGACGGTGTGTTCTCAATGGACGGTAATGTAGCTCCGATGGACAAGATTTGTGAACTGGCTGAGAAATACGATGCACTGGTTATGGTAGACGAATCACACTCGGCTGGTGTAGTAGGTCCGACCGGACATGGTGTAGCCGAACAGTTTGGTGTATACGACAAGGTAGATATCTTTACCGGTACACTGGGTAAGGCATTCGGTGGTGCGATGGGTGGTTTCACTACCGGTAAGAAAGAAATCATTGCTATGTTGCGTCAGCGTTCTCGTCCATACCTGTTCTCTAATTCAGTAGCTCCTGCCATTATCGGAGCAAGCCTTGAAATGTTCAAGATGCTGAAGGAAAGCAACGATTTGCATACTAAGCTGATGGACAACGTAACTTACTTCCGCGACAAGATGCTGGCTGCTGGTTTCGATATCAAACCAACTCAGAGTGCCATCTGTGCGGTGATGTTGTACGATGCTAAACTTTCTCAAGACTTTGCTGCACGCATGCAGGAAGAAGGTATTTACGTAACCGGTTTCTATTATCCGGTAGTACCGAAAGGACAGGCACGTATCCGTGTACAGCTGTCTGCCGGACACGAACGTGCACACCTCGACAAGGCTATCGAAGCCTTTATCAAAGTGGGCAAGGAACTGAAAGTAATTTAATCGGTTTTTCCGGTAAAAATAAGAAAGTCCGGCAATGTGCGAATCATTGCCGGACTTTCCTGTTTTTTGTTGGAACAAAAAGGTAGCCCCGAGGGGAATCGAACCCCTATCTAAAGTTTAGGAAACTTCTAACCCAACTTTGAGTATCAACCATTTGCGAGGTTATTTCATTTTTTTGTAGAACTATAGTAGAACTTTTGCATTTTTGGTAAATACCCCTGCTTCTCCATAGGAAGAACACAGGGGTACAATGCAACACCGATTTTCAGAATCGGTACTGCAAATATATGACTTTAATTTCAAAGGGCAAAGAAAAACCGGGCGCACTTCACAGCGAACCCGGCTCAGAACAAAAGTTCTACTCTATTACTAACACCTAATTATTCTTTTTTCGTTTCTTCAATTCTATGTATTCCGAATACACCACTTTAGTATGTGGGTTACTGCTTACTATTTCTTGCCTAATAGCCTTTGTTCCCCATCGGAAAAATAACCATTGCTTAGGCACTCTATGCACTACTTGGAATAGGGTATCTACAGATTGTATGCGTAAATCCAATTTCTTATCGGGCATAATTAAGCCATCAACATTTATCCACGGGTCTTTCCATCGTATCGCTTGGATTTTAAGATAGGAAGTATCTCGGTATATAATGCTATCCTTAACTATGGTTTGTACCTCCACCTCCGTTTTTGTTGCAGTCGTGGAAGCCGCTTGCAACCTATTTACTTTCAAGTTGAGTTCCTTAACAGTATTCGTCAAGTCGGCACAATGCTTTTCCACTTCAGACTTGGATAAAGTCAAAGCCTGTACAGAGGCAGCAGATTTTCCGGATTCTGTTTGGTAAAATTCGACTTTCTCCAACAAGGCGGTTTGGTTGCCATCCAACCTTTCCTTTTCCGCTTTCAACTTGGAACAATAAGCCCATAGCCCAAAGGTAGCCGCCATCAAAAGCCCACAGAGGGCGATTATTATCAAAAACGCTTTATTTTTCATATTCTTTGATGTATTGGATTATACCCTCTACGTGGGTGTTCACGATGTTTTGTTTCCCCTCCATAGATGTAAGGTAAGCAATATCATCCTTGTTATCCATGAAGAAATTTTCCGTCAGTACAGCCGGGCATTTCGTTTTGGAAAGAATGTAGAAATTTTCTTCCCAATCCGGGTCGCCATCCGAATAGTCACGCCTAATCTTTTGCCCAGTAATAAAGCAAGCGGCAGCATCATACATTCTGTTTGCCAGTTCGTCAGCTTTCGTTTTGCCCTTAGTGGTATAGGCAGACCACCCACGGGCATTCATCCATTCGCCATTCCCAGCAGCATTACAGTGGATGGAAACAAGCAATACGTTATTAGCACCATATCGAGCGCAAACCTCGTTCACACGCCTTGCACGTTCAGCCAAAGGCACGTCCAAGTTCTCCTTAACAATGCGTTCCGCTACATAGCCACGTTTAGCCAGTTCACGCACGACTTCATCCGCAATTTCTCTCGTATAGGCATACTCTCTGAAAGTTCCATCCGGGCTGCGTTTACCCGGTGTATTTTCTCCATGCCCATTGTCTATAAGTATCTTCATTCTTGATTCAATTTATGGTAAAAATCTATTTTTATACGGTCATAAACCGTCTGTACATTGGTATAAGCCCTGCCGTTATTCACACTTTCAGCATATACCTCACTCCATACGCATTGCTCCACCCACTCAATCCATTCGGGGGACGTGTAGCTGGATAAGCGTTTTCCCCGATAGGTATAGTAGTCAAACCTACTATTCCTATCTTCGTGCAAGTTCATTATCAAGGTGTGTATCTTAGCCTTTGTAGCCTCATGGTCGGCTATGTGGTTTTCCTCTCTCACTTTCCGAATAATCCGGCACACCCTTTCTATAGCAAGGTCAAAGTATATACCCGAAGTATTCTTTATCCTTAGCTGTGTTTCCGGGCGCAACCCCTCCGCAATATCCGTAAGCATATCATTCTGATTCTTGGTTTCCGTCAGAAGTTCGGCTACCATAGACTGATTGCCTTTAATCATGCCGTTAATGATAGACTTGAACCACTTGAAACAAGCTATCATAAGTGCAGCCGCCAAACAGAGGAACACAGCGCACACTATCACCATAAAGCCAAAATCGCTTATGCCTTGTGCCACTTTCAAACTTTCTTCCATCATCGGTTTTTCTTATACTTGTTTCGCTTGTAATACTCAAAGTTATCTCTATCCTCCTGCGTGATTGGAGTATTCGGTGGAAAGAACTTAAACCCGTACATAGTTCCATAACGTACCACTTTGATAACGGCACGGAACGGATATTTGCGCTTCGGGTCTAAAACAACATCTTTCAACTTCTTACTATCAGTATAGAAAGCGGATGCACCGATACCCTCGCCATAGGCGATAAGTGTTCTCGTTCCGTTCTCTGTCTGTCTTTCCTTACACCCCGTAAACACCGTGACCTCATTAATCACGGCATCTACTGAGGTGTATTCACAATCGAAAATATCTTCATTTAAGGATTCGCTTTCCTCAAAGTCCATTACTTCGTTCATAAGTCCATCGGTATGTTATAGGTTTCACAATCGGCATCCACCATTTCACGGATAGCCAAACGGTCTTTCAAAAAGTCCTCATAGGGGGCTTTCGCACTTTCGGCAAGCAAGCCCAGCATGGCAGACTGATATTCGTTTACCAACTTGCTTTCTGTCTTAGCCGGGTATCTTGCAGTAAGCAACGTACTGAAAATATTATCAGCCGTTTTTGGATATTCCACCCTCACGCTATCATATTGGAACATCGTGCCCGTAGCACGTTCCGCATCAGTGGTAATTTCAATACCGCCCTCTTTGTCAGCAATAACCTTGACCTCTTTAATGTTATGGTTATAGAGGAACGTACCTTGACCGTTGTTAAGATTGTCTATAACTTCCGGCTTGGTCTTAGCCAGCAATCCTGTAGTTAAAACACTTGATTCCATCATTCAAACAGTTATTAAAAATGAATTTACTATGTTCCTCTGAGCATCTGATTATCCAGCCATATTCAGACGGGAAGAGGTGTTTAATATCAGTTTCATCATTGATTTCGTATTTCTTGATGGTGCGGTGGAATTTCCTGTAAAACCGTTTCAATATGCCTTTTCTCAGCAATATACCGTAATGGTTCTGCTTGAATCCCACATAATCAATGCTACGAGCATCAACCGGGAATATCTGCCAATTTTCTTTTATCTCTACTTTCAGTTCTGCGCCCAAGTAAAGCCCCATCATATCAAGTATGAAATGTAGTGCCTCTTTGTCAGCGCACAATATTACCATATCATCCATATAGCGGAAGAAGTAGAATTTCACACCAAAACGCTGCATAACTATTTTTGAAAGCACCTCTTTTACCCAATGGTCAAAGTATGCCAAATAGAGATTAGCGAAGTATTGGCTTGTGAAATTGCCTATTGGCAACCCTTTATCTTTACCGTTACTATCTATTATCTTATCCAACAGCCTTAGCAATTGCTCATCTGCAATGCCATATCTGATTATCTTCTTTAATGCCGAATGGTCTATATTATCATAGAACTTCTTAATATCAATTTTCAGGCAGAATTTTGTTCCTTTCCTGTCTGTTACCAAAGCCGTATGCACATCTTCCATACACTTATGAATACCTCTGCCTTTGATGCAAGCGTATGTATTCGCAATGAAGAAATTAGTCCAATACCGCCCAAGCACATTGATAATGCAGTGGTGTACAATTCTGTCAGGATAGAAAGGGGCAATCATTATCACCCTCTCTTTAGGCTCATATATGATTTTTATCCGATACTCTCCGGGTGTATATGTTTCGTTGCGTAAACTCCAATATAGTTCGTCCAAATACTCCAAAATGTTCTCATTGAACTTTGTAATTTCTGAGCGTTCACCCTTTCCTTTTTGCGCTTTGTATTGCGCCAGCACGATGTTAGAACATTCATATATCAAGTGATAGACATTCTTTATCTTCTTTGCTTGCGAGCAAAATAGAGTGCCTGTATCACCGATATACAAACCGCAATCATCAAAATCTGAGTATTGATAAAAGCCTGTATCAGCCGTATAGCATAATCCATATTCTGTTTGTACTAAGCCCATTGTGCCGTTGTTCTAAAACAGAGTTTTCAATTTCTTACTCACACCGTTCTAATTCGTATTATTTTACCAACTATCAGACGTGCCGATAGTTCCTGTGAGGTAAGGACGTGGCAGCAACAGTTATAAGTTGAAACCACGGTAAAAGCGGAACCCATTGTTCGCATTCGCATTCGAGGAACGATTATTCGTATTCAGATAACCGAAACCCGCATTCGCACCATTATTCGCATTCGCAGACAAAAGGGCACCAGCCGCCACGACCCTATAATTTTTCAATATTTCAATCTAACGCTTTTTTCGTTGCTCCGTGAGCCGAATTTTGCAGTCCGTCAAAATCGGCACAAGCGGAACCCAGAGTACGCATACGCATACGAGGAACGAGAATTCGTAATCAGAGAACCGAAACCCGCAGACGCACCATGAGTCGCAAGCGCAGACAAAAGGGCACCATACCATCCCGGTGTACTCCAACCTGAATCATCTACACAGGTATAGAAGTAGTCGCAATAGCCTTTGTTGCTTGCTCCACCTACCTTTTCGGCAAAGGAATAGCCCTTAGCGGAATGAGCCATAGAAAGCACATATCCATCAGTTCTTGGGAGTTCAGTAATAGCTTCATATCCGGTTGGTACGGTAGTTGCGCCGTCAGAGTGAGAAGTGAACTTAGTCGGGTCTTCACACACATAGGCAATAGATACATCTGCCTTATGCCAAACCAGCACATCATCGGCAAGCAACCACAAATATTCATAAGGAGTTTCCAAGCCACGGTAAGAGGTTACTTGCACCACCTTATCGCCCCCAGTCCACCCCTTGATAGTGTAGGACACCTTACCCGTGTTGTTTCCCAGTGTTGCAGTAACACCGCAAGGGACAAACGGTCTGTAGCCGCCCCATGTATTCCACTGACCACCATCAACAGCACATCCGCTACCCAAACCGCCTTGATGAAAACCGTCAGCGGTCAGTGTTTCGGTGTAAGTGTCTTGACAATGCAAAGAAGCGTATTCCACACGTTGCAACCAAGCAATTTCATTGTACACCCTGTACGCTCCGTGGTGTGTACCGTTCTTGCAGAAAGGACGAACACCTGCCTTTGAAATGGAAGTACGGGGCATACCCAACATGGAGTTGTAAGTGCCATCCTTAGCGGCATCACCAGCACCCGAACCGCCTCTGAATTGTGCGGCATTCGATTTAAGGACAACAAAACCGTTGGCATCTCTCGCTATCTCATTGCCATTCCAAGTAAGCCAGCAACCCGATACGGCTACAGAGTTGGTAATATCCACCGTTGCATACCACGGGCTTACCGTCTTTCGTTCCATCTTGATAAAGCCGGGCAACGGATATTCGGAATAGGCACGAATCCATTTCGTCCCCTCTATCTCCAACTTGAAGTAATATTCCGGCTTTTCAAGCATTACATTACCATCCGTGCTGTCAATCACAGCCGTTGCACCCGAATCCTTTTTACGGCTGTCATTTTGGTTAAGGTAATACTTAACCGAACCGTCCGGGTTTTCCACAAATCGTTTCAGCTTTGCTTGGATGGGTAATGTACGGTGCAAATCCAAATTGCCCACACGCTTTAGCTTGTAGTCCTGTGAATTGAAATCACCTTGCACCCCATACCATTGGTCGTAAGGATATTGCGGTTTCGTGTTTCCGCTTCCCAATAATAATCCCATAGCTATAAGTTATTTAATAGTTTCACCAGCACCCCAATACACATCATATTCCGAAAGGTCGATACCGTTTGGGGATATTACGGTTATCGCTCCGGGCGTCCAATCCCCGATAGGTACGGGGAACATTCCAAAATCCTTATCGCAAATGAGCTTGCATTTAAGCAGCGTGCTTGTTTCCATCGTAACCTCTTTAGGTCGGACAAAGACGGTAAACGGAACACCACCCAAAGCAAAACCATTGGTAAGGTCTGTAACCTTGCCTTTGGAAAGAATCCGCAGACTATACATCGTTGTTTCCATAATTCACTGAGTAAATTAAATCAAGTTTTCTAACTGCAAATATAATCATAAATGTGTTTAATGAACACATTTTCAGATATAATTAAAGTGTATCACCATATAATGAGGCATAACGTGCTTCAAGTTCATTGATTTTATCTCTCAACAACTGCCTTTCATTATGCAAAGCCTTTATCTCATAGGGCATTTCAGAACCTATTAGAGCGGCTTCGTAGCATTTGATTATCTTATAATCGCTACCTGCCAATACCTCCTTTAAGCGTTCAATCTCATGTGCCACCTTTTGAAAATCGGGGACTTCTATGTATCTGAATGAAATCCTGTCCCCTGCATCGTATGGTACAATGCGCACAACATAACCCTCTTTATCGGCGTTTTGTTTACTTTCATCTATTGCATCCACAGGCTTATATATAGTTGGCAGTTCAGCCACCTGTTCAATAACCGATACCATGCGTGTTATTATTTCCCCCGTTTTCTCATTTCTGATTTTCTGAGGAATGGGGGTTATTTCTATACATTGTAGGCAGTCACCATCCATATATCCGTATAATACTCTTTCTTCCATATTTTTAGTATTTCCATCTACTTACTAACCATGCTTGCTTTTTAACTCCATCTATATATCCTACGGTATATACAAACATACCACCTTGACCCTCCCCAAAATCGTAGTAGTCATTTACCGAAGTATCATCATAGATTAGGTAGCCGCTTCTTGGTCTGAATCTCATATAGCCTCTCCACCACTGCTTTACAAATATAACCTGTCCCTCTTTAGGAGAAGCTGGAAGATACACTACTGATGCGGCAGACGTGTACCCTATAACCACGGTATCTTCTCTATTCAAATACCATGTGTTATTCGACGTTCCAGTAATACACTTTCGACCAAAAATCAAGCCTCCGGCAAATAAATCATAGAAGAAACCGCCAAAGGCTGGTGCAGTCCCCGAATTAGAAGCCCGACCATAAACTCCTGCCACGATTGTATCTACTTCATTTACAGCCCATGCTCTTGCCGGAACATTTGCAAAGCCAAGCCCAACAATAGCCCCACGGTGTGTATATCCGCTACTTGCTGGCATACCGTCCGTACCTGCCATATTTGAGAATATTCCCGTTGGGGACATATAGGAAACCGCATTAGAATAAGATGGTGCATTTTTAGCCCTTGTTTCAAAGATTCCACGGTTGGCATCTATTGTCATTTTTGCACCAAAATCAACGAGCGCATAATCACCACCACCACTTGAAGATTCAATATAAATACGAGCCATTGAAGCATCCAACTCTACCCTGTTACCATTACCCATAGTGGAAACAATCTTACCGCCCTTAATAAACCAATCTCCAATATTTGCCCCCTCTGCCAATAACAAGTTTGTGGCAATAGTTTCAAATTGCGCTCCAAAAGTATTCCATTTGCCTGTGTTAGTCGGTACTAACCCGGTGAAAGTTCCAGCATCTATACGGGCTATATAGTATTGATTGTTGTATTTTACAGCATCCAACCGCTTGCTATTTCCGTAATAAGTCTTGGAAGAATCATAAATACCCCTATAAACAAGTACGGGACTATCTCCTTTCTCCCCTTTATCACCCGGCTTTCCATCTTCACCTTTATCCCCTTTACTTCCCGTCACACAGATTGCAGCCGTAGTATCACTCGTTCCATTTGTATAAGTGATAACCGAGCGTGTCCATATATACCATTTGTCTTTCCACGTTGGGCGTGTCGTACTCCATGAGCCATTAAGTAATGAGGTTGCCGAACTGGATAGGTAGTATTGTTCAATGATAGACTTTACACCGATACCACTATTACCTGTAGAGCCTTTACCGCCTGTAATACAAACCGCCTTAGTGTAGGTAGTCGTGTTGTCGGAATAAGAAACTTTCGTCCTACTCCAAATATACCGCCCGTCAATCCATGTCGGTGCTGTAGTCTGCCATCCAGTAGTCGGTGCTGTAGTGTTAGAAGTGCTTTGTGCATATTCAACATCAGCCAATGTTACACTTGTTCCCGGCTTTCCATCTTCACCATCATAAGGATTTACACGGATAGGGGTACTCCATTTCTGTATCATCAAGTCCGCTTTGCCATTCATTACGGAAGTAATGTCATTCACGGGTAAAGCCCCCATTAACAAACGTATATCATCGAAATACACGGCAGAGCCGAATACATCATCATCGTAAATAGCAAAACCAACAGCCATGATATTAACGCTGCCACTATGTAATTGCTCCCCGTTTTTGAATGCCGTAACGGTACGGTCATTAAAACGGAATGCAAGGTGAAACCACGTATTAGGCGTGATTGCAATACTCTTTTCCACATAGTGCCTACCGTTATATCCGTTCAACATCCATTTGACTTGTTTTTGGTCTGACTTCATCCAAAAACAGAGTGTAAAACTTTCCCCAAAGGGTAAATCATAAGGAATACGGCTCTCCATTCCACCACTCAGGTTGAGGGCATATCTCGTTCCGTCTTTTACAACCGTTCCACCTCCCAGCACGCCATTATAACCGTTACCCGAAATATCGGCAATGCTTGAAGTGTCGTTAGCTTCAATGGGCAAATGAAATTTGGTACGGTCTGCAAGCCCGGACTTCTTAGCCATTGTACACCAAATATATTCCAACGCTCCTACTTTCGGCATTTCCGTACTCCACCCGGCAGGGTTGGAAGAATTAACGTCCAAATCGGGCGGTACTAAAGTCGAGCCGTTTTTAGCGTAACGGTATTCGTAGTATTCGCCAGCTCCGGCATCCGTTCCACCCGTACCCGATTCTCCTTTAATCAAAGCCCAAGTGTAATCCATCGGGTTGTCACTGTCTTTCTGCACATAGTCGGTGTATTGTCCTATGTAGTAGCCCGGTTCTTCGCCATTGTTTGCAGTAAACGACATCCCCCCGTTGTCCGAATACTTGATATGGAAGTAAGGAGTACGCCCATCTTCACCGGGTAAACCGGGTGTTCCGTCTTGTCCTTTCGTGTCACTCCACTTGTAAGCACTTGGTTTGTCGCTATCGGTAGGTATCATATCCACGTACAAGCCCAACCATCTTCCGGGTGTTTCACCGTTCCCAGCAGTAAACGTTTTGCCGCCATCATCGGAATACTTCTTGTGAAGATAGCTACTCTTTCCATCTTCTCCCTTGATAGCTCCAACATCTTTCCAGTTCGTGCCATCCCAAATATAGAGGTTGCCCCCGATTAGATAAGCATCGCCCTCTGAATTTCCAACGGTAGGCAGTTGTGAAACATTGTCCTTAGAACCTTTGATATTGATTGAAGTACCATCAGCACCACGCACACGAAAAGGAATACCCCACGCACCCTCCGTATCGGTCTTGGCGTTCTTTATACTCATCCAAACCACGTTTTCGGACGAAGTTCTATGCCAACCTCCCGTAGAGCCGTCCCCCGTAGGGGTGGCAGGCTTGGTTTCGCTGTCATTATAAGTGTAGAATACAGACAAACCGCTTTCTCCCTTATCCCCAGTAGAACCTTTCGCCACTACTGACCAATATACGGAATTGGTAGGCGGGTTGCCCATGCTTGGCATGGGGTTAGTGTATCTATAGGTACACATTTCCCCATTCACCGTATAAGACACCTCATCCCCGGCATAGTACACGTACTTTGGATTATACGTACCACGAAACACCCCAATATGTGATGTGTCCCCACTATCAGAAAGCAGACGGACGTTGTGTAAGGTTAATTGGTGTTTTGCCGTTACATTCCAATCAATAGAACTTGAAGAATCACCTATACGGAACTTGTTGCCATCCAAATCCAAATAGCACTCCTTATCGCTTGTAATGATTTTACCCGTGGTAATGGTATTACCGTTGATTCGGGTAAATCCGTAGGTAGTGGTAAAGTCCCTAAAATCATCATCCGAATGCACTGACCCTAATATGCCCACTTGGAAATAGTAGTTGTTCGGGTCTTCGGTTGGCTCAACCTTTAGTTGTTCCTGTGTCACATACCAAATTCCATCCGTGCTTTTCTTGGAGCATTTGGCAAACACATAGTACCCCTTTGGGCTTGATAGAGTGAATGAGCCAGCCGCCATGTTCCAATGCTTGATTATCTCATCATCAATAGTCAAGTGAGCCAATACCCCGGCAGAAGCATCAAAGCGATTGGATATTCCGTTTACGTTGGCTTGCAGTATCACATCAATCAAAACAAACTGTTGGCTCTTAGACCCTACCGTAAGCATATTGGTGTCAATGGAATTAGGTTTGATGTTTTCGGGGTCAAAATAACCGTCCGTATCATATACCATTGTACGCAATTCCTCTGTTGTGCGCCAGCCCCTCCGTGCCTTAGTCAAGTCCCGAAGCCGATTGTTTTCTATGATTGTTTCGTGCCGTCCCACATCCACCACCGTTTGAGTGATTGGGGAAATGGCTGTAATGTCCGAAAGGGTCAGTGTATAGTCATGCTCCACAAGCAGGTTCTTTGTCACCTTTTGGATGCGGATATTCTTTTCAATACCGAAACGCTCATCTTTCACGGGTACATAGTTACCCACATGAAAGACGGTTGTTTCGCTATCGCTTGGCAAAGCGTTCAAAAAATAGGAGCGTTCAAAGGTAAGCTGATATTGCGCCCGTGCCTGTGTGCGTGGCTTGAACTCGTTATATCCGGCATACCATAAATCTTCCTCTGCATCATCTTCATAAGATTTAGGCAGGTGAATATCCGTAATCTTATACGTGTCACCCTCCGTTATACGGTAAGCCTCGCTTTCAGTGGTAGGAATAGTTAGCCCCCTGTTGTCCGTAAATGGAATGAGCGTAAACCTTTTTGTTGCATGGTCGTACCCTCCCTTTTGCGCCAATTCAAATTGTTGCCCGGCTAATTTACCCGAAATGAAAGTAATCTTTGCCGATACCTCGTTAATCAGATACTTTGTACCCTTATCGTCTTTCTCGTTCAGGTCAAAGTCCATTGTATCATCAATGAAGCTGTTTATATCATCAGCCACCAAAGCAGTAACCGTACCCGTCCGTTTCGGGAAAATATTATCATACGTCACAGCATCCTCATCACTGCCCAGTGCATCCCTCAAATCGCCATCCTCCAAATAACGCTTGTTATCATCGGATATGCCTATATATTCGCTCTGAGGCGGTACTATTGTGCCGTCCCATAGTTTGTGTTCCTTTTTGTTTAAACGCACTGGAAACGGAAGCTGTAGGCGTTCTGAATAGTCCCTGTAATCACTCCGAATGTTGGTCGTGCCACCCTCCACCCAAAGCCTCGTAATAATGGTTTTATCATCTACCTTTTGCTCTTTGAGCTTGTACAAGCCGTTGCCTTTGCCCCACTCAAAGAAAGCGTTGCCACCCGGGGGCACAACCTTTGAACCGAACTTCCCTATGTGGATGGTACGCACCCCGTCTTTTTGAGTAATGAGAAATTCCAAATCAAATTCACGGTCACTGCAAAGCATTTGCAAAACTTGTAGGCAGTTGTTACGGGCAAAGGAAATGGTACGGGGTTCTGTGTCCGGGCAATTAGCTTCATCGAAAGCCCATAAGCCCGGATAGTCACGGCTCACGTTGTAGATAAGCACCTTTACAAAGTCCCGGATATTATAAGTGAGGTCAAACGTGCTTTTGCTGGATTTCCCGTTTGCATCGGTGTTTCGGTACAGGCTTTTCATAAGCTCATACATCACCCCGTAGAAAGTGGCATCATGCACATAATGGTTGTCCGAAAGCATTTCACGGTTCACCTTAGTACGGATGGTGTATTCTTCACCCTCCACTATGATTTTATCTCCTTTTCCTAAATTAAGCAACTCAGAGGAAACAATGGAAAGCTGTACGTTATCATCCCCCATTAAGGAACTGTTTTGAGCGGCTGATTTCAGCGTGCAAAACGGCTCTTTGGAAAACAAGCGTACCTTTTCACCGTTGCGCCTGATTATTTCAAGAGTTCCCATATCACAATAGCGTTGGTTTCAAATTTTTCAATGTCTTCAATCACGCCCGAAACGATTATCTCGTATTCACCGGGTGTAACGTAAGTGTGTTCTATCGTTTGTTCGTTGCCGGACACATCGTAAGTGTGCGTACCATCGCCCCAATAGATATTAAGCAACTTGGACGAAGTAACGGTAATCGTAGCCTTGCCGTTTGCAGTCGCACCTATATACCTAAGCACCTTTTTCACAGGTTCATCTTCCACCAGTTTTAAGCGGAATGTGCCCACCATCAAATCATTGCTATATTGTCCCCAGCTCTTTTCCGGGTCTGCCTCATCCAGCAATTCCACTTCATATACCAAAGGCTTTGCCTTTCCGTCATAGTCCACACGCAAACGATGGTTTCCCTCTGCATCAAATTGGGAAAAGAAAAGGTTTACCCATTCCACATAGGCGGCACGTCCCGAAGCCTCAATAAAGCAATCCAGCGTAATGTTGCGCTCCTTGTAGCGTGGTCGCTTCTTATCCCTTACAATGCCGTGGTAGTTATCCCAGTTCACTTGCAAGGCTTCTTTACGCTCCAACCGTCCAACCAATCCGGCACTTTTGGAAACGAATACCCCAAACTCCTTGAAGTTCTTTCCGTCTATGAAATATTCCACATCCGCATCTTTCTGCAACTCAAATATTTCACGGGGTTCTTTCGCCACGTCAAACAGTTTCACTTCGTCCAGCAAGGCTTTCGTCCCAAAGAGTGATTGGTCGTTGATGGAAAGCCCCGTTGGTGTCTTTGGCAACATTTCACTGAATATCCGGGTCGTGTTCTCATAGACGGTAAACATATTGCCGGACTTAACGAAAGCAAAGAAAATCCAGACATCAGGCATTACATCCAGCCATTGCTCTTTATAGTTGTCTATGCCGGGCATATTCAGCACCCAGCCTAACTTTTGAGAAACAGGCAGCACCCAAAAACAAAGTGTGAAATTACCGCTAAAGGGTATGGAACGAGCCGTTTCACATTCGCCCGTACCATTCAAAGCAAGAGATTTACCCACTTTGGATTTCTTGGAAAAATTCGCACCCTCCGATAAGGTGGCATCGTTGCGGTACTGTGAAAAGTCGTAAGCTATACTACCGTCCGGGTCATCGAAAGGCAGGTGTAAAATCATGTTCTTATCCATATCAGTAAGTATTTTTATTCATTTGTCTAACTTCTATTCCCACTCCCTTTATATCCGCTTTGGCATTGCCATACAGATTCACAAGCACCTTTGCATCCGTTCCAGCTACCGCCACATACAGATATGAGCTATCGAAAGCGTCTATGGTAACAATCGCATTGTCCGACACGTTTACGGCACTATGGGAATCATGCCGTGCATATACCCGTGAAACGGAATATCCGTCATACTCCAACATAGCTTTGCAGTCACCATTCAGCACCACATCGGGTAAATTCACCTTATCCGTAACCTCATCATCCACAAACACCCCGTAAACCTCGCATTTGCCTTTGAAGTGTTCCCGTATAAAGTCAAGCGTGGGGTAATTCTCCGATATACAGAAATCTATGCCCTTAATGTAAAGCTGTATCAGTTGCTCATAGTCAAGCCCCGTTCTTAGCTTCATTTGCCACATCCGGCAAAGCCCCTTTGCCTTGCCATCCTCTTTAAGTTGTTGTACCAGTTCCATAACTATGCTATTCCTTGTGATAAAAGTGAACTATCTTTATTTTCAATGCGCTTCAAAGTGCTTTTAATCTCCGTCAACTCTGATGCACTCAACTTCGTGTTGGCGGCTATTTCGGCTTGGTAAACAAGTGCCTGCCTCATAATAGAGGTTTGGTCGCTTTGGTTTATGACAAAGGCATTCAACCGCCCGGCTATCACACCGCCCGTTTCCTCACTCATGGAAGTAGCCGCACCCGTAAGGGGGTCTTGCTGTACGGTTTCTTCCTCCACATCCTTAATCCAATCACCAATACCCTCCAATGCGGAATTGAACAAATCCCCGGCAGCGTTCACCATCCTTTCAAATTCTCGCTTCTCTACATCGGTCAGTTTCCCGTCTTTCATGGATTCTCCCAAATAGAGAACGGCATCATTGATTCCCTTTGCCAAAAACTCACGTTTCAACGCTTCCACAACCGCTTTTTTAAGGACTTCTTTTGTCTTTTCGCCCAATGCTTCCGCTGCATCCTCACCTTTGCAATAAGCATCTACCAACGCATCGGCAAATTCATCAATGGCGGTTTTCACATCCGTTCCGGCAAGCGTTTCCATCATTGACCTATCCAAATCCTCTATCTGTTGGGTAATGGATTCTATTTGCTCGTTCCACTGTTGGATTTTTCCGTTATCGGTTTTCTTCTTATCATTTTCAGCTTGAATTTGCTTTCTCAAATCCTCTTGTTGCTGTTTGAGGTTCTTTTTCTGAGCCTCATAGATAGAAAACATATCCCCGTTTTCTTCCGCATTCTTCAACTGCTTGTTGAGTTCCTTAATCTCCTTATTAAGTTGAGCGTAACGGGCAAAATCCCAATTCTTCTTTGCTACATTGGCTTCTTGTTCCAAAGCCCGTATTTGGTCGTTAATCAGTTGGATATTCTTTTCGTAGGCTTCACGTTGGCTATCATTGAATACCCAATAAGTATTATTGTAAGCTCGTTCCAAACGGCTGTATGATTGTTCCAGCGCATCTATTTCCTTTTGCAGATTTTGGATTTTCTTCTCATACTTGGAATCGTGCAATTTGGCGAATATGCCCACTACCGAAGTAACAGCACTCACCATACCCGTAATGCCTCCCAATATGTCACCGCTCATCATTTTACCTACAGAGGCGGCAGCATTGCCCAACTGCCCGAACAACTCCATTGCAGTGCCTAAGCCACTTGCCAAATCATCCTGTCCCAAATCGGAAAACATGGATGCAATGGCATTGCCGCACGTGGTAGCCGTATCAGTAATCGTTTCAATGGACTTGGTTACGCCTTTGGCGGCTTTCTTCATGTCTGCCTCTGCGTTTTTCACATCCTCATCCGTACCCTTTCCGGCAGCAACTTTCGCTTTGGCTTCTGCCAGCTTCTTTTTGGCTTCAATGTAATCATCATAGAATGTGCCTAAAGCCTTAAAGGGATTCTTTGAAATAAGCGTTTCCTTTGCTTGGTTCAAACTATCAATCAAAGCACGGTAATCTACGGGATTCAGTTTCAAATCCGCATCTTTTAGCTTTGTTTCAATATCAGCCACCAACTTATCTATTTCGGCTACAGAAAGGCTATCCAAATCGCCAAATAACTTCTTCCAACTATCCGATTGCTTTAGCATATTGGCGGTAAGGGTGCTTAACGCTTCTGCCTCCGACTTGTTTACTTGGTTAATCCGTTCTTGGTCGCCCGTCTTTTGAGCGGCAGCACGAAGCAAGGCGTATTCCTTTTGGATGTCATTTCTTTGTTCCTCAAAGGTTCTGTAAGAGGAAAGTATCTTTTGCTGTACTTCTTCCTGTAACTTCTTATCTTCTTCTGAAACAAACAAAGTGGCTTCCGCTTTTTCGTCAGCACCCACAAGCCCGGAACTTCCATTAGCCAGCTTCTCTTTTGCATCGGCTATGGCTTCCAACTTCTCGGCAAGTGTTTGGGCTTGCTGAATGGTCTTAGATACGGACTCCTTGAAAGAATCCATAGCGGACTTTGCCCCCGTGATTTCATTGTATTGCATATTAAGGGAAATAAGTTGGTTGCTTTCTCCCTCTGTGAGTGTTCTGGCTTGTTGTTTATCCTTTAGAGCCTTGATTTCATTTTCCACATACTCCTTGTACGATTTACCGCCTTTTAGGAGCGTGGCAAATTGGGTATTGGCTACATCTTCGCCCATGTTGCGTACCCAACGGAAATACAAGGCATATTGCTGTTTCTTGTACTCTATTTCACCGTCAAAGAGTTTGTTTTGGGCTTGGTCATATTTCTTGTTTTCAAGTGTTCGCCTTTCATCGAAGCCGTCCTTTTCAGACTTGGATAAGCCACCTTTTCCGGCATCCTTACGGGCTTTAGCCAAAGCCTTTTCCTCTTTGTCTATATTATCCAATGCCTCCTTGTGTTGGAGCGCAAGGGTGCGTTTGCGTTTTTCGTAGCCCTCTTCCAAGACTGCAATACGGTCAGCCTCCAATTTGCGGTCAGCTTCAAGTTGCCTTTCACGTAGTTGCTTGGCGGCACTATCCGCTTTATCCCCCGTGGTATGCTTGGGCAACCGGGCTTCTAACTTCTTTATTTGCGTATCATAACTCTTATAGTCAGAGCTACCGATAATGGCAGCTTCACGCAATTCTTTAAGCTGCTTGATACGGTCTGATATTCCCTTTTCCGTGTTAAGGTTTATAGCCTTGGTGTTTACAGCACCATTCAATTTATCCAACAAGTCTTTCAACTCTTTCAGTTGGGTATTATCGGCTTCCACCTTTACCTTTTTAGCATTGAGGGTATCAATGCTTTTCTGAGTTTCACCTATTTTCTTATCCAGCTCGTTAAACGACATTGCCACATAGTCGGTACTCTCTGTTACAGAAGTCGTATCTTTTTTGCCATAGAATTTTTCAAGTTGCTTATCTACCTTGCCTATAGTTTCATCTGCCTTTTTTGCTGATTGTGCGACACTTTCAAGATATGTTTTTATATTCTCCTTGAAAGCATCCATTTCTTTGCCTGTAGCCCCGGTGGACTTTTGTACGGCAGAAACAATGCTATCCAATGAGTTGTTGAACGCATCGGTATAGGCTTGACCTGTTAGCCCTTTCAATTGGTTTGCGGATTCTACCGCCATAGATTCTACTGCATCCCATACAGCCCCCGAAGCTCCACGAATAGAACTTGAAGCCACATCAATAACCTTATTCATCATCACGGTTACGCCCTCCGGGGTGGTTTCCATAACTTCTTGAATTTCTTTGTAGGTTGCATCTTCGGCACTTTCTTTCAGCTTATCAAGTGCATCCGTTTGGCTTTGTACCAGTTCTTGCATAGCTTGTTCGGTATATTTAGCCTTGATTTTTTCGGCTGTAGTTTGCTGAATGGCTGTAGTCAATTCCTCATATTTAAGACGCTGTAAATCAAGTGTAGCGTTTTCATCAAGCAATGTTTTATTATATTGTTTACATACGGTATTGATTTTTTCAATCGTATTTTTATGTGTTTGAGTTCCTTTCTCCGTATTTTGCAATACGGAAAAAAGTAAATTCAAATTATCAATTTCTTTTTTCGTGGTGTCTTGAAATTCACCCGTTGCCGTGGTAGCTTCTTTTTGTTTGCCCGTAAAAAGAGTAATAACACTGACTAATGCGCCTATCAATCCCAGTACCCAGCCGATAGGATTGCTCATCATGGAAGCCCAAAGAGCTTTCACCGCTACCGTTGCTTTTGTCGTGATTGCAGTCAGTACGGAAGTTACTGCTCCTTGTGTTGTCTTTGCCGTAGTATCTGCCACGGAAGCGGCTGTGGATTGCTTGGTGGCTGTAGCTTCAAGTAATTTTTTCTTTGCGTAAAAATCGGATTGGGTGGCTAAAGCCGTCTTCCGTGCGATAGCTGCGTTATCCTCCGCTGCCTCCATCTTCTTAGTGGCAATGGCTATCTTTTCAGCGTTTCCGGTCTGTTGTGCCCTGTACACTTCCAAATAGGCACGTTCTACAGCCGCCTTTGCCGCCAGTGCATCAGCCCGTGCCGATTCCATTTTTACGGCTGCTGCCTTTACATCGGTTCGCATGGCATTTAAGGTAGCCGCACTGTTTTGTGTCTTAACGGCAACCTCATTTTCCAAAGCGGCACGATACACGGCACTTTTAGCCGACAAATCCAACTTGCTTAGGGCTTGCTTTTGTTCAACGGTAAGAACACTCAGAGCCACCGCCTCATAATTGGCAGAAGAAACCGTTAGGTTCAAATTTGAAAGATATTCCGCTTGTTGGACGGTTAGCATTTGTTGAATGGTAGCAATGCGTAACTGCTTTACCATGTTGGCGTGTTCCTCTACCGTCAGTTGTGCTTGCAATGCTGCGACATGGCTGTTTTGGGCTGCAATCATCGCTTTTGTCTGAGTTACCACCTGCCCGGTAGCAACGGCTTCCAGCTTCATTAAGGAAATCTTAGCTTGCCGTGCTGTGTTATCCAAAAGGGCAACGCCCGTATATCCCTTTGTGGCTAATGTATTCAGCACAATAGCGGCTTTCACGCTTCCATAGCCTATAGCAACGGCTTTCAGAATACGCAAAATATCATCCAAATGCTCTGCCATATAGGTAGCACTTTCAATAGCTCCGGCAAAAACATCTTGATTGTCCGCACCCAACTTGTTTAACGATTGTTCCCACGCATCACCCATATTGGAAATCATACCCGTTAGGGACTTGCTTTGTTCTTGCATGAGGTTGTAATAAGTCCCGGCTTTACCCGTCATGTTTTGGAAAGCCTTTTCTACTTCCTCAAAGCCCACCTTACCCTCCGTTACAAGGTTAGAAACCTCATCTTTGGTTACACCAAGCACTTTAGCCAGTTCCTCATAGATGGGAATACCGCGCCCAGCAAACTGCCTAATATCCACGGTAAACGCCCTGCCTTGTGTCCGTAGCGTTCCATATAGGTAAGCAATATCCTGTAGTGGCGCACCCACACCCGAAGCCACGTTACCAAGCATTATCAGCTCATCCACCACGTTATCCACGGTTGAGCCGTAAGCAAGCATCTGTTTGGCACTACTCGCAATGCCCGAAAGGTCAAACGGAGTTTTGGCGGCTGTATCAATAAGCCTATCCATCAAGCCCTTTGCTTGCGTACCACTTTTGAGCATGGTTGTAAAGGCAATTTCCAACTGTTGAAACTGCCCACGTGTTTGCACGATACTTTGAAGCAATGTCCCCATACCCTGCCCAACGAGGTAGGAAACAATGTATTTCGCCCCATTTTGCGCAAAGCTCTGAATGGAATTATCCATCACAGACGATTCCGATACGGCTGTGGATGAAACTTGTTTGATACTCCTTTCCATCGCTTGTGCCGACACGTTGAAATCGTTTATATCAAGGGTGGCTTTGAACGCCAACGCTCCGTTTATATTATCCATTACATTATTCCTTTCAGATAATTCTTAATATCATCCTTTGTCTTTAGCTGTACAGGTGGCTTCCCTCCATCCTTGTTTCCGTCCGTTTGCTCCGGCTCTTGTTCCACACGTGCCGCATCTGTCAGCATGATTTGTACGTTTAGCCAACTGATTCCCCAAAGCAGATAATCGTAAGTCCAACCAAAGGACTTGATAATTTCCCCACGATTACCCCACGGGCTATTTAGCCCGATTACTCTACTCGGTTTGCTTTGAGTTTCTTCGGATTGGTCGTTCCTATCTCCCGTATTGACCGAATAGAGGACGTAAAACCCCCGGGATTCATCATTTGGCTTATCACGTCTGCCAGCTTTTCAAGCCGGGTAGATGTAAGGTGTTCCATGAAAAACGTTTTCAAGGCTTTCACCTCCTTGTCTTTAGAGGGGTCAGCTACCTCGGGATTGTTAAGCACGGCTACGGCTGCAATCTCTGCCATCAGAGGAATATACTTGAAAAGGCGTTTGCTTTCCTGTATGGGTTCGGCTTGTACCTTTTCCTCATCGTATTCTATATTCAGATACAACCGCCTCAAACAATCCATCGTACCCAAATAAAGAGGCTTCAAATGGAAGTGACGCATATATACACGCTCCATAGTTTGCAAAGCGGCATTGGGTACTTCTGTTTCGGACACATCCCAGCCTTTGGGAATACGTTTGTCACGCCACATCTTTACATGGTTCGGAAAATGCTTATTCCACCAACGGATGAAACGGGGCGGTTTTACCGGGTTAATTTTAAGCGGTACATTGAATTTCACTCCCATGTTCACAAGTGCCTGTATCGCCTTTTCTTCGATTTCCAAGCGTTCCTCACGGGTCAATTCACGTTCATTATTCAGTTGTTCCATTTATCTTAAAAGTTAAAAAGCCCCCCATCCGGGGATAGGAGGCTTATTTCTCATACTTGTTCTACACACATCTTTACGAAGCCTTTGTCGGGTCTTCCATTCCCTCATCGGCTTCCAATTCACTTTGGAATTTGATAGTCATAGGAACAAGGCAGATACCCTTAGAAGAATAGGTAATCTCGAATTTGGGGATAACACGCACGTTAGCGCAACCGATGAACAGACCCTCTTCCGGCTGAATCCACAAGCCCCATTCCTTGTATTCCAACTTTCTCGGTCTTATCCATTTACGCTTACCTTCTGAACCAGCAATAGTACCACCAAAATAACGGGCAAGAAGTGTCAAATCCGGGTCCATCAAAGACAATTCTACGTTAGTCGGTGTTTCACCTACCAACGTGATACGTTTGCTTGACGTTTCCGACTTGTGTTCCGTAATTTCAGGGTCATCGTCTTTCAGCGAACACGTGTCCTGATATACATCGCCCAAATCAAGCCACTGATTACCATTGGCGGGCATACTTCCATCTGTCATGGCGGGGGCAATAAAAATCTTTTTCAACCCCATTGTTGCTAAAATCGGCATAATCTTAATTTTTTATTGGTTTATACTCTTTTCTCTTACTGTAAGCTCCAAAGCAAGGGAAACAAAATGCTCGTTTTGGTCTTTCTCCTTAATCGGTGGATTAAACCTACCTATATTCCAGTTATAGCCCTTTCCACTTTCATAATGATTTTTCAACACCTCAACCACCTTTGCCCTTATCTCTATGAGCCTCTTAAAGTGTACCCTGTAAACGGCTTTTCCCTTGCCTTTGGCTATCACCTTATCCGGCACATGAATATTCACGTTTATCTGACCGTAGCGCACGGATGCTTCACCGTCTATCGTATGAGGGACAATTATCACATCCTCTTTGGTGTAGTCGTTACGCTCGTAATCAATCACACCCGAAATAAAGTTTTTCACCTCGCTTGCTTGAAGCATGGCGTAAACCCTTGTTGCTATTTCCTCAGTCGTTATCATGCTGCATTTCCGAATAATTCGATTGCTTTCTTATTGGCTTTCATCACCAACTTGTTAATCTCAGCAGGTAATTCGCTTTTGGCTTTCAGTTCGGCAGGTAGAATCACATTGTACCCTTTGGCTTCCACGTAGGCAGCATAATTCATTCCGGCTACTATAATGAGGGAAAAAGTGTTTGGCAGCGTGGCGGCATACTTCATTGCAACCTCCAACATGGCTTCCGCACCCTCTCCGGGCTGGTCTGTCCCACCATAGTAAACGATTTCCTTATTTTGCACCACGGCATAGCCTATAGAGTTGGTTAAATTGCCCGTTTGGTCTTGGTAGTTATGGTTATCCTTAGCATACTTAGCCAGCTTTTCGCCCATGTATTTTAACAAGGTTACGAAAGCTAATTCAAGTTGCTTTTGGAAAGCAGCCACGGGGTTTAAAATAGCCCCTTTGTCAAACATCGGCATTATCCCCATATCTCTATGTATTTAGGGTTTGTATCATCTATTCCCGAAATGGTGAACTCATCCACACCGCCACGCTCCAAAGTAACTTCCACACGTGCGCCTATACTCAAATCACCCTCAAAGTAGGATGGTAAAAACACGTCAAAGGTGTATGAATACATTTGCCCGTCCGTTCCCAATCGTTGCTTGGCAGGTATGAATTTCTCCACTTGGCACTCACAGCCTTTCATCCACACGGGCGCATCATCGTCCGTGTAAAATCCCGTTGCTTCATCCCTCGTTGCTTCAAGGGGCAAAGTGCTGTATCTGAAAGTTCCGTTATTCCGTGCCATATCACCACAAATTAGAGCCGTCCGTAATGGAAGAAACTTCGACAAAATCCGAAACGTCTAAACCGTTCTCGTTGCAAAGGTCTTTAATGCGCTTCTCCAACTTCTCCACGCTGTAGCCTTGTGAGGACTTACCTAACGTGTCATTGGTAAGCACAATCATCCGCTTTAGCACCTTTATAGCGGCTATGGCTATCGTGCGTTGGTCTGTGTCAGCATTGTACTCACTATCCCAGTCGCTTATCTTCACATCAGCAAGTGCCTTTTGCAAAGCAAGGCGGCTTGGGGTATAAGGTTCAAGCTCACCCACCAACGCATTGTATTTTGTCAAAGTTCCCATCACTACTATTTTTCAAGGGCTTCTTTCAAAGCCGTTACACTCTCATCTGAAAGGGCTTCAATCACTTTGGTTACACCCTTAACCCCGGCATTTTTGGCAACGGGGGCATTGATGGATTCCAAAGCATTCTTTACCACATTCAAATCATATTCATTGTCTTGGAAAGTAACCTTTTCTGAAAGGTTGCTCCCTACGGACGTAATCACGCAAAGTCCCCTTGCCACCAAATCATTAACCCGGTTAAGCTCATCAGAATGCAAGGTTTCACCTACCTTGTAGATTTTGCCTTTGTCGTTTTTGTCTATAAACGCTTTCTTTACTGTCAGTTCCATAAGCAAAAGGTTTAGCCTACTTCAAGAGTTGTTGCGCTCTCAAATTCGGATTTAGTCCAATAGGTACGTGCCACTCCATTTGCATCGGCTGGTACTTCCTTTTCCTCAAAGCCACGCACCTGTAAACAGATGATAGCACCAATTTCAGTGATAAGAGGTAACAAACGTCCAGAGCCTTGTGTATATTCGGCTGCAACTTGACCAGTGGATTCCCCGGTACGCCACTTGGCGATACGAATACCACCGCCAGCGTTCATGTAGTCCACGTTTTCTTCCTCTATCAACTCGCTATCTTCAATGGCGGGCTGAATTTCACCGATAACCCCGGCAGGCTTGATACAGATAAAGTTGTGATTCCACGGTTCAAGCGATTTACGCTTACCGTCCATATCCATACCCATTTTACGGGTAATCACCGTTACAGGGGGGATTTCATTACCAGTAAGCAAATCTGCCATCTGAGCCGTTGTTACGGTCTGAGCCTTTTTATCGTTACCATGCACCAACAAACGGGTCGTTTCATCCATACGCAGCCAAAAATAGAGGTCTTGGCTCATAAGGATTTCGCCCGGCTCAATGCCACGGTTACGCAGGTCACTACAGATAGCCGACAACATCAGGACGGGGGACAACTTGCCAGCTTTGGTATTGGCAGAGTTCCACAAGAAAGCTGATACCAGCTTGTTTGTTTCCGGCATTTGATAATCCACCTCGTACTTACGTCCACCCGGATTGTTGATTTCCGGCACGAACTGAGCCACACCCCAATTAGAGAATGCCATCAGAGCGATAAAGTCCATCACGTCCTTACAGCCCAAATAAGCATCTTTCATGTCGTGGGTAAGGAGCTTTTCAATTTGCTTCACTTTAGCGGATTCACTCAAACGGGGATTTTCGTAAACCTCCATCAGTTTACGGTAATCACGTGCGTACATGGGGAACTTGTGACCCACACGGGGGATTTCCTTAGTCCACACATCGAAGCCGTCAGAACGCCTCATAGGTGTAGGTGATTCATCACCAATCAATGTAGCCATGAAACGCAAGTTGTACTTACCTACAAGTGCCTCGGCAGTCAATGACATTTGGGGTGTGTTGGTAGTAAACCAGCTATCACAATACATCTTCTGAAAAAGGGTTGTTTCACGTTCGGAAGCCTTATCAAAAGTCTTTTTCCACGTTGCCAAAAAGTCAATTGGTTTGCCGTCCTTGTGAAGCCCTTTGAATGTTGAAAAAATAGATTTCATGTCGTTACGCTAATTTTAGTTAGTGTGATTTCGTTAATTTCACGTGGGGATTCCCTTTCAAGTAATCGCCCGTAGTGTCCTTTTGCCCGGCAGGGATAGGCGGCACTCGTCTTTCGTACATTGCGTATTGCATGGTGTCGGCAGAAACATCTACAGAGGTTTCAAACTCGCCTACTTCCACATCGGCAATCAGTACGGAGTTGGAAGTGCCACGCTCCTTTGATTTTGCGGCAGCTTGTCCGTCTGAAACAACCTCTACCAGCACATCGTCCTTTGCAAGCCCGGCAATAGCCTTAGAGAGAACAACAACGTAATTGTTCCCGTTGCGCTCAATCTTTTCAATTGTGGGAACATCGGCAATGGCTGTAGCAGCTGTACCGTCTTTCAGCACCAAATCACCAACGGCAAAGCAAGGCTCGTAGAACTCATCCACGTACAGGCTTACTTTCTTGGTATTTTCCGCATCCACTTCCACCACTTTTGCAGTCTTGATGACTTGCACCGTCCTTTTCACCTCATCCTTGATAGCAAGCGTTCCGGCAGGCACGGTATCGCCAACAGCGAAATGTTGGTTTTCCACGTCCAGATTAAAGCCGCCTTGTACGATAGAGGGCGAACCCGTGAAAATGGGTCGCATCCCAGTAAATGAAGCAGTCTTTCTTTTCATTTCATCTTTTATTTTACGGTTATTGATTCCAGCAAGCTATCAGCAGCTTCATCAATTTGCTTTTCACTTGCCGCCTTAGAACCCCCTGAGTGTTCATCATCAAGCCCATTTGTAATAAGCTCCTGTTTGTAAGCGGAAACGGCATCCTCAATATCTTCATCATCGGAGATTGATTTTGCCAAACGGTCACGGAGATAAGCCGGGATTTTGTGCTTTTCCATAGCATTAACTACTTCCTTAGCACGGGCTTCCTTGCTTTCTTTGGCTTCGTAGCCAGCAATCTTTTCCTCCATTTCCTTTAACCTCTTTTCAGTCGCTTCATCCAAAGCCACCTTACCTTTCAGCCGTTCTTCCTCTTCTTTCTTTTTCCTCTCCTCTTCGGCTTTCTTTTCTTCTTCGGTCTTGGTTTCTTTGTTCTTGTTCGCCCATCGGGTTGCTTCACCTTGACTTTCCTTAGCCACTTCCGCAATCAGATTTGCTGTACTTTCTATTGCCTCATCATCGGTAGAATCATCCTCAATGCTGCCACCCATTTTTTCGGTTATCGCTTTAAGGTACTTCTCCGAAAGACCAGTGTCTTTACACAAGCCTTTGACTTTCTCAAAGAGTTTCTTATTCATTGTTGCTTTTGTTATTTAGTAAGTTGAACTTCTACAGAGCAAAGATATGAAATAAAATCATATATGCGTTCAATAAACACATATATTTTACTCGGTAAATTACTTGCCTATTAGTAGTTTATGCTTAAAAACAAGACATAAAAGTGTTTTTTTATTTGCTGTATTTAATATAATAAATATGTGTTTGAATAACACAAGTGTGATAATATTTTTCACTCAATAGAAATATATCCTCAGAAAAGATGCAAATATATCCCATTTTGCAGTAAATATATCCTTTCAAGTATTCCATTTCATCTTAAACAAATAAAACATCCACTAAAAACTCATTGAGAAAGACCGATATATAGGGATTTTCAAAAATATATCCGAAAATATATCCAAAAGTTTTGTTATATTAAATATATAGCCTATATTTGCATCGTAATTAAATTAGTTACGAACAAAGAATGTGCAACATTAAAATTTCAGAATCATGCTAAAAATAGAATTTGAAGAAAGAACAGGGCTTAAACTCACAGAAGATGGGTACAAAGAAGTAGAAGAATGCTACATGAATACAGACCTTGACAAAGACACTTTTTGCGAGTTGTGGGTAAAGAATCCAACCGCCCTAAAAGAGATAGAGCGAAAGACGGTGTTAGTGCGTGAACTTTACGAAGAAAGAAAGTGTCTTTCAAATTTTCTCATAGACCAAGCCGAAAAATGGAGTGCGTCAGACCTTAGAGAAAAAGCAATAACCATGATTGGAGAGCGTGAATACCTCAGAAGAAAATTAGCAAAAGGGTACAACCTTTGGGAATTAGACAAAGAACTATTAGACGAAATTTTAAGAAAGTAATAACCAGTAGGGGGCAATCCCCTACGCAATGCAACACCGTATGAAAAAATATTATTTGCAAGGCAAAGAGATTAGCGAAAAGCAAGCTAAAGCTATTGAAGCCCAAAATCAGAAGTACATAAGTAGCAATGATTTTACGTATTGGGCAAAGTGTCAGTTTATAACAGTAGTAACCAAGTAAATTTCGGAATTATGAATGAATATACTTACATCGTTTTCGACCATAACGGCAGACGTTTGGGAAAGATTGAGTTTGGAGTGCGCAACAGCGTACCATCCGCAAAAGAAATAAAAGAAGCCATTAAAGATGGCTTTCCCAACGGGGCGACTTATAATTACTCGTTCCAATAAGTGTGTGTATCAACCAGTAAGACTTTAAGGATATGGGAATATTGAAAGATGCAATTTTAGCGGCAATACAGCAGGAACACCCGGATGCTCATTGGGTGGGAAACGAAAAGCCCCACATGATAGAATCTACAGCGCAAGCAAAGTACAATGACGTTAGACGTGTTGAACGTAACTATACTAAAGGCGTTCACAAGGCAAGAAAGGAGGCAAAATAAGATGGCAACACTGATAAAGACAGACGGAAGTAAATTGGAAATCCAACCTCAAAACGGGCTGGACTTCCAATTGGATGAACTGCAAAAGTTCGTAGATGGTTACATTGAAATTATAAACCTACACAATGGGGATATTCTCGTAATCAATGATAATGGGAAAGACGTTTTAGATTCCAACGAAACAGCTACGGAAATAGCGCATAAACACAATGCTATCTTTGGTTGGGATTATATTTGTGGCGATGTTGTTATGTGTAAAGATAGGGAGGTACTATAATGGCAGCTATCACATTCCAAATAAGCATCAGCAAAAAGGATGCAATTCAAATGGTACTGAAAGACTGGGCTAAAGTTTATAACAACCCGGAATTTATAAAATCAGACCCAATCCAATTCCCTAAAAAGTACATGGGTAAACGAGCCGAAATAAGCGGCTTCATTACGTCTTGGCTTTCTTTCGGGAATCGTAAGGCTATCATTAAGGCGGCAGATTGGTTGGATAAAGATTTTTGCAAAGACCCTTATTGTTGGGTAATGACCAAGCAATACAACTTCTACTACAAGGATAGCCGGAAGTTTTACCGTTTCCTCTCATACGATGATTTGTATAGGCTTGGGGAACGCTTGAATAGGCTGTACAACGACTTTAACAGGATGGAGGATATGATTATAGCCGACCCGTGCAAAACTCCGTTACAAGCCTTATCCGGCTATTTCAACGGTATCAATGGCATACCTGATTACGATAAAGGTTCTGCTTGCAAGCGGCTTTGTATGTTTCTCCGTTGGATGGTGCGCAATGATGGCATTGTAGATATGGGTATATGGAAGCGCATAAGCCCCTCACAGCTTATAATTCCACTTGATACGCACGTTCACAAGCTGGCTATTGCAATGGGGATAACAAAGCGGATAAGCCCCGACATGGTAACAGCCAAAGAGATAACAGAATATTTCAAAAGCATATTCCCTACAGACCCGGCATTAGGGGATTTTGCGCTTTTCGGTGCTGGGGTAAATATTAGCAAGAATGAGTAAACACAAATTTCCTTATAAATGGGAATTGGCAAAAACCAATTTCACTAAAGATAAAGGCAAAGTATTCTCATGCTTTGCGTGTGGTGGTGGTTCAACTATGGGTTATAAATTAGCCGGATTTGATGTAATAGGATGCAATGAAATAGACCCTAAAGTTAATCAGGTGTACGTGGCGAATCATGCACCACGCTTCAACTTCTTAGAAGATATTAGGACACTAAGAGAGAGAGAGAGAGAGAGAGAGAGCTACCGCCCGAACTTTACAGCTTGGATATTTTGGACGGCTCACCCCCATGTTCCACTTTCTCCTTATCCGGCAATCGTGAAAAGGATTGGGGCAAAGAAAAAGTGTTCAGAGAGGGGCAAACGGCACAAGTTCTTGATACACTTTTCTTCGACTTCATAGCTTTGGCAAAGGCACTGCAACCAAAGGTTGTGATAGCGGAAAATGTGAAAGGCTTACTTATGGGCAATGCAATAGACTACGTAAGGCGCATTTACAAGGATTTTGAAAATGCTGGGTATTATTGCCAACATTTCTTGCTGGATGCCTCAAAGATGGGTGTCCCACAAATGCGAAACCGGGTATTCTTTGTTTGTATCAGGCATGATTTAGGAGCGAATTTCTTGAAAGTGTCCGACTTGTTTAATGTTGAGCCACATATAAATATGGACTTCAACGAGCCGGAAATTTATTACGGAGAATTTGCGGACTATGAGGGTAAGCCATACGGCAAACGCATGAAAGAAATGTTTGATAACAGAAAAGAAGGTGATATAGATATGGCAGCAGCTTATCTTAAACTGACTGGTAAAAGAGGTTTTTTCAATCAAAATTACCTATATGAAAATAAGGTTTGCAATACTTTGACAGCCCATGTAGATAGCACCATACCTTTTAAAAGCCCCGTCTATCTATCCACTTCTGAGGTATGTAATATATCCACGTTTCCACAAGACTATGATTTTTGCGGATTTTCCCCTCATTATATTTGTGGCATGAGTGTTCCACCTGTTATGATGGCGCAAGTGGCTACACGGGTTTACGAACAATGGCTATCAAAACTATAATCAGAAGCAATATGAAAGGTATTACAACAGCAGCAAAGCAAGCCAACGGGAAAAGCCGGGCTTGCGCCACGTGTCCTATCAAACGGAATAGAGGGGTATGTATGCCCGAAGTACAACGGGTTTGCTCCGATGCGTTTATAGAGGGATTCAAGAAAGGTGTAAAATGGTTGCAACAGCAGCAGAAAGATTTGTAACCAATATTTAAATTAAGGATATGGCTAATCATGGATATTGTCAAAATTGTTGGTGGCATAAGGATGGAGTATGCTTTATGCAATCAGTTGAAACGAAAGATGAATCATATTGTCCCGATTATGCCAATAGAGATAAGTTAAACAAGAAAGGAACACTGGATGAATTGCTTGCAAAGTGGGAAGCAAAAGGTGTTACACTTAATATAATGAGATTAGAATAGGAGAAATAGCTATGACTAAGATAAAATTGAATTGGGCATACGCCAAAGGTGAGTTAGACACTGATACCTTGAAACTTATTTGCCTACCAGCACGAGGGAAACGCTTGTTTGGTGCGGATGAATTGGATGCAGAACTTTGTATAGAGGACGGGATGAATTTCCAAATAGCCGAAATCCATTTGGGCGATGTAGAAAGTTCAAATATACTTTGTGAGGAAATTGCAATGCGTTGGAATGAATTTCAGTCAAACGAATGGCACGAGTGCAAAGATGATACGGAAGATGTGCCGGAAGTCAACTCTTATTGTATTCTTCGTATAGAGTACCAATTAGACGGTGAAAATTACACAGGCTATGTAACATCCAGTTGGGGTACATTTGGATGGACGGAAGATAATTTAGAATACTTCAAACGAAATTGCAAAGAATGGAAAATAACACATTGGAAACCGATTGTAAAACCTAAAGGGTGCAAGATATGAGAAAATTAAAAGCTATATGGCAAATACTCTTTGCAGACCAGTGGGCTGTATTCACTTTTGAGGAAGCAGCCCCTAATCCAACATGGCTTAAAGTGCCCAATTTCAGATGGAATATATCGGATAATGATTCAACATTCTTTTGGTATATAAAACAAAGGATAAAAGCCATAGAGGATAAAAAGGATAAATACACCTTAGATGATATGATAAGAAGACATTAGCCTTATTTAGCGGAATAAACTCAGTAAACATTTGTTTTATTAAATATATTGTAGTAATTTTGCGTTTACAGAACACATTAATATGAAACAACAAAGAAAAGTTATCCATGTAGAGCTAAAAGAACCATACAAAGGTAAACATCACTACTACTTTGGTAGCGTAACCGCCATATATGAGTTGTTGCCCATTGATGTAGTGGGTATATCAAAAGAAACGCTTTGGAATGTTCTAAAAAATGGTGAACACATAGGCAGGAAAGCCATTATACGACATGGCACACTCCATACAAAACAATCAAATAGAGGAATTAAAAAGGAGGTCTAAAATGATAGGAGCAATAATAGGCGATATTGTAGGCTCACGATTTGAGTTTAACAATACAGATAAGTATGACTTTCAGATGTTCGCAAAAGAAAGTACATTCACGGATGATACCATTTGCACCATAGCTATAGCGGATGCAATCAATACAGGCGCAAGCTACAGAGATAAGCTACTCCAATGGTGTAGGGCATATCCTAACCCAAAAGGCGCATACGGAGGCAGTTTTGCACGTTGGATAGCCTCAGACAATCCACAACCTTACAACAGCTTTGGCAATGGCTCTGCAATGCGTGTTTCCCCGGTCGCTTGGGCTTTCGATGATTTGGATAAGGTTTTGGAAGAAGCTGAAAAGACAGCTATAGTAAGCCATAATCACCCGGAGGGTGTGAAAGGTGCTGTAGCGGTTGCGCACGCTATTTACTACCTCAGAAAGACACACAATCAAGAAATATTTGAGAATGTAATGCAATCATACTATCCTCAATTTATGACAGCTCAATATTTTTCCGGGGTATTTGACGAAACGTGTCAAGGCACTGTACCACTATGTCTAAAGATAATCCGTGTAAGTACATCTTTTGAGGATGCTATACGCAGGGCTATTTCTTTCGGTGGTGACAGTGATACAATCGGGGCTATTGTAGGTTCAATGGCAGAAGCTCTTTGGGGTGTCCCCAAAGAAATTTCAGATAAGGCATTTGACTTGTTGCCTACTGATATGCTCAATGTAGTTGGTGATTTTTTCGGAAACTTAAATAGAAAACAATATGTATAAAAACGCCTTACAATCATTTTGCCGCTTCTATAAAGGGGAAGCGGAATGCCCATTCAAAGATGGCTATAAGCAAATGTTTTGGCTTTGTGAAAAATGGTGGACTGAGCAAACTATACCCGCCACCGATGCCGGGTGTGAACTCATTACCCCTATTTTAAAGGAGTACACCGATGCCGGACTATCCAGCTTTGAATTGTACGATGGTGTGCCTATCACATTGAAAGCGGTGCTTTTCAATCGGTACTGCAAATATGCTGAAAGGGTAGATATAGAGGGCTTTAGAAAGCTGTATCGGACTACATACACAAAAGGTTAAAGTAAAGGCGCACCGTAATTGATGCGCCTTTCTTTTGTTGTCAATATTTGCAATAGAATCCCATTGAAGTAGAAACCATTTCCTTTATCTCTTTCGGGCTTTGTTCCAAAACTTCCATGTCTATATACCATTTGCCATTTGTGTATTCGGCTTTGGTAATTCTGAATTTAGTGCCACGCTGTAGGATGATTTCATTTTCCCCCGTTGTTGTAGGCTTAGAAGTTCCGTTCCATTTCTTACCCGGGCAATAGTCCCCGTTATCATGGCTTGAACCAAATGCGGAGAAAGGCTCTGCGTAGGTCATTTGTGTACCTTTCGGGCAATATATATTCAGACACACGGGCTTACTTCCAAAGTTCGTATTCCGGCAATTACCACACGACATAAAGGAATCATCTGTACCAACTTTGCCAACCAGCTTAGACGGGTCAGATATATAAGCATCCAAATCAGGCAACCCAAACCGATAGTTTACAAAAGCACTGATTTCGTCACGCTTTACCCAAACATCATCCTTAAATGTGCTTCGGGCTATATATTGGGTCATATCAGCAATATGCTTTTCAGCTTCGGACAATCTACCGCCATAGTAGTGATAATACCCCTTGATAGCACGCAAAGGTTCTGTTATGTAACTACTACCAGCCGTATATTGATACATAGCCGCCTTTTCATTGGAACTTGCAAGTTTCCACATATCCACGGCATTATCAAAGAAATAATCGTTTGCATCCGAACTATGAATAAACCATTTCGCTGCATCCTTTCTTTCCTGTGTAAAATCGGAATCCTTAAACTTAACATCCTTGACTTTTGATTTACGCTTGGCAGCGGCTTTTTCAATGCTTTCTTTCCTTGCATTGAGTTCCGCAATGGTTTGTTGTGCCATTGCTTTATCATTGCTATTGATTGCATTTTCAAGCTGTACAATGAGCGATTGGTAAGGCTTGGACTTAGTAGAGAACTTAGATAAGTCGGTATAGCTATCCTTAATAGCTTTCCAATCTATCTTATCTTGAACAATGCCAATCTGTTTAACATAGGCTTGTTGTGACACCTGCCACGTTGGGTACTTCTGTTGTACATTGTGATAGTTACCTCCTAAAAAGTCGTATGCTTCAAAATTCAGTTTCTTTAATTGTTGTTCCAAAGAAAGGCTATCCCATTGTGCCAGCTTATCAGCAACCGCCTTGTTTACGGCTTTTGCATCGGCTAAAGAGAACTTTTTAGCAACCTCCATAGGATTGTCTATGTAACCCAGTGAATAAACCTCCTTACCAATGGTTTTCAGCTTACGGGCTTCCAACATGATAGCGGACAAATCAGAGTGCTTTAGAGCCTCAGTCAAAGCCGTAGTATCAACGTCAGAAATACCACCCATAACACGGAGCATATTATTTCCATAGTGATAGGTCGCTTTCCTCACATTCCACCGCTGCCGGATGGCATTTGCTTCCACTTCCGTCCGGGCTTCGTGCCGGGCTTTCGCTATCTCTTTTGCAGTCGGTGGATAGATAACCTTTTCATTGTCCCGTAGGAAGTATGGCAAAGTGCCTTTCTCCGTTGCATCCTTGATACGCTGCTCATTGTCTTGCATCCACTCGGTAAATTGGAATGGCTGCTCTTTTACCTTTTCCTCACATTCCACCGTTGCCGGATTATCCCCGTCCAAAATCTTATCCAGCATTTCGTCCAATTCTTCTTGCTTTGCCAGTACTGGGACTTGATAACAACGGCAATTCGGGTGCCACCCTTTCCAACGGAATGTTTTAGGGTACACACCTTTCAAATCATCGCAAATATCAGATACGGGATGATTGTTGGATAGTTTGATTTCAATGCCTACCACAAAGTCAAGTTGCGCCCAACGCTCAAAATCGGCTGTGCGATAAGCTATATTCGTTTCTGTACGTGCCAGTCTTTGTGCATTACGAGTGGACGAACGATATACGCCACGTCCCGGGTGCAAGTGCTTCGGGTTATCATCCACCCATTTGTAAGAATTGGCTTCTTTGTCCCAAACCTTGCGTTTCCACTTTCTGCCATAGATAGGTTGCCCGTTCTCATCTTCCCCCACCTTGATACGGAAACGCCTGTAGAACTTATCGGGGTCTTGTAGGTACTTCTTTATCTGAGCCGCCAAACGATTAGCTGGAACACCCTCACCAATCGCCAAATCCAAAGTGTTTTCCAGTTCATCACGGAACATACCCGTATATCGCCAAACCTTTTGAGAGAGATTCAAACCACCGTCACCACTCTTACGGGCAAAGAAAGCATCCATAGCCTCTTTGTTGCGCTTGAAGAAACGGGCAAAGTGGTTATCCTCTATAGATTGTTCACCAAACACACTTTTTACCAAAGCATCGTTGTTCTCATTAGAGGTTATCCACTCTTTTTCAACTCCACCCCGGATAGTTTGGTAAACACGGCTGTACATATTCCTCAAAATGGCTGTAACTTCCTCGCTATATCCATAGTCGGCAAAGGAGAAAGGTTTTCCATCCTCCAATTCCGTACCCTTTACCAAGTTAATTATTTGCTCAAATGCTTGTTGGTATATGATACGAACATTGGCAGCGTAGCCCTCTGTCCTATTGAAAAGCTCCGCTTGCATCTTTTTGTAGTCTATGTACTTTTTCTTTGCCATGCCACTACTTTAGTTTGAAGTTCGTGCAATAGTCCTTATTCAAAAACTTGCTGAATTTATGGAATGGGCATTTACACAAAAACGGTTCGCCTTTGTAGTCCAGTTCGTGAAAATCAAAAGCGTGTTTGCAGTCCCTACAATGGTATTGTGTCCCTTTCTGTTGAATCTTCTTTGCCATTATTCTTCATCTTCAAGAAAACTATTTAACAAATCTTTCTTTGTTGGGAAACAGTCACATTCGTTATGCCTGTATATAGGTTCTTTATCGCCAAAATTCCTATACTCTTTACGCTGTATCTCTATGTAATAAATGTGAGTATAGCACTTGCCAGACAGCATCCCCCCTGTCCCTGTAATTGTTTCTCCAATTATTTCAACTTCAATGTTGCTAATCAGTATTTGCTCCGGTTTGTCATTGCGCATAATCCAAACCTTATCACCAATATTATATTTCGTCTGTATTTCCATTATTCAGCCCCTCCGAAAACGTCTAATTTGTTCAACTCCTTTTGTTGCTCGATACGCTCCGCTTCTTCTTGCTTCAAGCGTTCCAACTCCAGCTTACCATCCTTAATGAGGTAAGACAATTCAATATAGGTTTCTCGGCTCATAGCACCATCATTGTATTGTTTAGACACATCAGCAAGCGTTTCGCTAACATCTTCCCCGAATGGCTCTTGAAATTTATGCTCCATCATCAAAGCCTCATATTGTGACTTGTTACGATAGTCAAGCACATTGCCCAAAATAGCCTTCATAAGGTTAGCGTGTCGCTTCATGTAATCATCGTGCTTTTCCTTGTGTCGCTCTGCCTTGATAACAGCAAGCAGCATAACTTTACGGATTGCCTTAGCCGAAAGATTGCCCAATGATTTCATGTTGTCAAAATCAATATTTGGGGTAAAGGACTTTGAAAGAATGTGCTTATCCAGTCGTTCAAACTCATTCTTCTTACTTTCGCTCGCCTCATTCCAAGTAAGATAGCTGACATTGCCGCCATTTTTGAGGATAAACAGCTTTGCTTCTTCTTCTGACTTGGGTAGGCTATTGAGGATTTCAGAGGTTGCCACCATAGCCGGATTTGCAAAGCGGTCGTTAGTGTCTGCATCAGTGCTTTCCATCATTTCAGAGCGTTCAATCATCGGTTGCACTTCCTTGTGTTCGGGTGTTTGCTCAAAAAGCAACATAGGTATTTTGCCTATAGGATTATCCTTAATCAGAACTTCCCACCCCATTTTACCACGCTTTGCACGATATACAGTAGTGTCGGTATATATATCCACATGGTAAACGGTATTGTTCCCCACCTCTGTTAGATAATATCCCCACGCAAAGGCGGTAATTCGCCTGTATTGGTCACGCACTGTATAAATATCATCATTGTTCTTCCGGCTCAACACATTCAATAAAAGGGACGGTTTACCCTCTGCATCCCTATACACGTGATACAGGATTGCAGATATACCCTCAGAGCCAGCCACACGTTTAGCTTCCCTTACCTTAGCGTTGAAGTGTATCTTATCCAACCAATCTTTGTAGTTCTTAAACGCATCGTCTGTATTCTCCGAAAGTTGTTGCCATTTTACAGGTCTGCCATAGAGGAAAACCAACGAAATTTCATTAATAAACTGAGGGTAGGGAATAGGAATTTTCCACCGCTTACTCCAACGAAGAAAGTTCCCTTTCTTGTCGTAAACAGCCCTATCTTTACGCTCCATCACTTTGTGAGTGCTAACCTCATACTCACGTAAATTGTTAGCGGCTTCTTCCGCATGGCTTTTCATCATAGAAAGCGCACGTGTAACATCCTTAGCCGCTAAAAGGTCGGCAAAGCCTTGTTGATAGCCAATAGCCGCCTTTACCTCGTTAGAAATAATGTTTAATAATCCCATTGCTTTATTGTGTTTTTAAGCGGTTATACCTAATCTACGTTCTATATCATCGGGTATGTCATACTCGTTATAGTCAAACCATGCTCGCATCAGAAACATATCCCTCCAGTCCGGGGAACAACCAATATCCATCTTGATTTCTTCTTTGGGCTTCAACTTTAGTTTACCGTCCGAATCAGCTTTCCATGTTTGCAGTTGTTCCAGCTCCCTTATGATTTCTTCCTTATCGGCAGTGCTTATCAAATCCTCATCTATCCCCACTTCCGTAGCGTTTATGCGGTCTGCCAGCTTGTAGCCGCATTGGGTCTGTAGGTTTTGGTAGTTCTCACCATTGAAAGGCGTAGAGTTGTTCACGAAGCCCTGAATGTCGCAATTATCCACCACACCACCGCCTACACCGTCCTCATCAACGATACATTTATGGTTGGGTATTCTGTACTTCTTTTGCTTGTTGATTATCCACGTCTGAATGTCGGTAGTCTTAGACACGGGGAAACATTGTAGCTCTATGATATGCCAACCATCCCAAACGGCAAGACGGGCATAGTCAGCTCCAAAACGTGCAACGTCCCCCGTGATATAGTTTGTACCTGTCTTGATTGAAATCTTATTCCCGAATATCTCACAGATTGCATCATGTGAGCAAAGGGCGTTGGGGTTATCGTCATACTCCCAATTACCTTTCAAAAGACGTTCACGCTTTACCTTATCCTTTGTAGTTTTCAAACCCTCTATATAATCGGGGTCTATGAATGGGTTTTCTTGTACAAGGCAAGCAAGGTAGTACATATATTCGGGTAATTCCCCTTTCTTATCCGGCTTGTAGAATGTATCGTACATCCAGTTCTTTTTAGGATTGCAAGTAATGAATAGTTTTCGCCTCAACCCCAATTCATTGTTAAGGTGTCGCCCGATACGGGTTTTAAGGGTGTCGTATGCACCGAAGTTCACTTCGCCACCCTCTTCAATCCATCCACCTGTATATTCGATTGAGCCGTAACGCTCATACAGAGGGTCGCCCGGCTTATATTGCAAGTCCAGCAAGTCAATACGTGAACCATTGAAAAATTCGATATAATTGTATTGCCCGTTATACTTATACAAGGTGTCATCAACCCCATACTGATTGCAAACCTTGTAAAATGTGATAAGTGTAGATTGTGTGATACGCTTTAACTCGGCACGTCCGATAAACCACTTTGAACCGGGATAACAGAGGCACATAAACAGAAGCCACACCGCCCCCGTCCATGATTTTGCACCCCCGGCAGCACCTCCGTACAAAAGTTCAACGTGTTCATTGTCGGTAAGTATCTTCAAAGCGTGTTCTTGCTTCTCATGCTTCAAACCATCCTTTACGGTAATGAAGTCGAAACAACCACGCTTGAAAAGCTCAATCTTCACTGCAAGTGCCATCGGCACGTCTGTAACCTTACTTCGTGCCATTGCCTGCCTTTATTTTTTCCAGCAAGGAATTGTATTGTAACAACTCATCCGTAGTAAGAGCCGACAAATCCATGCTGTTGTTGGTTACTTGTGCGTTTACTTCGCTCTCTATCTGTTGTGTGGGCTTCCCGAAAACCCTATCAAACAGACTATCCACCGTATAAGTCCTACCATAGCGAATATCTGCGTTAATGGCAGATACGACATTCAGAACCCAAACAGGTGTTTTCTTATTGGGTGTTCCGTCCGGGTTCTTTACAAGCCCCTCCAATATTTCGGGGGTGCTTTCCATCAAAAAGCGGATAACCTTGTGGTAATCCTCTTTACTCATTTCGGGCGCAATCTTCTTACCCGTTATATCCTTGACGTATTTATATATAGAGGGCTTCCGACCGGGATTTTTCGGTTGGTTCTCGCTTGTGAATCTGTTACCAAATTTATGTCCTTTTTCAAAAGCCATTCTATTGTTTTCGTATTGATTTCTGTGTTTGTTAAACACACTATAAGAGCAAAGAAAATCGGATAGCACAATACCGTCCGATTCTCTTTACCCGGTTAATTATTCTATGATACCCTCTTGCGCCTTGTACTTATCCCAAAACCAAAGAATGGTATCACCGTCCTTTTCGTCTATCATTTCATCGTAGGCATCCAATTCCTCCAAAAGAGCGTCTGCCTTATCAATTACCGAAGTGAGATGCTTTTGCTGATAATCGTCAGCATTCCAAACCTCAATCTCACCGTTTAATTGCTGCTTGATTACTTTAATCTCATCAGCGGTTAATTCTATCTTATTCATATTACATTGAATTAGTTTAAGCAAAAATACCTCTATAGTTTGTATTTCTTGCAGATTTCCTTTACTTTCTTAGTATATTTATCACTTTTACCATGTACCGCTTTGGTAACGGTTTCAGCCCAAAATTCCGACACATTGGTTTCCGCATACTTTCCATACCCGGATTTCTTCTTGTCTTTCTTCCAAGAATTAAATAACTTTTTCACTTCCTTTCCAGCCGCTTTTTGGTTTGCCCCTGTCATGTGGGCATTCCATGTAGCGTGCGCCAGCTCGTGCGTTACAGTATGGGCTACCGCCTTGTTGGTCTTTGTACTCCATCCGCTTGCATAGCCTTTCTTGTGTGAGGCTTCCACCGCTTTTTTCGTTTGCATGAAATGCTTTTTGTTAAGGTAAACGCCCTCAGACTTCCCATTAGCCGTAACGTGTACGCCATAAGTGCCAGCCGATAGCTCTGCCAACTTTACATTCCTTTGCCTTACACCAAGTACGGCATGATAGCGTGAAATAGCTTCTTTGGTTGCCTTATACAGAGCCGGGTCTTTCATGTTTACCAAAGGCTCAGGCTTACCAACAGAACCTTTATATGTTGCATCACCCGGTTGCAGTCCTCCACGTGTTCCGCTTGAATTTCGTCCCATAATACTTTACTTCTTTTTTGCGTTAATAAAATCTGTGACGTACAACAGCCCATGTTCACGGCAGAACTTCTGAATTTCCGTACCCCCACCGTAAACGATAAGGTTTGGTTTTTCAAGCCCGCTTATTTCTTGGGCTACTTGCAAATCAGATTTAAGGCTTTCCATCCAACCGTCCAGCCCACGGGTAAAGAAAGCATTATATCCTTTGGGAATACCCATTTTGTTGTACTCAATAAACTTGTGAGAAACATTCAAGTCAGCATAAACCTTGATTCCGCATTCTTGGAAGTAACGGGAAAGCCAGCGTTTCTTGTAGATAAGCTGAATGCCCCACGCTACAGGTGTTTGGTCGTGGCAGCTACAATTCGGCTCTACCACTGCCTTGCATCCGCTTGTGAGCAAATTTATCGGGTCTTTGAAAAGAGCCTCAAAGCGATAATCATCCACATAGAAATGATACGTTGCCACATCTTTACGCAAACGGCTGTTAGCACCCCACGGGGACAAAGGCAATTCTACTTTCCCGGCTTGCATATCCAGTAAGAGGTTTGGAATCTCAAAGACGTTATCGCTTTCATAAAGAACGTCCTTAAACATGGAACGGTAGAAAGATTCCTTTTCGGCTTCTTCCTCGCTTTGTTCCTCATCGTCCGTTTCTTCCTTTGCGTTTTGCTCGGCTTCCGTTTCCTCTATCTCTTTAGCCGCTTTCTTCTTACCCTTTCCGGGCTTCTCATCATCGGATGGAAAATCAAGCCCAATAAAGCCAAAATCTACATCTTTCCAAAACTCATCCATTTGTAAGGCATTGCAATCCCAATCGCCATTGTTGATATTATCCCTCAGAATAATATCCTTTTCCTCATCCGGGGTCAGTTCCGAATAAAGGATAACGGGCACATCGGCAAGTTTCAGCTTCCTTGCAGCCTTTAAACGTTGGTTTCCTGCCAATACCACCAGTTTACCGTCACGCTCCATAACCGCCAAAGGTCGGTGTTTCCAAAAGCCGTTTATCTTTATGGAATCCACCAACCTTTCAAAGTCATTCTTTGTAATGGTACGGGGATTTTCAGGCAACAAAACCAGCTCCGAAACTTTCTTGTATGTAATCTCACTACATTTCATCCTCAACCTCCGTTTCGTCTTTGGTTTCGGCATTCTCCGAAGAATGGGAATCCGGCATTAATTGTTCCTCATCATCTTCTACACAGAAGCCCTTTCTAAGAAGCTCACAGAGCTTCACAAAGCGGTAACGCCTGCGATACTTCACATATACCAGCTTTGCACCTACGGAATCTTTGCCAATGGCATAGAAAGAACCCCGGTAATCAACGGGCAATGCCACCGCACCATAGATACTAACTGAATCATCGGACACACTCGTAATGGTTGCGTGCCTATCGTATTTGCCATTGACATAAACGTGTATCTTTTCCCCTTGCTTCAAATGCTCTTTTGGGGCAAACCTCCAAAAGTTCCTACCTATATACTCAGACATGAGCAACAAGGCTAAAAAAAACAGCGTTAATCCGATAAAAATATACATACCCATAGCTTTATCATTTACTTGGTGAATCATATTGCAAATATACTAAATATGTGTTTAATAAACACATATTTAACCATAAAAAGAATACTAAAAGCCATAAACCAACATTGCACCATCACGTCCATGCTCATTTGTCTGTTTTTGCCATCCAGTCAGAGCCTTAAACCGTTCTTGTGTCAGCTTGGTTACATTGCGTTTCGGGGCAACCATTTCATACTCCACGCCCAACTCTCTCAGATAATCATCCCATATAGAGGCATCCCGTTTCACAGAGCCTACACCTTGCAACTTCTTACGTTCCATTTCACGGCTCATACGCTCCGTTCCGAACCATGTTCTTTGCCGGGGGTCTTCCACCCTTACAATCACTTTGTCACCTACACCAGCCTTATACTCATTGTACAAGGAACGTACACGCTCCATCGCTTTATGTATAGGCAAAGAGCATACTTGAAGTAGGGAACGCTGCTTGCTATCCCAAACAGCGAACCCGGTATTTACACCCGTATCAATCCCTACATAAATCATTATTCAGCCTCCATTTCTCCATTGGGAATCTGATACAGAATAACGCCCTTAATCTCGTTTGCTTCGGCTCTATCCCCGAAAATCTGAGCCATCATAAGGTTATTAGGCAGATACTTGTACCTCACTTCTTTAATGAGCGGCAACCCTATCGGGGCTTCACTTATCACGTGCAACGTCCATAGCCCATCCTCTTTAGATATGGTTACAAAGGCATTCTTATAGAGGAAAGAACCAACTTTATACACACCGTAATCATCCACATCGGTAAAATCCGCTTTTGCAGTTTCTTCCAGCTTTATTATGAAGTCGGGGCGCATACGCTTCTTTTTCTTCTTGAAGTATTCGGGATAAACCACCATGCCTTTGTTCTCTGCGTTGGCTTTCGCCAGCTTTGCTTGTAATTCTTCTTTATTCATATATCCATCATTATTTTAAAGTGTTCAAAATTCTTATTTTCAATTCTCGCATCTTCCGGGTAATGAGTAGCGTATTCGTACCACTCATTATAGCATTTTGGGCAAAACCATCGGTTCAATACAGCTACATAGTAACCAATATTAGAAGCCATATTGCAATTATCGCAAATGCCAAAGCCACCCAATTTACAAGCCAACTCCATTCTGCTTGCTTCTACTACTTTAAACCCTTTCGGATTATCTACAATCTTAGCCATATTAATATGTTGTTTCTTGATAACTTGAAGTAGGAACTTTCCCGGATAGGATAGCGTTCCCACACGTGATAAGCCCGTTATCTTCATCATAAGAGGGAACAAACACAATAACATCGAATCCGTTGTCTTTTAAATCTTCCTCCACGGCTTTGTATGGGGTAAACAGCTCATAGCCTCCGCTTGTATGCAAATCGTTCTCATCACAGCTATTTGTCCGGTGCAATGGGGTAATCTTACACATAAATTTATCGGGGTTGAAAAGCTCTCTCAAACGCTTTCCGTCTATATGTGTATCATCTGCCAAAGCAAAGTTTAAAGCGTATTTTCTGCCAACAGGCATAGGCAGCGACTTCCCAATTTCTGAAACTTCACCAAGTGAAAGCGAACTTCCAGAAAACAGATAATTTCTTTCTTCATCATTCGTTGTATTGATGGAGAATTGAAGTCCGGCATCACCCTTATAAAACTCGTTCTTTATGTAACACCACTTATGCAAGAACTCAACCAGCTTCTTATTTCTCTTTGGCAACATTGTGCTTATAACCGGGTGTACCAAAGAATCGCCTATAAACGGCTCTATGTCTTTCTTTATACAGATTGCATGAAGTAGTACATTTGCGTTCCATGTAGGCTCTCCCATACGTGCATAATGGATGTTTAGGCGTTTCGTGTGCTTCACTTCCGGGTGTTGCTTGATAGCCGTTAATGCTTCTTCTTTCAAATCATTAAAAGTGGCATTTCTCCCAATACCCACTTTGGGAACATCGCAGAACTTGCAGCCCATAGAACAACCGTACTGTGTGGAAATGGTAATCACCCATTTTTCAGTAAGAGGCATTGGCTCGCCATTGGGTACACCGTTCAAATCACGGGTAATCCCCAAGAAGTCCGCTTTGATATTAGCGTTCTTGCCATAATCTCCAACCGTAAGGAACTCCAACAGTCCCTTTTCACCCATAGCGGTATATATTTCGCCTGTAGGTACTACTATCTTCTTTTTAATTTTCATATTTTCAAATCATTAAAATGCAAATACTACTTTTTCGCCATTCATAGCCCTTTTTCGCAAGGTGGGGTATCGCTCATAAACCTTGTTAGCCATATCCTCAATGTCGAATTTGAAAGCCGGACAATACTTATATCTGAAAGCCGCATAAAAACGGTCATTCAGCATTATATCAATCATCAACGTTTTCATCCTCATCTAAATATTCTTCGTTTTCGTCTAAAAAAGCATCCAAAGCCTCATCGCAATATACACCCTCACATAGACTATCTGTCGTATGCTCTATTTCGCCCTTACGCCACGGACAACACCCACAAAGAACATCGCCCATATCTTCTTTTAGAGCCTCTCTATCTACCATGACACGGACATTTGGTATTAAACACATCTTTTAGCCATTGTTTATATGGACTTATCGGTTTGCCGTAGAAAATCATATTGGCTTTATAGCTTTCATACATCTTTTGGCGAAAGTCCGCAGGTATTTGCTTCTTTGCTTTCCTTAGTTTCATTTTGCACCTCCTTTCTTGTATTCCCTCATCGCTTGGCTAAGGCTTTCCGTCCTATCCAGCAGCTTTGCCAGCTTATCCACGTCCACGATAACCTCACCATCCAAATAAGCCCAAACTTTTCTCAGAGCTTCCGCAATGGCTTTTGCTTCTTTGGAATCTTTCAGAGAATTAAGAACCTCCTTATTGGTAGCTGTAGCCCTACCGTTTTCTTTGGCGTTATCCACAGCCGACTTTGCAGCCTTTACCTGTTCTTTCTCACTACCATAATTGGCGGCAATCTCCTTAGCTGCCTTAACCGACAATTCCCCTTTCATAATCCTTTCTTGAATATACGGGGGCAAATCCAGTAAGGAAAGGCATTTGCTTATGAAAGCCGGGCTTTTCTTGAACTTATCCGCTATCTCAACTTGGCTATATCCAAACTCTTCTTTGAAACGTCTGAACATGATAGCGCACTCGTATTCGGTAAATTTCTTACCCTCGTTACGCATCATCTGTTGAATATACAATTCTTCAGTAGAAGCGTCCTTTCGGGCTTTCATGGCACGAACATAAGGAATATCCGCACCCTCGGATATAGCCAACATGGTAGCCCTATATCTGCGTTCACCATCCACCAATTTGTATTTCTCGTTACCCTCATCATCTTTAAAGGCTATAACCGTCAGAGGATTTAAGACACCTTTTGCCTTTATTTGCTCTTTCAGTTCGTCAAGGTCAAAATCACGTCTTACATTGAAACCGTCCACAACCACGATATTACGGGGGTCAATCAAAAACAGGTCTGTATTCTTTGTTTTATTCGTTTCCATACTATCAATATTTGAATGAAGTAAAATGCACTACCACACCCTCAAATACATTACTTTTGGAGTTGCCAAAGAACCACTCTACAAAGTTTTCAACGCTCAAACCGTCATTCTTTGCCACAACTTCAACGGGGACTTTCTTATTGTCAATCCATACTTGGGGTACGGTATCATCGCTTCCATAGGTCATAGTAATATGCTGTAAACCTATCTTCTCATACCGGGCAAATTCCCGTTGCTCTGAGTTGTACGGTCTTCCCGTCCATTCACGCACTGAAAGATATTTTTTGCCGGATGCTATATCTTTATATCTCTTATCCCACACGCCATTTTTATTGTAGCGTATAGTATGTATCTTCTTATGCTCTTTTAGTTTACCCTCAAACTCTGTAGGCTTTCCAGCCAAAGAATGTGTAACTGGGAATGCACGGCATAAGGTCACAACCACTTTTTTCTTTTCTGATTTTTGGTGTTGCATAGTTTTATTATTTACTTGGTGTATTACTTGCTGAATAATAAGCAAGCGTTATCACATCCCACATTTCGCTCACAATGGCAAACGAAAATGTCTTATCCGGGTGGGTACTACTTGGCATATCCAGCATTTCTTTTTGTATCGCCTCGTTCCAATAATGGCAATCGGGCGTGTAGTTAGATTGAAAGCTATTAATGCTTGCAATAAGTTCGTTGTAATACGCTTCACCGAAAGCATTAATGAGCTTTGTTTTGTTTCTGAGCGCAAATCTCATTTCCGATAGCTTTTTTGACTGTAGTGCAGCCGTTCAAACATTTCTTCCATCCTATCAGCAATACGCTCTCCGTATCTGTCGCCAAATTCCTCATCTGCCAAATTGGAAGTGGCTATAGTGAATAGCTGCCTGTCATATCGGGCATAGATTAATTCAGTAACCGGTGAAAACTCGTTGCCCCAACTTTTCACGCTTGCTGGTTCAGTGCCCACATCATCAATAAACAAAAGTTCTTGATTCTTTAGCTTGTTGAAATAAGTCGGGTCATCGGCTATTGACTTGGCAAGGTTCAGAGCTGATATGCGGTACACTCCCTTTCTTTCGGAAGATAAATCACTATTGTACAAGATACCTATAATGTTGCATATCGCCTTTGCAAGCGTGGTTTTACCACTCCCTACCGTACCATACAGAAGCAAGCCGAACTTTCCGTTTCCGCAAAGGAACTTAGCCGCTTTGCCTATCTTTTCCAACGTGGCTTCATCCGAAACATACTTCATGTTTCTGCGCTCAACTTCTGACTGATAACACATCCTTAGCATTTCCGCTATGTCCTGTTCGGGAAACTTCTCAATCTTAAAGCGTGTCCCTAAAAGTCCTCTTTGCGCTTGGTTTGCCAATATCTGTTGCAGCCGTTGTACCAGTTTGTTGTCCATATCTATTCATATTTTCGTAATACTTATCTTTTACCCAGCCCCTAATAGTCAGGTAATCGGATTTATACTTCTTACCCTTAGAACCTTTGTAATTGTTGAGAATATCAATCATCGCTTTAGCGGCTTCTTCGCCATATTCGGTACATAATTTTGCATATTCATCACGTGTCAAAGTAACGTAATCAGCATAATTGTACTTCTTGGCTTTTTTAATCTTCCGCTGTTGTTCATCAGTCAGTGGCGGTGGATTCTCCGGCAAATCATCGGGGAATAGGTCTGCTTGCGCCCCTTGTTGCGTTTCAGCCGTTGGGGACGGTGTATGTGGCGTTTCTATCGGTGGCGTTTCCACAAGCGCATCAACTTTGGCTAATATCCGTTTTCCCATCGTTACACCACCTTTTTTCCCAGCCTCAGACCGTTTTATCCGTATTGATTCCATCTTAACCATATCAGCGTTGTACAAAGCCCCATCATGTCTTACAGACAATAATTCAGCGTTAATCAATGATTCTATCAGCTCCTTTGTTCCACTTCCGTAAAGGGCTTCCAATTCATCAACCGTGTATGCACCGCCAATAGGTTTCAGCATAACCCCACGCTCTATACTCACCCACATACAGCAAAGCATATCCAGCCACAAACCCTTACAAGCGAATGACAACCTCATAGCCGCATTGTTGGATAACCAAGCGGTAGCATCGAAAGGCATAGGCGGTATGATTTTCTTATTAGCCATATTATGAGCTGTTATAAGTGGGGGATTGCTCCCCCACGATATAGTATTTAGATTTCAAGAATAGCAATGTCCGGGGCAATGGCACGAATACCATCCAACACCTCATCAATACACTTATCTCTGTAGTCCTCTGCCAGTTCGTTAGCACCGGGCGAAACAAGTTGCAACAACACATCACCATTAGAAAGATAGTGGTCAAACTCAACTTCAATAGGTGTTTTTGCAGTTCCCTTGAAAATAGCAATATTAATCGTGAAACTCTTGGGCAAATTGCTTTCTACCTGTGAACGGTACACCTCAGCCATAGAACCGGACGGGTCACGTTGTTTCTGAATTTCAGTCTTGGCATTTGCCGTGAAGTTCTTTAACACTGAAACGAGTTTCATACAATCTTCTTTTTGCATGAATACACCACGATTCAAACGCAAGAACTGCCCCAATTTAGCCGGATTCCAGCCACGTTCTCCATCATTGATACCGAATTTTGAAAAGACTTCCGATAGTTCCACCGTACCTACAAAAGTATTTTTGGTGTAATAATCATCCTCATTCACGGTAAGTGTGATACTCATTTTCTCACGGTTTACCTTAACATTCGCACGCTTTTGGTCGATGGTGTCAATACGCTTTTCCAACCAATCCAACGGAGTTCTGATGACACCTGAAACAGAAATACTTTCCGGTTGCTTAATGGGCAATTCGTCTAATGCCTTAGAAGCATTACCAATCCTGTACACTACTTCGATAGGTTTTTCACCCTTGTACTCACCGATGTTCACGGTTAATCCTTTTTCTTGATTTTCCATTTTGAAATGTTTTAATTATTAATACTTAATCGTCAGTACCCGTTTTATCCGAACGGATAGCACGGAACACGTTACGTTGCCTTTCGTCTTGTGTCATGGGGCGTTGTTCCAGCAAATAACCCTCCGGGCTATAGAAGCCAACCATTTTCTCATCCTCATCTACAAACTTGAAACAGTCGCCCTTAATCCAATCACCCCCGGCTTTCAGTTCGTCACGAAGTTTAATTATGCGTTCTTCCAAAGGCTTGATTTTGCCTTTGTAATCGGCTCTGATTTCCGCTAATGATTGTTCCAAATCCGCCTTTTGAATCGCCACGTTAGCGAGGTCTGCCCTCCTTTCGTTGATTTCTTCTTGGTCGAATTTGCGTGTATAGCTACGCTCTACAATTTGGTCGCAGCTATCACGTAGAATCTGTGCCCTTTGTTCCACCGGGGTATCGGCTAACATAATGTCTTTCATTTCACCTTGTTTTTAGTTAATAATATGTTTAGCAAACACACTTTTATTTCAAACGATTTCCAACGGAAAAGTTGAATTTCAAATATTCAGCCCAAAGTTCAATGAATTGCTGCCCGAAATACTTAGCCTTTTCTTCCGTTTCTTGGCACAAGCGGAACCCAGTGCGCAGACGCAGACGAGGAACGAGCACTCGTAGTCAGATAACCGAAACCCGCATGCGCACCAGTAGACGCAGACGCAGACAAAAGGGCACCTCTTTGTTCGGGATTCATATCCTCAACCTCTTTCTTAGTCCATAAGGCAAACCACGGATACCAATATACTTTGCTTCCCTCTCCATCCGGCTTTGGTTGGAAATTTCTACCCCACAAAGCCCGGCTAATAGTTTCCAACTTCATAAGGGCTATTATGTGATTAGGCATATTTTGCCGAAAATCGTAGTGGTCTGGAAACTTTGCACAAAGAACTTTTTTTCTGTTTTCAGAAAGGATTGGCGTTTCTCCCAATGCCTCACAAGCATCCTCATACGTGCGGATAGTCTTGTAATCGTCCAACGTGGGCTTTGCAGCCTCAAACACCTTTTTCCCAAACAGGCTTTCCATAAAATCCTTAACTCCGTCACAAGCGTTTGCATAAGCTGTTTGCAACTTGCTTTCTTCAATTTCTACTTTCATCTTTCAATGTTTTTAATTTGTTAATAATCTTTTTTGTTAATCTTATTGCGTTATCCACTCTCGTACTTTGTCCGGGTGGAATATTTGCTATCAAAATGGGCACTAAGCGTATCAGTTCAGATACCACGCTGTTAGGTATTCTTTTCATGGCTTCTCCAGTATTTATCCGGGTCGGGAATATCTACATTCAAAAACTCTTTGGCATACTCCCTCAGCTTTTCACAATAGGTTGAGAATGTAACAGTGTTCATCGTAGCGGTTGAACGTGGAAACTCTATAATTTCCCCAGTGTGCTTGTTTACTACTTTGTCGGCAGTCATTTGAGCCTTAAAAAACTCATGTACTTGTTCCACCGAAACAAACTCCCAACCAGCTTCCAAAAGAGCGTCTAAAAGGATAGGGTAAATACACCCGAACAACCACCCGTTTTGGTCTAAAGAACGTGGTTTTCTAACCTTTTTAACCTCTATCCTATAGATACCATCCAAAGCGTTACGCATCCACTCATACAGAGGCTTCAAATCAAATAACCCGTTCCTTTTTTCTACTTGGAGTTTAGCCATTTCTTATGTCTTATCTAAATCAATCATTAAACCCGGCTTTGCCGCATAAACCACTTTCCCAGTATGCCTTTCCACTTCCGATATGAAGTAAGGCTCATCGCTATTATTCTCGGAAAGGTGCAAAAGCACGATTTCTGAAACATGGGATAAGTCGTTTGCTTCCAAAAAGCCCTTGCACGTAGTAAGCTCCATGTGTGAGGTAAGCAGGCGTTCACGCTGTGAGGGCAACGTGCGCCCGGCTGTAATCGCCTCGATGAGCTTCTTATCAGAGTAATTGCACTCTATCAGAACATGGTTAAGCCCCTTGAACTGATATTCGCACATACAGCTATCGGTAAGAAATACCATCTTTCCCATATCGGGGTGGTCTATCAGATAGCCGACACATGGCACATCATGGCAAGCTGGAAAAGGAAGTACCTTAAAATTACCCATCTTATAGCCTTTGCCCTCTTTAACCACTAAAGAACGAGAATCCCAAACACTCTTTGCAGTCCATACCTCCCGCAATGCCAACGTGTAAAATCCACTATCCACCATTGCCTTGATATATTTGGCGTGGTCGTTGTGGGCGTGTGTCACCACACACCCTACAACCTTTCTCAGATTGAAATCCAATGCTTTCTTGACTTCTTGGAAACGGATTCCAGCCTCTATAATCAGAGCTTCATTACCGTTATCCAAAATGTAACAGTTGCCATTACTACTTGAACCAAGAACTATCAGTTTCATACGCTATCAATATCCGGGGTCAATAGTTGCCGTTTGTTGCTCGCTTCCCGTATGGTGTTCAGACACGCTTTCAAAGCTCACATCTTCCGCATCAATCAATTGTTTGTTTGCGTAATTGTCGGTCAATATATCACGCTGTGAAGTTTCGTCACCCTCGTAGTCGTTAGTGATGGCATTTTGCATTTCTACGGACAAATAGCCGTATTTACTCAGTAAATTACGGATAACGGTTTTTTGTGCCATTCCGTGAAAGTTACCCATCCAGCCAACCTTGTTGCTATCGGGAGAAACGGGCAAATTTGCCAAATTCAGCAACTTTTCTACCGTTACATCCTTATCGCTTGTGATGGCTTTACTATATCGCTTTGCGTGGTTTGCCATTTGCTCCACTGTCATGTACAAAGTCTTGCTAAAGCCGTTCATAAGTTCAAAGTAACAGAAATAGCCTATCACCTTATCGCTTTTCCTTTCACCGTCAAAGGCTATTTCCCCGGTCAGTTTGTTTACCTTGCGCAACTCACCATCATACACCACATCCGCATTGATGGTACGGTATTGCCCCGTGCGCATGGCAAGTTGAATATAACCCTTATAGCCCATTTGAAAAGTCGGCTCATACACTTTAATCCAGTTGCCCTTTTCATCCTTTTTGGAGTTTTTGAACGGGATAATGAAAGCATAGCCCAAAGCCTTGTTTATTGGCAAATGTAACGTGGCGGCTTTGAGTGCTTCCATTACCACCTGTTTAGGATTACAGAGTTGCAGATTACTATCTCCGTTGTATAGGTCAATTACAGAGGCTACGAATGTTGCCGAATTTTTACCAAGCGCATTTTTGAATTGTTCTTGTACGCTTTCGGCACTCATCATGCTTTTAAGAATATCTACAGGCTTTCTTTGGGTGGCGACCTGCCCCCCGTTTGCAGTCTGTTGTACTGCCGTACTCGCTTGCTGTGTCATAATCGTAATTATTTAATGGTTAGTTCTTTGTCTGTAGTTACCACCAGCCGGATAATTTGGCTCAGTGATGGGATAATTTGGTTCACGCTTTCCGCATTATCAACGAAAATCGGTGCAGATACCCCCTTTGTCGTGCAAATGGCATTGATTATATCTATTCCGGCATTGATTTGTCCGGCATTGTTCACGTCAAGGAAAGGCGTACCGTTCACGGTACATACACACGTCAGCTTTTCGCCTCCGTTCAGTTGTTCATTCACAAAGGAGAATGATACATACCTGAACATTCCGTTAATGCGTTTCAACAGCTCCGCATCCTTATCCTTTTGGAATTGGAGTGCCGTAAACTCCCATTTTTCAAGGTCTGCCAACTTTTGATTGTTGGCAATGCGCTTTTCTTCCAAAGAGGCGATTTCCTTTTCAGCCCTGCCGATTTGTTCACGGTTTGCCAAACGCTTGTATAAGCCTTGCACGGCTTCATTCAAAGTTCTTTTCTCCGATTGCAGTTCCGACACGTCCACAATCTTTGCATCCACTTTGAGCTGATTTTCAAGTTCGACAATCTCGTTCTTGATGTCAATGCAAGTTTGGTCGGATGCTATCATTGCTTCCACGTTTTGAACTTCGGGGATAGAAGCCTTTGCTTGTTGAATATCGGCATTGATACGCTCTATCTTTTGTTCCAGCTCCACGATTTCGGCATTGGTACGGTCTTTAAGCCCTTGCACTTCTTCAAGCCGTTGCTTTTTAGCCATGCCAGCCTCTTTATTCGCTTTCAGACGTGCCGCCTTATTAGCGTTGAAGTTGGCTTGCATTTCACGCTGCTTGGCTTCTATATCCTCAATTTCTAAAGGACGTTTGCAAGTGGGGCAAATAAATTCTCCATTATCATAGGTTAGTTCTTCCGTACTGATTGAGGCAAATTCTCCACGCAAAGCGGATAACTTGGTGTTAAGCGCATTTATTTCCGTATCAATAGCCGCCACATCGTCCTTTTTACGGTTCAAATTTCCATTTTCGGTGCGTAGGGTATATTCCAATTCATTTAACTTGAAAGAAGCCTCACTGCGCCCCTTATTCGCTTCCGTATGGATGGCATTTTCTCTGTTGGTAAGTTGCAAGCGTTTTTCCCCAATCTGCTTTTGGATATTAGCCTTTCTTTGGTATTCCTGCTCATTCAGCTTTGATTTGTCAGTAATTTGTTCATCCTCAAATCCGCAACTAAGCTCTTCAGCGTCCTTCTTGCGTCTAAACGTC